>OOBX01000020.1_pt1 | contig 255629 bp, 234 predicted proteins | sample 1671021 | NCBI WGS metagenome assembly OOBX01 (sample SAMN06348114, study PRJEB24527) | human gut metagenome | biome: human gut; feature: ankylosing spondylitis patient; material: feces | host: Homo sapiens | place: China | collected 2015-10 | reverse complement strand
TTCACGTATCTGTCTTCACATGCAACTAATCGCTATTTTATCCCGAATTGGGGTATTATTATACTTTGATTTATGTTCCAACAGCAAAAATAGATAAAAAACTTGAGAGACCAACTAAAACACAGAAGAATAGTTGAATACAAAGAAGATAAAAGTCAAAACCGCCGTGAATAACTTTTCTTCTGATATTCACAGCGGCATATATTATAACTAGAATAATAAATCAACACATATCCCCTCAGAGATTTTTCCAAGCATTTCTTAGAATATTTTGTATAAAAGCATGCTAAAAAATACCGATATAATTACAAATACAAAGTCCAACGAAATATTAGTTTATTATTTTACATTTAGCTTATAACCAACAGAGAGGGTTAAACTATTATAGTTTACACCTATATTATCATTTTTAGATTCTTTTCCAAGTGATATTTCATATTGAAGCTTAACTGTCCACCTCCGATTTTCAATACCTACAGCAGACGTCATTCCCCAGTCGAAATTTCTCGCATGTTGATATAGAAACTGGTTGCTACCACCCTCCGTACTTTCTCCCACACCAGGATATCCTTCAACCAAACCGGAAGAAGGTATAGTAAGATAATATGGATTACTATCAATATGATTTTTGATACAATATCCTATATATGGTCCTATTTCAAAGAAAAATTTAGTGGAATTGTTGCTATGGATAGAGATTTTAACCCAAATAGGAACTTGTAAAAAATGCCTTGTCTGAGAAACATTTTCTATCCATGTAGCATCTCCATTACTATATGTTCCACCATTATTTACAGAGTATCCTCTAAAAGTATAATATAATCCCGACTTCATAGAGAACACATTATTAACATTATAATCTGCAGATATTCCTAAACGAGTGGATGGACGCCAGCATTCTCCATACCCAGTTCTTTGTATTGCAGATAACCCAGCTTCGGTTGCCCATGTGACACACTGAGCATTAGCCCACATGCTACAAGAAAAAACAACAGCAAATAATAATACTTTTTTCACTGAAAAATAAATTAAAGTTAGTAATTTTATAGTTTATACTATCGTGTCGCTATAATCTTTTTCATCATAATAACCTTATTTTTTACAGAATGACAACAAAGTTTCATTTTACCCCCATCCATGAGATTATTTTTATTTCAAACTAACATTTTACCAAATCGATAAAATCGAACGTAAGTACGACATAGCGATGACTGATCCGCTAAAAAACAACCTAAATCAACCATTATTTGAATACAATGGAAACAAGCAATAAAGTATTGCACGAGAAACCCACATGAGAAAAGAAAGTTCCGGTTATGCATTGATGGAATACCTATACCTGAATGGTTCAAGATGAAATTCAAAGAATTCAAAAAGAGGAAAAACAGACCGAAAAGAGGATTAAGAACATAATATTCAATAACAAAAAACAAAAATGCAATTCTGATAGTCAATGAATTGCATTTTTATTTCTATTTTTGCAGTCATTTGCGAGGCTGAACAATAATATAAATTTAACAAGATATCATGAAAAAGAAAATGATCATTGTATTTTTAAGTACAAGTATATCGCTGCTATTTTCTTCATGTTCAACTATACTAGAAATTATAACAGGAGATAGACAATGTATATATCCTAATTGTACAGAACGGGCAACCAGCAACTCTGCTTATTGCTCATATCACAAACCGTACTACTTAAAATAAACGCTTTATCTACTTAAATTAACACGTTGAGAAAGATTTAAAATGCCTTATTTCAAAATATTTTCAGGTATTTGAGGAAATAGAGCCACATCTCCATTCACTGAGTATTCCGTATCCTCTTCTTGCATTTACATCGTAGGAGCAAATGCAATATCTGAACGTGTGTTTATAAACTTTAATATTTGGTCCCAATCCACACCTAAATACTTACTTATAATACTATATGTTGCAGAAGAAGAACCTATCAAATTTAATTTATAACCTGATGCAGTAATATTTTCATTAGTTAGTTTGCCATCTTCGTCTGTTTTATAGGTTAATGTCAAAAATGGAATTGTTTCATATGAGAGGTTGGAGTTATTATTTTTCCCGACTGAGAATTTATAACACCCCTTACTTATAAGATTCTCATCTATTTTATGCTCTAAATAGTTGTATGTAAAAAAGCAACATTCCTTAGCTTCATTATTTTTCAAATAAACATTTATCTCACTCATAAGATTTTTTATCTAAATGAAAAGATGTAATTTCAAACTTTTCATCATTGCAACTTGTCATACAAAACACACTTAGTAAGACAACAATAAAAGCATTTTTTACTTTCATGATATAATTACTTATTAAAAACAAAAATACCCAATCTTACATATAAGGAGATGTAAAATTGGGTATTTACTCTATAATCTACTAATAATCAACATTTTGCGGTATTTACGGAACTAACAAATTTTGAAATAACTCGTAATATTCAGCATGTTATGAAGCTTCTCCGAAAAAAGCCCTCGGTTTTGTACCTACATAATTTCTATGTTCTTTTAATAGGCATTTACCTTATTCCGACAGTTTAAAGATATTTATTTTTTAATGAAATATCAAATGAATCACTTATAAACATTAAATATTTTCCTGTTTACATGAAGTTATTCTAATATTTTGCGTATGTCTGTAATAATTGAGTTTGGAAATAACTTTAAATATTTACTACAATGCAATCTTTATTCAAACAATTAAAGATAGAAAAGGTCTATGAACTTCTTTTTCCAGAGAAAAAGAAAGGATTGGCTGTTATCTGGTTATATGAACGGATGAAGAATGGAGAATTTAAGCATGGAATTTTTAAGGAGAAAGATATACATCATGCTTTTGAAGCAGTAAGTCTTATCAAAGGTGAACCTGTAAGATTACAATGGGTAACTTATACCGCATACATTCTAGAGTTATAGGAATTTTATTTTATCTATAATGATGAAAGCCAAACCTATATGTTTACCGATTTTGGTTTTCAGGTATGTGATAAGATATACCATCTGATATCTCAGCATTTTAATCCTACTTTTATAGAAATAACTTGTGCGGAACTGCATGAAAAACTTGAAGTTGCTGCTACAGAAGAGCAAATAAAAAATTGGCTTACAGTAGTAAACTTGTTTAAGCCCCAAACTCTTTTACTGGAGCAAGTCAACTATCTTAATCAGCAGATTGACCGTTCTGTAACAGCCTTAAGTGAAAAAGTCAAAAGACATAAAGAAACTTTGCTCGTGGCTTTACAGGAAATAGAAAAGCAAATAGATGCCATACGTCAGCAAAATAGGGAATTAAGAGCAGCCTTCCGAGAAACTGACCTGATGAATGATATTCTTATTTCGCATCCAGTACGCGATGACAGTGAAGAAGTAGACGATCTCATAAGCGAAGCCATCTCATATTTTGAAGGCATTCATTTCCGTTTAGCAATGGTAGACTCACGTATTGATAAAATACAGCCTAAAATAAAACAGTTTTTTGCCTCTCTCAACCGTGACATATTTAATACAAAAGTAGAGAAGTTCTTGTATTTCCTGCTCGAAAAAAGCCAGATTACAGATAAACAAATACAGTTTCCAATTCCCTATAACGGAACAATTCAATTGGCAGACCTATCCCCCCCCTCTTTACTTCTATAGATAGCTGTTTTCACAATTGGTAGAGGCTCTGAAAAGAGGTGCTCATATACAATATGAAGGAGATAAAACACTTTTTCTTTATCTAAATAAATATGTAGATAATCTAACAGTCTATTTCGAACGACATGAGAATATAACTATTATTCCTGCTGGTAGTGAAAACGAACATTATTATTTCGCGCTCTACCATCCTGTATTAAGAAGTAATTATTCCATCGAGCGGTCACCTTTACCCAAAGAAGATATTCTTATTGCCTTATTACTATACAAAGCTTATTATATCGATCATAACATGGAACTAATTTCTGTAAAAAAGTTTGTAGCTCTAATCCGTATGGATATGCCCGACCTTAAAAGCATGTGCAACATTTGCTGATCAAAACAAAAGGCTCCAAAGAACGTTTTACTAAAACAAATGATATCCGTATTGATCAAGAAGTACAACACGCATTCAAAAATTTCCATAAGCTGAGATGGATAAATTTGAAAGAAGACGATTTTACTAATTTCCCTGAATTTCAACGTATTACTCGTAAATTTGCAGATTATATTAATCACATAGACGAATGGCTTAAAGAAGAATAAACATGAAGAAATATCCTCGTATTTACAGTCTGTCTACCATTGGTATCATACACCATCAAAAGAATGATTACATTTTTCATCCCTATTGTACTGATTTTATTGGTGATAGTGATTCTGGCAAAAGTATTATAGCCGATTTACTGCAACTTATATTTGTTGGTTCTTCCGTTTTCCGTTCCGCAACCATACCAGTCAAAGACAGACGAGAACCTGATGGTCTCGTTTTGCGGTCGCCTGGCAAATCTTTAGATTATGGATATGCATTTGTTAATATAGAAATAGCCAACGGACAATTTGTTACAGTAAGTGCCTATCTTGAAAGCACTTCTAAAGCCACACACCCTTTTATTGTACAAGCAGGGCTGACTATTGAACAAGATGATTTTGCCCCATGTCGAAGCCTCTTTATGCCATCGATTTTCAAGATGACGAATGTATCATTCCATTAGATGATATTATTGAATACATGGAGGAAAAAGATTTGGTTTTTAAAGAATGGTAACGCATTTCTTATTTTCACAAAGTACTCTATAAAAATAAAATACTCCCTCTTGACCTCACCGATAAAGATAAAGCATCAAAAGATTATGCAAAAATAATTCAATCATTTTCACGGGGCAAAGAACTTGACACAACAAAAAGTTCCAGTTTATCAGATTTCTTATTTGGGCAGGAAAAAGGAAAAGAGTTCATGAATAAATACAAGTCAATTGTAGAAGATATAGAAAAAAATGCAATAGATTATGGAAAAAATAACCATGAAATTACTTTACTGACACAAAAATACTTTCAAGTTAGTGATTTATATAAAATGTTGATTGAAAAAAAGAAAGCGAAAAAACATACCATACTTATCAATATGTGTTTTTACTAAAAGACTATAACGCGAATAAAAAAAGTATCCAAAAGGAATTGTTTGTTTTTTTGCAAGCTATAGAAGATTCATCAGGATTAAAAATATTGGTCCAATACGAGTTAGAAGAGGCCCAAAGAAATCAGAATAAGAAAAAGTCAACATATAAAGAAACAAGTGATATTTATAGTGAATGGTGACAAAAGAAAAGTTTGCTGAGCAGTGCCAACAAAATGATTGAACAATTAAATATTCTTCCTAAAGATTTGGCAAACTATTATGAACAATACAGAATACAAAAAAAGACTATATCTACTATAAAGATTTGAAGGATAAATTGGTTAACTCACATATGATTGATCTTTTTGCAAATTCAGGCTGGAAAGATGGATTAGTTACGGGAAATAGCTTTTACCTCAAAAAGATAAATGAACTACATAACCGTTTATCACAATTGCAAATAGTAGAGCAATTTCATTATATAAGCAATCCTAATTCACTTATACATTGGGCTCTGACGTACGTCTTTATCCTGCCCTCTTCCTTTCTACGGTTAAGTTCTTCCACCTTTTTGGGCGTATTCCTCGTTTTTCTATTCAAAGGTCTGTACCGCTTGTTCATATTCTGTCGGTTCGGAGAGCTGCTCCTTTTGCGGTGCTTCGGGTGCTTTGGGAAATTCCCTTGCCGATACGTTATAGTCGAGTTCCTTGATTTCATGCCCTTTCTTGTCCAATTTTTGGAGTGCCGTGTCGTTTCGACTTCCGTAATAGGGTCGGGCAATCACCAGCTTCGGGTCGGATTTCAATAGTTTCTCCGTTTCTTTTGCCACATGTGCTGCGTTCTTGACCCCCAGACATTTACGGTACAATGTCTGCACCCATTATGTTCGGCAAAAAGGTTGTAGTTGGCTGCGTTGTGTGCACACGCCTTGCATTCCGTCTTGTCGAACTTGTATTGTTCAAGGTCGGTTGTGTAGTATTTCTCAGAATGTTTCTTGAACAGATTGAGCGTGTAACCGTTCCAATCGTCCCTATTGCCCTGCTTCAGGTGGTTCTCGTACACGTCCTTTTGGATATTGGCTTCATAGGTACTTATTTCCTCAGCCAACGCTGACGGTGATTGTCCCGTTATCCAGCAGTTCACCGATAGGTTCATACAATTCGTTCAGTTTCAAACGTGTATAGATATACTTCTCGCTCCGTCCGAAGCGGCTGACGAGTGAGTACATATCGTGTCTGCCCTTTTCAAGCAGGCGTTTGAAGGCTTTCGCTTCCTCGGTGGGGCGTACCTGCTCACGCTGTAAGTTCTCGCTTAGTGACATGTCCTCCGCTTCATCGTCTGTTATATGGTCGTATATGGTTGCCTTTATTGTCTTTGCTCCTGCAAGCAGTGAGGCACGGTAGTGGCGTTCGCCGTAGATGATTTCGTAACCGCCTGCCGTGCGTGGACGTACGGCAATGGTTTGTAAGACCCCATTTCCCGAATGCTGTCCGCAAGTTCCTGCAAGGATGTGTCATTGAACGTCTTGCGGTGATTATCCGCACTTGGGTGTACGGCTGTGATATCAAGGTCTATTTCAGCCGTTGCCGTTGCAAGCGGTGTCTTGGGCATGGTTTGCCCCACCGCTTCGGCAGTTGTGGGTACGTTTTGCGGTTAAAGTAATATCATCGGTTTGGGGATGATTGCCAAAGCGGTTACTTTCACTGCCGTTTCTTTCTCTAATTTCTGAACTTTGTTGTTCTTCCGTGCATTCTTGTTCGTTTTCATAACTATAAATTTTAATGGGTTGATATTGATTGAATTAATTTTGATAGGTAGGGTGGAACAAACCACCCTGCCTTTTTCGTCCCTATGCGTTGGCATACATTGCGAGTGTCTCACGTACTTTCTGCTTCCTGCTGTATATCCATCCCGCACACCTTTCACCGTTATAGATGAAGTTCGTACAGAAAACAGATCGTTCAAGCCTTTCAAGACATCTTTTATCAGCTTGGTGTCCCCGAATACGCCTATCACCTTTTCGCTGTATTCCACGGTTTCAAGATTGAGCGTTGAAAGATCTGCGAATGTTGTCGGCTGTTTCGCTGCGCTTTCCTTTAGAGGTGCTTTCAGATAAATGTTGGCTTCGTCCCCTGCAGTGTGGGTGTATCGTTCTATAAACTTTTCAAGGTCGTAAATCCGCTCTTTTTGAAATCGTCCAACCGCTATACTTGTTGCGTTCCAAATACATACCGCCCCCCATGCTGTAATTTTCACGGTGTTCGTATTCCTTGTCATTCTCTGCCAAATAAGCCGTTCCCTCAAAATTGGCGGCATATTTACGCATTTCGGAAAAGAGATTTCGTGTATGGGTGGAAAAGCCTAAAATCACGGCTCTCTCTATACGGTAGTCGTGGTAGTCCGTATAGCTGTCACACTCGCTCACCCGTAGTTCACCGACAAAATGACGGCTTTTGCATTCGAAGGGATAAGGAGGCGCAAGCGTTCCGCTCCGATTTTTGCGGTGTGTTCGTTCCTCTGCCGTTCTTTCTCCGCTTTCTTCTCCCTCGCTTTGGTAAGCAGGGCAGCCGTTTCCAACAGATCTAAAAACTTGGGGTTCGCATCGTCATAATACATGCCTATCCCGAATTTTTCCGACAAAGGTCGGATAAGATCGGAAGTATGAAATTCGTACGTCCGCAAATTGATAAGATGATAGGTTATTCCCTACTGAATGCGGCTTACTTCATACACTACATAGCTGTCGTAGCTGTAACCTTCCAGCATTACCACTTGATTGACTGAAACGGTCTGTTCGTCTCTGTCATAGCTTCTGTTCGCTCCCAATAAATGTACTTTGTTCATAATGAATTGTTTTAATGATTAATATTTCGGTTCAGAGTATCACGCAAAAAAGGATGAGGAAAAAGAGAAGAATGAAAAAGGGTAAGGACAGTGGAAAAGATGCGCCATACTTAAACGGATGAGGAAAACCACTACCGCCAAAACCGCCAACGTGGGCAGAATACCGCCTAAACTCGTCACCATACCACCAACGAAGGCACACACGAAACGCACCGCCACATACGCAACGAAACCGACCAGTAACCACTTCACCAAAATTTTTATGCCGATTGGAATGGAGCCGAAGCCTCGTTTCAAATCTTGCTGTATTTCTGTTCTCTTTTTCATAACATTGACTTTTTTATGCTTTGTCGGTGGCTTCACCTTGCTCGTTTCAGGAGGCAGATTTTTAGAGGCCCCGACTGTAGCTTCGCACCCTGAACCATGCAAGGGGAAGTCATGACGAGGTAATAAAAATGAGGAAATTGTTATTTGAGGAAAAAGAGATAAGAAAATATGGCAAGATTCGAGAGGATTGCTATCGTCTCAATCAGTATATGACTATTCACAACATGGTGGGTGTTAAGCCCAACCGATTAAAACCGTTTGGATGAGAGTAGTTGTATAAAGAGAAATTTTCACATATGGTTATATGAGAGGTTTGGACTGAAATACCCAGACCTACTCGATCTAAAGTCTTAGGTTATTATTTCTTTTTATGCCCTTGTGTCCAGCTTTGCATCCGTTTGGTTAATGCTTCTTTCAATGAATCCAAGAAAGATGTCTTATTGTTACGGATACGCATATCGCTGAATGTGCGTGAATGGTTAGAGTCCAATTCAATATTAAAAACGGTCTGGATATAGTCAAAAAGTTTTGCCAAAGGAATATCACCAAAGACTTTACGGCTATCCCATGCGTAGATTTGCTCGTAAAGTTCTGTTTTTGTCGCAACCCATGTGATACGGACACGAGGTAAAGACTGCTCTAACTGGCGATTTTCCAATGCTTCGAGTTCCTTATTCAGATATACCATCAACATCTCGTTAGCTTTCAGCCTAGCAAACTTGAAATCGCAATTAGTAGAAAACATCGGTTCACGTTCGTAATAGAACAATTCCAAATAAAGAGCCGTGTCAATACGTCCTCGTAAATAATAAATTGAATCAAGGTGTGTCAAGCCTGAACGGTAATAATGTACAAAATCCGAACGTTTTGCGTTATAACGGTTGATAGCCTTGATTTCATCAATCAGATAAGCCCGCTGTGAATCTACTCCTACCGGACGATTCATTTCTATATTATAAATCTTACAATAAGAAAGCAATCGGTAGAACAAACGAGGTTTTATTTCTTTAAAGAAATCTATTTCTTCCGCTTCATCCTTGAATGTATAGGAACCAATAAATTCTTTTACCTTTTGAAAAGCATTAACTAATATTTGTGAGGTTTCAAGAGATTTCTTCATGATATTCAAATCCGCAGATTCGATTGTCTTCAATTTCTTTTCAATCTCTTTTTCGAGATTATTAATAAAATTATCCATTGTCGGCGTAATAATAGCAACAACCATAAAGATAATCACGACTGCCTGTTTCCAATAACGGCGCATAAAATCTACCGAAAGAAAAACTAACTTCGCAAACAATCATAAGAGTATCGGGATCTCAAAGACAATGTTCATCGCAAGGCACATCATTAAAAGTGTTAAGATATACGAATCGCACACAATCAAATTATCCACCTCACCACTTACCTGATATGTTTACAAAAAGCGAAAAGTCTGTGGAAAGATCAGAAAGTAGCTGCCCCCCAAATCCAAACATCACAGAGCTGACTCCGACTGTCTGCGTGATATATCGCCGTTCGTTATCGTATAATGTGGGAGAGACAAAACGGAATAACTGATAAAGAATATATGGCGAAGCACACAGCACGCCAGCACATAGGGCCGTCTTCATGTGGATGATGAATTGCCGCGCTAACCCTGTATTAATAAGTCGAACGGAAAATGATTCCATTGCACCTCCTGCCCATGCAGCCATCCGGTTGAGCAGCTGATAGGTAATAAAACCGTCATCCTTCGGTACGAGTACAACGCCAAATAACTGTTCTTTGAAGAAGAAAACCACGATACCGAACACGACGGCTACGGCGACAATTTTTATAATTGCCGCCCGCAACACGTCCAGATGTTCCCAAAAAGATTGTGTGTTCGCTTCAGTAGCCATCAGTTATCCTTTTTGTTCTATGTCCTTTATTTCGTCTATCTCTTTTTCTACATTGTTCATCCCTTCCTTGAAAGAGCGAACGCCTTTGCCGATTCCTTTCATCAGTTCAGGAATCTTCTTGCCGCCAAAGAACAGCAATACAACCAATACGATCAGCAGTACTTCCTGCATGCCGATACCGCCGATAAATAGTGGTGTTACCATCATAGCTTTTATTTGTTTATTTTACTTTTAATAAAAATGACCCGGAAGGCAGACATAATTAGCTCATTCCGGATCATCTTCTCCTGTTATTGTATATTGTCGAATGTAAATTCCAGACGGCTGTCCATCTCATCGAAAACCATCAAATCCGAAGTAACTTTCCCTATCGGAATAATCCGCATGGTCAGTTGCCCCATGTCAGGGTCATCTGCTTTGGCATAAAAGATGGCAATCGTGTTATTGGAAGGACAATAAGTGATGTCACCGTTTTCGAAACGAAGCTGCCCCTCTTCGGTATTAGTCGGCCGCCGGGGCATAGAACCGTAATATTCACGGCCTCCATAGCGTCCCAAAGTCGCAGTCAGAGGAAACATACCCCGGATTTCGTCAGCTAACGGGGTATCGAGCCATTCCCCGGTAAACGTATGCCCTCCGGCAGTAATACGAACCGACGCACCCTGCGACTCTTCCCGTTCGATACCGATTCGTTCAAGCCAGTCCTGTACTTGCGATTCGGCGGAAGGTACGTCTGTTGCCTCAATAGCAATGCCTTCCAACACATTCGCACCAGTAGCTTCCTCTTTGACGGAATTATAGGTGCGGCCGGCTCCGTATCCGTCATGCGTACAGAACGGAACGACTGTTTTGCCGGAGAGGTCATAAAAGGACAGGAACGAACGTATTGCTTGTGGAACATCCAATGCCCAGTTCGGGTAGCCGATAAAGACAATATCGTATTGGTCCATATTCTCAATGCGGTTTTTAAGTGCGGGAAGTGTTCCGGCAGCCTGCTCCGCATGGTTCTGGTCGCGCACATCGTCGAACTCCGTCGGATAGGGTTCCGAAGTCTCTATCAGATGCAGGTCTCCGCCCACAGCCGTTTGGATATAGCGGGCGACCATTTCGGTCGTACCACGACGCGTTCCCTTATCTACAAGGATGCTTGCCCCGGTCGTGGCATCCACATCCGCCGCATAGTTCGTATTCCCCCAACAGCTGAACCAGGCAATCAGAATCTTTCCGTTTCCGGGGGTAACCGTTCCCGAATTGTCGTTATCATCATCGTCGTTTCCCGGATCATTGGGAACTTCGGGGATATCAATTTCTGAACTGTCATCCCCTGCGCCACATCCGGCAAAAGTCATTACCGGAACGAGCAGCAATAAAGATATAAATAACCGTTTCATAATCTTGCTTTTTTAATTGATTTGACTCAGCCAGTCGGCAATCATCGAGTGGCAGTTGGACGTTTGGCCTGAACGTATCCACAGGCTCGGTTCGAGGAAGTCGCCACCCGGAATGAGCCGTCGGGCATCGGACTCGACACCGTTGATACCGCTGCTGGAACTGGATACAATCAGTCCGATGCTCTTACCCTCCATCTGACTACCATATTGGAACAGGAATGTTTGTAAGGGAGCTGCCATATTACTCCACCAAAGAGGTGCACCCACGATAATCCGGTCGTAATCGGCGATATTCACCTCCACCGGTTTGATTTCCGGATAGGATGCCGCATCATTCGGATTATTCCGGATTGCCTGAATCAGCGCACTTCCTATTGCGTAGTTATTGGCCGCATAGTCGAGCCCCTCTTCGGCAGGTTCGACCCGTACCACATCGGCTTCTATCTGCGTCTGCAAATCGCTGACGATGGTATGCACATTATTTGTAAAACTGTAATACACAATGAGCGTTTTTCCTGCTGTCGGGTCAGGATCGGGAGTCGGTGTCGGCACCTCGGTATCAGGTGCGTACGATTCGTCTTCATCGGAAGAGCAGGCGCTCAATCCCACCGCTACAAAAGCGGCAAACAAAAAATACAGGTACTTTTTCATAACGCTTGTAATTTAATTAAATGATTCAATGTCAGTTGTTTTTAAGAATGCCTGTTTGTTCGAGCCATTTCTCCACATCGCCACGTGAATTTTCCGCCCGACTGCCATATACGGCCAGACTTCCGAGTATTGTCGAATTGGGGCATACCGAACGGATGTCGCTGACGCTTTGAGCCGTACCGCTGCCTCCATGCGTACAGAACGGGGCGATGGATTTGCCCGACAGGTCATAACCGGCCAGGAAACTTTTCATCGCCGGTGTAAGGTGTCCTCCCCAGATAGGCGTCCCGACAATCAGCGTGTCGTATTCGTCCATGTTCTCCACCTTTGTTTTCAACTCGGGACGGTAATCGCTCTCCAGCTCTCCCGGTGCGATCTGCGTCACCTCTTCATAAGTATCGGGATAGGGAACGACCGTTTCCACTTCCACGATGTCACCACCTACAAGATCGTGGATATGATTGGCGACTGTCCGGGTATTGCCTCCCCATGAAAAATAGACGATCAGGGTCTTTCCCGCATCCCCTGAAATGGTTCCTCCCGGCTCTATCGCCGCCGGTTCTTCACTGCTGCACGAGGTCGTCGCCAGCAGTAGCATAACCATAAGTGACAAAAAACTTTTCTTATACATATCGTTTATTCTATTTAATTGATCTACATTGCAAAATTACGGCAACTGCAAATCTTGGGCTTTGTTATAAAGGTCAGTTTAATTTGCTGTCAGGCTCAAATTGTAATTCCTACCATTTGATCTCTTTCGTCATCGGTTTGTTCAGCAAATCGAACATGTCCATCCGGCATTTTCCGGCGAAATCGAACAGTGTGGGAATGTACCGCTTATCCGTATTCAGCAGGGCATAAACCGCTTCTGTCATTTTCAATCGCAGCACCGTTTCAGGAATTTCCTGCCCCTCCCGCATGTAAGGTATCCATGACCAGAAAAGGCTCTCCGTTTCGGAAGTGGATGACAGACGGTGCAGGGCCGAGAGTTCCATAGTCGATGATTTGCAGTCGGATAGAGACAGAGTATGATAAAACTCGCACAAGAACTCTCGCGGAAGAGAGAAGAACAGAACCCGACAAGGCTCGTGCAATTCCGGCTCGGCATAGATGTGCGAATAGCTGTCACGTCCGATGAAGGCACTGTCGCCCCTTTCGATATCCAGCGTCTCGCCGCACTGGTTCCGCAGATACAACCGCCCGCTGTATAGATATACCAGCGTATGATTGGAAAAAAGATGACAGGCTTGAGATACCGTATCTATTGACTCGAAAAAATAAATATGCTGTTCTGTTTCCATATAAAGTTTATTCAGATACAGAAAGTCCGACAAGTTGTGCGGGATTGCTACGTACCATAAAATCGACCTGCTTCTGTGCAAGCCCGTTTTCCAGCAACGCAAGAATACAGCGGCGCATCCCATCCACAGGGTGAGGCATCCCCACCTGACCGAGGTCGGTCGTTATGATACTCCGCTGCGGGGCAATACGGGCAAAGTCCGCAAATTCTTTATCACTCATCCGCTCGAAATCGGGCAGTCCCGTACCCGGTCCCCACAAATTGGTAATGTAGCTGTATTCCATCCACGCGCCGAGGTCGATACACCGTTTAATCTGGTCGTGCGTCATTTTCCAGATACCGGAATTGGCATGAGTCACGACACACTTTCTCACACCCACCTCACGGGCTTTCCGAGCCAGCGTGATGCTCTCCTCGGGCGAAGAGTACCCCGTTGCGAAAATGATATTCGCCTCGGCACATATCTCCATGACTCGCACGACTTCAGACAGCACACGCCCGTTATCGTCCACGACGGGCACACCCTCTTTCTTGCCGTGATAGCGGATGTTCTGGTAAACGGCATCCTGTGTCGGCATCCAGATACAACGACAAAGATTGCCGGTTGTGGCTACGGCTTTTTCCGCAGCAAATACATTTACTTTATCCCCGTGTACCCGGTTCATACACAGGCTTCCGAACACCTCGAATCCCTGTAACTCCTGACGAATCAGATAAGCCCGGTCATGACAACTGAAATCGTTGGACTTGAACAGCATGGATTTGTAGCCGACATCACGTGCCGCGCGGGCAAACTCCAATTCATTTCCCAAACGGGCTTTGGAATCCGGAGCGGCGTGCAGATGAATGTCGCTGACACCACGCAGCAGTTCATCGGCTTCGGGCGAATCCGAATTTTCAGCGGCAGAGAATATCGGTGTCTGCGCATGTGATGGCAATACACCGGAAAGCAGTACGGTTCCTCCCGCCATCACAGAGTTACGGATAAAGTCACGGCGTGACAGATCTTGTTTATTTTTCATCATTTCCTTCGTTATTCAGTTCGACAATACCTATTTCCTGCAACCATGCGATAACCCGTTCATAAGCCGTATCATACGTTCCCCGACGAATCTGTATGCCCTCCAATACAGTTGATTGCGGGCAAAGGGAACGGACAAGCCGGTAGCTTGCCTCGGCAGAGCTGGTCCCGCTCGTGCAGAACGGAACGACGGTTTTTCCCGCGAGGTCATGTGTTGTGAGAAACGTGCGGATGGGAGGTGCGGCTGTTTCCACCCAGATAGGATAACCGATGAATATCACGTCATACGAAGAGAGGTTTTCGATATTCGTTGTCAAGGGCGGGCAATATCCGGATGCCACTTCTTCCCGGATTTGTGCCAGCAAAGTATCATAATCATTAAGTATCGGCCGTCTGGATTTCCACAAGGTCGCTCTTTACCGTGTCATGGATGTATCCGGCAATCGTCCGGGTATTACCCGTATGGGAGAAGTAGGCAATCAGCACTTTTTTGTCCCCGGAAGGTTCGACCGGTTCTTCCGGTTTTTCAACCGGAGATGTACTTGGCAAATCTGTTTGGGGTTCACCCGCTGAACAGCCCGTAATGGCTAACATAAGCCATGCAAAGAGAAATAAAAGTTTCGTTTTCATATCTGTTATTTTTAAGTTATTCATTTGATGCAAAGGTAAAAGCAAAGCCCCGCAACGTCTTTGCTGCGAGGCTCAATTTGTTTTGTCAGGAAGTTCACTACCTTTTTTCTTGATTATTCAGTACCGGACTGAATGTGGCTTGATTCACTTATCTGTTTCTTCACTCCATTGTTTACCGAAACTCGTCTATTCCGTTTCCACGCACCCACGATGTCCGTGTACCTTACATTCATCCAACGCTGATTATAACTGCCGGAACTCATCATCGGAAAGCGTGACGTTCCAAGCCCCCAGATTCTCCAGAATCCTTTCCTGGTTCTTGGAACCGGGAATAGGTACGACATTGGGATATTTATGGAGCATCCACGCAAGCGATATCTGGGCGTTGGTCGCATTTTTCTCTACGGCGAACCGATGCAGCAAATCGAGTATGGGCCGGTTGGCCTCGATATTCTCTTTCGACAGTTGGGGAACGAATTTCCGCACGTCATCGAAGCCGAACTGCTCCTGTGCCGTTATCTTACCCGAAAGGAACCCGCTTGCAATCGGTGAGAACGGTACGACTCCGATACCTTTTTCAAGGCACACCGGGAAAATCTCCATTTCGCAATCACGTTCCACCATCGAATAGATGTTCTGAACGGCAGACAAAGGAGTAATCTCATGCGCCGTCCGTATCTGGTTGGCCGATACTTGCGACAGTCCCCAACCGCGTATCAGTCCTTCCTTAACAAGCCGGCCCATGACGGTTGCTACATCTTCAAGCCGGCCCGTCTCATTGATGCGATGCAGGTAATACAGGTCGATATAATCCGTGCGAAGTCTGCTCATGGAATCTTCAAGATGCCGGCGCACCTCCCGGTAGAGACTCGTCTCGTCCGGTTGCGAGAGTTCGCCAATATGAAATTTGGTTGCGAGCACCACTTCCTTACGGAACAGCTCGATAGCTTTACCCACCAACTCCTCGTTATGTCCGGTGTAGAATTGTTCCTTGCCATAGGCTTCCGCCGTATCGAAATGCGTGCAGCCGTAGTCGTATGCCTTGCGGATGGCTTCTATAGCATACGCTTCGGGCGGCACTTGTCCGTAACCGTGGCTGAATCCCATACATCCCATTCCTATCGGAGATACTTCCAGCTGTCCTAATTTTCTATTATTCATATTGTTATATTTTAAAGTGAGATTATTATTGAATTACTTTATCTCCTTATTTTTAACCGCTTCCCATAAGTCAGCATCCGCCAGCCCCATTCCAGAGGTCCGAAGCGGAAATAAGAGAGCCATAGGACACTGAATGCCATCTGGACAAGAAAGACGTAGAAAGCTATGAATTCTGTTCCTGTCAATCCAATGCCGGCCCCCAGTCCGAAGCCGATACCATAGAAGAGAACCATGCCCCATACCGACTGTCCTACGTAATTGGTCAGTGCCATTCTCCCCGGAGCGGCAAGACAGCGCCACAAGCGCCACTCTCTACCATGCAGGTATAGGAGACAGATAGCGGAAACGTATGCAAAACCTGAAGGATAGACACTTGCCGTATAGATGGCGGTGTGTGCAGCCGTTCCGAAAGGATGCCCGTTTACCGCACTCCAGGCATAGAGAACGGACAAGGGAAGTCCCAGCAGAAAACCGTATGTCACCGTTTTTTTCAGTAGCATCCGATTTGCCTCAAGATTGGCGTATATTTGCTTGCGCCCGATGTAGAAACCCAATAAGAACAATCCCAATACCTTAAAATAGCGGTTGCCGTCGATGAACTCCTGCAAGCGTACCCATGCACCCTGTATCAGAAATTGAAAGACCTCGCCGTAGCTTTCCGCATTACGCAGCCAGATTCCGAAGTTATATTCCGTTATACCATATAAATTGCAATAGTGCTGTTGCATTCGCACTGCGGGAGCCGACAGGGACACTCCGAATGTACCGGCCAGCCAATCAATCGGAATAGGAAGTAGCAATAGGACAACAGAAGTTCCCAGCAACACTCTGTCCGAAACATGCCGGAAAAGAGGGAGGAGCATACCCAATAAGGCATACAACAGCAAGATGTCTCCGCTCCAGATAAACATCAAGTGTAGAAAACCGATAGTGGCCAGAACAATCATCCGCCGGTAAAAGATACGGAATCCGTCCGTTCCCTTTTTAGCCGCGTTGCTGATAATGATTGAAAATCCGATACCGAACAGCAGCGAGAATATGGTGTAGAACTTACCGTCTACAAAAAGATATTGAAGGAAGCGGACTACCTGGTCTATTTCTGCCGTAGGCATGGCCTCCGTTATTCTCAATTTTTGAAAGGTATAAAGCGAAAATTCCGGAAAGTTGGCAAGGCAGATTCCCAGCAATGCAAATCCTCTTAGAGCATCGAGGATGACATGGCGTTCCGATGTCTTCACGGGTTACCATGTCTTTTATATCCATTTCCTTATTCATTGATTCTTTCTTTTTTGTTAACCAACATGACGCTTCCCAGTATGATTACAAGCCCGAGCAACTGTATGCCTGTAATCTGTTCCCCGCCCAGCCCGCCACTGATAACGACAGCCACCACAGGATTCACGTAGGCATGGGTGCCCACTTCCGTTGTCGGGCGGATCTTCAGCAGCCATACGTAAGCGGAATAAGCCATCAGCGAGCCGAACAGTATCAGATAGGCCAATGACAACCAGGCGTATAGAGGGACCGTACTGAATCCCGTAGGAGAGAACTCCCCGTTCCCCAATGTACATATCCAGAACATCATGCCGGCAAAAAGCATTTGCCAGGCGGAACCTGCAAACGCGTTTGCAGGTTCTGTGTCTGATGAACGGTATTTTGTATAAAGTGTTCCCAATGCCCAGGAAATACAACCGGCTACAAGTAGTAAAATACCATATTCACTATGATCGTGTACGGTTACCGTCATTTCCAGTTGCTCGGCATGCAATAACCCTACTCCTGCAAATCCCATCAAAATACCGGCAAGGATACATTTGCTCCGAAAGGTATATTTCCACATCGGAGCATCGAGTGCCATAATCCAGATAGCGGTAGAGGAGGCCACCACAGCCACCAGGCTGCTGCTGACATATCGCTGGGCCAGCATCACTACCGCCATATCGATGAACAGCAGGATGATTCCGCTCACAGCCGACCTGCCTACAAGCCTTGGGGTAAAGACCCGTTCTCCACGACATGCACATATCACAAGCAGTATCAATCCTGCCGTAGAGAAGCGCAATGCACCGAGAAGGAAAGTCGGAAAGCCGTGTAAAGCCACCCCGATAAAGTAGTAAGTGGACCCCCAAACTACATAAATCAGGAAATAAGCGAATAGGATGGTAAGTTTTTTCGGCATTATTTCTATATTTTATTTCAACGCATTCTTGAAGAACCCGTCTATCTTGTCGAACGGAATCACGTTGAGATTATCGTATAAATCGACATGGTTAGCTCCGGGAATAATCAACAGTTCCTTGTTACTCCCTGTCAGCCGCTTGTAGGCATCCTCACTGAAATAGCGGGAATGAGCTTTTTCTCCATGAATCATCAACACGGCACTGCGGATTTCGCTGATATAGGTGAGCAACGGCATATTGATGAATGACAATACGCTGGTTTTCGTGATTCCCTCGTTGGAGTTCGGGGAACGGCGATGATAGCCTCGTTCCGTCTTGTAGTAGTCGTGATACTCCTTGACGAATTGCGGAGTATCATCCGTCACGGGGTCGAGTACGCCACCGTCGCGTGCATAGCTGTCATCACGATAATCCTCGGTACGCTGTGCGTTGAGTTGCTCGCGCAACTTATAGCGGTCATCGGCACTCATGGCGTCGAAATACCCGTTGGCATTTACCCGGCTCATATCATACATAGTAGATGTTACCGTCGCTTTGATACGAGGGTCATTGGCCGCAGCATTAAGTGCAAACCCGCCCCAACCGCAAATACCTAAGATTCCGATACGTTCCGGATTGACGTCCGCACGGGATGTCAGATAATCGACCGCCGCACTGAAATCCTCCGTGCTGATTTCGGGTGACGTAAGATAGCGAGGCGTACCGCCGCTTTCGCCGTAATAGGAAGGGTCAAAAGCGATAGTCAGAAAACCTCGTTCGGCAAGTGTCTGGGCATAACGGCCTGACACTTGTTCTTTCACCGCACCGTAAGGGCCACTGACTGCAATGGCTACCAGACGTCCTTGCGTATTTTTCGGCTTGTAAAGGTCTGCGGCAAGCGTGATGCCGTAACGGTTGTGAAACGTGATTTTCGTATGTTCCACCTTATCACTCTGCAGAAAGGTCTTATCCCATTCCTGTGTCAATTCCAATGGTTCCATACCGGTTGAATTTATATATTTTGTTGTTGTCGTTTCTTGTGCCATGACATTCGCAAAGGTCAGGAACGTCAGTATGGCGATTGCTTGTAACTTCATAGCCGTATTATTTTACTTTATAGCGGAGCCAGACAATATCTGTTTCCCATTGTTCCACACTCTCTAATTTCAGTTTGTACGGGTTACATTCCATACGAGAGATTCCATCGAAAACCGCCGTCTGTCCCTTACGCCCGTCAATACCCGGAGCTACCATAATACTCACTTCGTCAATCAGTCCGGCCTCCAGGAAACCGCCGCAGATATGTCCGCCCCCGACAATCGCCAAGCGTTCAACGCCGAAATGTTCGTGAAGCAGCTCCATAGCTTGCGGCAAGTCAATGCGTTCCGCACCGGCCGCAATCCATGAAATACCCAATGTGCGCAGCGTTTCCAGATATTCCTCGGACACCTGTTCACTGACAATACAAAGTAGAGGATACCCGTCAGCTTCACCCTCCTGCCAACGCAGTTTCCCATAGGTATCGACAATGATCGTATATTCGTCCGATTTACTAGCGACATATACGGATTTATGACCTATCGGAGTTCCCTCCATCGGAGTACTTTCCTCTTTGACGGCAGAACATTCGAGTGCGGTAGTTATCCGTCCTGACAGTTTCGAGCAAGGCCCCAGCTTTTCCAAGGCTATGTAATACTCATCCGTACTCAGTTGCCCGACCATCGGGCAGTCGATGCGGCCATCGACCGAAGTCATCATGTGACTGATTATATATGGTCTCATATTCTTGGTTTTTATTTATAATGCAAAAGTAAGGCAGCTTCTCCGCTCTGCCGGTAGACAAATTACGGATTATACTACCTTATTTACTGATTCCTTATCGGCCTACTTGACGTTGCTGTTCGGCATTGTACCGGTCTCCCACAACGGGAATAGCAGCCACGGTATCCTCCAGTTCTTTCCAATCCCCGGAGCTGATGTTGAAGTCGAGTGTGCGCAGGTTTTCCTCCAGATGAGACAGTTTTGTCGTTCCCGGAATCGGTACGATCCACGATGCTTTCTGAAGCAACCAGCCAAGAGCCACCTGTGCCGAGGTCATGCCCCGTGTGCGCCCGAAAGCTTGCAGCGCATTTACAATGTGGGTATTCGCACGCATCGCTTCCGGCTGGAAACGCGGCAGGGTCTGACGGTTGTCGTTGTTTACATCGAAGACCGTGTATTCGTTGATGCAGCCTCCCAAAAATCCACGGTTGATTGGGCTGTATGGTACAAAGCCGATACCCAACTCCCGGCATACATCGAGAACACCGTTCTCTTCCACTAAGCGGTGCATCAGATGGTACTCGCTTTGGATAGCCGTCAGCGGACAAATGGCGTGGGCCTTACGGATTGTTTCGGCACTGACCTCGCACATACCCCAGCGTTGCACTTTACCTTCCTTGATCAAGTCGGCAATGGTAGCCGCTACCTCCTCGGCCGGAGTATTCGGGTCGGCACGGTGCTGGTAGAACATCGGCAGTGAATCGAGTCTCAATCGGCGAAGTGACTCCTCGCAATAGCGGCGGATGGTTGCCGGACGGCTGTCCTGACGATCGGTTCCTTTGCCGTCGATGACTTCGTGCCCGAATTTGGTCGTTACGTTAATCCGTCCCTTGAACTCGGACAGCGCTTCTCCTGCCAGGTTCTCATTGGTCAACGGCCCGTAAATGATAGCCGTGTCGAAGAGCGTCACTCCACGCTCTACCGCTTCATGCAACAATCGGATACACTCTTTCTTATCCGGGTGTTGGCTGCGGTTGTAAGTCATGCCCATTACACCGAAGCCGAGTGCCGACACCTCGAATGCCGCCTTGCCCGTACCCAATACACGATGTCCCTTGATACGGGCTGCATCGATATCCACCACATCGGATGTTTCCGCTTGTTTCGCTTCTGAAGCGAATACTTTGCCCAATCCCGAAGGCATGGCCATTGCGGCTCCTGCCAATGCAGCCGTTTTGAGAAATCCACGACGGCTGATATCCATTTTATTGTTTTCTTCCATGATTTTATGTTTTATGCATTATAACTTAATGAATGGAAAATGCCCCGTCCACTAAAAGGGCGTGCCCGTCCACGAAACTTGCCTGCGGTGAGCAAAGCCACAATACGGCGTTGGCTATCTCTTCCGGTTTACCGAGACGTCCGGCAGGAATATCTCGGACCAGTTCCTTTTCCAGATCGGGGTTACGCCGTATCAGTTCTTCGGCCATAGGTGTTCGGATCACACCCGGACAGACGGCATTGATACGAATCCCCTTTGCCGAGTAATCAATGGCGGCTGTACGTGTAAGCCCGATTACCGCATGCTTGCAGGCGATATAGGCCGCTTGTCCGGGGAACCCCGTAACACCGCCTTGAGACGAGGTATTGACAATGGCACCACCGCCTTGTTTCAGCATCTGGATAATCTCGTAACGCATACAGTTCCATACACCTTTCAGATCGACGGCTACCGTGCGGTCGAACTCCTCGTCGGTAATCTCGGCCATCGGCCGTTGCGGGGTCTGTATCCCAGCATTGTTCAATGCAGCGTCCAGCCTGCCGTAAGTCGCAACGATCCAGTCAATCATCTCCTTTACAGCCCGTGTATCGGACACGTCGCAGCGATATGCCACGGCTTTATACCCTTCTGAAACCAACTTCTCGGCTTGTTCTTTCGGCTCATTGATGTCCACCAATACTACGGTTGCACCCGCTTTTGCAAATGCTTCTGCCGAGACCAGCCCGATACCTGCCGCTGCCCCCGTTACCATTGTTACTTTCTCATTCATTGTTTTCATGATTCTTTTGTTTTAATATTCTGCCAACAAAGGTAAAAAGAGAGCCCCGCAACGACTTTGCTGCGAGGCTCAAAAGATTTTGTTATGAAGTTCACTTTGTTAAAATGACTTTTTCCGAAAAATCCATAATCTATATTCTCCTGATTAACTTGGCTGGATTTCCTACAACGATCGTATTCGATTCGACAATTCTCTCCGAAATGCGGAAAAACCTTGTGTAATAATTCACGATATTCTTCCGTATCCGGCATCGTATGATTCAGCCGGAAGATATTTTGCCGCAGCTCTTTTACCACGCCTAGTTCTTCTTCCGTCTGGTGCAGGCAGTCGATTCGCAACTCTTCCATTGGCTTATTCGATTGCTTGTTTGGCCCAATCTCCAACTTGTTTCGTACTTCTATTACACAACCGGCCTTCTTCCCATTCGATTTTGGGGTAGAGTCTCTTGAGTTGTTTCACGCTACCCGTGATTGAACTGCCACCCGAAGTGGCAAAAGGAATAACGGTTTTACCCGCGAAATCATATTTCTCAAGAAAAGTATTGACCGGACGCGGACACAAGTCCCACCATATCGGATAACCGAGGAACACCACGTCGTAATCTTTCAGTTCAATCGTTTCTCCGCCCAACGCAGGACGTGATTTGTCGTCTGCCATCTCCACCGAACTGCGGCTCGCCTTGTCGTTCCAGTCGAGATCTGCCGAAGTGTAGGCCGTAGCCGGAGTAATCCGGTGAAGTTTACCGCCAGTCTCTTTTGCGATAGCGGTTGCCACTTTCTCTGTGGTCCCCGTACAGGAGAAATAGGCTACAAGGATTTTCTTGTCGGACGGCCTGTCGGTATCTGCTGTTTGTTTTTGTGCTTTCGACGGGTTACTGAAAGTAAGTAGGCTCATAAGTATCAATACTATCTGTTTCATGTCATTTTAATTTAGAATATTCTTCATCACCGACAGGTTCCAGCCATTCGGTACTGTTGTTCTCACCGGGCACTTCGATGGCTAAATGCGAGAACCAGCTGTCGGGAGCCGCCCCGTGCCAATGTTTCACGCCTGCGGGAATATTGATAGCATCCCCGGAACGTAGTTCCACCGGCTCTTTGCCCCACTCCTGATAGTAGCCGCGACCGCCCACGCATACGAGTGTCTGACCGCCGCCTTTCGTTGCCTTGTGCACATGCCAGTTGTTGCGGCAGCCCGGCTCGAAAGTCACATTTACCACGGGGACTCCGTCCGTTACCACGGGAGCCGTGTAACTTTGACCGATGAAATACTTGGCATAGGCATCGTTGGGTTTCCCCACGGGGAAAATGATAGTTTGCGCGTAGGCTTCGAGCGAACCTGCCGCCACGCTGTCTGCATTACCGCCGGTCCAAACCTCTTTTGCCATACGGAAAGCCGCCCACGCTTTCGGCCAGCCCGCGTAGAATGCGGCATGGGTGAGTATTTCGGCTATCTCGGTTCGGGTCACTCCGTTCTTCTTCGCCGATTCGAGATGGTACTTGAACGAGGAATCGGTCAGTCCCTGCGACATCAGGGCCACTACGGTTACGATGGAACGGTCGCGGAGCGAAAGCAGATTGTTCCGGCTCCATACTTCCCCGAAAAGAATATCATCGTTCAAACGTGCAAATTCGGGGGCAAATTCTCCGAGCGCATCGCGTCCGGCAGTCTGTTGGATTTTTACTTGTGATTTTGCCATGATCGGAAAAATTAAAGTCAATAATAAAGCTAATGATGCTACTTTTGTTTTCATACGATATGATTTTTAGTTCGACATTTCCAAGACAACCGACAGGTCTTTCCTGTTTCCGATACAAAAGTACGGGCATTATTCCACAACAGCTTTGCTGCAAGGCTCAAACTGTTTTGTCCTGAAGTTCATCTTACCATGAAGGAGCGACACCATAAGCCTCCTTGTATATCTTGGAGAAATGCGACAGGTTCTTGAAACCCACATCGAAGCAGGCTTCCGTCACTTTCTTCTTGCCTGATTTTATCAGGCCGTGCGCGGCTTCCAGACGACGTTTGATAATCCACTTTTGCGGTGTCAGGTTGCTGACTTTGGCAAAGTCCCGCTTGAAGGTAGCCAGGCTGCGTCCCGTGTAACTGGCGATTTCCTCCAGAGAGAGATCACACATGTAGTTCTCGTTCAGATAGTCGAGAATGTCGATTTTCCACGGCTCCACGAAGTCGAACAGCGAGGCATAGAGATTCCGGTCTGTATTAAGCAGTACATATATCCCTTCTACCATTTTCAGCTTCAGTACATCTTCGGACGGTTTTTCGCCTGCATCGAAATAGGGTATGACCGATTCGAACAGCGAACGGATATCAAGCCTGTTACTGGGCAACACGCGCAGGCTTACCTTCTCACGTTCGGAGTCGTTCGGAATCTGTTGCCGGTTAAGCGTCTGGTAAAATTCTCTTAGAAACGGTCTTGAGAACTTCAGTACGACAGAACGGTAAGGCTTTCCGTCCTCTACCTTTTTCTGCAACCACATCCGGTTATCGCGCCGCATGAAAGCACAATCCCCCGGATGCAACACGGTTTTCTTACCACGTTCCTCTATCTCCAACTCACCGGAGCACAAATAAATAAGCGTATGCTCCCTGTTTTCGTGGGCGCATCCCCGGTCATCGGTGAAATAACTCGCTATAAGCACGTTCGAGCAATCGAATACATCTAATCGTTCCATATTGTCAGTCTTTAATTTTCGCAAATATAACGCATTCCAACCATAAAGTTTTTGTTGTAAGGCTCAAATTTGCAAAACGGATAAAATATTTTTGTACGCTTGACCTCGTATGGCAGCTGTTACCTTACAGACTACAGTACAACACATTACGGTTTCAACGGGCCATAAAAGTACGATGCCGTAGCACCGCCGTCGATCAGAAAGTCCGCTCCCGTGATAAATGCCCCTCTGTCGCTCATAAGTAGTTCGGCAACATTGGCAACCTCGTCCGCGGTTCCGGGGCGTCCTGCCGGACATTTGGTGAACATGTTTTTGTAAAAATCACCTCGCGGCCCGTTGAACTCGTCGATAGCCAAGGGAGTTACAATGATACCAGGTGAAATGGAGTTGATTCTTGCCCCGCGCTCGCCCCATTTCACAGCTTCGGCCATTACACGTTTCACGTTACAACGCTTGGCCATCTGGTAAGCGTGTAACGTATCCTTGATACTATCCGGTTGCAGCATGTCGAGCGAGAGCAATTCTTCGGCAGGAGTCGTGGCCAGTAGCATATCCTCCTCGATGGTCAGTGCGGGCATCCGATGCCCTGACTGGCTGGAAATCGTTACCCCGACACCGTTTTCTTTAATAACCTTCCCAACTTCTTCGAGCAGGACAGCCGTTCCGTACAGATCGACTTTCAGAATCGTTTCGATGGAAGCCTGACTCGGTGATACGCCCGCCGTATTGACGAGCATTGAAATTTCACCATGTTTCCGTGCAACCGCAATCAAGTTCAAAATGGACTCCCTTGAAGAGAGATTCATTTCGACGGGTACTGCATCAAATCCCGCCTCATTCAATATACGGCAAACAGCCTCGGTACTCTCCGGGTTCAGGTCTCCGACAACGATCTTTTTCCCATATCCCATACGGCGGGCTATCGCCATTCCTATCTGACCGGCACCGGTCAATATCATTACTTCTTTCTTCATATTTACTTTTTCTTTATTCTTTGATAACGTGATTTTTTATCTCATTGCCGGTTTATTCTTCATTTTGTTCCAGCACACGGGCCATCCGCTCCAACCCTTCAACAAGCAGTGTTCGGGGGCAAGCAATATTCAGACGGATAAATCCCTCGCCGCCGGGTCCGTACATCGTACCTGAATTGATCATCAGTTTTTGTTCCTCTTGCAGGCGCAAGGTCATAGCATCCGAACCGATACCGAGTGCTCGGCAGTCTATCCATACTAAGTAAGTTCCTTCGAGTGGTAACACGGGATATTGCGGTAACCGCTGCTCAAAAAAGTGGCAGAGATATTCGTAATTCCCACGCAAGTATTTGCGCAAAGCATCGAGCCACTCTCCACCCTCGTTATAAGAGGCGATTGTAGCGATTACGCCGAACGGGTTGACATCGCACACTTCATTGATGTTGATGGCGCGGTCAATACGACGACGTACATCATCATCGGCCGCAATGATATTGGCAATTTGCAGTCCGGCAAGATTGAATGCCTTACTCGGTGAAACGCAAGTCACGGAATTTTGTTGGAAGCGTTTAGACAGGGAAGCAAAAGGAGTATAGTCATACCCCTCATAGGTCAGTTCGCAATGAATTTCATCTGCCACAACAAACACTCCGTTGCGCAAACAGATGTCTCCGATATGCCGCAGCTCTTCCGGCGTCCAGACCCGTCCGACCGGATTGTGAGGATTACATAGTAATAGGATTTTCGCCTTCGGATCAGCCACCTTTGCTTCGAGGTCGTCGAAGTCGATTGAGTAGCGACCATCTCGGTAAATGAGGTTATTGGCCGACAGTTCACATCCGTCGTTGCGAATCGACGAATAGAAGCAGTTGTATGCCGGAGTCTGGACGATTACCTTGTCGCCCGGTACGGTCAGGGCTTTGATAATGGCCGACAGAGCCGGTACGACACCGCTTGTATAGATAATCCACCGGGGATCTATCCGCCAACGATGACGGCTCTCGAACCACCGAACGACTGCATCGTAATAGGTTTCGGGTACTTTGGTATAACCGAAAATGCCGTGTGCAACCCGCCTTTGCAAGGCTTCTACAATGGTCGGTGCAGTACGGAAATCCATATCCGCCACCCACATGGGCAGCACATTTTCCTCCTCAGGAGTGTCCCATTTGTAAGAGTTCGTCCCGCGACGCGGGATAATCGTATCGAAATCGTATTTCATAACTTATCTATTTATTCGTAATTTATAAATCCAGTTACTGCCCCAAAGTCTCGCGAGGAAGATTACTCCCCGGAAACAAAGCTCGATGCACATGGCAAGCCACACGCCGCGTAGTCCCATCGTGGGAGCAAGCCATGCCGCCAGTGTCAGTCGCACGCCCCAAATGCTGCCGAAGTTCATCAGACTGGGTACGAATGTATTACCCACACCTACGAATACACCGTAGGCAACGATAGATGCCGCAAACATCGGCTCTGCAAAGGCTTCTATCCGCAGAATCTCGATTCCCAACGTGCGGATTTCCTCCACGGGAGTCATCACTCCGATGATTTGCGGAGCCGCCACATATATCAACGCTCCCATAACACCCATAATCAGCATTCCCGACCAGACGGTAATATTGGCAAAACGACGGAGCAACCGGATACGGTTCGCTCCAAGGCTCTGACCGACCAACGTCGTGGCAGCCTCCGAGATGCCGTAGCCGGGCATATAGCAAAGGCTTTCGGCAATAATGGCGAACGAGTTGGCAGCAATGGCAACGATGCCGAGCGGTGCGACAACCACCGTCGTTGCGATCTGCGCTCCACAAATGGCCATGTGTTCGAATCCCATCGGTAACGAAATACGGAAAGACTTACGCAATGTCTCCCGTTTGGGTAGAAAACTTCCCCGTTCTCCGACGAACTTCAGCATGGGCGAGCGGCGGCATAGATACCACATCATTCCTCCGGCGGTAACGAGTTCGGCCAATACCGTTCCCAATATAGCACCTTTCACACCCAGACCTGCACCGGGAGCGGTAAATACTACTCCGAACCACTCCACATGCCTCGTCGGAAAGATCAGGAAGAAGTTGAACACGACATCCAGCAAGCACATCATTATATTCAGCATGGCGGGCACGCGCATATTCCCACTGCAACGCAACATGCCTCCTGCAAGAAAGTTCAACTGCAAGGCAGGCAGGAATAGTGCGAATATTCTGAAGTAGAGGGACGAATCGTTCCATATCGCCTCGTCTCCACCCAACCAGAGAGGAAGCATACCGCTGATACAAATACCGCCAACAGCCAACAGCGAACTGAAAACAAGCGTGGCAGTAACTGCTTGACGGAGTATCTTTTTGGCTTCCACGAAATCCCCGGCTCCGATACGATGTGCCACCTGCACGGAAAATCCCGTCGCAGCGGCTGCACACACCCCCCAGAACAGCCAAGTTGTGGTCGAGACCAATCCGATGGAAGCAGCGGCATTCGCACCGAGGCTGCCCACCATCGAGGCATCGATGTACTGCATGGCGATAGAAGATATCTGAGCCATAATGGCCGGGACGCTGAGGTATGCAGTCAGGCGTAACTGCTGCCCCAGCGTCATTTGTTTCCCTTCGCGGATAAGCGATAACAGATAATCAGTCTTTCCCTTTCCTATTCCCATTAAATTATTCGCAAGTACGTCAATCGGTAAAACAAGTTTTCTCATCCCAGAGTCTCAGCTTGCAATCGGCGGGAGCTTTGATATTCTCGTCAAGGATAATCTCTCCGTAGCTCTCGGCGGTGATACAACCTGTTCGCGGATTCTTTACTCCGCCTATCGCACCTTTGATGGTGGCCTGCACCGAACTGTACTCGAAAGCCCGGTCACAGTCGGGGCCGAACGTGCAAGTCTCCAACACGAGGTCGTGGGCATAGCAGAGCGGCTGTTCGCCGGTAATGTGACAGTTCACCAACCGGAGATTGTGCGAATGCCAGCCCAAGTATTCGCCGTTGAGTTCCGAATCGTAGATCGTCACGTTCTCCACCTCCCAGAAAGCATCTTTCGTGGTGATTTTGGCATTATGAATCTCCACATCTTTCACGTACTGGAAAACGTATTTACTGTCACTTTCCAATCCGTCGATGCGGATATTGCTGCTGAACATGAAGGGATAAGTGCCGCCATGCAGTTTCAGATTTTTGATATTCAGATTCCGGCAACGCCAAAACACTTCATCGGCATCGTTTATCTCCACGTTCTCGATTTCGATATCGTGCATCTCGCGGAACATCTTGGGCGCATCAATGCGTGTATTCGTCATTTTCAGATGGTCGGAGTACCATAGCGCCGAACGTCCTCCGACATCGAAGAAACAACGGTCGATAACGAAACCATGCACATGCCAGAAAGGATAATTCCCCTCGAACCGGCAATCAACGGCTTCGATGTTGCTGCACTCCTTGATGGCCGACTCTCCGGCACGGATGATTACATTTTCCAAACGTAAGTCATGTGATTCGAACAAAGGTCTTTCACCTCCGAATTCTGCATTTGATATTACTTTCATACTTTCCTTATTTTTAATTATTATTCATATTCGACTTATAACAGCGCAAAAGTACGAAGCGCCCTTTATGACCACTTTGCTTCAAGGCTCAATTTGCTTTGTTATAAAGTTTATCTAACAGAGGATGGTTCATGTTATAGTACTATAGATTTAATGAATTGGGCGGGAACACCAGCTGCTACCGTATTTGCTTCCAAATCTCTTGTTACAACCGCTCCGGCCCCGATGACGACATTGTCGCCGATGGTTACGCCTTGCAGAATCGTTGCATTGGAACCTATCCATACGTTCTTACCCAACACGATGGGTGCAGGATAGGTCGTATGACGTTCTTCCGGAGCCAAACCGTGATTGAGTGTGGCAAAGACCACGTTATGTCCTATCTGGCATCCGTCACCAATTATCACTCCGCCATGATCCTGAAAATGACAGCAGGCATTGATGAACACCCCTTCGCCGACGGTGATATTTTTACCGAAATCGGCATAGAACGGTGGAAATACCCGGAGCGATTCCGGTACCTCGTAACCGAATAGCTCGGAAAGTAATCCGCGTACTTCGTCCTGTGTGTGGTATGCTGTATTCAGCCGGAAAGTAATGCGCCGGGCTTCGTTGCTCATATCGTCCATAAAGCGGTGTATCTCCTCTGTATCGAGTGCCCTACAAGTCTTGACATATTCTTTGAATGCATCTGTTGTCATGCGTCTTATCTCCTTTCAATCTTCACGGGTATATCTCCGGCTATACTTAATACTTCGATACCGTTCCCGTCGATACGACCGATTTTAATCAGGGCGTTACTATGAGACCAACTCTTACAGAAAATAGCTACATTGCCCCACGGTGCATAGATTGTTATATCTCCGGGTGTGGGGGCACAGCCTCGTGTGACGCCTTCGGTTGTCAGAGCCGGATCAGGATAGAAAATCTTCTCCGTCATGTTGTTATAATCGTTCAGTGTTATTTCAAGAGGCAGGCGAGAGAGGAAATCCCGTGCGGCAGCATTGTCTTCCATCGTAGCGGTAACGGTACGGTCGCCGACAGTAATATTTACGTTCAAAGAAGATACATCGGGAGTTTCTGGTTCTCCATCCTCTTTTTCTCCCGGTTGTTCGGGAGTTTCCGGTTGTCCGGGTCTAAACGGTTCGTCATCACCTCCGCCACAGGCCGCCATCGACAGGACGGTCAGCAGTAACAAAGGAATCAATAATAACTTTTTCATATTCATTTTTTATTGGGATTTACAATGATTGTTTCTGCCGGAATGCGTCGCATTGAATTTTCCCACTCTTTCATCTCCACATCTTCGACGGATACAGATACGAATTTGGCATCGACTCCGAGGGTTTCAATCAATGTGTTGCACAAATTTTCGGCTAATTTTTGTTTTGTTTCCCGATCTCTGCCGGGTAACATCGTTACTGCAATGTGTGGCATAGTCTTTTGTTTTTATTTATTTTTTATCCGATGCAAAAATAGACGGTCTCCGCCACACGCTTGGTAGATAAATCCTCGGTATTTATACCCAAATTACGGATTATGCTTTTTTAGCAGGTAGAATTATCCCCGACAAATGAAAACTCCCATAATCGTTTGAATTACGGGAATATAAAAGAGATTTTAAGTATATCTGTCATGCCGGGCACTCGATATCATAGAGCCGTTGCACCTCTTCCGGAGCGTGTAGGTCGAGAATCGTATTGTATCCCGTATTCATGGAAGCGATTGCGGTCATATCCTCCGGTGTCAGCATGAAATCCTCGATGTTGAAATTCTCTTCCATCCGCTGGCGATGTACCGATTTGGGAATGGCGACAATTCCGTGCTGCAAGTGCCAGCGTAGTACGACCTGTGCTGCCGATTTATTGTATTTGCGACCGATGCCGGTCAGAATATCGTCCGTGAACAATCCGTTCCGTCCTTCGGCCAAAGGTCCCCATGCCTCCGCTTGTACACCGAGTTCCTGCATAATTCGTATCGCTTCGGTTTGCGGAGTATAAGGATGCGCCTCTATTTGATTTACCGCCGGAATAACTCTGGTATTATGGCATAAATCCAACAATCTGTCCGGTTCGAAATTGCACACTCCGATAGCCCGTACACGTCCTTGAGCATAGAGTTCTTCCATAGCCCGCCATGCGCCGTAATAATCACCGAAAGGCATGTGGATGAGATAGAGATCGAGGTAATCCAGCCCCAAACGGGTGAGCGAAGCCTCGAATGCCTGCAATGTCTGTTCGTAACCCATTTCCGAAATCCATGCTTTGGTCGTGATGAACAGTTCTTCACGCGGAATGCCGCTTTTCCGAATAGCCGTACCGACCGCCCGTTCGTTGCCATAGACCGAAGCGGTGTCGATGAGTCGGTAGCCTACGGCAAGCGCATCGGTAACAACTTTTTCGCACTCGGTGGCATCGGGTATCTGAAAGACACCAAAGCCTTGTACCGGCATCTTTACTCTGTTATTCAATTCTTTGAAATCCATATCCTAATATCCTTATAATCAGTTTTTCAAAATATTCAATCATGATTGTAGATACACTCCGAATCCATTCCAATAACCTGAATAAGAAACATTATCTATTGCATGAAGTTATTGAGTTTGTTGGCCGGATTGAGCGGCTTCTGGTCGGACAATACCAACGACTTGACCATATGCAGTGTCCCTTGCTTGTACTTCTGAAAATGTTCCGAAGCGATATGCTTCTCGTAAGCCTCGCGGCTTGCATAGGTTTCGAGAATCGTTACCTTGCAGGGGTTCTCCTTTTCGCCGACCGCATACATCGTCAGCACACCCGGTTCGGTGCGCAGGGAGATTTCGCCCACTTCAGTTGCGTATTTCATATACTCGTCAAGATACTGCGGGTAAACCTCTATTTTCGACAACCGCACGATGCCATCAGCGCTCATCGGCTCTTTAGCGCACATACCCGGCTGCTTATCCAGATTCAGACATTTGCCAATGATCTCTCCTGTCGCAAGATAGGAGTAGGTAGGGAACTCGAACAAGACGGGTTTCAGTTTCGTATAGTCGAGTTTGCTGTCGCTGTCGAGCACGTCGGAAGCGGCGTATGTATTGACTATCGCGCAAATGAAGTTGTCGAAACCCTCGGTTTCATAAATATCCACCACCTCGCACTCCATCGTGAGCGGCGATGCGTCGATGACGGTCGTACCGTATTCGCCAGTGTGGTAGGCGAAGACTTCCGACTTATCGACCATCGCACCGCTTACGCTTCCTACATAATCGGCCTTCGGCAACATCTCACGGCTCACGAGATTGACGGAAAGCCGTTTCGATTGCTTGATACCTTGGTTGGTGTAGTGGCTTTTGCTCATGCTGACCAGTATCCGGTCATGGTCGATAACGTCCGTGTGTCCCACCACGAGCCAGTTTACTTTCCCTTCGACCTCTGCCCCGACTACCGTCATCGGCTTGGGATAGAGTGCCAACAGGTTTCCGAGATTTTTCTTGTTCGTTTCCATAATATCGGGTTGAGCGGTGTTCTCCTTCACGACCGTACTGCACGACGACATGACAAGCAGCGACAGAACACCCAAAATCGTTTTTACCATAATTGATTTCCTTATTTATCTATTTGACTTTCGGTGAACGGGTCGGCACGATGCCCCATCAGGTCTATTTTCGTATACTCGCGGTCGAACTCCTCCATTTCCCAAGCCGAGAGACGTACAGTTCCCGCACCGAGCAAATCATCCAAATGTGCCGGGGTGGTTGTTCCGGGTATAGGAGCGATCCACGATTTGCGCGACAACATCCACACGAGGGCGAACTGCGCCGGAGTAACCCTTTTCCGTTCCGCCCATTTTCGCACCAAAGCCACGAGCGGCATATTGTGCTTCAGGGCTTCGGGCGTGAACTGCGGCAAGTTCCAGCGGCGGTCGCCCTCGTAGAAACGGCTGTTCTCGTCGATTACACCCGTGAGGAACGCACGTCCCAGCGGACAATAAGGCACGAAGCCGATACCGAACTCTTCCAACATCGGGAAGATTTTGGTTTCCGGCTCCCGCCACCAGATGGCATACTCGCTCTGTACAGCCGAAAGCGGGCAGACGGTGTGCGCCCGGCGGATGGAACGCGCACTCGCTTCCGATAGTCCCCAATGCAGCACTTTCCCCTCCTGCATCAAATCCTTAACTGTCCCGGCCACATCCTCCATCGGCACTTTCGGATCGACACGGTGCTGATACAGCAGGTCAATATGGTCGGTGCGCAGGCGTTTCAGCGAACCTTCCACTGCCCGGCGGATATGGTCGGGACGACTGTTGATGGCGGTCGGTTGCTTCTCCTCGACGCCGAAGCCGAATTTCGTCCCGATTTTCACTTTGTCGCGAAACGGTGCGAGTGCCTCGCCGACCCACTCTTCGCTGGTGTAAGGGCCATAGACCTCCGCCGTATCGAAGAAAGTGACGCCTTTGTCGTATGCCCGGCGAATCAGAGCGATCATATCCTTTTTGTCGTACTTCCCGCCGTAATAACCCACCATCGGCAGGCAGCCCAGACCGATGGCCGATACATCCAATCCTCCGAGTTTACGATACTCCATTGTGTCGCCCATATTCGGTGTATTTTCATCAGACTGATTTCCCGTCAAAGAGAACGAAGGAGTTTTGGCAAACACACGGGAAACACCAGTCGTAGCTCCGGCTGCGAGTAGTGCAAAACTCGATGCCGTCCTTAAGAAATTTCTGCGATCCATAATCTTCTATTTTTTCATTGTTCATTTTCTGATTGCAAATTTACCACGATTGAATAAGCCGGCTTGTATACGATTTACGGATATTTATACCCGAATCCTCGATTCTGCAATAGGACCGTATGTAATTCAAATCAAATGAATTACTTTTACTCGAAAGAATTTAAATAAACGCTTATGGAAGAAGTTATAAAACTCGATGAAATAGATAAATACAACAAACTGTTCGGACTCGAAACACGACATCCGTTAGTGAGTGTAGTCGATTTGTCGAAGGCAACGCAGTGGCCGGAACACTTTAAGATCAACTATGGTGTATATGCCCTTTATCTGAAGGACACCTACTGCGGAAACATCATGTACGGACGTCAGAATTACGACTATCAGGACGGTACGATAGTTAGTTTCGCCCCCGGTCAGGTGGCAGAGACCGAGATGCTGAAAAATACTCAACCGAATGCCCATGGCATTCGGTTCCATCCCGACCTAATTCGGGGCACCGCACTCGGTCTGGAAATTAAGAACTACTCATTCTTCTCTTATGAGACTCGCGAGGCGTTGCATCTTTCAGAGGAAGAACGTGAAACCGTAATGGACTGCCTGCATAAAATAGAGGCAGAACTGAAGCATAGTATCGACAAGCACAGCCGCCGATTGATTTGTGCCAATATCGGGCTACTGCTCGACTACTGTATGCGCTTCTATGAGAGGCATTCACCACACGAGAAGAGGTAAATAAGGACATTGTCGTTCGTTTCGAGCGACTGTTGGACGAATATTTCGACAGCGATACCCCGATGCGCGAAGGATTACCGACCGTCAAGTATTTTGCCGACAAGGTATTTCTGTCTGCGAATTATTTCGGAGATATGATTAGTAAACAGACAGGGCAGACTGCTTCGGAATATATTCAGAACAAACTGATCGAGCGGGCTAAAGAGGCCCTGCTTGGTACAGACAAGACAACGAGCGAGATTGCTTACGGGCTGGGATTCCAATATCCGCAGCATCTAAGCCGGATGTTCAAACGGGTGACGGGTTATACGCCCAATGAATTTCGTTCTCAAAACTAGTCTTTATATAGCAAGCTATGAATGAACTGCAATTTCCCGGACTTTATATTGACGACCCGGCCAACTCTCATGAGATTCTTCCATACTTGTACCGGTCGGGATACTATTGTTTGATATTGACAGACTCACTTGCCGAAGTCTGTACAAAGTATGGCCGATTGCATTACGACTACTGCGATGGAACGTTCATCGGTTATCGTCCGGATACCGTCTGCATGGAAATATTCCATCCCGACCTGTTCAAGGGAAGAATACTTGAAAAAACGATTGAAGAATACACATTCCTTTCATATGCACTCAAAGAAGCATTGCACGTATCTCTGAAAGAGAAACAGATACTCTCTTCGTGTGTCGATGATATTCGTAGGGAGCTTCATTACGATACGGATTCCTATAAACATACTATTCTGACACGGCATATCATCCGTTTATTAGATTATGCCACCCATTTTTACGAACGGCAGTTCATTGTCCGTGAATTGAATAATGAACGATTGATACGGCAATACGAAAAACTTGTCCGGCAATATATCGACGAAGGAAAACTGACACAAGAACCACTTACATCCGCTTATTGTGCCGAACAGCTTCATTTATCAGAAGCCTACTTCAACGATTTGCTTGAACTGCAACTCGGACATAAGCACAACTGCCATATCCAACTTCAACGTATCGAAATAGCAAAAGAGAAAATACGTTCCTCTAGAGAATCTCTTTCTCAAATCGTGTATGAACTTGGATTTCCTTCGGTGCAATATTTCAGTTTCATTTTCAAAAAGATTACAGAAATAACGCCAAAAGAATATAGATAGTGGAATTAAAATTAATATACAAGAAAAGTAGTGTCATAAGGTGATAAAAACGGCAGACCCTACCAGAATCTACCGATACAAGAATAGAATTAATTTACTGACATTTAGTCATGGAACATCTCTAAACGATATCAGAAGGCTTCCGCAAACTGAAATACAAAGCCTCCGGTCTGTTTACCGAATCCATAATCAATACGGATATTGACATTATGCTTGAATTCCAGCCGTAGCCCTAATCCATAATTGGGCAATACGGTTCTCAAATTAAATTTCTGAAACGAGGGAAATACGGTTCCACCACCGCACCATGCCACACATCCTAATCGCTTATAAATTTGCTGTCTCAATTCCAACTGAACTGCAATCTGGTTATTATCCATATAACGACCTGCATAGTAGCCCCGCATCCGGCTCGTTCCACTGCCTATTTCTTCACGTAATGTCCAAGGAATACTGCCGTTATTGAATTGTCCGTACAAGTCAAAGGCAAAAACACTTCCCGGCCATGCTTGCCGATAAGCATCGAGAATAGCCGTAGTGCTGAAAATCGTCTTATTGTGGCTGCCCGTGAACTCGGGATAAACCACTTCCCGTATTATCGCATAAATACCTCGTTTGGGGTTCAATATAAAATCTCGCGTATCGTATTGTAGGGATACCCCCATCCCGGTTAGAAAATAAGAACTCCTCTGACCTTCCAGATAAGTTGAATTCGTTAATTCCGATACGCTGGTATAGTTCATCTTAAAGGTGGCTCCGATATGGAAATCGGAGGTCAGTCTATACACGTAATCGGATTCCCAGTTTATCATCTGCCGTTTGTAACCCGACATCGGATTCCGAGTGCACGCATCATAAGAGACACCCCAGAAGTCCAGATTCTTGTTTTGAAACTGTACCAGATAGGACAAACGGGAACGATTGCCTTTGAAGTGGTTATTGCCTTTAAGGGTTATTCCGTAAAATCCCTTGACGGTTACGCTGCCGGAAATGGAAAAGTCCGATGGCTACATGGTAGAATCTCTTTTATCCAAACGGTATAATGCCGTTGCCGCACCACCAATACCAACTCCTCCTTCGCGGGTATAACATGGGGCGACTACAAAACTCATGTCCATCTTTCGTTCGAATGTCCGATCTACATTCCCATTGATAAGGCTGTTCCAATATTTTCTGAATTTCGTTGCCTGGACCGTATCTTCTTGTGCGTACGCTGATGGATGATAAGCCATGCCGGTCAAGGTGACAACAAGGGAAAGAATAATCTTTTTCATATATGCTGACAAGGATGAGAATTATTTGCCGAAACGATAGGCCACGCCGACACTGACTGTTTGCGGGTGCATCTTTATATCACTGCTGTTTTCATCGAGCTGGTTGGTTACACTCGCCTTATAAGTTGCATGCAATTGCAGCCCGGACGGAAATTCATAGCCTATCTTAATGCCGAACCCCGTGTTGGAATCGCGCAGAGGAGCCAGACCCGAACTTTCATTCTTTTCATAAAGATTCGACTTCCTGCCATTTTGCTTGAACACGGCATCGAATCCGAACTCCGTGTAAGGCCCTATTCCGGCAAACAGGCGTCCTCCCCTTGAAAAATTATAATGATACATTACATAAATGGGAACTTCCATGCCCTAATAACGGAACAAGCCGGTCTGATTGTCCCATTTGAAATCCGAGTTTTTATGGTGAAACAGCATCTCGCCTTGTACCGAGAAGGATGTATTGATTCCAAAATTCATGAACCCGCCGACGGTAAAGCCCGCTTTCATCTTGCTGTTTCCACCTCTGGCTCCGGAATGAAGGAAGTTGGACAGATTGGTTTCCACAATAGCACCGCCTGAAATCGGGTTATTCGGCTCATTTGTAGCGGAAGTTCCGGAATCGTTCGCCTTTGGAGACCGGGCCAAAGCCGCAATGACGATATTTCCCATTAACAATAGGGCTAAAAGCAATTTCTTTCTCATATTATACTATTTTGATTTCGGTGCAAAAGTAGAGGTTATACAAACTCATTAAAAGAGCATATAATCGGATATTTTGGACGATTTATTGAATTTATCAATCTAATTATTCGGATTTCTGTATTTTTGTGGTCTAAAACTTATATAATGAAAAAGATACAAGAGCTAAATATACAGACATGGCCACAGAAAGAACGTCGAAATGCCTCTTATTTCAAAGAGGATTTCGCCATCTTCGAGGTCTCCAAAACCTCCATCTCCAATTATCCGATAAAGTCGAAGATATACGGTTTCTGTCTATGCCTAAAAGGAAAGAGTTATGGAACAATAGATTTGATTCCATATGAATTGAGTAAAGGAAAAGTTTCAGTGAATGTGCCCGGGCAATTAATAACGAGCGATTCAGTCAGTGAAGATTTTATGGGAATTTGTATTCTCATGTCCTCCCGCTTTGTAGAAGGTCTGGGGTTACCTTATGATTTTGACTTGTATGACGCCGTGAAAGAATCCCCCATTATCAGTTTATCGGATAAGCAGTCGGAAGCATTACATACATATTGCAAGATGGTTAAGGGGCTTCTTGAAAAACAACGGTTATTCCAAGCCGAAACATTGAAACATCTTACTTGTGCCCATTTTTATGGATTAAGGGCTTACCTATATCAGATGCCGGCAAACAAGATATTGTCAAACAATGAATTATTGGTGAAGAGATTCATAAACGAAGTGCGAAAGCACTATTCAAAGGAGCGTAAAGTATCTTTTTATGCCGAAAAACTATGCGTATCGTCGGGGTATCTATCCACGGTCATCACGAATGCCACGGGAAAAAACGCATCGGAATGGATTGAGAATTTTGTCATATTGGAGGCAAAGGCCCTTCTGAAATCGACCAACCTAACCATTCAGCAAGTTTGTGATTCCTTACATTTCCCGTCACAATCCTTTTTCGGTAAATATTTCAAAAGGATAACAGGAAAATCCCCGAAAGAATATCGGGAAGATAAAGGTTGATTAGGATTTCCTAAATGAATATACTTTTCTACCAAACGAATTACCCGGCCGGAAATCCGGTCGGGTAACTTATTGGATAGGTTCGAACCGTTATCACTTATTCGGCCATTCCGATTCTTTTCAGCCAGTTCAAGACATTGGGTTTCGCTTCGCTGACACGGTCACGGGGAATTGCATAACCATCCAATACGGAGGCTTTAGGCTCCAACTCTCGTATGGTCTTGATGGCATCCGAGAAACGGCTGCCGCCATGCGTACAGAAAGGGATAACGGTCTTACCACCGAAGTCGTATTCGTCGAAAAACGAGTAGAGCGGCATCGGCATATCGTACCACCAGTTGGGGAATCCAATGAAGACCACATCGTAGTCATTGAGATTTTGGATGTGTGTAGCCAGCTTCGGACGGGCATTGTTGTCTATTTCGACCTTTGCCGCATCGATCAATGCCTTATGCGAGCCGGGATAGGTGTGTACGGTCTTTATCTCGAAAAGGTCGCTGCCCGTAGCTTCACTGATGACGGATGCAATGTATTGCGTATTCCCCATTACTTTACCATTGGAAACAAGGCGGCTGGCTCCGGAAGAAGCATCCACACCATCCGTTTCGGGAACGGAGAAATAAACCACCAAAGCTTTTCCTTTAGCATTTTGAGAGGTCGATTTTACTTGTTGTCCGGATGGAGATTGCGCTACATATGCACGCTCCGATACGGTCTCGTTCCCGGCAGCCCAACAATAGGCCGTTATCGTACAGGCAATGATTGCCAGTACACTCATTGTTATAATTCCTTTTTTCATTCTTTACTTGTTTTAGATGTCTATTCAATAATTCCGATTCGACGCAGCCAGCCTTCCGTACCGTTTGCACTGCCCGGCATATCGATGCCCGCATCGTCGGGACGCCCCGGCGTCGTAATGTCATCCGCATCGAGGTCTTCGGGAAGTGTTTCAGGAATATGCTTCGAATCGGGCGTTACCTTGTAAATTTTCTGCATGGATTCGTTCAGATAGGTAGTAGCTCCGTAGGTAAAGAACGGAATGACAACCTTGTCTTTCAAGTCGTATGCTTCGAGGAACGTGCAGACTACCATCGCAGGTTGATGCCACCAGCAAGGCGAACCGACGAAAATCGTATCGTATTTCGCAATCGTTTCCTCATCAAGCAGGTTCGCCACTCCGGGACGCAGGTCGTTGTAGGCTTCACGCTGGATGCGGTCGCTGTCATCGTAAGGATTTGCTGCATACGGTTCGGCAGCCTCAATCCGATGGATGTCAGCACCCGTAAGCTCCACGATTCGTTCCGCTACGGCCCCGGTGTGTCCTTCAGCGGAGAAGTAAACCACAAGCATATTACCGTTCCCGGACGGAGTATCAGGTTCATCCGGATTAGCAGGATTTTCAGAATCATCGGGATTCCCTTCATCGCCCGGTTCTTCGGGAGTGGAGGGTTGCTCCGTCGGCGGCACAGGATCATCATCGGGAGAACAAGCGGCCATAGTCGTCAGAGAAAGGAGCAAGAGCGGGATAAAAAGTAACTTTTTCATATTCAATCTGTTTTTTGATGTTTATTTATGGTTGTACTCTTCTTCGGTTACGGGAGCATACCACTGGGTAGCACCCAAATGAACCTTTGTATTGATTGCTATATGCGTGAATCCGCTGTCGGAAGCCGCCCCGTGCCAATGCACCACGTCTGCCGGAATAGCGACCACGTCACCGGGATTCAAAACTTGTATGGGTTTCCCCTTTTCCTAATAGTAACCTTTTCCGGCAGTGGCGATCAGAATCTGGCCGCCCGGATGCGAGTGCCAACTGTTTCGGGCTTTCGGCTCGAATATCACGTCGGACACTACTACATCGAATGTTTCACTGTCGGTCATCAACCGCCTAAGATAGGCCGTGCCGTTGAAATTAGCACCTTCAATGACATTTCCTTTGGGAAAGATGGAAGAAGGTGCGGCAGGCTGGATTGTTTCAACCTTGTTTTCCGGTTTCGGGGTACAAGCATCGAGTGCTGCAACCAGTAAAAATAAGCAAGTTATCTTTTTCATATCGAATCGTTATTTCAAATTTTATTGCCAATAAACGCTGTGCCTCGGCATAGCCCGAACCAGTTCGGCTCTGCACTCGGCTTGCAGTTTATTTTAGATATTGTTTGAAGAAAGCGTCCAGTTTCGGAAGTGTGATTTTCAGATATTCCGGCTGGTCATATAAATCCACGTGCGTTGCTCCGGGTACGACGAACAGCTCTTTCGGTTCGACAGCTTTCTCGTATGCGTCTTCAGAAAAATATTTCGATACCGCATTTTCTCCCACGATGAAAAGCACAGGACGCGGAGATATGGTCTCAATTTGCGCGAACGGGAAGAAGTTCATCATCGGCGCAAGGCTCGTGTAGGAGTAATAGCCCGTAGAGTTGGGATGCTGCCCGCGCTCGGGATTGTCATAATAATCGAGGAAGTCAATGGCAAACTTTGGCGTATTCTCATCCACCTTTTCAGGCAGGGCGCGAATATCCCGGCGCGCAGCTCCACCATATTCCGCCGTGCGCTGACGACCGATCTCATCGAGAATCGCCATACGCTGCTTGTAGGTCTGCGTGTCGCCCACGCCCTGACGGCGGGCACGCCCCATATCGTACATACTGATGGTGGCAAGAGCCTTGATACGATGGTCTATCTGCGTAGCACTGACAGAATAACATCCTCCGCCACAGATACCGATTACACCTATCTTATCTGCATCTACAGCCGGATGATTCGAGAGGAAATCGACTGCCGCGCTGAAATCTTCCACCCTTACTTCAGGTGATTCCATGCGACGCGGGTAACCGCCGCTCTCACCGTAATAGGACGCATCGAACGCCAATGTCACATAACCCATTTCCGCCAGCTTGCGGGCATGAAGCCCTGAAGTCTGCTCCTTGACACCGCCGAAAGGATGACCGACAATGATGGCAGCATATTTCTTTGCCGAATCATAGTTTGCAGGGAAATAAAGATCACCGACCACATCGATCAGAAAACGATTATGGAACGTTACTTTCTGTTTCTTCACGCCATTCTCGACTGTCTCGACCGGTGTTTCCGGGTTGGCGATCAATCCTTTGCTTTGCAACAATTCGTTCAAAACCAGTCTGCCGCCATCGGCTTCGCTGCGTCCGACGTGCTTTTCGACTATAGCCAGCACACCGCGTAATTCATCCGGTGTTACGCCCACATTCAGCGCGATACCCATGTGTCCTTTCAGCATTGATTCTACGCCTTTGCCCAACGAGGCTATCACGGCAACGGTCGTCAGCTCCCGTTCGGCATAGGTCAATACATCCCGCTCGAAAAGGTCAGCAAAGAGGTGTTCTTTGAGGAATACCTCGATTTCCGGAGCCAGTACTGCATAGTCGGCTTTCGGCGCATCTGCCGGAACTCCCGAAATTTCTGCAAGAATATCGCGTCCACGTTCGTACTTGCTGCGGGTATCGGTTATCGGCGACGCTTCGCGTCCCCAATCGTCTTCGATACCTTTTGCCTTACGCTCGTCGAGTACCGCAACCAGTGTTTGCAGTCCGCGCAGGGCACGGGGAAAACCGCAATAGGCGTAGGCGTGTACCATCACTTCTTTCAGCTCACCGACGGTCATGCCGTCATTCAGCCCGTCCGTGAGGACGGGTTTCAGTTTGTCGAGGTCTCCCGTACTCGTAAGGGCTGCGACCTCTGCAATGTGTTGTCGTTTACTGTCCATAACTTGTTCTGCTTTCGGTGTTTGAGAGGCTGCGATTCCGCATCCGAATAAGACACCGAGTAGCGTTGTCATAATTTTCAATTTTATTCTCATAATCTCTACCATTTTATTTATCTGTTTTACCTGATGCAAAATTAGGCTGGAATTTTCACCCCGACCGGTCATGAATTACGGTTTGAAGGATAATTATTACGGTTTTGTAGTTCACTGACTACAAAACCGTACACAGTAATTGAGTAGCAATTCGATATGTGAGGCGATGATTGTTGCGCTATGCCGGTCGATGGCATGGTGCAACTCTTCTCCGATTTCCCGCAGATTATCGGTTATGATTCTCCTTTCGTGCTCCGACAATGCCCCCTTACAGCAGCAGCGTTTCGGGTAGGTCTCGATACGGTTTTCAAGCGATGTGTCGCATAACAGATCGGGATGAAACAACACACCCGAATAGTATCCGGTATGTAGATGCCGGTTCAAGGGTATTTCAACCGTTTCACCGGGATAAACCAGTCGTAGCCACTCTTTTTCAGATGCTTTTTCTTGCTCTGAATCGTTGTAATACAACAGTCCGTAAAAATTGCACATCATCCGAATATCCTCGGTCAGATTTGCCTTTGACAAATCGACCATACAGATCAACGGATGCAGTGTTTCATGCCCCGTCAATTTATTGAACCTATCAATGGTCATAAGTCCCGAATTATTCATTTGTATCATTGTTCTTTCTTTTATTCAGTTTTCCACGATGCAAAATTACAGGCTGTCCGAGTGCTCCATAGGGTATGAATTACGGTTTCATGTATAATTATTACAGATTGGAACCGATAAACTGAAGATATTTTCTACATTTGCATAGAAACAATGAAAGAGACTGTTATGGAGAAGATTATGCAACTGAAAACGATAAAGGAGTACAATGATTACATGGGCGTGGAAACGAGGCATCCATTGGTCAGCGTCATCGAGGGAAGCCGTATGCCGCACCCCGTACCCCATGCACGCAAGCACGTGGGGATGTATGTGGTCTTCCTGAAAGAATTACGGTGTACGGACAATTTGACCTATGGCCGACGCTCCTACGATTTTCAAGAGAATACGTTGGTGTTTATCGCTCCGGGGCAAGTGTTCGGACATGAAGCCGACGGAACGACTTTTACCGGTTCGGGCTGGTGTCTGCTGTTCCATCCCGACTTGCTGCGGGGCACACCGCTCGGCCGCCATATGCAGGATTATACTTTTTTCTCCTATGCCGCCAATGAAGCGTTACATCTCTCCAAGCAGGAGCAGCAGACCGTCATCGACTGCCTGACAAAAATCGACGAGGAGACATATGACAAGGCAGATCGCCACAGCAACCTGATTATCGCTTCTGCCATCGAATTGTTGCTCAACTATTGCATCCGTTTCTATGACCGACAATTCATTACCCGCAAAAAAGAGAACAAGGATACACTCGGTTCTTTCGAAGCCTTGCTGAATGACTATTTCATTTCGGATAAACCCTCTAAATTCGGTACACCAACCGTTGCTTATTGTGCTGACCAGTTGCATCTGTCTGCGAATTATTTCGGAGATTTGATTAAAAAAGAGACCGGTTTATCTGCACAAGAATATATATTGGCAAAAACAATGGATACAGCAAAAGAGCTGCTTGCCGATCCTACAAAATCTGTCAGTGATGTGGCTTATGCTTTAGGGTATCAATATCCGCAGTATTTCAGCAAGGCTTTCAAGCGTGTCGTGGGATGTTCGCCGAAGGAATACAGAGATTCAAATTAACTTATAAATAACTATGTAATAGATAATTAAGGTAAAATACTTATGATTCTTCCTTTAGCATTCATCTTGTTACCGACATAATAATCATTTTTCTTCGCTAATAGGTAAATGTGTATCGCAATACTTCTTTCTATATTGCAAAGGAGTCATATTATGATATTGCTGAAACAACTTGTTCAAGTAGCACGGGTCGGTATAGCCCATTCTGTTTGAAATCTCTTTAATGCTCATTTGAGTGCCGACAAGCATGTCTTCCACCGTTTTCAACCTGCTTTTTTGGATGTACTGTTTGAAATCCTCTCCAAAATTCCGTTTAAAGAAACGTCCTGCATAAGTGGGGGAAAGGTGAAATTTTTCAGCCACAATATTCAATTTCAGGAGTTCGGGTTGGTGGATATGCTGCCTGATGTATTTTAGCATATACTGTGCCTTGCTACTGTCCGCATTATCATGCTCCGGGGCCAATGTGGAAAGATTTCTTACAGCAAGCACAATGACACTGTTCACGTAGTAGTTCAGCAGATAGCCCGACATCATTTTCTTTTCAGATACCTCCCTGACAATTAGTTCAATCAAACTGTGAAGCATTTCCGCATCACTCTGTTGAAACCGGATACAGTATCCGGCTTGTATGTCGAGAGCACCTTCAGCATATCTGTTTATATAATCGGTCACATAATTCTCCGTGAACCGGATAAACAAATAACGGCTATGTGAACAGATCCGAAACAGGTGAACTCTATTGGGGGGTATCAGGCATAAGTCGGCGGCACAATAGTTATGATGTTCTTCCCCGCCATTTACGGAATTGACAACAAAACTTCCGGTACCTTCCAAAATATAAGCCATTTCGAAAAAAGAATGCTGGTGCTCTCCAATCGGAAATGTATCGTGCTCCCTTAAAAGTATTTCAACCGGCTGATATAGATTTTCTTTCCACATAACTTATTTTTCCATGTTTATGGTACAAAAATACAATAATCTTCATTTCCATGACATTTAACTTTGCACAAAAAAACAGAAACATGAGAATATTAAAATTTATAGTAACATTTATTTTACTTATGGGAAGTGTATCTAATAGTTTAGCACAAGTATCTTCAGGAAGGCTGAAAGATAAAGTTGCAATTGTAACGGGAGCTGCATCCGGCAATGGAAAGGCAATAGCTGTCTTATTCGCCAATGAGGGAGCAAAAGTTATTCTGGCAGACATCAACGGTATAGAAGTAAGGAAGATTGCAGACACGTTGCAACAAAACCAATCGGACGTTATACCGGTTGAAGTGGATGTAACCAGAGAAGATGATGTACAGCGGATGATAAACTCGGCTTTAGGGCGATTTGGACGGATTGATATTCTGGTAAACAATGCCGGAGTTTTTGATGAACTTCTTCCGGCAGGCGAGGTCAGCGATGAGATTTGGGACAGAGTGATTTCTACAAATCTTACAGCGCCGATGCGTGGAATCCGTGCCGTTATTCCTGTATTTGAAAAACAAGGAGGAGGAGTCATTGTGAATACAGCTTCCATTGCCGGCTTTACGGGAGCAAGGGGTGGAGGGGCAGCCTACGTAGCCTCCAAGCATGGCCTGATAGGACTGACAAAAAATGTGGCATTTAATTATAAGGACAAGAATATCCGTTGTAATGCGGTGGCACCGGGCAGAGTCGAGACAAACCTGCGGGTAAACAGTGAGAACTTAATCGGATCAAAAGCGGCTCATGACAAATCCATTGATAATTGGAGAGACATTGAGACCAAAGTTTCGGAAGGTTATATCACTAATATGCGGAAATGCACTCCTGATGAGATAGCCAAAGTTGTACTTTTTCTGGCATCTGACGAGGCCTCTTTTGTCAACGGTTCCATATTTGTAGCAGACGGAGGTTGGACTTCTTATTAAAGACATAACAATAGCATGGAAAAGATTTGTTGGAAAGGACATGCCGCCATGTTCGGGGCAAATGCCATGTGGGGGTTGATGTCTCCCATATCCAAATTTATCATGTTGGGAGGAGCTGTTACGCCTCTTGTCGTAACCGATTTACGTATCGGGGGTGCGATGGTTCTCTTCTGGATAGCTTCTTTTTTTCAAAAACCGGAACATGTCAGCCATAAGGACTTGGCAAGCCTGTTTGTTGCCGCCCTTTTAGGTATTGTATTCAATCAAGGTTGTTTCATATTCGGTGTCAGTCTAAGCTCACCCGGTGATGCCTCCATTATTACTACCAGTATGCCTCTATGGGCTATGGTACTGGCTGCATTGATACTGAAAGAGCCCATTACCGGAAAGAAAGTGTTGGGCATTGCGGCCGGAGCGAGCGGTGCGTTGTTACTGATACTTGGAAACGGGCAAAACGGGCAAGGAACATCGGCAACAACCGCAGGCGGCACAATGATATGGGGCGATTTGCTGGTGTTGCTGGCGCAGTTCTGCTATGCCCTTTACATCGTATTGTATAAGGATTTCGTGAACAAATATTCGCTGGTGACCATTATGAAGTGGATGTTCACCTACTCGTTCATATGCATCCTGCCATTTTCTGCCAACAGCCTGATGCGCACGGACTGGAGCAGCCTGCATCTTCCCGAACTGGGTGACTTGTCCTTTATTGTCGTGGGAGCTACCTTCATCAGCTACATGCTGATTGTGGTCGGACAGAAGAATCTCCGTCCCACCATGGCGGGCATGTACAACTATATCCAACCACTTGTTGCCTGCATTGTTGCCGTTTGTTGGGGTATGGACTCTTTCAATTTCATCAAGGGCATGGCTGTTATCTTCATTTTCGGCGGTGTCTATCTGGTTACTTCGAGCCGGAGCAGGAAGGAACTGGAATCCTATAAGACAAATGGCAGCGAGAAAATCTGAAAGTATTCTTATTAAACGTTGTCACAATAAGTAGATATGCATAATGCCGGATTTGAAGATATTCCTTTCAAATTTCACTATTCCGGAAATTATAATGTAATCATAAACGATGACCCCAAGGTGAGCATATTCATATATTCACCGCTATTCCTACTATGTGACGGAAGCAAATTGTAGTCGAGGAAGAAACGGATGCCGTAATGCTCTTTTGCCTTGAACGTCAATGAGACCCCGCTTCCCAAAGAAAAGCCGCCTCTTGCGGAAATCATACGGTCTGCCAGTTTCAGTTGGGGATAATGCACATAGCCGCCCAACAGCTTGCTGCCCAACAGCCAGCGCGACGACAACGGATAGGAGAAGTAGCTTCCTCCGCTAACCGATACCGCATCGAAAGTATTATTCTCCGCCCGGTCTTTATTGACTATTATAGAGGTATTGGAAACAGCAAACCGTCCCCCGGCACCAATATACGGATTGAAGAAATAGGCACCCTCCACACCTGCCGTGCTGCCTGACGAGGTGCTGAACTCCGTTTGCTCATCGATGTCATAACCGCTCAGAGGTATGTTCAAACCGAAGTACAGACTCACGAAGGAAGGCTTGTCCAACCGTTCGAACACGTTTTCATTGGCAAAGCGGGTAATTCCCTTTTCCTTAAATATCAGGTCGGCAAGGTAATAACCAATTTCTGTCGAGAGTATTCCTATGCCCGCGCCGGTCAGCACGTCACTCAGCCAATGCTTGTTATTTGCCATCCGCATAAGGCCGGTTACGGTGGCCATGCTGTATGCCCCGACACCGATCCACGGACTTTTATGTCCGTACTCCTTATTGAACATGGTAGCGGTCATAAATGCCGTGGCAGTATGTCCGGAAGGAAAAGAATGGCGGTTGGAACCATCCGGACGCTCTACGTTGGTCGTGCGTTTCAACGTGTTCACCACACTTCCCATAAGGATGGCGGAAAAAGCGTCGGAGACAATCATCCTGCCCCATGAACTGCGGCTTTGCACACCGGCGACTTTCATACCGAGCATTATCGCGGCAGGGGCATACTGCATATAGTCGTCCGCATGGCGGTCGAACCGGGGCATATAATCGTTGCGCAGACTCCGGAAATGGTCGTCCTCACTTTTTACAATCAGGCCTCCGACAACCAGCGGAACGCCGATGTATGTCATCTGATAGAAATGGGAAGACGAGAACCGGTCAAGTCTTCCGCTGAAATTGCTTGTTGCGGAGATACGTAAACTGTCCTTTCTCTCGGCAATCAGGCTGTCTGCCGAAGTCCGGGCCGACAAAAGGGTAAAGCTGTAAATGCCAACGATACATAGTACTATCTTTTTCATGCTGCCATAATCTTTTTGAATTACGGCAGCAAAGATATCAGGCGATTTTGGGGAAAGTTTGAAGATTTACCGGAATATCACCACAAACTGATGTTTTCCATCAGCATAGGCGTATAAAATCTTCCAGCCGTGATAATCGCATACTGCCTTGACAATGGAAAGCCCGAGACCGTTGCCCGTCGTCTTTTCCGAAGGACGATAGAAACGGTTGAATATCTGGTCTGCATCCAGTGCCGCGTCATCGGACGTATTGGATACCATCAGCCGGTTGTCCGACAAGGATACGGTTATCTCCCCACTCGTCTTATTGTGGCGCACGGCATTCACGACGAGGTTGTTTACCATGCTTTCCAACAGAGAACGGTTGGCCTTTATCGGCAAGGAAGCCGTTGAAAAGTTTTGCTTCAAGATCAATCCTCCGGAGAGACTTTCGAGATAGGGCTGAAGGTCTTTTATCACCGTTATGACATCGACGGACTCCGTACGGCTGAACTGGTTGTTCTCCATCTTGGCCAACAGAAGCAGGTTTCGGTTCAAACGCGACAAACGGCTGTTCATTTGGTATAAATCCTGTATGATGGCGGCTTGCCGTTCGGTTAGCTCCGGCTGTTGGAGCAATAGGTCGAGCTTGCTTTGGAATACAGCCAATGGCGTTTGTAGCTCATGTGAGGCATTTTCCGTAAACTCTTTCTGTAACCGGTAGCTGTGAAGACTGTCTGTCATCAACCTTTGCAGGGCGATATTTAGTCTTACAAATTCTTTGGTGTCACTTTCCGCTAATTGTGGACATACTCCGTTTTCCAGCTTGAAATGTTCTATCGCCTCCAGTGTTTTATCAAACGGTTGCCATAACCGGCCGGAGATAAAACGCATCGTCAGCACGATAGCCACGCCCAATACCGTAACGATAAGTGCAAACTGTATCATGATACCATGCAGGATATCCTCTTCAAGGTCGAGGGCCGGAACCGGTTTCCCTTGCTGTACGGCTTCGATAATATCTATTATGTCCTCGGCATAGAAACTCTTGGTCAGCCAATAAAACAGAGGGGTTGCCAGCAGCAGGAGTATTGCCACGCAAACGATGAACTGCGTGAGCGATTTGTACATCAGGCTCTTCTTTTTCATAGTTCCGTCCATTTATATCCCGTTCCATACACATTCTTAATGCAATCTTTACATCCCGCAGCGGCAAGTTTCGCTTTCAGGTTCTTGATGTGGGTATAGACAAAATCGTGATTGTCCATCATGTCCGCCATTTCGCCACTAAGATGTTCAGCCATGGCGCTCTTCGATATGACACGGTCTTTATTTCCAATAAAAAACAATAGCAGTTCGTATTCCGACTTGGTAAGTTCTATCGGCGTTTCATTCACTACAGCCGACTTGTTCAACAAATCAATCCGTACTCCATTGCTCTCCAAGATATTGTTTGCCGCGAACTCCTTACGGCGGATAATGGCATAGATGCGCATACTGAGTTCGGGCAGGTGAAAAGGTTTGGCAAGGTAGTCATCCGCACCTATCTCCAATCCTTTCACTTTATCACCCAGCGAGTCTTTGGCCGATACGATAATCACACCTACCGGGTTACGTTGCTTCCGGATGTCACGCAGGATGTCGAGACCGTTGCCACCGGGCAGCATCAGGTCGAGCAACACGCAATCGTACTCATACAGGTTTACCTTCATCTTGGCATCGTCATAGGTGAAAGCCTGTTCGCACAGATATTTTTCACTACTGAGGTAGGCTACGATGCTATCCGAAAGACTTCGTTCGTCTTCTATGATCAATATCTTCATACTTTTCTACTTTATTAACATTACAATACTGCCACCCGTAATGAGCAATGCCCCGATGATAACCCGCAGACTGGCCGGCTCTTTCAGAAACAGAAAGGAAAGGCAGATGGTAATCACCACGCTCAATTTATCTATCGGTGCCACACGCGACACATCCCCCACCTGCAATGCCTTGAAGTAGAACAGCCACGAGAGACCTGTGGCAGCACCGGACAGAATAAGGAATATCCATGTATGTCCGCTGATGCCTTTCACCCCAGCAGTATGGTTTCCGGCAAGAACGATTCCCCAAGTGATAAACAAGATGACTGACGTGCGGATAGCCGTAGCCAGATCCGAATTGATATCTTTTACCCCGATTTTAGCAAACACAGCCGTCAGTGCGGCAAAGAGGGCCGAAAGTAAAGCATAATATTTCCACATAAATTTCTATTTATCGCAAAATTAGTGATTTACTGTTATTTCATTTACTCTTTTTATAAATCAATAGCATGATACTGGGCAATACTAACAGCAGCAAGGGCAAGCCGACAATAAATCCGCCGATGACAGCTACCGCCAACGGTTGTTGCATCTGTGCGCCGAGGCCGATACCGAGTGCCAATGGCATCAGGGCAAGTACGGCGCCGATAGCCGTCATCAGTTTGGGACGGATGCGCAGGGCGATGGCGTAATCTACAGCTTCGGACACATCGCCACCCGTGCGGCGGTTCATTCGATATTGCCATACGGTGAAGATAGCATTCTCCGCAATGATGCCCACCACCATGATGATGCCTGTGTAGCTGCTTACATTGAGTGGAACGCCCGTCAACCACAAAGCCAGCAGACAGCCGCAGATACCCAGCACGGAGATAAACAGTACGGTAAGCGAGATGCGCCATTCGCGGAAAAGGAACATCAATACGGCGAACACCAGCAACACGGCGAGCGAGAGAATCATCATCAGTTCACGGAACGACTGTTGCTGTTCGGAATAGGCCCCTCCATAGGAGATGCTGTAGCCTGCCGGAAGATGAAGCTGCGCATCGAGAGACGTTTGCAAGTCTGCTATCGCACTGCCCAAATCCCGGTTCTCCAAGCGGGCGGTCAGGGTGATGTTACTCTTCAGGTCTTCACGTCTCTGCTCTATCTCCCCCGGAATAACACGAACGTCGCAGAAGAAGCCGAGCGGACGGGTGCTGCCATCGGGCAGGAATATGGGCTGCTGTTCCAGCCATTCGGGAGAGTTGTCTTCGAAGTCCGTGAAACGGAGCAGGATGCGGCGCATCTGCTCGCCTTCCTGAACGGAACCTATTTGCAGTCCGCCCGTCATGACTGCCTGTGCCGGGTTAGGCTCTATCATATTGGCAGGCTGACAAAGGGGAACACCGCCCGTATGTGCCGTGAGCTGTTCCTGAAAATCGATCAGCGAAATGCCGAATTGCGAAAGGCGTTCCTGATTCGGGGTGAAGACCAGTGAGGCTCCGGCGGGTATCAGTCCGTTGTCAATGTCCACAATGCCCGGTACGGCTTCCATAACCTTCTCCACCTGTGCTGCTATCTTCTGCAAGGTTTCGTAATCGTTTCCGAATATCTTCACTTCGACGGGTTGCGCGGTACTCATCAAGTCGCCCAAAAGGTCGGCAATCCGTTGCCCGAAGCCGATGGTCATCAACGGAACGGCTTGCAATATTTCCCGGCGCAAGTCGCTGATGACTTCGGGGGTACTCGTTTTCCGGTCTGTTTTCAGCTGAATCAGATAGTCGCCGAAATTGCTCGGTCGTGTCTTGAAGGACATGCCGAGCGCCGTGCGGCGCGAGTAAGTCTCCACATCGGGATGTGCCATGATGATACGTTCCATCTGCCGGCAGAGGCGGTCGGTCTCCTCGATGTCCGTTCCTGCGGGAGAATGGTAGTCGAGCACGATGGTTCCTTCATCCAAATCGGGCAGAAAGCCCGAAGAGAGCTGGGAAGAAGCATACCAGCCGCCCAAACCTAAAAGCAGGACGAACCCGGCGGCAACCAGCGGTTTGCGATAGACGACGGTCAGGAAATGAACTTTCCGGATGGAGTTCTCCTCAAGCGTTTTCACGTCCAGGTCTTTCGGGCGCAGTTGTTTCTTATAGCCGATGACGAGGTGCAGCACAGGAAGCAGCAACCATGTGACGAGGAACGAGGCGACAAGCGTAAGCTGCATCGTGTCGGACAGTTCCTTGAAAAAGCTGCCTGCCAGCCCGCTCATCAGCCGGAACGGGAAGTGGATGACAATTGTCGAAAGGGAGGAAGCCACCATGGCGGGAAAAAGATTACGGATGGCATGGCGCACGACAGTGAAGCGGTCCATGCCGGGACGTTCTTCGTACTCCCGGTAAATCTGTTCGATAACGACAATGGCATCATCGATAATCAATCCCACCGAAGCGGCCATCGCACCGAGCGACATGACATTGATGGTGATTCCTGCCAGATAACAGAGCAGGATACTGAAAGCCACCGTAACGGGGATGGTCAGCATCACCACCAGACTCGACCGCCAGGAGCGAAGAAACAGCACCATCACGATGATGGCGAGGAACAATCCCTCGTAGATGGTTTTCAGTACGCTGTGGATGCTGTCGCCTACGAAGGCACTCTGATTGTAATAGGGCTTGAGTTCATAGCCTGCCGGAAGCTGCTGCCTTATCTCGTCCGCCTTGCTTTCCACCTGCTTCGCGAAATCGATCAGATTCACGCCCGATTGCTTCACCAGATCGACAAGTACGGCATCATTGCCATCAGCATTGATTTTCAGAAACTCCTGCTGTTCCTGTATCTCGACAGTCGCTATATCGCCCAGACGGACAATGCGCTTGCCGTCGTTGCGGACAATCACATTCCGCAATTCTTCCATGTCGTTGATACGTGTATCGGTCAGCGTCAGATACAGGCGGTTATAGTCCGCCACGTTGCCGTTTCCCAATACATAATTCGTCTGTGCGAAAGCGGTCTTTATCTGTGCGGGAGTAATGCCGAGCGCCGTCATCTTCGCGGCATCGGGCTTCACGACGAACTCCTTCGCCTTGCCGCCGCGTACCACTACATTGCTGATACCATCTACTTGCGAGAACATGGGACGTACCACGAGGTTGCCCACATCGCGCAGGACAATGCGGCTGTGTGTCTTGCTCTCCAGCGTGAATCCATAGACCGGGAACAACGACTGGTTCATCGCCTCGGTGGAGATGACCGTACCGTCGGGCAGAAATCCCTTTATCTCATTGATACGGCTCTCCAGCTGGGTCTTCAAAGCATAGATATCCAGTCCCCACTTGAAGTAAACGTCTATCACGCAACTGCCCCGGCTGGTGCTGCTCTTGACGACCGTCGTACCCTGCACCTTCTTCACCGCGCTTTCCAAGGGTTTGGTGACGGTAATCATCATACGGTCTACGGGCTGCTGTCCGGCATCGGCTATCACCGTGATGCGGGGGAACAACACTTCGGGAAACAGGTTGGTCTGCATCTGCGTGTAGCACCACGCTCCGGCAAGCAGCAGAAGCAGCCCTACGAACAGGATAGGGCGGCTGTATAGCTGATGAAGGCTTCTTTTCTGTATCGTGTTCATAAGGCGGCCTCCTCTTTTGTAACGACAACTTTCGCCCCGTCCTCCAGACCGTATCCACCCGTGAGGATAATGCGGTCTTGCGGTGACAAGGCATCTGATTTGATTTCGATTTCTGAAGCGTTGCTGTTGCCTATCTCAATGGGTACTCTGACTGCCGTACCATTATCTGCCAATTTCATCACCCAATGCTTCGTGAGCGTTTCATCACTTTGCACGGCGCTTTTGGGAAGTATCAAGCCTTTAGAAGAGGAATCGTTTTCTGTAAATACAGCCTTGACATTCATGCCTTCCGGCAGGAAAGGCGCTTTTGCCCGTGCAATTACCCGCTCCGATTGCGATACCATGTTCATTGTTACCAACGGGGCGTGGACGGTTGCCGTCAGCCGGGTTCCGTCGGGCAGTTCCAGCATACATTTGCTTCCGCTGTGCGCATACCGTTGCTGTTCGTAAGGGACATTAATTTCGAATACAAGGCTTCCGGCTTCGGCAACGGAGCAAAGCACAGCGCCTTCGGTGACATAACTTCCCGCCTGCTGCTGCACATCGAGAACAATACCGTCGCGTTCTACCTTTATGGGAATGACTGCATGGTTGCCATTTCCCAAAGCGTGCTGTTCTTTACTCTCTATCCGGTAAAGTACATCTCCGGCTTTCACCCTTGAACCGGGCTGTACAAGAACTTCCGTGATGAACGCCGGAATCGGGGCGCTGACCACCGACTTGTTCTGGTACATCGTAGTGGCTGATAATATGATTTCCTTCTCGATTTTGCCGAAAGCCGTATGAGTCAGCGTGACTGCCGTTCCGGGCTTCTCTTCCTGCATGTTTCCGTTAGATGTGCCTCTTTGCCCGCATCCGCCAAGGCTTACTATAAGCAATAATAAAACGATCTGATATTTCATGACTGTAATGATTTGATATTACCAATTCCAATAATTATAGGCGGCTATGACAAGCTGCTTGTTCGTGCGCAGCAGCAGGCGGTCTTTCTCCGTCTGAATCTTATTGCGCAGTACGGTGATATAGTCCAGTACGGATACTTGCCCGGCATCCATTTCCCTGCCGTAATCGGACAGTACGGATTCGTATCCGGCAAGCTGGTTGTCCAAGGCCCTCTCTCTTTCGTCATACTTGCCCAACTCGGAGAGGCATTGTTTGATTCTCATGTTCCGCTGATATTCGGAGTTCTCCTTGTAAGTCCGTATGGTGTTCTGTTGCCACCCAGCCTGACGTTCCTTCAGGCGCTTCTGCCTGCCGTCGAAAATGGTCCACGAGAATGTCACCCCTGCACTCAACCCGAAATGGCGATACCAGCCGGAAAAGTCACCGACTTGAAGACCGCCGTTTACGAACAGGTCGAGCTTGGGCTTGTATTGAAGGTTGAAGGAGCGAAGGGCGACTGCCGTATTCAGGCTGTCTAACCGGTATTGCTCGGTAAAAAGACTCGATTTCCCGTCGCTGCGCAACCGAACGGGCTGGCTTATATCCGACAATGCCACATCGGTCGTTTCATCGATGCCGCAGAGCAGATTCAGATCCATCAGATGGGTATGGTAATCCTGACGGGCGGCGGTATGCAATTCGGCATTAGCCTCTTGTTCAATCATCAGCAGGTTCAAATCCGACTGTTTAGATAGCCCGTTTGCTACTAACTTTCGAACGATTTCTATTCGGTGTTCGATGACCGTCCCGACAGAATCCGTAAAGTCTATCTGCGCCTTGTCAAGCAGGCAAAGCAGGTATTGTTCCGTTACAGAACGCTCCAGTTGGTGTTCTTCCATACGGACACGGTTATTCGCCATATCCGTGTTAATCTTTGCCTGCTCTTGCGCTATCTTGTAGGAACTCCTACCCAAAAGGGGCTGCGTCCAAGTCGCTCCGGCATGGAAAGATCCACTGCTCTCTCCCAAATCGTAACCGTAGTAATCCGTAGCCGACCGCGCATTCCATTTGAAGGCGGTTCGTCCACCGTCCTTCGAGATAACCGGCACGAACAGATAGTCGCCGTTCAGCTCCAAACGGGAGTGTGTGTACATGGCTTTCAGCCGTTTAAGTTCCGCTTGTTCTATCTCCGTCTGATTCCGGTAATCCGTTATCAGCGGACTGTTCTCTTTGGCTGTTTCTATATAGTAATACAGAGAACATTCTTGTATCTTCTGCCCATACGAATACAGCCAAACTAAACTAAATGTAAGGGATAATAATAATCGGTTCATATTCTACTTTTAAGTTTTCGGCAAAAGTAGAACAGAACTTTGAAGAAATTTGGGAGAAAATGAAATTCAATGATATTCATATCTATATATTCGTTGCTTAGGCACTTATATCTCATACCGTATCCTTTCCGTAAAGAATGGAAAATCACCATATTTTCACTACACTGCCAATGATTTTATAGAAAATCAATGCCTTTCGCAATTTAGATTAGACTTGTTACGATGAAAAATATAAAGGGTACTGTAATTGAGTGTCTAATAAAAGAAATTAAGCTATTAGAAGAAAGCAACTAATGGCCTTTTTAAAAAGGATTATATATATTGAATCTCTGTTCTCTATAAGTTTCTCTCTAAATAATTGGTGTATACTTTTAAATAAGTATTTAGGTAAATAAAAAATAAATGAGAATCATATTGCTTTCAATGATTTTTTGTACATTTGCGTTTAAGTTTAGGCGTTCTTTATACTTAATGCAAAATATGACTAATACGAGCAATTTGCTCGTTTCTAAATCGTTACCTATTGTAGAATATATGTTTTATAATCCATTGAATTTCAATCAGGAAATAGATTTTGAATATCTTGCAACGTGAGTCGTCAACCGTTTCTGTATTCCGCAAATATCGGCTATTTCCTTTAGGTAAGCATTCATCTTTTGGTTGCTCAGCACAGGCAGGAGCACATTTTTTGCTACGCAATCCGGTTGGTTAGAATACTTGTCTATCAGCTTGGGGGCAGGGGATATGACGGAGATGTTACACATCTGTTTTATTTTTTGGCAGGCATTCCGAATCCACAGATTATCCTCATTATCCCTTACAAGATGCTCCTTGCTAAGCTGCTGGACATCCGCAAAAGCCATGCCGGTCAGGCAGCAGAAAGCAAAGACATCCCGTACCTGCTCCAGTTGTTTGATATCGAAATCCTTATCCATCAGCCTGTCGAGTGCCTCCCCGTTTTTCAGCAGCGTCTGTCGCTTGATGTAAAACAACACACTCAGTGTACTACGTCTTTTTTTCAACTCCCATACTTCTTGTATTTTTAGTGGTACAAAGTTAAATCGTATTGTTCCAAATCAGACTATGCAAAATATTGAGAATCAGCGAAAACAAAACTAAATCGTTGGACTTTTTTCTTCCCCGAAAAATCCAACGGATAAGCCAGTGCCAACTGCGTTATTCCGCTGCTTTTAGATGTGGTGTTGGGCAAAAAGAAAAGTCCTAAAGTATAATACTTTAGGACTTTTCTTTTATTTTGCTTCATAAGAAAGCGGTGCGTACGGGACTCGAACCCGTGACCCCATGCGTGACAGGCATGTATTCTAACCAACTGAACTAACGCACCAATAATTTTGATAAATCGAAAAAAGACTTTTGCGGTGCGTACGGGACTCGAACCCGTGACCCCATGCGTGACAGGCATGTATTCTAACCAACTGAACTAACGCACCAATAATTTTGATAAATCGAAAAAAGACTTTTGCGGTGCGTACGGGACTCGAACCCGTGACCCCATGCGTGACAGGCATGTATTCTAACCAACTGAACTAACGCACCAATAATTCAAATAATCTTTCTTCCGATACTTTCTCTCTCGATTGCGGGTGCAAAGGTACGCATTATTTTTAAATCTGCAAGCATTTTGGCAAAAACCATTAAAAAAATATTCTCCGACTCCCTTTACCTTCCCATCCTAAAAATTACGATATTGTTATTATTTTAATCTTTTCAACAAACTTCTTGTTATAAAATTTAGCTCATTAGCAATAATTCGCTATTTTTGTGCACTCAATAGATTAAAATCGAAAATTAGGGAAAAAGATGAATACAACTGCAAAATTATTGTTGCACTGCCCAGACCAACCAGGCATTTTGGCAGAAGTCACAAACTTTATTACAATTAACAGAGGTAATATTGTCTACTTAGACCAATATGTGGACCATGTAGAAAATATATTTTTCATGCGTATAGAATGGGAAATAAAGGATTTCTTTATTCCTAAAGATAAAATAGAAGATTATTTTGAAACATTGTATGCCCAAAAATATGAAATGAAATTCCGTCTTTATTTCTCGGATGTAAAACCCAAAATGGCCATATTTGTTTCCAAACTGTCCCATTGCCTGTTCGATATGCTGGCACGCTACACTGCCGGAGAATGGAATGTGGAAATTCCGCTGATTATAAGTAACCATCCCGATCTGCAGCATGTAGCAGAACGCTTCGGTATACCATTCTATCTCTTCCCTATTACCAAAGAGAACAAAATGGAACAGGAAAAAGCAGAAATGGAGCTGTTGGAACAACATAACATCAATTTCATTGTACTGGCACGCTATATGCAAGTGATTTCCGAACAAATGATTGAAGCATACCCCAACCGTATCATCAACATACACCACTCTTTCCTCCCTGCGTTCGTTGGTGCAAAACCTTATCATGCAGCGTTTGAACGAGGAGTAAAAATCATTGGTGCGACCAGCCATTATGTTACCTCCGAACTAGATGCCGGTCCTATCATTGAGCAAGATGTAGTACGCATCACACACAAGGACACTGTGCAGGATTTAGTAAGTAAAGGTAAAGACTTGGAAAAAATAGTCCTTTCTCGTGCTGTTCAGAAACATATTGAACGAAAAGTATTGGCTTATAAAAATAAAACAGTTATCTTTAGCTGATGAAAATTGCTGTCGTAAAATATAATGCAGGAAACATCTACTCCGTAAACTATGCATTGAAGCGCCTTGGAGTAGAAGCAACCATCACTTCCGATAAGGAACTATTGATGAGTGCCGACAAAGTTATCTTCCCCGGTGTGGGCGAAGCCGAAACAACCATGAGCCATCTCCGGAAAAACCGGCTGGATGAAGTTATCAAAAACTTAAAACAACCTGTACTAGGTATCTGCCTGGGAATGCAGCTGATGTGCCGGCACTCCGAAGAAGGAAATGCCGATTGCTTGGGCATCTTTGATACTGATGTAAAGTTGTTCAGCCCCACTCGGCATGAAGACAAAGTACCCCATATGGGATGGAACACCCTGACCCATGTACGCAGCGACCTGTTCAAAGGATTCACCAAAGAAGAATTTGTGTACTTCGTACATAGCTTCTATGTGCCCCTGAACGAGTTTACGGCAGCACAAACAGATTATATCCTCCCCTACAGTTCGGCCTTGCACAAAGATAATTTTTATGCAACACAGTTTCATCCCGAAAAGAGTGGAGCCGTGGGCGAACGAATCCTGAGGAACTTTTTAGAATTGTGAACCATTACATTATATATAATAATGTATAAGAAGAAATAGATATGATAGAGTTAATTCCTGCCATCGACATTATTGATGGCAAATGCGTCCGTCTTTCTCAAGGAGATTATAGCACACAGAAAGTATATAACGAAAACCCGGTTGAGGTTGCCAAAGAATTTGAAGCTCATGGGATTCATCGTCTGCACATTGTCGATTTGGATGGAGCAGCCTCACGCCATGTTGTGAATTACCGTGTACTGGACCAAATCGCCAGCCGTACTTCTCTGGTCATTGATTTTGGAGGAGGGATAAAGACAGACGAGGATCTAGTCATCGCTTTCGATAATGGCGCACAAATGGTAACTCTGGGCAGCGTAGCCGTGAAAAATCCCAGACTTTTCAAAAAATGGCTGGAACAATACGGAAACGAGAAAATCATTCTGGGAGCTGATGTAAAGAATAATAAAATTTCTGTCAATGGCTGGAAAGAGGAAAGTCAGCAGCAGTTGATCCCTTTTTTGAAAGATTATACTAAAGAAGGAGTTTTCAAGGTGTTGTGTACCGACATCAGCCGTGACGGAATGTTGCAAGGGCCTTCCGTGGAACTATACCAGCAAATCCTGAAGGAGTTCCCGGATATGCATCTGATAGCCAGCGGAGGAGTAAGCTGTATACAGGATATTATCGACCTGGAAATAGCCAAAGTCCCGGCTGTTGTTTTCGGCAAGGCGTTATACGAGGGAAAAATTACATTGAAAGACTTAAACCGTTTCATGTAAGAACAAATTATGTTAGCAAAAAGAATCATACCTTGCCTGGACATCAAAGACGGGCAGACCGTAAAAGGAACCAATTTCGTAAACTTACGTCAAGCAGGTGATCCGGTAGAACTGGGGCATACCTACAGTGAACAGGGAGCTGACGAGCTGGTCTTTCTTGACATCACTGCCAGCCATGAAGGACGCAAAACCTTTACCGATTTGGTAAAACGGGTGGCGGCTAATATCAATATCCCCTTTACTGTAGGAGGAGGTATAAACGAACTGAACGATGTAGACCGGCTATTGAACGCGGGAGCTGACAAAGTTTCTATCAATTCATCAGCCATCCGTAATCCGGATTTGGTAGACAAGATTGCCAAACATTTCGGTTCACAAGTTTGTGTGGTAGCCATTGACGCCAAGCAGACCGAAACTGGCTGGAAATGCTATCTGAACGGTGGCCGGATTGAAACCGACAAGTACCTGTTTGACTGGGCTAAAGAAGTGAACAACCGCGGGGCAGGAGAAATTCTCTTCACGAGCATGAACCATGACGGAGTGAAAAACGGATATGCCAACGAAGCCCTCTCCACCCTGGCCGATTTACTGACAATTCCCGTCATCGCATCTGGAGGCGCCGGATGCATGGAACATTTCCGCGATACATTTGCAAAAGGGAAAGCAGATGCAGCATTAGCAGCCAGCGTTTTTCATTTCGGAGAGATTAAAATTCCCGAATTAAAACAGTATCTTTGCGAGCAAGGAATTAATGTGAGGTTATAACTCTGTTTTTAATTGCATCTAAATCTGTTTCCATTACCATCCCAGACAGGGTGAAAGACTGGCAAACGACCTTCAGGTCCTCATTCCACTCTGAATGACGATGCTGATGAAATTTTAAACAAGTTCTATACAACACCGATAATATAACAATAAAAATATAGAAAAATGGATTTGAATTTTGAAAAAATGAACGGGTTGATCCCCGCCATCATACAAGACAACAGCACCAACAAAGTACTGATGTTAGGGTTTATGAATGAAGAAGCATACCGAAAAACAATGGAAACTGGTAAAGTAACTTTCTTCAGCCGTACCAAGAACCGCCTGTGGACAAAAGGTGAAGAAAGCGGGAATTTCCTGAATGTTGTTTCTATAAAAGAAGACTGTGACAAGGATACCCTGCTGATCAAAGTAAATCCGGCAGGTCCTGTATGTCACACCGGAACAGATACTTGCTGGGGAGAAGAAAACAAAGAAGACATCATGTTCCTAAAGGAATTACAAGATTTCATTGACAAACGTCATGAGGAAATGCCCGCAGGCTCTTACACCACCAGCCTGTTCGAATCCGGTATCAACAAAATGGCACAGAAAGTAGGTGAAGAAGCCGTGGAAACGGTTATCGAAGCTTGTAACGGAACCGACGAACGCCTTATCTACGAAGGAGCCGATCTGATATACCACATGATTGTACTGCTCACCTCAAAAGGCTATCGCATCGAGGACCTTGCCCGTGAATTGAAAGAACGTCATAGCGCTACGTGGAAAAAACACTAAAATGATGGACGAAGCTCTCATTCGATATAAAAACGTATATATCAACCAACAAGAATTAGGCGTATTGGAAGATGTAAACCTGGAACTGAACAAGGGTGAATTTGTTTACCTCATTGGGAAAGTCGGTTCCGGAAAGACCTCATTACTGAAAACAATTTACGGTGAGCTGGATATACAGTCAGGAGAAGCCGAGGTGCTAGGCTACAACATGACTAACATCAAGCGGAAGCATATTCCCGAACTGCGCCGCCGTTTAGGCATTGTCTTTCAAGATTTTCAGTTACTGACAGACCGCACCGTACACGCTAACCTCAGTTTTGTATTGCGCGCCACCGGATGGACAAACAAAGCAACCATCAAAGCACGCATTGAAGAAGTACTGGACCAAGTGGGAATGACCGGTAAAGGATACAAAATGCCCAACGAACTATCGGGTGGCGAACAACAACGCATTGTTATCGCCCGTGCCATCCTAAACCGGCCGGACATTATTCTGGCCGATGAGCCGACGGGTAACCTGGACACGGAAACAGGGCGCAAAATTGTAGAACTTCTGAAATCCATTTGTGCTACAGGCTCCGCCATCATGATGACCACCCATAATCTGCATCTCTTGTCGGAATATCCGGGAGTTGTCTACCGTTTTGAGAATCATCATATCAAAGAAGTGACTCACGAATACAGCCGGATGGAAAGAAGTCAAAATGAGACCGAAAAAGGAGAAAAAACGACAGTTACACCCCAAGAAACGGCAGAATAAGTAGATGAATGATAAATATCATCGCTAAAATGCTGATTTTTGCAGTCTTATTTGTATATTTGCACGCTAATTATCAATATAGGAACAATTAAAATACGAAACGAAAAATGAAAGTTTTAAAGTTTGGAGGTACTTCGGTAGGTTCTGCACAAAGAATGAAAGAAGTAGCCAAATTAATTACCGACGGTGAACAGAAGATTGTTGTACTTTCAGCCATGTCTGGAACAACAAACACGTTGGTTGAAATTTCGGATTATCTGTATAAGAAAAATCCCGAAGGTGCGAATGAAATCATTAACAGACTGGAGGCTAAATATAAACAGCATGTTAATGAACTTTATTCTACTGACGAGTATAAGCAGAAAACACAGGAATTTATAAAAGCACAGTTCGATTATATTCGTTCGTATACAAAAGATATTTTCACACTGTTCGAAGAAAAAGTAATCCTGGCACAAGGCGAGTTGATCTCTACCAACATGGTTACCAACTATTTGCAGGAACAAGGGGTCAACGCCATCTTACTTCCGGCATTGGAATTCATGCGCACGGACAAGAACTCGGAGCCCGACCCTGTATATATCAAAGAAAAACTGGCCGCACAGCTAGAAATACATCCGGACGCTGAAATTTATATCACACAAGGTTTTATCTGCCGTAACGCCTACGGCGAGATAGATAATCTGCAACGTGGCGGAAGCGACTATACCGCATCACTGATCGGTGCCGCTGTAAATGCCTCTGAAATCCAGATATGGACAGATATTGACGGTATGCACGATAATGATCCGCGCATCGTAGACAAGACTTCTCCCGTACGTCACCTGCACTTCGAAGAAGCTGCCGAATTGGCCTACTTTGGTGCGAAGATTCTGCACCCTACTTGCGTACAGCCTGCCAAATATGCCAATATTCCCGTCCGTCTGCTTAATACAATGGAACCTACAGCCCCGGGAACTTTGATTTCCAATGATACGGAAAAAGGCAAAATCAAGGCAGTTGCAGCCAAAGACAATATCACTGCCATCAAGATCAAATCAAGCCGTATGTTACTGGCCCACGGCTTCTTGCGCAAAGTATTCGAAATCTTCGAAAGCTATCAGACCTCTATCGACATGATCTGCACTTCAGAGGTTGGCGTTTCCGTATCCATTGATAACACCAAACATCTGAATGAAATTCTGGACGACTTGAAGAAATATGGTACAGTAACCGTAGATCAGGACATGTGTATCATCTGTGTAGTCGGTGACCTGGAATGGGAAAATGTAGGCTTTGAAGCCAAAGCGTTGGACGCCATGCGCGACATACCGGTACGTATGATTTCATTCGGCGGTAGCAACTACAATATTTCTTTCCTGATTCGTGAAGAAGACAAGAAGAAAGCATTGCAGTCATTAAGCGATCATTTATTCAACAATAAATAATTTCTACTGTAGGGGCGGATTCAATCCGCCCGAATACATCTCACTTTATAAAGTTGGTGTTTTCGGGCGAATTTAATTCGCCCTTGCTCATAAAAACAAAATACAATATGAAAGGAACATTCCCCGTAAACAAGTTCAGAGAGTTGGAAACTCCCTTTTACTATTACGATGTCAATGTGCTGCGAGAAACCTTGTCATGCATCAATAAAGAAGCAGGCAAATACAATAATTTCTGCGTGCATTACGCCGTAAAGGCCAATGCTAACCACAAAGTCCTGACAATTATCCGCGAAAGCGGTCTGGGAGCCGACTGTGTAAGTGGCGGAGAAATCCGCGCAGCCATTAAGGCCGGATTCCCGACAAACAAAATAGTCTATGCAGGTGTAGGTAAAACAGACTGGGAAATTAATCTGGGTCTGGATTATGATATTTTCTGCTTCAATGTAGAGTCCGTACCCGAACTGGAAATCATTAATGAACTAGCTTCCGCCAAAGGCAAAACAGCCCGTGTAGCTTTCCGTATCAATCCGAATGTAGGTGCGCATACCCATGCAAATATCACCACCGGACTAGCAGAGAACAAATTCGGTATCAGCATGGAAGATATGGACAAAGTGATCGATATGGCCGGAACATTGCCTCATGTAAAATTTGTAGGCTTACATTTCCACATCGGTTCTCAGATTTTGGATATGGGTGATTTTGTAGCCTTGTGCAACCGTGTAAACGAACTACAGGAAAAACTCTATGCCCGCCAAATCATAGTAGAACATATCAATGTAGGCGGCGGTTTAGGAATTGATTATGCACACCCCAACCGTCAAGCCATCCCCAACTTCACGGAATACTTTGCCACTTATCACAAGCATCTGAAACTGCGCCCCCAGCAAACTTTACATTTTGAACTGGGACGTGCCGTAGTAGGACAGTGCGGCAGCCTTATCAGCAAAGTGATTTATGTAAAGCAAGGAGCCAACAAACAGTTCGCCATATTAGATGCCGGCATGACTGACTTGATTCGTCCCGCCCTTTATCAGGCATACCATAAAATAGAAAATATCACTTCGGAAGAACCTATGGAAACTTACGATGTGGTAGGCCCCATCTGCGAATCATCCGATGTATTCGGCAAAGCTATTGATTTGAACAAAGCACACCGTGGCGACCTTTTCGCTCTCCGTTCAGCAGGAGCATATGGTGAAATTATGGCATCGGCTTACAATTGTCGTGCATTGCCCAAAGGATATACTTCAGAAGAGTTAGTATAAACCAACTCCAACTGCCTGAATAAATAAGAAACAGCGCCGCTTTGATACAAAGCGGCGCTGTTTCTTATTTATCTTCCGGAATGAAATCTTCTTTTATAAATTCATCATACACACGCCGCGGATGATCCGCTTTTGAGAATCCATTATTACCAAAATTCTGTTCACGGAATTTCTTTAGCTTTAAATTATCTTCCGCATACTCACGCAAAGTTTTCTGCTTACCTCCTAATATAGAACTATCCAGCACCTCACATTCCAACAGATTTTCCTTCGGAGTAATTATTGGAAGGAGCTTCTGTTCCAAAAAACCACGATAGGCCCCCACATACTCACACCAACACTCCCCTTTCACCTCATAAATACGATAAGTGTACTTAGACAAAGCTGTTTTAATAAAAATTTCATTCCCCATCACCTCGGCCACGGCTTCTAAGTTATAAGCCAAGTCTTTAATCTTGATAATCTTCTTTCCCGACTCATCTTCCTTGATTTCCGTAGCCCAAAAATCGGAATGCATAAGCTGATCAAGTATATTGATCAAACTTTCTTTAATCTCAAATTGTATTCTCATAATAATTGCCCGTTGGTCAGGACTTGTTACAGGTTTCAGTTAACTTCTTTAAATATAGCAATTATACTTGAAAAATATTCACGAAAACACACTTTTAACATTAAATTATAATTAAATCTGAGCTTTTGAATAAATAAAGAATATTCATTCTGCTACAATTCAATTATTTGCTGTATTTTTGCACGTTTTTAATACAGATCACACATGGAACTATTCACCATAGATACAATCTTACCAATAGCTTCGGGAGCCTTGTTTATCACGCAGGCTGTTTACTATCTAGGGCTATATAACAAACTATACACTCACAGCAGAGAAACAGCATATGCCACTGATATAAATACTCAAAATCCTCCACTGTCTGTCATTATTGTGGCAAAAGACGCCACCCACGAATTACAAGAAAACCTCCCATTTATTTTAGAGCAGGACTATCCGGAATTCGAAGTGATTGTGATTTACGACCGCCCGGCGGATGATTGTGACAATACGTTGAAATTACTGGAAGACAAATACCCCAATCTCTATCATACCTTTATCCCCGACAGTGCACGCTATATCAGCCACAAAAAACTGGGAATAACAATGGGAATTAAAGCCAGCCGTCATGAATGGCTGGTATTTACCGAACCCGATTGCCGTCCGCAAAGCAATCAATGGCTGAAACAGATGGCACGTAATTTCACACCTGCCACCGAAATCGTTTTAGGCTACAGCAACTACGAAAAAGTACCGGGATGGTTTAATAAGAAAATCACTTTCGACACATTGCTGAATTCTATGCGTTATTTGGGTATGGCTGTTTCCGGACATCCCTACATGGGTACAGGAAGGAATATGGCTTATCGGAAAACGCTGTACTACAAGCAGAAGGGATTTGCCTCCCACCTGAATCTGCAACGTGGAGAAGATGATTTGTTTATCAATGAAACAGCCCGTGCACACAATACACGAGTTGAAGCCAGCCCTGAAAGTCTGATGCGAATCGCCATGCCTAAATATAAAAGAATATGGTGTGAAGAGAAAATAAGCTATGCGGCTACCAGCCGGTTATTTCATGGAACCGCCCGTTATCTCATGGGATTTGAAACTTGCAGCAGATTCTTGTTCTATACAGCCATCATCGCCACTATAACCATCAGTATTCTTCTCCACCAATGGACTATTGCAGCCATTGCCGTTTTGCTATGGTTAGCACGCTTCACGATGCAACTAATTGTTTTCAGAAAAACCGCCAAAGTTTTTGGCGAACGGAAGTTCTGTGCACTACTCCCCTTATTTGATTTTCTGCAACCTGCATGGAATGGGGTATTCAAATTACAACGTAAATTCAGACGGAAAAATGAGTTTATGAGAAAATAAAAAGAGAATGAAACCAACTATACATTTCTTAATTTAATAATACGAATTATGATCAGATTAAATGTTTTTATCCAAGTAAACGAGAGTAACCGCAATGCTGTCTTAGAAACAGCAAAGGAATTGGTAGCACAATCTTTAAACGACAACGGTTGTATCGCTTATGATGTTTTTGAGAGCGCGACACGTAAAGATGTACTTATGATTTGCGAAACATGGAAAGATGCTGAGTCACTGGATGCACACGAAAAGGCTGCACATTTTATAACCTTGGTTCCTAAATTGCAAGAATTGGGCAAGATGAAATTAGAAAAATTTGAATTCTAATCCGGTTATCCATCTTGATCCGACAAAAACAAATCAGGGTTTGTATAAACAAGCCCTGATTTATTTTTATCCGCCAAGAAAGGTTATGCAAGAAACACTTTTCCACCAATGTAATCACTGCCTGAAAAAATAGAAGAGTATCACATTATCCAGCATAACAAATTGAAACCTTTTATCGCTTTATATTCTCTAACACACCCCGAACAGCCCCTTTTCATTGTTTTCACCCACCCATGCACATGCAATATTATTCGGTCAAACTATAAATGTAACAATTTAAAATCTTCTTTTTACAACGAAATATCACCAATATTGTTTGTTTTATATCATATTTCGCTTCAATAAGATTTAATATGTATATTATTTGCATATTAAAGACAATTACTCTACTTTTGCACCCGTTTTAAAAACAATAAAAAGTTTCAAATTGAAAGCATAAGTATGAAAATAATCTGGTCCATCCGTTCTTTCAACTTTACCAATATACCGTAAATGCGTTTGTCTAGAAGCGTGTTATAAGTAGTATTGTAAAATCAGAAAAACAGTTGAATCTCATGTTTACTTTCATTTCTATAATGGCTGTCGGAGTCCTTATAGGCTATCCCTTACGCCATAAATCCCAAATACGCAAGATCACTCCTCTCATCCATATCGTGGTCTGTCTGCTACTTTTCTTACTAGGTCTCTCTATTGGTCTTAACAGACTGATTATTGACAATCTTGGTTACTTCTGCGGCCAGGCAGCCGTCATCTCCTCATTAAGCATATTGGGCAGCATGATGGCCTCCCTTGCAGTATACCGCATCTTTTTCAGAGGAAAGGGGGCAAACGGTGAAAAGTAGTCTTGTAACTCTAGCCTTTTTCTTGTTTGGCTGCGTAGCCGGAGTCAGCTATGCGGTGGACTTCGACGTACACCAAACCTCTGTATATGTACTATATGTACTGATGCTGTTACTCGGCATTAATCTTGGAAGCAACCGCAACCTCAGGCAGTTTGTTTTATCCCTCAATTTCAGGACACTGCTCGTACCCTTTGCCACCGTAAGCGGTACTCTGTTGTTTTCCGCTATCGGAGGCTTTCTCTTGAGCCGCTGGAGTATCTTCGACTGCATGGCTGTCGGAAGCGGATTCTCCTATTATTCCGTTTCCTCCATCCTTATCACGCAGATCAAATCCCCCTCCATCGGTGTGCAGCTTGCTACCGAATTGGGGACCATCGCGCTACTATCCAATATCTTCCGGGAAATGACCGCCTTGATAGGAGCTCCCCTTTTCCGCAAATATTTCGGTTATCTGGCACCTATCTCGGCGGCGGGCATCGGTTCTTCCGACATTTCCCTGGCAGCCATCGCACGCTGCTCCGGACCGGAAGCCGTACCCGTGGCCATCGTCCACGGCATACTGATAAACATAAGCATGCCTTTCTTCGTTTCTTTCTTTTGCAAACTGTAAGCTGAAAGAAGTGACATACTATACATAACTTTACATTCTCTCTATAAAGAACCGGCCCTGTCACGAATTCGCAGCAGGGTTGGTTCTAACACATCCGCCCAACTAAAGCATTTCTTCCTAACAATTAAGCCTTTTCTTTCTATCAACTACTACAGACTTTCACAACAGACTGTACAGTCCATTACATCAGACCGTACAGTCCACTATAATGGACTATACGATTCACTGTAGGAAACTGTAGTACATTACCGCATAAAAAGACTTAATCATAAGAAAAAAAGACCTTAGCATTATAAGAAAAAAAGGATTAATACCGGATATACGGAAAAAGCAGAAAGAGAATCTTCTCATTCAAACCGAATAGATTTTGCCGGATGAATACGCGTCACCAGAAATGACGGCCCGACAAGCATCAGCACCGATACCAGCAAGGTACAGACATTCAGCAACAAATAAATCCAAATATTGAATTCAATAGGAACACGATCTACATAATAAGTGGCAGGGTCCAGTTTGAAAAGATGAAATTGAGATTGAATAAAGCATAATGCCACCCCGATGATATTTCCCCATACCATCCCCCTGCCAATCAAGAATACCGAAAAACTGAGGAATATCTTACGAATAGCAAAATTATCAGCACCCAATGCTTTCAGCACCCCGATCATATTGGTACGTTCCAGAATGATAATCAGCAAACCGGATATCATGGTGAATCCTGCCACCCCCGTCATGAGAAACAGGATAACCCACACATTCATATCCAGCAAATCCAGCCATGCAAATATCTGAGGATTGACTTCCTCCACACTCTGAGTATAGTAAGTACCTCCGTATGCATCCACCTGCGTATCCACCCGTGCACGGATTTCCTCTTTCACCGACTCCAACCGGCTATACTCATTCACTTCCAGTTCTATACCACTCACCTGCCCTTTCTGCCAACTATTCAAACGGTTCACCGTATATAAGTCGGTTATCAGAAACAAATCATCGTATGCGGAAAAATTGGTCTGATAGATGCCGGCTACAGTAAGACGACGTGCACGCACATTGTCCTCTATATAATAGGTATAGATTTTATCACCCAGTTTCAGATGTAGTCTGTCGGCAATAGTGCGGGACACCAATACCTTATTAGTAGAGGCAGTATCCGAGAAAACAGGAATCTCCCCTTCCTGCAAATGATTCTTTAAAAACCTCCAGTCGTATTCATGAGAAACACCTTTCAGCACCATTCCCTGAAAGCTGTCGCTTGTCATTATCATTCCCGGCTTGGTGGAATAGCGCTGCACGTGCTTTACTCCTTCCAGTGTTTTCAACAGATGGAGCAAACTGTCGTTGGCTACAATGGGAACCGTCTGATAAGATTGCTGGGAGTCGAAGTTAGTTATTACGATATCGGCCCCCAAGCCTACCACCTTGTCGCGTACCTCATGTTTGAAACCGATCACCACCGCTACCGACACAATCATGACGGCCAGCCCGATAGCTATGCCCAGCATAGCAATGCGGACGGCAGGCTTGGACACCTCTTTTCCACCCTCATTGCTGCGATAGATGCGTCTGGCAATAAAGAGCTTCCAGTCCATATCAGTCTTCTACTCTTCCGGGATATGCTTCCAATGCCTTACGCAGTACGAACAACGCACGGACCAAATCCTCTTTCTTCAACACGTAGGCAATACGCACCTCATTACGGCCTGCACCCGGAGTAGTATAGAATCCGGCAGCCGGAGCCATCATGACCGTCTCGCCTTCATAGTTGAATTCCGACAGACACCATGCACAGAACTTTTCACTGTCGTCCACCGGCAATTTGGCAACCGTATAGAATGCACCCATCGGTATAGGTGAATAAACACCCGGAATACGGTTCAACCCGTCAATCAAGCACTTACGGCGCTCCACGTATTCGTCATACGTCTCGCGTGTGTACTCTTCGGGGGCATCCAATGAAGCTTCGGCAGCAATCTGACCGATCAAAGGAGGACTCAGACGTGCCTGGCAGAATTTCATGACGGCATTTCTCACTTCCTTATTCTTGGTAATCAACGCACCGATACGGATGCCGCATTCGGAATAACGCTTGGACACCGAGTCAATCAGCACCACATTTTCTTCAATGCCTTCCAAGTGACAGGCAGAAATATAAGGAGAACCGGTATAAATAAACTCGCGGTACACTTCATCCGAGAACAGGTAAAGATCATACTTCTTCACCATGTCACGAATCTGGTTCATCTCGCGGCGGGTATACAAATAGCCGGTCGGATTATTCGGGTTACAGATCAGAATAGCTTTTGTGCGTTCGTTTATCAACTCCTCGAACTTCTCCACTTTCGGCAGGGAGAACCCTTCCTCAATGGTAGTCGTCACCGTGCGGATCACGGCACCCGCCGAAATGGCAAACGCCATATAATTGGCATAGGCAGGTTCCGGCACAATGATCTCATCTCCCGGATTCAAACAACTCAGAAAAGCAAACAGCACCGCTTCCGAACCTCCGGTAGTGATGATGATATCATCGGCAGACAAGTTGATGTCATATTTCTTATAATAACCCACCAGTTTCTCGCGATAGCTGCGGTATCCCTGACTGGGACTATATTCCAAAACGGTACGGTCAATATTACGAATCGCATCAAGGGCCGCTCGCGGAGTAGGCAGGTCGGGCTGACCGATATTCAGGTGATACACATGAACTCCTCTCTGTTTTGCAGCATCGGCCAGCGGTGCCAATTTGCGAATTGGCGATGCGGGCATCTCGTTTCCTCTGATGGATATTATTGGCATAATGTTATAAAAATTATTTAATCGAAGTGCAAAGATAGACTTTCGCAACCAACCGAGCAAACAATTAATTAAGAATTTAAATCTTTGTTATCTTAATGCGCATTTTTTAGGGTTATTAAAAAAAAACATGTAAGTTTGTTCCAGTAAAACAAAGCAAAATATCAAATGAATCTATACCTGATAACCTTCCAGTCCTCCTTGAACAGAATTGAGTCTGTATATGATTGCCATAAAGATTTATTTGTGGAAATCGAGAAGTTTTTCACGCTTCATCTGGTACCTTATACAGAGGCTGCAAGTATTCCGGCAGATGCCTACCGGATGGCTTTCATCGCTTCGGGCGGGGTAGAAAAAATGGTCACCCAACACTTCGAACTACTTCCCTATCCTATCCATCTGCTGACCGACGGACAACAGAACTCACTGGCTGCTTCCCTGGAAATAGCTACATGGATACGCAGCAAAGGAATGAAAGTACATATTATTCATGGCACTATCCCCAATATGGTGAGACAACTGATAGATCATCACAAGGCTTTCGCCGCCCAGCGCGAGGTAAGAGGAAAACGAATCGGAGTTGTGGGATATTCTTCTCCGTGGCTGGTGGCCAGCAATGTAGATTACCTGCTTGCCAGACGCCGCTGGGGAATAGAGTTCATTGATATCCCCATGGAGGAAGTGTATTGTCTTTTTTATCAGATAAAGGATGATGATATAGGATATGAGGCGTCCGTATTTGCCAACCGTGCCATTGCCTGCCGGGAAGGGACTCCGGAAGATTTGCTGAAAGCCATGCGTCTTTATCAGGCAGTGAAAATTATTTGCGAGAAAAAAAAGCTGGATGCAGTAACCCTCTCCTGCTTCTCCCTGATTGAGAAATTAGGAACAACTGGATGTCTGGCACTTGCCCTGCTTAATGATGAAGGCATTCCGGCCGGATGTGAAGGAGACTTACAATCCATCTTTACTCTGCTCATCGCCAAGACACTGACCGGCCAGGCAGGATTCATGGCGAATCCGGCATTCATCAACGATGACCTGAACGAAATAGTGATGGCTCACTGTACGATTGCCACCAAAATGGTGGATCAGTTTATCATCCGGAATCATTTTGAAACAGAAACCGGAATAGCCATACAGGGTATTTTGCATCCGGGAGGCATCACGATGATAAAATGCGCGGGAGAATGCCTGGACGAGTATTTCGTATCCACAGGCCAACTGATAGAAAATACCAACTACATCAATGCCTGCCGCACACAAGCAAGAATCAAACTGGACAAATCGGTAGACTATTTTATGCGTAATCCTTTAGGTAACCATCACATCATATTAATGGGCGATCATGAAAAAGTGATTCACGAATTCATGCAATTGAACAGCTGCAAACTAGTGGAATAAGGAAAGCATGAAGAAATTAAGTAAAATGGGAGATGAAGATTAAATAAATTGTATCTTTGTATCCAATTTAATATTCAATAAAACAATAAACTTTTATGATGCATACTTGGTTTGAATGTAAGATACGTTACGAAAAAGTCATGGAAAACGGCATGAACAAGAAAGTAACGGAACCCTATTTGGTTGACGCGCTGAGCTTTACTGAAGCAGAAGCCCGTATTATTGAAGAAATCACTCCGTATATCAGCGGTGAGTTCACTGTTTCGGACATCAAACGAGCCAACTACAGCGAACTGTTCCCCTCTGAAGAAGATGCAGCCGACCGCTGGTTTAAGTGCAAGCTGTTCTTCATCACGCTGGACGAAAAAAGCGGAGCAGAAAAAAAGACCTCCACTACCGTACTAGTACAAGCTTCCGACCTGCGCGACGCTGTAAAGAAACTGGACGAAGGAATGAAAGGTACAATGGCAGACTACGTGATTGCATCCGTAGCCGAAACCGCCATCATGGATGTTTACCCATACGAAACCGAACCGGATGTGAAACCTGAATTTCCGGATGCCGGAAAAACCGAATAAAGCCTGATAAAAAATAGAAAGTATAACAGATAATGAGCATTCAAGCAAATTTAAAAGAAGTTCTTTCCGAACTGCCTACGGGGGTCCGCCTGGTAGCCGTATCCAAATTCCATCCCAACGAGGCATTGGAAGAAGCGTATGCTGCCGGCCAGCGTATTTTCGGTGAGAGCCACGTGCAGGAAATGACTCAGAAATATGAAACCCTGCCCAAAGACATTGAATGGCATTTCATCGGCCACCTGCAAACAAACAAAGTAAAATACATGGCCCCTTATGTAGCTATGATACATGCCATAGACTCGTATAAATTATTGGTTGAAGTCAATAAACAAGCTTCCAAAGTCCATCGCGTCATCCCTTGTTTATTGCAGATACATATCGCCCAAGAGGAAACGAAATTCGGTTTCTCTTTTGACGAATGCAGGGAAATGCTGGATACAGGCGGATGGAAGGATTTGAAAAATGTCCGCTTATCAGGAGTGATGGGTATGGCGACCAATGTGGATGACGACGAACAAATCAAAAGAGAATTTTGTTCCTTAAATACATTCTTCAAAGAAATCAAGCAGAGCTATTTTTCTGATTCAGAATACTTCAAAGAAATTTCCATGGGTATGTCACACGATTATCCGCTGGCGGTGGAAGCCGGAAGTACACTAGTCAGGGTAGGAAGCAAAATCTTTGGAGAACGAAACTATTAAAACTACTATTTATATGACTCAATTAAAAACCACTTTTGCCGGGTTGTCACTGCGCAATCCTATTATTATCAGCAGTTCCAGCCTTACAAACAGCGCTGAAAAGAACAAGAAACTGGAGCTGGCAGGCGCCGGAGCCATTGTTTTGAAATCAGTTTTCGAAGAGCAGATCATGATGGAAGCACATCACATGGCTACTTATGGTTCTCCCGAAGGAGATGACTACTTGAGCACATATGTACGCTCTCATGCATTGAACGAATATATTTCATTGATTGAACAGACTAAAAAGCTTTGCACCATTCCTGTCATTGCCAGCATCAACTGTTTCAGCAACTCAGAATGGACAGACTTTGCCCGTACTGTGGAAACAGCAGGCGCCGACGCACTGGAAATCAACATCCTTTCCTTGCAGACCGAAAAAGAATATCAATGCGGTTCTTTTGAACAGCGTCATATCGATATCGTAAGCAGTATCAAGAAACAGATTTCCATCCCCGTCATTGTGAAACTGGGCAGCAATCTGACCAACCCCATCGCACTGATCAACCAGCTTTATGCCAACGGAGCCAATGCTGTGGTATTGTTCAACCGATTCTACCAGCCGGACATCAATATCGACACTATGACATATTCTGCAGGCGATGTATTCAGTACTCCTGCCGACTTGTCCAACGGACTGCGCTGGACTGCTATCGCTTCGGCACAAGTTCCTCAGACAGACTATGCCATCTCAGGCGGTGTGCACGATGGAAAAGCGATAGTCAAAGCAATCCTGGCAGGCGCTTCGGCTGTAGAATTATGCAGTGTCATCTACCAAAGAGGCAATCAGGTCATTGCAGATATGACAAATGAAATAACTCAATGGATGAACCGGCAGGGCTACAAGAATATCAGCGAATTCAAGAGTTCGATGAACGCGCTGTCTACTGGAGCCAGCAATCCGTTTGAACGTACACAGTTCATGAAGTATTTCAGCAGTAAAGAATGAAAAATAGTGGTTAGTGATTAATTGGTTGGTTAGTGGTTCATATCCATGCGGTATCACAGCACAGCCCATTAACTACTAATCACTAACCACTATTTTTTCCCTCTGTTTAATTTGTATGCTCCAAAGAAAGTCTTATATTTGCACATTTGATTAAAGTTTGTGCAAAATATAAACAAAAGAGTATATACAATGGAGCAGAGTTTTATTGCCTTCCTGGAAGACAGCATAAAGAAAAACTGGGATTTGGATGCCCTTACAGATTATAAAGGTGCCACATTACAATATAAAGATGTAGCCCGCAAAATAGAAAAGCTACACATCATCTTCGAATTAAGCGGCATCAAGCAAGGAGACAAGATAGCTGTCTGTGGTCGCAACAGTTCTCATTGGGGAGTTACCTTCCTGGCTGCCGTTACATACGGAGCAGTCATTGTTCCCATTCTTCACGAATTCAAATCGGACAACATTCATAATATAGTCAATCACTCGGAAGCACGCCTGTTAATGGTAGGCGATATGGTATGGGAGAATCTGAATGAAAATGCCATGCCGTTGTTAGAAGGGGTTATCTTGATGAATGACTATACCCTGCTAGTGTCCCGCAGTTCCAAATTGGACTATGCACGCGATCATCTGAATGAACTGTTCGGAAAGAAATATCCGCGCAATTTCCGCCGGGAACATGTCAGCTACCGCCGGGATACACCGGAAGAACTGGCTGTGATCAACTATACTTCCGGCACGACCAGTTATTCCAAAGGAGTGATGATTCCTTACCGCGCATTGTGGTCGAATACCCAGTTCGCTTTTGATGTCTTGAAAATGAATCCGGGTGACAAGCTGGTTTCCATGCTCCCTATGGCACACATGTACGGACTGGCTTTCGAGTTCCTTTATGAATTCTGTGTGGGATGCCATATTTATTTCCTGACCCGTACCCCCAGTCCGAAAATCATCTTCCAAGCCTTTTCCGAAGTGAAACCCAACCTGGTAGTAGCCGTTCCATTGATTATCGAAAAAATCATCAAGAAGAATGTACTGCCCAAACTGGAAACCCCGGCTATGAAGATTTTACTGAAAGTTCCTATCATCAATGATAAAATCAAAGCCACAGTCCGCGAACAGATGATTAATGCCTTCGGAGGTAATTTTTACGAAATTATTGTAGGAGGCGCCGCTTTCAATCAAGAAATAGAGCAGTTCCTGAAAAGTATAGATTTCCCCTATACCGTGGGATATGGCATGACTGAATGTGCTCCAATTATCTGTTATGAAGATTGGAAATATTTCAAGCTAGGGTCCTGCGGAAAGGCGGCTCCCCGTATGGAAGTCAAAATATTGAGCCCCGACCCTGAGAATATAGTAGGTGAGATAGTATGCAAAGGACCTAATGTAATGTTAGGCTATTACAAGAATCCCGAAGCTACCGCCGAGGTAATAGACAAGGACGGCTGGTTGCATACCGGTGACCTGGGTGTTATGGATGCGGAAGGCAATGTTACCATCAAGGGACGCAGCAAAAACATGCTGTTAGGTCCATCGGGACAGAATATTTATCCGGAAGAGATTGAAGATAAATTGAATAACATGCCGTTCGTTTCAGAAAGTATTATCATACAGCAGGCAGACAGCAAACTGGCGGCTTTGGTTTATCCCGATTTCGACGATGCCTTTGCTCATGGGCTGGATAATGACGCAATAACACAGGCAATGGAAGAGAACCGTATCAACTTGAATACAGAACTTCCTGCATATTCACAAATAGCCCGTGTAAAAATCTATCCGGAAGAATTCGAGAAAACTCCTAAAAAGAGTATCAAACGTTTCTTATATCAGGAAGTAAAATAACACCTGACAGAAAAAAGAACCTGCCTGCAACATATATAATGTATAAGTCTGAAGATTATAGATGTTGCAGGCTATACATTATATATGTTACAGGTTATACATCCGCATATATGGGCACCTGGATCATGATACGTGAAAGGAGACAATACAAAACATAATTTTACTCTTTCACCCCGATCAATTCTCCCCATAATTCCCCCTTATATCTACATTTTTATTACATTTGCACCCAAGAAACTAAAAATGTATGAAAATGAATATGCGTATAGCAGCAATACTCCTTTTAGGATATTGTGCAGGTATGTCAACTCCTGCTTTTGCCCAGAAAAAGGACAAGCTTAAAAAGGGTCCCAACATCTCCTTGAACATTTCCGCGAAGAAAGACAGTGTCAAAACCACTTATCTGAATATCGGTCTGCTTACAAATATCTATCAACTGAAAGGAATCGGCATCAACGCTGTGTCCAGTGTTGTACAAAACGATATGACGGGTTTCCAAATCTCCGGTCTGGCCAGCATTACCGGATGCCACGCCTCCGGTTTCCAACTGGGAGGTATTGCCAATGTAGCCGGAGGCAATGCCAATGGCATTATGCTCAGCGGACTGATGAATGTTGCCGGAGGGAAAGCCAACGGTATTCAATTTTCCGGATTAGGCAACATTGCCGGAAACATATCAAGAGGAGTTACCATCGGCGGTCTGATGAATCTGGCCGGCAACAAAGCCCAAGGAGTTCAGATAGCCGGCTTGGCCAACATTGCCGGAAAATCACAAAATGGTGTCGCTATCGGCGGACTTATGAACGTATCTGCCGAGAAACTGAACGGAGCACAAGTTTCCACCCTGCTCAATATCAGTGGCGGAGAAGCCAAAGGCGCTCAAGTCTCAGCCATTGGTAATGTAGGTGTAAACGTGAATGGTATGCAATTCTCCGCCATCAGCAATATCGCTGCCGGAGAAATCAGAGGCTTGCAGCTTTGCGGTGCGGTAAATATCGCCGTCAAAACGGAAAATGCCCTGCAATTCTCAGGACTGACCAATGTTTGCCAAGGCAAGTTACGCGGTGTGCAGTTCGCTCCCGGCAACTATGCCGGAGAAGTAAGCGGTGCGCAAATCGGTTTACTCAACCTGTGCGGCGGGAATGTAAAAGGGATACAAATAGGAATCATCAACCATAGCAAGGATACTACCGCCCATAAACTAGGTTTGGTGAATATCACTCCTAAAACCCGTATCCAGATGATGCTGTTTGCAGGTAACACCAGCAAACTGAATGCTGCCGTGCGTTTTAAAAACCGCCGGAGTTATACTATGCTGGGTATCGGTACACACTATCTGGATTTGAATGACAAATTTTCGGGCTGTGTGTTCTATCGTACCGGTCTTTACTATCCCATCGCCTCCAAACTGGAACTAAGTGGCGACTTAGGTTATTTCCATATAGAAAACTTTGAAAATGAAGATGCGGAAACACCGGAACGCATGTATTCATTACAAGCCCGTATCAATCTGGAATATAAATTCAAATCCAGAATCAGTTTCTTTGCATCGGGTGGTTACGGCATGACGCGCTACTATGATAAAAATAAGTTCTACGAAAAAAAAACTATTTTCGAAGCAGGTGTTATCTTATTTTAAGCAGCCGTCACACTAGTATAAACTAATTCATACAATATGAAACTACAGCATATCGCATTAGTCTGCCTGCTGGCATTAAGTGCTGGGAATGTCACAGCCCAGATACTCCACCGCTCCGATTCCATTTATACATTCACCGACCCTCGCCTGCAAAAAAAACACCCTTGGCGTGCCGCTGCCGAAACTTTCGGAATGAATGTCGGAGTATGGGCATTCGACCGTTATGTAATGAACGAAGACTTTGCCAAAATCAGTATCGGCAGCATACGGCGCAATATCAAGCATGGTTTTGTATGGGATAACGACCAATTCTCCACCAACCTGTTCGCCCACCCCTATCACGGAAATCTCTATTTCAATGCAGCACGCAGCAACGGACTTACCTTTTGGGAATCAACTCCATACGCCTTTGCTGGTAGTTTGATGTGGGAAATAGCCGCAGAAGTGGAGCCGCCCGCCATCAATGACCTGATGGCAACCACCCTAGGCGGCATCGCCCTGGGAGAAGTAACGCACCGTATGTCTTCTTTGGTACTGGACGACTCCAAGCGTGGTTTCTCACGTTTCACCCGCGAGTTTTTGGGAACCCTGATCTGCCCCATGCGGGGATTGAACCGAATGATAACCGGCGAGATGTGGCAAGTAAAACGCTCTCATTACAAATACCACGATTACGACCGCATTCCGGTACACTTTTCCATAGGTGCCGGTGACCGTTATCTGGCCGACGACAATTACCTGTTCCGTGGAGAGCACAATCCCTACCTTGAATTCCGGGTACAATACGGAGATGCTTTCGATAAAGTGAATGACGGCCCATACGATTATTTCACCGCACGGGCCACCTTCGGTCTTTCCGGGAACCAGCCTCTTATCAGCCAGATCAACCTGATGGGCAAACTATGGGGTGTCCCCCTGAAAACCACTACCGGCATGGAAATGATGTTCGGTATCTTCCAGCACTTCAACTATTTTGATTCCGAGGAAGTGATTGACGGATCGGGACGTATCCCTTACAAGATTTCGGAAGCTGCCAGTGTGGGACCGGGTATGATTTATAAATTCCCTCAAATGAACAGTCTGGTAAATTTGGAGCAACGTGTATTCCTGAGTGCCATCCTGCTGGGTGGAAGCCTTACCGACTATTACAACGTAATAGACCGCAATTACAATATGGGAAGCGGATACAGCATCAAGAACAACACCATTCTGGATTTCGGCCGTTATGGCATGTTCGCACTGAATATGCATCTTTACCAAATTTTTACCTGGAAAGGATACGAACATAAAGATTTGGAAACAATAGATCCGCTCTATCTGAATGCGCAGGGAGACAAAGGAAATGTAATGCTCGCTGTGGTGAATCCGATTATCGAGCTAAATCTAAGTTCCCACTTCAAGGCCAATATGGAAGTGTCCTATTACTACCGCCACACACATTATTCCTACCATGAGGACGTAAGATATAAGACCTTTGAAACCCGATTAGGATTAATTTATCAATTCTAAAGCAATGAAGAACGGACACGGCTCAAGGTTTCGGGGGTCATCTGTAATAAGGAAGCGATGTATACAAGAGGCGCACGCTTCAATATCTCGGGATGAAGTTGCAACAGTTTGTTATAACGCTCATGAGCCGGTTCAAAACGAAGTGTGTCCGCCTTTACCTGTGACTCTATCAAAGAATGTTCGATAAAGCTGCGATAAAGACGTTCGATATCGTGATATTGATCTATCAATTTCTCCACTTCCACACGGGGTAACTCCCATACCACGGATGCTTCCAAAGTTTCCACCATCAAGCGGGTGGGCTCCTGTTTAAAATAACTCTCTATGCAAATAATCATTCCGTTCTCATAACCGATATGCTCAGTCAGATCTTTATCATACTTATAATAAAATTGTCTGAGCATTCCTTTTTCTATAAACAACATTGCTTTACACACCTCACCGGCCTGCAAAACAATCTCCCCTTTACGATATTTTCTACAAACTAAAATTTCGGCTAATGCGTGAACACTTTCTCTACTGAGAGGATGGTTAACTTCTGCTATCCTTCTAGCTATGTCTATACTAGTTGTCATGTGCTCCCAATTTTTGTATTTTTTGCAAAAATACAAAAAAAGGCCGAATAAATAGATACAAATAACAAAATTAAGCCGATAATGTTCTGAATAATAGTTTTTTTTATATACTTTTGAAACGCAATAGTAATAAAACGACCTTTATGAAACTACTAGCCTCTTTAACAATCTTGGGTTTAGTCATGGCACAAAGTGTCACAGCCCAAACGAATTACACAAAGGATCCAGAAAGCTGCACTAGCATTATGGTAGGAAAGAAAGCAACTACCGATGGATCAGTTATAACCAGTCATACATGCGACAGCTGGTACCGAACCTGGGTAAACATGGTTCCGGCAGAAAGTTATGAAAGGGATACTGTAATGAATATTTACGATGGCCGTATGCACACCGAGTTTGTAGCCGACCAGACTAATGTAAAAATCAAGGGGCAAATACCACAAGCGAGAAAAACATATGCCTTCATGGACACCTCCTACCCTTGTATCAACGAAAAGCAACTGGGAATAGGTGAAACTACCGTAAGCGGACGCAGGGATCTGGAAAATCCCAAGGGTATGTTTATGATTGAAGAATTGCAACGTGTGGCGTTACAACGCTGTACAACAGCCCGTGAGGCTATCCGCCTGATGGGAGATCTCGTAAAACAATATGGCTATGGCGACAGCGGTGAATGCCTGACCATCGCCGATCCTAATGAAGTATGGCATTTCGAAGTTTTCGGAGAAGGAAAAGATAAAATTGGCGGAGTATGGGCGGCAGTCCGTATTCCGGATGATCATGTAGGCGTATCTGCCAATATCTCACGGATCAGCACCCTCAATCTGAAAGATCCCGACCACTATATGGCTTCCGAAAATGTATTTGACGTGGCTAAAAAATTAGGGTATTGGGATGGAAAAGAACCTTTTAAATTTTGGAAAGCCTATAGCGGAAAGAATTACTCCGGCCAACTGAAATCCTTCAGCACCCGCGAGCACTTTATCCTGAATGCACTGGCACCGTCATTAAAGCTTGATTATGAAGCAGAAGAACTGCCTATCAGTGTAAAACCCGACAAGCAAGTATCTGTAACAGATGTTATGGCATTGCTCCGGGAAACATACGAAGGAACGCCGCTGGATATGACACAGAATCTGAAAGTTACGGTAAAAGATAGAAAAACCGGAAAAGTAGACACCATTATCAGCCCGAAAGCCAATCCGTGGATGCGTGGCGATGAACTGAATATGCTGAACGGTATTAAAAAAGGAGTTGTGAAATCAGTACGCAATATCGCAGTTCCGCAATGTGCTTATTCTACAGTTATCCAATTGCGCAACTGGCTACCCGATGCAGTAGGTGGTGTGGTATGGTTCTCTATGGACAATCCCGGACAAAGCCCGCGCGTTCCGGTATTCTGTGGCATTACTGATTTCCCTGCTATGTATAAAATCTGCGGTAACCACCGCTATCGCGACGATGCCGCCTTATGGCACTATCGCCGCGCCAACAAACTGGCTGCTGTAAGATGGGGAGCTGCCCGTAAAGTAATGGAAAAAAATATTCGTCATTTCGAGGAAAAAGGACAACGGGAACTTCCATTTGTGGAAGCACAATACCAAAGTATCCTTCAATCCAAAGGAGAAGAAGCCGCCCGTGCTTATCTCACAGACTATACGGCAGACTTTATAGGCGCCACCATCCTTCGCTGGGACGAAATGGCAAACCAATATTGGATTGAGTCACGCTTCGGCTTTTAATTGTTAACCTTATCATATTAAAAACAAACTTATGAAGACAAAAGTATTCACACTAGCCGCACTGCTATGCTGCGCATCAGCCATGTATGCACAAGAAAGTGGTTACAAATTCACGACTGTTGCATCACAGAAAGCAACTCCTGTCAAAAATCAGGCCTCTACCGGAACTTGCTGGTGCTTTGCCACCACTTCGTTCATGGAATCCGAACTGCTCCGTATGGGCAAAGGAGAATATGACCTTTCTGAAATGTTCATTGTACGCCAAAAGTACTTAAACCAATTGGAAGACAACTATTACCGGGGAGGCAACGGGAATTTAGGACAAGGAAGCCTTTCACACACATGGAAGAACGCTTTCAATCAAGTGGGTATCGTACCCGAGGAAGTATATCACGGAATCAATTATAACTCAGAGAAACATAACCATGGTGAAATGGTGAGATACATCAACGCTTTAGGAAACACAGCCGTTAAAATGAAACGTCGCAGCGCGGAATACTACAAGCTGATCAACAATCTTTTCGATACTTATCTAGGAGAACTTCCTGAAAAGTTCACTTACAAAGGAAAAGAATACACTCCGAAATCTTTTGCCGAAAGTCTGGGTTTGAACATGGACGATTATATTGAACTGACTAGTTTCACTCACAAACCGTATTACCAGAAATTCTCTCCGGAAGTACCCGACAACTGGGAAAATGAACAAATGTACAATCTTCCGCTGGACGAAATGATGGAAGTTGCCGACTATGCTTTGACCCACGGATATACCGTATGTTGGGACGGTGATGTCAGTGAAAAAGGTTTTTCATTCAAAAATGGTGTAGCCATCAATCCGGTAGTGAAAAAAGTGGAAGACCTCTCGGGTTCCGACCGTGCACGTTTTGAAAAGATGGACCCTAAAGAACAAAAAGAGATGCTGGCGGAAGCCTACAAATTTGAAAAACCGTGTCCCGAAGTAAATGTCACTCCGGAAGTCCGTCAGGAAGGTTATGAAGCATTTGTCACTACAGATGACCACCTGATGCATCTTACCGGTATTACCAAAGACCAGAACGGGACCAAATACTATATCACCAAAAATTCTTGGGGTACAGAACGCAATACATTTGGCGGTTATCTGAATATGTCCGAAAGCTATGTACGTGCCAAGACTATTTTCCTCATGGTGCATAAAGATGCTATTCCGGCTGCAATCAAACAGAAATTAGGAATTAAATAAAAAAGAAAAGAGCAGGCGTCCGTTTTTCTAAAATAGACGCCCGTTTTTTGAAAACAGATATCTGGATTCCCAATACATACTTGTGTTTTCAAATGGACATCTATTTTTTAGTAAAAGATTCATAATAACTATGACGAAAAAGAACTTATTTACATTAGTCTTATGTTTATTCTGTCTCGGAACCACAACTCATGCGCAACATATCCCCACATTGGAGGAAGCTGTATACGGAGGACTGATCAAGACAGAAGGCGGAAGCAACGTGAGTTGGATGAAAGATGGAGAACGTTATTCCAAAATAGAAAAAAATGCCGAGGGAGCATACGAAGTCACTGCCTATAAAGCAAAGGACAATTCCAAAGAAGTGCTGATCCCTGCCAATATGCTTCTGAATCCGCAAACAGGAAAACCTATCTCTGTCCGCAATTTCATATTCAGCGAAGATAACTCCAAAGTATTGATCTACACCAATACTCGTCGCGTATGGCGTTATGATACCCGCGGTGATTACTGGGTGCTTAATTTGAAAAACGGCAAACTGCAACAATTGGGCAAAAGCTTGCCGGAAGCTACCTTAATGTTCGCCAAGTTCTCGCCGGATGCCAGCCGGGTAGCATATGTCTCCAGAAACAACATTTACGTAGAGAGTCTGGTTGACGGGAAAATCAACCAACTAACTCAAGACGGAAATAATGAAATTGTAAACGGAACATTCGACTGGGTATACGAAGAAGAATTCAACTGCCGCGACGGTTTCCGCTGGAGTCCCGACGGACAATACATAGCCTATTGGCAAAGCGATACCCAAGGTACGGGATGGTTTGATATCATCAATAATGTAGATTCCATTTATCCTAAAATCCAACGTTTTCCTTACCCTAAAGCCGGAACAGCAAACTCCGCTGTAAAAGTAGGCTATGTATCCGCCGACGGTGGAAACACCACTTGGCTGGCTCTTCCCGGTGATGCACGTAACCACTATATTCCCCGTATGGAATTCATTCCGGGCTGCAACGAACTGTTCATCCAGCAAATGAACCGTGCCCAAAACACCAATAAAGTATGGATTGCGAAAATAGGTGAAAATACCCCCGTCAATATCTTTACCGATCAAGATGCCGCATGGTTGGAAACGAATGACAATGTGCGTTGGTTGAAAGGGAACAAGTATTTCACTTGGGAAAGCGAACGTGACGGATGGCGCCACCTGTATCGTGTAAGCCGTGATGGTAAAGAAATCAAGCCCATCACCCAAGGAGCTTTTGATTATATTCAAGAAGTAGGTGCGGATATGGATAAAGGTTTTGTATACTTTATCGCTTCTCCCGACAACTTCACCCAGCGCTATCTCTACCAGGCACGTCTTTTCGGCAATGGAGAGGTAAAGCGGCTAAGTCCTGTTGACCAAAGCGGGCAACATCGTTATATCATGTCACCGTCCGGCAAATGGGCAGTCCATACATTCAGTAACTCGGAAACTCCCCCTGTAATCGACATGGTGTCTTTCCCTGCCCATAAAAGTGTACGTCTGATTACTGACAATGCAAAAGCCAAGGAGCAATACAAAGCCTTGGGGCTACAACCAAAAGAATTTGTAAAAACCCGTTCAGGAGAATTGGAACTGGATGCATGGATGATCAAACCCGTAAACTTTGATCCCAGCAAAAAATATCCGGTCATAATTGATGTCTATGGAGAACCTGCCAACGCCACTGTACAGGATGTATGGAGCGGAGGAAGTTTATGGCACCAATACTTGGCAAACCTGGGGTATATCATAGTCAGCATCGAGAACCGTGGTGCCAATGCACCCCGTGGACGCGAATGGCGCAAATGTATTTATGGAGAAGTCGGAACCTTTGCCAGTGAAGATCAGGCAAGAGGCATCCAAGACTTGGCACGTCAATACTCTTTCATTGACACCACACGTATCGGTATCACCGGCTGGAGTGGTGGAGGCAGCCAGACTCTGAATAGTATGTTCCGTTATCCCGATGTTTTCCACACAGGCATTGCCATTGCTTTTGTGGCAGACCAGCGTCTGTATGACACGATTTATCAAGAACGTTACATGAACACCCCTCAAAATAATCCGGAGGGTTACCGCAAAGGGTCTCCCATCTCGTATGCAGCAGGATTGAAAGGCAACTTGCTGTTAATTCACGGTACAGGAGATGATAATGTCCATTACCAGAATTGTGAAATGTTGGTCAATGAACTGGTACGGCACGGAAAGATCTTCTCACAGATTTCTTACCCTATGCGTTCCCATGGAATTTATGAAGGCGAGGGAACCAGCTTGCATCTGCGAAAGACAATGGCTGATTACTGGTTGAAAAACCTGCCTGCCGGAGGAAAATAAATATGCCAAAACTTTTGCTGATATGATTATATAGTTTGCCATTCTGGGCATTAGTGAAGCTTTTCATATACATAAAGTGATTAGAAACCAAATCTTTCACAAAAGTTCAGGATGGCAGACTGATAAATCTGCTTCGTTTTAGCAAACTTTACACTAAACCAAAACACATAAACTAAATGAAGAAAATACAACTATTCTTATTACTATTTCTGTTAATATCCATTACGCAGCACATCAATGCCCAATTCCCTGTCAAAACAGAATATACCGTTGAGATGGGAGGAACATCGGGTAAAGGAACTTACGCACCTATGTGGCTTACTGCCAATAGGCAAGGTTTATCTTCTGTCAATACTGAAAATGGTTATTTACGGGCAGGAATTGCACACACAATGCCATTAAACCAACATTTCGGCTTCAGTGCAGGACTGGATTTGGCAACCGCCTACAATTTCACCTCCTCATTCATCATCCAACAGGCCTATGCAGACCTTAGCTACCGATGGTTGAACCTGAGCATCGGCAGTAAAGAACGCTTGCCCGAATTAAAGAATTCCAAGTTAAGCAGTGGAGGCATGGTAGAATCAAATAATGCCCGCCCCATTCCCCAAGTACGCTTGGAAGTTCCCTATTATGTAGCCATACCAGGTACCCATAAATGGCTTTATTTGAAAGGACACATAGCCTATGGACGTTTTACTGATGACAAATGGCAGGAACATTTCACTTCCATAGGTAACAAATATGCCATTGATGTACTTTACCACAGTAAATCGCTTTTCGCCAAAGTAGGAAACAAAGAACATTTTCCGGTAGAATTTGAAGGAGGAATACAAATGTCCGCTCAATTCGGCGGAGACCAATATATTGCAGGACAAAAAGAGCCTGTAATAGATATGCCTACCCGGTTTGTTGACTTTATGCGCGTATTGGTTCCTATGGCTGGAGATGATACCACACCCGAAGGCGAACAAGTAAACATCTACGGAAACCATGTCGGTAGTTGGAATTTTGCCGCAACAGCTTATCTTAACCAGTGGAAGGTAAAAATCTATTATGAACATTATTTCGACGATCACTCCCAAATGTTTTTCCAATACGGACGCTGGAAAGACGGACACATCGGACTGGAAATAACTTTTCCAAAAAACCGCTTCATTGATACTTTTGTATACGAAGGATTAGGAACAAAGGATCAAACCGGACCTATGCTGTATGACTCCTTTTGGGGGGAGTTTGAAGAGCAAATCAGTGCTAAAGATAATTATTACAATCATTACCTCTATCAAGGATGGCAGCATTGGGGAATGGGAATAGGCAATCCTCTACTTCCCGGACCTATTTACAACAAGAATGGACAGATTACTTTTATCAGCAACCGTGTACTGGCACATCACATAGGATTCTGCGGTTCCCCCTGCCAATCGCTGAGTTATCGTATGCTACTCTCCTACTCCCGTCATTGGGGTACTTATGATAATCCTCTGAATGAAATAAAGAAACAATTCAACTCTTTGTTTGAAGTAACTTATGCTCCACAACAACTGAAAGGATGGAGTTTCACTGTATCCGGAGCTATGGATCGCGGCAGCATGCTTGGAAATAATTATGGTGGAATGCTGGTTATCCGCAAACAAGGAATTATCAAATCAGGCAATAAATAAAAGTTTTAACTGTCAACCCAATCAACATATGAAACAAATATTATTATTCATACTCTTTATGCTGGGAATCAGCAGTTGTGACAAAGCTCCCATCAATGGCAAATTAGATGGCAGATGGCAATTAATGACTATAGAATATACTAATGGAAAAATAGAAGAATGTAACCGCATTTATTATAGTATCCAGTTACATTTGGTGGAAATCAGTGCCAAAGGTGGAAATGGAGGCACTCATATCGGACGTTTCTCTTATAAAGGAGATGAGGTAACCATGAGTGAATTCCGCCACCGGGGAGATGAAGAAAAACTAACGACACTGAATGAATTGAAACCTTTCGGACTTAATCAAGCTATTAATCATCTTAAAGTGGAAAAAGCAACAGGCAAGAAACTAATTCTGAAATCTGATTATGCACGCCTCACATTCAGAAAGTTCTAAAAAAGTATACCACAGACTACGCAAACTATCTGCTGATAAAATATGAAAAAACAATTTATACGCTATAGCGGTGACAAAACACTATGCCGGATTTCTAGAAATTAATTTATCGGCAGGAATAAAACTAGTGCCACCACTCATGGAGCCGGCTTTACAAATATTGAAGCCGGCTTCATAAAACAAGTTCTTTACTTTCCTGTAGTCTGTGGTGAAATAAATTTATCTTCTAGGCTTAATATCCAATTTTACCGGTTTCAACATGTTCTCCGGACTTAGAATTGTATCCAACTCTTCCTTATTTAAAATACCATGTTCCAAGACCAGTTCATAGACACTTCTACCTGTTTCCAACGCTTCTTTTGCAATCTTTGTAGAATTTTTATAACCAATAATCGGATTCAATGCGGTTACTACACCAATACTGTTATGCACTTCAATCTTGCAGCGTTCCGCATTAGCAGTAATACCTTCTACACAACGTGTACGCAGGGTTTCAAAACCATTGACCATTAAATCTACAGATTCAAAACAACACTGTGCCATCACCGGTTCCATAGCATTCAGTTCCATTTGAGCAGCTTCGCCAGCCATAGTCACGCATAGTTCGTTACCTATTACTTTATAACAAATCTGATTCATCACTTCAGGAATCACCGGATTCACCTTACCTGGCATTATAGAAGATCCCGGTTGCATAGCCGGAAGGTTGAATTCTCCTAAACCACAACGCGGTCCACTGGCCAGCAAACGTAAATCATTACATATTTTATTTACTTTTACGGCTACCCTTTTTAAAGCTGAAGCATAACCTACCAAGCAGGAAGTATCTGAAGTAGCTCCTACCAAATCTGACGACAATTTGAAATCAAAACCTGTAATTTCACACAATGCTTCCACACATTTTTCTGCATATCCCGGTTCCGCACAAATGCCTGTACCAATAGCGGTAGCACCCATATTTACTGTCAGGAAGTCTGCCGCCGCTTCATTCAAATGACGAATTTCGTCTCTCAATATACTGGCAAAACCATTGAATGTCTGACCTAAAGTCATAGGTACGGCATCTTCCAACTGAGTACGCCCCATTTTGATGATATGTGCAAACTCCTCTCCTTTCTTATGGAATGCACCAATCAGCGATTCCAAATAAGGAAGAAAACGAAGATGAGAATAATACATACCAATATGGATTGCAGTGGGATAAGCATCATTCGTTGATTGTGAGCAGTTCACATGGTCATTAGGAGAGCAATATTGATACTCGCCACGTTTGTGTCCCATAATCTCCAAAGCACGGTTAGCAATGACTTCATTAGCATTCATATTGGTAGAAGTACCGGCACCTCCCTGAATCATATCCACCGGGAATTGCTCATGATGCTCACCATTTAAGATTTCCTGACACGCCAATACTATGGCATCTTTTTGTTCTTTAGTTAATAAACCTAACTCATAGTTAGCCATTGCAGCTGCCATTTTCGTAATGGCAAGACCGTTAATAAACAACGGATATTCATTTAGATGAAATTTACTAATTGGGAAATTTTCTATGCCTCTTAGAGTTTGCACACCATACAATGCACTGGCCGGAATTTCGCGGGCACCAATTAAATCACTTTCTACTCGGGTTTCTTCTGTAAGTTTTGTTTCCATGATCAGGTTATTTATTAGTTTATCATTTCTTATTTTATATAGCAAAGGTATAAACTAACATTTTGATATCAAAATATAATCTGATATAATTTTAAAATATTATTTTATACATGTTTATTGCTGCAAAACAGACAACAAACTTACATTATGAAAGTTTACTCAGTTAACAAAGTCTTATATCATTTGAAGTTCATTCAAAAAACAGACATAAAAAAAGGCGTCCATTCAGAACGCCCTTATTCTATTTTTTAACTTCGGAACTCTTATTTCACCTTTATTCTATCAAAGCCTTCTCCAAATACACCAATGACAGCACTTTGTGATACAAATGCGTTCGGATCGATATCTTTTATCAAACGGAATATAGTAGTAGACTCACGTTTTTTTGCCAGCACAAACATCATTTTCACACCCGCACCGGTATAACAACCTACTCCGTCAATGAACGTCACCCCTCGATGAAGATCTTTATTTATGCGATGCCCTATTTCTTCATGCTTCTTCGAAATGATAAAGAATTGCACTGACTGACGAGCACTATTTACCACCTGATCCAAGACAAAGCTGGATATAAACAAGACAACATATCCATATACCACCTTCTCCCAATCATGCAATACAAAATAACTGGAAGAGATAATAACCAAATCACACATCAAAATAACCCGGCCCAAAGTAATATCACGATACTTATTGACAATAGCAGCTATAATATCCGTACCTCCTGTGCTACCATTGGCAGAAAAAGCGACACCAATACCACCTCCGCAGAAAAAGGCTCCCAAGACACAAGCCATGAAAGGTTGATCATGTATTAAAGACTCTCCCCCTGTCAAATCCTGTATGATAGGCAGAATAGAAGTCAGCACAAATACAGCATAGATGGTTTTCACACTAAACTTCCATCCCAAAATAACCAAAGAAAGTATCAACAATACTCCGTTTATTCCCAAATAGGTGTACTGGACCGGCAAACCGGTAGCCCAATAAACAATAGAAGCAATACCTGGCACCGCACCTGAAGGAAGGTCATTAGGTAACAAAAAGACGGTCCATCCGATAGCATACATCAGCATACCAAGAGCAATCAACATATAATCCCTTAGTTCTCTGATAACCCGTTGCTTACGCGTCGTAATAAAGACTGAATCCATGTGAGTTTTCCTTTATAAAATCATATTGTCCGCAAAAGTACAAAAAGATTGAATCACTTGGCTTCAAAAGGTGACATTTTTTCAAGTAAAAAGTCCTGTTAATCTGATTTATCAAAAACAACAGTACTTTTCACCCTTTATTATTCTTTGGGGTGTAAATACCAATCTTTATAATCCGCACCAAAAGAATCTCTCCACTGTTTAAACTCGGGATAATAGGTGGTAATAGACACCTTCTCTGAAGGCCATCTAAATTCACTGTTACTGATATTTATAGCGAAAGGCATATTATCTTCTGCTATATAATACATTGGGGTACCATTGGAATCTTGACTCAAATCACTACCCGTACCACGTAAACTCTCATCAGCTACGCTTGTCGGCTTATAGCCTGACAAATGTACTTCATGAGAACGTTTATTCACAAAAATGAAAGAATTGTAAGGCGGATAAGCATCCATATCGCTTACTTTATCATATTTTTTAAATCCGATCACTACAGTCACAGGCTTTTTGAGAACAGGCTTTATATCAGAAAAAAGTATTAATACAGGCTTTTCTATTCCCGGCTCAAAGTTTTTTCCGATCACATTACCTTCTTGACTCACCTGCACCAAATCAATATGCTCCTTCCCTACGTAATCCAACTGGAAACCAAACCCATTTGTATAAGTAGCACCATCATTCATCGGAGTAAAAGTAGTAGTGGTGCGCACCAATGCGTTAGAAGATTTATCTTTTACAACTGTACTGGAATAATATATCACAACATCATTCATATCATAATCATTCTTATCAGGCCAATTGTCCTCATAAGCCAAAGACCCTTTGACTACATACGAAATTTCACCCTTATTTACTTCATCCGGTATATTAGGAGTAGGTTCTACAGAAGAAGAAGCAGATGCCATAATAGCAAACTGTACATCATTAAAACGCATGTCCACATTATCTTCCATAGCCATAAAGAAACAATTGTCCAGTTCCGGATCACTTAACAAAACTGAACGTTGCTCTTTATTATCGTTATATGCAGGATTAGAATAACGAGGAAAAACACCCTTTTCTTTTCCAAATCCCATTCCCAATAAAATCCATCCAATATGAGTGCCTTGGGGGAATTCATCTTCATACTTGCTTTGTTCCTTATTCCAATATTTTAGTTTTATTTGCTCACCGACTAAAGATTTAGGAGCATTCCTACTGGAACGAGGAATCAGGATGGTCTTTTTTATGGTAGCCATGTCCACGGACTCTCCTTCTTTATAAGTATAATAAGCAACCATATCCTCCCACGTAGTAGACGAGAAATTAAAATAAGTCGCTACCAAACCTGTAGATTTAGTTATTACCATATCATTACTCCCTGAAGTACGCAGTTCCGGAAATCTTTCCAACAAATTACGATTATCTACTACTATAGAACGGCTTAAATTACTGCATCTCTCTAAAAAAGCACCAGGTATATCCAACTTTTCAGGCAACAAATAATCAGGAACCCCATTTTCATTCCAATTACCCAATACATCATATCCGTCAGGATAACTCACTCCTCTCATTACTGCTCTAGAACGCCCATCGGCAGACAGTTGTGCCTTATAATCAACATAATTAAAGGTTAGTCCGTCAGATAGTAATTCCAATTCAACAGGTGATACGACCAACACATTATCAGTTACCAGCCATACCTTTTTCAAATAAGCCGGCAAAGATACTTTTGAAAAAAATCTACCATTCATATCAGTCGAAGCAGCATAAATGGGATTTATATCTTTAAACTCCCAAGTATTTTCAACTAATTCCATAGGATATTCATCATACAGATAAAAAGCAGTCTGTACTTTCATACCATAATCAATAATAAGTTGACTATTACGGACAGTAGTAAAATCAAAAAAATCGTCTTTATTGATTTTTTCCTCCCCTTCTTCCCCTCCCCCCGTGTATATATCATGCATATTACGCAAGCAAGACACAAAGAAAACTGATAAGCAGATGATCCAAAATTTTGTTTTCATAAAGTAGTGCGTGATTATTTTCGACAAATATAGCCATAAATAACTAAAAAACAACTAAATAGTCAAAAAAAACTGTCCCCCGACTCACGTCGGAGAACAGCCACAACACAAACACAAAATAAAACACGACAAAACTACTATGCAATTTTTTAGCCTGCTCTATGTTTTGAGTAACATAATTACCGCCAATCAGGTATTCACATATCCAAGAGGGGTTTCAGGTTATTTGCATCTATAAAACGCCACACTAGCGTCCTTTGTTCATCGGTCTTTCTAAAAATATCTTAATTCTTATTGAATTCCTCTTTCTCTTAGCTTCAACTGCCAGTTCCAAGCTGAACGTAGAGTGTCCTCCAAATTGGCTTCTGCCTTCCATCCCAACTCCTTATTAGCGAAGTCAGGATTAGCCCATACCTTCTCAATATCTCCGGCACGACGACCCACGATCTGATAATTAAGTTTCACACCGGTAGCTTTTTCAAATGTATTGATCAGTTCCAATACAGAAACGCCTTTACCCGTTCCAATATTAAAGACTTCCACCTTCTCCTTCTGCTTGTTATTCAAAATGCGATCCATTGCGATAACGTGAGCCTTCGCCAAATCCACTACATATATATAGTCACGGATGCAAGAACCGTCCGGTGTATCATAATCATCCCCAAACACACTCAGTTTTTCACGAATACCCATTGCTGTCTGAGTAACGTAGGGTAACAAGTTTTGTGGAACACCATTAGGTAATTCACCTATTAATGCAGTGGGATGTGCGCCAATAGGATTAAAGTAACGCAACATAATAGCATTAATAGGCGATCCCGAAGCAACTGTATCACGAATAATTTCTTCATTGATCTGTTTTGTATTACCATACGGAGACTCAGCCTTCTTAATCGGAGCCTCTTCCGTTACAGGAAGAACATCGGGCTGACCATACACCGTACATGATGATGAAAAAATAATACCTTCTACTCCATGTTTCGGCATTAACTCCAACAGGTTAATCAATGAAACCAAGTTATTGCGATAATACAACAACGGTTTTTGTACCGATTCACCCACAGCCTTGCTAGCCGCAAAATGAATAATACCTTTTATGCCCGGATATTTAGTAAACAGCTTGTCCATTCCCTCAAAATCCAAGCAATCCAACTTTTCAAATGCAGGACGGATTCCTGAAACCTTTTCTATATTATCTACCACATCGGCGCTTGAATTGGACAAATTGTCCACAATCACTACGTCGTAACCGCTATTTTGCAGCTCTACTACCGTATGAGAACCGATGTAGCCGGTTCCTCCTGTTACTAAAATTCTTTCTTTCATAATACTTAATATTCTGTCGTTTTCTAATAGGTTCAAAACAACTTCGACGGGTAAATCCCTTTTCGTATCATATCATTGATACGAAGCAGGACTTGTATCTTGTCATCATGCGATACCAACCCCATCCATCTGGCAGGTGTCTCAATCACTTTCACCCTGACTCCGTCAGCAATACGCTCATTCATAAAAGCCGGAATAGAATAATGAGCTTTCATATCCATTCCATTCTCATCTATAAACTTATCGAACGCCTTCTTCATCTCACCAAATACCTGCGGAGTAAATCCCCACATATTCATTGAAACCAAGCTGTTGTCATCCAAAGCTACCCATTTATGTAATTCATTAGGATACATCGGATTTCCACTTATCCGTTCTACTCCTACACGGTCTGTAACGGACAACAGATATCCCTTTTCATCCACTTCACAAATACCACGGGTAACCCCTCCGCTTTCCGCCAATACATTTCTCAGCCTGTAGCAAATATTGAAACTATGGTAGTCAGCTTCTCCCAACATCACCAGATTATCATATAACAATTCAAAACTTTCTCTTTGGTAAAAGTTCACGGCATTTATCACACCGAATGGAGAGTCAATCAACTCTTCTCCCATCAAAACAGCTCTTACCGAGCCGTACAGTGCTTTGCGTTTCGGATTACGCTTTTCTTCAGGAATCGTTTCCACATCCTGATAAACATACTCCACTTCTACCACATGTTCATATTTGCCTGATACCAGTTTCTTGAATTCTTGTTCAAAATGTCTGCTTATGACAAATACGATCTTATTAAATCCGACTCTTACGGCATCATATATGGAAAAATCTAATATTGTTTCGCCATTAGGACCTATTCCCTCCAGCTGTTTCAATCCACCATATTTATTCCCCATAGTGGCCGCGAGTACAATCAAGGTCATAGCCATTTAATCTCTCTATTAATTCTAATGCAAAAATAAGCATAAAAATTGAATTTACGGACAAGAACAATGGATTTCTTTCTAATAAAAAAGTCCGAAGCTGTGCTCCGGACTTCTGAATCGGTTTATTTTAACGATGAAGTGAACTATTCTATTCCAAACAGAACACCCAAACCTTTGTCTACACCTGAAAATCCCATGAATGCCATTGCCAGCAGACCGGCAGTAACCAATGCGATAGCCATTCCCTGCATTCCTTTAGGTATATTCACCAAACTTAATTGTTCACGGATACCTGCAAACAATACCATAGCCAAAGCAAAACCAAGAGCTGTAGAGAAGGCGTAAACCACGCCAGTCAACAAATCAAAATCTTTCTGAATGACCAAGATAGCTACACCCAAAATACAGCAGTTAGTGGTTATCAACGGAAGGAATACTCCTAATGCCTGATAAAGGGCAGGAGACACTTTCTTCAATATGATTTCCACCATCTGTACCAATGCTGCAATGACAAGGATAAACGCAATGGTCTGCAAATATTCCAACCCGAAAGCATCGAGTACAAATTTCTGGATAAGATAGGTAACAATGGTAGCGATGGTAAGCACGAATGCAACAGCCGCACCCATACCCGTAGCTGTCTCAACTTTTTTGGATACACCGAGGAACGGGCAGATACCCAAGAATTGTGACAACACAATGTTGTTCACAAATATAGCGGTGATAAATATCAATATATATTCCATATTCTTACTTTTTACGGGTTATGCTTTCTTCAGTTTATTCACAATCGCAATAAGGTATCCCAATGCAATGAAGGCTCCCGGTGCGAGAACGAAAATCAACATTCCGTATTGCTCAGGCATGATAGCGATATCAAACAACTTGCCTGTGCCTAGGAACTCACGTACACCACCAAGGATAGTCAATGCAAGAGTAAATCCGAGTCCCATACCCAGTCCGTCGAAGAATGAAGGCACGGGACCGTTCTTTGCTGCAAAAGCTTCGGCACGTCCCAGCAGAATACAGTTTACTACGATCAATGGGATAAACAAGCCCAAAGTAGCATAAAGTGCCGGCACATATGCCTGCATAATCATTTGCAACAAGGTTACGAATGATGCAATAACCACAACAAAGGCCGGAATACGCACCATATCAGGTATCAAATTCTTAATGGCCGAAATTACAACATTAGAACAGATTAATACAAAAGCCGTAGCCAATCCCATCCCCATACCATTGATGGCAGAAGATGTTGTTCCTAATGTAGGACACATACCCAAAAGGAGTACAAACGTGGGATTCTCTTTTACAATCCCGTTCATCAATACTTTAAAATTATTCATAGTCTGCTCCTTCCTTATTTTTTATTTTTACAATCTTGCTTGGGACATTCTACTTTTTTGCAGTCTGCCTTATCGCAGTTAGCAGGATCACATTTATCGCTACAAACAGTCTTGCAGGCTGTAGAGTCACAAACCTGCTTACATGCCTCGTTTCCTTCACATTGAGCATCGCAGGCAGTAGCATTTTCGGCAACAGTTTCAGACACTTGCTGAGTTGCACCACTAGCGCCATCCACATTCTGACCACTATATGCTGCATAAGCATTGTTCACAGCTTTTAGAAAAGCACGTGTAGTGATGGTAGAAGCTGTGATAGCATCTATCTGACCACCATCCTTATTTACCACCAATGCTCCCTGTCCCGGATTCATACCGGTAATGTCGCCTTTTGCACCTTTCTTAAACCAATCAGCCGCCTTTGACCCCAAGCCCGGAGTCTCAGCATGGCTCAACAAAGAATAGTCTATGATATTTCCCTCTTTGTCAAAACCTACCAGCACACTCAAAGCGCCACCAAAACCATTGGCAGAAGATTCTACGGCAGCACCAATAAATTCGCCACCCTTGGTTGCCTTATATATTTTATAAGTAGCACCATCCAATTCTATAGTTTCAGGAGCTTCCGCAGGATTGTTATCAAACCCCGGAACTACAACTGCAATAGCGTCACTCAAAGCTTTTGCATTAGCCTCAGCAATAGGACCGGCAGTCAGTTGGTTGACATAAGCCAAAAGTCCGGTTGCAATCACAGTAATCGCCGTCAGTACGATAACCATGTTTTTCAAAGATGATTCTAGTTTTTTCATTTCTTCACGACCTCCCCGAATCTTTTAGGTTTACAATAAGTATTGATTAACGGAGTGAATGCGTTCATAATGAATATAGCGAAAGACATACCTTCGGGATATGCACCGAACAAACGGATAACCACGGTCAGGAAACCGATAGCCACACCGTATATAATCATACCTTTATGAGTCATAGGCGAAGTAACATAGTCGGTTGCCATGAAAATAGCACCCAACATCAAACCACCTGTAAACAAGTGAGCCAACGGAGATGCGTAAGCCACCGGATCAACCAAATGCATCAGACCGGCAAATACAAATACAGTCACCAGAATAGATACAGGAATATGCCAGGAAATAATCTTTTTCCATAGCATATATCCCAGGCCAAGCAATAAAGCCAATGCACTCACCTCACCTAGCGAACCCGGGTTATTACCCAGAAACAGACTTAATGTATCGGGCAACTGACCTAAAGCATTTACATCACCCTTTACAGCCATTTTCATCAATGCCAGCGGAGTAGCACCGGTTTCAGCATCGGTATAACTTCCCCATTGTTGAACCAACGGCCATGAAGTCATCTGCACAGGAAAAGAAATCAGCAAGAAGATACGACCTACCAACGCAGGATTAAAAGGATTACAACCCAATCCGCCGAAAGTCATCTTGCCCACACCGATTGCCACCAACGCACCGATGATAATAATCCAAAGCGGCAAGTTGGAAGGCAGATTGAATGCCAGCAACACACCGGTTATAATAGCCGAACCATCACAGATGGTAGAGCGTTCTCTCTTCAAAATAAACTTGGTAATCGCCCATTCGAAGAATACACAAGCAGCAACCGAGGTCAAGGTCACCACCACGGCGCCCAGTCCGAACATATAAAATGACACCAGCAACGCAGGTATCAACGCAATGAGTACACCATACATATTCTTCTGTATGCTGTCACCGCTATGAACGTGAGGCGATAATGATACTATTAATTTATTAGCCATACTATTTTGTCGAATTATTTTTTAGCATTACGTGCACGGATAATACCGCCTACTGTGCCCTTACCCAAACGGATATAGTCCAGCAAATAACGATGAGACGGACATGTAAACTGACACGAACCGCACTCGATGCACGACATTACATCTTCTTTCTCTACTCTCTCCCAATCCTTATGAGCTGAAAGTGTTGCCAATAAGAAAGGCTCCAGTCCCATGGGACACACGTTAACACACTTGGCACAGCGGATACAGGGCTGAGCTTCCGCACGGGCAGCTTCCTTATCATTCATAATCAGCACACCCGAACTACCTTTACAAATAGGAACTTCTGTATTAACCAGTGCTTTACCCATCATCGGACCACCACCAATCACTTTTCCCGTATCTTCGGGCAAACCGCCAGCCGCATCAATCAGCTGGCTCATCGGAGTCCCCATACGGGTGAGAAAATTAGATGGATTTCTGACAGACTTACCTGTAACGGTTACAATGCGTTCAAACAAAGGTTTGTTTTTCTGAACGGCCTCATAAACGGCAAATGCAGTACCTACATTCTGAACTACCGCACCCACATTGATAGGAATAGCGGGAGGAGCAGGAACCTGGCGACCGATCACAGCATCTATCAATTGTTTCTCACCACCTTGCGGATATTTCACCTGCAAGGGAACCACCTCTATACCGGGATATTGAGCAGCTTTTTCAGTCATCAACTTAATAGCATCCGGTTTATTATTTTCAATACCGATATATCCCTTGGTCACTTTTGCAGCTTTCATCAGGATGCTTACACCCACCAGTACTTCGTCTGCCTTTTCCAACATCAAACGATGGTCGGCAGTGAGGTAAGGCTCACACTCTACAGCATTGATAATTACACATTCCGCCTTGCAGCCCGGAGGAGGAGAAAGTTTCACATGAGTAGGAAAACAAGCACCGCCCATACCTACTACACCTGCATTTTTCACTTTAGCAACGATTTCTTCGGGTGTGAGAGCACACTCTTTCACCAATGTCGAACTGCGGTCTATTGATTCTTCCCATTCGTCACCATCCACATCGATAAAGATAGCCGGCTTGCGGTAACCGCTTGCATCGATTACGGCGTCTACCTTGTTCACTTTACCGGATACAGACGAGAAGATGGCTGCTGAAACAAAGCCACCCGCCTCAGCAATCTTCGTACCTACCTTCACCACATCGCCTTTTTTCACGATGGCAGTAGCAGGAGCACCGATATGCTGTGACAAAGGAAATACCGCTTGCTTAGGAAGTGCAAGGGTTTCAATGGCTTTGCCTGCTGACAATTTATTTTCTGCTGGATGTACTCCACCAATTCTAAATGTCTTCACTGTTATATCTTTTTAATTTTTACTTACTTTGAATTTTGATTATGCTTCCGCTTTCGGAGCGTCAGCTTTCACCGCTTCCGGAGTTTCCACCTTTGAAGCCTCTACTTTTGCAGCAGGTTTTGCAGCAGCCTCACCAGCCGGCACTTCTACCTTCGGTTTACGTGGCGGGAAATTAATAGCTTGGATAGCCCCTTTCGGACATTCCGATTCACATTTACGGCAAGATTTACACTTAGCCGGATCAATGTATGCCAAATTATTCTCTAACGTAATGGCTTCGAATGGACACACTTTCACACACTTTCCACAACCAATACAACTAGCCTTGCAAGCCTTGTTGGCAACAGCTCCCTTATCCTTGTTCACACACATCACCACTACGCGGCGGTTGTTCTTTCCTTTCGGACGGATTTCAATAATCTTGCGCGGACAAGCTTTGCTACAAGCCCCACAAGCTGTACATTTTTCTTCGTCCACTTCCGGAAGGCCGGTTTCAGGATTCATGTGAATAGCATCAAACTGACACACTTCCACACAATCACCACAACCCAGACAACCGAATGTACAACCCGTCTCACCACCTGAAGTGGCATGAGCGATGGCACACGATTTAGCTCCGTCATACAGAGCAGTACGAGGGCGATTTTCACAACTACCGTTACATCTTACCACCGCAACTTTCGGTTCGGCAGCAACGGCTTCCAATCCCAAAATGGCAGCTACTTTCTCCATTACCGGAGCACCACCAACCGGACATAACTTACCCTCCAGCGAACCAGCATCGGCAGCCTTCACGCAGGCACCAGCAAAACCAGAGCAACCGGGATAACCACATCCACCGCAATTCGCCTGAGGAAGCACTTCGCTCACCTTGGCAATCCGCGGATCTTCATACACAGCAAACTTCTTAGAAGCGGCATACAAGATTACCGCGGCAATCAAGCCAATCGCTCCCAACGAAATTACTGCAACCAGAATTAAATCCATAAATTTTAGTTAGTTATTTATTAATTATTTTTTATTGGTTCAAGCGTAAATGAAAACTTCTTGCTCAACTTATTCCTGCATACATATATGATAAGGTAATACGGGAGCAAGGCTGACAAAGCAACAAGCGCCGACCTTAACTCATCCCCCCCCGTAAAACGCATGGAAATAAATAAAGTAATCAGCAATACCAAGAAAGGGATACCAAAAGCCAGCAATACGGCTTGCATCCCCATGGAAGTGGTACCATAAATCATCACCTCCTCACCTATGCGGTAAGAAGATACCTTCATGTCAAAAACATCAATCAGTTTCTCTTTACTTTCAGATGCATTGCAATGCCCTTTCACACTACAAGCCGAACAGGCAGAAGTTTGTACGATTCTCACCCGCACATGAGAACCTTCAATGTTTTCCACAATACCACGATGTTTGATTATATCGGTCATTTTTGCAAACTCTACATTACAAAACTGCGGCAAATGTACGATTTTAATTGGATTCTAAGAAGTATAAAATGATATTTTCACTATAAAAATCGATTTTTTGTGTGGAGAAATTAAAATTAGAAACAAGAAAGGGAGGAAAATTTTAAATTCTCCCCTTTCTACTTGTAAAGTATATAATTTATTTCATTATCACATAGCCTGCATCCAAGAGTTTTTGACGAATGGATGCTATATGTTCCTCGTTTCTGGTTTCCATAACGACACGAAGGGCACATCCGGTGACATCTGCACTCTCACTATTTCGCTCATGATGTACAGAAATTACATTTCCTCCCTGCTCTGCGATAATTTTGCTGACTCCCAACAGCTGCCCCGGTTTGTCTATCAAGTCCAAAGTTACTGCATAGGTACGTCCCGACTTTGCCATACCGCGACTGATGACACGGCTCAATATCGTCACATCAATATTACCTCCAGACACCAGGCAAACAGTTTTCTTACCCTTTACCGGTACCTTATTGAACATGGCTGCAGCAACGGACACAGCTCCCGCCCCCTCTGCAACAATCCGCTGGCGTTCTATCAATGCCAGAATAGCTGCGGCAATCTCATCCTCGGTCACAGTTACAATTCCGTCCACATACTGATTAACCAAGTCAAAAGTATTTGTTCCCGGCTCTTTCACCGCGATTCCATCGGCAAAAGTGGAAACAGAGTGAAGACGCTCAATACGCGAATGAAGAATAGAATTTGCCATACTGGCCGCACCCAACGCCTGTACACCATATACCTTGACAGACGGTTTCAAAGCCTTCAACGCATAAGCCACTCCCGAAATCAGTCCGCCCCCACCAATGGGGACAATGACTACCTCCACATCCGGCATTTCCTCCAATAACTCCAAACCGATAGTACCTTGTCCGGCTATCACATTCTCGTCATCAAAGGGATGAACAAAAGTATATCCCTTTTCATCACGTAATTGCAGAGCTTTCTGATAAGCATCATCATAGACTCCCGGAACCAAACAAACTTCCGCCCCATAATGCTTCGTAGCCTCAACTTTAGATATAGGTGCTCCCTCTGGAAGACAAATCAACGACTTGATGCCACACTTAGTGGCAGCCAATGCCACCCCTTGCGCATGATTACCGGCAGAACAGGCTATCACACCTCTCGCCTTTTCTTCATCAGACAATTGGGAAATCTTGTAATAAGCACCACGCACTTTAAACGATCCTGTGAATTGCAGGTTTTCGGGCTTCAGATAAACTGTACTCTCAGGATTTATCTGAGGAGCATAAATCAAATCAGTGCGACGGACAACCTCTTTCAGGACATGAGCCGCCTTGTATATTGCATCTAATTGTAGCATAGGTATAACACTCTTGTTTTTTAATTGGGTGCAAAGCTACAAATAAAATTGATTCCTTACACTCGCTTTCGATGTAAAGTTGCATTCTTTTTTTTCGCTCATTCATTTGCCGGTAAGTTTCTTTACATTACACACCGCGATAATTTTTTTCTTAGGGTCTTATACTTTTTTCCCGGTGTCTTATCTGGATTTCGATATAATCTGTTTTTCACTTTTACTCTCGGCCACCTCTACCAGATAAACACTGGCACAAATAAGAACAATCGCCGCCAACTGCGTCCATGAGAAGCGATCCTGCCCCAAAATAAAAGAGGTCACCGTAGCAACAATCAAAATTAAATATCCATAAATAGCTACCAATGTAGTTTTCAGATATTTCAACCCGAGGGGAAGTAGTAAATAACTAATAGTGGTAGGGAATACCAAAACAAAAAGCAAGACCAACATAGGAGTAGAGAAAAGTGACATTCTCAGTATAGGAGCATCAAAGCCGTAAATTGTATTGACAATAACAGCCATGACAGCCGCCCCTAAAAAGGTATATTTCAACATCGTCATATTTCCCACCCCTTTTAACAGACGATTGCTGAGAACAAGATAGACGGCATAAACCAGCGAACTGACCAAACACATTAAATTACCTAACGGAGCATTAGAGGCAAGATCGTCACTAGGTTGTGTAGAAATGCAAAGAATAGCTCCTCCCAACCCCATTCCAATACCAAGCACTTTCATCCAAGTTACTTTTTCCTTATAAAACAATACAGCAATAATGAATACCCATATAGGCTCCAAACTGACAAAGATGGAACTGGAAACCGGAGTGGTCTTACTGATACCCAGCAGATAAAAAAACATATATCCGTAAATGCCTAAAGCCCCTAACATAAAAAGCTGCCATTTCTGACGGGTAGTGGAGCCTTCGGGTTTGCAAAATATATCGATAAGCCAAAAAGCGGCGGCCCCAAATACCAATCGGAAAGTAACCCCTGTCACAGGAGCTATCCACAAAGGTAAAAGATATTTCAATGCGTTCATATTAAGGCCTCCCAACGCTTTGGAGACAACCATGCTAAGGTTTGCTTCAACTTGTTTATTCATACTTCATGCTGTTATTACGTGGGTATTTTTCTTATAAACTCAGTTTTTCCTGCTTCATCACAATAAACATACCCATCAAGGCTACCATCAGATTAAGCCAGAAAGCAAAGGTTTGCGAATGAGAATGGAACAGATTCTGAAAAGCATCTACAATAAAAGGACAAAGCAGGATAGCCACATAATTCATAGCCATCACAAAGGCAAGTGCCAATGTCACCTTATGAGGTACGGCCACATCAGAGGTCTTATCATAAATCAACGGCTGGATGATACCGTATGAAAGACCGTTCAGGACACACCCCAAAGCAATCAATATCTCAGAACGGCTGAGCAAAATAATTCCCATCCCACAAGCTATCATCAACAAACAAACCATATAGATGCGACGCCCCAACACTTGCACTATCCTGTTCAGCACAAAGCCCGGCGCCATGATAGCAAGGAAAAACAAGGAAATCAATATTCCTGCCCTGCCACTGGAAAGCCCGTACTCTTCCATCAGAAAAGGAAGGTTGAAACTGATAATGATTACCAGATAAGTAGCCAGACCGTAAAAAGCCATCAGCTTGATTAAGGCCTTGACATTCATTCCCCTCTTGCCCATTTCTTTGGCGGTATCAGACGGAATATCATCAGACGGATGATAACTGGAGAGGTCTTTCTTCAGATAATGAGTAAGAAAAATGGATATAAAAGGAAACAGATAAACCAAAAACGGCAAATGCCAGTTCACTTCCGCCAGATAGCCAGTCAATGTAGTGGCCAGTACTAAGGTGATATTGGTTATGGCAGAACTGTAACCGAACTGTTTCGTACGGTAAGCTCCCACAAAATAACGGGATATCAATCCGGTGGAAAGCGGAACAATCAACCCGGACCCTATCCCCAACATGGCGCTGATGGCTATCAGTTGCCACATCTTATTGGAGAGCAGATAAAGGATACCACTCACCCCAAAGATGGCCAGGCCGATTTGCAGCAGCAAGAGGTTGTTCACTTTCTCTGTCAGCTTACCCGACAACAAGATAAAAGGAATAATAAGAAGTGACGGCAACGAGGACAGCATCTGGATTTCCAAATCTGTAGCAGACGGAAAGATTTTATTCAAATCGCCCAAAATGGGAGAAACCGCCAATCCCGGCAATGCATTTAATGCCGAAATGGAAAATATACCTATTAAAGTAATGAGGGGAATAGTCCCCTGCCCTGTCTGTACTTTCATACTTGTAGTAATTTATTGTATGAGATACACAACAAGGCAAAAGACGTTTGGTTCAAAGCGACATATCGTTTATTCCTTTACTTTCCATTCCAAAATATTATGCCAGGTAGTGTCAAAGTTTACGCCTATGTTAATTTCCTAAACGCAGTTTATCAAAATTCTGAATGCCGATGGGATAACGCTTCTTCATATTTCCTTCTTATTGTTTAATTACATACCCCTAAAATATCGGATACGGGCATCCAATGATTTTATGTATAAACAAAGGTATCTCTTTTTCGTTCATAGTACAATGATTCCCATCGTTTTTTTGTATTCCCCCTACTTACATTAAAAAACATAAAATCAAGGAACTTTTCACCAACCCCTATGTTGAGGGAGAAAAACGCGGGAAACTCCCACGTTCTTCATTGTATTACTAACCTAAACTTTAAGTAAAAATGAAAGATTGTAATTGTGATTTGAGAGACGGTGACGCCAAAACAGCCGTGTTTGGTTCAAACGAAATGCTGCAACCTGCTCCGGTAGACACCATTCCCATGGAACCTACCACTCCGCAGATTGCTTATCAAATGGTTAAAGACGAAACATTCGCCCAAACCCAGCCTCGTCTTAATCTGGCTACTTTCGTTACCACCTATATGGACGATTATGCTACCAAATTGATGAACGAAGCTATCAACATCAACTATATTGATGAAACAGAGTACCCGCGTATCGCCGTGATGAATGCCAAATGTATCAACATCATGGCCAACCTATGGAATTCCCCCGAACAGGCAAAATGGAAATCAGGAGCGTTGGCCATCGGCTCCAGCGAGGCTTGTATGCTGGGTGGTGTAGCTGCCTGGTTGCGCTGGAGAGACAGACGTAAAGCCCAGGGCAAACCGACCGACAAACCTAACTTCGTCATTTCAAGCGGTTTCCAGGTTGTATGGGAGAAATTCGCCCAACTTTGGCAGATTGAGATGCGCCAAGTGCCTCTTACTCTGGACAAGACCACCCTGGACCCCGAAGAAGCCTTAAAGATGTGTGACGAGAACACCATCTGTATTGTTCCTATCCAAGGTGTGACATGGACAGGTCTGAACGATGACGTAGAAGCATTGGACAAAGCGCTGGATGCCTACAACGCCAAAACCGGCTATGATATTCCTATCCACGTAGATGCCGCAACCGGTGGCTTCATCCTGCCGTTCCTCAGCCCCGAAACGAAATGGGACTTCCGTTTGAAATGGGTTCTTTCCATCAGCACTTCCGGCCACAAGTTCGGACTGGTTTATCCGGGACTGGGATGGGTAGTATGGAAAGACAAGAAATACCTTCCGGATGCCATGTCATTCAGTGTCAATTATCTGGGTGCGAACATCACACAGGTTGGTTTGAACTTCAGCCGCCCAGCCGCACAGATTCTAGGCCAATACTATCAGTTTATCCGTCTGGGATTCCAAGGATACAAAGCCATCCAATACAATTCCATGGAAATCACCAAGTACATCCACAGCGAAATAGCCAAGATGGCTCCGTTCGTAAACTACAGCGACAAAGTGGTAAATCCTTTGTTCATCTGGTACATGAAACCCGAATACGCAAAGAACGCCAAATGGACTCTGTACGATTTGCAGGCTAAATTACAACAAAGCGGATGGATGGTTCCTGCCTACACCTTGCCGGAGAACATTCAAAATTATGTGGTTATGCGTGTTGTAGTACGTCAGGGATTCAGCCGTGACATGGCGGATATGTTGTTGAACGACATCAAGAATGCCATCAGCGAGTTCGAGAAACTGGAATATCCCACTCCTACCCGCATCGCCCAAGACAAGAATATCGCTGTAAAAGGTACTGTGTTTACTCACAATGCCCATAGCAACGCCGCTAAAAAATAAGCATAAATAACAATAATGCAACCATCCGCCGTTAAGGTGGATGGTTACTTCAATCAAATTAATTTATGGAAAGAACTATAACTATCCAGCAAATAAAGGATGCTGCACAAGAGGCCTACAATCTGTACAAGGACAATACAGACGGTAAGAACGCCGACTACATTCCTTATCTGGCAAATATTGATCCCAAACTGTTCGGAATCAGTATCTGTCTGATGAACGGAGAAATCATCCAACTGGGTGACTCTCAGTACCGTTTCGGTATCGAGTCCGTTTCCAAGGTGCTGACCGCCATCCTGGTACTCCGCCAATACGGCGCCCCCAAGGTGCTCGAAATGATTGGCGCCGACGCTACCGGACTGCCGTTCAACTCCATCATGGCTATCCTGTTGGAAAACGACCACCCTTCCACCCCACTGGTAAACGCCGGGGCCATCTCGGCAGACAGCATGGTACAACCCCTAGGCAACAGCGACGGCAAATGGAAAGCCATCGTAGACAATATGACCGAACTATGCGGAAGTGCCCCGCAACTGATTGACGAATTGTACAAATCGGAGTCTGCAACAAATTTCAACAATCGTTCCATCGCCTGGTTATTGAAAAATTATAACCGTATCTACGATGATCCTGATATGTCGCTCGACCTCTACACCCGTCAGTGCTCTATGGGCATCACCGCGGAACAATTGTCCATCTGCGGAGCCACCATCGCCAACGAAGGATTGAACCCGAATACGAACAAACAAGTGTTCGACAAGGCCCTCGCCCCGAAAATCACCTCCATGATAGCTACCGTAGGTTTCTACCAGCACACAGGCGACTGGCTTTACACCTCAGGAATCCCTGCCAAGACCGGCGTAGGAGGCGGTGTGATGGGTGTGATGCCGGGTGTAATGGGTATTTCGGCCTTCGCGCCTCCTTTGGACGATGCCGGCAACTCCGTAAAAGCGCAGCTTGCCATCAAATATATTATGAACAAACTGGGCATGAACGTATTCAACGGGCACCGCATCCACGTGCAATAATATATTCTATTCTGACAGAAAAGCCGATATTTCTCTCACCCCGAGAGAAGTACCGGCTTTTTAACTAAAAATTTTTTCCGCTAAATATTTCTCACACTCTTACATTATGCCTATCTTTGCACAGACAAATTCATATATTATGAAGAACAAAGTCATCCGTAAAGAACTGGGCCAATGGATGAACTCATGCAGAGAAACCATTTATGGTCCCCTAGCGGAGAGATTGAAAGAAAATTGCTGAAACAGCCCAAAGCGCCCGATGACGTTGGTTATGTGATTGAATTAACTATTAAATAACTTTATGAGTAACAAATCAAAAATCGAGATTTGCGCCAACTCCGTGGAAAGTGCTGTGAAGGCACAACAAGCCGGTGCTTATCGTGTAGAATTATGTGCAGGTATTCCGGAAGGCGGAACTACCCCGTCTTTTGGCGAAATCCGTATGGCCCGCCAATTATTGAATCAAACCAAATTGCATGTCATTATCCGTCCCCGTGGCGGAGATTTCCTATATTCTCCCATCGAGCAAGAAATCATGTTGCATGATATTAAAGTGGCACGTCAGTTGGGTGCGGACGGTGTGGTGTTCGGATGTCTTACCGCAGAAGGCAATGTCGATGTACCCTTGATGCAGAAACTGATGAATGCGGTAGGCGAGATGAGTGTCACCTTCCACCGCGCTTTTGATATGTGCAGCAATCCCAAGGAGGCCTTGGAACAGATTATCGGACTGGGTATAGACCGGGTTCTTACTTCCGGACAGGAAGCTACCGCCGAAAAGGGAATCCCTCTTCTGAAAGAATTGGTGGAACAGGCCGACGGACGGATCATCATCATGCCGGGATGCGGTGTGAATGCCGGTAATATCCGTAAGATTGCCGAAGAAACCGGAACTTCGGAATTTCATTTCTCCGGACGGAGCAGCGTAGACAGCGGCATGATTTATCGTAACTCAAAAGTATCCATGGGAGGTACTGTAAAGATAGAAGAGTATCTGAAAGACGTTACCAATCCTGACAAAGTAAAAGCCGCCTTGTCCGAACTGGCAATGAAAGACGAAAACGACAAAGCACTGGAAAAGAAAAACAAAAGCCTCAACCCCAAGAAATCAAAGAAAGAGGATGACTGGGACGATGAGGACGATGACTTGGATGATGACAAGTAAACAGGTAAGCATAAACGCTATCAATATATTTAACGCGGATATTCAGTTTGCAAACTTGAATATCCGCGTTACTTTTTGTTTATACTGAATCCTACAGCTTATGTATCACCTTCATCAGCTGCTCACCCAGTCCGATGGTATATCCTTGTGACACGAATACCACCCGGTTAAAGGTATCCCCAATGATAAACATAGGCAGGATAGTCTTGTTAGACAACTTCATGCCTTCTGCAATCTGCTTCTGGATGGAACCGTCCACATCAATACCGTAAGTAATGGTAGCCGGTAATCCGGGGAATTCCTGCGGGCGGAACTTCTTGTACTGCTCCTCGTTGGGGAACAACAGCACGATTCCTCTGCCCCATTCATCAAACTCCTTACCCAATGCCGCAATATCACGCAAGGCATGGTTCGTAGGTTCTTGTCCGGCACCCAGTACGGCTACAATGTAGTAACCACGTCCTGTAGTGGCAAGAATAGACTTCAGTTCATCGCTATCTATCGGTTTATAAGTAGATTCCGAGTTGAAGTTACCGATCACCTGAATATCATCCTTACTTTCACGCATCACCAAGTCCACCGTAGTCGTTTCCCCCGGCTTGATGGTAAAGAAAGTCAGCTGGGACAATACGCCGCCGTTGGCCAGACGAGTACCGGTCACCATCACATAATTGCCGGCATCCAGTGCCGTTCCGTTCTTCAACAGATTAGCCCAAGTAGCGCCGCCACCCATATCAATATCGCCTTCATCATAATTCAGCAATTTCAAGGTTCCGGCAGGAGTCAGTCTGGAAATAGAGAAATGAGAATAATACTTCGGGTCGGCCAAAGACTTGATCGGCGTATATCTGGCAATAAACTTGCCGGTAGGCGCACTGGCCTGTTCCATCGCCTCAAAGTTCACATCAACAGCACCTTCATCACCCATCAACTGCACTTTTCCGGTCACTTCGTCTATACGTGCAGGAATACCCATGCTGCGTGCCATGGAAACAAAGAAGATATCACGGCTGTGCGCATCGGCTGTACGGGCCTTCCACACCCCTTCCGGAGTAATCGGAGAACCGCCCAGATTGCAATCCTTGTCCACACGGATATTTTCGGCAACCCATGCAACCAGCTTCATCGGATCGGCAAGGTAAGCCTCACGCTCCTGTTCGGGCACTGCTTTCTCAAAGAATCCTTTGTACGGAGTAATCATTTCGTTGCTCACACGCGGATTACGCACAAATCTGCGGAAATAATCGGCATTGGCGCACAGATGTGAATTCATCATGTGGTCTATCAACACTTCGGAACTTACATCGCGAAGGTCTTTGGCGGAAATCTGCTGAAGCAGGTCAATGCCGCCCTTCTTTGACTTGTCCGAACGGAGACGGGCCATAAAGTCACGGATGGTTTCGTGGTTACCACGTGATGCCACCAGCAATTTGGCAACAACATCCTCATCCAACTGATACTCTTTAGCGAAATGACGGGCCGATTCATCCGTCATGAACGTAGCCACGTAGGCATTGCGGATAGAGTCCTCCAAGGCCATGCGGCGATTGTTCTCCGCACGTTGTTCGGGAGTCACTTCGGGCATATTGGCGCCTTCCACCGGAGGAATGATATCCATATCCAGTGTATAAGCCTCGCCGGCCGTCTTGTCCAGTTTCACGGTCAAGGCATTGTCTTTTCCGAAAGACAGTTTGGAGTAACCGAATTTTCCATCTTTGGAAGCCCATACCAGCATATCCCCTTTTCCGGCTGTCAGGAACGTCTTGCCGTCCGCATCCGTCTGTTTGGAAGCTACGGTATAAAATTCGGCATAGTTATACACCTTGAATTCCACTTTGGCATCAGCCACCGGTTTGCCATCCGCATCCACGATGGTCACATCGGCTTTTGCCGTAGGGGCATAATTGTCAATCACATTGATTTCCGTATACCGGGGAGTGCGGTACATCACTTCTTCCGGTCCGTTATAACGTCCGAACACCTTGGTGTGCATCAGCATACCCCGTGAAGCGGGAGCGTTGAACCAACCCAGATTCAGTACCGGTTCGGGTTCGCAAGCACCCAGGAAGTACCATTTGCCATCCACCCAGGCTTCCACCCAGGCATGATTATCATCGGTATGTGCCCAACGCGGCGTATATACCTGGCGGGCAGGGATGCCTACCGAACGCAAGGCGGCTACCGTGAACGTAGATTCCTCGCCGCAACGTCCGTAGGCTGTCTTTACGGAAGCCAGCGGACTACTGGTACGGGCATCAGAGGGAGTATAAATCACCTTCTCATGACACCAGTGGTTCACTTCCAGCACGGCATCATATAAAGAAAGGTTTTTCACTCTGTCCTTCAGTTCCTCGTAGAATACCTTACGGCTGTCGTCCAGATTCTCGTTGTTTACGCGGATGGGCAATACAAAGTGGCGGAACTCGCGTTCGGGAACCACTTTTCCCCACGGCATCTCCTCACGCGCCTTGAAAGCGTAATCCACGTTTTCCAGATAGAATTCACCGGGATGATCCGCTATATCCGCCAAAGGCATATAGGCGTAAAGGAAAGTCATCGCCTCCTTCTGCTCATCGCTCATGGGTTGTTCGAATACCTGGAAGAGGTCACCTTGGGCCAGCGTATCACGCCGTGCCTCAAAATCCTGCTGAACAGCGGCACGTTCAGCCTCATCACTGATCAAATGTTTGTTGTTTGTACACGAGGCACACAGCATCAAGCCTATCCCCGCCGCACACAGAGCCAATAATTTCATCTTGTTGTTTATTTAGGTTAGCAATTTGTTATTGGCTACGAAGATAAGACTTTTTTCTTATTTTTGACGAAGTTCAAGCTATTATTTAGTATCCGCCGGCTCCGATTGTTGCGATTGATAATATTCCTCCTTCCGCTTGTTGGCCTGCTGCACCAGACTGGTGACGTATACCGTGAAAATGGGGAACATCATCATTCCCAGGGCGGCCAGCACCACCGACAGTATTTTCCCCGTAGGAGTGACGGCATAAATATTGCTCCCTACGGTAGTGACATCCATAAACGCCCACCACAGCGCACTCCAGTAGTCCGTCACCATAGGGTTCACCTTATGTTCCAGCACAAAGAAAATAAGGCTGGCAAAATACACGGTGGCCATCAGCATGGTGATGTACGAGGTAAACAGTCCGGACGCCTTGCTGCCCGACAGCCAGCCCACCACGATGGCCAGCGCATACCCTCCCCTCAGCAAAGGGATAAAGCGCAGGAAATAACTGATTTCGGGCGAGAAAGTGATGTGATAGAAATCAATGATATTTAAATAAGGTATAGATACCAGCAGGAAAATAAAATGGCTGGTGAAGTATCTTCCTTTTTCTTTCGAGAGGAAAAACTCCAGCAGGAAATCGAACAGGAAAAACATACATATCCAGAACTGAATCTTCAGATAAGAACCTTGATTCAGGAAAGGGATGTTATGAAAAGTATCTATCGAGATACTGATAACCAGAAAAAGGGACATCAACAGGATGAGTATATGCAAGATCCCGTAAATCCCCCTGCGGGAATAGATGAATGAGGAGAAAGCTGTTTTCATAAACGATACTGATTATATTGTTTTTTCTAGAAACACCCTTCCGGGTACGATTGTTTCATTCCGGATACCTTCCGGGTTAATAAACCTAAACGGATAAACATCATTTCCAGGGAGTTGTTATAAACTCCGTAAACAAAAAACATACATTTTTTAAAACCTAAACTTTATGGCAAACATTAGTAAATCAGTCAAGCTAGGGGTATTTACCCTCGCTATTATGAACGTGACTGCGGTAGTATCCCTGCGCGGGCTGCCTGCTGAAGCCGAATACGGACTGAGTTCGGCATTTTATTATTTATTCGCGGCCATCGTCTTCCTGATACCTACCTCGTTGGTAGCGGCGGAACTGGCGGCCATGTTCCAGGACAAGCAAGGCGGTGTGTTCCGATGGGTGGGTGAAGCCTACGGAAAGAAATTCGGCTTCCTCGCCATCTTCCTGCAATGGGTGGAAAGCACCATCTGGTATCCCACCGTCCTGACTTTCGGAGCCGTGGCACTGGCATTTATCGGCATGAGTGACACCCATGATATGGCCTTGGCATCCAACCGCTATTACTCACTGGCGGTGGTCTTGATTATCTACTGGCTGGCCACCTTCATTTCGCTGAAAGGCATGGACTGGGTAGGCAAAGTGGCCAAAGTAGGCGGTATGGTAGGTACGATCATTCCTGCCGGCCTGCTGATGGTGCTGGCGGTGATTTACCTTGCTTCCGGCGGACAGAGCCAGATGAACTTTGACGGCAACTTCTTCCCCGACTTCAGCAACTTCGACAACCTGGTACTGGCTTCCAGCATCTTCCTGTTCTATGCCGGTATGGAAATGGGCGGTATCCATGTAAAAGACATGGAAAATCCTGCCAAGAACTATCCGAAAGCCGTATTCATCGGTGCGGCTATCACCGTGATCATCTTCGTGCTCGGCACCTTCGCACTGGGGATCATCATTCCCGAAAAGGACATCAACCTGACACAGAGTCTGCTGGTAGGCTTTGATAATTACTTCAAGTATGTCCATGCTTCGTGGTTGTCGCCTATCATCGCCGTGGCTTTGGCATTCGGTGTGCTGGCAGGCGTGTTGACCTGGGTGGCAGGTCCGTCCAAAGGTATCTTCGCAGTGGGCAAAGCAGGTTATCTGCCTCCCTTCTTCCAGAAGACCAACGCCAACGGCGTACAGAAAAACATTCTGCTGATCCAAGGCCTTGCCGTAACCTTGCTCAGCCTGCTGTTCGTTGTGATGCCTTCCGTACAGAGTTTCTACCAAATCCTGTCACAGCTCACCGTATTGCTTTACCTTATCATGTATCTGCTGATGTTCAGCGGCGCCATTTATCTGCGTTACAATATGAAAAAGGCCCCGCGCCCGTTCCGCATCGGCAGCAAAGGCAACGGACTGATGTGGCTCATCGGCGGTCTGGGTTTCTGTGGTTCACTACTGGCATTCGTGCTCAGCTTCATTCCGCCCAGCCAGATTGCGGTAGGCAGCAACACCGTATGGTTTGCCGTTTTGATTATCGGCTGCATCGTGGTAGTCGCAGCTCCGTTCATAATCTACGCATCGCGCAAACCGTCATGGGTAGACAAGAACACACAGTTCGAACCGTTCCACTGGGAAGTACAGGCTACAACGGCACAGACAGCGGCTCCGGTTTCCGGCGCGGCTAAAAGTTCCGCTTCAAGCGCCTCTACAAACGCTGCCGCCGGACCGGCCTCTCAAAGCACCCCGACCCCGGAGCAACACAAATAACCCCCGCTAACGGGTTAGCCCATTCCTTTTTATCACAGGCAATTCCGGTTCCTTGAAAAGCAAGAAGCATGTTTTTCAAGAAGCCGGAATTGCTGTTTTCCACCAACCAGGATGGTTATTTCCCTCTCTCTTCCAATAATTTCCTGTAAATCATAGCCGGAATTAAAGAAACATTCCTATCTTTGTCCCCCGGTTCACTTAATAATCACGTTTGACATGAAGCATAAGGCCTTTTTCATTTTTATGACAGCCCTTCTTATAGGGAGTCCGCTTTATGCACAAAAATATAAAATAGCCCTTATCCATTCCTACCAGGAAGGGTACAGCGGTGCAGGCATTGTAAACAAACTGTTTGTCAAAGGACTGAAAGACCAGCAAATAGACTTCCAGCTGCGCACCTTTTATCTGGATTGCGAGAAATACGAATCCGTAGAAGAAGAGCGACGGATTTCCGAGTTTGCAGATTCCATCCGCTCATGGGGAGGAGATTTGATTGCCGTGCTCGATGATCAGGCAACCTACTCTGTCATGGCTTGCGGAAACCCGTATGTCAGGCAGGTTCCCGTCGTATTCAGCGGAGTGAATTATCCCAACCAAGAGTTGCTGGCACAATATCCCAACATTACGGGCTACATAGACAAACCCGATTACCTCACCACCTGCCGGATGATAGAACGCATCATGGGCAAAGTCCGCATCCACATCCTGAACGGGCGGACCGTGCTTGACCGCCTTATCTGGAAAGACCTGAGCGAACAATGCAAAGGATCGGAAATCACCCTCCACCAATGGAAAAGACAAGAGGCCCGGCCCGACAAGCTGAATATCCCCATCAGTGACAAAGATGATACCGAATATGAATCCCTGTACGAAAAGCTGAACGAATACAACCAATTGGACTCCACCGTCGTAGTCCGCCTGTCCAGTGATTCCGTAGCTGCCCGCGACCTGATGTGGCTGTCCAGCGGAGTCTTCCAATACTCCCTGTTCCTGTATACCAAACGGGACTATACCACCCTGCGCATCGGCAGCCTGTTCGACAATCCCGGATTCGAAACCATCAACGAAGGATTCGGGATAAAGGAATACATGCTGGGAGGTTATTTCGCCCCCATCGAAACACAGCTAAGCGACATGACCGCCGGCATCAAAGAAAGACTGCAAGGAAAGATACCCGTCCCGGCGGTAAAACAAATCGCCAAACAGTACCTGGTCAACTGGCAGGCCATGAAGAGATACCAGATCCCCCTTGAAAGCATTCCACCGGAATATACCATCATGTACAGGCCGTGGAGGGAAAAATACGCAACCCCCATCCTGATTCTTGAAAGCCTCCTGGTCTTCACACTCCTTTTGGGGATAGCCTACCTTATTTATATCTATACACTGGAAAAAGGACGCAAAAAAGAAGCCTTGCGCAACCTCAGGTTCGAACACGAAGCATTAACGCTTGCACTGGAGGGAGGAAATACCTACGCGTGGTGTTTCGACGGAAAGACCGCCGTGCTCGACCAAGCTTTCTGCGAACTGACCAACCGTTCCCAAAACCTGTTGGGAATAGAGGAAATAGCCCACTATGTACACCCCGACGAACAAGCCCGGTTCAGAAAAAACGTATCCAACATACTACACCGGCAACGAAGAACAGCCCAATACCGTTGCCAATTCAACGACACCGGTTACCAATGGTGGGAATTCAGATACAGCGTGTTGCAGAATAATGAACAAAATCCTATCATCACCGGACTTCTGGTAAACATTCAGGAGATCAAAGACAAGGAAGAAGAACTGATACGCGCCCGCAAACTGGCGGAACAGGCGGAACTGAAACAATCCTTCCTGGCCAACATGAGCCATGAAATCCGTACTCCGCTTAATGCCATCGTGGGATTCTCCAACCTGCTCACTACCGAGAAAAACATCTCGGAAGAAGAGAAAAAAGAGTTTGCCTCCATCATAGACAACAATACCAGACTCTTGTTGAAGCTGGTCAATGATGTGCTGGAACTATCCCGCATAGAATCCGGCAATATGTCCTTTCATTGCGAGGATTGCAGCGCGCATCATTTCGCCGAAACGGTCTATCAGATCCATCAGGTAATTATTCTCCCTCCTGTGGAATTCATCAAAGAATTTCCCGACGAGGATGTGACCATACACATAGACCGTATGCGCCTCACCCAAGTCATCACCAACTTTTTGGGAAACGCCAAGAAGTTCACCTCCCAAGGACACATCAAACTGGGTTATTTCTGCGACAAAGAGAAAAAGGAAATCCATATCTTCGTAGAAGATACCGGTGCGGGAATCCCTAAAGAAGAATTACAAATGATATTCGAGCGGTTCTACAAGCGGAATGAGTTTGTACAGGGGGTAGGGCTGGGACTCGCCATCAGCAAGGTCATTGTAGAAAAAATGAACGGACACATCGATGTGCAATCCGAGGTGAACAAGGGCAGCCGTTTCACCGCCGTACTGCCCTATCTGTAATTTTATTCCTGTGCAGGCTGTTTAGGCAGGGCAAACTGCAAGACCAGATACGCCAGCACACCCGCCAGCACCGTTCCCAGTATGACCCCCATCTTTGCCTGCGTCAGCAACACCGGCGAATCCCCGAAAGAGAGGTTGGCTATAAACAAAGAAACCGTAAAACCGATACCGCCCAAAAGACAGACACCTGTCAGGTTCACCCAGGTCATGCCTTTCAGCAGTCCGGCGAACCCCATCTTTATCACCAGCCAGGTAAAGAAATAAATGCCGGCAAACTTACCCGCCAGCAATCCCGCCAGCACCGCCCAAGTAGCCATCCCCACTTCCAAGCCACCATGATCCGCCGTGAGCGAGACACCCGCATTGGCAAAGGCGAACAAGGGAAGAATAATATAATTCACCATTCCATGCAGACTGTCTTCCAATGACTGCAAGGGAGATATGACACGGTCCGAGGAAGACTCGATGCTTTTCAGCACATTGATCTGCATCTTGCTTAACACAACACTTTCCTTGTCACTGGCAGGAAAGACAGCAATGTTCTCGCGGATGCGGTTAATGTACTTACCTATCTTGTAATGAGGAGTGGCGGGAACCGTGAAGGCTGCGACAACTCCCGCAATGGTAGCGTGGATGCCGCTCTGCAAAAACAGATACCACATAATCACTCCCCAGAAAATATAAAACCAACGGTTGCGCACCCGGAAGAAATTCCCGCCGCAAAGTATCAGCAGGATACCCGCCGAAGCAATCAGGTAGTTCACCGACAGATGAGAAGTGTAAAAAAGAGCGATGACCAGAATGCCGCCGATATCATCGACCACAGCGAAAGCAGTCAGAAAGACTTTCAAGCTCAGCGGAACCCGCTTGCCGAACAGGCTGAGCACTCCCAGCGAAAAAGCGATATCCGTAGCCATCGGTATGGCCAGGCCACTTTGGGCCGGAGTTCCCGCCGTCATGAAATAATAGATCAGCACCGGAACCAGCATACCGCCGCACGCCGCCACGATGGGCAAAAGCGCCTGCCGGAAACTGGACAACTCGCCCACCAGTATCTCACGCTTTATCTCCAGCCCCACACTGAAGAAAAAGACAGCCATCAAAGCATCGTTGATAAAAGTCATCAAGGTCATGTGATGCCCGTTATGACTGAAGAAATTAAATTCTCCTATCTGAAGATGCACCTCGTAATTCCAAAAGGAGGCATAAATATCCCCCCACGGAGAATTGGCCAGGAACATAGCCAGCAAGACTACCCCCATCAGCAACATCCCTCCATTAATATGATAGTGCGCCGCCCGCTGGAAGGAAAAGTTCAAGTTCAGAATTTTCAGTTTTTCCATATCAATTGAATTTAAGAGTTTGTGATAAATTGCCATCAAAACACAAGCCCTTCCTGTTATTGACTTTTTAATTTCAACTAACAGAAAGAGCCCGCTTATTGTTTGCTCCCCAGAGCTTGTTTTATTCTTGAGTTAATCCAGCTTCAGAACGGCCAGGAACGCCTTTTGCGGTACTTCCACATTACCGATCTGTTTCATTCGTTTCTTACCTCTTTTTTGTTTTTCCAACAATTTACGCTTACGGCTCACGTCACCGCCATAACACTTCGCGGTCACATCCTTGCGCACCGCCTTGATGGTTTCCCTTGAGATAATCTTCGCCCCGATAGCTGCCTGAATGGCAATATCAAACTGCTGGCGCGGAATCAGCTCTTTCAGTTTCTCGCACATACGCTTGCCCAGGTTATAGGCATTGTCCACATGTGTCAGGGTAGAAAGCGCATCCACCGGCTCACCGTTCAACAAGATATCCAGCTTCACCAGTTTGGAAGGGCGGAAACCCGACTGATGGTAGTCAAAGGAAGCATATCCTTTCGAGATACTCTTCAGCTTGTCATAAAAGTCAATCACGATTTCACCCAGCGGCATCTTGTAGTGAATCTCCACCCGGTTGCCCGACACATAATTCTGCCGCACCAGTTCGCCGCGCTTGCCCAGACACAGTGTCATGATAGGGCCGATGTAATCGGTGGCGGTAATGATCGTGGCGTCAATGAAAGGTTCCTCGATGTGGTCAATCAGCGTCGGATCGGGCATACCGCCGGGATTATGCACCTCATTGGCATGTCCCTGCTTGTCATACACCATGTACGACACGTTGGGCACGGTCGTAATCACATTCATATCAAACTCGCGGTCCAGACGTTCCTGAACAATCTCCATGTGAAGCAATCCCAGAAAACCGCAACGGAATCCGAAGCCCAGAGCCAGTGAGGACTCCGGCTGGAAAGTCAGCGAGGCATCATTCAGCTGAAGTTTCTCCAGCGAAGCGCGGAGGTTCTCGTAATCTTCCGCCTCGATAGGATAAACCCCGGCAAACACCATCGGCTTCACTTCCTCGAATCCGGCAATCGCCTTTTCACACGGACGGGCGATGTGAGTGATGGTATCCCCCACCTTCACCTCGCGCGAGGTCTTGATGCCCGAAATGATATACCCCACATCTCCTGTGCGCAGTTCCGCACGGGGAATCATATCCATTTTCAGCACACCGATCTCATCTGCATCATACTCCTTGCCGGTATTGAAGAATTTTACCTTGTCCCCTTTGCGGATCACACCGTTCTCTATTTTAAAATACGCGATGATTCCACGGAAAGAATTGAATACCGAGTCGAAAATCAAAGCCTGTAGCGGCGCCTCCTCGTCACCCGTCGGGTGCGGGATACGTTCCACCACCGCCTTCAATATCTCCTCCACACCCATTCCGGTCTTGCCGGAGGCACGGATAATATCCTCATGTTTGCAGCCCAGCAGGTCGATGATTTCATCTTCCACCTCATCGGGCATGGCACTCGCCATATCACATTTGTTCAGCACGGGAATGATTTCCAGGTCATGCTCCAACGCCATGTACAGATTCGAGATAGTCTGCGCCTGCACTCCCTGCGAAGCGTCCACAATGAGCAGCGCCCCTTCACAGGCGGCTATGGAACGGGATACCTCGTATGAAAAGTCCACGTGTCCCGGAGTGTCAATCAGATTCAGTACATACTTCTCTCCCCCATACTCGTACTCCATCTGGATGGCATGGCTCTTGATTGTAATACCTCTCTCCTTTTCCAGGTCCATATCGTCAAGCATCTGCCCTTCGGTTACCTGGATGGTTTTTGTAAACTCCAACAAACGGTCGGCCAAGGTCGATTTCCCGTGGTCTATATGTGCTATAATGCAAAAATTACGGATATTCTTCATCTTTAACAGCTATCTATTTAAAAACAAACAAGTTTCTTGCTTTTCGGGCGCAAAGATATGCAAAAAGAACAAGATTTTAAAGACTACAATAAATTTATAGCAGACAATTCCCTGCTCAAAGACTGTATGCCTTTCTGGATCTTTTCCAACTGCCGCCTGCGAGGTTTATGCACTCCGGCTGCATAATGCCACAACTGGCGTTCATTGATTCCGGTAATCCGGCTCAAAGCAGCCTTGGTGAAGATGCTGCTATAATAGTTGATAAAAGTAGCGGCATCTATCTTAAATTTCAATTCAAACTCTCCCGACAAGACTTCACAAGGATTCGGATTATCTTCCAGATACAACTCAATTGCCTCCTTCATGTTATCCTCAATCTCCTTTATGTCATTGCCTACAGTAATAACGGGAGCACCTTCGATATAAGCACTCAAGTTCTTTCCTGCGTGTTCTACAATCACTTTCACTGTTTTCATAATACAAAACCGTTTTCCAGCAACATCGTTACAACGTCTTTCACTGATTTGTAACTCATAACGTTTTGGACTTAATTACCCTGCAAATATAGTAATAATACGAATACTATTCAAAGAAATGATTCATCATTTTACTATAATATACAAAAAAATGCGTTGACAACATACAAAACGATGTGCCAACGCATTTTTTTATGAGTTTAAAATCTTCTTCTTACACTAATTTTACAAAGATCTCGCCTTCCACTTCAGAAGTAACGACCTTATCTTCTCTCAGTAACCAGCCCAGCCCCAGGAAGAAATCCTTGTCAGCTTTCAATTTGGCTGCTTTCTTGATTTGTTTTTGTGTCAAACCTTCAGTTCCATTCAATGCTTCCCAGATCTGTCCGGCCAAAGCACCTGCTTTTTCTTTCAACATTTTCAATTTGCTTTTAGTTAAACGTTAACCGCACCCACACATTCCTATGTGAATGTTTGTGTTTCTTATCGCTTGCAAAGATACACAAAATTATGTTATTCAACACTTTTGCATCAAAAAAGTTTGTATTTCTATAAGAAAAAGCGATTTTTCAACCTATTTTTTTTGTTTTTCGAGGTGTTCGCTCCAAATCCTGGCCGCTTCCTCTACCATTCTTGCACAAGGACGCTTGGCATAATACTGTTCCGTCCTTGCTTCCGGCGTGGATACTACCGGCTCTTTTCTGGACAATCCCAGCAAATCGGCACACCGCAGGGCGCCGTTCCGCTTCTTGAATTCTTCGGCCAGTTCCTGCACCAGAGCGTAATTCGCCGCCTTGCTCTCACGGTCTTTCCCCTCGACGGCGCACTTCTCCAGCCCGGCCAGCAGGAACATGCCGCAAGCAGCACCGCAGGTCTCACGCATCCGCCCTATGCCGCCGCCGAAAGAGGCGGACATGTGCAGGGCCTGTTCACGGGTGAAACCATACAGATCGGCAAAAGCCGTCACTACGGACTGGGAGCAGTTATATCCTTCCTTGAACAAGGCAACGGCCTTTGCCACCCTGTCCTCTTCCCTAACTTCCGTATGCAAATCCAACGTATTCTTGTCTTCTTCCATTTTTCTTACCTCCTTCTTTTCTTTCCGTCTTTTTCCTTTGTTCTCATTCCGCCACATTGTTTACAATCTCACCCTTGATGAATCCTTTCAAGTTCCCCACCGCAATCCGCATCAGCCGGACACGGGCTTCTTTCGTGGCCCAGGCGATATGCGGTGTAATGAAGCAGTTCTTCGCCGTCAGCAGGGGGTTGGTATATTGGGGAGGCTCGGAAGAAAGCACGTCCAGTCCGGCAGCCGCTATCACACCCTTGTTCAGTGCGTCGGCCAGGTCTTTCTCGTTCACCAAGGGACCGCGGCCGGTATTTATCAGAATGGCCGTCGGTTTCATAAGGGCCAGGCGGGCGGCATTGACCAGCTCTTTGGTATCGGGTGTAAGGGGGCAGTGCAGGCTCACCACGTCACATTCGCGGAACAGCTCATCCAGCTCCATTTTCCGGATTCCTCCGGGAAGTTGTGACTGCGGCTTGGAAGTATAGGCGCATACCTGCATTCCGAAAGCGGCAGCGATGCGCGCCGTCGCCTGTCCGGTGTTTCCCAAGCCGATGATTCCCAGTTTCTTCCCGTCCAGTTCCACCAGGTCGGTATCCCAGTAGCAGAAGTCGGGGTTGTCCGCCCAACGCCCGTGACGGTTGGCATAGGCATAATGGCCTACACGCTGGGTGATGTTCAGTATATGCGCAAAGACCATCTGGGCAACGGAAGCGGTGCTGTAGGCAGGTATGTTGGTGACAATGATGCCCCGCGCTTTCGCAGCCTGGATGTCCACAATATTATATCCCGTAGCCAGCACGCCGATGTATTTCAAGGCAGGCAGAGCGGCCATATCCTCCGCCGTAATCACCGTTTTATTTGTAATCAGCACTTCCGCTCCAGCAGAACGCTCCAATAACTCGGCAGGGGCTGTGCGGTCGTACACCGTCAGCTCGCCCAACGCCCGCATCTCCTCCCATGACAAATCACCGGGATTCAATCCGTAACCGTCTAAAACTACTATTTTCATATTTTCAAAAATTAAATTTCATATTTTGTTCATTTATTCGGTTAGATTGGAACGCGAATGACGCAAATTAACAGCTGCACAGCATGGATATAAACCGGCCGGAAGGTTGGATTTATGTCATTTGCGTTCCAATTTTTAATTTTATAGCACAGGATCAATGCAATTCATTTTCATTCCTTGAACCGTTCCCCCCAGAGGCTCTGCATCCGTTCCTTTATCTTCGCTTCCTGTGCATTGTTCTGCGGATGCCAGATGCGGCTGTCCTTCACCTCGTCCGGCAGGAACTGCTGCTGCACGAAATTGCCCTGATAGGCATGTGCATACTTGTAATCCTTGCCATAGCCCAACTGTTTCATCAGCTTGGTGGGTGCGTTGCGCAGATGCAAGGGAACAGGCAGATTGCCCGTCTGCCGCACCAGTTCCAGGGCGCTGTTGATCCCCTCGTATGCCGAGTTGCTCTTGGGGCTGGTGGCCAGATATACCGTAGCTTCCGCCAGCGGGATACGCCCCTCAGGCCATCCTATCTTCATCACGGCATCAAAAGCGGCGTTCGCCAGGAGCAATGCGTTGGGATTGGCCAGACCGATATCCTCGGCTGCCGAAATGACCAGTCTGCGGGCTATGAAAGCCGGGTCCTCTCCGGCCTCCACCATACGCGCCAGCCAGTAGAGCGCCCCGTCCGGATCACTTCCGCGGATGGACTTGATAAAGGCGGAAATGATATCATAATGCATCTCCCCGTCCTTGTCATACGCCAACGGATTCTGCTGCAAACGCTCGGTCACCTTCTCATCCGTAATCACCACGGGGCCGGCATCCGCATCCGCCTCCACCACCAGCTCCAGTATGTTCAGCAGCTTGCGGGCATCGCCTCCCGAAAAGCGGAGCATGGCATCCGTCTCCTTCAGCTCTATCTTCTTTTCTTTCAGTATCACGTCCTTTGCGATGGCATTATGCAGCAGTTCCAGCAAATCCTCCTTCTCCAATGATTTCAGCACATACAGCTGGCAGCGGGAGAGCAAGGGCCGGATCACCTCGAACGAGGGATTCTCGGTGGTGGCGCCTATCAGGGTCACCACTCCCGTCTCCACCGCCCCCAACAGGGAATCCTGCTGGGACTTGCTGAACCGGTGGATTTCATCAATGAACAGGATGGGGCTGGCCTGAGAGAAAAAACGGTTGCTTCTCGCCTTCTCTATCACATCGCGCACATCCTTCACACCGGAGGTGACCGCACTCAGTGTATAAAAAGGAGTTTCCAGCTTGTTGGCTATGATCTGCGCCAGCGTGGTCTTCCCCACCCCCGGAGGCCCCCAGAGGATAAAGGAGGAGATGCGTCCCGCGTCAATCATCTTGCGCAAGACAGCCCCCGGCCCCACCAGGTGTTTCTGACCTATATAATCGTCCAATGTCTTCGGACGCAAACGTTCTGCTAAAGGTTGTGCCATATCTTCATCTTTATTTCGGATAACAAAAATACAGCATATTTTCCTATGAACAAAGCCCAGGGCAACAATATAGGATTTATTTTTTTGAGGCAGAAAAACAAAAGAACATAAAAAACAGGGACTCATACAAAATGAAATACAGGTTCTTTGTCCGTCTGATCCAAAACAATTATTTTTGCAACCCTTTTCCAAAAGAGTGATTATTTCAAATTTAAATGTAATTCTAATAAAGACAGACGATGAAAAAACTTTTTTCCACCAGCCTGTTGATTTTAGCAGGTATGCTTTTACTGCTGGGCAGCTGCAAAGAGGACGAACTTCCGGTTTCCGGAGAAGGAAACGTGGCAAACAACGAATTGCCCGTCCGGCTGGCCGAAACGGATTATAACCCGGACAACACGTATTACCTGCTGAATGACAATGAATCCCAGGATGTTTATTTCGACTCCGGCCAGCGCAGCTTCTACGTCAGCCAGCCTCTTCAGTTCGGAATGGACGACGAGCACTGTTTCCAACTCCGTTTCTATAGTCCCAGAGCCTTAAAAAACGTGACTTTCTGGGCCAGGATAGACGGTTACGAGGAAGAATTCAAGTTCATGTCGCTGGAAAAGATCATGCCTTTCCAGCAACTCCGGGTACACATACCGTTCGCCACCAAGGACCTGACCGCCTATACCCGCAGCGGAAAGAAAATACGGATCATGGCAAACCCCTACCTCACGGAAGAAAACCTGACCTTCACCGTAGAGTGTGACGACCCGTACTGGGCAAGGCTACAATCCATCCGGTGCAAATGGTACATCGCCTTCGGCAGATACAGTGACACCCAGGACAGCTGGAAGTACAAGATGAAGGCTTCGCACACGCGTGAGGCGGTGGCCATCGCGCTGAACATGGCGTATATGTTCTCGTCGGAACGGTTCAAGACCGCCCTGTACGAGTTCGGCCCGCTGCACAGCAACAATGACAAGGCGGAAATAGACAAGACCGCCCTGCTGGCCAACGTGCTCAACCACCGCGGACTGACCTTCGGCTATACCACCGGCGTGATGGGACTGGGCGGAGGAACCACCTTCGGCATGCATGAAGTGTGTTATCTGGAACACTATGCCGATGACAAAAGCATCACCGAAACCATATTCCACGAGTTTGCCCACTGTGTGGGCTACGGCCATGCGGGAAACATGACTTACGAACAGACGGGACCGGGGTGGATCACCCTGTGCAACAACGTATATGTGGCGCTGTCGCTGGACAAGGAGCTGCCCGTCTATTCCCGCCGCTTCCTGCACACCCGCTGGAGCAGGAACCGTTATTTTGATGATATATACGTGGCTTCGAAACACATTATCGAAGACCCGGAACTCGATGCGCTGGACGGCGGCCTGTCTCCCCTGCGCGGAGAGACCGACCGGGGAGGAAACGACGGGGAGCCGGTGGCGTTCAAGCTGGATTATACCGACTTGCCCGGCGCTACGGGAACCACCTTCCGCCCCAAGGATGTATATGTGTACGGAGATACCCTGTATGCCGTGAACGATGCGGACAACCAGTACAGCGTAGAGGTGTTCGGCCTTGCCGGCGGCGGCAAGAAGCACTTGGGAAGCATCAAGGAATGGAAGCACGGAGAAGCTACCGGGAAATTCGGCGGCCGCCCGAACGGTATCACCCGTGCCAACGACAAGATTTATGTCACCCACGAAGGAAGCCGTACCGAGATTTTTGATGCGAAGAGCCATCAGTTCCTTACCTGCATAGGCAATGGAAGCTGGGGAACAGGGCCCACGCAGACCGTACATGCCTTCGATGTGCTGCTCTACAAAGGGCTGGTCATGATACACGACAAACGCTACGTCAACTTTGTAGAAGAGCAGGCTATACAGTCCGGAGTGACTCCGCGGATTTATGTACGTTCCGAACATCTGGGCGAGACAAACGGCACTTACGGCATGGCGGTGGACGAACAGACCGGCCTGCTCTACTCCACCCATCCCGCCAAACGCATAGACCTGTTCGCCCCTGACGGGATACGGGAAGGAGTTTCACCCAAACGCACCGGGCAACTGGCTTATAAAAATGTACCCTACGACTTGGATTTCTACGAAGGAAGGCTGTTTGTAAGTTCCAACGGCACAGAAAAGTTCTGTGAGGTCAATCCCCGGACGGGAGAGATCATGAAGGACCATACCACCATCGGCGGCATCACCCTGCAAGCACCTGAGAAATTCTGCATCCGCCGCCACACGCTGTTCATCACCGACCGCGTGAAAAACGGGACATGCGTTTACGCCATCCCCATGAGTGAGCTGAAATAAATATATACCTATATAATATAGTAAGAACAACATGAAAATATACGCTTATATCCTGATTGTGCTGTCCGGAGTCCTGACGGCACAATGCAGCAAAGTCACCCTGGATGAAATCTGCGGCTACCCCTCCGCTCCCGGCGGAGGAAACGGGGAAGGAGAAGGAAACGGGGATTATAACAGTTACTGGTATTACTCGTATGAGGCGGCGCAGCTGATTGATGCGGAAACCCTGGGTATGGAAACGGCCGAGGATTTCACCCCTTATACCGTCGCTCATCTGGGGGATACCCTTTTCATCGCAAACATCGGAAAGGCAGGCAGCAGCCTGTTGCTGTTCAGTATAAAGAAAGGTAAACGGCTGGGAACCTTGCAGAGTTGGCAGCACGACGGCGGGGAGAAGAGTTTCGGAAGTCAGATAGAAGCCATCGTGCCGTCGGGCAACCGGCTGTATGTGGCCGAACGCCAGTCGCGCATCCATGTATTCCGGTTGCCGGAACTGTCCTACCTCACCTGCATAGGCAACGGGCAATGGAGCGGCCCCGTATTCCAGGCACAGGCCATGACGGTAAAGGACGGGCTGATTTTCGCACGCGACAAGAACGGAATGGTCAGCATTTACAAAGAGGAGGATGCCACCCCGGAAAATTACCAGAAGGTGAACCGCTACCGCCGGGCATCCGGCAACGGCAGTCCGGGCAACAACGGCTTTGCCAGCCATTCCATGCAGCCCGATGCGGAAGGGCATCTGCTGCTCACGGATTATGAAGGGAAGAAAATACGGGTGCTCGATCCGGCACTGGTCAACGATGATATGGCAAACAACGCTTCCATCGATCTGGACGACCTTTCCCTGTCGCCCGGCTTCAAGCCCAAGACACTGGCGTTGTGCGGCGACCGCTGGTATGCTACCGGCGACAATGATGCCATCAACATATACGAACGCCAGTCCAACGAATGGAGCAAGAAAATAAAAACTGTAAAAGGATATGCTTTTTCCCAGCCTGCCCGCATCTATGCGCAAAACGACTCCGTGCTATGGGTTTCGGACACGCACAGTTCCAAACGGACACTGGTGAAAATGCTGGTGCATAAGGGAGAAATACGGGAATAGAGGTTCTATTCCGTTCTTTATCCAGAATGTGAATGACACGAATGGCGCAAATTGGGTTTATATCTCTGATTGGCGTCATTCGTGTCATTTTCATTCACATATATCAACCTTGCCAATCTTTCAATGCGACTGTCAACAGGAGCCGGTCGTTCACTTGCCATATCGATTACGCAATCGGGGAAGCCATTCTTTTTATCTGGCCGCACTCCATCACAATCCCCTTTCAAGGCTCCCCTATCGCCCCCACAATCAGCTGTACCTGAGCCGGCATATAGGTACGGCAGCTCAAGCCACTGCCCATCTTCTCCAGTTTCTCCCTGAGGTGAGGATAATAGTCAATCCAATACTGCAACTTACGGTAAGCCACCTGCGGATTCAAATCCGGGAAATAACACAGGGCCAGTTCGGTGCGGCCATACGTGCGTATCTCAAAATTCTCCATACATTCCATACTTTTTATTTACTTCCATAAAAGTACGAAAAACGGACGAGAAGAAAGAATGTTTTTCCAACAATAATCAACTAGAATCAACTGTTATCAACTACAATCCACCGGAATCAACTTTCCGGAATCCGCACATCGTATCTTTGTAATGTCGGGACGATGAAGGCGAAAGATCTATAATCTTACAGCTGTAAGATATAGGATCTTACACGTGAAAGATAGGGTTCTTTCAGCAGTCGGCAACCAGTGGCTGACGGTTAATGGACAGTGACTGACGTCTGACTGGCTTCATTCTCCGGCAACAGTGTTTCTTAATTTTCAATTATCAACTTTTAATTTTAACAGACTATGGTAAATTACAGTATCGTTATGCGTAGCAATCCGATGGACGCGGATGCCGCCAAGAAGGCTTACGCCAGTGCACAGTATTCGGAAGTGATGGACATCAACCGCTTTGCCGAGCACATCGCCAGCCACGGCTGTGTGTACAAGCGTGCGGACATCGTGGCCATCCTCACCATGGCAGTGGACTGCATGCGCGAACAGCTTCTGGCAGGACAGAAGATACAGCTGGGCGACTTGGGGGATTTCTCCATCAGCATCAACAGTATAGGAGCGGAAAGCGCTGCCGACTACAATCCTGCCATCCACGTCAGAAAGCTGAATGTGAACTGGAGTGCCGGAACACGTTTCCAGAACTTGCAGGAGGAAGCCGTGTTCAACCTGGTGGCCACGCGCAAAGCGGCCCGACTGGTGGTGAAGGCGCTGAAAGCCGGAAAGACCAGTGTGGATCTTACCGGAGAGGCGAAGGAGCCGGAAAACGGAGGACAGGCCTGACGGAACCCCTGTATGACGGAAGCAAGGCACAACGCTAAAGGCACGACGCTAAAAGGCTGAATGTGCCCCTGTGACAAGCCGTTTTCATTGGGGTACATTCAGCCCTTGGCTTCCATTACAATTCACTTATTATCAACCTCTAAAACAAAATTCCAATGAGTTCAAGAACAAAGAAAAACACCTGGACACTGATTCTGAAAGTAATTATCACCGTAGCCACCGCCGTTGCCGGCGCACTCGGCCTGAACGCCTGTATCTGATGATCATGAGAACCATTACCCTGATTATTATCCACTGCTCCGCCACCCCTGAGGGGCGGAGGCTGGATTTTGAGACTTGCCGCCGGGACCACATCCGCCACCGGGGCTTCACGGACATAGGATATCATTTCTATATCACCCGTGACGGAGAGATTCACCGCGGACGACCTCTGGAAAAGGTGGGAGCGCATTGCAAGAACCATAACCGGCATTCTATCGGCATCTGCTATGAAGGAGGACTCTCGGCGGACTGCACACCTGCCGATACGCGTACTCTGATGCAGAAGGGAAGTATGCTGGCACTGTTGCGCGAGCTGCGCCTCCTGTTCCCCAAAGCGTTGATAGTGGGGCATCATGACTTGAATCCCGTGAAGCCGTGCCCTTGTTTTGATGCTGTAAAGGAATACCGCTTTTAAGGGAAGCTTTCTCCAAAGATAGCGTTTCCAATGAGAACCGTTCGTTTTCAAAGAGGTTTCTCCAAAGATAACGTATCCAAAGATGATTTCTCCAAAGATAGGGTTTCCTAATGAGAGCCGTTCGTTTTCAAAGAGGTTTCTTCAAAGATAACGTATCCAAAGATGATTTCTCCAAAGATAGGGTTTCCTAATGAGAGCCGTTCGTTTTCAAAGAGGTTTCTCCAAAGATAACGTATCCAAGGTGGCTTTCTCCAAAGATAGCGTCCCTTTCCTCCGCTTTGATTTCCTGACCCTTCATTCAACTAATCTTTTCATTTAACAATAATAAAAATGAACTATCTGATAAACCAACTCATGACCGTGGACAAAGCCTTCTACCGTCATTATCTGGAAATGCTGCTCACCCTGAACCGCATCCAAGCCCTCACCCCCTGGCAGATGTCCATGCTGCTGTGGAGAGCCAAGATTTTCCATATACAGGTGCTCTACCCCGAACTGCTGCGCATCAGCCTGTGCACGGAGCAGGAAAAGGACGAGATACGCTTTATGAAGGGATGGAAACTGAAAGAGCTGGAGAAAATAATGCCCGCATGGCAGCGACGGCAGTGCGAGGAGATAAAACGGGAACGGTGGAGAGGATTTTAATGGCTAGCGGTTAATGAGGAATGACCAGTGATCACTGAGGAATGACCAGTAATCAGTAAAGCCTGCCGGCAACATGATCTACTTGTAAGCAACTTTTAAAGGGGGTATGTCAAAATAAAATAACTACTCCGAGAAGTTACAGACTGTAACTAAAAGCCTAAAAGGCGAGTGTCAAAACTCAGATTTTGAAAACATGAACTTACAATCTGAAATTTGAGCATCCTAAAAGACTAAAGAAAGGGTCGTATCATTACTCCATACAGAGCTTGATACGATCCTTTTACGTGTTATAATTACTATCTGTAACTTTTCGGGGCTGTCCTTTTTGTTTTGACATCTCCCTTCTCCTATCCCCAAGTTATTCAGGAACAGCAACATTCAACTACTTCATTCCCCCTCATTAAACCCCAGGCCCTGCTGTTCGGGCTTCAGCTTCTCTGTCAGGAAATTGGTATGCTCCCACTTCGGTTCGGGCGGATTATGATCCAAGGTCCTCTCCTCGGTAGGCGTGTAACGTCCGTTGTAAGTGCTGAAGGCGAAAAAAGCATCTCCCGGTCCGCCCAGATGGTCGAAACGTACCTTGGCCACACGCACCAGCACCTGCCCCAGTTCATCGTTACGGTCTACCACCATTCCATAATCCGTCTTGTTGAAAAAGGCCGCCGAGCCGTTGATATCATACAGCGTGGGCACAGGCCAGCGTTTGCTTCCCGGTTCGCGGCGCAACTTGGTGGGGTGCGCCACCAGAATGAGCAACACCTTGTGCTTCACGGCAAAATTGGAGAACTCGTCGAAGATGCGGCTGATGTACTGCGTTTCCGTTTCCCAGTCGGGAATCTGATGCTCGAAGCGGTTGAAGGGGTCCACCACCAGCACCTTCACTCCTTTCCGGCTCACCAGTTGGGCGGCAATGCGAAGCACGCTCTCTACCGAGAAGTCCTCTTTCGGCATAATGGAGAAGACACTCTGTGCCAGGTAACGGATGGCCTGTCCGGCTTCCGGCAACGGCATCCCCTTGTGTTCGAAACGCTTGCCCACCACGCGGCGTATCAGCTTGCGGTAGTGATAGGCCAGCGGGGTATTCTCCGGACTGAAATAGCCCACCTTCCAATCGTGGCGCAGGAGCAGGCGCATGGCAATTTCGTCCACAAACTCGCTTTTTCCGCTGCCGGGAACGCCTGTGACCGTGAGCACAAAACCACGCTCGAACTTGATCAGCCGGTCCAGATTCTCCAGTCCCGTATCGGCTCCCTCCGGCATTCCGTTGTAATAAATATCCATCAGCGTATCCCATTCGTCCATGGGGCAGAAGACTCCTTCCAACGGGATTTCCGCCGCCTGCTCCACCTGCTGGCGGAGCCTCGGAAGATCATACTTCAACAGATACTCGTTGGCATCCTTGCAGCCTTCCCCCCAGGCCACCACCTTGCAGCGGTCCACGCCCAGGCGGCGCACCAGTTCGTCGCGTAACTCCACTCCGCGCTTGTCGGTATCCATGGCCAGGATGATTTCCGCCTTGTCATCGAAGTGCGACTCCACGAAGCGGTCCAGCCACTGAAGGTTCGCGCCTCCGGCTCCGTTGGGTACGGACACCACCTCTTCCAGTCCTGCGGCTATCAGGCTGAGGGCATCTATCTCGCCTTCGGTGATGTAGCACTTTTCCTTTCCTTTTATGGCGTCTATGTTCCAAGGAATCAGCTCGGCTCCTTTCACCATCTTGAAATGCTTTGCGGCATCCCGGAATTTCATGTTTTTCATTACTCCGTCCTCCAGGTAAGGGAAGCAGATGCAGGCTTCTTCCTTGCCGGTCTGCGGCAGGAATTCCAAGCGTTCCTCTATCTTCATCCTTGTCAGGACGTCCATCGGAATACCTCGTCTGTCGACCATGTATTCCATCATTTCTCCATTCATAATTTGTTTGTTTTTATTAATTACCGGGCATACGTAATGTACAGGCGGTTGCAGGGGGATGTGCGACTTGCGTTGCGACGTGTTATGGTGCTGCGGTGCTGTATCGTGGTGCTGCGACGTGTTACGGTGCTGCGATGCTGCATCGTGGTGCTGCGACGTGTTGCGGTGCTGCGGTGCTGTATCGTGGTGCTGCGACGTGTTGCGGTGCTGCGGTGCATCCTTCTGCTGTTTCTGCCGTTCCCGGTCTTGTTGTTTCTGTTCTCTTTTCCACATCTCGTCCTCGTTCCACGCTATGGCGAAATCACAATGAAAGCATTTCGCCCATCCCCCTTCACGGGTGATATGCACACTGAACGAAGGATCTTTGGGATTGCTTCGCGTTGCGGAACATTCGGGACAAGGCATACGGAAATGGTCCTTTCTGCGCGGCAGGCTTTTCAGCCACCGCACATAATCTGCATGTTCTTCGCGCGTCATATCCAGCTCTGTTTCAGGTTATCCCAGGTGGCACGTCCGTTGGGGCGCGGGGGTGCATCGGCAGGAAGAGGAACTCCGCAATACGAACGTTCGCCGGTCAGCGGATTGTACGTTTCGTAGGGCGAGAGCGATGTCGATTCATTCTGCATCCGGCTTCTTTCTTTCAGCTTTTCTTCCAGAAAAAGACGGGTGGGCCTTTCTCGGCGGATGTAGTTGGCGAAATAAGCTTCGGCTTCGGACACGGAAGTGATTCCTCCTGTGTTTCCTTGTGCCACGACATGTTTCTTGAACAGATCACGAATAAAAGAAAGATTGTTCAAAAAGAGTTCTTTCAAACCTGACATCATCCCCACAGCCTCCAGCCAACTCTGAGTAATGAAAGCTTCATTGATGCATTGTTCCCATCGGGGTATCGTTTCGGACAATTCGGAAAATCGGGGAAGTTTATCAACAGCAGCAACAGCAATTATTTCTTTTTCTTTGTTATTGTTGTTTTTCTTCTCTCCTCTATTCTTTTCTTCTCTTATAAAGCTTTGCTTAAAGCTTGCTTGCAAATTCTTTCCATAACACTCATTATCAACACTTTGAATCACATTTTTGACTGAATTTTCATTTGTATTTTTTGCAGTCGTATTTTTCATACTTTCCGCACTACTTTTCACGTTGCTTTCCGTGCTGTTTTCCTTGTAGATTTCCTTATTATAATCCGAATGGATTGGCTTGCTGCTCTCCATGCAGACAGTCTTGTTACTATCTACATTCCTGCTTTCCATATAAATTCTCTCCTTGCTATCCATACTGGGTGCACCACTGCTTTTCAGGTAGACTTCCTTGTTATTATCCATGCAAGGTACACCACTACTTTCCATGTAGGCTTCCCCGTTATTATCCACGCAGAACGCATCACCGCTTTTCATGTAGACTTCCCCGTTATTATCCATGCAAGGTGTATCATCGCTTTTCAGGTAGGCTTCCCCGTTATCATACACGCAAGGTGTATCATCGCTTTTCATGTAGGCTTCCCCGTTATTATCCACGCAGGACGTATCACCGTTTTTCCCTTCGTTGATTCTGCCCCTCCCTATTGCAGACGCTGTAGACGCAGTTGCTTTTGCAGATGCTTTCACCGTACTTTTCTTACTGCTTCTCCCTCCCTTACTGCCGGCAGCGGCACGTTGCTCGGAAAGTTTGCTCTGATATCCCATCACCTCGTCCAGATACAGACATCGGAAATACCCGTCCTCTGTAATGAGAAACAAATCGAAGTCCTTAATAAGATGTTGCAGATTTTCCACGGTAGCTCCCCACTGATCGGCCAGCAAATCCAGTTCGTTAAAATCATGTTTGTATTCCTGCTGTTTTCGCAGAAACAATATCGTTTCAAGATACAACCCCAGCCCCATGCATTTCATGTCGGCATTCAGCTTCATCATTTTGTAATCCGACATCAAGCTGCAATTCAGCCGGATAAACTGCTCTGTATAATCCATTTCTTTTGTGTGTTAGTATAAATATAACGCAAAGGAACGCAAAATATAAATAGGGCGTTGCTCACAAAAACAGGCAATTGTTAATAAATATTTCCTATCTTTGCCGAGACATTTTGTAAGTAGCTATGATTATGCTATTTACAAATTATTATTTAATAATTTAATTTTTAGTAACATGAAAAAAATTTGAGATCATCAGCACTTGCATCAGTAATGCCGTGCGAAGAAGCGATTTAAACCCCAGCAACTTGAACGACAAAGGTGCGATAGGCCGGTCCACCGCCACCAAAATTCGAGACGGAAAAATTGTGACTCCAAATTCTTACTTCAAACTGATGAAATGGATGGAAAAGGAGAAACCGGAGGTTTACAAAGAAGCCATGGAGCACATCCTGAAAGAACTGGGCAAGCTCAAAATGGAAGAGTAACCTCCCGGCTTCCCGGAAACGGGAATTTTCCCCGGTAAACGTGGGGAAACGGGAAACCGCCATAGAGCGCCTCTGTATGGAGACTGCCTCTATGGCGGTTTTTGCACCCGGAATAGCTGTTTTATTATCTTTGCAACAGTTGGATATAAGAAAGGTAAACCCTCAAATTAGGGCTTACGTAAATCATCTGCATATTCCTCAGCCGACATATTTCCGCCCCAATCGCCTTCGTAACAAGCAAAAGGATCTTCTGTTTCAATATCCTGTTCCTTTGTATACGTATTTCTGATGGAATTTGTCAGTTTTGCAATCAAATCCAGTTTTTCATCTACACTGAGTGAAGACAATACACTCATATACATATCTGTTACCGGAATTAAATTAGCACATATTTAATTCTGCCAACAGGTTATTTTAATACCGATATGTTTGGAAGTTCTCCCCCTTATCGGTAACTTTGCCGCATCACCTTTTCTGTAAAGTCCGGCATCCAATTTTACCGGTTTCGGTAAAGCGGAAAGGCTAATGGAATATAAGCTATGGGAAATTGGAGTGAACAACAGGAAGTGAGGAAAGAGGTTAAAGAGAAAGATAAGGTAAGGCGTGAAAAACTTGCCAGTCTTTTCTTTGATCTTTGTAAAGTCACTTATACTGTGCTGGTCGTAGGATTGCTGGTTACATTATTCCAGAATGAATTATATACAAACTATTTGATGATTGCACTTGTTGTTGTAGGAGTACTAGTGGCTTTTGAATTTGCAAAGATTGGAAATAATATTTTAAAGAGATAATAATTATGGTTGCATTGATAGGACTAATAATAATAGCGATACCGGTAACGGCTTTTTGGATTTACACCGAAACACCGTCAGGGAAGAAGTGGATAAAGAATCTGTAATCTATGACACAGTTAGATGGTGTGACTTTTACAATTGTTGCTAAAAGTGGCAGGAGCATTCCTTATATGGCTTTATGCCAAGTCGGGCAAGAAATGGCTGGAAAATCCATATTTATCAAGTATCTATCGTACGTGTAAAGGTACGTGATTTACGTAAATCATCTGCATATTCCTCAGCCGACATATTCCGCCCCAATCGCCTTCGTAACAAGCAAAAGGATCTTCTGTTTCAATATCCTATTCCTTTGTATACGTATTTCTGATAGAATTTGGCAGTTTTGCAATTAAATCCAGCTTTTCATCTACACTGAGTGAAGACAATACACTCATATACATATCTGTTATACTTATATTTCTAACTATAAATCCTCCTTTTTTCTGAAAAAATTATTTTTCTTGTGACAGATAAATACAGAATTGTTGAATATTTACAATATTCACTTTAGGAAAATCTATATCTTTCAGCACATCATAATGATGGTCGTTGGTAACAATGTAGTGCGCATTGGCCGAAATGGCACAATCCACAAACTTATTGTCATCAGGATCGACTATAATCAGATTAAAGTGATAGAATGGAGTTATCAATTCAACAAACGGACTGTTCAATATGGTTTTCACCACATATTCCGCCGTTTCATTGTCGGTAAGTCTTTGCAGAATTTCTATATATTCCTCCAATATTTCATTGGATACACAGAGCTTGTTCTTTCCGTCCACAAAGGATTGCCACAAGACATGGTAACGACTCCTTTGAGGAATGCTTTGAATAAAACAATTCGTACCAAGAACCAGCTAGCCATTGACGTTATTTTAATGAATGGATATCCATTTCAGCTATTTCATCCAGCTTTTTCTGGTCAAGAATTCCCTTATCCCAAAGTTCATCCAACTTTGTATTCATCCGTTTGGAATAATATTGAAAGAGCACCTCTTTCAATTCTTCCAGACCTTCCTGAGATTTATCGTAAGAAAACATTTCCAACAAATGCCTCTGTATGGGGTTGAATACTGTAGTTTCCATAATTATATCGGTTATAAATTCTATGCGAATATAGAATTTATAATGATAATATCCAAAATGTTTCTCATTGATTAACGCCTATGAAATATGGCTCGATAAATCTTGCAACAATATCTCCCTTACATCCGATGTTCAAAATGTTGTAGAGTAAAATCTATTCCAGAGATCCTAATCGGATAATCTTTTTATCATTTCAGATGGATTTTGAAATAAATGCCACCAGAGAAGTATTTCCCGTTGTTCAGTTCGGCAATCAGATTGATGTGGTCTTTCCAAAGCTGGTAGTGCGCCCCGATGTTCACTGTGCGGGCGTCATATTCGGCCATCAGATCCAAGCCGTTCAAAGCTTTCACTGCCAGGTTGTCTTCCGGCAATAGATTGAATTTGAAATTCACCCCCGCGGCAGGCCTTCTGTAATGAGGGAACCAGCAGGCACGGTAATCCACGTATGCAGCGTGAACACCTAGCGTCCCTACCCCGGCGAAACTGAAATGCTTGGTTGCTGCCAGATAATATCGTGTAAAATGATTGTTCTGCATACCGTCCTCATCGAACTTGATGGCTCCACCACCGTATGCTTCATGCGAGGTGGGATCGTCCAAACCAAGGACTATCTGCGGAGTCCAGGGCTTCCACCAGCCTTCTTTCCACAACCGCAGGCGAGCATTGAAGGCACGGTCCTGATTGGTGTACTTTCCCCAAGACTGTTCCGGAAAATAAGTGGAACCATGCTCTGCATAATTGATGGTACAGGTATATCCCACTTCAAGCCAAGGAAAGATGGTTATGTTCAGATAATAATTGAATGTGTATTTTATCTCATTGCTATTGAAATACTGCAATGGAACAAGATGCAACACATTCCCTCCCGCCATAAATGTCTTGTCTTTTTGCATCTCGGCAGTAGGGGCATGAAGAAGTCCCGTTGTGCCGTATAGTGCCTGTGCCTGACTCTGTAACGAACTAATCGCAATAAGGCATACTAAAATTAATCGTATTTTTCTACACATTATTATGAGAATTCCATCTATCTTTGCTTCCATGAAACGTTTGCAAGCAATAATGTTATTAGTATTGAATGGGATGGTCTGGCTGGTGTCTTTCATTCTGCTCCTACCCATTGTTTCCTTACATAGTTTATGGAAACTATGCAAAAGGATCTTTGTAAAGCCCCAATAATTGTTTGGCAAAATAATAAAAGAACTGAATATCATCTATAAAATAGCGCCTGAATAGTCGCTTGGGTTCTTTCAGGAAGCGATAGAACCATTCCATCGCCAAGATTTGGAATATTCTGGGAGCACGCTTTATGTTGCCGGCTTCGAAGTCGATGGTAGCGCCAAGAGCCATAAATAATTTCACACCGGACATACGGCTACGGTATTTTGCTATCCACTTTTCTTGCTTGGGTGCACCAGCACCAACCAACAATACAGTAGCTCCACTTTCATTGACAATATGTATCAGTTCTTCACACTCCTGTTCGTTCTTCTCGAAACCGTAAGAGGGTGAATGAGCACCGACCACTATTTGCCTCCCTACTCTCCTGTTTATATTCTCCATCGCCTTTTTAGCAACTCCTTCAGCTGCTCCTAACAGAAAAATTTTACAATTAGGATTATTGGCATGATAGTTATAGAATGCCGTAAAGAAACTGCTTCCCGGAATAGCCATCGGTAAGGATCGCTTTAATAGTTTTGATACAAGATAAAGGATCTGGCTATCGCATACTATCCATTCCGCTCGCTGGTAGATGTCGTAAAATTCTCTGTCGCGCTGAAGCTTTATTAGGTGGTCGAGGTTGGGGGTGTATAGTACACCTTCGGCCATTTGCTCTAACAACTCTTTTTGGGTGAGAGAGAGGATATTAAGATTTAGGAAGCGAACTGAGTTTTTCATTAGAAGTTAACCTTTACAATTTAGCAAATAATTTATTCCATGAATCTACAATTGATTCCACCGAATATCTTTTACTGGTTATTATGGCTGCTTGTGCCAAATTATTACGTTTATCAGCATCCAACATTAATTCTTTCATTTTTTCTGTTGCAAATTCCGTATCATACCCTTTTTTATTATAAGGTAAAATCACACCATCTACTCCATCTGAAATGATATCATAAACAGCAGAATAGCTTCCATATACTACAGGAATCACTCCAAAACTCATTGCTTCAACAACAACAAGACCAAATCCCTCATATTCTGATGTCAACATTAATATAGAAGCACGCTTATAATACAAAGAAGGATTTTGAAACCCTTCAAAAACAACATTATTAAGCTTTAACTGAATTACTTTTCCTACCAAATTTCTCTTTTCTACTCCATCTCCAACAATTATTAGCTTCCAATCAGGAAAACTTGCCTCCAATAAAGCCCAAGTATCAATTATTCTATGAATCCTTTTCTGATTTTCATCAATACGTCCAACGTATAATACTTCTTTTCTCTTCTGTAAAAAATCGAATACAAAATCAGAAGAAGGTATCGTTATTGGATTAGGAAGGATCTGTACTTTATCATTTTTTGTCAAATAGGCAAATCTCTTAAATGAAGAAACAAAAGACTGAGACAAAAGCATATATCTATCACTATAGTTATAAACATAATGCATAGATACTCCTGTCGCAATCCTAAATATATGCCATTTAATTTTTAAGATTATTTTGCACCACTTTCCTGCCACTTGTTTTATTTGCTCTTCTACAATTTTAAGACGTGCATTTGTCCCAGGGTCATTGTGATAAACAGACACTATTTTTATATTTTGTTTACCACAGGCTTTACGTAAAACCAATATAGGAAGATAAGGTAATCCCCACTGATTAATAACAACTTTTATTCGATGCTTTTCTAATATATTCCGTATCATTTTTATATTTTTTCTAGAATAATGAAAACCATCAAGAACGTAAAATGGTATATCTTCAGGTAATCGTTCCTTCATCAAGCGAGCTGGAGGATTAAATGAAACAATGACAATGTTATGTCCTTGTTTAGTAAAGCTTTCAGCTAAAACAGAAGTTACAACTTCCTGCCCACCCACCTCAAAATATTTCATTAAAAAGAGAAGATTCATAGTATTATTCTGATGTCAGACCAATCCAGTTAATAGGAAAAATATTAGGATAATAATCTGCATTTATCCATTTCTTTGGATAAATTACAATGGGGTTATTCCTATTAAGATATGCTCCCCAGTAACTAAAAGTACTATTTGCTATTATATTTGCTTTCGCAAATGTCATCAGATACATATCAATATAACTATCCTTACCTATATTCCAATCTATATAAGTCACTTGCGATAATTGCATATTCTCTTTACACCATGCAATATCATCTGAAAAAACAAAGAAAAAAGTATTAATCAACTTTGACTGAACAAATTCTATAGCCCTTTCGTAATATTTAACAGTTGCAATATTTGCTAAAATATTCATATATTCAATTGACAAAAAATCACCTCTTCTAATATGCAAACAAACAGAATTAGTACTTTGCATCCGATTAATTATTTCCAAATTTTTATTGCTCAGTTTTATAGGCTTAAATTCCAACCAATTAATTCTATTTTCATAAAAAGAGATATCTGATTTAAATGCATTAAATATTATAGCATCCCAATTCACGATAGTATTATGTAAACTACATAGATTAGTTTTAGGATGAATCTTTTTCCACAAATAAATAAGCCCTGTCAGCAATTTTGCCTTCAATGATGTAGGCGGAAGTTTTACATTAAAAACGTTCTCTAATTCAAGCCCTCCCTCATGCTCCTTAAATTTGGAATTCAAATAGATTCCCCTTATATCTTCTTCAGGAAAATGTTCTCTAATTGCTAAATAAAAAGTATACTCAAAGATTTGATTTCCCAATCCCCCACCAAAATATAGAATTCTCATTTTAAATGCGTTTTATTATTTTTGCAGGATTACCACATGCTATACAATCAGCAGGAATTGATCGTGTCACGACAGCCCCTGCACCAATAACAGAACGTGCACCGATAACTACTCCTTTTAATATAATACAACGTGCACCTATCATCACATCATCTTCTATCGTAATTTGTTTACTTTTTGTATTCAACATATCACTAACTGCCCCCCGTCTATGCACATAATTTAAAGAGTGACAATCAGAATCAATCACAATACAGTCACCTCCTATCCTAACATTATTACCTATTACTATTTTCTGATGAGCCCATAAACAAGCACTACTAATCGCAACATTATTTCCTATTATTATTGCCGCACCAGGCTCTATTCTAATACTCCCTCTTATATTTCGACAAATAGGATTCAATCTTCTAGCATTAGAAAAGTAAAAATCATCACCAATACTCAATATAGATTTATCTGCAATAGAAACATTTACGTATCCATGAATACAAAAATTATTCCCTATTGTTATTCTTTTATAGAGAGATAAAATTCTAAAATACAAATAATTGTTTACCTTAAATAAGAAGTTAACCGTCCGATTTATCATTTTCAACGCCTTTCATTTAATATACTCTCATACAAGGAAATATGTTTTTCTACTATTATTTCATCCAAATAATTATTCTTTAAATAATTAAAAGCATTTTCTACCAACAAATTTCGATAGACCTCATCATTCATTATCATACATATAGAATTATAAATCTCAACTTCCTTTTTCACATCACACAAGCATCCATATTTGCCTTGTTTCAATATAAATGGAACAGCTCCAGCATTCATGCCTGCTATGATAGGAACTTTTCGCGCCATTCCCTCCAATAAAATATTCCCAAAAGTTTCTTCTAATGATGGATGAATTAATATTGATGTACTATCAATCAAGTTAATAAGTTTTTCATGTGGTACTAGCCCTTCTAACTTTACATTTACCAACAAATCATCAATCTTACATTGTTTTATAAAATCAGAATCCTGTTTATATTGACCAACTAACAACAATTTACTTTCTGGTACTTCCGCATTGTATTTTTTAAATGCTTTTAAAAGCGTCAACATATTTTTTCTAGGATCATCTAAAAATGTTGATATCGCAATGAAAACAGGAGTTTTTGGGTATTCCTTATTTTCTCCTTTTAAAAACTCCTCACGTATAGAATTGTAAATAATTGGAATTTTTTTACCTGAAACAAACTGTAAAAAGCAATTATATGTATATTCTGAGTTCGCAATAAAATTAATATTTTGATTGTATATAACAGTTCTAAAAACCCAATAACTAACTCGCCAATATATTTTTTCTCCTATAGTTTTATTATAAACCTTAAGCAAATAAGGACACCAATCCCTTATTGTACAAAATACAGGTAATAATTTAGAATATTCGGCACAAGCTAAAGCATAATCATAAGTCCAATGTGCATGAAGAACATCTAAAGAGTGTATATTCGCTTTAATTATCTTTTTTAATCTACTAACCATATAAAAGCGATCTATCACTCCTATTTTTTTACAAATAATTTTTCTTGTTAAAACAAAAACTTTTATATGTTCTCCTTCATAAACTAAATTATGATTAATATCTATTGATGAAGTAAAGACAACCACATTATGCCCACACTTTAGTAGTCCTCTTATTATCGAATGAATAGAAGAAGCTGTAAGATTAAAACTAGGGACATCATCCCGAGAATAATAATAATCAATAAATTCAGAAGGATTGCAAGGGGCAGCAATACCAATATTCATAACTAAATTATATTTTTAAGTATTTTTCTTTACATTCTCCTTTTCTATTGATATTATTTTCGCTAAAACATATCAAACCAGAAGATAAACCCAACATGATAAATGAATAAGGTCTAATACCTGTCATTATTATAGACAAAATAAATATAGAATATAAAACAGTTATATATTCTCTTGTTTTCCTTTTTCTCATAAAAAGTTTCCACAAGGAGAATATTAAAATAAAATATGAGAAAAGTCCTAGAATACCTTGTTCAACAGGCTTTAGAAGGAAGACGCTTTCAAAGCCCAAAAGCTTACCATCAATCTTTGTAGATCTGGCCGCAAAGACTTCCCTAAAACCGCGTCCATAGCCAACAAAAATATTAGTTTGAGAAATAATATCAACCATTGCATCTAATTGATTTATACGCATACTAACCGAAGAACCCTCTATTTTTTGTTTCTTTTGTAAACTTTCATCCCAAAAGAATACAGATGCTTTAATACTTTGTACTACATCTTTATATTCTCTATCCTCCGTCTGAATACTATTTAATAAAAACATACTACATATTACAATACAAAAAAACGGGAACACATACTTCCTTTTTTTTCTTAAGTAAGAAATAAAGAAATATAAAAACATCAATACCAAAGGAAATAGAGCACTTCTTGATCCTGTAAGAAAAATAGATATAGTGATTGTAATTACAATAGCTATATAACTTCGTTTACTAAAATATCTCTTATTCCAAAGGATTGCAGGTAGTAATAAAAGATAACATTGAGCCAATGTTAAAGGATGTTCAAATAGCGACTGTAATCTGAATGACAAAAATCCCCTACTTTGATTAATCATATCAACAGCATTATCAATATCAACACCTAAAAGAATATTAAGAGGAGTCGCAAATATATTAACACCCACAATTACTGAATAAAAGCCATAAAAAGCATTCAACAAAAGGCATACAACTAGAACTTTCAACAAACTCAATACAGTATCCCTATCACTACGCAAACAATACCAAGTTACAATTAACAACAAAAATTCAAAAAATTCATTCTTATAATATCTTATTTGCATAATGCAAGGAACAGCTGTTGAAAATAATAGTAATAAAACACATGTACACAAATAAAAAAAAAGCGAATGTCTTATAGGATAAATAACTGATATAATCCCTTTTATAGATTTAGACGAAAGAAACAAGAATATTATTAAGGATTGAAATTCAATAAGAGAACATCCTGGTAAAAATCTCATTGTATAAACACGATAGGGAACAATAAATATACCAGCCCACAACAGATTTAATGCATATCTTTTATTTATAAACAAAAAAACAAGAAAAAGTAAAGCATAGACAAAGAGAAATATTTTAATATACAACATAAGTCCTACTATTATTCAAATCCAATTATACCATCCTTTATTACGCCATACAATTATTTCTTTAGTAATGCATATAAATTATACTTATCAAACACGGCCTTCAACTGAATGTCATTTCTATTTACTGTTTTATTATTATTAATATGATATAATCCAACATCCTGTACTTCCATGTTTTCTATATATTCTTTTCCCTTAGAATTTCGGGTCACAATACGTTTACTTTGAACTCCATTGTATAAACTCATAGCCTTAAACCATACATCATCAGCAAACTTACAAATATTCAAAAAAACGTTCTCGTTAAACACTTCATCATTAAAACAATGTGGTGGATATAAGACACCTCCACATCCTGTTGGAAAATTCAAAGGCGAAGCATCTAATAAGGATGTTTCCCAATCCCATGCCATGTATCCCTCTAACAAGCCATTCTTTTTTAATCTCATTTTATGCATTCGACAACAATAAATATAAGAAGGATCATCTATATACGCTCCAACCAATCTCTCAACCATATCTACATTGTATATTAAATCATCATCTACAGTAATAATAATATCATTAGGAAATTTACGCAAAGCAGGAATCAATTTCGTATAAGAATATATATCCTTGCAAAAAACTATTTCCAATCCTCTCTGTTGTTGAAAACCTAAAATTCTAGGCAAAGGTCTATTTTTTAACTCATCACCTAACCATAACACAATACGATTAGGCTTCATACTTTGTTGCATAATAGACTCAATAGCCAAATAAACATCATAAAGTCTTTTTCCATAAGTTGTCAATGATACTATTACCTCCTTTTGACAATACCGCTCTTTTGATATTCCTTTTGTAGAACTACATAAAGCCAATTCGGTTAGTCTATCTTTCCGGTTTTGATATATAATATCCTTTTGGAAATTATTCAAATATTGCCCGATATGCAATAACTTCATAAATTTATTATATAATTCCATCCTCATCTTTTTATAATAGATAACATCTTTTTACCTACAAATTTCATACTAAGATAAACACCAGCAATTATAAAATTATTAGATAATATACAATAAAAATACAATTTATTTCTCCATGTAGTAGACTCTTCTTTAATATACCATTTTTTGTATTTATCAACCTGTGGGTATAAGTACAAATAATTTAAAAAATTACGTCCCGAAAAACTTATACAGAAAACCTTTGTACGAAGTAAATAATAAGCTACATCTTGTTCATATCCTTTTATTTTATTCTCTTCTATGAAATTCGTTAAAAAAGAAGCAGCACTAAGCCAACTCAATATATCTTTTTTACCATGATTCTTTTTCGTTGTCATAGAACTATCATTGTAATGTACATAATGATAAAATGCTTTAGGTATCCCAATAATTTTACGAGCAAAAAAACAAAGGGGAATTGTGGTTTTAAAATCTTCTTTCCAATCCATTCCCTCCTGCCAAACAATATGATATTTCAAATACAAAGAGCGTTTTATAAGTTTATCCCATAGATAAGTTGACTTACCACGTATCAATTGAGAAAATATCATATTCCCATTATCATCAACTGAAGCTTTTACATATCTAGAACAATCACGATATTCATTCCAATGATCTGCTATCACTATATCCGCATCTATTTCCACTGCTTTAGAATACATTACCTCTAACATATCTGGTTCTATATAATCATCACTATCAATAAAAATCGTATATTTACCTGTTGCATAACTCATCGCCGTATTACGAGTCGCTGCCGTTCCACGATTCGTTTTATGCTCAACAATACGAATTGTCATTCCATTTTCTTTCACATGAGCACAAAGCGTTTTACGAATTATTTCCATACTGCAATCAGGAGTGCAATCATTCACGATAATCACTTCAACTCCTTCCTGCATAGTCTGATTCAAAACAGAAATCATACAACGCTCCACGTATTTTTCTACATTATAAACAGGTATTAACACGCTAATTTTAGGAACATTCGACTCCATCAACATATTATTCACGCTTTATTAATTCAAAAATCCGTTTACTAAAGACCCTAAAATCCTTGTCAAACACTTGAAAAACACATAAACTAAGCACCCCATAAAAAAGTAATACTTTTATGCTTAGAAATATCCAATCCATTATATTTTCACATAACAAATCTATATATTCAAGAAAAAAATATGAAATTCCCCAAGATATTATTACCAAGCACATTATCTTACCAATCAAAAACAAATAACTCCATATAGATATTTTAAAACCACAAGTATATAAAAAATAAGGTTTCCAACAACAAATAACCAACAACAAGCTTATTAATACTCCTGTTATAATACCAGGTAATCCATAATAATATCCCAACAATACAGACAATCCCAAATTTAATATTGCTTCAATAGCAGGTGCATAAATATCTTGAAATAACCCATAAGCAGCAATAAAAGCATCATTTGTACGTGTCATTGTAATAAAAGCATAAACAATCAACAAGGTAAAAGAAGTAGAATCCAGCAAATATTCCTTTCCTATCCAAATAGACATAAAAGAATGAGATAAATAGAACAAACAAAAACAAATTATAGAAGCAATCCAATAACGACTTACTGTATACTCCCTATAAAAAGATAATATTTTCTCCTTATTTCCCTCTGCCACTAAATTTCCTATTCCAGCATTCATCCCATTGACCATAGAAGTAACTATCATAGATGTACTTACAACCAATAGCATATAATTCCCATAAATAGCAACAACTGTCAACGATAGAAAAGCATAAATAATTAATGGACTAGTTTGCCCCAGCACATAAGTCGCAAATTTATGAAAGAACAGTTGTTTGGTTTTTTTTATTATCACAGAGTGTTTTCGAGATAACATTTTTCCTTTTGATAAGTCTGGATGAAGCCAAGGAAAACTCCGATGTATCGTTTTCTTTAAAGACAGGCAAGTAACAACAGACATCAACAATTCAATTACTAACCAATAAATATAGCCTTGATGAAAATAACCAATACCAACAATCTGCATCAATAGTTTTAATGCTCGAAAGCCTTGTACATTATAATTTATCTTATATTCCTGTTGGTCAGCACTTAGCACGATCTGCTGATAATTAATAATATAACCCAACATGGCAGCCAACAACAGAACACCAAATGAACCGTATGCATACCATAACGGCAATTCCATCTTAGCAAATATCCATGGAAAGAAGCACATTAAAACAGCACCACCTGCTAATACTATATAAGCAATACGCCTATAAAGCCAACCTTGGACAGCAACTATCTCGTTTATAGTTTCATAATCCTTTTGAAATAGAGGAGTATATAATGTGTATGAAATAGCTGCACTTATACCCAGTTCTGCCAAATTAAGAAATCCAAGTAAATTCGTTGCTGTTGTATTCAATCCTAAGACTTCCGCACCTAAACAATCAATGAGAATCTTACGCGAAAAGAATCCAAGAACTAAGACGAGAACACTAAAAAATAAAGAAACACGAGCATTTTTAATGCTCTGTACTGTGCGATTCATTTCTGCCATTGGTCTAAAACTTATACTTATGCTGAGAACAGTGATTTTCCGGCATGACAATCTTACCATTAAAAGACTTCAAGTATTTGATTGTCAAATATGATTATTCAAATATCAGAACAAAAAAAGACCAACTATATTTGTAATATAAAATAAAGGCTATAACAATAATCAGACAATTAGTATCCAGTACTATATTAATCATTATAAGGTGTTCTCAAATGTTCTTTTAATATAGCCTCATTCTTATCCTGGTCTCACAGACCTTCATCCCACAACTTATCCATATCCCTCTCTACTCTTTGAGCAAAGTAGGCTGTCAAAGATTTACGTATTTCTTCCAAGACACGCTCGTCTTTAGCATAAGAAAACATCTTCAACAAATATAATTGAACTGGGTTTAAAGGTTCTGACTTCATATTCTTTAGTTTTTGATAGACTAAGAGCACCTTGAATATCAGAGGACATAAAAATAATCAGACTTATACAATGAGAATAAGAAAACAAGATTTAATACGTTCCGAATCAAAATTTACCACACTTCAAAATAGGTAGCGTCCTGACCTGTACGTTTCTTAAAGTCCTCCTTCATTTTCTTTTCCAGCTCCTTAACATATTCACGCTTTAATCTTCTTGCTTCTTCCAGCCGACGCAAAGCATCTTCGCGTGTCATTTTCTTAGTGCCTTCATTTTCCATCTTTACTTGAATATTCATATTATCCACATACAATAATAAAACACTATGAAGCACCTATCCCTGTTTACTTTTCGGCTATTCCAAACTTCTGCCGGAACAGAAATACACAGACACAAGCATCAAGAAGATTTTGTTTCATAATTCGATCTCCTTATTTGAAGTTCTCGCACCACGTATGTCCTCAACAACCTCATCTGTCGTACGATCATCATCCCATCGTCCGGCAAATTCTGAAGTCCAATTTAGAGCATCTAGCGTATTATCCTCAACTAGTAAGGAAGCAGAGAACTGTTTCATTGATCCTAACTCAATATCAGAATCTAAGTTTTTCAACATACCCATTGAACAGTTTTTTTCATATTAAAAGACTTGTAATATCCAGCCATCATTACATCCCATTATTATCAGAAGAATATTCAACCATTTCCTCATTTACCATCAAATCATCTGACGAGCTAGTATTGTACAATTTACGCCCTTCTAACAAATCTGAAAAAGAAGCCAGGTCAATCACTGAAAGTTTAGGAAAAGAAATTGTACTCAACACCTTAAAATGCGCATCATTAGAAACCAAATAATCAGCTCCGGCAGCAATAGCACAATCTACAAACTTATTGTCGTCTTTGTCTGCATATATTAAATGAAAATGATAATGAGGGTCAATCAATGACACATAAGGAGAATTTAGCAATGCCTGTATTACATTGGATGCTATCAAAGCATTTGTCTTCAGACTTATTATTTCTTCATACTCCTCTAATATTTCGTTGGAAACATAAAGAATATATTTACCGGAGTGCAAGCCTCTCCACACATTAAAGTAATTCCCTCTTTTTGAAATAGATGAAATCAGACAATTAGTATCCAGTACTATATTAATCATTATAAGGTGTTCTCAAATGTTCTTTTAATATAGCCTCATTCTTATCCTGATCCCACAAACCTTCATCCCACAACTTATCCATATCCTCCTCTACTCTTTGAGCAAAGTAAGCTGTCAAAGATTTACGTATTTCTTCTAAGGCACGCTCGTCTTTAGCATAAGAAAACATCTTTAACAAGTGTAGCTGGACTGGGTTAAAAGGTTCTGATTTCATATTCTTTAGCTTTTATATTCCACAAAAGAACAAATTATATTTCACTTATCCTAGCGATTCAACCTGTTTTTAATTCACAACACTGTTCTTACCAGCTACAATGCCATTTCAATGCCTCAACCACCGATCATAATCAGCCAACCGGTTGATCAGCTGCTGCTTACTCTTTTTCGGCTTTTCCTCTTTCTTCCACGGATCAACCGCCTCGTGAGCCAAATGATAATAGATACTGCTATCCGTACAACCATAAAGTGTAACCACAGCAAGTGCACGCGACTGCTCCGCCTTGACGAGAGGAAGCATAGTCTGCATAACGCCAACCAGCTTTGCCGCCTCTTCTTCCATACCCAATATAGTATAAGCCGGCAGCAAAATGGCATAAAGCTTGCAACGCATCACATCCGTATCCATCCGGAGATTGCCATATTCTTTCAACGCCCTGGCAGCCAGAGAACGATCTTCCTCACTCACCCCCTCCGCACTGTGATAACGCTGAAGAGCACTGTGCAAACCATTCAACATACAGTCATTGTCCAGACGGGTATATACATGCTTGTCCTCATCATTCAGGGCAATTACCTCGTACTCACCCGGCATCACACGCAGCAGCGGAACCCACATCCAGTTCTCCACACATACCATCACATCCTTTCGCCCGGCTCCCGGCTGAATGACAACAGTCGCCTCCACCCCCTTAAACCGTCCCTCGGTAATGCGTATCCGGTCGCCCTTGCGCAAACCATCCGGCTGGGGTATATAAACAGGAAGTGTATTGGAATAAGAACGGGCCACCCACTGCAAATTCTCCATTGCGGCATCGGAAAGGTAGGGAAAATACTCCCGCTTCCGTTCCCTCACCCGAGGCAGGAAACTGAGTACAGGAAAACGTTGCATCAGTTGGAAAACATCACGCTCGGAGGCACGGACAAATACATAGTTGAAGAGTAAGGGACGCTGGGTATTGACGAATTTGCCGTCTATACGCCTCACTTCCTGATAGGAAGGAGCAAAAAAGCCGAATGAGGGCTCGCCTGCCTGTATGCGGCGGTCCTGTTCCCGTTGCAAACCACGCACTCCTCCCCGATGACAGTCGGGAAGCGACAACACATACCAACGCACGGCATTGTTATTCCGCAAAGCCTCCAACGCTTCGGGAGATGCCACAGAACGCTTCGGTTTATCAAACTGATGGGATAGCTTTTTCATGAGGTTTATCGTCAGAAATCCACGCTGACCGATACTGGAAGACCATATCAGCACAGTGTTTATAACTGGCTGATAAATAGCTTTTTACACAGATTTCATTTTGTATTTCTGAAATCTTTTATTTGTTGTTTCTTTCGTCCGAAGACGTCTTTTCTGTCTGCTTTTTATAGACATGTTTATACCCTCAAAAAAGGTTCTTTACCCTTTATATAAAAGGAATTTAGAAACTTTTTGAGGGCACAAAGATACACTATAATTGTGTATTACACAATAAAAGCGCTTAAAAAATAGGAAAACTTACTTTTGATAAGAAAATAAGAGATGGGTATATTTCGTAATCACAATAAAAGATTCAAGTTTTACAAATATTTATTCAATAGGACTGTAATAACCTTATCCAATTCTATAAGGTCATTCTTTATAGTAGTAAATACTATCTGCTCGTCTACATTACTATATTCATGCGAAATAAGATTGCGCATATCATAAATAGCCAACCAAGGAATTTCCTTATATTCAGAAAGCGGTGATGGTTGTAAAAACAACAACTTTCCTACCTGTTCACCTATTACTTGAAGGCGCATAACACATGCATTGAACACCATCACTTTATCCATGGAGGCTAAAAAATCATCAGCACAATTTATTTCTTTACTCCATTGCTGTATATAGTAAATGGATTCTTTTATCTGGGTTAACCTGTCGCAAATGGTTAGTCGTCCTCCTTTATACATAAATGGCTTCTTTTTCAATATTCTGTTTCAAAAATGGAGGCAGTGAGGAACGGAAACGCACTAAATCAATTTCACAATGAAACATTTCCGTCAAAACAGTCTTCAAAGTGTACATAGTGGATAAAGTAGGATTATCAATATCTACAACAATATCCAAATCACTATCTTCCCTGTTCTCTTGACGTGCAACCGAACCGAAGATACCAATTGATTTAATTCCAAACTCATGCCCAAAACATTGTTTGAAACTAACTAACTTTGCCTTACATTCATCTAAGCATAACATACTTTTCACCAACTTTAGGTACTGGAACAAAGATAAACTTTTTATTTGAACGATACAAGTTCTTACCTCGGTTTCTTCATTTCACACTCCATCGGAGCTCTCCTTGCATCAGAACGTCATCATCACCATAAACCGCACGCCCCATTTGTTCGCATCGGGATGATCCAGATAATTCAGACGGCGGACATAGTCTATGTGCAATATCTTGAAAATATTGTGAATACCCACAGAGCATTCCATGTACGGGGTCTTCGGGTCCATCACAAAGCTGGTAGGACGTCCGTCACGGGTCGGGAACAGGAAGAGCTCGCTGTCACCCGGATGCTTCATCGGATTGTTCTTGTCGGTTAAATGACCATACAGCATCTTGAAGCCGATAGCCTCACGCCACTTCAGTTTTTTCAGCAAAGGAATACGGTTGAAAATCTTACCGTTCAAATCCCACGATACATCCAGAGAGGCGTAACGGTCGTTCAGGAACTCCATATTATTAATCAAGTTGAAAGTCTCGCGCTGCAGGATATAGGACAAGTTGGCCGCCGGCATGATCAGCAACGGGAACGGAACTTTGTTCCACTGCGCACCGCCTTTCACGAACATGTCGATCTTACCCCATGACGAGAACCAGAAACGCTTGTACAGCCCGATCTCTGTCAAGTTATAGTTATACTCTCCGCCCAGCACGCCCTTGAAACCGGCCGTGTGCGACAGCGTAAATACCGGAGCGTCAAAAGAAACCGGAATACGGCGTTGCTTGGTATTGACAAATGTCTCACCCGGAGCGTAACGGAAGGCCAGGGAGGCTTCCATGGTCTGAATCTCAGGAACCAACGTTTTCTGGTCATCATTGGTTATATAGGCCAGACCGCCGGTAGGCTCGTCTGTGCTGTGTTTCACTTCCACCGTGGTCTTCAGGCCAAACTGTGTCTCGTTCTCGTACTTCAAGGCGATATTCCGCACGTAGGACATCTGGTCTACCGTAGAAGTCTTGAAAGATACGAACACGTTGTCTTTATCTGTCTTCAGGAACTTATCCGTGGGAGACATCACATCATACTGATAGCTGAACGTGATGGAGTTCTTCGGGAACTCGCGCGGCAGGTATTCCTTCTTGTTGAAAGAGTATTCCACCTCACCCATATACTTGGAACGATGATCCTTGAATCCGTAAGCGTAATATCCCTTGAAGAACAGATGCGGATTCAGGTTGGCCGTGGTCTGCGCGCTCATACGCAGACGCAATCCGTCGATATAGTTATTGGAGATCATGGTGTTTACCGGACCGATATCTACCTTGCTGGGATGCTCCTTGGTCCCGGTTTCCACAAAGTTCTCGATAAACGCCTTCAATACAAAAATCACATATTTGAATCCCGGCATCTGCTCCAGACGCTTTACCAGCATATCCATAGAACTCTCGGTCTGCGTAAGCGGAACCGGCCGGTATTGATTCCAGAAATCGTCTCCGCGCATCATGGCGTCCGCCTCTTTGATCTCGGCCCCCTTACGTTTGAAAAGTTGCTGCGGAAGCTCATCGAAGGCATAATCAGAGTAACGGGTAGTCCTTCGTATCTGGAATCCTTGCATGATCTTCATCAAGGTCATCTCCACAATCATGTCATCGGTTTTCAACACCCACTCCCCATTGGGCAATTGCTCGAACTCCTGAATAATATCCATATTGTCTACAAAGTTCACCCCCGATTTCTTGGGCAGGTTCATTGTACATTTCTTCACCGTATAAGACGAGTCGGCCAATACGTAAAGATGCCCCGTAAAACCGAAGTCCTGCGAGTTATTGGGAACGAAGGTGAGATGGAAACACTTGTCCTTGTCCACGAATGTGGTGTCCATAATGTAAAACTTATAAAAAGAGATGGCATCACTGGACGAAATAGGGCTGATGAAAGGATACTGCAACAGACGGATATCATTGTCGTAAATATTCACATCCGTAAATACATCCTTCAGCACCGTGCTCAGCATATCTCCCGTTGCAAACAGCTCGTTCACCCCCGTAGAGCTCATTCCTTTGATAATGGTCTTCTCACTCTTGGGATGTTTACGGTAAATTTTCTGCGAAGCGGTCTCGTCCACCGAAATAGGAAGGATGAATTTATTGGTTTCCTCACAAAGTTCGATCTGGTCTTTCAGGAAAGGCATCTTTTTATACATGCCTTTTTCCAGCATCTCGGGAGTCACATCATTCAGTGACATCGTGATCTTCTGATACTTATTGTACTGATAGTAATCGTTCTCGCTCAGCTTATTATTCTTTTTATGAGCGATCACCTTCTTCATCAGTTCCACTGCCGGATTATTCTTACGGGAGTATTTCTCTCGTTTGGGCTTCACCACCACTTCGTCCAGCATGATATCATCCGGTCTCATCCTCACATTCAGGTTCTTGGTGACACCGGGAATTATATTCACCACTTTTGTTACATATCCCACCGCCGAAAAGGTGAGTTTATTCCAGCCTTTACGGGTTTCGACCTTATAATTTCCATCATTATCGGTAATACTTCCTACGCCTTTTCCTTCATAAAAGACTGACAAGTAGGGTATGGGTTCATTCGTCAATGAGTCTGTTACAACGCCTTGTATATTTTGGGCTGACACCGAAATGCAGCATCCTAATAACAAAAATAGTAGAAACGACTTGATATATTTTGTCTTCATTCTTTTCACCGCTATTTTTATGAGGGAACAAAGTTAAGCATTAACTTAAAAGAAAGTTGCTAATATAAGCTAATAAATACAGAAATCTTACATATTGACCAATAAATAGGTGAAATTTAACACCGGAAGAACCATTATGCAGCAAATAAAAAAGGGGTCTTTTCACAAAGCCCCCTTTTTAAGTTTTCAATAGGTATTAGTTTTTTTTTAAGGTAAAAAGATTGTTTTCAGGATAACGATGCAAATATCGAGCCTTTTTTTAAACCAGCCAAATAAAAAACTATGCCATACAACATGTTTTTAGATTTTTCTGTCTTTTTTGGCAGATTATTATTCAAAATGCTCTTTATCGGCCTCATTGTATATACAAAGGTAGCAAAAATATAGACTAAAACAGCATTTTAATGAGTTTTTTCTTTTCCCAAGAAATGTCCATCTACCTTATCGCGATGTTTCAGCACCTTTGCATCGATGAAGAAAACAATTTCTTCGGCGATATTGGTTATATGGTCTCCGGCACGTTCCAGCTTACGGATAACGGTGCCGAGTTCCAGGCAAGTCAGGAAATTATCGGGGTGTGTTTCCAGATATTTTGTAAGGACGGCAGGAGCAGCCGCATTGATTTCGTCCAGCAAATTATCTTTACTGAATACATTGAGGGCTAACTCCAGATTTTCTTCATTCAACGCGTTCTTGGTCATTTCGAGCATACCGAGCACTTGTTTCAGCATCTCTTCTATACGCAGGCTGTGGAGCAGTTCACTATCCAGCACGGTTTCCTCGCTTCTCACCACAAAACGGGCTATGCCTTCGGCAAAATCTCCCAAACGCTCCAAATCACTGTTTATCTTGAACATGGCCAGCACAAAACGCAGGTCAATGGCTACCGGATTGTATAGAGCGATAGTGTCCTCTACATCACTGTCTATTTTCAACTCGAACGCATTCACCCTTTTCTCACGGACAATGACTTGCTGTGCCTGGTCACGGTTAAAGGTCAGCACAGCCTCTCCTGCCCTGTCCAGCTGATTGTAAACCAATGTCCACATCTCGTTCACTTCCTTCTTCAGTGATACAAGTTCTGATTCTATAAATTTCACCATATTCTTAATTCTTGTTTTGTTTATCATTATTTCTTTCACCGCAGATTGCGCAGATTCACACTGATTTTAATTTTCCGGACAGAAGAATAAAAAGACAAATCCGTACCATTAGATCTGAAAAGCAAGCAAGCCCGCATCGGGTTGTGGCACATCAGTTCCAGCTTTATCTTATCTCCCATCTGTGCAACGCTGTGATGAATGCTTCACCCGAAACGCCCTGTAATATAATTCTGGGTCGCTTCCTTGCCCGGATTCGTAAATATTTTCTTCGTATCATCATATTCCACCATATTGCCCATATAGAAGAAGGCTGTCTTGTCACTGACACGCGCGGCCTGCTGCATGTTGTGGGTGACAATAACGATGGTATATTCTTTCTTCAGCTCATGAATCAACTCTTCTACCTTGGCTGTAGAGATAGGGTCCAGTGCCGAAGCCGGTTCATCCATAAGCAGAACCGAAGGAGATACAGCCATGGCACGGGCTATGCACAACCGCTGCTGCTGACCACCGGACAGGGCAAACGCAGACTCTTTCAACTTATTCTTCACCTCATCCCACAATGCGGCTCCTTTCAAGGTTTCCTCCACCCTGTGGCGGATAAACTCATTGTCTTTCACCCCATTTACCCGAAGCCCGTAGGCCACATTCTCGAAAATGCTTTTCGGAAACGGGTTGGGACGCTGAAAGACCATCCCTACGCTCTTGCGCAACTCGTCCACCTGCACGGACTTGTCGTATATATTTCTCCCGTCAATCAAAATCTCCCCCTCCAGACGAGAGCCGGGAATGAGGTCGTTCATGCGGTTGAACAGACGGAGGAAGGTGGACTTGCCACAACCGGACGGGCCTATGAAAGCCACCACCGATTTCTCTTCAATCGTCATGCTTATATCTTTCAGTGCCTGAAAATCACCATAGAAAAAATTTACATGTTTTGCATCTATCTTATTCATATTCTTAATGTTTTAATAATTTGCTGATTTGTCTATGTGCTAATGTACCAATGTCCGTGCGGTACACAGCGCAACCCATCGGCACACCGACAAATTATTAATTCGTTTTTACTTTGTTGGAAAAATACCGGCGGAGTGCATTTGCCAACAGGTTTATAATTAAAATAATAAGGATCAGTACCAACGCCGTACCGTATGCCAAAGGAAGCTGTGACTCCATATCCGTTCCGCTGGTAGAAATCACATAAAGGTGATAAGGCAATGCCATGCATTGGTCCAGAATGCTGTGCGGCAGTTGCGGCAGGAAGTAAGCGGCACACGTAAACAAGATGGGCGCCGTTTCACCCGATACACGTCCCAAAGCCAGAATCAGTCCGGTAATGATGTTGGGCATCCCCATAGGCAGAATCACATGCCAGATGGTTTGCAGCTTGGTCGCGCCCAAAGCCAGACTCCCTTCACGGAAGCTGTCGGGAATCGCCTTCAAGGCTTCTTCGGTGGTGCGTATCACCAAAGGTACACAAAGCAATCCCAACGTCAAAGAACCGGCCAGGATGCTGTCGCCGAACCCCATGTATTTCACAAACAGTGCCATACCAAACAAACCGAACACAATGGACGGAATACCGCTCAGGTTATTGGTCATCATCCGGATAAAGCGGACCAGCTTGCCTTTCGGCGCATACTCGTTCATATAAATGCCACTCATCACTCCCACCGGAAAAGCGAACAGCGCACTGCCCGCCATCAGATAAAAAGTACCTACAATGGCCGGCCATATACCGCCACCCGTCATGCCGTCACTGGGCGCCGTGGTCAGAAACTCCCAGCTGATTACTCCTATACCTTTATATATAATAAAACCGAGAATGGCGAACAGAATGAGGACAATGCTATAACTCAACAGTTTGAAAATGCCGAATGCCAGCCATTGCGAACGTCTTTTACGCGCCCCTTGCCCGACAGGGAAAACATCTTGCTTCATATTTTAAATACTTAATTAATCATTTGTCAATCTATCCATATACCCATTGGCTACGCTGTGTGCCGCATGATCATTAGCACACCGGCAAATCAGTACATTATTTATTTGTTCTTGATGAAATATATTCTACACTAAAGTTGATAAGCATCGTGATGAAAAACAACACTACTCCCAACAGGAACAGGGCTTCATAGTGCGCGCCGCCGGCTGGAGCCTCTCCCAGTTCCGCTGCAATAGTCGCCGGAATGGTACGGAGCGGTTCCAGAATAGTGGTGGGTATCACGGCCGCATTTCCTGTAACCATCAGCACCGCCATCGTCTCGCCTATGGCACGTCCGATGCCCAGGACAACGCCCGAAGTGATTCCCGAAACAGAGAAAGGTATTACCACCTTATATATAGTCTGCCAACGGGTAGCACCCAATGCCAGACTGGCTTCGCGCATGGCACGGGGGCAATTCCGCATCGCATCCTCGCTTACGGTAATGATAGTGGGGAGTGCCATGATAGCCAAAACAATACTTCCGGCCAATCCGGTCTCGCCCACAGGCAGATTAAAGACTTTCTGAATAAGCGGTACGATGACTATCAACCCAAAGAAACCGTAGACCACGGACGGAATACCACTGAGCAGCTCAATAACCGGCTTCAGAAAACTACGGGTTCGATGGTCGGCCACCTCGGACATATACACCGCCACCGACAAGCCGAAAGGCAAAGCGAACAGGATGGCAAAGAAACTCACCCAAAGCGTACCCGTAATCAAAGGAAGAAATCCGAACTGAGGGGCGGGAGTAGCCGTAGGGAACCATTCCTTTCCGGCAAAAACCTCGTCAAAAGAAATAGACTCGTCTTTCAGCAGGTGGCCCGGAAAATCCTTCTCTATAAATTTGGAGGGAACAAAAGCGATGATGCCTGGATTACCGGCAACGATCTCGCCGATGCACCGGGGGGCTTTCTCGTACCCGGCTCCCAACTCTTCCTCCGAGAAATAGGAGGTGATATCCTCCAACCGGAAAACTTTAACCTCCGCGTCCGGTCCTCCCAGCTCTTTCCAGTTGGTAATCTCTTCGTCAAAAACGTCTTTTATTTGTGCCGCACTCAGTTCCTGCACCGGATTGGCTTTATTCACCGCCAGCACATATCCCTCTTCTATGACTTTTTTATTAAAAAGTCCCAAAGCTTCCGCAAACAAGAATACGACAATCAGCAAAATAGTAATGCTCGTTACAAAACCGCTGCAAGTCAATATTCCTTCTACAATCTTTTCCCAAACTCGTTTCATACAGTTTTAGTCTTCTATTTTAATAACCGATGCAAAAAAAGCCTCTTTATATTAAGGTGATATGAAAGAAGCTTGAAGTATTTGCTACAATTATATTACAAACTTGTTACAAGCAAAGACAATCCTGATCTTATTGCCATTTTCCCGCAAGGACGGATTCAATCCACCCTTGCCGGCGAATATTGCCCGTAACAGAATCGTAACACACCAGTAAAACAAATGACACAAGAAAACGTTTCTTTTGCACACGAATTAATATAAGAACTTATGAATCAATTAAAAGCTCTATTTCTTTTTATTCTATTGGCTTGTAGTCTGAATATTACCGCACAACGCATAAAAGGCAGTGACACGGTGTTGCCTGTGTCACAGGAAACAGCCGAGATTTTCATGAAAGATGATCCCGACCGGCGGGTAACCGTCACCGGCGGAGGAACCGGAGTGGGAATTTCCGCCCTGATGGACAACACGACAGATATCGCTATGGCTTCCCGTCCCATCAAATTCAGCGAAAAGATGAAACTGAAAGCCGCCAAACAGGAAGTGGAGGAGGTAATCATAGCGTATGATGCCCTGGCCGTCATTGTAAACCCGTCCAACCCTGTCAGCCAACTGACACGCCAGCAACTGGAAGCCATATTCCGCGGCAAGATAACCAATTGGAAGCAACTGGGAGGACCCGATATGAAAATTATTGTCTATTCCCGCGAAACCTCTTCGGGAACTTACGAATTTTTCAAAGAAAGCGCCCTGAAGAACAAGAACTACATGAGCAGCAGCTTGTCCATGCCCGCCACCGGAGCCGTGATCCAGTCTGTAAGCCAGACCAAAGGCGCTATCGGCTATGTGGGACTGGCCTACTTGTCCCCCCGGGTGAAAGCCATCGCCGTTTCCTACGACGACGGCAAGCACTATGTACTGCCCAGCCTTGAAAACGGAAAGAAGAAACTTTACCCCGTAGTACGCCCTCTTTACTACTATTACAACGTAGCCAATAAGGAAAAAGTAACCCCGTTCATCGAGTATATCCTGTCGCCCCAGGGGCAAAATATTATAAAAAACGGTGGATATATTCCTGTGAAATAAAGGATATCCCAAAAAGAATGCGTACTTTTGCAGCAAAAGTGTAAAATTGATATCACAATGACTGAAATGAACGCTACAGAAGCTACAGAGAAGAAAAGTCTGAACTTCATTGAACAGGCAGTTGAGAACGACCTGAGAGAAGGTAAAAACGGAGGGAAAGTACAAACCCGCTTTCCGCCCGAGCCGAACGGCTACCTGCACATCGGTCATGCCAAAGCCATCTGTCTGGATTTCGGGATAGCTGCACGCTATGGTGGCGTATGTAACCTGCGTTTTGACGACACCAACCCGACCAAAGAAGATATGGAATACGTGGAAGCCATCAAGGAGGACATCCAATGGCTCGGATTCCAGTGGGGAAACGAATATTATGCATCCGACTACTTCCAGCAATTATGGGATTTCGCCGTCAATCTGATAAAGGAAGGAAAGGCTTATATAGACGAACAGAACTCAGAACAAATCGCGGCACAAAAAGGCACTCCCACCCAACCCGGAACCGAGAGTCCTTACCGCAACCGTCCCATCGAGGAAAGCCTGGAACTGTTCAACAAAATGAACAGCGGTGAAATAGAAGAAGGCAAAATGGTGCTCCGTGCCAAAATAGACATGGCAAGCCCCAACATGCACTTCCGCGACCCTATTATTTATCGTGTGGTAAAGACTCCGCACCACCGTACAGGCGAAACCTGGAAAGCATACCCCATGTATGACTTTGCACACGGACAGAGCGACTATTTTGAAGGAGTGACCCATTCGCTGTGTACCCTGGAGTTCGTACCCCACCGTCCGTTGTACGACCTGTTCGTGGACTGGGTAAAAGAGGGTAAAGATCTGGACGACAACCGTCCTCATCAGTATGAGTTCAACAAACTGAACCTGAACTACACCTTGATGAGCAAGCGTAACCTGCTGATTCTGGTAAAAGAACATCTGGTAAACGGTTGGGACGACCCCCGTATGCCGACTCTCTGCGGTTTCCGCCGTCGCGGCTACTCGCCTGAGTCCATCCGCAAATTTGTAGACAAGATAGGTTATACCACTTACGATGCCCTGAATGACTTCGCCCTGCTGGAAAGTGCTGTCCGCGAAGACTTGAACAGCCGTGCCACCCGTGTATCGGCAGTCATCAATCCGGTGAAACTGATCATTACCAACTATCCCGAAGGACAGGTGGAGGAAATGGAAGCTGTCAACAACCCGGAAGATCCGTCGGCAGGCACACACACCATCGAATTCAGCCGCGAACTGTGGATAGAACGCGACGACTTCATGGAAGACGCCCCGAAGAAATATTTCCGTATGACTCCGGGACAGGAAGTGCGTCTGAAAAGCGGATACATCGTGAAATGCACAGGCTGCAAGAAAGACGACAACGGCAACGTGGTGGAGGTATACTGCGAATACGATCCCGACAGCAAAACAGGTATGCCGGGCAGCAACCGCAAAATCAAAGGTACCATCCACTGGGTAAGCTGCGCACACTGTCTGCCTGCCGAAGTACGCCTGTACGACCGCCTGTGGAAAGTGGAGAACCCGCGTGATGAGATGGCCGCCATCCGCGAAGCAAAGAACTGCGACGCACTGGAAGCCATGAAAGAAATGATCAACCCCGATTCGTTGAATGTATTAACCAACTGCTATGTAGAGAAATATCTGGCCGATGCCAAACCGCTGGATTACTTGCAGTTCCAGCGCATCGGTTATTTCAATGTAGACAAAGACTCTACACCGGAACATCTGGTGTTCAACCGCACCGTATCTTTAAAAGATACCTGGAGCAAAATCAATAAATAAAAACAAGCTTATGAACTACGACATGTCTTCTTACTTTGAAGACCCGGAATTTAAAGAAGCATTGGCAAAATACGAGGGTATGGTGGAGAACCATACCCCCGCTTATTTTGAAGCTGATGAATTGATCGATATCGCCGAATACTACACTTTAAAAGGAAGACATAAAGATGCAGACAAGGCCATAGACCTCACTCTCCAATTACATCCCGAAAACACAGACGCCCTGGTTTTCCGGATACGCTCCCTGATGCTGCAAAACAAAAAGGAAGAAGCCAAAGTGGTAGCGCAACTCATCGCCAACAGCACCGACCGTGAATGCAGGTTCCTGCAAGCTGACATGCTGATGGAGGAGGACCGCATAGAAGAGGCCGAGGAGATATTCAAACAACTGGTCATGGACGAGGAGTACGAAGTGGATACGCTGCTGGATATCATCCAGGACTATACCAACGCCAATCAGGAAGAATATGCCGGACAATGGGTAGACTGCCTGTTTGCTCATTCCGACATGCAAACCCTGCCCAAAACCAACCAACGCCTCCGCGATGTGCTGTGCGATTATTACAGCACGTTCAACAAGCCCGACTTGGCCATCCCCTACCTGAACATGACCCTGAACGAGTATCCCTATTCCATCGAGCATTGGAACGAACTGGGGAAATGCCATCTGCAACAATGCCAATACGAAGAGGCGAACGAAGCCTTGGATTTCGCATTAGCCATTGATGATGAAAATACAGATTCATTGACTTTGAAAGCATTTGGTTACCACCAGGCAGGCAATTTAAAGGAATCCTGCGACTACTATCTCCGCCTGGCCAATGTGAGCAAGAACAAGACGAAAGCCTATCTGGCACTGGCACAAATCTATCTGGAGATGCGGGATCATGCTTCGGCCATCAGCTATATAGAAAAGCTGATAAACCGGAAATCGGGCCTGACCGACTACGAATTGGCCGAGTTATATTCTGACACGGCGCTCTGTCATGCCTATCTGGGGCATACCGAAAACGGATACAAATATATCAACCAAGCATTGGAGCTGAACGAACATGATGCCGAAATACGTATCGCAGCCGGACGCTTCTTTACAATAGAAGCTCAAAAAAGCGATATCAGCGAAGAGGAACAAGAAAACAACCTCCGCAATGCGGAACATCAATTCACACGTGCATTGGAGTTTACTCCGAAGGAGGAACGGTTTGATGTGCTGTTCAAAATCGGCTCTCTATATTTTGACGAACATAATTTTGAATATGCCAACCAGTACTTCGAACTAATAAACAAAGAATTTCCGGAGGATGCCGATGCCACTTACTTTTTTCTGGCTTACGGTTATTACCACCAGCAGGAATCCGCTTCGTTCATGCACTATCTGGCTAAAATCAGAAAAGAAATTCCGGATATGTACGCCACCATGGGAACCGGCGATACCATACTGATGATCGACACCTACTTCAATGAAGCGCTGCGTGCCATTAAAGAAGATGTCAGCACAGGCAAGATTAACTTAAACAAATATTTATAATAATTTTATGGAATCAGTTGCATTTATCCAGTGGTGTCTGGACCACTTGAATTATTGGACAATAACGTTATTAATGGCCATCGAAAGCTCTTTTATCCCTTTCCCCTCGGAAGTGGTAGTGCCGCCCGCCGCCTATAAGGCTGCCGGAGGAAACAGTGACCTGAATGTATTTCTGGTAGTTATATTTGCGACCATCGGAGCCAATATAGGAGCCATCATCAATTATTATATAGCCTATTTCGTAGGCCGTCCGCTGGTTTATAAATTTGCGAACAGCCGCTTCGGACACATGTGCCTGATTGATGAAGCCAAGGTTCAGAACGCAGAACACTACTTTGACAAGCACGGGGCACTCTCCACCTTTATCGGACGTCTTATTCCTGCCGTCCGCCAGCTTATCTCCATTCCTGCCGGTCTGGCCAAGATGAAATTATCCACTTTCCTGCTGTACACAACGCTGGGAGCAGGTATCTGGAATGCCATCCTGGCAGCCATCGGTTACTATCTGCAATCAGTGGTTCCCGAAGAGCAGTTATTGAGTACCGTCACCGAATACAGCCACGAGTTAGGATATTGCTTTATAGCTATCGGCGTTTTAATAGTAGGTTTCCTGATTTATAAAGGAAGAAAATAAAAAAGAATGAACTTTTTTCCATTTAAATTTGTTATCATTACAGTATCGAACTAAAATATAATAAAATTATGGCAAAAACAGCATTTAAAGGAACACCGGTAACACTAGCCGGAGAATTTGTGAAAGCAGGAACCTCAGCTCCGGAATTTACATTGGTAAAAGGAGATTTGAGCAATTATACATTAAAAGACGGGAAGGGCAAATATCTGATTCTGAACATTTTCCCCAGTATGGATACCGGCGTGTGCGCTACTTCCGTACGCAAGTTCAACCAGCTGGCTGCAAACCAGCCCAATACGGTGGTGTTGGCAATCTCTAAAGACCTGCCATTCGCCCAGGGACGCTTCTGCACTACTGAAGGCATCACCAACGTTATTCCTTTGTCTGATTATCGCTATACTTCCGATTTCGCTGAAAAGTATGGTGTATTGATGACTGATGGTCCTTTGGCTGGATTATTGGCACGCTCGGTTGTAGTGATTGACCCGGAAGGAAAAGTGGTTTATACCGAACTTGTTCCCGAAATAACCCAGGAACCGAATTATGAGGCCGCACTGAAAGCGGTAAAATAAAAAGTGCTTCCCGAAAGAATAAAGAAAACGGCAGAAGATTTTTACAATCTATCCACATAGTTTTTAGGGCAGTTTCCGGCATAGCTTCTTGAAAGTTATGCCGGAAATTTTTATATGTCATGCTTGAAAGATCTATAATCTTACATCTTCATCCTTTAGACAAGTACCATTGGTACATTCTGTGTACCCCTTCTTCTATATCAATCTTATGCTGCCAGCCCAGCCGGTGCAATTTGCTTACATCCGTCAGCTTACGCATAGTGCCGTCCGGTTTCGTAGCGTCAAAAGTCAGTTTGCCCTGATAGCCCACCTCCTTGACAATCTTGTCCGCCAGTTGGGCAATGGTGATTTCTTTCCCCGTACCGATATTGATATGACAGTTGCGGATATCCTTGGAGCCGGGTGTGTATGTATCCTTAAAATCCACATGCTCCATGATATAGACACTGGCATCAGCCATCTCCTCACTCCATAAGAACTCACGCAACGGCTTGCCTGTTCCCCACAAAGTTACTTCCTGCCCGGTTATACCATACTTTTTCAGAATGGAGAGAATCTCCTCATCCGTATGCGAACCGTCTATCCCCTCTACGGGACGAAGATTCATATCTTTACGCACCGCATCCCAGTCCCCCTCATTCAGGCATTTTCCCAAATGAATCTTACGAATCATGGCAGGCAGCACATGGCTGTTCTCCAAATGGAAATTATCATTGGGACCGTAAAGGTTCGTAGGCATCACGGCTATGTAATTGGTTCCATATTGCAAGTTAAAGCTTTCGCACATCTTCAACCCGGCAATCTTCGCAATAGCATACGGTTCGTTGGTATATTCCAAGGGAGAAGTCAGTAACACATCTTCCTTCATGGGTTGTACGGCATCACGAGGATAAATGCAAGTGCTTCCCAAAAACAAGAGTTTCTTTACATCATGGCGGAAACTCTCCCCTATCACATTCTGCTGAATCTGCAAGTTCTGATAAATAAAATCGGCACGGTAAAGACTGTTCGCCATGATGCCTCCCACATGTGCCGCTGCCAGAATGACATACTGGGGCTGCTCTTCATCAAAAAACTTCTTCACAGCCTGCCCGTCCAGCAAATCCAGTTCTTTGTGAGAACGGCCTACCAGATTGGTATATCCCTTTTGCTGCAAATTATTCCATATAGCAGACCCCACCAGTCCGTGGTGGCCTGCTACATATATCTTGGCTGTTTTTTCCATTATTCTGCTATTTGAGCCTTTAAATACAGTTTCTTCACGAACTTCATATCATGCTTCACCATGATTTTCACCAGTTCGGGGAAAGAAGTCTTACGGGGATTCCAGCCCAGCAACGTTTTGGCTTTAGTGGGATCACCCAACAACTGCTCCACTTCGGCGGGACGGAAATACTTAGGATCGACGGCAACCAGTTCCTTGCCCGTCGCCACATCGATACCTCTTTCATCCACCCCTTTGCCTTCCCAGCGCAATTCAATGCCCACTTCCTTGAAAGCCAAGGTACAGAACTCGCGCACCGTATGGTATTCGCCGGTCGCAATGACAAAATCTTCGGGAGTATCATGCTGAAGAATCATCCACATACACTCCACATAATCCTTGGCATAGCCCCAGTCGCGCAAAGAATCCAGATTTCCCAGATACAGCTTGTCCTGATATCCCTGGGCTATACGTGCGGCAGCCAAAGTAATCTTGCGTGTTACGAAATTTTCACCACGGCGTTCACTCTCATGGTTGAACAGGATGCCGTTCACGGCAAACATACCGTAACTTTCACGATAGTTCTTGGTAATCCAGAAACCATACTGCTTGGCCACCCCATACGGAGAACGGGGATAGAAGGGAGTCGTTTCCTTCTGAGGCACTTCCTGTACCAGTCCGAACAATTCGGAAGTCGATGCCTGATAAATCTTGGTCTTCTTTTCCAGGCCCAGAATACGGACCGCTTCCAACATACGCAGCGTGCCTACCGCATCCGCTTCCGCAGTGTACTCGGGTACATCGAAACTTACTTTCACATGGCTCTGAGCAGCCAGATTATAGATTTCATCGGGCTGTACAGCCTGAATGATACGTATCAGCGAACTACTGTCGGTCATATCCCCCCAATGCAGATTCACCAGACGGGTCTTTTGCATATCACGAACCCACTCGTCCAGATAAAGATGTTCGATACGACCGGTATTGAATGAAGAAGAACGGCGCAGAATACCGTGAACCTCATATCCCTTTTCAATCAAAAACTCTGCCAGGAATGAACCGTCCTGACCTGTAATACCTGAAATTAAAGCTACTTTTTTCATTTCGTTTATTGTAAATGGCCTTATGCAAGCCCTCTTGGTTATTTCATATCACATAGCTATCTACTGCTATCTGCCTTTCGGCATGGCAAAGGGCGGAATGACCAAACAGAACGGCAGATGACAGACAGCATACACTCCATGTATGCAGAAATAAAATATATACAAGAAAGAATATTTACTCCGCCGAAAATTCTTTGATGCGCTGTTCCTCGCTCAACCGGCAGATCAGCAATGTGTTATTCTTCTCAGCAACGATATATCCGTCCAGTCCCTGTACCACCACCCTCTTTTCCTGTGTAGTGTGAATCACACAGTTACGGGTTTCATACAACTTTATATTCTCACCTATCTGCGTATTATTATGGGCATCTTTCGGCAAATTCTCGTGCAATGATCCCCAAGTACCCAGATCACTCCACCCAAAGCTGGCAGGAAGGACAAAAATCTCATCCGCCTTCTCCATAATGGCATAATCCACCGAAATGTTCTCGCACAAAGGGAAATTCCGGTCAATCATTTCCTGCTCCTTGTCCGTATAATAATAAGGAAGCAAACGCTCGAACACCTTCGAAATGGCAGGCTGATATACGCGCAGGGCGTTCACCACCGTATTTACATTCCACACAAAAATACCGGCATTCCAGAAGAAATTATTTTTTTGAATATAGCGCCGGGCTGTTTCCAGATCGGGTTTCTCTTTAAAAGAATACACCCGGAATACCTCCTTATTGGCGGTAGAAGGTACACTGAGATCAGCTTCAATGTAACCGTAGCCCGTCTCAGGACGGGTAGGTTTCATGCCCAGGGTAAGGATAGCGTCCGAATCGGCCGTAAAATTCATCGCCGAATTAATCACCCGCTGAAACTCCGCGATATTCATCACAATGTGGTCGCTGGGGGTCACCACCATATTGGCCTTAGGATTACGTGCCTTTATTTTCCAACTGACATATGCTATACAAGGAGCCGTATTGCGACGGCAAGGCTCACGCAGGATATGATCATCAGCAATATCGGGCAACTGCTCCTTTACAGTATCCGCATACTTCTCTGATGTCACCACCCAAATATTTTCCGGAGGACAGATCCCCTGAAAACGGTCAGCCGTAAGTTGGATCAATGTACGGCCGCAACCCAGTACATCAATAAATTGCTTAGGATAATCAGGAGTACTCATCGGCCAGAAACGGCTTCCAACACCTCCGGCCATTATAACGAGGTGATTATTCTTGATGTTCATATGATTCATTTTTTACGTTGTATGACCGCAAAGATAAGTATTATTTTTTAAAAAAAGTATTGCGTTTTAATTTATATGTCCTATATTTGCATACGACTAACATTTTTTTTGTCATGAAACAACCGACAACTGAAAACTCTGATATAATTAAACTAGTAGCGATATTAGGTGATTTTGCCTTGTTGAACCTTTCTATGATACTTGTGTTTTTTATTCTGAAAGGAATAGATTCACAGGCCATAGCCCATATTTCATTGAAAACCTACCTGCTGACTTCCAACCTGTGCTATATTCCCTGCATATCCATCTTTGGGGTCATACTGCACAACCGCATAGTGCGTCCGGAACAGATTGTAGGCCGCCTGTTAGGAACAATCAGCTTGCATGTAGTCATCTTCCTCACGGTGCTGGCCATTATTAAGGTAGATAACTTCTCACGCATCTATCTGCTTGCTTTCTATCTGTCTTTCATACCTTTAGCTATAGGATGGCGACTGACATTGCGGTTCTTTGTGAAAATGTTCCGCCGCAGTGGCAGGAACCTGCACACCACTGTACTGATAGGCGACGGGGACAATATGGTGGAGCTGTACCATACGTTGAACGATTTGACTTACGGATACAGGGTTTTAGGCATTTTCTATGATGAGAAGGACTCTAATTACCCCGAAGGGATTCCCTTTAAAGGTCCTGTAAACCAATTATTTGAATGGTTGTCCCATAACACCGTGCACGAACTGTACTGTGGTCTGCCATCCAGCAGAAAGGATGATATTCTGGCCATCATGAACTATTGCGAGAACAATCTGATCCGCTTCTATAGCGTACCTCATGTACGTAATTACATAAAGCGTCAGCTGCAACTGGAATTATTGGGTGAAGTTCCTGTATTGTCCATCCGTACCGAGCCGTTGCAGAACCCGGTAAACAGACTGGCAAAACGGTTATTTGATTTGACATTTTCCTCTCTGTTTTTACTTACAATTTTTCCATTTATATACCTGATTGTAGGTCTTATTATTAAAATTACCTCACCTGGTCCCATATTCTTCAAACAGGAGAGAAACGGGGAAAACGGGAAAATCTTTAAATGCTATAAGTTCCGTTCCATGAAAGTGAACGCATTGTCCGATTCATTGCAGGCTACCAAGAATGATCCCCGCAAGACCAAGTTCGGCAACTTCCTGCGTAAAAGCAATCTGGACGAACTGCCGCAATTCATTAATGTATTCAAAGGAGAGATGTCCATTGTAGGTCCCAGACCCCATATGCTGAAACATACAGAGGAATATTCCCAACTGATTAACAAATACATGATGCGCCACCTTGTCAAACCCGGAATTACCGGATGGGCGCAAGTCACCGGCTACCGGGGAGAAACCAAAGAACTTTCCCAAATGGAAGGCAGGGTAAGAAGAGACTTGTGGTATATTGAGAACTGGACTTTCCTGCTCGACATCCGCATCATGATAAAAACAGTAACCAACATGTTCCGGGGCGAGAAAAACGCCTATTAATCCAAATCGTAGGGACATATAAAAAATAAAAAGATATGAAAGGTATTGTACTAGCCGGAGGTTCAGGCACGCGCCTCTATCCTATTACCAAAGGAGTATCCAAACAGTTGCTCCCTGTCTTCGACAAACCCATGATTTATTATCCTATATCGGTACTTATGCTGGCCGGCATACGGGAAATACTCATTATCTCCACCCCATACGACTTACCGAGCTTCAAAAGACTGTTAGGAGACGGAAGCGATTTCGGAGTACGCTTTGAATATGCGGAACAGCCTTCGCCCGACGGACTGGCTCAGGCTTTCATCATCGGCGAGAAATTCATCGGGAATGATTCCGTCTGCCTTGTACTGGGTGATAACATATTCCACGGCAACGGCCTGTCCGCCATGTTGAGAGAATCCGTACGTGCTGCCGAAGAGGACAAGAAAGCAACGGTATTCGGCTATTGGGTCAGTGACCCCGAAAGATATGGCGTAGCGGAATTCGACAAGGAAGGCAACTGCCTCTCTATTGAAGAAAAACCTGCCCAACCTAAGTCCAACTATGCCGTGGTGGGACTCTATTTCTATCCCAACAAGGTGGTGGAAGTAGCCAAGAATATCAAGCCTTCGGCACGGGGAGAACTGGAAATCACCACCGTAAACCAGCAATTTCTTCAGGACAAGGAATTGAAAGTACAGACATTGGGCAGAGGTTTCGCATGGCTGGATACCGGTACTCACGACTCGCTGGCCGAGGCAAGTACCTACATCGAAGTCATTGAAAAGCGCCAGGGGTTGAAAGTGGCGTGCCTTGAGGGCATAGCTTTGAGAAAAGGCTGGATTACTTCGGAAAAGATGCAGGAACTGGCCCAGCCGATGCTTAAAAACCAATACGGACAATATTTACTGAAAGTTATAAAAGAACTGGGATTAGAATAATGGAAGTTATAAAAACAGCAATAGACGGGGTTTTCATTTTGGAACCCCGTATTTTTAATGATGCAAGAGGGTATTTCTTTGAAAGCTTCTCGGGACGTGAATTTGAAGAAAAAGTATGCAGGACTACATTTGTACAGGATAATGAGAGTTTCTCCACTTATGGTGTATTACGCGGCCTGCATTTCCAGAAACCTCCTTTCACACAAAGCAAGCTGGTGCGTGTGATCAAGGGAGCGGTACTGGATGTGGCTGTAGATATCCGGAAAGGTTCTCCCACTTTCGGAAAGCATGTGGCTGTAGAATTGACCGGAGAGAATCACCGGCAGTTTTTTATCCCCCGCGGATTCGCACACGGCTTTGCGGTACTAAGTGACGAGGTGTTGTTCCAATACAAGTGTGACCATTATTATGCTCCGCAAAGCGAAGGAGGAATCGCATGGGACGACCCCGATCTAGGCATAGACTGGCGACTTCCGGCCGATAAGGTTATTTTGTCCGACAAGGACAAGAAACATCCGAGATTGAAAGACTATCAAACGGATTTCGACTTTAATCAAAGTTTATATTAAAGGCTGTTTTGATTCTGCGTTTGTCCGGTTTTTGCCAGTGAAATTAAAGAAACCGAAAACTGCACACCGGACTATCGTAACGTTCAGGACAACATTTCCGAAGATTGAACCTATAAAAACAGGGTGCACCTCCTACGAAAGAGATGCACCCTGTTTTTATAGGTCAATATCTTTATATCACTTCTTCTCCATCCCCTCCTGAGGAGCATTAAGCCCCTCCTTCAGATTTTCAAAGAATTCACGTCCGAACAAGATCCATGCGGAAGCGCCCGCCACTGCCAGGAAAATAAATCCGACAAGAATCACCTTCTTGCTGGTTCCCGAAGGCAGCAACGGCACACTGGCAGGTTCCACAACGGCAAATACAGGTTTGGCCTCCTGTACTTTGGCCCGTGCCACCTGCAATTGGGTAGCCACCTGGCTATACACCTGATATGCCAGATTCATATCATTCTGCAACCGTTCTCTCTCCGTCAAAGCACTTTGAAGGACAACCCCCTTGTTGGCATCCATGTAATTGGCATAATTCTGCTGGGCTACATAATACTCCTGCTGGCGTTCCTTATACAATTGTTCCAGATAAGCACAATCCTGCTGGGCTTTGGAGACCCTGTACGCTGTGATATACTCCTGAAGCTTCACCACTACCGTGTCTGTAATGGCGGCCGTAACCATCGGGTCCTGCAAAGTCACCGTCACTGTGGTGATGCCGGTTTTCTTATCCACATCAGCAGTAATCGCCTTACGCATGGCTTCCACTTTCTTCGCCTGATCTTCTGTCAGGTGGAAAGGATCCAGCCTGTTCCCTTCTTCCTCTTCCTTATCGGAGAAGAGAGATTTCACCCCGCCTATAGCCGCCCCGGGCAATCCCATAACAGCACCCCACCACGGAGCTTTCTGCTCATCGAGATAAGCTACAAAAGTAGTATCCACCTCACCGTCCAACGTGGTGACATGTGCATTAAACAGTTCCAGAATGAAAGGAGTAGACGCTACTATATCCGGGAAAAGAGATACGTTCAACGCATCCGCCTCACTGCCCAGACTCATGCCTCCGATCCCCAGCATGGCAGCCATTCCCGACAGGCTCCCCCCTCCGCTTTTACCGGATTCGGGAGACAATGTCACTTCCACCGTATATTGCTTGGGAATACTCAGAGCGATAATCACCCCTACAATAGCACCTATTCCGGCAACCTTCAGCAGCATCTTTCGGGCAGCCCACAACTTACGGACATACTCCATCAAATCAATTTCCAACTCCTCGTCTTCCCGTGGTCTTTCCGTATTATTCGTATAATTCTTATCTTCCGCCATACTGTTTCTATTTTAAGATATTAGCAATAGATGCAATCATAGTAGCCAACGACGCACTGGTGGTTGCTATGGACAAGGTGTTCTGCAAAGACCAGTTGCTCTTTTCCTTCACCGGAACAATCACCTCACAGCCCGGCTGGATCAGCTCACGGCTACCTTTCTTCGCTCTCTTCACCTGACCGTTCATATATACAATATACACCTTGCTCTTCTTCGCACGGAAACCGTAACCTCCGGCCTGCTCTATATAATATTTCAACGTCTTGCCATCTTCAAATGAAACGGTATTGGGATACATCACAGCCCCGCTGATACGTACCGTGTTGTTGTATTCGGGAATTTCAATCACATCCCCCTCACGCAATACGATATCCGCACTGGAGCCGGGTTTAAGCATCGCTTTTTCCAAATCGATACCCACATAATAGATATCTCCCAAATCCAGCCGGTTGACATCAATGGAGTCCTTTCCAGTCTTGGCCATGTCCAGAACCGTTTCCATACGTTTGCGTTCATCGGCATTGATACGACGGCTTAAACGGGCCCCTTTGATATAAGCAAACGGAGTCACTCCACCTGCCTTCTTGATCAAATCGGAAAGACGTTCGCTCTTCTCTGTCAGCGCATAATCACCTTCATACAAAACCTCACCGGTCACCTGCACATTCACCTGTTCCTGATAAGCAGGGCTCTTACGCACATATACCTGATCGTATGGCTGCAACACAAAACCCGGTTCTCCGTCTATCACAAAACCGTCTTTCAGAGAAAACGAGTACATTTGTCCTATGGTGGAAACCGCTTCCGTACCTTTGCTATCCTTGATACGGCGGGAAACATCCACACGGACGGTAGAAGCCGACTCCATCAATCCGCCAGCCTGGATTATAATATCCTCCAAAGTCGTATTGTCGGCAAAAGCGAACTCACCCGGACGGGCAACCTCACCATACACCATGACGCTTCCCACATCCTCCAAGTCATGAATACTGGGAATATAAAGCACATCATTACGCTGCAAAGGTACATCGGGTGCAGTACCGTCCATGATGCCTTTTATATCTACTTGAATAACCTCTTTCTTCAGATTCTCGCGCTCGCGATGCAACACCGCACGTCCTGTAAAGGCATCACCCATAAGGCCTTCAGCCTTTTCCACCAGTTGGCGGACTGTATTCAAGGTTCCTCCGAACTGATAAATGCCCGGACGATAGACAGCCCCCTTGATTTCAAGCTTGTTCTCAAAACGGTCCAGAATAGCTTCAGCAGTCAGCGCATCACCATCTTTTACCTGGAATACGGAATAATCAATATCATCAATCGTATAAATCTGATACTCCTTTCCGTTTTGACGAATCATGCGGAGAGAACGGGTATAGGCATCCCCCGAAAATCCACCGGCATACTTCAACAACGTGGCAACACTTTCGTTGTTTTTCATCTCGTATTTCATGGGGCGTTTCACATTACCCTCTATGCTAACCAACGCCTCGTATGGAGGAACGATGATCACATCGCCTTCCTGCAAGCGGATATCATCATTGATTTTACCTTTCATAATAAAATCGTACACATCTACGGTAGCGATTTTCTGTCCTCCGCGCACTACTTGTATATTGCGCAAGCTACCGATATCGCTCACGCCACCGGCACGGTACAGTGCATGAAACACGGTAGAGAAAGAAGACAATGCATAAGTTCCCGGTTGGAACACTTCCCCCATCACGTTCACCTGGATCGTCCGGCTGTTTCCCAAAGTAACCTTGATTTGTGAGGACGGGTTCTGTTCATTATCAAGCCCTGCATAAATCTTATTCAGTTCTTTACGCAAATATTGGTTGGCTTCGGCAATAGTCATGCCGTTCAGATAAATCAATCCCAAATCGGGGATCGTGATAGATCCGTCCGGAGATACATTATCGCGGATGGTGGCCTGGTTTGTACCCCAGATGTCAATGATTACCTCATCACCCGGCCCCAGACGGTAATTAGGAGGAGTAGCCAGATTCACACTCGGCTCGAATGTAAGGTTTCTGGTTTCAAAAATGTCCCGTCCGTACACCTTATCCTTCTGCATTTCTTCCATATCGCCCATGCCCATCCCCTCGTAATAGCGATTGGCAGAAACACTGTCCGACAAGTTCTTCCCTACCACTCTGCCCGCAACCGGACGTTGGTCGAAAGTAAAATTCTCTGTTACATAGATATCTTCCTGCGTCTTTGTCTTTTCACGCAAACGGTTCCGATTTTGCATCGTTGCATTTGCGTCTTTATCAGCAGACCCATTTTGCTGTTCATAAAGTTTCTTTACACGCTTAGCCTGTTCTTGTGTCACTCCTCTACGGGCTAACTCTGTAGCAATCTGACGTTGGTCTTTTCCTTGTTGCATGCCCGTCTTCACATATTCCAACACCTGTTGGTCACTCATAGATTGCTGTGCAAGCACAGAACCTGAGAGGGCAAAAACTAAGACCAGTACGGATAATAGTTTTTTTATCATATAAATTCAATAAACTTAGTAATTTAGCAGCCGCAAAGGTAGATATTATTTTCGATATAGGCGAGTATTATTTCATAAATATCCCTCTAACAAATATAAAAACGGCTGCCACCTGACGGTGTACAGCCGTTTATTCTTTAATAATCCGTTAGCAGAATTCATTCAGACTTCATTGCACAGCCCTCCTTCTTAAAAAAGGTCTGCAAGGGTAAAACTTGTGCAATACCATTCCGGCCGGATCAGCAATACATATTTACGATGGCTTCGTACAATTCCTGCTTACCGCTTACTTGCTTGGGCTCACCATTCTGCTTAGCATAAGCCACTACGTCTTCCAATGTCAGCTTGCCTTCTTCAAATTCTTTGCCTTTGCCACTGTCGAATGAAGCATAGCGGTCTGACAACATCTTGCAGTAAGGAGATTCATTAAGCAAAGCAGCAGCACTTTCCAATGCACGCGCCATAGCGTCCATACCTGCAATATGGGCGATAAAGATATCTTCCAGATCAGTAGAGTTACGACGTGTCTTGGCATCAAAGTTGGTACCGCCATTACCCAAACCGCCGTTGCGGATAATCTGCATCATGGCCTGGGTCAGTTCGTAATTGTCGATAGGGAACTGGTCTGTATCCCATCCGTTCTGATAATCGCCACGGTTAGCGTCAATAGATCCCAACATTCCGTTATCTACCGCAACAGCCAGTTCATGTTCAAATGTATGACCAGCCAACGTAGCATGATTCACTTCAATGTTCACCTTGAAATCCTTGTCCAGTCCGTGAGTTTTCAAGAACCCTACCACAGTTTCGGTATCCACATCATATTGATGCTTAGTCGGCTCCATCGGTTTGGGTTCAATCAGGAAAGTACCTGTAAACCCTTTGCTCCGGGCATAATCGCGGGCGATGGTCAACATCTGAGCCAGATGTTCTTTCTCACGCTTCTGATCTGTATTCAATAAAGACATATACCCTTCACGTCCACCCCAGAACACGTAATTGGAGCCACCCAGTTCGATGGTAGCGTCAATAGCGTTCTTTATCTGGACAGCAGCGCGGGCAACCACATCAAATTCGGGGTTTGTAGCAGCCCCGTTCATATAGCGTGCATGACCAAAAACATTTGCCGTACCCCATAACAATTTGATTCCGGTTTCAGCCTGTTTCTGTTTGGCATAAGCAACTATCTCTTTCAGATTCGCTTCATATTCCTCGATTGTATCGGCTTCCTCACACAAGTCCACATCATGGAAACAATAATATTCGATTCCCATTTTCTGCATGAATTCAAAGCCGGCATCCATCTTATTCTTGGCAGCCTGCACCTTATCGGCATCACCGTTCCAAGGGAATTTCTTTGTTCCGCCGCCAAACTGGTCACCGCCCTCGGCACACAACGTATGCCACCATGCCATAGCAAACTTCAACCAGTCTTTCATCTTCTTTCCGTTAATTACCTTTTCAGCATCATAATAACGGAACGCCATCGGGTTCTTACTTTCCTTACCTTCAAATTTAATCTTTCCTATACCGGGAAAATACTCTTTTGTAGCCATAATTCTTTACTTATTTTAATAACTTGTTCTAATTTATCTACTATTTTTTTTCAACACGCAGGCGGAATAGCCATTTCTTTATCCGAAGGTCCTTAAAAGGCAGCCATCGCTCTCTCCAGATTGGATTTCCAGCGGGCATACGCATCATCGTAAGCAGTACGCTGTGCCACATCAGGCTCTATCACCTCCAGTTTTTCCAATGTGGCAAATGCCTCGTTGTTATCTTTATAAACACCCGCGCCTATGCCGGCCCCCTTGGCGGCGCCCACCGATCCATCCGTGTCATACAGTTCGATTACAGCCCCTGTCACTCCCGCCAACGTTTCGCGGAAGATAGGACTGAGAAACATATTGGCATGTCCGGCATGAATCTTCTGTACAGGGATACCCATCTGCTCCATGATATCAATGCCGTATTTAAACGAGAACACGATCCCTTCCTGTGCGGCACGAACAATATGCTGCTTTCCATGCAGGTTAAAATTAACTCCACATATAGAGCATCCTGTCTCTTTATTTTCCAGCATACGCTCCGCCCCGTTGCCAAAAGGAAGAATACTTACTCCGGCACTGCCGACAGGAGCCTGTGCCGCCAGCCTGTTCATATCACTGTAAGAAATACCTTCGGGAGCCACATTACGTTTCACCCACGAATTCAATATACCGGTACCATTGATACACAACAACACTCCCAGACGGGTCTGCTCGGCAGTATGATTTACATGGGCAAAAGTATTCACCCGGGATTTCGGATCATAATTCACCTCACCGTTCACGCCATATACCACTCCCGATGTTCCTGCCGTAGAAGCAATCTCTCCCGGATTGAACACATTGAGCGACAAAGCATTATTAGGCTGGTCTCCGGCGCGATAGGTTACAGGAATTCCCTCTCTCAGGCCCAATTCTTTGGCAGCCCATGCATTTACACGCCCCTGCTCGCCAAAAGTCGGTTTGATATCAGCTATCAGCGAACGGTCGAATCCATAATAATCCATCAGGAAGCCCGCGACATCATTTGCCTGAAAATCCCAGAACATCCCTTCGGACAAACCGGACACCGTGGTACAAATATCCCCCGTCAGTTTCATAGCGATATAATCGCCGGGCAGCATTATTTTATAAATACGTTCGTATACAGCAGGCTCATTCTCTTTAATCCATGCCAGTTTGGAAGCGGTAAAATTCCCCGGAGAGTTCAGCAGATGAGAAAGACATTGCGTTTCCCCCAATGCCTCAAACGCTTTCTGCCCGTATGGAACCGCCCGTGAGTCACACCATATAATAGCCGGACGTAATACATTTTGCCCTTTATCCACACAAACCAGTCCGTGCATCTGATAAGAGATACCGATAGCGGAAATTCCATCCGGACCGATCCCACTCCCGGCCATGACAGCCTGAGTTGACAATTTCAGATTTTCCCACCAATTTTGCGGATCCTGCTCAGCCCATCCGGGGCGGGCAGCCATAATAGCAGCCTCTGTTTTAGGGAAGAATGCAGAAGAAACACACTTTCCGGTCTCTGCATTTACCAAACTCGCCTTTACCGACGAACTGCCAATATCATAACCTAATAGGTACATTTAATTGAAAATTAAGAATTTTAAAATAATAGTCTCTGTCCCGATGCTTATCAGCATTATCCTTCCAAGGAAAGGCCGGTGAAGAATCCCAAAACATATACCGATTCCCCGAAACGACCAGGCGGAGTATTCTCACAGCAATCACAACAAGGCTAAAGTTATCTGTCTGTTATCACTTCGTTCCCGACTTATTATATATTGAACGGTCGAACTTATAGAAGCGTGCCGCCCTGTGGCATACACCTACCTGTTTTTCTTCCAAAGGTACTACATATGGCATCAACGCTATCTTCTTATGGAAGTTCCTTACGTCAAGCACCTTATCATAAATCAACTGATAGACAGTCCGCAACTGGGCCGCCGTAAACTTCCGGGGAAGCAAGTCGAACATTGCGGAAGGAGCATATTCCACATAATGGCGTATATGCACCAATGCATCCTGCAAAATCTGGAAATGGTCGAACGCCAGGCTTTTCACCTCCGTCACAGGTGTCCAGCAAGCATCGTATTTATCAGACAGCTGTTCGAACCGTCTGTCAATCTTCACCAGTGTCAGGTAAGCAATAGTCACAATGCGGTCTATTTTCTTCTCGTCCAAACGATGAAAACGTTCCAGCCACAGCACATCCTTAGGGTTACGGGTACGGTCTTTCGATCCATACGCCTTAAACTGGGTAAGCTTCACATTCTTCAGACCCGTCAACTCATTCAACACCCGCTTGGCCGCCTCATCCAGATCCTCATCGTCATAGATAAGGCTGCCCGGCAACTTCATGTTATTATATCCGTCCTCGGACTGTTTCCCCACCTGCCTTACCAACAGGACACGGAACTGCTCTCCATCAAACCCAATCAGCACACAGTCCACAGATACATGTAAATTAATCGTCTGGTTTATTTCCGACATAGTAATATGGCTTTTATCATTTCCGGCAGCAAAGATAAATACTATTTTTCGAATTACACAAAACAATATATTTATTTTTATTATGTTCCAAAACACTATTTTTCAATATAATAAATATCATTCATCATACAATATCACATCTTAATCTTATCATATACACTACAATATATAATGTACAGGAGTTGTCCCGTCTTCTTTTTTCCCTTTTTCCAAAGGACTTTTATTCCATTCAATCCCCTATTTCAGACACTTGGTTAAGGAAAAGCAATCTTTACGCCAAAAAATTAATAGAATAAAGTTGTTTATTCACAATAATTTTCTTTACTTTTGCCCATTAAAATCTAAAGATTACTCTATGAGAAAGAAAATTTTGGTCTTGGACGACAAAATAGCAATTGCAAAAGTCCTTTCAATCTATCTGGCCAGTGATTATGATTGTATTTGGTTACCGAATGGCATCGAAGGAGTAAAATGGCTTCAGGAAGGTAACATACCAGATTTGATTATATCAGATATCCGTATGCCCGAAATGCGTGGAGACGAGTTTCTGGAATGGATAAAATCCAATCAGTTATTCAAACACATTCCGGTGGTTATGCTAAGCAGCGAAGACAGTACCACAGAACGCATCCGCCTGTTACAAGAAGGCGCGGAAGACTATATTGTCAAACCTTTCAATCCCATGGAGTTAAAAGTAAGAATTAAGAAAATCATTGAGTAAATCAGCATGACCTTTCTGCTTTATATAGGAAAGAACAAGGATTTTTTGCGTAAATTCAGCAAGCTCGAAAATGTCCAGATGATTTATGCCCAAAACTACCAGGATGCCATTACAATTTGTATCAGACTGAAAGTACGTGAGAACATCATTGTCCTTCACGAACAAGGGGAGATGAACGGAGATATTGAACAGATCGGTGCTTTCAGGAAAAAGTTCTATCAGGCATATGTCGTACTCATTACGGACAGGCTGACTCCCGAAGCCAGCAAAGTCTATCTGAACAGCGGAATAAACGATACCGTCAGTTTGAACATCACCACCGCCCGGTTAAGGCAGAAAATAGACATCATCAATAAACGGCAGGAACTGCTATATGCACATAACCGGAAGAAAAAAGACGTGAGGCATTTTATCCTTCCCCAATGGAAGCGCTGCTTCGATATCCTTTTCTCCGGTGCAGCGTTAGTCTTCCTGTCCCCAGTCTTTCTGCTGATTGCCATAGCCATACGTATGGAAAGCAAAGGACCTGTTATTTACAAATCCAAACGGGTAGGAACGAATTATACCATTTTTAATTTCCTGAAATTCCGTTCCATGTATACGGACGCCGATAAAAAGCTGAAAGACCTTGCCGGTCAGAACCAGTACCAGCCGGAAGGCACTCCGGAGATTGCCAAAGATTTCTCGATGGAAGAATTAGGAGGACTGATGTTTGGAGATGACGGTGTTATAGATAATGGCGGAATGCTGGTTTCCGATGACTTCATCATTCCGGAAGAAGAGTTTATTTCCAGACAAAACGCACTGGATGAAAGTCCTTTCATAAAAATAGAAAAAGACCCGCGGGTTACCAAGGTAGGACGCGTTTTACGAAAATACAGCCTGGATGAGTTACCTCAACTGGTCAACATCTTGAAAGGCGACATGTCTGTGGTGGGGAACCGTCCTCTTCCACTCTATGAAGCCGAACGCCTGACAAACGATGAAAGTATCGAACGCTTCATGGCGCCTGCCGGGCTGACCGGCTTGTGGCAGGTGGAAAAACGGGGGGATGCCGGAAAATTATCCGCTAAAGAACGCAAAGAATTAGATTTGAAATACGGTAGAGAATTCTCCTTTTTCCTGGATATGAAAATCCTGTTCAAGACTTTGACAGCTTTTGTCCAAAAAGGAGATGTTTAAATAATTTGTTTTAGGAATAAAAAGGGGATTTATTATATGGGTAAAGTATGTCTTTTTGTCATCTGTATGTATTGTTCTATCCACCATTTAAGCGCACAACAGGAAGAGCAGCAAACACAACCGGTACAACAACCTCTTGTGACACAGGATGATATATTGGGGAATATGAATGTGGATTATGCAAAGATAAAGCTGCCTCCGTTAAGTGTCCTTTATGAGAATGCACGCAGCACTCCAAGCTTACAGATTTTAGAGAAGGAGAAACAGTTACAGAAAAAGCTACTATCGAAAGAGAAAAGGAACTGGCTGGGGTTTATCCATGCCGGTGGAAGTGCTTCTTACGGTATAGCAGACAATGTGGCCAGCAATACGGATGTCAACACCCCACTTATTTACAGGTATGTAGGCACAGAACAGACTTCGTGGAATGTGGGAGGCGGCATCAGTATTCCTTTTGAAAAGCTGTTCGACCTCCGGGGAGGAATCAAGCGCCAGCGAATCCAGGTGGATATTGCCGAGTTAAGAAAACAGGAAGCATACGAAACCCTTAAAATACAAATAGCTCATTTATATGTCCAAATTTTATCCAATATAGAAACATTGCAAAGATCAGCTGAAAATATAGCTTTATATAAAGGTGCATCGGCTGTTGCAGAACAGGAATATAGAAACAGACGTACCTCTATTCATGATGTGGCCAAGACTAAAGAACAGGAATTTGCCGCTAATCAAGACTTTGCCTTACTACGCTCTACTATTAACGACCAGCTGCTGACCCTCGAAATAATCTCCCACACCCCCATCCTGACCATACAAGGAGAAAAGGACGTTCAAGAAACAACGATACAGGAACAGGAAGAAAACAAGAGGCTAAGTAAGAAAAAAGACAAAAAGGAATAAGAAACATGGAATTATTTAAATACATAGTCAAGTTTATCTACCGCATCCGTTGGTGGATGGTTATATTTCCATGTATAGCCGGTATCATAGCATGGTTTCTTACCAGAAATCTGGAAAAAACGTATGATGTGAAAACCACCATCTTTACAGGAATCATCTCCGGATACAACGTAGATGCCACCGATACCCGAAACGCCACCGTGCACATGAGTAATTTAATGAATATCATTACAACGGAACGCACACTGAAAATAGTATCTCTGAAACTGCTTGCCCGCTGTCTGGTCTATGGAGATGCCGAAAGAAATACCAGTTATATTTCAGCCATACATTACCAGCAGCTGGTTTCCGGCATTCCACGAGAGTTACAGGCATTGATAGACAAGCAAAACGAAGAGAAGACCTATCATAATCTGGTAGCTTTTGAACGCCCGTCCGTCAATAATTTCATCTACCAACTACTCAATTATACCCACCCTTATTTCAGCGTACCTCTACTCTCACAACATATAAAAGTAGCCAGGTTGGGAAACAGTGATATGATCGAGATTGCTTATAGTGCCAACGATCCGGGAATAGCTTATAACACACTTGAGATTCTGAATGAAGAGTTTGTCAAACAATACCATGAACTACGCTATGGAGAAACAAACAATGTGATCAAGTTCTTTCAAGAAGAACTGGCCAGATTGGGCAAAATGCTGACTGCCGCCGAGGATTCTTTAATCGAGTACAATATAGAAAACCGCATCATCAACTACGGAGAACAAACCAAACAGGTGGCAAGCATGGACGCTACTTACCGGATGATGGACAATGATTTGCTTGTCAATTATTCCACCAGTAAGGCGTTGATCGATTTCTATGAATATAAATTAGGTGATGTAGCCAAATTGATCCGTACCAACAATGAGTTTATGGACAAACTTCATCAAATGTCCCAATTGAACACCCAGATCTCAACCATGGAAATCACTCCGGACGAAAAGAACCGGAAAAAGCTGGAAGAACAAAAAAACATGTTAAGTAACGCCGAACAAAACATCAACAATCTTGCCCTGAAACTAAGTGCCGAAGCCGCAAGTACAAACAATGTATCTTATGAGACACTCATCAGCCAATGGCTTGACCAAGTAGTTCTTGCCGAAAAGACTAAAGCCCAAATGGAAGCACGAGATATAATGAGAGAGAATTTAAATAAAGATTTCCTTTATTTCTCCCCCATCGGCGCTACCCTGGGCCGGAAAGAAAGGCATATCGGCTTTGTGGAAAGCAACTATATGTCTACCATGGGAGCCTTGAATGCAGCCATCTTGCGACAAAAGAACCTGGAAATGACCTCGGCTTCATTAAAAATCATGAATCCGCCCCTGTTTCCACTGACCTCCTCCCCCACCAATGCACGCATGATTATACTTGCATCCATACTGGGGACTTTACTTTTCATCATTGGCTATTTTCTGATTATAGAAATACTGGACCGTACCCTCAGAGACAAAATACGTGCAGAACGAATCACCGGAGGAACAGTTATCGGCGCATATCCTAGAGAAAGCAAGTTAAGATACAGACGTTATAATAAAGCCATAAACAAGATGGCCGTCAGGCAACTCAGCACCGCTTTACTGCCTCATCTAAATACACAGGAACAGCGGGTCATCAATCTGTTAAGTACAGAAGAGAAAGACGGAAAGACCCATGTCGCCCGCCTGATAGAGGAATATTGGAGCAGCATCGGCCTAAACGTCCGCCGCATTACATACGATGAAGATTTTCTAAGCGAAGACAGCCAATATGTACAGGCAAACAATTTGAAAGAACTATGTCCCGATCTGGAAAAGGATGAAATACTTCTAATCGAACACCCGGTCCTGAAAAGCAATCCTCTGCCTCCGGCTTTGTTAAATGAAGCATCCATCAATCTGCTGGTTGTCCGTGCCAACCGTACTTGGAAAAATACGGATCAGGCACTGTATGAGCATTTGTTACAAGCTAAACAAAAAGAAGTACCCCTCCTTTTCTATCTGACACAAGCAGACAGAAATACAGTGGAAGACTTTACAGGACAATTACCTCCTTACACGAACTTTAAGAATATGGAATACAGGCTGTTCCAACTCGGACTGACCGCCATTGAATACAAAGGAAAATAGATAATGATAGCAAAAGAAATAAATATAACCCATACAGGTCAAATTCTGGCCAGCTTCATTATCGGACTGTGCTTATGCCTATGGACAGCCCTCAACATGAAGCCCTCCATAGGAGTTGCAATAGGGTTCATACCTTTTGCCACGCTTTTTATCTTCATATGCATAAACAGACCCGTCATTCTGCTGGCCATCACCTTTATGCTGAATTACCTGATAATGGGAATTAACAGATATCATTCCATCCCTATTGCCATTACCAATATCTTTGATTTGCTCTACGGCATCATGTTGGCCCTTATTCTTCTGAAACAGTTGCAAAGCAATCATCATTTCAGGAAAATACTAAACGTCTATACCTGCATCACATTGGTCTGGCTGCTATATTGTATCATCAACATAGGTAATGGTATAACCGGTGAATTTTACATGGAAGCATGGCTTCGTATTTTAAGACCCTGGGCCTTATACCCTATTCTGACCTGTATTATTCTATCCATACACTGCAATCGCTACACTTTTATCCATTACTTTTTAATACTATGGGGTATCATGACCCTACTGGCTGCCGCAAAAGGATATTGGCAAAAGAACAAAGGTTTTGACAGTACCGAGCTAAGCTGGTTGTGGGCCTACGGAGCACGTACCCATTTTATCCATTCCGGCATCCGCTATTTCTCATTTTTCACTGACGCAGGTCTTTTCGGTGCCAGCATGGGATTATCCTGCACTGTTTTCACGCTTACTTTTTTCTATACAAAGAACCTATTTCTCAGACTCTTCTATTTAATAGTGGGTATGGCAGGATTTTATGGTCTGTTAATATCGGGAACCCGATCGGCCATAGCTGTACCCATTGCAGGGCTGGGGCTCTTTCTGTTCCTGTCTAAAAGTTGGAAAATAGGCATCATCTCCTTTATCCTGCTTGCCGGAGGGATAGGAATGCTGAAATATACCAAGATCGGAGAGAACAATAAATTGATCCGTCGTATGCGTACTGTCTTTGACACAGAGGATCAATCGATGATGGCTCGTTTCGAGAACCAGAAAGCACTGAATGCCTACATGGATGAAATGCCCTTCGGCATAGGCATGGGAGCCATAGACGGAGTAGTTCCTCCCCATAACAAATATTATTTCGTTTCCATCTGTCCTTCAGACTCCAGTCTGGTAGATGTATGGAAACAGATGGGAATAGTGGGACTGTGTGTGTTTTTGGGTATGCATGCCATTCTATTTCTATCGGGCTCCTACATCCTTTTATTCAAAATCCGAAATCCGGAAATCCGGGGACCGCTGACAGGTATGTTATGCGGTTGTGCAGGCATACTGGTAGCTTCTTACGCCAATATGGTTTATTTCCAGTTTCCTAACGGAATCTTGATTTATTCTTGTTTCACCTTTGTTTTTTTAGGACCTTATTTAGATAAACAATACTCAGAAATACATGGACTACCGACAGCCTGACCTATCCGTCATCACCGTGAACTATAACGGTTTTCACGACACCTGCGAATTCATTGACTCGTGGGCAGCCACTGTATTCTCTGTCAGTTATGAAATGATAGTCATTGACAATGGTTCCACTGCCAATGAAGCCGCCTTGCTACAAAAAACATATCCTTTTATCCAAGCCGTACGCAGTGAGCGGAACTTAGGATTCGCCGGAGGTAACAATCTGGGTATAAACCTTGCAAAAGGAAAATACCTGTTCTTGCTGAACAATGATGTTTGTATGGTCAAAGATGCCATACCCTTGTTGATAAAACGCCTTCTGTCCTCCGACAAGATAGCAGGTGTCTCCCCGTTAATCCGTGATTATGCAGAACCGCACGCCATACAATTTGCAGGATACACCCAACTTTCGCCCATTACCTTAAGAAACAGAGTCATAGGCAAAGGGAAAATAAATAAAGACCACTATCCCGCCCAAAAAACGCCTTATCTGCATGGTGCCGCCATGTTACTGAAAAAAACAATAATAGACAAGCTTAGCCTGATGCCCGAAGAATATTTTCTATATTATGAGGAACTGGACTGGTGCACCTATATCAATAGGAAAGGCTACGAACTATGGTACGATCCCGCTTGCGAAATATGGCACAAGGACAGCAGCTCCACCGGAAAAGAAAGTCCGTTGAAATACTATTACCTGAGCAGAAACAGATTACTATATGCCTACCGCAATCTCTTTGACTGGAAACTTCCGGTTTCCATCTTATACCAGACAATGATTGTATGTCCCAAAAACATACTGACCGCCCTGGGAAAAGGAAAGAAAGCCATAGCCAAAGCACATTGGGAGGGAACAAAAGCATTTTTCAAACTTAGAAACAAAGACAAACAGCCATGATATTTCTAGCATACATAGAACTACTACTTTTCGCGATATGTGCCTTTACTGTTTTTTACCTGCTGGTGTACGCCATAGCGGCAACAGGCAACCGCACCGACAAATATTCCGAATCAAGAGTAAAACACCGTTTCGCCATTCTGATACCGGCCTATCAGGACGATGACTACATACCCTATACCGTCAAATCATTTCTGCAACAAGAATATCCTATAGACTGCTATGACATTATCGTCATTTCAGACCACCTGAAGCCGGAAACAAACAGACAGCTGGCACAATATCCCATCACCCTGTTGCAAGCCAGATTCAAGAAAAGCTCAAAAATGAAATCTGTCAAAGCTGCCATGTCACAATTACAAGAAGGACAATACGATATCGTTTTAATCATGAATGCGGACAATGTAGTGGACACCAACTTTCTTGAAGTTGTCAACAATACGTATGCCAGCGGCTCCAATGCCATCCAAACCCATCGCATCTATCAGGAAAGACCCAGCAATGTCAGCATATTGAATGCCATCACCGACGAGATAAACAATTCCATTCTTCGTGCGGGACATGTCAATTTGGGACTTTCAGCTTCGCTGAACGGCTCCGGAACCGCAATAGACTTCACTTGGTTCAAAGAAAACATCCGTCATTTAAAAGACGATGACGATGAAAAAGTCATCGAATCCTTGCTGCTCCGCGAACGGATATATGTGGAATATTTAAATAATACCCATGTATATGCCTTGAAGAATAGTGGAAAGAAAAAATTCTATACCCAACATAGCACTTGGATTAAAACCCAATATTATTCCCTGTTCACCAATATCGGTAATCTGCCCGGCGCCATTTTAAGTGGAAAATTTGATTATGCCGACCGTATTCTGCAATGGTTCATTTTCCCTCGCACCATCCTGCTAGGTATCCTCCTCCTGTTCAGTTTCCTGTCCGTATACTTCCACTGGAGCGCCTGCCTAAAATGGTGGGGATTATTACTCACTTTCTTATTGACTATGGCAATAGCCACTCCAAACTACTTGGTGGACAGCAAATTCAACAAAGCCATGAAAGCTATCCCCTTTCTGGCGGCAGGCATGATATTCAATATGCTTTTAAGAAAGAAAAAATAAAAGCCCCATGCTATCGGAAATTATACATATCATGGAATATACGCTATATATCTACCTTTCCGTCAGTGTGGGGTATATAGTCCTGTTTTCTGCCGCCTCTCATTTCTTCAAACAAAAGAAATATCCCGCGACTACTGTCCGGCAACGTTTTATCATCCTTGTTCCCGCCTATAAAGAGGATGCGGTCATTCACGCCTGCGTCACTTCCGTTCTGCGCCAAACTTATCCGGCAGAGCTTTACGACCTGATAGTCATATCCGACCACATGCGTCCCGAAACCAATGCCTCACTGCGCAAAGAACGCATCGGCTTGATAGAACTGCATGAAAAGGAAAGTTCCAAGGCAAAAGCCCTGCGCATTGCAGCAGAGACCATCACAGACCAGCCATACGATTATGTCCTCATACTGGATGCCGATAATCTGATCTCACCCTGTTATCTTCAAGAACTGAATAAGGCAGTTTCACAGGGTATAAAAGCCATACAGACACACCGCAAAGCCAAAAATATGAATACAGACATAGCCCTATTGGATGCCGCCATCGAAGAGATGAACAATTCCATCTTCCGCAAGGGACACATCCGGCTGGGATTTTCATCTGCCCTTACCGGCTCCGGAATGGCTTTCGATTTCCGATGGTTTGTCCGGAACATCATCCATACCCATAGTACGGGCGAAGACAAAGAACTGGAAGAACTCCTACTCCATCAAGGCATTCACATTGAATATATAGACACCCTAGAAACATTGGACGAAAAAGTCCGGCAACCGGATGCCTTGCGTAACCAGCGCCGCCGCTGGATAGCCACCCAGCTTTTCCTTGCATTAAAAATGGGACGTAACCTCCCCACAGCCTTACTGAACGGAAACGGAGATTATCTGCTGAAAACCCTCCAAGCCTTTATCGCCCCCCGCAGCATTCTGTTGGCGCTCATCGGATTCTTTTCATGTGTTCTCTGCATTTTCTCTCCGGCTTCTTCCATAAAGTGGTGGATTTTGCTTATCTTGCTGAACGGTGCGTTATACCTGGCCATTCCGTCCAATATGAGATATAAATACATGAGCAGAATCCTCAGGCAGACACCTTATTTTGTAATCATTATGCTTCTCAACTTGTTTCACTTGAAAGGAATGGCACAGAAGTTCAACCATACACAGCATGGATAGAATTATGAATATAAAAGAGTACTTACAGCAACACCCGCAATGGAAAAAACGGATACACGGTTTCATCATGCATCCGGTAAAGACACGCCCCTATTGGTGGATACGCGTATGGCAGCCTTTCTACATAAAAAAAGGCCGGGGCTCAGTCATTTATTCCAGTGTACGGAAAGACCTTCCACCGTTCCACCTGTTCCAGATGGGAAAATATTCGGTAGTGGAAGATTTCTCCTGCTTGAACAATGCCGTAGGCGACATCGTAATCGGTGATTATTGCCGGATAGGACTCGGCAATACGGTCATCGGTCCCATCCGGATAGACAACGGGGTCAATATTTCACAAAACGTAGTCCTGATAGGATTAGATCACAATTACCAGGATATCACTCAAGGCATCATCGAACAAGGTATCACCACTTCTCCTATCCACATCGGAGAACATACCATCATAGGAGCCAACGTGATTGTACTGCCCGGAATCACCATCGGCAAACATTGTTTTATCGGTGCCGGGTGTGTGGTTACCCAAAACATACCCGACTATTGTGTCACGGTAGGAAATCCCGCACGCATTATCAAACGCTATAACCCTCAATCACAAACATGGGAAAAAATATAAAAATATTAGTATGTGCCCATAAGGACAGCCGGCTACCACAGCATGAGTACTTCTGTCCCATACAGGTGGGGGCCTCCCTAACCAGTGCCCGATTCTTCCCTGTACTAGATAACACAGGAGATAATATATCCGACAGGAATCCTCACTTTTGTGAACTAACCGCCCATTATTGGGCTTGGAAAAATCTAAAGTGTGACATTATAGGGCTCAATCATTACAGGCGCTTCTTTGATTTTCATCGCCCGTTTCCGGCTTTTTCACCAGACAGGAGTTTCATCAACATAGATTCATTTCTAAAAGAAACTTACCGATTTCCTGATTTAGAAACCTTATTAAATGATTATGACATCATCCTCTCTCCCAAGCGTCATTATCCCTATAACGTCGCTACACAATACGCCATATTCCATCTAGTCAATGACCTCAATTTGCTGAAAGAAGTCATTCAACACCTCACACCCGAATATGCTGAAGCTTTTCATACATTCATGTATCACTGCAATGCCTATTCCGGATATAATATGTTTATCACCGGACGGAAACATTTTGACGAATACTCCCAGTGGCTATTCAGCGTATTGTTTGAATTAGAAAAACGGGTAAAACTGTCCGCCTATCCGGATCAGGCACGTCTGTTCGGCTATTTATCAGAAAGATTGATCAATGTCTATTGCATAAGGCACCGGTTAAAGATAAAGTATGTTCCCGTCATCATGCCCTTGGAAGAAACGTTTCAGAATCCGAGCAACCTGCTTTATACGCTTCGCCGACTAAAGAATGATCTTATTTATAAACTCACAGAATTATAAGTTATGCCGTTGGTTTCTGTCATCATCCCTATATACAATACAGAAAAATTCCTGCCTTTGTGTATCAGCAGCGTCTTAAACCAGACACTGACAGACATTGAAGTACTGCTGGTTAATGACGGAAGTACGGACGGAAGCGGGAAAATATGTGACGAATACGCCTGCAAGGACCAACGAATACAGGTAATACACACTCTGAACCAAGGAGTCAGCCATGCACGAAACCAAGGACTGGAAACCGCAAAAGGAGAATATATAGCTTTCATGGATAGCGACGACTGGATAGAAACGGATATGATAGCCACTCTTTATCAACTTATCCGGACAAACGAAGCCGGTCTGGCTACTTGCGGATATATCATTGAAAATGAAGATGGTCGTCCGATTTACCACATCAACGAAGTGAAATCCGGCAAATTAACCCAGTGGGAGGCCATTCACTCCCTGTTTAACGACAGGCATTACAAATACAAAGGAAACTTATGGGATAAATTATATCATAAAGAAATCATTGACAAACATCACCTAAAATTCAATGAACATATTTATTATAATGAAGACAGGCTCTTTATTTTTCAATACCTGAGCCACTGCCAATCAGCCGCATACACCACTTCCCCCTATTATCACTATGTCACAAGAAAATCAAGCGCCATGAACCTGTCGCAAAAAAACTACACCCCCAAACTGTGCACTTTCATGGATGCATTCGACCTGATGACTTCACTTTCGGCCACATTCCCCACCTATATTCTACGTGCTTTGTCGGCCGATTACATAAAAAGTTCGTTCTTGTTCTATACCCAACACTCACGGGAAATCCCCTTCAATGAATTATGGGACAGAATGCTAAGAATCAGAAAAAACAATTATATACATCTTCCACTTTCTCTAAAAATAAAGTATGCGCTATATGGCATCAGACTTATCCTGCGGGCATGGCTCAAGTGAAAAGACCAATTTACTGCTTACTTAACACGCACCCGTTTTATCTTTCCATGCACCCACAACAAGGCACAGACCAATTTGTATGCCATCTGATGAAGGCCCGCAGTTTTATTCAGTTCGGGAATCAGTTCCAATAAAGGAGATTCCACCTTTTCCAGTCTTATATAATCCTTCATCATTCTATCCGGAAACAGTTCCTTATACACCCGCTTTCTTTCCATATCTCTTGTTCCGGCATCCGTTTCACTGACCCCTCCGGGTACAAACCTACAAACGATGGAACGAATATTGCGGAACGTCGCATTGTTGAATATCAAGGTCTGAATATAAAATTTCCAATCGGATACAATCTTATAACTCTCGTCATACCTGTTTTCATCAAAAAGTTCTTTACGGAAGAATGAAGCCTGATGCAATACAGTTCCCCGAATCAAATCCATCAGCGTTATATCCTCCTTATGAAATCCCCACACCTCTGTGCCATGCACTATTTTTCCAACAACAATATCGCTGTCCAATGAAGGTGCCACCTCCTGCAACACACCATTGTTATAAAATTCATCACCGGAATTCATAAAGTTCAAATACTCTCCATGCGCCTGTAAAACTCCTTTATTCATGGCATGATAAATACCCTTGTCCGGCTCCGATACCCAATAGTCCACTTTACCGGCATACTCTTTTATCACTTCAATACTTCCATCCGTAGACCCTCCGTCAATAATAATATACTCAAAATCCCTAAAAGACTGGCCGACCACACTTTCTATGGTTTTCCTCAACCCTTCTTTATTATTATAATTAATGGTTATAATCGAAAATTTTCTTTGTGACATAATTTTCCGCTTTTTACAATCTAAAGTTTCCATTCGTCATCCAGACTGAGCGATTTTTCGAATCCGACATACAGAGGCACAATCCGGCTGACATTCGAAGTATAAGTACCGATAAAAAATGAAGAATGGATCAGAATATCCATATCCAACAGCATATTCAACGTATCTATATATCTACTTTTTTTATCCTTTGTATTAAACAAAGACTCGTCAAATCCTGTTTGTGTCACAGCTGTGTTCCAGTAAACATTAAATCCTTCGGCAACCAGTACGGATTTCAACTTATCCGTCACAGAACCATCATCCGTAGCTATAAACACATTACGGCTGATATGCTTCTTCCCTTTAACAGCATCAATATAAAGAGACAAACCGAGTTCCTTCATCTCACGGGAAACTATCTTATCTCCCCGCCTTATATGTACCGCTATGTAATCTATCGGCAAATTCATCTCGCTTTTCCTTTTTTCTATATAGCCGGTTGTCTTTTCATTAAATTTTAATATTTTCCGCAAGGCAGAGCCATAATCATTTCTGATATCTTCCAGTTTCTCCAGAAAATCCTCCGATCTCATTTTTAGAAAGACCTCATTCCCTAGTTCCGTTTCCGGATGAAATAACAGATATATCCTATTCATTATATAGAAAATATAATACCGGAAAAAAGCGGACGGATTATAATAGATATTTCCCCACCAAGGTTTCCCCTTTTTATAAACAATATATTGCGAACACATCACCCCGTTACAGTTTGGCAAGACCGATTCGAAATAATCACTCCAGCCTTTCTCTACCCTTGCATTCCAGTTCCTTGTATTGACAGTCAGCTCTTCCTGATTATAGTCCGCATAGACCAATGCCAATGCAAGGTTAGACAACTCTGAGAACAGCCCTCTTCCAGTCAAACTATATACGATTCTTTTTTTCTTCATCTTCATAATAGAACATAATGATCAAACTTTTATATCCTCCAATCCGATAAAGCCGTTGGACGTTTGTGTCAGTGCATGCCCGAATCCACTTTGAAACCCCTCACATTCCAGCAAACAGCAACGAACTGCTTTCAAATAATATTCCACCATAGGATGATGTATAAACAAATCTGCCTGCAGGACACCTTTACTCAGCACAGGCGGAAGCCCTATACGCCTCTCGATGCAAAAATCCCCTTTAGGTAAATGACTGATACTCCCGTAATAATGTCCCGGAGCATAAGTAGCATAAGGCACTTCCGTCCTGCTCTTCAAAACCAGCATTACATCATACATCATATCCTCTTCAGAATATCCCTGTATTTTCACAGTCAGAAAATTCTGACCTCCATGAATAGTGGAAGAGGCACATTCCGTTCCGTTTATCTCAATGCAATCTATATGAAACGTATTTTTCGTCCAACCCACATAATCTATAATTTTACTTTTCCGGACCGTCCCTTTCTCTTTCAAGTAATAATCGATGGCAGAATGAACCGTCCCCTGATAAACCGCGGTACCATTTTCCAAGCATATTCCTTTTGTACACAAACTTCTTACCGCTGCCATGTTATGACTGACAAACAAGACTGTCCGTCCCTCTCCTTTCGATACATCCTGCATCTTGCCAATAGCCTTCTTTTGGAATTCCGCATCGCCCACTGCCAACACCTCGTCCACCACCAGAATTTCCGGCTCCAGATGGGCGGCGATAGCAAATCCCAACCGCACGGTCATACCCGAAGAATAACGTTTCACTGGAGTATCGATATATTTCTCCACACCGGCGAAAGCCACAATCTCATCCAACTTGCGGGTAATCTCCGCCTTGGTCATCCCCATGATGGAACCATTCATATAAATATTCTCCCGTCCTGTCATTTCGGGATGAAAGCCTGTACCCACTTCCAGCAAAGAGGCAATACGCCCCCGTGCACGGATGCAACCGGCAGTAGGAGAAGTCACCCGCGAAAGGATTTTCAACAAAGTGGACTTTCCCGCACCGTTCTTACCTATAATACCCAGCACTTCACCTTCCTCCACATGGAAATTAATATCTTTCAACGCCCATACAAAATCTCCCGTCGCTTTCTTGGAACGGTCATTCTCTTCCCCGATTCTGAGATACGGGTCCTCCTTTCCACGGATCCGCGCCCACCAACGATTCAAATCACGGCTCAGCGTGCCGGTTCCTATGCTTCCCAATGCATATTGCTTGCTGATATTCTGAAACTCTATCGCTATTTTTCCCATTCTGTCCCTTCTTTTAAATCACATCCATGAAACTACGTTGCACTCTATTAAAAGTCACCATCCCCCAAAGCATTATCACCACTGTAAACGCCAACGTGTAGCCTAAGTGGAACCAACTGAAAGTCCCCACCCCCAAGAATCCGAATTTAAATGTTTCGATAAGGGAAGTCAGCGGGTTCGCCACAATGATCCACATATACTGCTCATGACTCTGCCTCATCACGGACAAAGGGTAAATAACCGGAGTGGCATACATCCACAACTGTACCCCGAAAGTAATCAAGAAACGCAAGTCACGGTACTTGGTCGTCAAGGAGGATATCAATAATCCGAACCCCAAACCAAGTCCTGCCAACATGAGCAGCAGCAAGGGAGCCAACCAAGCATATCCGTTGACCATCAACGAATATCCGTTGCACAAATAGTAAATATAAATTAAAACGAACAATCCGAACTGAATGCCCATCTTTATCATGCAAGATATAACGATGGACAAGGGTACCACCAGACGAGGGAAATATACTTTTCCAAATACATTCTGATTGGCGTTGAACGTATCCGAACAGCGGCTTAAACACTCCGAGAAATAATTCCAGCAAAGTAAGCCCGCCATATAAAACAGCGGTTGGGGAAGTCCGTCGGTAGGAATACCGGCAATACCGCCAAAAACAAACATGAACATGACGGTAGTAAGCAGTGGCTGGATAACAAACCATAACGGTCCTAAAACAGTCTGTTTATAAAAAGTGACGATATCCCGTCTGATATACATTACCAGCAAATCCCTATACAGCCATACCTCTTCCAGATCCAACCGGAACAAACCGGACCGAGGCTTGATCACAATATCCCATTTTTCCTGTTCATCTTGTACCATACACTACTTTTTTTAGTAAATTATTCCAACTGTCACATACCTTCTCTATATGAAATGTATCAGCATACTCCACCGCCTTATTTCCCATCCATTCCCAATCCGTCCGATCAGCCATATACGACATACAACCGGCCAGCTGAGCTATATTCCCTGTTTCAAAAAGAACGGCCATATCTTTGTCTTTCAACAACTCGCGCGTTATCGGTAAATCAGATGCAATAACAGGTAACCCGTGCGCCATAGCCTCTATCATCACCAGGCCGAATCCCTCCCAACGGGAACTCAGCACATACATACTGGAATGTGCATAATACTCCTGCACCTCTTTCGTGAAAGGATGCAGCGCGATGCTCTTTTCCAATTCATATTCATTGATCAATGAACGGTAAAGCGCTTCCTCAGGACCCTCCCCCACAATTTCCAGTGTCCAGTCCGGATGAGTTTTCACAAAAACAGAAAAAGCTTTTATTAAAATATCAAATCCTTTATGTCCGAATGAAAAACGACCGACTGCCAAAATCCTTCTATATTCCTTCTTTCCCCGACCTTTAGGCAGTACAGTCAGAGGATTGTATATCACCTCGCAGCACAGGTTCATTTTCCGAAAGAAACAACCGGCATCTGCATGACTTAAAACCACCCTCTCGTCCAATTTCCCCATCTGGACTTGAAAAAAGCAATCCAATCCCGGCAAATAGGGAGTTTCTTTCTCAAAGAATGCTTCATAAGAATTATGCAGCCACCCAACAGTCTTTGTCCGGATCCGGCTCTTTACAGCAGAGAGGTGCAGAGCCATAAAAGCATGTACCCCGATGACTACATCACATTGCCGGGCATTTATTTTCCTTGCCAATGTCCGTTTATAAGAAGAAGGGAAAAAACTGGCAGCATACCATGCTGAAGTCTGCCGGGTATGAGGCAGTCCATGTTTATATAAGAAACTATAGCCTTTACATAACAAACGTTCAATAAAAGAAGAAGCGGAATAAGAGAAATAATCAAACAGCACGGTACTTTCGGCATATCCGTACATCGACAAGTCCGTACAAGTATCCGTAGTCAGTATCGTGACTTCATGTTTCCCAGACAAGGCCTTGGCTATTTCAGCCAACACACGCTGTACTCCACCGAAACTGAAGACAGTATCACAATAAAATAATATTCTCATGGAATTTAGATTACACTCTTTCTTCGCAAAGATACAATAAAGAAATGAAAATAAATGCGGAATGAAGAAAGAATATCATATAATACAAAGCAGGTATCTGCGGCACGTACATACGTATAGAGCGGCACGTACATATGTGAAATCCTGCTCCCCCAAAAACAACAGGTCAAATAAAAAAAAGACCTTGTTCTTTTTTAAAAAGATGGCGAGCTTTTTTAAAAACCTCCTGATCTTTTTACTGCCATCGGAAATTTGCCATATTCCATAGAGGTATCCCCCCTTCAGACACACTTTTTGCAAAGAAAAAGCCTGAGAACATCCTACTTCATATTAAATCGGAACAACTTATAAAAAAGGATATATTACTGATAACAAATAGATTATATGAAATTCTGCTCCAAAAAACAGTGAGGGCATGAGAGCATAAGTGAGAGCTACAATTTTTACCATCACTATACAAATAGTTCATAAACAACCAGTTGTGCACACAGTGAGAGCATGAGGGCATTATCACCCCGAACTTCCAGTGAAAGCTTCTCATACTCATCGAGATATTATCAAGATAATGCATGATGCTGAATATAAATCAATATCTTTGCAAAAAGAAGAAGAATGACAAAGAACACAAGTTACCATTACAGCATCATTATTCCGCACAAGAATACCCCCCGTCTTCTGGAACGCTGTCTGTACTCAATTCCCACTTGGGATGAAATTCAAATCATTATCATTGATGACAACAGCAATTCCGAATCTGTCGATTTTTCTCATTTTCCGGGAAACGGCAGAAAAAATACGGAAGTCCTGTTCACTAAGGAGGGAAAAGGGGCAGGATACGCACGGAACATAGGACTCTCCCACGCCCGTGGCAAATGGATTATCTTTGCAGATGCAGACGATTTCTTTACAGCCGATTGTTTTACTATCTTAAACGAATACATGGACAGCCCCCATGAAGTCATCTATTTCAATGTACGTTTTGTCATGTCCGACAATCCGTCCCAAGAAAGCCGACGCGGAACTTACTATACCAACTTCTTCAATGATGTAAACCCGGAAAACAAACTGCGATACCAATCTCAAGTTCCTTGGGGCAAAATGATAAGGCGCAGCTTCCTGTCAACATTCCACATTCAATTCGATGAAACAAGAATAGCCAACGATGTGTATTTTTCATGCCTTGTCGGTATATATGCCCCCAAAGCAACCACAGACAGAAGAATCATTTATTATTGTACCGAATCCGGCCAGTCCCTTGCTATGTCCAAACAAGACCGCGAGAGTTTAATCATACGGTTTAACGCAAGCATGAAATGCAACAGACTGTTGCGACAAGAAAAAATCCACTATTACCTGTCACCACTTCCGTGGTGTATCCCTTCGGCAAAAATAAAAGAATGGCTCCCCGCCAAATACTTTTTTGAATACCTGTTTTTCTTCCGCCTGCAAGCATTCAAAGAATTATATTATGCTTTTTCCGCTATCCTGTCACATATGAATGAGCCGGCCACAAAAGAAACCGACAACCAATGTAACAAAAAGACTACCAACCTAAGGGAATAATATTCATTACACAAGAAGATTCAGCGGTACAACCTTCCCCATATCTTATAATACAATTTGATCAGATTAGCGTATTTATACAATATGTGATGTCTGTAAATCCCCCAATTCAAAAGCAGAGAAAAAGGATAGAACAAATTCAATTCGTACAAAACCTCCATAGGCCGGAACTCTCTGCAATGCTTCCTTATCAGATTTCTTTTAAACTTATCTATCGCATCATTACTTTCCCTTGTAACCCCTATTACAGCAGCATTATACACCACCGGCATCAACTTGTTCAAAATGAAACAGATATTTTCAGCATACAATTCCTGTTCCATGTGCTCATTAAAAACAGTCAAGATAAAAATAAAATCCTTTGCCGGCTTGTCAAAGTCCGTTTTCGCCTTATTCATGGTTGAGAAAGGATTTGAACGCCTGTAGAAATAAGTAAAAGAATTGACGGAAGCAAACGTTTCCACCTTTTTATACAGAAAATAGCACCACAAAAAGTCCTCAAACAAAATGCCCGACCTGAAATAAATGGCATTCTCTGTCAGCACCTCCTTTCTAATCAATCTGTTGACCGGAGTGGATATTATTTTCGAATCCAGAAACAACTTGTTGATACGTATCCGTCCTTCCGTATATCTTTGCAAATCACTGTTTTTGTTTTCCATCCCTTCTGAATAAGAATCCCCCTGCACCAAGTCAATCCCCGGATGTCTTTTCGTTTCCTCCCATAATTTCTCCAGACAATTCTCATAAAGCATATCATCCGAATCTATAAAAAAAAGATAACCACCCCGGGATAGTTCTATTCCCTTGTTCCTTGCCGCAGAGACTCCTTCATTCCTCTCATTTCTCACGATCCTAAAACTGATGTTCCCTTTATATCCGGCCAGCTTTTCCTCTATCAGGCGCATACTGTTATCCGGAGAGCAATCATCAATGATGATACACTCAAAACAATCAAAAGTTTGGTTGATTATGGAATCAAGACATTCTGATACGTATTTTTCCACCTTGTAAACCGGCATCACCACCGTTATCTCTTTCATCATTATCTGCTAATCATTATAAAATGCAATATTCGCAAAAACAAATGATACTCACAACATTCCAAAGACTTTAATTACTAAATAGCCCCATCTTCATCCATTGAAACCCACTTTTTACTCCGAATACAGCCGACATTCCATAAAAAAACGGATATGGACAGGAATTTCAACAACTTCTTATTGGATATATAAAAAGAATACACTATTTTTACGGAAAAACAAACCAGGGGAATGAAAATAGTATATGTATACGACTCCATAGCCCGTATAGGAGGCATGGAACGGATTTTAACGGATAAGATGAATTACTTGGTCGAAATTTATGGGCACGAGGTCTATCTTATCACTTCTTCCCAAGGCAATCATCCTTTTTCTTTCCCGTTATCCCACAAAGTGGAACATATCGATCTGGATACAAAGTTTCATTTGCAATACCAGCATCCGCTTCTCGAACAATTGAGAGTGGGATGGACTTTGAACCATAAATTCGAACAAAAATTAAAAAAAGAGATCAAGCTCATCAATCCCGATATCATATCAGGAAATACCAGTTTCAAAGCGGATTTGATCTGTAAATTAGACTGCAAGGCAAAGAAAATCATTGAATCGCATTGCGCCAAAATATACACCCGGATACCTGCAAACCGCAAAAAGAGTTTTTTTAAAGATATAAAAGACAGATACGTCAGCTACCAATGTTTCCGTGATGTAAAACGATACAGCGATGCTATAGTCACACTGACACAAGGAGATGCCGCCATGTGGGGACAACATCCGAATATACATATCATTCCGAACACCACCTCTATTGATATACAAACAATCAGCTCCTGTGAGGCTCCCCGTGTAATAGCGGCAGGCAGACTGACCTGGCAAAAAGGATTCGACAGACTGGTTGACGCATGGAATATCGTGCAGAAACGCCACCCCGACTGGATACTGGATATATTTGGTGAAGGATTTTATAAGGATAGCTTAACCCGGCAGATTAAAGACAGAAAGCTGGAACACTCCATCACAATTCATCCTTTTACACAAAACATAACGCAAGAATACCTGAACAGTTCCATTCTGGCCCTAAGCTCCAATTACGAAGGTTTTGGACTGGTCTTGATCGAAGCCATGAGTCTGGGTGTTCCTTGTGTTTCTTTCGACTGTCCTTTCGGTCCATCGGAAATCATCAGAAACCAGGAAGACGGACTCCTCGTCAAAAACGGAGATATACAAGGATTTGCCAACGCTCTTTGCCACTTGATAGAACATGAAGCAGAAAGAAAAGCTTTTGGCAAAAGAGCTAAACAAAATATAACACGCTACTCACTCCGAAACATCATGCCGCAATGGGAAATGTTGTTTCATAAACTGACTGAAAAATGACCATCGTTTATCTATACACAGCACTATGCACCGTGGGAGGCGCAGACCGGAGCATCATCCAAAAAGCGAACTATCTGGCTGACGAAATGCATCAGGATGTATTTATTATCACAGATTCACAAAAAGAACGCCCGCCCGTTTTCCCGATATCTCCCAGAATCAGGCACATTGACATAGGAATTGATTTTGACAGACAATATCATCACAACCTGTTAGTAAGAGGATATTATTATTTTACCCTGATGCACCTGTACAGAAAGAAGCTGGAGTATTGGCTGAAAACCTTGAAACCGGATATTGTCATCAGCACATTGGGCCGAGAATTGGATTTTCTGACACAACTGGATGATGGAAGCGTAAAAATAGGAGAATCCCATATAGCCAAACCATACACTCGTAACCTGCATCTGATGGAACAACGGGGATTCCCATACAAGCAAATCGCACGGCATTGGAGAAAGAAACAGGAGGAGGCTGTAAAAAAACTGGATGCGCTGGTTGTTCTGACACAACATGATGCGGATAATTGGAAAGAAGTGAAGAAGGCTTGTGTCATACCGAACTTCTTACCTTTCTCACCCGAAAAAGGGAGTTCCTGCCTGGAGAAAAGAATCATCAGCATAGGAAGATACAGCGAACAGAAGGGGTATGACCGCCTGATTGAAGCCTGGATCAAAGTCAATCGGAAGCATCCCGACTGGCATATCCGCATTTACGGAGAAGGACAGGATAGGAACAGCCTGCAAGAGCTTATTGAAAAGCATCATATAGAAAACAGTTTTTCACTATGCCCTCCGACAAAAAGCATTCAAGAAAAATATCTGGAAAGTTCCATATACGTCATGAGTTCACGATTTGAAGGATTACCGATGGCACTTCTGGAAGCGATGGCATGTGGTGTTCCCTGCATTTCATTCGACTGCCCGTACGGACCTGCCGAGATTATCACTCCGGAAGAAGACGGAATACTGGTGAAGAACGGAAACACGGACGAACTGGCTGACGCGATATGCCGGCTGATAGAGGATACGGACAAACGCATACGGATGGGAAAGCAGGCCCAAAAGAATATCCAACGTTATTCACGCGAAGAAGTGATGAAACTGTGGGATGAACTATTCAACACCTTAACAACTGCCCGACCATGAATATCATCTACCTCCTTTTCCACGGACTATCCCCTTACAGCGGCATCAGTAAAAAGATCTTACACCAAGTTAAAGGCTTTGAAGCATGTGGACACCGGGTAAGTTTATGCACATACAGCATAGCAGATAACGGCCACCGGGTAAGGATGATAAACAATGAAATAATAGAAGACTACGGAACAGGCAAACCGGCTGCGGCGAAAAGAAGAGTTTCCTACCAATGCATATACCGCTATGCTATAACACATCAAGTGGAATTAATCTATGTACGCTCTTTCCATAATGCAAATCCGTTCACCATCCGGCTGTTCAGCAAACTGAGGAAAGCCGGAATTAAAATAGCGATGGAAATACCTACCTATCCTTACGACAGCGAATACGCCGGTTTCCCACTGGTCACACGCCTGGGGATACAAGTGGATAAAGTATTCCGAAAGACATTGGCAAAACACGTGAACGCCATCGTCACTTTCTCAGACTATCACTGTATATTCGGCCAACGTACCATTCAGATATCCAATGGAGTTGACTTTGATTCCATTCCGCTGAAAAAGACGGTTTCTAAAAATACCTCCGTCATTCATCTACTAGGAGTGGCCGAAGTACATTATTGGCACGGTTACGACCGCCTGATAGAGGGTTTGGGTAAATATTACCAAAACCCGGCAAACACAACCGTATTTTTCCACATCGCAGGAGGTATATGGAAATCCGAAATGCATGATTCACAACACGCTCCCGGATTTTATGAACTTATCAACAAATATCATATAGAAAAATATGTCATCTTCCACGGACAAAAAATGAACGAGGAACTAGACGAATTATTCAACGAAGCAGACTTTGCCATCGGCAGTCTGGCACGCCACCGCAGCGGCATCGACAAAATCAAAACATTAAAAAACAGAGAATATGCAGCACGGGGAATATCTTTTGCATATTCAGAAACAGATGAAGACTTTGACAAGATGCCTTATATACTGAAAGTTCCGGCCAACGAAAGCCCCATAGATATCCACCGGCTTATCCGGTTCTATATGGAACTGGATCTGTCTCCTCGTAAAATAAGGGATTCCATTAAAAACCTGTCATGGAAAGAACAGATGATGAAAGTAATAAACAACCTGTAATACTCCCGCCTATGATCCGAATCGCCTATTGTACCCCCTCTCTCCATATCCCCGGAGGAGTGGAAAGGGTACTGACCACCAAAGCCAATTATCTGGCGGAGAATGGTAATTATGACATATATATTTTGCTGACTGACGGAAAAGGCAAGCCTCCCTGCTATACTTTATCGCCTAAAGTAAAAATCATCCAACTGGATATAGATTTTGAAGAATTATGGGAACTCCCTCTTTGGAAAAAAGTGCCGGTTTATCTGAAAAAACAAAGAATATACCGACGCAAGCTCTCTGCCGCCTTGTCTCACCTCAAACCGGACATCACAGTTTCTTTGTTACGACGGGAAATAAACTTTATCACTTCCCTCAAAGATGGAAGCAAAAAGATAGGGGAGCTACATGTAAACCGGAAAAACTATCGTAACTTTGAAAAGAACGAAAGCAACTTCATCAAGGAACTTTTTGCCAAATTATGGATGAAAAGTCTGGTGAGGCATTTAAAAAAGCTGGACAAGTTCGTTGTACTGAGTGAGGAAGACAGAGCCAACTGGCCCGAACTGCAAAATGTAAAAGTTATCAGCAACCCTCTACCCTTTCAATCCGGAACATTCAGCGACTTGAACAATAAACGGATAACCGCAGCCGGAAGATATACTTATCAAAAAGGATTCGATTTGTTACTGGAAGCATGGAGCAAAGTCTGTAACCGGCATCCGGACTGGGAATTACATATATATGGCAAAGGAGACAAGACTACATATCAAGTACTGGCCGGAAAATGGAAATTAAAGAACCTTTTTCTTGAAAATGCAACCCCGGATATGCTCTGTAAATACCATGAAAGTTCTATTTTTGTATCAAGTTCCAGATTTGAGGGATTCGGAATGGTCATAGCGGAAGCAATGGCGTGCGGAGTACCTGCCGTGTCATTCGCCTGTCCGTGCGGACCTAAAGACATCATCCGGGACGGGGAAGACGGACTATTGGTCGAAAATGGAAAAACAGAAGAACTGGCCGAAAAAATAAATTATCTGATTGAGAACGAACAAATAAGAAAAGGAATGGGGAAAAAAGCCCGCATCAATGTACAACGTTTTGCTGAAGATGTAATAATGCAACAATGGATTCAGCTATTCAACAACTTATTAAACGGAACAAAACAATGAAAACAGATTCCCCCTACGACAGAGGAGACATCCATATAAATAAAAACGACAAAGTGCTGGAGATAGGTCCGGGCCATAATCCGACATATCGCTCCAACGTGATAGTCGAAAAATTTATTGACACCAATTACCACCGCTGCGGTGACGTGAAAATATACCCGCATCAGACCTTTGTACATGCCGATGGAGAAAAACTGCCCTTCAAAGACAAGGAGTTTGACTACGTAATATGCAATCAGGTATTGGAACACGTGGAACATCCCGAAGCTTTTGTCAAGGAATTATGCAGGGTAGCCCGACGGGGATACATAGAAACTCCCAGTCTGCTGGGCGAATACTTGTTTCCCAAAAAATCACATAAATGGGTTATATTGGATATAGACAACAAACTGGTCTTCTATGAAAAGAACAAGATGCCGGGAAACTATGAAAACGACTATGGAGAATTATTCCTGAATTATCTGCCTTTCCAATCCCTCCCCTACAAACTGCTGTGGCTGACGGAAGGAGATATAACCTTGAACCGTTATGAGTGGAAAGATGAAGTGGAGATACTAGTCAATCCCGAAGATGAATACTACTCCTCTTTCTTCCTCAACAAATGGAACCGGGAAATGGTGGAGAAACTATATCCCCGCCGTTCCGCCCTGACGGAAATGAAGAAGATGATTCAAGCCCTGTTCTATATCCTCAAAAACAAATTCAAATCACGATTCAGTAATCACCGGAATCCGGTCACACTGTCCGAATATATAAAAACGCATGAAGTGGTACGCTGACTATTTATCCATCTATGACAAGCCTTTCACCCAAGCCCCACAAGCGGTTATCAACCAAGTGAAAGACAAGATCCGGCAGCTTGCAACTCATGCTCCGCTGGTTTCGGTGGTCGCCATCGCCCATAATGAAGAAAAGAGGATATTGAGCTGCCTGTGGTCTTTATGTGAAAACCAACATAACTATCCTGTAGAAATACTAGTCATCAATAATCATTCTACCGACCACACCGAAGAGGTACTAAAAGAATTAGGAGTCACCTACTTCAATGAATACCGGAAAGGTCCCGGTTTTGCCCGGCAATGCGGACTGAACCATGCCCGGGGGAAGTATCATCTCTGCATAGACGCCGACACACTTTATCCGCCCCAGTACATCAGTACCATGATAAAGGTCTTACAGGACAAAGAAGTGGCAGGTGCATACGCCCTGTGGAGTTTTCTTCCTAATGAACATCATTTAGGACTTTTCTTCTATGAGACACTACGTGATCTCTATTTGAAAATACAAAATCTGAACAGACCGGAGCTCAATGTACGTGGAATGGCTTTTGCCTTCCACACGGAAACAGCCCGGAAAGAAGGATTCCGGACAGACATACTCCGCGGAGAAGACGGCTCCCTGGCACTGGCATTGAAAAAATACGGAAAATTAAGATTCGTCACCGCCCGCAAAGCCCGTGTCCTTACCGGCTATGGCACTATTTCGGCCGACGGATCCCTGTTCAGCAGTTTCAAAAAACGAGCCATAAAAGGTTTAAGAAGCTTCACGGCTCTTTTCTATAGCAAAAACAATTACGAGGACGAAGATTCTAACTTGATAAAGTAACGACAGATGAAAATAGCAATAGAAGCCCAGCGCATCTTCAGAAAAGAGAAACATGGCATGGACTATGTAGCTCTGGAAACCATCCGGGAACTGCAAAAGATAGACCAACAGAACGAATACTTCATACTGGTCAGCCCGGGAGATGATGTTTGTTTGCAGGAATCCGCCAACATGCATATCGTGACCGTTAATTGGCCATCCTATCCGCTTTGGGAACAGATAGGACTACCGTTGGCTTTAAAAAAAATCAAACCCGACCTGCTGCACTGCACAAGCAACACTGCCCCTGTGTATGGAAACATTCCACTGGTGCTTACACTGCACGACATTATCTTTCTAGAAAAAAAACAAGGCAAGAACCAGTCCATGTACCAAAGACTGGGACGTTTCTACCGAAAAATCATTGTTCCCCAAATCCTTACCAAATGCAAAAGAATCATTACCGTTTCTCATTTTGAATGCAACCGCATCAGTCATTTCCTGCACATTGACAAACAACTGCTTGTCGCCGTATACAACGGCTATTCACAACATTTCATACCCATACGGAACGCACAGGCCATCACTGCCCGATACATAAAGAACCATCCTTACCTGTTCTTTTTAGGAAATACCGATCCCAAGAAGAATACGGCAAGGGTATTGCAGGCATACGGCATTTATTTAAAAAAATCCAGTCAGCCCCTTCCCTTGCTTATCGCCGACCTGAAAGAAGAGATCATAGACGAATATCTGAACCGGGAAGGATTACAAGAAATAAAAAAAATGCTGTATCATCCCGGATACATTCCAAACACAGAACTACCCGCTGTTTATAGTGGAGCATCCGTCTTTATATACACGTCTTTACGCGAAAGTTTCGGCATCCCCATTCTGGAGGCGATGGCCTGTGGAACTCCCGTCATCACCTCAACCACTTCCGCCATGCCCGAAATCGCAGGACCGGAGGGTATTCTGGTCAATCCGTTCGAACCGGAGGAAATTGCTTCCGCCCTCCTTCATTTAGAAGAAAATGCAGAATTCTATCAGTCACAAACTGCATATGGACTAGAAAGAGTCCGTCGGTTCTCATGGGAGAACACAGCCAGAGAAATATTGAATATATATAAAGAAATACTAGCATGAACACTCTTGAAATCCTCTTCTTCGTTCTCCTGTTCATTGTATTCTACACCTATGTGGGATACGGAATCCTGTTGTGGATATTGGTAAAAATAAAACAAAGTTTTATTTCCTTCTACGATACGGACGAACCGGAGCAAGAAACCTGCCGGAACGGCAACAACACCGACCTACCCGAAATCACCCTGTTCATCACCGCCTATAATGAGGAACAGGTAGTAGACGGAAAGATGAAAAACTGCCAAGAACTGGATTATCCCAAAGAGAAACTGCATATCGTATGGGTAACGGACGGCAGCAATGACCGAACCAATGAAAAATTAAAAGCGTATCCCGATGTCACCCTATTGTTCGTCCCCGAAAGAAAAGGAAAAACAGCCGCTATGAACCGTGGCATGGGATTTGTCACCACACCTTTGGTCATATTCACAGACGCCAATACATTTATTAATCCGCAGGCCGTTCGCGAGATAGTAAAATGTTTTAACCATCCGCAGGTGGGATGTGTGGCAGGAGAAAAACGGGTGGACATGTACAGTACCGGAGGAGCGGTTTCCGGAGGAGAAGGATTGTACTGGAAATATGAATCATGGCTGAAAAAAATGGATTATCAGCTCTATTCCGCCATAGGTGCTGCCGGAGAATTATTCGCCATCCGCACCCCGTTATATGAGGAAATGCCTGAAGATACCCTACTGGATGATTTTATGTTGTCCCTGCGTATCGCCATGAAGCAGTATACGATAGCATATTGTGATACGGCATATGCCTTGGAAAGCGGATCGGCCGATATGAAAGAAGAGGAAAAAAGAAAAGTACGTATCGCGGCAGGAGGATTGCAGTCTGTCTACCGTTTGAAAGAACTGCTGAATCCGCTACGTTATGGAATCCTCAGTTTTCAATATGTTTCCCATCGCGTGCTGAGATGGTCGGTAACCCCGGTCGCCTTGTTTCTGCTCTTTCCCTTGAATATCCTGCTGGTTGTCTGTAGTGAAAGCCTCCCGGTTTATTTTCTTTTTCTTCTGCTGCAATCCGCATTCTACCTCGGGGGAGTTTATGGCAGCCTCTTGTCTGCCAAGTCCGTAAAGAACAAATTCCTTTATATTCCCTACTATTTCCTGTTCATGAACATCAATGTGATAAAAGGTTTCTTCTATTTGAAAAGACATGCCGGCGGAACATGGGAAAAGTCCCGCAGGGCATAATATTTACTCACCAAAATACTTTTTTATCATCTCACGCAAAGCGGGAGCCATGATCGGCTTGGCCATATAATCGTCACATCCGGCTTCAAAAGCCTTGTCACGGTCACTGTCGTATGCATTGGCGGTAAGAGCTATGATGGGAAGTGTCCCTCCCTTCAGACGAATTCTTCTGGTAGCTTCCAAACCGTCCATAACAGGCATCTTTATATCCATCAAAATCATATCGGGCCGGCAACTCTCAAATTTCTCAATAGCCTCCTGCCCATCATGGGCACGGTGAACTTCATACTCCTTTCTTAAAATTATAGATAATAAGAGATAATTACTTTCCGTATCTTCAGCTACCAAAATCTTTTTCATTTCTTCTTTTCATTGATTACCTTGCAAAATTACGATATAAAATGATATAAACAATATTTTTTTTGTATATTTGCTGTCAGTAACAAATATCACGCATCTAAATTCGCTAAGAGAAACAGTATATTGAGAATCATACTATTAATATGAAAATTCCGAGTAATATATTGCACGATAAGCAGTATGCAGACAAAATTCTGGAAATTACGGCTGATACTATGTTTTTCGTATATAAAGACGGCACCTGTTTAGACTTCAAGGCTAATACGACGGACTTCTTTATAAAAGAACAAGATATTATAGGGAGAAATATATTCTCTTATTTCCCCGTAGAAACGGCACGGGAGATGTATACGGAATTCATCAAAGTACGGGCAGGAGACAAACCTTCCGCACGGAATTACAAATTAATATTGGAAGATGACGTGAAATACTACAAATGTATTATCAGCAAGTATGATGAGGAGCATTTTCTTTTTCAATACAGGGATATCACAGGCCGGAGTGTCGTCAGGCTGAAACTGGAAAAAAAGCAAAAAGATTTGTGCGAAGTAGAAAAAGCCGCAAGAATAGGATTATGGGCATACGATTCGTCCACACGGCTCTTCACTTACTCGGGATACACCCGGATATTCTGTAACGATGAGGAACAGAAACAGATTTCCATAGATGAATACATGAACTATATGCACCTTGATGACAAGGACCGTTTCAGTCAATGGCTGGAAGAAAACCTGAAGGAGAAAGATGCTTCCAATACCGTAAACTATAGACTCCTTATTGACGGAAAGACCGTCAATATGAGAATAAAAACATACCACAAAGAGGTATATATGCAAAGGACCGTATTGGAAGGATATATACAGAACACATCCGAAATTGTTTGGAAAGCAGAACGCTCCAACCAGCTGAAATCTGCCTTCCTTGCCAATATGAGCCACGAAATCCGTACGCCGTTGAATGCCATTCTGGGATTCTCACGCATTATAGCCGAAACGGAAAACGCCGAGGAAAGATTGCAGTATTACGATATTGTAGAAAAAAACAACATGCGCCTGCAGGAACTTATCAACGAGATTTTGGACCTGTCGAAGATTGAATCGGGCATGATGGAGTTCAACTATGCGCCTGTATCCCTTTATATTTTATGTGAAGATGTAAAAAACACGTATAGTTTCCGGTGTCAACCCGGAGTGGAGCTTGTTTTCGAAGAGTCCGATCCGTCACTGGTTATCTCGACAGACAGGAACCGCTTGTTTCAGGTTTTCTCCAATCTGATAGGTAATGCTACGAAATTCACCGCCAAAGGTTCTATCAGCTTCGGGTATAAATTGAAGGAAAAAGAGATTGTTTTTCATGTAGCCGATACCGGAAGCGGTATTTCCGATGACAAGATAGACAAGATATTCGATCGTTTCATCATGGCCAACAACCAAGTGCAAGGCACAGGACTGGGGCTTTCCATCAGCAAAATCATTGTAGAAAAGTTAGGAGGAAAAATAGCTGTACAATCCAAAATGGGAACCGGGACCACATTCACTTTTACATTGCCTTACATTTCGGCAAACGGAGATATGAAATGGGAGGAAAAACTTACACCGGCTTCCATTAAAGACAACAATAGAACTTCCCATCAGGAGATGACCATCCTAGTGGCGGAAGACTATCAAAGCAATTATGACTTGATAGAGGCTATGCTCGGAAAAATGTACAAACTGGTGCATGCTCATGACGGTATGGAGGCTATCATATTCTATGAACAATACAAACCCGACTTGATTTTGATGGATATAAAAATGCCTAACATCAATGGTCTGGACGCCACCAAAGCCATCCGGGAAATGTCTGCCAGCGTACCTGTCATCGCTGTAAGCGCATACGCATATGAAAAAGACAAAATAGCTGCCATAGAAAGCGGATGCAATGAGTTTTTAACCAAACCGGTATCTGCCGACTTATTGAAAATGACTATAAACAAGTATCTAAAACAAAAGTAATTTATGGGAAGATTAGCCGTATACAAATTTGCCTATTTTTTATCTATCCTGTTCACAATCTTCATTCTGGGACTTTCCATCTTCGCTTACTTCTCAGGTAAAATAAATCCGGTGGAGAATATGTTCGCCGCATACGTTGCCTTAAGCAAACCTATACTGGTGGTTGTCAATACGATATTATTTATTTACTGGCTCATCAGACTACGGTATTGGTTATGGATTCCATTGACGGGTCTGATAGTAAATTACGAATACATCACTTCCATGTACCAAATTTATAACCCTACCAAATATGCTAACGAGAACAGATTGAAAGTAGTGACTTACAATGTCCACTCATTTGGAAATGAAATTACGGGATTCTCCGCCAAGGAGTTTGCCGAGATGATGAACAAGGAGGAAACGGATGTACTTTGTTTTCAGGAATATAGAGGCAATGGCGACTTTACGGAACAAGACTTACAGAATACGTATGCTAAAATATTCCCTTACTCGTTTATCCCCGAAGGATTGAGTCAGGCCATTTACAGCCGCTACCCCATCAGACAGTCACAAACAATAGAATTTCCGAATACCAACAACGGAGCCATCTGGGCCGACCTGGATGTAAAAGGTATGACGATACGCATCATCAACGTGCACATGCAGACTACCAGCTTTGACAGAATGCGTTCCAAAGCAGCACAGGCTCGGGGAGAACAAGATGAGGAACAGGAAAGAGGCATTTATCTGGGCTATTCTGACAACTTCCGGGAAAATACTGTCAGACGTGCCGGACAGGCTGAACAAATCAGTTCGCTGATCAATGCCACGGAATATCCCTTGATTGTATGCGGTGACTTCAATGACCCTCCGGGAACTTTTACTTATGAAACTCTGAAAAACGGCTTGAAAGACGGATTTCAAACCGCTGGAGAAGGGTACGGAGCCACTTATCGGGGGTTTCACCATTTACTACGGATAGACTACTTGTTCCATTCCACCTTATTGGAAGGTATAAAATATAAGGTGATTCCTTATGATATGAGTGACCATAACCCGGTATATCTGGAGGTGGGACTTTGATAAATCACTTCTTCAAAGCTACCGAAAAGAAGAAAGTGGAACCTTTTCCCTCTTCAGACTCAAACCATAAATGCCCACCATTCTTAACAGCAAAATCCTGACATAATAACAAGCCTAATCCGGAACCTTCCTCATTATTCGTTCCGTATTTGCTGAAATGAGTTTCCGTGTTCAACAATTTCTTTTGGTCTTCCTCACTCATGCCTTTTCCGGTGTCTTTTACACTGACTATGACTTTATCACCCTCTATTTCGGCATTAACCAGAATTTCGGAATCATTATAACTGAACTTAATTGCATTGCTGAGAAGATTACGCAAGATGGTTTTCATCATATCCATATCGGCATGTACCTCAATCTTTCCATACACCGGGAAGTTCACCTTTATATTCTTCATACCGGCTACCAGATTGAAAATTTCGATAACCGAAGCAATATTCCCCACAATATCAAAGTCCTGATAAACTACATTCAGCTTGCCTATCTGGCTTTTAGTCCATTTCAATAAATTATCCAGCAAAGAGAAAACATCCTCCGTACTTTGATTGGCCATGCTCAGCATATCAAACATTTCCTTACCGATCTGTTCGGACGGAAGACTGAGTATCAACATATTGAGCACCATTTTAATGGATCCCATGGGTGAACGCAGGTCATGTGCGATAACAGAATATAACTTGTCGCGCCCCATAATAATCTTACGCAATTCTTCCGTTTGCTTCATGATGATCCGTTTGGCGGCAATCAGGGATATCTGATGGGTAACACGGATCACAAGCTCTTCCTTATTAAAAGGTTTGGATATAAAATCATTCGCACCTACCTTGAAACCCTTCACTATATCGGCAGTGGTATTCAAGGCTGTCAGAAATATAATAGGAATATGTTGTGTTTCCGGATCGGCTTTCAATCGTTCGGCAACTTCAAAACCATTCATCTCGGGCATCATGACATCCAACAAAATCAAATCGGGACGGGCATTGACCGCCTGGGATAATGCCTCCTTTCCATTACCGGCAGTTATCACCTTAAACTTCTCGTTTGTTAACAACACTTTTAACAACAAGACATTAGAAACCACATCATCCACAACCAAAACAGTGTACTCAGAATGACTTATTACAACATTTACATCCGGTGTCATAGGTATATATTATTTAGCCAGAACACTTTTAAAATAATCAATCACTTTCATCAGCCCCTCTTCCAGATGAATGTGAGGCTCCCAATCCAGCTTTTCTTTTGCCAGAGTAATATCCGGCCTGCGCTGACGAGGGTCATCATGAGGTAAAGGTTCGAAAATAATGTTAGAATGAGAACAGGTCAGTTCCAATATCTTCTGAGCCAGTTCGAATATGGAAAATTCGCAAGGGTTACCGATATTCACCGGTCCTGTGAAGTGATCTTCCGTAGCCATCATACGTATCATCCCTTCCACCAGATCATCTATGTACTGAAAACTACGTGTCTGTTTTCCGTCTCCATAAATGGTTATATCTTTATCTAGCAATGCCTGTACCACAAAATTGGAAATTACACGTCCGTCATCGGTCAGCATATTAGGACCATACGTATTGAATATGCGGATTATTTTTACCAAGACGCCATGTTGACGGTAATAATCCATGCACAAAGTCTCGGCACAACGTTTTCCTTCATCATAACAAGACCGGTAGCCTATGGGATTCACATTTCCCCAATCTCCCTCCCTTTGGGGATGCGACAACGGATCACCATACACCTCACTGGTAGAAGCCTGAAGTATTTTTGCTTTGTTACGCTTCGCCAGTCCCAACATATTAAACGTGCCGAAGACAGCCGTCTTCGCCGTTTTGATAGCATCATGCTGATAATGTATAGGAGAAGCGGGACATGCCAGATTGTATATCTCGTCCACATCCGTCCAAAACGGATTAATTATATCGTGTTCTATCAGTTCAAAGCGCGGATGCCCGATCAGGTAACTTATATTCTCTTTACTCCCCGTGAAAAAGTTGTCTAAACATATAACAATATTACCTTCCTCTATCAGACGAGTGCATAGATGTGACCCTATAAATCCTGCGCCTCCCGTTACTAGGATTCTTTTCATTCCCCTTATTTTTACTTTATTTTATGTTTAGCAAAAATAATTGATTCCCTTCACTTGTGCAAACATTTAAAACAAGATTATTCGTTATCTTTGCAAATACTTTGTCAAAATGAGATTTATATGAAGAAATATCCTTGTGTATTAAGTATAGCAGGATCCGATTGCAGCGGAGGAGCCGGCATACAGGCTGACCTGAAGACCATCTCCGCCTTGGGTGGTTATGCTGCGACAGCCATTACTGCAATCACCGTACAGAACACTTTGGGAGTACGTGCCATACATCCCGTACCACCGGTATATGTACGTGGGCAGATAGAAGCCGTAATGGAAGATATTCGTCCGGATGCTGTTAAAATAGGTATGATTAATGATGTGGAAATAGTCGAGGCCATAGCCTCCTGCCTTCGTACATACCGACCCCGTTTCGTTGTGTTCGATCCGGTCATGGTATCGACTAGCGGACACCGGCTGATAGAAGAGGACGCCATCAGTGCACTGACCCGGGAACTGATGCCTCTGGCCAGTCTGATTACGCCCAATCTGAGTGAGGCGGAAGTATTGACGGAACACTGCATAAGCAATGTGGACACAATGAAAGCTGCCGCATCGGAATTATTAAAATTCGGTTGCGGATCCGTTTTACTGAAAGGAGGACATTTGGAGGGCGACAAGATGTGCGATGTATTACAAACAGCTGGAGAAGACAAGCCTCATCTCTTTATCTCAGATAAGATAGAAAGCAAAAACACACACGGAACAGGATGTACTCTTTCTTCCGCCATTGCTACTTTTCTGGCACTGGGATATGATATGCCGCAGGCCGTAGAACATGCAAAAGCATATGTCACCAAAGGAATCCACGCCGGGAAAGACGTGCACATAGGCGAAGGACACGGTCCGCTGAATCACTTTTACGCACCTGTTCCGATGAAAACAATGAAATAATTTGTCAATATGCTAATTACCATGCTGTACATAATGCAGCATATTAGCAAATTGCCTCATTATTATTCCGTAGTTCCGAAAGAAATAATTAACTTTGCAACGTTTTTAAACCAAAATAGGAAAAATATGAAAGCATTTGTATTCCCCGGACAGGGAGCACAGTTTGTAGGTATGGGTAAAGACCTGTACGAAAACTCGGCTTTAGCCAAAGAACTTTTTGAAAAAGCAAACGACATTTTAGGATACCGTATCACAGACATCATGTTTGAAGGTACTGACGAAGACTTGCGCCAGACTAAAGTAACTCAGCCTGCCGTTTTTCTGCACTCGGTAATTTCCGCTCTTTGCATGGGTGATGATTTCAAACCTGAAATGACTGCCGGACACTCGCTGGGCGAATTTTCCGCATTGGTTGCAGCTGGAGCATTGTCTTTCGAAGATGGTCTGAAACTGGTTTATGCACGTGCTATGGCTATGCAGAAAGCTTGTGAGGCACAACCCTCTACGATGGCTGCCATCATAGCATTGCCTGACGAAAAAGTAGAGGAAATCTGTGAAGCGATTTCTAAAGAAGGAGAAGTGGTAGTGGCTGCCAATTATAACTGCCCGGGACAAATTGTCATCTCAGGTTCTATCGAAGGAATCAACAAGGCTTGCGAGCAAATGAAAGCTGCCGGTGCTAAACGTGCCCTGCCGCTGAAAGTGGGAGGCGCCTTCCACTCTCCGTTGATGAACCCCGCCAAAGTGGAACTGGAAGCTGCTATCAACGCTACTGAAATTCATACTCCGAAATGCCCGGTATATCAGAACGTGGACGCTTTGCCTCACACAGATCCCGCTGAAATCAAGGCAAACCTGGTAGCTCAGCTCACCGCTTCCGTACGCTGGACCCAGACAGTGAAGAATATGGTTGCCGATGGTGCCGATGACTTTACCGAATGCGGACCGGGTGCTGTACTGCAAGGACTGATCAAGAAAATTGATGGATCGGTCAACGCACACGGTATTGCTTGATAAACAAAATTCAGTTATCATAAATTTCATACGGATTACCGGAATATGCTGAGTAATCCGTATTTTTTTTATGGCATTTCACAAAAATATTCGTAAGTTTGTCGGTATCTAAACGAGATCAGACTATGAATGAATTTAAATATAACATTGGTTATGCCCTGAGCGGAGGATTTATAAAAGGATTTGCCCATTTGGGGATTATGCAGGCTTTGCATGAACATGGCATCAGGCCGGAAATACTTTCCGGAGTAAGTGCAGGTGCTCTTGCCGCTGTCTTCTATGCCGACGGCAAAGAGCCTTATCATATTGTTGAACTTTTTGAGCACCATTCATTCAAAGAACTGACCACTTTTTCTATCAACAAACAAGGTCTGCTGAAACTGGATAGTTTTATCGATTTCTTAAACAGCAACTTGGAGTCGAAAACGATAGAAGAACTAAAAATCCCCACTATTATTACCGCCACCGATTTGGATCACGGACGCATCGTTTCTTTTAAAAAAGGGAAAATAGCCGAAAGACTGGCTGCTTCCTGCTGTATGCCTATCTTGTTTGCCCCCATACGCATCAACAATACATATTATGTAGATGGAGGAATCTTGATGAACCTGCCGGTCAGCCCCATTCGCAAAGAATGCGAGAAAGTGATAGCACTCAATGTAGACCCGCTGGTAGCAGATGAATATAGCAAGAATGTGGTAAGCATCGCACTCAGAGCCTATCATTTTATTTTCCAAGCCAATACACTGCCTCAAAAAGGGATTGCAGATTTGCTGATCGAATCATACGGACTGGAAGAATACAGCAACAGAGAACTGGAAAGAGCCGAAGAGATATTCGAAAAAGGATACAATACGGCAACGGAACTCCTGGACAGACTACTCCTGGAGAATGGAACAATTTGGAGATAAACAAAAAAAGAATAAAATGGATACACAAGAAAAAATTATTATCTATCAGGTATTCACCCGTTTATTCGGGAACAACAGCCTGCGTTGTAAGCCTAATGGTTCTTTGGAGGAAAACGGTTGCGGAAAAATGGCCGATTTCACGACAAAGGCTTTAAACGAGATCAGAACACTGGGTGCCACACATATTTGGTATACAGGTATCATTGAACATGCTACCCAAACCAATTATACCCGCTATGGCATCAAACCCGATCATCCCGCAGTAGTAAAAGGAAAGGCCGGATCACCGTATGCCATCAAGGATTATTATGATGTAGACCCTGACTTGGCAACCAGTATCCCGGACCGTATGAAAGAGTTCGAGAATCTGGTAACACGAAGCCACAAAGCCGGATTGAAGGTCATCATTGATTTTGTCCCCAACCATGTAGCCCGCCAATATGGTTCAGACGCCAAGCCTGAAGGAGTAACCGATTTAGGTGAGAAAGATGATGTGACAAAAGCTTTCAGCCCCAACAATAATTTCTATTATATTCCCGATACAAAGCTGGAAGGCAATATTGACCTGCACCGTGGCGCAGCGGAACCTTACATAGAGTTTCCGGCAAAAGCAACCGGTAATGACCGTTTTGACGCATGGCCCAACTCCAATGACTGGTATGAAACTGTGAAACTGAATTATGGTATAGACTACTTGAACGGTCATAGCCACCACTTCGAACCGATTCCGGACACATGGGTGAAGATGCGTGACATCCTACTGTTCTGGTCTGCCAAAGGCATTGACGGATTCCGCTGTGATATGGCAGAAATGGTTCCTGTAGAATTCTGGGGATGGGTGATTCCGCAAATCAAAGCTGAACATCCGAAACTGATCTTTATCGCCGAGGTCTATAATCCGGGAGAATACAGGAATTATCTGTTCAATGGCAAATTCGACTATTTATATGACAAAGTAGGTCTGTATGATACGCTACGTGCCATTACCTGCGGATGGGAATCGGCAACTGCTATTCCACAACGCTGGCAAAGCTTGGGAGGTATTGAAAAACGAATGCTCAATTTCCTGGAGAATCATGACGAGCAGCGCATAGCTTCCGATTATTTTGCCGGAAACGGCTCAAAAGCCATCCCCGCAATGATTGTATCGGCTTGCATGAATACCAATCCGGTCATGATTTACTTCGGGCAGGAATTGGGAGAACATGGCATGGATACGGAAGGTTTCAGCGGGCGTGACGGAAGAACTACCATCTTTGATTACTGGAGTGTGGACAGCATACGCCGCTGGCGCAATGGAGGCAAGTTTGACAATAAATTCCTGAATGAGGATGAAAAGCAATTGAAACAATTCTATACCCGTCTGCTGAATATATGCAACAGTGAAAAAGCCATACGGGAAGGTGTGTTCTTTGACTTAACCTATGCCAATCTGGCCGGATGGGTATTTAACGAACATAAACAATACGCCTTTTTACGAAAACAGGATGATGAACTGATATTAATTATGGTCAACTTTGACTCCATACCGGCACGTTCAGCCGTCAATATTCCGCAACATGCGTTTGATTATTTAGGCATCCATCGTTATGGAGAATATGAGGCAACCGAATTGCTGACCGGAAACACAGAGAAGCTGACTCTTATGCCGGACAAAACAACTCCCGTATTACTAGATGGAATGAATGGAAAAATTCTGAAATTCAAGCTATAGTTTCCCACCACAGATTACTCAGATTAACACAGATACAGATTGAAATAAGCAATAAATCGTATTTCAATCTGTGTAATCTGTGGTAAAAAACATTTTAACTCTAGGAAAATACAAATTCCTTCATTGTCCTATCTCTTCAACAGACCGATTTTCAAGTTCAGCTTAAAATAATAGACTCCGTTCTCACGTTCCAGATATCCGTACTTATCTTTTTCAGTAGAACTTTTCTCAAACCGGGAATTAACAAACAGGAAATCGGCAAATACCTGACGGTCAGCCTTCTGATAACAAAGTACCTCTCCATTACCATTTACAAACAGAAAACCGGATATGGCAGAATCTATCCCATTAAATATCTTGGCAGGACGCATTCCTAAAGCCAAAGCCATAAGAAACTGCTTCATCTTATATTCATAATAACTATGCTTATGGATCAATTCATCCTTTATTTTCAACGGATTGATTTGTTTGATTGCTTCTGTCAGGTCACTAACTTTGGATATGCCATCCAAATGCATGACACGCAACATCTCGCCCAACATACGGGGAAAATGAAGATCTATCATGCAAAGATTACTACGGAATACCTTATCGGCCACATCATTATATTTTAAGATTCCTCCCAAGCGTTCTATCATCAACATACGTCCTGCCACATCATCTTCTTCACCAAAAGCATTAATTTTGTTTACGGTAGGAGTAGCGAATTTAACACCAGTCTGCTCGAACTTCAAATTGGCGGTACGCCCTCCATCCAACAACGGGAACATAGTTCCCAAACGGGAACGAACGCAAAAACCTACCAACGGAGCCTCTATACTGTAAAAAGCAACATAGAAATCAGTACGGTCATCCGTCTTTGCTTCCAAGTCATAAATGGCGACTTCATCTAAAAATTCTTCCACACCGTCGGGAGACATCACATCATTCTCTCGGCTCTCTTTGACAGCAGCAAAAACCAACTCTGCCACAGCCGCAAAATCCCCACGAGGTATCTGCTTATCTATCTTTTCCCCACAAATACGTACGGTCGCCTCATCCTCCAGAATATAACGGCGTGTCCCGTCATGTTCCTCACGCTGTACCATCGCCACAGGAAGCTTTTGCACTTCATTCCTTTTCACATCAGGCGTACCTGCATACACATATCCGTCCGCTAACAAGCGGAAAAAGGCGTAAAGCTCGCCCCACTCTCTCTTTGTCGCTTCAAATGCCATATATTTTCTCTTTTTACTATCGTCTGCTATTTTTTAACGGCTGCAAAGATACGCAAAAGAAGTCTTAAAAAACAGGTTTTCGAGAAACGCAAATATTAAACAATGTTATATAGCATACTTTTTAAGTCTGATTATTTGCTATTTTCCAAAAAATCCGTACCTTTGCAATGTGTTTTTCATAGTATTAGATTTAAGGTTAACAAAGGTTGGAGCAAGGCGTTGCTCCTTTTTTATTTTATCCCCCTTACTTTTACGATAAAACAAGTATTTCTTTTAATCCAGAAACCTCGACCTATCTTCAATCGTTCTCAACAGAATCCCTCCGACAGGATAATCAGGTAGAAATTTATGAAGGGAATGCGGATGTGATTTACGTTCCAATCGAACCGATGAATTAGCATTTATCAACAAATGTATCACAAATCACTGCATTTCCATAAACCTGTTCCTTATCCGGTTTGTTCTAAATGGCAAAGACAATCTTTATAAATGATAGAATCATGAAATTAAAAAAAGGAAGTATTGCATTACTAACATTGGCAGGTATGTTCTATATGAGCGTACAAAAAGCGGATGCATGCACGCGTGCCGTCTATATCGGACCGGACCATATGGTAGTAACCGGACGTACAATGGACTGGAAAGAAGATATTATGAGTAATATCTATGTTTTCCCCAGAGGAATACAACGTGCAGGATATAATAAAGAAAATGCCGTGAAATGGACTTCAAAATACGGCAGCGTCATTGCAACAGGATATGATATAGGTACGTGTGACGGAATGAATGAAAAAGGATTGGTTGCCAGTCTGTTATTTTTGCCAGAATCCGTCTTTGACCGCCCGGGAGATACACGTCCTGTCATGGGGATCAGCATATGGACACAATATGTACTGGACAATTTTGCCACCGTACATGAAGCTGTCGAGGAGCTGAAAAAAGAATCATTCCGCATTGATGCTCCCCACATGCCCAACGGTTCAGCTTCCACTCTTCACCTGGCTATTACAGATGAAACAGGAAATACAGCGGTTTTGGAATATCTGGACGGGAATTTAAGCATACACGAAGGAAAAGAATTCCAAGTGATGACCAATTCTCCACGATATGATTATCAGTTGGCTATCAATAATTACTGGAAAGAAGTAGGAGGATTGCAAATGCTGCCGGGCACGAACCGTTCCAGCGACCGCTTTGTGCGTGCCTCTTTTTATATACATGCAATCCCTCAGACTCCGGATGCTAAAATAGCTGTACCCAGTGTGCTCAGTGTGATGCGTAATGTATCTGTTCCTTTCGGAATTACCACACCGGACAAACCTCATATATCTTCCACCCGCTGGCGTTCTGTATCCGATCAGAAGAATAAAATATATTATTTTGAATCGGTCATGACTCCTAATCTGTTTTGGTTGGATTTGAAGAAAATCGACTTCAGTCCCAAAGCCGGAATCAAGAAACTGACCCTCACCAACGGAAAGATTTATGCAGGAGATGCTGTAAAAGATTTAAAAGACAGCGACTCATTTGTATTCTTATTCCAAACCCCTGTGATGTAAAACAGTAAAAATCAATATGACGTTCATGCCTCATTAAAATCGGTTAAGAGCCTCGTGAACGTCATACTTTTCTGCAAAAGTACTCCCTTCCGGCATTGAGTATCTTTTAAAATTCGTTGTTTTATAATAATACAAAAGCAATCATTTCCTCTCTGCTTCCTTATTACAAAAGAATAATTTATCTTTGAACGGATTTTAATATCCCATCAAAATCAGAACAAAAATAAAATAACTATGGAACAACCATCACTCAACGACCATAATAAACAGGAATACCCTCCCATGCATACTACAGAGCATGTCATAAACAGGACAATGGTCAATCTTTTCGGATGCGGACGGGCAATATCCGCCCATATAGAACGCAAAAAAAGCAAGCTGGATTTTGCGCTGCAAACCTGTCCGGAAGAAGCGGATATTATAAGAATAGAAAACACCGTAAACGAAGTATTGCGAAGAAATTTGCCCGTTACAATGGAATTTATCTCTCAAGAGGAAGCTATAGGGCGCTTTGACATGAAACGTTTACCGGAAAAAGCTTCCGAAACCGTACGGATTGTAAAAGTCGGCGATTACGACGAATGCCTCTGTATAGGTCAACACGTGGAAAATACGTCCGAAATAGGTACATTTAAAATTATAAGCCACGACTATAAAGACGGAATCTTCCGTATGCGGTTCAAGCTGATATAGAACAACTGTCAATCTGTCCCCCTAAAATTACAAATTGGCAGTAGCCTTGACAATCAAATGTTTAAAGAGGCTTACCAACTTTTAATGCAAAGGTTTTAATCTTTAAGAAAACCTTTATAGGTTTAAAAGAGTGCAATATAAACCGCATATCATCGAACTAATGGTATGCGGTTTGCATTATGGATAGTGAATGACAAAGCCGAAAGGTGAAGGAATTCAGAAATAAACAAAATGTTTAACCAAAACCTATAGGAGATTAAGATTATGATGCCAGTAAGAAGATCAAACCAAACATGGTTACCAAGTATTTTTAATGATTTCTTTGATAACGACTGGATGGTAAAAGCCAATGCAACAGCTCCCGCCATCAATGTTATTGAAAGTGACAAAGACTACAAAGTAGAAGTCGCCGCTCCGGGAATGACCAAAGAAGACTTCAAGATTCATATCAACGAAGACAACGACTTGGTTATCTCTATGGAAAAGAAAACAGAAAGTACCGAAGGTGATAAAGAAGGCAAGAAAGAAAGCCGTTACTTGCGTCGCGAATTCTCTTATTCTAAATTCCAACAGACATTGATCCTGCCTGATGATGTAGATAAAGATAAAATTGATGCAAAAGTAAACGATGGCGTATTAACTATCGAGCTGCCGAAACGTACGCCGGAAGACAAAGAAAAAGCAGCCAAAGTTATCGAAGTTAAATAACATGCTCTCAAATTCAGAAAAGAGGGATTGCCGCAGAGGCAGTTCCTCTTTTGTTTTTATAAAAGTCCGTTTCTATTCCCTATGAGTCCATCGTAATCTTACAACCCAAAGATATAAATCTTTCACCTGTAAGATCTATAATCTTCGCATTGCATCCTCCCTTCCCTGTTCTGTTCCATATTGCCTGTTGTCTTTACGCACTATACCTCGCCAATGTCTACTTAACATATTTATCCAACACTTTTTCCAAGGCATTTTGTGAAACCGGCTTAGTCAGGCAATCATCGCATCCGGCTTCTATAGCCCTGTCTTTGTCGGGCTCAAAAGCAAAGGCAGTCAAAGCGACAATAGGCACTTCTTTTGAATAAGAACGAATCAGGCGCGTAGCCTCCAGCCCATCCATATGGGGCATCTTGATATCCATCAAAATCAAGTCGGGCTGATGTTCTTTAAATTGATTCACCGCATCCTCTCCATTCTTAGCCCATAGCAGATTACATCTTTTCCCTAACAATGTCTTTAACAGCAAAAAGTTGCTGTCTACATCTTCCGCCACCAGTACTGTTCTTCTTTGCAATACTTTTCTCGGTTCCGTACTCCCTGATTCCGGACACTTCGTAGCCTTTTCGGATTCCGGACATTTTTTACCCGCCTTATAAGGAATCGTAAAACGAAAAGTAGAACCTTCATTCAGTTTGGATTCCGCAGTAATCTCTCCACCTAATTTTTCTACAATCACCCTACAAATCGCAAGCCCCAAACCTGTTCCCTGAACAAAAGTATTCAGTTTCACGAAACGCTCAAAAATCATTTTAATCTTCTCCTCGGAGATACCCATTCCCGTATCTTTTACATAAAAATCAATATACTCCTCCCTCACTTCAAAACCAAAACGGATTTCCCCTTTGAAAGTAAATTTTATAGCATTGGTTATCAAATTTGTAACGACTTGCATAATTCGGTTCTGATCTTCATTGATTATCAAGCTGGTGTCTTTATTGTCTAATATCAAAACAACCCCAGTCTGCACCCGATCCTTGTGCATCTCATACACATTACGGCACAATTCTCCCAAGTCCATTGGATATCTGACGTATTCCAATGTACCGGCCTCTATTTTTGCCAAATCAAGAATATCATTGATTAATTGCAACAATATTTCCGAATTCTGGTTGATAATATCCGAATAAAGTTTTTCATCCGCCGCATTATCCGCCATAGTCATCAAACGGGAAAAACCTACTATTGCATTCAAAGGAGTACGGATTTCATGGCTCATATTGGCTAGAAAGGCTGTTTTCAGCCTGTCGGACTGCTCAGCCTTGATACGGGCCTGAACCAGCTCTTGCTCTATGTTCTGCATATTAGTAATATCCCACGAAATGCCAATAATAAGCGGTGCACGCCCTTCCAGAGGAACTAATGTTTTTAAAGTCTGCACGATGCGGGTCTCGCCTGTAGCCGTCACATACGTTTCCTGCATTTCCATGCGCTCTCGGGTACGGATCAATTCCAAATCATCCCGATGAAACTTCTCCGCATTCTCATGTTCGGGAAACACTTCAAAATCAATATGACCCAATGCCTTGGAAGCAGGAATTTTAGAGTGACTGGCAAATGCTTTGTTCCAATAAAGGTATCGGAAATCATCCTCAGGGTCTTTCACAAACAAATAAACAGGAATATTATTCAGTATGGCATCCATCAGATAATTCAGTTCACGCAATTCGTCACGGTTCTTGATAACATCCGTTATATCCTGCGTAAAGAACCAAATCATTTCCTCACCCTGATTTTGAATCATAAAAGCCGAAACCTGATGAACACGAAGTTTTGTTTCTCCCACACGGGTATATTTAGCACGATAAGCAAAATTACCTCCATTATCACGAATCTCTTGAACACGTTTATCAAATATTTCTTTGGTATTCAGAGAAACAGGTAAATCATAAACTTTTTGTGTGCCCAACTCCTCTTTCACTCCATATTCCTCAATAAACTGCCGGTTGGCATAAACTAAGGTTCCGTCAACCGATACAGCCAGAATACTATCACTGACCTTATCCAGTACCCGTTTAAATATTTCCAAGTTCTGCTGTGTGGCAACTCTTTCACTAATATCACGACACATTATCAGTACATATTCTTCATCTAAGGGGAAAATACGATTTTCATAATAATGAAGTGTCCCGTCCACATCCAATTCATGATGGGCGGTAGAACCTCTACCTGTCGCAATAGCCTTCTGAAGATTATTATGTATATTGTGATAAGCTTCTTTAGGAACCATATCCTGCATACGCATCCCTTTAAAATCATTGTTGGATACACCCACATGATTGGTTTCTTCATTAGACACCACTTCTATACCCGTTTCCTCATGATTGAATACGGTGAGCATATCCGGCAAAGAATCTAATATTCTTACCGCATATTTCTCCTTGAAACTAACGCTATCAAAGTTTTTTTCAGAAGAAGATAATTTTTCTTTCAGCAGCCTGTTCTCCTCTTTCAACGATTCAATTTCCTGCTCTAATGCTTTAAGCTTGTGTTCACAATCCATTTGTATTGAATATCTTTAGGATTCCTAATCGGACAAAATTAGGAAACTTTTTGTGAACAAAGAAAGAATAGTGAATAATTTTCTAATGAAAGAGAAGTCACTGATTAATAGTTAATGGAGTGCACTGTTATGCCGCACCCCATTAACCACACATCACTAAACATTCAAATCATTTATATTCCGCCCAGCTCTTGATAGCGATATCATCCACCGTCATGGTACAGAAGGCATTGATAAACGCGCTTGCCAGACGGGCATTGGTAATCAAGGGCACATTCAGGTCGATGGCGGCACGACGGATCTTGTACCCGTTATCCAACTCTCCGGCTGTCAGGTTCTTCGGTATATTGACTACCATATCTATCTCTTTCCGGTGCAGCATATCCAGTGCCTGAGGCTGCCCTTCCTCACTGGGCCAGTAGACACGGGTATTCTCCACCCCGTTCTCAGTCAGGAAGTGGGATGAGCCTCCGGTGGCATAAAGTTTATAACCTTTCTTCTGTAACATACGGGCAGCTTCCAAAGTATCCGCTTTCTGCTTGGCGTTACCAGTTGAAAGCAACACACTCTTTTCCGGAATACGATAGCCCACAGACAACATCGCCTTCAATACGGCACACGAAGTATCCGTACCGATGCAGCCGACTTCACCGGTAGAGGCCATGTCTACCCCCAATACGGGATCTGCCTTCTGCAAACGATTGAAAGAGAACTGGCTGGCCTTGATGCCCACATAATCCAACTCGAAAAGATTCTTGTTCGGTTTCTCTACCGGCAATCCGAGCATCACCTTCGTAGCCAGTTCGATAAAATTGATTTTCAACACCTTGCTGACAAAGGGGAAGCTGCGTGAAGCACGAAGGTTACATTCAATCACCTTGATATCGTTATCCTTTGCCAGATATTGTATATTGAACGGACCGGAGATATTCAATTCCTTGGCTATCTGACGGGAGATGCGCTTGATGCGGCGTACCGTTTCCACATACAGTTTCTGAGGAGGGAACTGAATGGTGGCATCCCCCGAGTGCACGCCGGCATATTCAATGTGCTCACTGATAGCGTATGCCACAATCTCACCATTCTGTGCCACAGCATCCATTTCCACTTCCTTAGCGTGCTCAATGAACTGGCTCACCACTACCGGATGCTTTTTCGATACGTTTGCAGCCAGTTTCAGGAAGCGTTCCAATTCCTCTTGATTGGAGCAGACGTTCATGGCCGCACCACTCAGCACATACGAGGGACGTACCAAAACAGGGAAGCCTACTTTATCAATAAAAGCATGGATATCCTCCATAGAAGTCAATGCGCTCCATTCAGGCTGATCTACACCAATGCGGTCCAGCATGGCCGAGAATTTATCACGGTCCTCGGCATTATCAATGCTCTTGGCACTGGTACCGAGGATATTTACATTTTGCGCATCCAAACGGAGAGCCAGGTTATTGGGAATCTGACCGCCGGTAGATACAATGACTCCGTGAGGGTTCTCCAGTTCGAGGATATCCATCACACGCTCAAAAGTAAGTTCGTCAAAGTAAAGACGATCGCACATATCATAGTCGGTAGAAACCGTTTCGGGGTTATAGTTGATCATGACACTGCGGTAACCCTCCTTACGGATGGTCTGTAAGGCCTGTACCCCACACCAGTCAAATTCCACCGACGAACCGATGCGGTAAGCGCCCGAACCCAGTACCACAATGGATTTATGGTCGCCCAAGTATTTCACATCATTGGCCACGCCGCTATAAGTCAAGTACAGATAGTTGGTCTGTGCAGGATACTCGGCTGCCAAGGTATCGATTTGTTTCACCACCGGAAGAATTCCCACCTGCTTGCGATGATTACGCACATACAGTATACCGTCTTCCATATCACCCTCGTAGCCAATGGCACGGGCTATCTGGAAATCGGAGAATCCCTGCACTTTCGCCTTTCGGAGTAACTCGTCCGGCATATCGGTAATCTGCTTATGGTTATTGCCCCATTCGTGCATCTCTTTAGAAGTGTCCATGATGTGCTGCAATTTCTGCAGGAACCATTTGTCAATCTTGGTCAGCTCATGAATCTGGTCTACCGTGTAACCTGCACGCATGGCTTTGCTGATCACGAAGATGCGCTTGTCCGTCGGCTCTCGAAGGGCTTTGTCCACATCCTCTATAACCAGTTCCTTATTCTCTACGAAGCCATGCATTCCCTGGCCAATCATGCGCAAACCTTTCTGAATGGCTTCCTCGAAAGTACGTCCGATGGCCATCACCTCGCCCACCGATTTCATGGACGAGCCCAACTCACGGTCCACACCATGGAACTTGCCCAAGTCCCAACGGGGAATCTTGCACACCACATAGTCCAGTGCAGGTTCGAAGAATGCGCTGGTGGTCTTTGTCACCGAGTTTTTCAAGTCGAACAACCCGTATCCCAAGCCTAATTTGGCGGCAACGAAAGCCAACGGATATCCGGTCGCTTTGGAAGCCAATGCAGACGAACGCGAAAGACGGGCGTTGACCTCAATGACACGGTAATCTTCCGATTCGGGATCGAAGGCATACTGTACATTACATTCGCCCACAATGCCGATATGGCGGATGATACGGATAGCCAGTTCACGAAGTTTATGATACTCCGCATTGGTCAGTGTCTGCGAAGGGGCGATCACGATAGACTCGCCGGTATGGATACCCAGCGGGTCAAAGTTCTCCATGTTACATACAGTGATGCAGTTATCATAACGGTCGCGGACCACTTCATATTCCACCTCTTTCCAGCCTTTCAAACTCTTTTCCACCAATACCTGCGGCGAGAAAGAGAAGGCCTTTTCAGCCAGAACATTCAGTTCCTCTTCATTGTCACAGAAACCAGAACCTAGTCCACCCAATGCGTAGGCGGCACGGATAATAACCGGATAACCTAATTCTTTAGCAGCGCGACGGGCATCTTCCAAGTTTTCCACCGCTTCACTCTTGATGGTCTTTACATTGATTTCATTCAGTTTTTCTACAAACAACTCACGGTCCTCCGTATCCATGATGGCTTGTACGGGAGTACCCAACACACGGACATTGTATTTTTCGAAAATACCTGCTTTGTACAGTGCCACCCCACAGTTCAAGGCAGTTTGTCCGCCGAAAGACAGGAGCACACCATCCGGACGTTCCTTTTCTATCACCTTTTCCACAAAATAAGGAGTAACGGGCAGGAAATAAATCTGGTCCGCCACCCCTTCGCTGGTCTGCACAGTAGCAATGTTTGGGTTGATCAGAACCGTTTCAATCCCTTCCTCCTTCAAGGCTTTCAGCGCTTGCGAGCCTGAATAGTCAAACTCTCCGGCCTCGCCAATCTTCAAAGCGCCGGAACCTAATAATAATACTTTCTTTATTTCGTCTTTCATACTTGTTCTTTTTAATACACGGTTTATAACAACTTCACAAATTCATCAAACAGGAACTCGGTATCCGTAGGTCCCGACGCCGCTTCCGGATGGAACTGTGCCGAGAACCAAGGTTTGGTTTTATGCCTGATGCCCTCGTTGGAACCATCATTCATATTGATGAACAGCGGTTCCCAATTGGTTCCCAATGTATTATTATCTACTGCATAACCATGGTTCTGGCTGGTAATGAAACAACGTTCCGTTCCCACCATGCGCACCGGCTGGTTATGACTGCGATGACCGTATTTCAATTTATAGATAGTAGCACCTCCTGCTTTTGAAAGCAACTGATTCCCCATACAAATGCCAAAGATAGGCTTGTCGCTCAAGCTCATCGCCTTGCGGATATGCTGTACCGCCTCATCACATGTATCCGGATCACCCGGGCCGTTCGAAATAAACAATCCGTCATACTCCATCCCTGTAAAATCATGGTTCCAAGGAACGCGGATCACTTCCACATCCCGTTTCAGCAGACAGCGGATGATATTTGTCTTTACACCACAATCCACCAACACCACTTTCTTCTTGCCGGCGCCTTCGTTGTAACGAATCACTTCCTTGCATGATACTTTATCCACATAGTTGATACCTGCATACGTTGCTTCGGGCACTTTATCGGGCTCATCATCAAATACGATCTTCCCCATCATCACCCCATGTTCGCGAAGAACTTTTGTCAGTTCACGGGTATCGATACCTGTAATGCCCGGCACTTGCTCACGCTTCAGCCAGTCGGCCAGACTTTCTTTCGCATTCCAGTGACTGAATTCTTCACTGTAATCACTTACAATAATCGCTTCGGCATGGATACGTTCACTTTCCATAAAAGTGGCCAAGCCGTTGGGTTCGATAGTAAAGGGAGGCACCCCGTAGTTACCGACCAACGGGTAAGTCAAGGTCATCAACTGCCCCGCGTATGAAGGGTCTGTCAAGCTCTCAGGATAACCGGTCATAGCGGTATTAAACACCACTTCACCGGCTACCGGTTTCTCATAACCGAACGACTTGCCCGGGAAACGGCTCCCGTCGTCGAGGATCAATGTTACATTTCTCATCTAATCTATCTTGAATGTTATTCTTTAGAATTGATATACTTTTTCTATATAATCTATAAACGCCTGGTTCACCAGCTTCACTCCACCCGGAGTAGGATAATCCCCACTGAAATACCAGTCGCCCGTATGGTTGGGACATGCTTCATGCAATCCTTCCAATGTCTGATAAACAATCTCCACTTTAGCTTGCGTACCTTTCGGAGTGAGAAGTTCCACCATTTTTGCCGCAATCTCCTCATTAGTGAAAGGAGCGTAAATTTCTTTCACATAATTCACCATCTGCTCTTTGGGTAACCCCACCTGGTCTTTCGATTTGTTGTAAGCACGGGCTATTACATCTTTCATATCTCGTTCTTTCAATAAATCGATAGCAGCCTTGAAAGCGATAAACTGATCCATGCTGGCCATATCAATACCATAATAGTCCGGATAACGCACCTGTGGAGAAGAAGAAACAATGACGATTTTCTTCGGATGCAGACGATCAAGAATACCGATAATGCTTTGTTTCAATGTAGTTCCCCGGACGATGCTGTCATCAATAATAACCAGATTATCCACATGAGGTATCAAACTACCGTAAGTAATATCGTACACATGGGCGGCCAAGTCATTCCGGCTGTTGCCTTCGGCGATAAAGGTACGCAGCTTGATATCCTTGATGGCCACTTTTTCGCTACGGATACGCCAGGACAGGATTTTTTCCAGTTCCTCGTGATTGGGATGATGTCCCAAAGCCTCTATCTTCTTTACTTTCAGTTCATTCAGATAATTGTCGAATCCTTCCAGCAGTCCATAGAAAGCCACTTCCGCCGTATTGGGTATAAAAGAGAATACAGTATGCTCCACATCATAGTCTACCGCTTTCAAGATAGGATTCACCAGTTTTTCACCCAGCAGCTTTCTTTCTTTATAAATATCCATGTCGCTTCCCCGGCTGAAATAGATTCGCTCGAAAGAACAAGCTTTCTTCTCTTTCGCCCGGTTGATCTGCGCCAGACGCATCTTTCCGGTCTTGCTCATCAATATAGCCTGTCCCGGTTGCAATTCATTGATGCTTCCGGCAGGCACATTCAAAGCAGTCTGAATGACGGGACGTTCGGACGCCAATACCATGATTTCATCGTCCATGTACCAGAAAGCCGGACGGATGCCCCACGGATCGCGTACCGCAAAAGATTCACCGCTACCGGTCATACCGCAGATCACATAGCCTCCATCCCACTCCTTGCTCGAAGTCTTGAGGACATTGCCCAAGTCAATGCGGTCTTCTATAGCGTGAGTGATATTCATACCCTTCAGACCTTCCTTCTCACATTCCACATAGAGGCGCTCCACCTCACGATCCAAACGGTGCCCCACTTGTTCCAACATAATATATGTGTCGGCATATTTACGCGGATGCTGGCCGTCAGCAGTGATACGTGCGAAAATCTCATCCACATTGGTCATGTTGAAATTGCCGCACAGTGCCAGATTCTTGGCACGCCAATTGTTACGACGCAAGAACGGATGCACGTAGGAGATACCACTTTTTCCGGTAGTAGAATAACGCAAATGACCCATGTACACCTCTCCGGCAAAGGGAAGGCATTTCTTGGCGTATCCGGCATCATGCAATTGTTCGGGCGCCAAATCCTTGAAATGATTTTGCACCGTACCGAATATCTCTGTTATCGCCCCTGAACCTAAAGCTCTTTCACGGAACATATATTCTTCACCGGGATTGGCCTCCAGTTTGACACAGGCCAGCCCGGCGCCTTCCTGTCCGCGGTTATGTTGTTTTTCCATCAGCAGATACAGCTTGTTCAAGCCATACATCCAGGTTCCATACTTTTCCTGATAATATTCCAGCGGTTTCAGCAGTCGTATCATAGCGACCCCACATTCATGCTTTAACGGTTCCATGCTCTCTCTTTACTCCTTAAATTAATATATCATTTTCAGATTCTTATAAAAACATCCCAAAGGTATGACAAGACCTTCTGTCGTTTTTCCAAACTTACGGCACATCTTTCAAGAATTATGCCGGAAACTTCCGGGAACTTCCTGCATAATCTCCGGCAGCATTGCCTTCTATTCTACTGTTACCGACTTCGCCAGATTTCGTGGCTGATCCACATTTTTCCCTTTGCAAATGGCTACATGGTAGGCCAATAACTGTAAGGGGATCGTAGCTATCAACGGTTCGAGGCACTCTAATGTTTCGGGCAACTCAATGCAATCATCAGCCAACTTGCTGATTACCGTATCTCCTTCTGTGACCAAAGCGATTACTTTTCCCTTCCGCGCTTTAATTTCCTGTATGTTACTCATTATCTTTTCATACATCGCATTATGCGTAGCTACCACAACAACAGGCATTTCGGCATCAATCAATGCGATAGGTCCATGTTTCATCTCAGCTGCAGGATAACCTTCAGCGTGAATATAAGATATCTCCTTCAACTTTAACGCACCTTCCAAAGCTACCGGAAAACTGTAACCTCGTCCCAAATAGAGGAAATTATGTGCATAGGTGAAGATACGCGACAGTTCCGCTATCTTGGGATTACTGATCAGAATCTTTTTTATTTTAGCCGGAATCACAGTCAATTCCCGAATCACTTCCAGGTATTTCTCATCCGTCATGCTCCCTTTCTCTTTTGCCAGGGTCAGCGCCAGCATGGTCAGCACAGTTACCTGTCCGGTAAATGCCTTAGTAGACGCCACTCCTATTTCCGGTCCTACATGAATATAAGAACCGGTATCTGTAATGCGCGGAATGGATGAACCTACCGCATTGCATATACCATAAATAAAAGCTCCTTTCTCTTTCGCCAGTTCTATGGCAGCCAATGTATCGGCCGTCTCGCCCGATTGCGAGATAGCTATTACCACATCATCTTCATGAATCACCGGATCACGATAGCGGAACTCGGAGGCATATTCCACTTCTACCGGAATACGGCAGAAACTTTCTATCAGTTGTTTCCCTATCAATCCGGCATGCCACGAAGTTCCGCAAGCCACAATTACAAAGCGACGAGCCTTGAGCAGACGTTCCTTATGATCAATAACCGCCGACAGTACTACTTTATCACCGTCCGCATTGATGCGTCCACGCATACAGTCGTTAATACAATCGGGTTGTTCGAATATCTCCTTCAACATGAAATGCGGGTATCCTCCTTTCTCCAGCTGTCCCAGATTCATTTCCACCGTACGTACTTCGGGATTTTGAAGCACGTTATCCAAATTGACGACTTCCAGCGCCTTGTCTCTGCGAATCACCGCTATCTCCCCATCTTGCAGATACACCACTTTATCCGTATACTCTACAATCGGAGTAGCATCCGAGGCCAAAAAAAATTCATCCTTCCCTATCCCTACCACCAGCGGACTGCTTTTACGGGCTGTAATAATCTCATCGGGATTATTCTTGTCAAGCACCGCTATGGCGTATGCACCAATCACCTCATGCAGAGCCAACTGAACGGCAGTAAGTAAATCTAAATGGTTGGAAAGCTGGAAAAATTCAATTAGCTGGACAAGAACTTCGGTATCTGTACTACTTTTAAAGATGAACCCTTTTTTTTGTAGTTTTTCTTTCAGGGTAGCGTAGTTTTCAATAATACCATTGTGGATAAGAGCAAGATTCTCGGAAGAAGAAAAATGAGGATGGGCGTTAGCCTGGCAAGGCTCTCCGTGAGTAGCCCATCGGGTGTGGGCAATACCAATTGTACCGGAAACGTCTTTTTGGGAAACAAAAGCTTCTAGGTCTGAGACCTTTCCTTTCGTCTTATAGACGTTCAACCTCCTTTTTTTATCAATCAATGCGACTCCTGCGCTATCATAGCCCCGGTATTCCAACCGCTTCAGGCCTTTTATGAGGACAGGGTAAGCATCTCGTTTTCCAATGTAGCCTACTATTCCACACATAATTTATATAAGTATATGTTCTGATTTGGCTGCAAAGATACAAATATCAATTAACATAAATGCAATAAAAGACCATAAATAATTGACGAAAGCGATAAAAAAGTAAGAATAGAAATCGAAAAGAAATGTTTTATCCGTTTTTAAAATAAATATGAAAACTTACATTATCAAAGCAATTTCGCCAAATCATGTTACGATTTAAAAGTAATAGACAGGCAGAATAAACAATATGTAAGCATCAAAAGCAGAAGAGCATCTTTTTACTAACACAGCTCATTTATTTTATAGCAAAAAGAAATAAATTATCTACCTTTGCAAAACAAACTGAAATACAAATCAACATTATTACAAACTAAAGACAGTCATAATGGTAAAAAGAGAACAAAATGGTCTTTATAATGCAACCAACGAACATGATGCTTGTGGTGTAGGTATGGTAGTCAACATTCATGGCAATAAATCACATGAACTGGTAGACTCCGCATTAAAGGTACTGGAGAACATGCGCCATCGAGGTGCGGAAGGAGCTGACAACAAGACCGGCGACGGCGCGGGAATTATGCTACAAATCCCCCACGAATTCATCCTCTTGCAAGGTATCCCCGTACCCGAGAAGGGAAAATACGGAACCGGACTAATATTTCTGCCAAAAGATGAAAAAGAACAAGCCGGTATCCTAAGTATTATGATTGAAGAAATAGAACGGGAAGGACTGACACTGATGCATCTGCGCAATGTGCCCACTAATCCCAATTGCTTGGGCAAAGACGCACGAGCCACCGAACCGGATATCAAACAGGTGTTCATCACCGGAGTGACTGATGTGGAAAACTTGGAACGTACCCTTTATGTTATCCGTAAAAAGATTGAAAAACGTGTCCGGCATAAAGATTTCTATATCGTTTCACTATCGGGCAAAAACATTATATATAAAGGGATGCTTTCGTCCATGCAGGTACGCGAGTACTTCCCGGACTTAACACAACCTTACTTTACCAGTGGACTGGCATTGGTACACTCCCGCTTCAGCACCAACACATTTCCTACATGGAGTCTGGCACAGCCTTTCCGTCTGTTGGCGCATAATGGTGAAATCAATACCATCCGCGGCAACCGAGGATGGATGGAAGCACGCGAAAGTGTCCTCTCCTCTCCGGCATTGGGGAATATCAAAGCCATCCGCCCCATTATTCAGCCAGGTATGAGCGACAGTGCCTCACTGGACAATGTGCTTGAATTTTTTGTGATGTCGGGATTGAGTCTGCCCCATGCCATGGCGATGCTGGTTCCCGAATCATTCAATGATAAAAATCCTATCAGTGAAGAGTTGAAAGCGTTTTACGAATATCACTCCATCCTAATGGAACCTTGGGACGGACCTGCCGCGTTGCTGTTCAGTGACGGACGCTTTGCCGGAGGAATGTTGGACCGCAACGGCCTCCGCCCTGCCCGTTACCTCATCACCAACAATGACATGATGGTAGTGGCCAGCGAAGTAGGCGTGATGGATTTCGAACCGGGAGAGATTAAAGAAAAAGGACGTCTGCAACCGGGAAAAATACTGATGATTGACACTGAACAGGGTAAAATATATTATGACGGAGAACTGAAAGAACAATTGGCATCAGCCCGTCCTTATCGCACCTGGCTGTCTACCAACCGCATCGAACTCGATACCTTGAAAAGCGGGCGCAAGATAGACAACCGGATAGCCGGTTATGACCGTATGTTACGCACCTTCGGCTTCTCGCGTGAAGATATAGAACGTACCCTCATACCAATGTGTAACACAGGGGCCGAACCTGTCGCCTCTATGGGTAACGACACGCCGCTGGCAGTTCTCTCGGACAAACCGCAGTTACTGTTCAACTACTTCCGCCAACAATTCGCACAGGTTACCAATCCGGCTATCGACCCTATCCGTGAAGAATTAGTCATGTCGCTCACCGAATACATCGGCGCCGTAGGAATGAACATTTTAGTACCCAGCGAAAGCCATTGCAAAATGGTACGTCTGCCCCATCCCGTACTAAATAACACCCAACTGGACATTCTCTGCAATATCCGATATAAAGGATTCAATACCGTGAAACTCCCCATCCTATTCGAGGTGAGCAAAGGAAAAGCCGGACTACAGGAAGCGCTGAGTAATTTGTGCAAACAGGCCGAGCAATCCGTGACCGACGGAGTAAACTATATCATTCTAAGCGACCGTTCTGTTGATGCGGCTCATGCCGCCATCCCGTCACTGCTGGCGGTAAGCGCTGTTCATCATCACCTCATCTCGGTTCAGAAACGCGTACAAACCGCATTGATTGTAGAAAGCGGCGAGATTCGCGAAGTGATGCACGCCGCCCTGTTACTGGGATATGGTGCCAGTGCCATCAATCCGTACATGGCCTTTGCCGTACTGGATGAACTAGTGAGAAAAGGCGATGTGCAGATGAATTATGAAACGGCCGAAAAGAATTATATCAAAGCCATCTGCAAGGGCTTGTTTAAAATCATGAGCAAGATGGGTATCTCTACGATCCGTTCCTATCGGGGCGCGAAGATTTTTGAAGCCGTAGGGGTCAGTGAGGAATTATTGAGAAGCTATTTCGGCACACAGACATCCAGCATCGGAGGTATTCGTCTGGAAGAAGTCGCCAAAGATGCCATCGCCCTGCACGATGCCGGATTCTCTCCGAAAGAAGTGAGCGACATTTTACCGCATAACGGACTGTTCTCTTTCCGCAAAGACGGAGAACGGCACGCCTGGAATCCGGAAACCATCTCCACCCTGCAACTGGCCACCCGGCTGGGCAGCTACAAGAAGTTCAAGGAATTCACCTCCATGGTAGATGGAAAAGAGTCACCCCTCTTCCTGCGCGACTTCTTCGGACACAAACGAAACTCCATTGATATTGAAAAGGTGGAGCCGGTAGAAAACATCGTGAAACATTTCGTGACAGGAGCCATGTCCTTCGGCGCTATCAGCAAGGAGGCACATGAGGCGCTGGCACTGGCCATGAACAAACTGGGCGCACGCAGCAATACGGGTGAAGGAGGTGAGGACAGCGACCGCATTACCGGCACTTACCAGGGTATTTCACTTTGCAGCAAGACCAAGCAGATAGCATCGGGACGCTTCGGAGTCACCGCCGAATACCTGGTCCATGCCGAAGAGATCCAGATAAAGGTGGCCCAAGGCGCCAAGCCGGGAGAAGGAGGACAACTGCCGGGATTCAAGGTAGATGAGGTGATTGCCAAAACCCGCCACTCCATTCCGGGCATCTCGCTCATTTCCCCTCCACCCCACCATGACATTTATTCCATCGAAGATTTGGCCCAGTTGATATTCGACCTGAAAAACGTAAACCCACAGGCACGAATCAGTGTGAAACTGGTAGCCGAAAGCGGGGTGGGAACCATCGCCGCCGGCGTGGCCAAAGCGAAAGCCGATCTGATTGTCATCTCGGGAGCTGAAGGAGGAACCGGAGCGTCACCTGCCTCAAGTATGCGGTATGCAGGTATCTCGCCCGAAATAGGACTGAGCGAGACGCAACAGACTTTGGTGTTGAACGGACTCCGCGGACAAGTGAAACTGCAAGTGGACGGACAGTTGAAAACCGGACGGGATATTATCAACATGGCCTTGCTGGGTGCGGAAGAATTCGGTTTCGGTACCACCGCATTGATTGTACTGGGATGCGTCATGATGCGCAAGTGCCACACCAACACCTGTCCCGTAGGCGTGGCCACCCAAGACCCCGAACTCCGCAAACATTTCCGTGGGCATTATAAATATGTAGTGAATTATTTCACTTTCCTGGCACAGGAAGTACGCGAATATTTGGCCGAAATGGGATTCACCCGGTTGGAGGATATCATTGGACGGACAGACCTGATTGAAATACAACAAGCGCCAAGTGAGAAGAAATCCTCACTATTGGATTTCAGCAGACTGCTACACCGGGTGGACAACGGAGCTGCCATACACCATGTCATGGAACAGAAGCACGACATTGCCCATGTGAAGGATGTGACCATACTGGCCGCCGCCAGGGATGCCATAGAAAACGGAAAAGAAATTTCCCTGGAATACACCATCGCCAATACGGACCGTTCGGTAGGCGCCATGCTGGCAGGAGCGGTTGCCAAGAAATACGGGCAGGCAGGACTTCCGGAACAGACCATCCACATCAAATTCAAAGGTTCGGCAGGCCAAAGTTTCGGTGCGTTCCTGACCCACGGCATCAGTTTCAAGCTGGAAGGCGAAGCGAATGACTATCTGGGAAAAGGACTGAGCGGCGGACGCATTGCGGTACTGCCCCCCGTGCGCAGCAATTTCGATGCGGAAAAGAATACCATCGCCGGAAACACCCTGCTGTATGGCGCTACTGACGGCGAGGTGTATATCAACGGACGAGTGGGTGAACGCTTCGCAGTCCGCAATTCCGGAGTGACAGCCGTGGTAGAAGGTGTAGGCGACCACTGTTGCGAATATATGACTGGAGGACGAGTTGTGGTACTGGGAGAAACCGGACGGAATTTCGCTGCCGGGATGAGTGGCGGTGTGGCTTATGTATGGGACAAAAACCACAACTTCGATTATTTCTGCAACATGGAAATGGTGGAGCTCTCGCTTATCGAGGAGGCATCTTACCGGAAGGAACTGCATGAACTGATCCGCCAGCATTACCTCTATACCGGCTCCAAACTGGCACGAACGATGTTGGACAACTGGAACCGCTATGTAGATGAATTTATCCAGGTAGTCCCCATCGAATACAAACGAGTATTGCAAGAAGAACAAATGCGCAAGCTGCAACAAAAAATAGCTGATGTACAAAGAGATTATTAATACATCACACAAATTATCAACAAAGAAATACAACAAAAATATGGGAAATCCAAAAGCATTTTTAACCATTCCGCGCCAAGAAGCGGGCTACCGTCCCATTCACGACCGGATATCAGACTATAGTGAGGTGGAACAGACCCTGAACAGCCGTGACCGGAAACTTCAAGCTTCACGCTGCATGGACTGCGGTGTTCCTTTCTGCCACTGGGCTTGTCCGTTGGGCAACAAGCAACCCGAATTTCAGGACGCCCTCTACAAAGGCAAATGGGAAGAAGCCTACAAGATATTGAACGAAACCAACGATTTTCCTGAATTCACAGGCCGTATCTGTCCCGCCCTCTGCGAGAAGAGCTGTGTGCTGAAACTGAGCATGGACTCCCCCGTCACCATCCGCGAGAATGAAGCGGCCATTGCCGAAGCAGCCTTCCGCGAAGGTTATATCAGCCCCCGGCACATTGAACGCAACGGACGGAAAGTAGCCATTATCGGCGCCGGGCCTGCAGGACTGGCTACTGCCAACCAGCTCAACGGAAAAGGGTACACAGTGACCGTCTTCGACAAGAATGAGGCTCCCGGCGGCCTGCTACGTTACGGCATCCCCAACTTCAAGCTGCACAAGCCCATCATCGACCGCCGTATCCGGGTGATGGAAGAAGAAGGCATCCACTTCAAAATGAACAACGATGTGGATGTGCGGCAACTCCCCGAAGGTTTTGACGCCTACTGCATCTGCACCGGAGCTCCGACCGCCCGTGACCTCCCTGTCCCCGGACGCGAACTGAAAGGCATCCACCCGGCACTGGACATGCTGGCGCAACAAAACCGTATCCTTGCCGGCATGACGTTCCCGAAAGAACAACTGGTTACTGCCAAAGGTAAGAAAGTACTAATCATCGGCGGAGGTGACACCGGCAGCGACTGCATCGGAACCAGTAACCGTCAGGGTGCTGCAAGCGTCACCCAAATCGAAATCATGCCCCAACCGCCCGTAGGACAAAATCCAGCCACTCCATGGCCCCAATTCCCCCTTGTGCTGAAAACCACCTCTTCCCACGAAGAAGGATGCAGCCGCCGGTGGTCTCTCGCCACTCATAAGTTTCTCGGCAAAAACGGTAAAGTCTGCGGTGTGGAAGTGGAACAGGTGGAATGGATTCCCGGTCCCGACGGCGGCCGCCCTGTCATGAAGCCCACCGGAAAGGTGGAAGTGATTGAAGCCGACCTGGTTCTTCTGGCAATGGGATTCCTAAAGCCCGAACATCCCCAATTCGCCGAAAACGTATTCGTAGCCGGCGATGCAGCAAGCGGAGCCAGCCTAGTGGTACGCGCCATTGCCAGCGGACGGAAAGCGGCAACGGACATAGACAGTTATCTCAATAAATAAATCAACAAATACAATTATGTGTGGAATCGTAGGAATATTCAAGATAAAGCAACAAACGCAGGAACTGCGTCAGAAGGCATTGAAAATGTCACAAAAGCTCCGCCACCGCGGGCCGGACTGGAGCGGCATCTACGTAGGCGACTCTGCCATCCTGGCCCATGAACGCCTCTCCATCGTAGACCCTCAAAGCGGAGGGCAACCCCTATATAGTCCCGACCGGAAACAAATCCTCGCCGTGAACGGAGAAATCTACAACCATCGGGATGTTCGTGCAAAGTACGCCGGAAAATATGATTTCCAAACCGGAAGCGATTGCGAAGTCATCCTTGCCCTTTACCGTGACAAAGGTATTCACTTCCTCGAAGACCTGAACGGCATCTTTGCCTTCGCCCTTTATGATGAGGAGAAAGACGATTTCCTCATTGCCCGCGACCCCATCGGAGTCATACCTTTATATATAGGTAAGGATAAGGACGGCAAAATATACTGCGCCAGCGAGTTGAAAGCCCTCGAAGGGTTCTGTGATGAATACGAACCCTTCCTTCCCGGCCATTACTATTGGGGAAAAGAAGGCAAGATGACCCGCTGGTACGTCCGCGACTGGTTTGAATACGAAGCCGTGAAAAACAACAATGCCTATTCCCAGGACATACACGACGGACTGGAAGAGGCCGTTAAACGCCAACTGATGAGTGATGTGCCCTACGGCGTACTTCTTTCCGGCGGTCTGGACAGTTCCGTCATCTCTGCCATTGCCAAGAAATATGCAGGCAAACGGGTAGAAACCGACAATAAAAAAGATGCCTGGTGGCCTCAGCTCCATTCCTTTGCTATCGGTCTGGAAGGTGCGCCCGACCTAATAAAAGCCCGCGAAGTGGCCCGCTTTATCGGAACCGTGCATCATGAAATCCACTATACCATCCAAGAAGGATTGGACGCTATCCGCGACGTCATTTACTACATCGAGACTTACGATGTCACCACCGTTCGCGCCTCTACCCCGATGTATTTGCTGGCACGCGTCATTAAAAGCATGGGAATCAAAATGGTGCTGAGTGGCGAAGGGGCTGATGAAGTGTTCGGCGGCTATCTCTATTTCCACAAAGCTCCTACAGCCCAAGCCTTTCATGAAGAGACCGTGCGTAAACTAGGCAAGCTCCACCTCTATGACTGCCTCCGTGCCAATAAATCCCTCGCAGCGTGGGGAGTGGAAGGCCGAGTGCCTTTCCTAGACAAAGAATTTCTGGACATAGCCATGCGCCTCAATCCCGAAGCAAAGATGTGCCCCGGAAACACCATTGAAAAGAAAGTCGTTCGCAAAGCCTTTGCAGACATGTTGCCCGACAGTGTAGCATGGCGACAGAAAGAGCAGTTCAGCGACGGCGTGGGCTATAGTTGGATTGATACACTGAAAGCCCTTACCGCCGAAGCCATCAGTGACGAGCAAATGGCGCACGCAGCCGAACGGTTTCCTATCAATACACCGCAAAACAAGGAAGAATATTACTATCGCAGCATCTTCCAGGAGCACTTTCCCAGTGAAAGCGCAGCCCGCAGCGTGCCAAGCGTGCCCAGTGTGGCATGTTCTACCGCCGAGGCCCTTGCATGGGACGCCGCCTTCAAGAACATGAACGAACCAAGCGGACGGGCCGTGAAGGGAGTGCACGAAGAAGCATATGATTCATAATATGGCAACGTGAGTCTGATTCCAACAATTTCATGCATATCTTTACCGCTTCTCTTATAGCATGTATTCAAAGAAGAGATGCTTTGCACCCCGAAATCTTGCGCGGCCTTGCCTTCGAAAAGAGGAAGGCTGCGCGGTGCTTTTGCCAACGTTTTCGAAATAGAGTGGAAAAAACAGCCCTTTCCATGCCGGGTATCAGAAAAAAATGGTGTAACTTTGTATAGCTATAAAAAAGAGAAGAAGAAAGATGGAAACAAAGAAAGCGCCTCAAATCCCTTACGGCATCTCGGACTTTGTGCGGATGCGGACTGAAAATTATTATTATGTGGACAAGACCATGTATTTGCCCCTGATTGAAGATACAGCCAGCTATATCTTTATGATACGTCCGCGCCGTTTCGGAAAAAGCCTTTTCCTAAGCATGATGAAAGCCTACTATAACATCTTGCAAAAAGACCGTTTCGAAGAGTTATTCGGCGGACTATGGATTGGTAAGAATTCCACCGACCAGCGCAACCGTTTCCAAGTGATTTATTTTGATTTCTCAAAGGCAGGGGGGGGCATTAGAGAGACTGGAAGAATGTTTTGAAACTTATTGCAATGTTGTCCTCGACCTGTTCATAAAGGATTACGCTTCTTATTATTATGATGATTTTGAAGAAAAGCGCTGTATCTAGCTCAAGGAACCACGTTACATAAAGTCCTGATACAGTTCAAAGGATGGGAAGTGGTGAGAAGTGAAAAAGATACACATTAAAAACACAATTAACAGATAAAATAATGAAAACACCTTTTATTCCTAAATTGATTCTCTTTTTTATCCTATTTTTTCTTTATTCTGCTGGACATGCACAACAACGGGATTCAGTAACCATATGCGGACAAGTAACAGATTATAACGGACAACCCATTGACAGTTGTTCCATCTTTTGGCAAAGCCCCTCTTTTGATGACATTAAACAAGCCATCACTGACAAAAACGGATACTACACCACCCGTATTCCTAAAGGAAAGTATCAAAGTATGGGAGCTATCAATATGTCTACCTACCCACATACCGTAAAACCCGGACTAGCGGAAAAAGACCAACGTCTCGAATTTTGGGCATGGAATTTCATTGCCGATCGTGATACCACTCTCAACATTCGCTATCATCGTATGGAAGTCTATGGACTACGTATTTTCCACATCCCTGGAGGCATGCCCACCTATCAGATATATGTTCGCCCCATGAGTCTGACCCGTACCCTGCAATGGCAAAAAGAAGAAAAATCCTCACTTGTACATGCACAGGATTTTAGCAAGATTGAGCAAACAGGTTTAAGCAAACAAGCCAAAGGCGTTTTGCTGGCACCATCGGCTGACAAACTAAAAGCTATCGTTTGGATAGATGGAGAAGAAGTACCTGTTCTGATGAAACAAGAGATAAAAGAGTACTTCGATGCTACCGAATACGGCAATGCCTATCTGCTGACCGTGGATATGCCCAGACACCAGAAAAATATTCTCCCCTACCGAATATTTAAAGTAGAGTTAACAGATTTAGAGAATGGTGACCGTGGAGAAGGGCTTTATTATATGGAAAAAGAGAACTATATAAAATAAAAAGAAGCGGTATTCTACCGCTTCTTGAGCCGAAACCGGGACTCGAACCCGGGACCTATTCATTACGAATGAATTGCTCTACCAACTGAGCCATTTCGGCAACTGTTTTTTCTGCAATATCGGGTGCTTTTCTGAAAAAGCGTTGCAAATATATATCTTTCTTTCGAAATAAAGAAACTAAAAGCGGATAATTTTTCAGTTATCCGATTTTGTTATGTCAATTGATGCCGGATTTATTGGTAGGCTTCTTCATGTATCCCTTTCATGGCCCATCCGCTTGGTTCGTTTATGTTCTTGAAAGCGGTATCCCACGTAAGAGCTTCAACGGTAGAATTGTTTTCTTTTATGTAAAGATTATAACATCAAGGCGTAAAAACTATTTTACACTAATTGCTCTCCTCATCAAATACCCGTGATATACTGAAATTTACCCACTCCATACCCAAACAATTCAATATCCGTCAAAGTTTGATGGTCTTTACCTTACCCGGAATGATGGTCAGATGCACCGTTCCATCCTTTTCTATCTCCACCTTCTGATATCTGGCCTCCACCACCACTTTTCCATCCAGCGCCATCACCCCCCACTGGCAGGCATTCCCTTCAAAAGCACAATAACCGCCTACAGGAATACAGATATTCCGGTAACAAGGAGGCACTACGATACGATCTCCCCATTTCAGCCCCCACTTCATCCCCATCCGGAAAGGAAGGACATCTTTTATTTCCTCCAGCCTCTTCCGCCTTTTCTCTTCCTCATTCTGTTGCCGTTCCCGCTGTACGCTCTCCGCACGCCGCCCGGCTTCCTTCCTCAGACCTTCCACCACGGAGACAAAATCCGCTTCGCCCGCCTTAGGAGCATTACAAGCTATATACCGCTTCCCCTTTCCTTTCTCCACATGATAATAGCTTCCTTCCCCGTCCATCACCACAATGCTCCGATCCGCCAAACAGCCACAACACCAGTACACCTCTTCATCATCCCCTTCCAGCACGCAGGCGAAGACATCAAATATAGTAGACCACACAGGATCAACTAGCCGGAAAGACTTCGGAACACGGTAATCCGGTATCTTCAAGTAGAAACCATAAAAACAAAGACTGTCTTTGTGCAAACCATGCATAGAGGTATACGCCTTCCGCGTGCGGCTATGGAAAGTTTCCCCCACCCGCAGCAACTCTATGCCGCCGTATGAAAAAACCACCGGCCTCTCCTGATAAGTTCTGTTTGTCTTCAAATCGGTATAACAGTCACTCCCATCCTCTTTGGTGACAGAAAGAAGTTCTCCCTTCAGGAATCTCAATCTCCGGCAACAGCCTGTCACCACCATGAGGACTCCGGACTTATCCACCACCCCTGTCCGGCCATCTTTAAAACGGACAGCAGCCCAGTTTGCACAAATATCAAATACTTCCCGGTATTGAGGAATCACTGTGATTTTGTTCCCGCACCTCAAGCCCCACAAACCACTCTGCCGGTCACGACAGGCTTTCAAGGCCGTCCGTTGCTCCCCACCGACCGGACCGTCCTCTCCCAGACGAACCAAGTCCCCGTTCCGGACAGCATCCAGCAGACGGGCGTGTGTCATCACGACCTCCAGTTCTTCATTCCGCCTGCCATCCTCCGGCAACGGAACGGACACAGACAGCCCGTTGTTCTCCATCCGTGTCCGGGGCTGAGCATTTCCTGCCATCCGTCCTTCGAACATCGCCTCCCAGTCACGGTCACGGACAGGCAGACCGAATATCCGGTGCAATCCCACATTATCTATCAGCACACATGATTCCTTATTATCCGACTTCCGCAGCCCCCGGCCCACCTGTTGCAGGTATTTCGCCAACGAAAGCGTGGGACGTGCCAGCTGCACGAACTCCACATCGGGACAGTCAAAACCTTCGGAAAAAATATCCACATTGACCAACACGCTGATCTTTCCCCGCCTGAAATCCTCTACCAGTTCCTTGCGTTCCAGAGCGGGGGTCCTGCTGTCGATAGCAACAGACTCCACGCCATGCAGGCTGTAATAAGCCGCAATCTGTCGGGCGTGTGCGATGCTCACGGCATAGACTATCCCTTTCTTCCCGGCGGCATATCGACGGACGCTCTCATACAATTGGCGGATACCGGTCTCCCGGTTCAGCACCGCATTCATTTCCTTCACCTGATAATCCCCGTCCGCACCCCGCTTCTTCAACGAGTCAATCAGCCGCTGTTCCCTGCTGTTCGCACGGATGGACACATAGTCAAAGGACGACAACCAGCCCCTCCCGATAAATTCCGCAATACTCCATGAGGTAATCAGGGTATCAAACAAATCCGTGAATCCCTTGCGGTTCAGCCGACAGGGGGTAGCGGTCATACCCAATTTCCTCGCCTCCGGATAACTCTTCCAAAGCTCCCGATAAGTTTCTGCCAGGGCATGATGTGCCTCGTCAATAACAATCAAATCCGGCTGTCCGTTCACAATCTTCCGGTTTCGTGACAACCACTGGATGGACATCACCCTCACACTTCCGTCCTCCCTCCCCATTCCATAACGGGAAACCGTCTCCTCTATCTGCTCCACCAGTTCCCGACGATGCGCCACAATCCATACCCGGCTACCGGAACCACACAAGAACTCCCTCACTATGGCAGCCAGCAGGTGTGTCTTTCCCGTGCCTGTAGGCATCTGTACCATCACACTCCGGTGAAGCTCCCACTCTTCAAAGAGCCTGAGCTTCATCTCCTGCTGGTAGTCACGAAGACAATCGTTCTTGCAATACATTATACGGATGCCAGTCGCTACCGACAACAAAAACAAGGAAGGCCGCATACGTTATCGCATACAGCCTATAGTAAATATTCTATCTTTATAAATTTATTTTATCGGCGGTTATGAACTGTTCCTCCACCGAATTCAGACAGGACCTATTATTGTCTATCCCTCTATAATCCAATCACTCAAAGTGTGACTTTCCGAGTCAAAGTTTATCCCCACCTTCACTACGGGAAGTCCGCAAAACGGAAAAGAATAAAGGTAACGAACGGTAACCGTCATATTATAAGTATCCAACCCCTATGGCAATAGTCCTTATCTCCTGTATTCACTGGGGTTTGGGATGTATCGTAAGATTGAATTGTAAATATTTGATTTTAGCCACTGAAAAGTGCCTAAAAAACATTTGAGCTAATAAATTAAGCGATTTCTCAACGATTGGCCCATGCCAATCCGATATTATGGAGAAGGGTAAGATTAACAAAATGAAACATACTATTCCACCAACGATAATAAACTTTTCATCTTTTTGATTAAAAGTTCAGTTCGGTTAAAAAGAGGTTTTACATCTTCTTCAGCCCAATCGAACATGTCATCATAATCACCGGCATGACGCATATTCTGTAAACGAGAGACCAAACGCATCTCATCTTTGTCCAACAACCCTTTAGTTGCAAATTCCTGCCCCAACAAACAAATTACACCGCTATGGGTCTTAGATGTAAAACCTTTATCTATCAATAATGCGGAAGCCATGTGGAAGACAGCATAATACAAACGATTTGCAACCAAATTCCAATGATTCATGGTAGCATTGTCCGAAGCTTCAATAAAAACGCTATCAGCCTTTTGAACACGGTAAGCAATAATAGATTTCTTTTCTTCTATACTTAGTGGCATAATTCAATTCCCTCCTGTTCTACATTCTTATAAAAAAGAGTGAAACTCCGTCTTTGCCAATCTGTATAAGTATATATCAATGGATTGATATCCGCACCGATTTTCCAACCTAATTCAACCAGTGGATAAGCTACACGGTCAAAATCTTCATTATATATGCGAGATTTGTCCAATAAAATAAGAATATCCCAATCGGACTCATGATGTGCATCCCCACGAGCCTGAGAACCGAATAAAATGACACGACTCCCTGAAGGCATCACCTGACGAGCCGTTTCACGAATGGAATGGATAATCTCATTTTTTTGCATAATAGTATTAGCTTAATATATTGTATGACAAAGAAACAAATTATATTCCGCTTATCCAATAATGAAGCAATTATATTTTATTTTTTTATGTGTAAGCACTCAATTTAGGGCATCCCCCTTCGAAAGGGCACTTTTCAGTGCCCTAAACCGAGTTTTGTTAATTAATTAGTTTTGAATTTAACATTGGCTGGCAGCCAAAGTGATTTTGTCAGGAACCATGTTAACATAATCCCTGCACCCGTTAAAGATATTTTTGAAAAAAGTTCCGATGAAGTTCCAGATAGAACTGCCATGAAGCTTTACCGTTCCTATCACACTGTGATAAGTTGCTGCCATCTCTGCACCGGCATCACTACCATAATGAAGTGAATTGTTGCGTTGAGTGGTCAGCTTTCGAATGGTTCGCTCAGCCAGGTTGTTGTCTATCGGTAATTCACCATCATCCAAGTAAGCAAAGATCTCTTTCCAGAACCGGTTCAGATAATTGAGAGCTTCTCTATAATACCGGCTTCTAAATTCTGAATCCTTTGACTGTTCACTATCCAACAGGCTGCGCAGCTCTATCAGCAGCTCCTTCGTTTCCAGACTTTGCCTTTCCCGCAACCGTTCTTGGGAAGTTAATCCGGCATCATCGTATTTACGCTCCCTCATAAAGAACTCCTTTAAAATTTTGGAAAAACGTTCTGCAGTCGGTTCACCACCCTGATTGGAAGCCTTGACAAACTTGTTCTTGGCATGAGACATACAAACCTGGTGTACAGTATCTTTAAACCGGGCTGATTTCAGTTCATTGCCGATAAATACATAAGCATTGTATCCGTCGGACATTATACTCTTCAATTCTGCATCGCCCAAAAAGTCTGTAAGTACATCACGACCACGCAAGCCATTCTCATAGAAGAAAATGGCTGTTTTCCGGGCCTTGTTGACCAGAACCCAAATGTAGCACTTCTTATAGTGATCGTATTTGCGCACTTTACACCGGGTCTCGTCGCAGTTCACTATCGAATCTTTTTCCAAAGCTATAGACTTCAATACACAGACCAGTTCGTCCAGGTATGTCTTACCTTTCTTAAGCCAGTTGCGCAACGTGTTTTTAGAAATGGTCATGCCCATATCTGTCAGCCATTGGTGAAGAAGACCAAAAGTCACATTCTTTACATAAACTTCGTAGGCGATAGCCTGCAGAAATTCAGGAGTGGCCCTAGTGCCTTCAAAACTGGTTACTACATCCGGATGGCCTTCAGAAGGGAAATAGCCCCACTTCGGCTTTTTACCAGGCTCTGCATAATGAACCATCTCAAAACATTCTTCCGTAAGGAAAGTACGGAAACTGAACACCCGTACCATTCTCCTTTCAATGATCCGACCGGGAACCTTTGTCAAATCGGAAGGATGCTCTGTCGCCTCTCCGGCTACCCCCATCGTTTTATAACCGTCAGGGCGATTGGACAAGTCACGGTCTTTCCCGGAAGGCTCTTTTAACTCTTGGGATGGAACATGACCAACCGAATCCGTGCGAAGCGTATCATCGGTTCCATCATAATCATCCTTCTCCTTGTTCCGGTCTGAATCACCCGTCTTAGCTTTAGATTTGATCTTTTGACGTCGATCACCAAAACGTTCCTGATGGGCATAATCAAGTCTTTCCTGAAGTGATTTAATCTTACGTTCAGCCGATTTGCGAAGTTTATGCTCTTCTGACAACCGATTCTCAAGGTCAGCATGTTTCGATTGCATGGATGACATCTGATCCTTCAGTTCTTTCATCTGAGCCATAAAATCCTCTAAAACAAGCTTCATGGCATCACCTGTCAACCTGAGATCCTGATTTTGCTCAGCAAGGTATTGTATGTATCGGTCTTTCTGATCCTCTGCCATACCTGCACTATAATTTATAGGGTTGCGTGAGTAGGTTTCCCTACTCAACAACTCTCGTTTTGTTGTAATTATATCTTGCAGATCGATCATACTTAAACCTTTGATTTACAGCATAAAGGTAATAAAATAATCACAAAACCGCAAGTGGATAAATAGATTGATTATCTGATTTTTAATGTTTTAACTATAGGATTCTCAAGAATCAAAACCACGTCCTTCCAGGCAATCCGATAAACAGTATCTGCCCCGTTCCGCTCCACCTTCATGAACTGATAGCCTGCCACAAACTTCTTTTCGAACAGACTATATGAACGATTATCAAATGAAAACATACGGACTATTCTGCGATTGCGAGACATGACTATAAAGACGTCTCCATCATTGGGCTCACGGTGAAGCCGTTCACGAATGACAGACAGCACACGGCTGTGCTTACAACGCATATCGGTAAAGTCACGGACATAATAAAAATGATTCAGACCGGTAACACTCAACATAACCCCTCCAGTTTCTCTACCATACGAACCAAATCCGGGTAGCTTAAATTCTTTTGGGACAAATGCAAGCCATTGCTGATACGAATCTCAACCCAAATACGAACAGGGTGATCAGTTCTGCCTGGTGATACCGGTTGAGGTTGATCAATGGCACTGGATTGTTCCTCATGACCGATTACAGGAGCACCATCAACCTGGACTTCAACTACTTTTTTCCGGGTATCCCTGTACCATTTCTGAAAGATGTTATAAGGAACTTTGTTCTTAACACAAAACGATTGGAGAGATTCTCCATGAGGCAAAGCCTCGGTCTGGTACTGAAAGTAAAACCTTTCAAGATCTTCACTGCTATACATAAATTCTAAAATTTTTGTTCGCAGCGAAGATAGAGGTTTAAATTATGAGCCAATTTTTGACTGCTTACATTATTTCAGATGGACTTTCAAAACCAGTCCACCGGAAAAATAACGGCAACGGTTGAACTGAATTACTGCATTGATGTGGTCTTTCCAGAAACTATATTCCGCACCAAGATTGATCGTACGGGAATCGTATTCTGCCATGAGATTAAGACGATTGAGTGTTTCCGTCAGGAAGTGATAGTTGGGAAGAGTAAAACGAAAGTTGATGCCAATGGCAGGTCCGTTGAGGGGATAGTCTTTGCGACGATTGTAAACATACGCCGCGTGCAAGCCTAGCCGACCGATATTTTTAAGAGGGAGATGTTTAGTAAGAGCCAAATAATAACGGCTATAGAAACCATTCATCCGGGCGGAACTCATTTCTATCTTACTGCCCTCCGTCCACGAATTATTAAGAGCGTCATTCGCACCCAGCACAATTTGCGGAGTCCACAGTTTCCACCAGCCCTCCTTCCACAACCGTAACCGAACTGCAAAGTTACGATCCTGATTGACAAACCTCCCATACGTAGAAGGCACCCAGAAACCGGTGCCGTATGCCGGATCGTTTTCCACAGCCTTATGCAGTGTACAGATATATGCCACCTCCAGCCAAGGGAATATAGTCACGTTAAGATAATAATTGAAAGTATCGTACGTCCACCGGGCAGGAGTGGCGTGTTTCTCCAGAAAGCCACCGCCAACCATGAACGTCTTGTCACGCTGCATATCGGCAGTAGGCATATTCAACAGTCCTGTAGTCCCGTAGGTGAACTGGGCATGTGCCATACCACCCATTGCCCAGAGCAAGGACAAAGAGAGTATCAATTTCCTCATTGCAGGCACCGATTGTCATTGTCCTTGTACCAGTCTGCCAGCGCTTCCTCAAATGTATAGTGAAAAGGATAGCCCGAAGCGGCCAGCTTTTTTCCGCAGATATTCGTGGAGATTTGCAGCTTTCTCACCCGTGCCGGACAGATGCCCATCGGAGAACCTAACGCTCCGGCTATACCGGCAGCAGTCATGATCAGCCATCCCGGCATGAAAGGAACCTTTACCTTCATATTTGTCACTCTTTTCATGGATTCTACAATGTGCTCTATCGTATAGGCGGGTTCGTAGCAACAATTATACAGTTCCACCCCACTGTCGTGATGTTCCAGCCTGTAGAGCATGAACCGCACCAGTTCCTTCACATAGATACAGGCCTTGATGGTATCCTTGCGCCCCGGGTACATAAACTTATGCCCCCGAATACCCCAATACAGCCGGGTAAAATTACCGTTCTCCCCTCGCCCAAACACCACACCGGGACGGACAATGGTCAGCTGTCTTTCCGGACTCCCCGCCTGCCAGGCGACATGAATCTTTTCCGCAACCAGTTTGGATATACCGTAAGGAGTGTTGGGAGTAGGCAGCGTGGTTTCCTCCTTCAGTTCCTCGGCCGCACCGTAAGGGGCTATGGAGCTGGTAAAAACCATTTTCCGGATACCATGCCGATGGGCAAAGGCGCATACATTCTCCGCGCCACGGATATTTGTTTCAAAATAGGCAGGATCGGGATGACCGGGGGTGCGATGAACGGCAGCGAAGTTAAAAATCACATCATCGGGAGTGATGCTTACTTTTTCCAGTTCTATCGGTTGGCGCACATCACAATAGATGAATGTGGCTGCATGCTCCTCCCCTTTTCTTAAGACCGGTTTATAATTTTTCACAGTCGGCAACGGAGTACCCGGCTTTACAATATCCAAGTTGTAAATTTTTGCTTCGGGATGTACTTCGTGCAAAAGATGGGCGAGGTGGGTACCGATGAAGCCGGTACCACCTGTAATAAAGTAATTCATTTCAAATATATTTTTTTATAACATTACTACCCGTATATATTTCATCATATTGCTGCGCCATCAATTCCACATTGTAATTTTGCTCAACATCCTCCGAGGCATTCTCAGAAATAAGCACACCGTCAATCTTTCCATTTACTATGTCACATATTGCATTAGCGTATTCTCTAGCCGAATTACATATCAATCCATTTACACCATTTCTTATTACATCCCGATTGCCTATCACATTACTCACTAGACAAATCTTCTTTAGATACATTGCCTCAAGCAATGATATAGGCAGCCCCTCCCATAATGATGGTAGAATAAAGAAATCCACATCCTTTATGATACTCAGTGCTTCTCCCCGCTTTATCCATCCAGTAACACAGATATTAGAAGAGGTAAGTTCACTTTTCAACTCACCTTCACCAATCCAAATGAACTGCGCTTCAGGAAGTAGCCGTGCTATCTCATTAAAAAGTCGGGGATTCTTCTGATAGAGAATCCGTCCGCTAGTACATATCCTTATCGGATACCGAATCTTATCAATGGGACGAACATACTTTTCCAATTCACGAATATTAATACCATTGTTCACATAAGTCGAATCACCAGACAACTCAAGCGCCTCTTTGTATTCCCCTTCACTACAGGCAACCGTTATTGCCGACCTTTTAGCTGAAAAATATTCTATCAGCCAGAACAAAAAACGCTTGAACTTTGCCCCGTCTTTCATCAAGAACGAATAACCATGAGGTGTATAGAAGACAGGAAGTTTTCCACAAGGCAACGCCCACCTACCGACAAAGCCAGAAGCGGATGAATGTAAATGCACAATGTCAGGTTTTATTGCTTTATACCACCTGCGAAGATCACGATAAGCCTTAAAATTAACCACTGTCCCAATTGCTCCCATAAAAGAGTCAATCTTTATAAGATTTACCCGTTTATCAAATAAGTCTTCCACATTATCGGGAGTCAACGGACGAATGCCATAAAGGATATACACCTCATATTTTTCAACTTGCCGTTTGGTTATATCCACAAGGAAACTTAGGACACCCGTTGCAAAAGGTTCCGCCACATGCATTATTTTTTTCATGCAATATTTTTAAATATGTTAACGCCTTAAATATTTTGATATATAAAGATAGAAAAGATAAGATGTCATTTTAAATCCTAATAAGCAAAAAAGCGTTTTCGATTTTCTCACTTTAGGATGCAAATCATATTTTAATAGCCATTTATATTTCTTCAATTCTTTAATTCTCATATCTTTTGAAGAAGCATCAAGATACCTAACTTCTCCTGACAAAATACAGAAATTATAAGCGCAAAAAGATAAAAGTGCAGTTTTAGTTGCATCAGAATAATTAGCCCTGGATATATATTTCACAGAGTTCTCTAAAACATAAAAAAAATCATCATATTTTTTCAATGTCATATTCCCGGAAACAGAACTTTTTATTTTTCGATAACAATAAAAATATTCGTTAATGTAACGAATATTAGATGACTTTTCCAATAAGACCTGAAACCATAAAATATCTTCACCTACAATTCCTTTAGGAAACAGAATGTTATAATCAATAAGAAATTTTCGCTTTATTATCTTAGAGCATGGAGAAACAGAAAAATTTCCTGTTTCCACTAATGTTTGAATTAGATATTCTTTATCACATGCTTCCAAAATCGCATCTGAATAAGACGGCATTTTTTTCACATGCCCATTGTTCCAATGATATTCAATATTAAAACCTATAAAATCACATTCAGAGGAGGACATTACTTCATTAATTAATATTTCAAAGCAATTATTGTTTTTCCAAAAGTCATCACTATCCATAAAAATTACATATACCCCATTTGCTTCCATCAGACCGACATTACGTGAATCCGCAGCTCCTGTATTAATTTTATGTATTACCCTAAAACGGCTATCCAGAGTTACATATTGATCACAAATAAAAGATGAAGAATCAGAAGAGCCATCATCAATCAATATAACTTCATAGTTTTCAAATGTTTGATTCAAAACAGATTGTAAACATTCATCCAAATACAATTCTGAATTAAACACAGGAATTATCACACTCAAAGATACAATATTACTAATCATAATTTATCAACCATAGCTTAATTAACGGATAAAATATTTTATATATAAACTACTACATCCATAAATTTATAGAACCAGTATAATTAGTTATAAATAAAGTATCAAAATGGAACAAAGTATATATAAAATAAGTAATCAAAAACATACTAAACAGAATTTTCATATCTTTTTTCAATGGTATATAAGCAAAAGTAAACGGCGAGAAGAAAATAAAATAATAGGCAATACGGAATAAAAACAAAACTCCAAATGAAAAAACATAGAAGCTTAAATAAATTGCTGTTGCAATACATGCAGCCTTTTGATGATAATCAATCGTTTTAATATTAATATGCATAACCGTATACAAGAAAGAAGTAAATGTCAATGCAATTAAAATTCCTTTTTTATCTAATGATTCACCTTGAATAACTGCATCAACTAAATATTTATATTGATCAGGAACCCAATCGGCCCCATAAACTAATACAAATTTGATTCCTCCTAATAATCCGATAGCTAAACATAGGATTGGAATATATGTCATTTTTCTTTTCGTGAATAATTTATCCCTATAATTAATTGCAAACCATAAAACAATGGCTATGATTGACGCGGAATGCACAAAAGATAATAATACAAAAAGTATAAAAGAAAGTTTTTTATATCCTTTTAATTGTAACACAACAAAGTAAGTTAACATTGCGCTAGACAGCACTTGAACTATCACATTAGCACAAGATAGATAATGCAGAAGGAACAAACCAATCCAATACAAAATATTCTGAGAGCGATTTTTTATAAAATAGGGAAGAGATAAAGAAAGAAACAAGGCCGATAAAAAAGCAAATAAAGCATATAGTCCTTTAACAGACCATCCGAAATACGTACTGATTAAAATTAACAGTTGAGTAAATGGCTCAACCCATCCTACAAGCCCCTCATTATTGCCACTTAACATTTTATACATCGGTACATAAACAGCTGCATCATCAACAGAGCCGTTATTACGGAAAGCTATCAGGCTAAAGAAAACAAATGAACACAAAACAGCATTTTTTCTTTTTTGCTTAGGAGTCCATAATGTAGCTATAAAAACCACAATAGCCAATAAAATAATATGCAATATCATTTATACCGAAAATAGTCGTTATTAAGAGCCTTATAGAATTTAGAAATTAGCCGACAAGGCAGATAGAATAAAAATTTTGTCAGAACAAGTCTTCGTCTTACACTTTGCCCTCCATAAACTTCTATTAACTTCATGCGAGCCGCATCTTTCTTACCTTCCATTATCAAATGTCGAGCCATTGAAATTCTATTCACATCCACACACTCTTTCAAAGATTCTGTCAACCTATGATTGGGATTGTTTTCTATAAAAGTATCAGCTGTTTTCAAAAAAGGCCAATCATAATTCATTTTATGACTCCTAGTAGCAGTACTATCTTCCCTATGATATAATGTGGTCGATCTATTAATTAAAACAAACGGATACTGAAGTCCTATCCTATACCACAGATCTGTATCTTGTGATTTCGTACAACCCGGTAAGAATAAACCTGTTATTCGAAAAATCTCTTTAGGAATCATTATCGAATTTGTATGTATAGGGGGGTATTTGAAAGTATTACCTATGGCGAACGGATTATCATATAGCTTCCAAATACATTCTTCTTCTCTAAATAACGAAGAATAAGTTGCCTTCTTTACAGATATTCTTCTTCCATCAAACAAACTGATATCATAAGCTGTAGAATATAGGGCTTTTACTTTTCCATTCTCAATGTAGACCTCATACAACGATTCTAAATGATCTGAATACCATTCATCATCTGGGTCTAAAAATGTTATTAATTCAGCATGAGAACTAAGAATTCCACAATTTCTTGCAACTGATACGCCTGCATTATCTTGATAGATATATCTGACCCTATCATTATTGCAAAATTTCATACAAACCTCTTCTGAATTATCACCTGACCCATCATTTACAAGTATCAATTCATAATCTGTAAAAGTTTGATTCAGTACACTTCTGATAGCTCTTTCCAATACATCTCCTTTGTTATATATTGGTATGACAACTGCAAATAAATATGATGTATCCATTATCTTACTTTTTCTTCAATTCAAATATAAAAGGGAAAATCGCAAACAAAATTGTCTTAACATATTCTTTTAATGCAATAAATAAGCCATAATGCCTCCGATTAAAAACAAAAAATATATTAGGTGAAAACTTTACACTATACAATCGTTTCAATCGAGAAAATAAGGATATTTGGCATGACCACATTAAAGAATAATCTATATCATGACGTTCTGTGACACCAACATTCTTGGGAGTTAAATAGATCTTTATTCTTTTTTTTATAGCTCTCAATCCATAATCCCAATCACCTAAACCATGTGGAAAACACATATCTATAAATCCTAATTCTTCATATACACACTTCGGAACCAATACCAAATTTCCATTCATTAATGTAATTTCTTGATAGCTACCATCAGCAGCTAATATTATATTATTTTGATCTCTTCCACCATACGAAGCTTTTCCATCCCTACCACAAAAAGCACCGCTTATCAAACAATGCTCTCCTACATCTTTTATTCCTCCCAGCAATGTTACTAATGCATCATTATAGAGTTCCGCATCATCATTAAACCAAAGAAAATAATCATATATTATCCCTGAATTAACCGCTTCCATCCAAGCTGCACGCATACCACCTCCCCAATAAAGTTGACCATTACCTCTTATAATATTAATATTAGGAAATCGGCTAAATACAAGTTCCCTCGTTCCATCCGAGGAGCCATCATCTGTCATATATATATCAAAGACATAACCGACACCTAATTCTGCAATAGCTTTATAAAGTCCATTCAACGATGATAATGTTATTTCTTTACGATTAAACACCGTTAATATCACAGCAACATTTTTTACCATATGTAAATCAAAGGGATATTAAACATGTGTTAGATTTTACTTTTCATCCAAAAAATGATTCGTATCAAAGTGTATCCCAATAACGGGAATCTGAAAATCAAACGATATATCCATTTCTTAATTCCTGCTAAGTCTGTTTCTTTCCAAAGAGCACATGTAAAATCATGATTAAAAGCTAATACTTCTTTCTTGAAAATTGGATAGCGATCAATTCTTTTTAAATGAATTAGATATTTATCTAAAATTGCTGTATATATTTTCTTTTTCAGAATTGTCATTTTATTGTTTAAAGAGCATTCTAATTCAGACAGATACTTATCAAATAAATTGATATGAATCTTGTAAGCACTCAATTTAGGGCATCCCCCTTCGAAAGGGCACTTTTCAGTGCCCTA
>OOBX01000014.1_pt1 | contig 301366 bp, 277 predicted proteins | sample 1671021 | NCBI WGS metagenome assembly OOBX01 (sample SAMN06348114, study PRJEB24527) | human gut metagenome | biome: human gut; feature: ankylosing spondylitis patient; material: feces | host: Homo sapiens | place: China | collected 2015-10 | reverse complement strand
ACCCGAATATCGTTTTTTTTATTTGGTGAGTTTGTTCTTTCAAATACGAAACAAATGCTCATGTACGGTAAAGTATCACAAGAAAATTATGTCGAATTGACAGCCGCCTCCGCTATACCGAATAAGGAAATAAAGAGTCCTCAAATTTTGCGCTACTAAATGAAGACGAGCGGAAGTAATCTCCCGCTCGTCAGTAAACTTAACTATGCCATATCAATCCCGCTTCTTTCCCGCCACCGGCACTAAGAACAGCGCGGGCAACAGCAGGAAAGCGGTACAGACCAGCCCCCAGGGTATGGACACCTGCTGGGCTACCAGCCCCACAATAGGCCCGCCGATGATCTGCCCGAAAGAGTCCAGCTGTCCGCTGGTGGAAAAGACTGTGGCGCGCATTTTCTCATCCACTTGGTCGTTCATCCAGGCGGCCAGCACAGGCTCCTTGATGGTGCGCATAAGCCCCGCCAGCAGGAACACCAACAACATGAACCAAAAGCTCCGCCCCACCGCGAAGAGAACCAGGAACAGGATATACCCGGCGCTGGTGGACATGACCACACTGGTTCGGCTGACAGTCCCTTTTTTCTCCATGCGGGCGATGAGCAACTGAGAAGCCAGAATACCTAAGCCGTTGCCGATAAGACTGATAACACCGAACCAAGTGACGCTGTTCAGCGGCCCGATAACGGGTATTACCGTGTCATCCAGAAAATGAGCGGTGGAGAGCCGGTCAAAGCCTTCACTGGCAAGTCCCCCGCATAGTGTGATTGCTAAGAGCGCCAGCAACACAGGTGCGCCTTTCACAAAGCCCAGGTTGAGCTTGAACAGGCAGACAAAGTCTTTAAGCAAGCCCTGCCGTTCCTCAATAGCAGGGGAGAAGTTGGTTTCTGGCATGATGCGAACCATCACCAGCCCCAACAACAAGCACAAACTGCCCCCCAAGATGAGAGGCATTTGCAGGTTTATGTTTCCCAGCAGTGTGCCCAGCACCACGCCCAGAACGCCGCCGATTTGCCCCATTTGACTGCCCCGCAGGAACACCTTGTCTATGGGTTTGTCCTCTTCCTCCGAGGCAATCCACGCCTCCAGAGCGCCGGTGATGAAGGTATCACCGCAACCCCAGACAACCTGGGCCAGCAGAACCGGCGCGAACCACGGTAGCGCACCCTCCATCAGAAAGCCCAGGCCGTAGAGGAACATTCCAATCAGCACCGAGCGCCGACGGCTATACAAATCCGCCACCACACCGGTGGGCATCTCGAACAGAAAGCAGGAGGTCTCCTGAACCGTCCCTACCAGGACAAGCTGGAAAGCATCCAGCTGCACCACCTCCAGGTGGTACACGATGGAAAGCACTGTGGACATAGAAACCGCCAGGGAACAGACAAATCGGAACAGCAGGTAGACAGAATATGCCTTTGAATTTTTAGCAAACATGAAGTTACATTCTCCTTTCAAATCTCATTTTATATGACTTTTGCAAGCTGTTAAGCTAACTTGTGGAACATATGCCGAACCTTATCTATACGGCTATTCGGGCGGCGGGGTTGGCAAATAAATTTACCAATAGCTGGCTGGTATCCTTTTAACTCTGTCAAGCAGACTCCCTGCCCATTTGTGAAATAAGTTAAATCGTTCCTGTATTCTTGAATACATCTAGCAGGGATTTCTCCTTTCAGAATGACCTCGTCATTCTTTATCTGAGTACTTACAATATCTGCACAATACCTTGGAGCATCATGATACGCCCGTGAGAGATATTCCTGCGGTGCATAAATTTCAAAGTGGAGATATGGCTCTAATAGTTCTGTCCCTGCTTTTTTTAAAGCCTGCTCCAATACGATAGGGGAAAGCAGCCGAAAGTCTGCGGGGGTACTTACAGGACTATAATACAATCCATATTCAAAACAGATTTTACAGTCTGTCACTTTCCATCCATACAGCCCCTGCTCGCAGCCATAAAGAACCCCCTCCATAACCGCATTTTGGAACGATTGATTTAAATATCCAAGTGAAACTCTGCTTTCATACTGCACTCCGCTTCCAATAGGGAGCGGCTCTATGGACAACCCGACAGAAGCCCAGAAAGGATTTGGCGGGACTTCTATGTGGATGGTATATTCTGCTTTTCTAAGCGGTCTTTCCATATATATAACAGTAGGCTCTTTTATTTCTGCCTCCACATGATATTTTTCCTCAAGGATGGCACAAATGACTTCCATCTGCACATTCCCCAAAAAAGAAAGTATAATCTCATGCGTTGTAGTATCCACATAATATTTTAAAAGAGGGTCGCCATCTGAAATTTCTGTAAGTGCCCCAAGCAATATTTCCCGCTGTTCAGATTTCTTTACTGCAATCGTTGTTTGGAGCATAGGGAGAGGATTTTCAATAAATTTTCTCTGCGGCAACAGTATTTCGTTCCCCAAAATACTGTTTAGCTGCAAAACATCATTTGGTAAAATTACAATATCACCAGAGCAGGCTGTATCGGATGAATATAATTCACCGTTTGTCGGAACACACATCTCTGTGATTTTTATTTTCTCTTTTTCAGATATTCTAATAACATCCCTCAAATGCAATGTTCCGCTATATATACGCACATAAACAAAACGCCGCCTTTTCTCTGAATATTCAATCTTAAAAACCTGCCCGCATAGTTCAGATTGACCTTCAGGCGTTGATGAATAAAATTTACTGGCAATTACTTCTATAAGCTGCCGAATCCCCAGATTGTTTTTAGCGCTTCCGTGATAAACGGGAAATAACGTTCCGTTTTGGAATCTCCTGTTTTCTTCCTGTTCCAGTTCTGACATTTTAAACGGTTTCCCTGACATATATTTCTCTAATAGTTCATCGTTTCCCATAATTACCGCATCCCACTGTTCCATATCGTCATTGTCCGTTACATTTATATGGGGATGCTGCCCAACCTTTTGCTTCACTATAATTTCCGAAGAAAGCTTTGCTTTCATTTCCCGATATACCATTGGCAAATCAATCCCCTCTTGGTCAATTTTATTGATGAAAAAAATTGTCGGAATCTTCATTATCTGTAGTGCATGAAACAGTATACGGGTCTGTGCCTGTATGCCATCCTTTGCAGAAACTAATAATACTGCTCCGTCTAATACGGATAAAGAACGGTATACTTCCGCCAAAAAATCCATATGGCCTGGCGTATCTATAATGTTGACTTTTACATCCTCCCACTGAAAAGATGTCACTGCTGTCTGGATAGTGATTCCCCTTTGACGCTCCAAATTCATTGTATCTGTCCTTGTTGTGCCTTCATCTACGCTCCCTAGTTCTGCAATTGCACCACTGGTATACAATAAACTTTCCGTTAATGTTGTCTTTCCTGCGTCAACGTGAGCCAGAATGCCTAAGTTAATTATTTTCATGTGATTTTCCTCCTATCAACACCCAAAAAAGGGCATAAAAATACCCAGTGATAAATACTCCTATCACTGGGTAAATAACTCCAATAGCCCCAAAACACTTATATGTTTTCGGGCATATAAAATTACATGATAAAAGTATTCTTAAACTGGGTACAAAAAACTAAGCCCCATATTAAAAGTGAAACGGGACTGCTACTTTTTGTTCCCACTATCAAATTGACAGTTTATTTAAGAATACCTTGCCGCATATTTATTAACTCCTTGTATAATACTGAATCTAATTATATTCCTTAACCCTTTATTTGTCAAGCTGACAAACTAAAGCAGAAAAAGCGGCAGGATTTCCCCCTGCCACTAATCATCTGTTTATGCAAAAATAATTTCCTTTTCCACAATCTCCCTCGCACAAGCCCTTATGTTATTGAGGCATCCTGTCCATTCTAAGGCGTTTTCTGCCTTTAGCTGTTCCGTTATGCCCTGTGCCTGTTTCATACCCTCTATGAGCCTTTCAAAGCGTTCCTGTGCCTGTCTGTTGATGTCGGCAAGGTAGGCGTTTAGCCTGCCGCTTGTAAGAAGATTGGTGTATGTAACTTTACGGTACTGTTTTAGATAATCTAAATGCCGTTGCCCCCAGATGCCTATTGCCTGTTCTTCTTCGGCGGGTACAGTTAAGCACGGTATCAAATAATCCCCTTGCCTTTCGTATTTGCCGCCCAGTTCCTCAAATAATGATTTTGCCATTGTCTGTTACCTCCACATTCTTTTTTATTTTGAATGTCCGCAAAATCCGTCCTACATCTGACGCACAATGCTGTCCATCATATCCGCTGACAGCATACCGCTCACATATCCAAATACATTTCCATCTCTGTCAATCATAAAGGTGGTTGGGAAGGACATGATACCATAGGAGGCAAACAGCTCTCCCTCTGTATCCATCAGTACCGGGTAAGTATACCCTTTTTCTTCCATGAATGCGGCAATTTCTTCCTCAGAGCCCTCCTGTCCCATATTGGGCGCAGCAACACCCAGAACAATTACTGCATCCTCTCCCTCTGTAGCAGACTTTTCATACAGCTTCTGAATATCCGGCATCTCAGCCTTACAGGGCGGACACCAGGTTGCCCAGAAGTTCAGAAAAATCGTCTTCCCTCTGTAATCCTCCAGTCTGTGGATATTTCCATACTGATCCTCCAGTTCAAAATCAACTGCCGGGATCACAGGACGTGCATCGGCTGCCGTTTCTGCAGGCGCTGTTTCACCGGAAGCCTCCTCTGAAACAGCTGTGCTTTTAGGCCCGCCTGTCCCGGACTCTGTACTTCCGCCTTCGTTATCTGCTTCTGCTTTCTCCGGCACAGTGCTTTCTTCCATACGCTCCGTCCGGGAAACCTGCGTGCCGGAAATACGTGATAAATATCCGGTCACATCATTCATTTTCCCGGTAAACATCAGAATACCCATAAGCACCATAAGGATACCGCCGATCTTTACCGTATACTGCACCACTCCCCTGTATTTCTTAAACAGTTCCAGAAGCCGGGTGGTAAAAAGCCCCACAAACAGAAACGGAAGCACAAAGCCCAGTGTATAAACGCCAATCAGGCCAAAGCCCTGGGATCTGGTCGCCGCGGAAGCGGCCATCAGAAGGACGCTTGTAAGAGCCGGTCCCACACAGGGCGTCCAGGCAAAGCTGAAGGTAAAGCCCATGAGCAGGGCAGTAACCGGAGACATGGCAAGGCGGTCCAGCTGAAACGGAAGACGGTGCTCCCTTCCCAGAACCGAGGATGTTCCAAATATCCCCAGCTGATACAGGCCAAACAGCATCACGAGAATACCGCCCACCCGTGCAAACATAGCCTGGTGGCTGTGAAAAAATCCTCCCACAGCCGATACGCCAAGCCCCAGCAGAAAAAAGGCAAAGCTGACTCCTGCCACAAAGAAAAGGGTATGAACCAACACTTTGCTTTGTTTATAATGAATCTTTCCGTCTTCGCCCTTTACAGCTGTTCCGCCGGAAAGATAGCCGATATAAAGGGGCAGCAGAGGCAGCACACAAGGGGAGAAGAAGCTTAGGAGACCCTGTAAAAATACGGTTACTGCAGATATACTTACATCCAATGTAAATCCCATAAATAACCTCCAATTCTAAAATGTACTCTTTTTATACCCTGATATCTGCCCTTTTGTCAAGTGAGGTTGTCACAGACGAACATTTTTTAAAAGTTCATAAAAAGTTCATCTGCGCCAATATTGGCATATATTTTAAAAATATGATATAATACAGCCTCAGGAAAGGAGTTTTCAGATATGAACCATTTTATGGCAGCAGCCCTTTCAGCGGCGCTTTCCATTTCTATGACAGCATCATCTTCCCCGCTTACGGCTTTAGGCGCAAAGAACGGCAGCCGGGATTTTTCACTTTTTTTCAGCGGACCCGGAGTAGAAGCTGTTTCTTCCGGCGACGAATATTCCGAATATCAATGGGCCCTGCACAATATGGGGAACCTGCAGAGAACGGAACGAAAGCTGAATATCCGCACATTAGACAGTATCTATGTTCACTATGGAGAAAGCGGCATTGACGGCATTTCCCTGCCGCCTCTCGGTCCCAGCAATTACGACGCCATTCAGACGGACGCCGTATCGGGTATTGATATCAATATTAAGGAAGCCTGGCAGCTCTACGGGCAGCAGCCCGATAAACGCCCTGTCACTGTGGCTGTGATCGACACAGGAATCGACACCTCCCATAAGGATTTAAAGGACGCCATCTGGATCAATGAGGATGAAATCCCCGGAGATTCCATTGACAATGACGGAAACGGCTATGTTGATGATGTAAACGGCTGGAATTTCATTTCAAATACCAATCAGCTCTTTGCAGGCGATGAAGATACCCACGGCACCCACGGAGCAGGAACCATCGCAGCTGTAAAGGGAAACGGCGGCATAGCCGGCATCGGAGACAGCCATTATATAAAAATCATGGTATTAAAAGCCCTGGGAGGAGAAGAAGGAAAGGGATCTCCTGAAAGCGTAATCGAGGCAATCCGCTACGCAGAAGCCAATGGAGCGCAAATCTGCAATTTAAGCTTTGGCTCCGGACAAACCTCCCCTGAATTTGAGGCCGCCATCCGGGATTCCCATATGCTCTTTGTGGCTGCTGCCGGAAACGGCAACCAGTATGAAATCGGCTATGACATTGACAGACATCCGGTTTATCCTGCCAGCTTCCCCTATGATAATATTATTACCACGGGAAATCTTCTGTTTAACGGTCATCTGGATGAAAGCTCCAACTACGGACAGATAAACGTAGATCTGGCTGCTCCCGGAACCTATATCCTGAGCACCGTACCAGCCGATACCTACGCCTATATGACCGGTACCTCCATGGCTGCTCCCATGGTCACAGGCGCAGCGGCTCTTCTCTACTCCGGTCGTCCGGATCTCAGCCTTTCAGATGTAAAAACTGCCCTTCTTTCCACAGTTCATAAGCTGGCCCCCTTAAAGGGAAAAACCGCTTCCAGCGGTATGCTGGATGTGGCGGCGGCTATGAAGTGGGAAAAATAATCATTTATTTCCAAAAAAACAGCCTGCCGGCTGCCGGGACTCATCAAAAGCACCGTCAGCCAGAAGGCTGTTTTATTTTACATATGCAGTTTTATCCCGTCATTTACACAGGGTAAACCTTATTTTCCTTATCAGCTACAGTCACATCTACCTTTTTCTGCTGTGCTTCTCTGTACTGGAAGAACTCCTTGGCTACAGCCGGGAACAGAGCGTAGCTTAATACGTCCTCATCCTGCTGCTTCCACTGAGCGCATTCCTTCTCAAACTGAGGAAGCTGAGGCTGGATCAGATCTGCCGGACGGCAGGTGATCGGCGTCTCGTCACCGATGATCTTCTTCTGTACTTCCGGATTAAATGGCTTTACAGTCTGTCCGAACTCACCAAGCATAATCTTCTTGGACTCCTTCGGAACCATCTTATAGCGCTCACCCATAAGCACATTGAGAACTGCCTGTGTACCAACGATCTGAGAAGAAGGAGTTACCAGAGGTGGCTCTCCGAAGTCTTTTCTTACTCTTGGAATCTCCTCTAATACCTGCTGATACTTGTCTTCCTGTCCTGCTTCCTTTAACTGGCTTACAAGGTTGGAAAGCATGCCGCCAGGTACCTGATACTGCAAGGTCTTGATATTTACACCCAGAACCTTCGGATTTAAGAGGCCGCTCTTTAAAGCTTCCTCACGAATCGGCTGGAAGTATGCCGCAATTTCCGCCAGAAGATTCTGATCATAGCCTGTATCATATGGAGTGCCTCTGAAGGTCTCAACCATAACCTCAGTTGCCGGCTGACTGGTTCCCAGAGCCAGTGGTGACATGGCGCAGTCGATAATCTCACAGCCTGCCTCTACGGCCTTCATATAGGTCATGGAAGCAACGCCGGATGTATAATGGGTATGAAGGTCGATCGGAAGCTTTGTACCTTCCTTTAATGCCTGTACCAGCTCTGCCGCCTGATATGGAGTCAGAAGACCTGCCATATCCTTGATACACAGAGAGTCTGCACCCATATCCTCGATCTTTCTTGCAATGTCTCTCCAGTAATCCAGAGTATAAGCATCACCCAGGGTATAGCACAGAGCAATCTGAGCATGTCCCTTTTCCTTCTTGGTAGCCTTTACGGCTGTCTCCAGATTGCGGATATCATTTAAACAGTCAAAAATACGGATAATATCAATACCATTTGCAATGGACTTCTGTACGAAATACTCTACTACATCATCTGCATAATGGTTGTAGCCCAGGATATTCTGTCCGCGGAACAGCATCTGCAGCTTTGTATTCTTAAAGCCGTCTCTTAATTTTCTTAAACGCTCCCATGGATCTTCCTTTAAGAAACGCAGGCAGGCATCAAAGGTAGCGCCTCCCCAGCACTCTACTGCATGGTAGCCTACTTTGTCCATCTTATCGATGATGGGAAGCATCTGCTCTGTTGACATTCTGGTCGCAAGCAAAGACTGATGGGCGTCACGCAGGACGGTTTCCACGATCTTTACCGGCTTCTTCTCTATCTCTGCCATAGTTAAAAATCCTCCTTAAATACTGTGATAAAATTCCCTTTTATACGCCAAAGATTGCCATAAAAGTACCGGCTGCTACAGCCGTGCCGATCACGCCTGCAACGTTTGGTCCCATTGCGTGCATCAGCAGGAAGTTGGTAGGATCATACTCGGAACCAACCTTCTGGGATACGCGGGCTGCCATAGGTACGGCAGACACGCCTGCGGAACCGATAAGAGGATTGATCTTTCCTCCGGTCAGCTTGCACAGAAGCTTTCCTAACAGGATACCGCCTACGGTACCGAAAATAAATGCAACCAGACCTAAAAGAACGATCTTGATGGTAGTTACATTTAAGAATGCCTCTGCACTGGTAGTAGCACCTACGGATGTACCCAGCAGGATAACGACAATGTACATCAGGGCATTGGATGCTGTCTCTGCCAGCTGTTTTACAACACCGCTCTCACGGAACAGGTTTCCTAACATCAGCATACCTACTAATGGAGCAGTAGACGGCAGAATCAGGCAGACTACAATTGTTACAATGATCGGGAATAAAATCTTTTCCAGCTTGGATACGGAACGGAGCTGTTCCATCTTGATCTTGCGCTCCTTATCCGTAGTGAGCAGCTTCATAAACGGCGGCTGGATAATAGGAACCAGAGCCATATAGGAATAAGCTGCAACTGCGATTGGACCCATGATCTGGGTCTGTCCCAGCTTACTGCAAAGGAACAGAGAGGTAGGGCCGTCAGCACCGCCGATAATGGAAATAGCAGCCGCTTCCTTTCCTGAGAATCCCAGGAAAATTGCCAGGAAATATGCGGCATAGATACCCAGCTGAGCAGCAGCACCCATAAGGAAGCTGATGGGGTTTGCGATCAGCGGACCGAAGTCTGTCATGGCTCCTACGCCAAGGAAGATCAGGGACGGAAGGATACTCCACTCATCCAGAGTAAAGAAATACCACAAAAGACCGCCGATGCCGTTGGACGTTTCTTCCGGAGAATACATGATTTCCGGATAAATATTTACAAGCAGCATGCCAAATGCGATGGGGATCAGCAGCAGAGGCTCAAATCCCCGGCGGATTGCCAGGTATAAGAAGACCAGCGCCACACCGATCATCACATAGTTCCCAATGGTCAGATGGAAAAACGCCATCTGTCCCAAAAGGTTTGTTACTAAATTGCCAAAATCCATAATGTTACCTCCATAATGGAATCCAACTTACTGCGGATCCGTGTTTCTGCTTAGTTCAGAGTGGCTAAAACTGCGCCGGACTCAACGGAATCGCCTGTGGATACATTTATGCTGGCAACGGTACCGTCCTGAGGAGCAACGATGTCATTTTCCATCTTCATAGCCTCAAGAACAAGAACAGTTTCGCCTTTCTTTACTGCCTGGCCTGCTGCAGCCTTTACAGCTACGATTTTTCCAGGCATAGGAGCCGTTACCTTAACGGAGCCTGCTGCGCCTGCAGGTGCAGCAGGAGCTGGTGCCGGTGCGGCAGCGGGAGCTGGTGCCGGTGCAGGTACGGGGGCTGCGGGAGCCGGTGCGGCTGCAAAAGCGGCTGGTGCGGCTGCGCCTTCTTCAACGGTTACTGCATATGCTTTTCCATTTACTGTAATGGTATATGTCTTCATGATCTGTTTCCTCCTTGATTTGAAATGAGTCTTTATCTTCTTCTGGAACTGCTTACGCGGCGGATGGAGCGTACCACCAGACCGTTGGGTGAAGTTCCCTCATAGGCCGCAATCGCTGCTGCCATCACTGCTACAAGCTCTGCATCATCTGCCAGATCCGGTCCTGTTGTCTGTAAAGCAGAAACTGCCGGTGCAGCAGAAACAGCCGGTACAGGAGCTTTCGCAGGTTCTGCCTTCTTATCAGCCGCTTTATTCTTCTGTCCTTCTTCCCATGCATGGATGAACTTAAAGCAGAAAATCAGAAGGCTGATAAATACCAGTACACAGAATACGGTTCCAAGACCGATGAGCGTATATACGCTGGCCGTCCTTAACAGGCCTCCGATGGAGCTGTCCTCCTCAACACCTGCAGACATATCGGTAAACTGAGCCTGGATCTGCTGTGTTGCCATATTCAGGTTCATAACATACTTTTTGGTTCCCTCTGCAAACTCTACAGGAAGGATCACCGTATAGCTTCCGTCCTCCAGAAGCACCACAGAGCCATCCTCAATATCAACACTGCGGAGAGCGCCCATCTCTTCCCGCACATCAAGCTGGGCCTGATAAAGCTCTGCAGAAACGGTATCTCCCTGAGACTGGGCCAGCTTGCCCTGGACTACCAGCTGTTCATCGGAAGCGCCCAGAGTCTGAGCTGCGGATAAAAGAAGGGACTGTCCCATGGCGTCTTCCACAGGCGTACCGTCCATGCTGATGGATAAGCTTTCTGTTTCCTCCTCTGTTTTAGAGCAGGCAGACAGACTTACCAGGCAGGCAGATACTAAAACTGCTGCTGCCATCCTTTTAAATAATCGTCTCATATACATGTCACCCCTCTTTAAACCGTGCCATGCTTCTTTGAAGGACGGTCCTCACTTTTTGTATAAAGCATATCAAATGCAGCTGCCAGCCTCTGGCGGGTTTCCTCTGCCTTGATGATATCGTCTGCATAGCCTCTTCTTGCGGCAGCCACTGCTCCGGACTGAGTCTTTGTATACTCGGCAGTCTTTTCGCTGATCAGAGCCACTGCATCATCAGAAGCCTCGATTTCCTTTGCATACATGATCTTAACCGCAGCCTCAGGCTCCATAGTGCCGATCACTGCATTTGGCCATGCATATACCAGGTCGGTTCCCAGGCTCTTGCTTCCCATGGTAAGGCCTGCGCTTCCCAGTGCCTTTCCGGTTACTACAGTCACCTTTGGAACAGTAGCGTCTGCATAAGCGTAGGTTAAGCGGGCTGCTGCTCTGGCGATCCGTCTTTCGCTGCACATCTTTGCCTTATAGCCGTTTACATTTGTGAGGGTCAGCAGAGGAATACTGAATGCGTCGCAGAAGCTGATCAGCTCCACTGCCTTGTCACAGCCCTTGCCGGATAAAGCAGCCTCAAACTCATCTGCCTTCTTTCCATCCTCATAACGCTCTGTGCGGTTTGCCACACAGCCCACAGTCACGCCATTTAAACGGATGAATGCAGTTACCATAGAAGGTTCATAATCCTTCTTTACTTCCATTACAAAATGATTATCAGAAATCATGGATAATACCTGGATAGGATCTCCCGCCAGACCTTCAATGCCGCTGCACATACGGTTTAAATCATCCTGGCAGTCCTCCTCGGAAAGATCCTCTTCGTTATTAGCAGGAAGAATGGATACCAGAGTACGGATCTGAGACAGAATGGATGCTTCATCACCGGTAAAATCAACAACGCCGGACTCCTTGCTCTGGAATGCAGCTGCCGCTGTATCACATTTTGCCTTATAATTGCCCTCTAATGCATTGGGAGCATTTACAAAGAGCTGCGCGGACTTCTCTTCCATAAAGGTAAAATCTGCCATTCCGGCTGCCACAGCCATTCCGCCGCCGCAGGTACCGAATACTGCCATGATCTGAGGGATCACACCAGATGCCATTGCCTGGCTTAAATACAGCTTTCCAAAGCCATCCAGCGCATCTGTTGCCTCCTGCAGACGCAGTCCGGCACAGTCTACCAGACCGATCACAGGTGCTCCCATCTTCATAGCCATGGAATAAATGCTGCAGATCTTCTTTGCATGCATCTCACCCATGGAGCCTCCCAGTACGGATGCATCCTGGCTGTATACATAAACCAGGCATCCTCCGATGGTGCCGTAGCCTGTAATCACACCGTCAGCCGGTGTTTCCTGCTCAGCCATGTTAAAGTCCGTGTTTCTGGCGGTGATATACGCGCCGACTTCAACAAAACTGTTCTCATCAAGCAGGGATGCAATACGGCTGCTTGCTGAAGTTTGTGCTGAATTACTCATTTTCCAGTCCTCCATCATTCTAAAGTTTACAATACTGGCTGGAACTGCAACAAAATCCCCTTACAGTTCCGCATAAAAACAAAAATATTGCCATATATGATTATAATAAGATTTTTGTCAAATGACAAGACCCCAGAACCATGAAATTGCCTGTTTTCGATAAATTATTAACAAATTTTTTCAAAAAAACGGGCGCAGTCCCCATGCCTGCATCCAGAGAGTTCCTCTCGCTTTATGCAGGTACATGAAACAGCGCCCATTTTTTATCTTTCATACTGTATATTTTGACATTTTTCAGCAAAACACATCTGCATTTTCCATAAAAATACAATTACACCGTGAAAAACCGGTCATGAATGGCCTGTACCGCCTGATCTGCATCCCTACGGTCTACCAGCACAGAAATTTTGATCTCGCTGGTGGAAATCATATTGATATTGATCCCCGCATCATACAGCGCCTCAAAGAGCTTTGCAGCTACTCCCGGATTATTGATCATGCCTGCTCCTACAACAGAAACCTTAGCCACATCGCAGTTCGTCTCCAGACGGCTGTAGCGCAGCTCCTCTTTATGCTCCGTCAAAAGCTCTGCCGTTTTATTCAGATCCTTTTCTGCCACTGTAAAGCAGATATCCTTCCCTTCCTCATGGCCAATGCCCTGGAGAATAATATCCACATTTACATGATTTCTTGCCAACAGAGAGAACACCTTAAATGAGGTTCCGATCTCATTTGGCACGCCAATAAGGGCAATCCTCGCAATATCCTTATCCTTTGCCACGCTGCTGATATATGAACGCTCCATACGCTTTGCAACTCCCTTCACTTTTGTTCCCGGATGGCCTGTAAAGCTTGACAGGACCTCCATTTTTACATTGTACTTTCTTGCCAGCTCCACCGAACGGTTATGGAGCACCTGCGCTCCCAGCGTCGCCAGCTCCAGCATCTCATTATACGTCACCTCATCCAGCTTTCTGGCTCCTGCAACCTTTCTGGGATCTGCCGTGTAAACACCGTCCACATCCGTATAAATCTGGCACAGGTCGGCCCCCAGAACCGCAGCCAGAGCTACCGCAGAGGTATCCGAACCGCCCCGTCCCAAAGTGGTAATATTCTGGTTCCGGTCGATTCCCTGAAATCCTGTAACAATCACTATTTTCTTCTGATTCAGCTCCGCCTCAATGCGCTCCGTATCCACCTTTCGGATACGCGCATCTCCCGAAACCGTATTCGTGCTGATGCCGGACTGCCAGCCGGTAAGAGAAATCACCGGATATCCCAAAGCCTCAATCGCCATCGCACAGAGCGATACCGAAATCTGCTCTCCTGTAGACAAAAGCATATCCATCTCTCTGGCCGAAGCCTTTGGGTTAATCTCCTCTGCCTTCTGAATCAGATCATCTGTCGTATCCCCCTGGGCAGACAATACTGCCACCACCTGATTTCCCGCCTTATATGTCTCTGTAATGATCCTTGCAACATTGCGCAGCCGCTCCGTGTCAGCCACAGAGGTCCCGCCGAATTTCTGTACGATCAAACTCATATCTGTTTTCCTTCCTTAACCCCAAACTAGGGTAAATATAAAGAGCCATGGCCAAACGGCCACCGCCCTAACCTATACCATATTTTACTCATATGAACCCTTTTGTCAACTTGTTTCCTCTTTGAGTTTCCGCACTTTACACTGTGTTCTGGTGTCTGCAAAATACAGAAACTCAAGTTTTCCTCCCCGGAACACCTCCGCCGGAGATTGCGCCCCCTGTGCCAGCCTTCCCATGCCGGTCTGCCAGGGCGACTTTGGAGGCCATTTAGAAAGACATAGAGGCTGGAATTTTTCGTTAAGCTCCATATCAAACCTGTCTGAGCACGGCGAGTTTTTGATATGGAGCTTGCTTTTAGAAAAATTTCAGCCTCTTAGACTTTCTTATGACCGGAAACCGGAGCCATGGAAGACCGGCATGAGAAGGATGGTGCAGGGGGTGCAATCCCCTCTCCCATCACCCCTTGACCGCTCCCATGGTAATACCCTGAGTAAAGTAATTCTGGAACATCAGGAACACCGCAACAATGGGAACCGCCGCCAGAGCCGCACCCGCCATGATGACTCCGTAGTTGGTGGAGAACTCCTGCTGGAGTGTCGCCACGCCCAGAGAGATCGTCAGGTTCGTTCTGGAATTTAACATTACTAACTGCATGAAATAGTCATTCCATGTATTAATAAAGGTAAAGATCGCAAGCGCTCCCAGACCCGGCTTTACGATCGGCATAACAATGCTTGTAAAGGTACGGATTTCACCGCTTCCGTCGATCTTTGCAGCCTCCAAAAGCTCTGTAGGAACATTTTCACTGAACTGCTTCATGAGGAAGATACCAAAGGGCCAGCCGCACAAAGGAAGGATAACGGCCCATGGAGTATCATGGATCCCCATAAAGGAAACCAGCTTCATCAGCGGCACCAGGATTACCTGCTTTGGAAGGGCCATTGCGAATACAAAAATACTGAACAGCAGCTTATCGCCGTAAAAGCGCTTCTTTGCCAGCACATAACCGGCCATAGAGGCTGCCACACAGACGATGATCAGCGTTACACCGGCGATAAAGATACTGTTGATCAGCCACTGGAGCGCCGGGTTCTGAAACAGCTTCTCAAAGTTTTCCAAGGTCGGGTGGAGAGGGAACCATTCCGGAGGCAGCTTGATCGTAACCTTCTGGGATTTAAAGGCTCCCGTCAAAATCCAGTAGAAGGGGAAAATAAATACCACACTGAGAAGGAGCAGAAGCACCATAGAGGCGGCATCCAGAATTTTCACTTTATTTTTCATCTTCTCATCCCCCTTTAATATTCAACGTCGCTGCCCAATGCCTTAAACTGGACAAAGCTGATAAAACCAATGATCAATGCAAGTATTACGCCCATGGCATTGGCGTAGCCATATTCGAACTTCTTAAATGCTGTCTCATACAGATAGTACATGATAGTAGTCGTTCTGTAATTGGGTCCGCCGGAAGTAAGCAGCTGGATCAAAGAGAAGCACTGGAAGGAGTTGATGGTAGTGATCACCACGATATACAGTGTGGTGGGCAGAAGGCTGGGCCATTTGATCTTCCAGAATACCTGAAAATCATTGGCGCCGTCTACCTGAGCTGCTTCTACATAATCCTTGGGAACATTTCCCAGAGAAGCGATATAGAGAATAATGGGCTGTCCTACGCTGGTAGTGATCAGTATAATCAGAATGGCCCAGAGAGCATATCTTTTATCTCCCGTCCACATAATGTTCTTTTCAATCAGATCCAGTGATTTTAAGATCCAGTTTAAAATACCGTTTAAAGGGTCGTAGATCCATTTCCAGACAACTGTTACCGCTACAGTACCCGTAACCACAGGCAGGAAGAACACACATCGGAAGAAGGATCTTGTAAATGGATTCTTCTCGTAAGTCATGGCTGCTACAAAAAGCGCAAACAGTACAGTAATGGGAACGGAGCCTACTACCAGAAGCAGGGTGTTCACCAGGGATTTCTGCCATACAGGATCTGCAAACATAGTCATGTAATTAGACAGTCCTGTAAAGGTCATTCCCTTCATATTATAACGGAAAAAACTGGTAACTACGCCCATTCCCATGGGAACCAGCACAAACAGCACAAAAAACAGCATGGCCGGCAGCAGGAATGCATAGGAAACCAGCGTTTCCCTCATTCTGATCTTATTGATTTTCCTTGACTTCATGGCAGTTCTCTCCTTCTAAAAATGACTCCCCATACTACAGGCTGTAATATGGGGAGAATACCTGTCTTATTGTGCGTTTACGATAGACTGGTTTGCCTTTGCTGCAAAGTCGTCCAGAGCAGCCTTTGGCTCGGAATCGCCGTTGATCACTGCCTGGAGCATCGGGAACCAGTAGGTTCTCATCTCTGCAAAGCCCGGAATGGTGTTGTAGTATGGAGAATAGTATTTTGTAAGAGAAGCGTAGAAGGACATATCCTCATTTCCTTCATACAGATCGCCCATGGACTGGCGAACCGGGAATACGCTGGTCTTTACTACGTTCTTTGGTCCCCACTCTTCATCATTGCAGATGAAATCAATAAACTTCTTGGATGCCTCTGCTCTTGCCTCGTCGCCGTTGTCAAATACGCAGAAGCCGTTTACAAGATACTCTAATGCAGGTGTTCCGTCCTCAGATGGGAATGGAAGTGCGATTGCCTCGATTCCGTTCTCCTTTAATGTCTCTGCTCTCTGGCTTGCAAGTCCTGGAGACCAGAGGGTTGTAAATGCGGTATTTCCTGCTACAAACTGATCTACGTCCTCACCGCCGTTATATGCGGAGCCGTTTAACATATATCCGTTGTCTACCCACTCTTTGATCTTTGTCATGGCCTTTACGCCGCCTTCGTCATTGAGGGTGTATGTAGTGATCTCAGGATCTGTTACAGAACTGTCATACAGGTTTGTAACGAATGCGCGGATACCCTGGTCGCCTCCCTGTCCGGAGCAGTATACGGTGCCGCCCATAAAGCCTGCTTCAGAAAGCTTTTTCATCATTTCCTCAAACTGCTCTGTGGTCCAGGTGCGGTCGCCTTCCAGGTTGATGCAGTCCATAGCGCCTGCTTCCTCTAATGCATTCTTGCTCACTGCCATACAGAATGCTGCGCTGCTGATGGGATACATATAATAGCTGTCGCCGGACTTGCAGGAGTTGATCAGAGCCTCATTGTCTACGTCCTTTACAAATTCCTCTGTGAACATATCGTCCAAAGCTACCAGCTTGCCGTTCTGTGCGTAGGAAATGATACGTCCGGGAGCATCAAAGAGCACATCGCATACAGTGCCTGCCTCGATGGCTGCCGTGATCTTCTCCGGTCCTGATGTAAAATCGATGGTCTCCAGCTTCACCTTGATATCCGGGTTCTTTGCCTCAAATGCATCGATGATCTCCTGCTCATAGGTTCCTGCCGGATTGTCACCGTCCTGTGTAAAGGTCGGGAATGCCCACCATGTGATCTCTGTCATGCCTTCTGCCGTGGCAGTTCCCTCTGCCTTATCAGAAGCAGCTTCGCTTCCCTTTGCTTCCTCGGTCTTAGCATCTGCCTTTGTATCTGCTGTCTGCGCACTTCCCCCGCCGCAGCCTGTAAGTACGGATGCCGCCATAGCTGCCGCCAGTCCCAAAGATACTATTTTCTTCATACGAAAGTTCCTCCTTCTCGTTTCTCCCCGTTCCGTCTCTTACCCCCGGCGGAAACATTCTTTATTGTTAAACACATCATAGCATAATATTTTCTTTTTGTCAATTTGCCCGAAAAAAATTTCTTTTCTTTTTTTATTCCGTTTTTTTTCAGCAAAATAAATAAATTAAGGAGCTTCGTTTTTGCATTTTTATGCATCTAACAAAGCTCCTGTCTGATGTACCGTTCTATTTTATACAAATACTGATGCCGCCATCATTTGGAAACGTCATTTTAAATCGCCTGCAGCGCGGCTATGGCAGCGTCGATCATGGCAGCGCACTTCTTTACCTGCTCCATATCCTCAGGGATCAAACCGGGCATGGGTTTTCTCACGCTTCCCAGATCAAGTCCCTCACGAAGCTTTAAAATCTCCTTCATCACTGCATAAAGATTTCCATGGCAGGCGCACATGGCATAAATAATGGCATCCGCATCATACTGGATCTTTCTCGCCGCCTCATACTTTCCTTTCCTGCACAGCTCAAATATTTTTAAATACAGCTCAGGCATTACCCCGTAAGTACCGCCAATGCCTCCGTCGGCTCCCATGGCCAGGCCGGATACCAGCTGCTCATCCGGTCCGTTAAATACAACGAAATCCTTTCCGCCCTCCATCTTAAACATCTGGATATCCTGTACGGGCATGGAACTGTTTTTCACAGCAGCCACTCTTGGATTTTTGCACATTTCTCTGAACAGAGGCATGGTAAGAGCTACGCCTGCCAGCTGCGGAATGTTGTAAATCACAAAATCCGTATTGGGAGCTGCGGCAGAAATGTCATTCCAATACTGAGCAATGGCATGCTCCGGTAAATGGAAATAAATGGGCGGAATAGACGCTACCGCATCCACGCCCAGGCTCTCTGCATGAGCTGCCAGCTCACAGCTGTCCTCCGTATTGTTGCAGGCCACATGGGCGATAACGGTCATCTTTCCCTTTACGGTTTCCATCACAGCTTCCAGAACTGCCTTGCGTTCCTCCTTGCTCTGGTAAATACATTCGCCGGAGGAACCGCCCACATAGACGCCCTTTACTCCTTTTTTCAACAGATGCTCTGCCAGGGCTTTGGTCCGCTCTGTGCTGATGCTTCCATCCTCCTCGTAGCAGGCATAAAATGCCGGAATAATCCCCTGATACTTTGTAATATCTCTCATAATGCTCCACCTTTCTTTCCTACCGGATATCTCCAGTATAACACTTTAATTATTTTTTTCAACAAAAATATAATGGTAAAAATTTTTTCTTTGGTCATTGTGTTTAAACCGTTCCAATGGTATGATAGGCGTAAGAAAAGGAGGAAATGCTTTATGAAAAAACATATTGTGTGCTTTGGAGACTCCAATACCCACGGATACTGCGCAGAAACCGGCGGACGCTTCTCTGAAAAGGAACGGTGGACTTGTCTTTTGCAGGAGCTTTTAGGAACGGAATATCTGGTTCTGGAGGAAGGCCTGTCCGGAAGAACCTGCTGTTTTCCCGATCCTCTCTATGAAGGGCTTAACGGCCTTGATTCCATCTATCCCTGCCTGATGAGCCACGAGCCTGTAGATCTGTTGGTCATCATGCTTGGCACCAATGATACCAAGGAACGCTTTGGCGCATCCTCTGCATGTATCGCACTTGGATTAAAACGTCTGATCGAAAAGGCCCGGTCCATTTCTGACTGTTGGAGAAACGGCCCCAATATTCTGATCGTAACACCCAAAAATATCGATCCTGAATACGCCGGTTCCAGTGTAGGAAATACAATGGGGCGAGGCTGTGCAGAAAAATCTGCCGGACTGGGTTCAGAATATGAAAAAATTGCCCTTCTTACAGGGTGCCGCTATTTTGATGCCAACACGGTTGTGACGGAAAACAATTACATCGATTTCATGCATCTCACTGCTCAGGGGCATCGGGAACTGGCAGAAGCTTTGGCAAAACAGATTCCCTGTCTGATTCCATAAACATTAAAACGCAGTAACGTACCTGTCTCCACAAATATTGTGTGAAAAGCAGATAGGTTGCTGCGTTTTTGTTCATTTACTAGCAGAGCTTTTCCAATACCGACCCTGATGTCTTTTCATTGTTCACACTGCACTGTTCAAAGTAACGGCGGTAATATTCCGTATAGATCAGATCCACCAGAAACAGCTGGCTGATCTCTGCCGAGGTAGACCCGCCCTGAAGAGGCCCCTCATTGGCTCCGGATAAAAGGGTGACATCCGAATAGGCGCTCAGAGGTGATTTCACAAAACGGGTAATACAAATAATCTTGGCGCCGGACCGCTTCGCTACCTCTGCCACATGGATGGTATCCTTGGTTGCTCCGGAATAAGAAAAAATAACCGCTGTATCCCGCTCATCCATAGTAGCCGCAGCCATGGCCTGCATATGGCTGTCCTGTATACAAAATACCTTGTTTTCAATACGCATAAACTTATTCATTGCCTTCATGGCGGTAAGCATACTGGCTCCTACGCCAAAGAAAAACACTCTTCTGGCCCGGTGGATCAGTGTGATGGCCCGGTCAATATCCTCCTCCTTTATCATGGAAAAAGTTTCATTCAGGGCATTGATATTGGTATTTAATACCTTTCTGGCCAGTTCCCCAAAGGAATCCTCCATAGAAATATTGTTCCCTGTAAACTGGTCTACCTGCTCCTGTCCCTTACTGATGCTTAAGGACAACATCATCTTAAATTCCTGGTATCCCTTTAAATCCATAGTCTTGCAGAATCGGAACACACTGGTGTCTCCCACCTCACAGGCCTCCGCCAGATCTGTAATGGACATAAACAGAACGTCCCTTGGATTTGCCAGAATATAATCTGCCACTTTCTTTTCTGCCTTGGTAAACTGATTATATGCGGATTTGATACTCGTTATAAAATCTCCCTGCATACGATCCATTCCTCTCAATCTGTATAATTTCTTCCATTTTATCCAGTTTCTTTTGCCTTGTCCATACTTTTTCAGGCTTTTATCTGATTTTTCATTTATTGTAACTTTCCGTTTTCTTTTCTTTTTTCCTCTCTCCCCAGCCAGGCAGCTCCCAAAAGACCGGCTCTGTTTCCCAACTCGGCAGGAAGAATATTCACATCCCTGAAGCTTGGCATAATGCGCTCCATAGTACGCACTCTTACCTGCTCTGTTACATAAGGCTGGGCCATGACGCCGCCGCCTAAGATCACACAGGACGGATTAAAAATATGGATCAGCGTCTGCAGTCCGTTTACAATCTCATCGATCCACTCATCCACAGCCGCCTGCACCCCCGGCTGGTCGATAGCCGCAAATATCTTCCTCCCGTCTGTAAGCGCTGGATCAATGACCATGGCTCTGGCTACAAGTGCTGTGGCTGAAGCGTATTTCTCATAGCAGCCGCTGAAAAACTCTCCCTCTTTCCGATCCTCAGGATGAATCAGAAGACCGCCAAATTCTCCTGCGGAAAAGGCGCAGCCATGGTACACCTTCTGATCCATCACAATCGCTCCGCCCACACCGGTGCCGTAGGTCAGACAGAGAAAATCCCTCTCTCCCCTTCCTGCGCCGAAGATTCCTTCACCCAGTGCGGCTGCATTTACATCATTTTCTACGGCTACAGGCACATGAAAACGCTCTCTCAACATGCGGCCGATCTCCATTCCCGTATAACCGGGAATGTTTTCATTGGCATAGCGTATCATTCCTCTTTGGGAATCTACCTGTCCGGCGGTGCTGATCCCAATGGCATCAAAACCATGATAGCTTTCCAGAATCTTTACAGCCTGTTCCACTACATGGGCACCTCCAAGCCGGGCATTGGTCGGAGTCTCCCTTACTTCTTTTATTTCGTCCTTTATTCCCGTCCATATCCCTGACTTAATGGCGGTTCCTCCGATATCCAGTGCTGCTGTCCCCATCGTGCTCCTCCTATCGGTTCTTCACTGCATCCATAAAACGGTTTGCAATCTCTAACGGTCTTGTGATCGCTCCGCCTACCACAATGGCAAACGCTCCCGCATCCAGCATTTTTACCGCCTGATCTGGGTAATGGATTTTCCCCTCTCCGATAACCGGAACGTCCACAGTCTTTGATAAACGGCTTACCAGCTCATAATCCGGGCCGTCCATATGAGGAGAATCTGCCGTATAGCCGCTCATGGTAGTTCCCACAATATCCATTCCCAGCTTCCAGGCATTGATTCCCTCCTCATAGTTTGATATATCTGCCATAAGAATGGCATCCGGATATTTCTGGCGCACCCCTTTTATAAACTCATTTACGGTCTTTCCGTCTCCCCGTGCGCGCAGCGTACAGTCTAACGCGATCACATCGCTTCCAACAGCGACAAGCTCATCGACCTCCTTCATGGTAGGAGTAATGTAGCTTTCAAAGCCGGGATACTGGATCTTTACCAGTCCGATAACCGGAAGTCCTGTCTCCTCCTTGATCGCAGCTACGTCCCGGATGCTGCTGGTGCGGATCGCCGGAGTCCCCGCCATCTTTGCCGCTCTCGCCATCAGGTACATCACAGATTTTTCCTCCACATACAGAGGTTCTCCCGGAATAGCCTGGCATGAGATGATCATCTGCCCCTTGATCTGCTCAAATAGTTCCTGCTTGTTCATGTATCTCCTCCTGTTCTGCAACCACCCTTACAGACATTCCCCATTTTGCCCAAAAGGTCGATGCCATGAAATATTTCTTTTATAACTATATCATAAAGAAATATTTTTTTCAATTATAAATGTGTTGAAATATTTTTTTATTACTCATTTTAAAAACAGGACTGCCCTGAGAATGGCATCTCACAGACAATCCTGTTTCCATTTCAAACGTGTTCCATCAGATATTCGGCATCTTTGCCGTTGGCATCATCAGCACCTTTCCTGTGCCGCGGTATACATTTACCAGGCCTTCGCCCGAAGCTGCGGAGCCGATCAGGCTCTTTCCGGAGCGCTCTACCGTAAAGTCCAGGCTCTTGCTCCAGGCAATAGCATAATTGCCGTCCACCTTGAGCACATCGTTCTGAAGCTCAATCTCGATCAACTCCTCTTTCGGGCATTCAGATTCGATACAGAACACTCCGTTCCCATTCAGGCTCAGGTTAAACAGTCCCTCTCCTCCGGCCACTGCAGAAGAGAAATTGGAACGCATCACCGCTTTGTGCTGCAGGGTAGATTCACAGGCTAAAAACAGACCGTCATCCAGCACCACTCCGCCGCCCCACTGGGCTGCATCCATCAGGATCAGATACTTATAGGTAGGTTCCAGCACCAAAACGCCGCTTCCCGTATACTCCGGCTTTATGGCGGATTCTCCGGTTGCCTTGCCCCGGACCGCTTTGCCGAGGAAATCTCCCACGCCCTTAATGCCGGTGGTTGCCTTTACATCTCCTAACATCCACTGCATGGCGCCTGCCTGAATGGTCACATTAGACTGATCCAGACTGCATACCAGCTGGCGCTTTCTCACATTCATCTGCGCGCAGTAATAAGCGGTTACTGCCGATCCGGGAGTCACGCTTAAGTCGCGCTGATATTCGATTACCTCAAAGGCTCCCAGCTTTGCAAGGACTTTTACATCATCATTGTCGGTGAAATTAGAAATACGGTACATAGATTTCCTCCTGTTCTCTCTGATATCGCAGCCTGCGGCAGATATCGTTTGATTTTATTTTTCCAGATTCTTCCACTTGAAGTTTGGAATCACATCAGACCACTTTTCAATTCCGATAATAGACTTGGCAAACTCTGAGGTTTCCAGAGTCGAATTTTTCTTGTCAATATCCCGGAATACCTGCCAGATCTTCTTGCGTTTCGTTGCTACGATCTTATCCGGCTGATTCATATCGCACTCCCACAGGCCGAACTTCAGTCCCTGCTTTGCCTCGCTGGGAGCATCCACCTGGCGGCTTACCGTATATGCGTCAATATATGGATTACTGTCTACAAGGTAGTAGGAGTACGCATAGGCAGCTGCCTGGATCTCAGGAATATCGCCTCTGGTGGGACTATAGGAGGTAAAGCCCTGCTCGGTCAGAATAATATGACGCACATTTCCCGAAGGAGCCTTCAGTGCCTCCTGGTTAAAGTAATCGGTAAGTACGTTCAGATTGGCAAAATTTATAACTGGTGAGTTAAAATCATTTGTAAAGAGCCCGGTAGCTTTGGGATCATCCCAGAATTCCGGCTCAATCATGGGACAGGGATACGGATGGTAGGCCAGTCCCCAGTCCATCTGCCCCTGAACATTAGCAATGGAATTGAAGCTGTCTACGATCTCCTTGCCGCCGTATTTCAGCTTTCCGTCAATCTCATTCATCCAGTTGTAATCCAGTGAGAAATACACCCGGTCATTGGCATTGGTACTCTTGATGGCCGTGTAGAAAATACGGAACGCCTGCTGGTATACTTTTACATAATTTGTAAGATCCATAGAGCCCATATAGTTCCACTGCTGATTATTGATCTCATTTCCAATGATCCAGTTGGAAACCTTTCCATGGTTGGAATCTTTTCCGCTGTAGTGGTCAGCCAAAAAGGCCGCAATGGCTCTGGTCTGCTCAAAACCGGCTTCGTTTGCCCCGTTGAACATATAATAAAAGGCATTGGAAGACTTCTTCGTACCCGGATAGATCAGATCCGAACGGTTGGGGTTCCAGTCATTTAAAATGATCACCGTGACGGTCATTCCCTTATTGGAAAGAGCGCTGATGGTCCTGTCATAATCATCCATGATGGCCTTGTTAAAATGATAGATCTTGCCGTCATATTCATATTCAATGCCTGTACCCATGATCTGTGAAAACGCAATATTGGTGGTTACATGCTTTACGCCCAGGTCAAAGGCATCCTCCAGCATATCAATTTCGATGTTCAGTCCCTTTTTAGTCAGAGGATCCTTGAATGCTTCCGTATTTTTGGCCACTGCCTCAGGATTGGTAATGTAATGAGGCTCGCTGATGGCTTTATACTCTGTGCCGTCATAAGCAGCCAGTACAAATTTGCTGTACAGGCGGTCTGCTGTGCTTCCGAAATTTAACGGCACCTGAGCAGAGGATGATATAAGGGCATCTGCCGAAGCAATATAATCGGTTCTTCCATCCAGACTGTTCTCATAGGTCTGCTGTTCAAATATATAGACCTTTCCATCGGTGCCGGCTGTATCGCCGCTGGTGGAAAAGGCGATTTCCACATTCTGCTTGTCTGCCGTCACCTTACAGGAACGGATCTGGCCTGTGAGCGCAATATCCTCTTTTGCTGCCTCCTGTGCAGCTTCACCTGAAGCCTGTGTTTCCTCCGCGGATACAGACCTGGAAAAAGCACCCAGGCTTACTGCTGTCACTCCAAAAAACAGCGCGGCTGCCAGAGCCATGCCTCTGCTTCTTTTAAACAGTTTATGCTTCATTTTGAGATCACCTCCAGAATTGATGTGTGTACTTACGGATGACCCGTTTTGATGTCAACCTCTATGATACATAATCTATCTTACAAATTCAATTACGATTTTATTACATTATCTTAAGTCTTACTTGTATACCTTCTTTAAAGTAAATCCCCGCCCCTGAACCTCATTGATCTGATTGATGATCATAAACGCTTCCGGATCCTCATCCAGCACCAGCTGGTTCAGCCTTGGAAGATCCCGCTTGGAAATCACAGCCAGCACCATATCCTGTTCCCGGTGAAGGTAACCGGTTTCCATGTGGAGAAGGCTGGTTCCGCAGTCCAGCCGCTGGCTGATCAGGGCATTAATCTGTTCATGGCGTCGGCTTACTATCTTCACCTGCATCTTTGTCATGCCGGCCATGAGAACCTTATCCAGCACCAGGGTATAAGTCACGATCAGAAGAATGCCGTAAAGCACTGCCTCTGCGGATGAAGTAATGAGCTGCATTGCCAGGATCACGCAGTCCAGTACATAAAGAGACAGGGATACATTGATGCCGCACTTCTTGCGCAGGATCAGACAGGGGATGTCCACACCTCCGGTAGAAGCGCCTGCCTTTATGACGATCCCGATTCCCGCTCCAATGAGAATACCGGCATAAATTACGGCTACCAGCCGTTCTTCCATGTAAAAGCCATGTATTCCCGTGCGCTCCATTACTGCCAGGGCAGCGGGATAAAACACGGTGCTTAAGGCCGTGGTAAGGGCAAATTCCTTTCCTAACTGCCACAGCCCCAGACCAAAGACCGCAATATTAAAAATACTTACAAAAAGGCTCACAGGGATTCCCCAGAGCCGGTTAAAAAACAGGCCCATGCCCGTAGTACCTCCGGTTACAAGCCCATTCGGCATGATAAACAGCACTACGGCCATGGCATAAATCGCATTTCCAAATAAAATGGCTCCCACCCGTGCGGTCATACGAAGCCATTTTTGTCTGTCATTCTTCTGTTCCATTACAAGATTCTCCCTTATTTTATTTCCTATCACCGAGGGTATCATTTTTCATGGGAGCTGTCAAGAAACTTGCACTTGACAATCTCCTTCCTGCGTTTATAATACATTTAGAACTTTTGTATCTGTTTCCTTTTTCGGATGCTGAGCCGGTGTGAGGGGGAGCGCCCTGATGCTGCGTACAAAAGGATAGCGATGGGAGTCCGTGTTTCGGATTGAGAGGATGCAATCGAGCATCGACCGCAGAGCGCATATTCTGCGCCCTATTACAGCTGTCTGGAAGTTGCCGTCGCTATGCCTGTATTCCGGGAACATAGACTTGACGCACGCAGGTGCGTTTTTTTGTACCCTGAAATGCTCCCTGCCGGCATTTCCCGCAGCAGAAAAGAGGAAGGAATCTATGAACAAAAACAAACACGCTGCAAAACTGGTCTTTCTTGCCATGATGACAGCCCTGGGAGTGGTCATTTCCCCCATTCTCCGGGTAGAGGGAATGTGTCCCATGGCACATTTTATCAATGTCACCTGTGCGGTCATGCTTGGCCCCTGGTATGCCTTTGTGTGCGCCCTTGCCATTGGCATCATCCGCATGACCTGTATGGGGATCCCGCCTTTAGCACTCACAGGAGCTATATTCGGAGCCTTTCTATCCGGTATGCTCTACCGAATGTCCCGTGGCAGGCTGGTATGGGCCTTTGCAGGGGAGGTCATCGGCACAGGCATCATCGGAGCCATACTCTCCTATCCTGTCATGACCTTTGTCTGGGGAAAAACCGGCCTTACCTGGTTCTTTTATGTGCCTTCCTTCATTGCAGGCACGCTCATTGGAGGAACCATTGCATTTCTGTTTTTAAAGCATCTGCAGAAAGCCAGACTCTTATCCATGTTCCAGGAAACTCTGGGTTCCCGGACGTATGATTCCGGAGAGGACGTGGTAAATGATGCGCTGGGAATCGCATTTTCAGGCTTTATCGGCTATCTGGCTGTGACGGTAGCTGTCCATCAGCTTGTACCTCAGGGCGGTCCTGTGATAAACAGTCTCCGCTATATAGTTCTGGCCGGCTTTCTGGCAACCGCCCTGATATACTGGAGCATCAAACGGCCCAAAGCAGCCTGAAACGCGCATTTTCCCATTTCCATACTTACATCAAAGGAGGATCTCATCATGAATCCTATCTCCCTCTTGCATAAAGAAGCACCTTTAATTCACTGCATCACCCACCCCATTGTAGTCAATGACTGTGCAAACGCAGTTCTGGCTCTGGGCGCACGTCCTATCATGGCCGAGCATCCCGAAGAAGCAGCCTCGATTGCCCAAATAGCCCGTTCCCTTACTGTCAGCCTGGGAAATATCACCGATGCCAGGGCCGAATCCATTTTTCTGGCAGGAAATGTGCGTCCGGCTGTCATAGATCTGGTAGGCATCACCTGCAGTGATTTCCGTATGAAGCTTGCCAGACGGTTTCTGGAAGAATGCCGTCCCGCTGTGATCAAGGGAAATGTTTCCGAGATACGCGCCATTGCCGGCGCAGGCTTCCACAACCAGGGGATCGACGTAAGCCGGGAAGACGCTGTCACTAAGAATGACCCAATGGCACAGTTTCGTCTGGCCCGGCTGATGAAGGAGATTGCAGACCGCACACAGGCCGTCGTAGCTGCCAGCGGTGAGGTGGATATTATTGTATCTCCTCAGGATGATAAAGCCTATTTTCTTGAAAACGGTTCTCCATCCATGGCCCGCATCACGGGAACCGGCTGTATGCTTACCTGCATTATGGGAACCTTTATGGCAGTAGTATCCCCCCTTGAGGCAGCGGTCTGCGGAGCTGCTGTCCTGGGAATTGCCGGAGAACGGGCCGATGCTTCAAAGGGACTTGGAACATATCACATAAGCCTGTTGGATCAGCTTTCCCTGATGACAGATGAAACGCTGAAATCTGAAATCCGTCTGCATTCTGTTGATCTTTCTTCTACAGCTTCATAAAACCGGACATCATACATCCGCCTGCCGCTCCTGTACTCAGGATCTCCGGCAGGCGTTCTTCATTTACTCCGCCAATGGCATAAACAGGAACACTGCTTTCCATACAAACCTGTCTTAAGAAGTCCAGTCCTCTCCCCGGAAGCCCTTTCTTACAATCTGTCTCATAGATATTGCCTGCAAACAGATAATCTGCGCCCAGCCGGACAGCCTCTTTTACCTCTTCCAACGAGTGAATGGATGTTCCCACACACTCTGCATCCAGCGGTCTCCCTTCCCTTCTCAATATACTCATCGGAAGATGAAGCTTCCTCATGCCCAGCTGTGCGGCTGCTGCAGGAGCTGTGTTCAAAATCAGCATCCGATCCTGTTCCCGGCAGATCTGATCCACTTCCTCTGCCAGCTTCCTGTAAATCTCAGGGCTTAAGTCCTTTTCCCTGAGCACTACTGCTCTGGGTTTGACACTTACAATCTTCCGAATCTGATCCAGATAGCTCTCCCAGAGTCCCGTTCCCGGTTCAAAACAGCCATCTTCTGTCTGATCCGCCCCCTCCGGCACTCTGCAGAGCCTGTGATTGGTTACTGCTACCATACGTTCATACATAAGCTGCATTTCCCTTTCTGTATTATAAAAAGCCCCCGGAAACTCCGGGGGCCAACTCGTTTGGGCACAATATCCATTCAGATATATCATTTATCACGTTCGTACGGCCTGATGGCCTGTAACGATTTAATTACTCTACGATAGATACAACTCTACCGGAACCTACTGTACGTCCACCCTCACGGATAGCGAAACGCAGACCCTGCTCCATAGCTACTGGATGAATCAGCTCTACGGACATCTCTACGTTATCACCAGGCATACACATCTCTGTACCTGCTGGCAGCTCGCAAACGCCGGTAACGTCAGTTGTTCTGAAGTAGAACTGTGGACGGTAGTTGTTGAAGAAAGGTGTATGACGGCCACCCTCGTCCTTGGTCAGAACGTAAACCTGAGCGGTAAACTTGTTGTGGCACTTTACAGAACCTGGCTTGCACAGACACTGTCCACGCTCGATCTCTGTTCTCTGAACACCACGCAGCAGAGCACCGATGTTATCACCAGCCTCAGCGCTGTCAAGAAGCTTACGGAACATCTCGATACCAGTTACAACGGTCTTACGAATGTCCTCATGGATACCAATGATCTCAACTTCGTCGTTCAGGTTCAGAGTACCACGCTCTACTCTACCAGTAGCAACAGTACCACGGCCAGTAATGGTGAATACGTCCTCTACAGGCATAAGGAATGGCTTCTCTGTCTCACGTACAGGATCTGGAATGTAGCTGTCAACAGCGTCCATCAGCTCCATAACCTTGTCGCCCCATGGACCCATCGGATCCTCAAGAGCCTTCAGAGCAGAACCCTGGATGATAGGTGTATCATCGCCTGGGAACTCGTACTCATTTAACAGCTCACGGATCTCCATGTCAACCAGCTCAAGCAGCTCAGCGTCGTCTACCATATCGCACTTGTTCATGAATACTACGATATAAGGAACGCCTACCTGACGGGACAGAAGGATGTGCTCTCTTGTCTGAGCCATAACACCATCAGTTGCAGCTACAACCAGGATAGCGCCGTCCATCTGAGCAGCACCAGTGATCATGTTCTTAACGTAGTCAGCATGTCCTGGGCAGTCAACGTGTGCATAGTGTCTCTTCTCTGTCTGATACTCAACGTGAGAAGTAGAGATGGTGATACCACGCTCTCTCTCCTCTGGAGCCTTATCGATGTTCTCGAAATCTACCTTTGCGTTGCCTGCAACTCTCTCTGAAAGAACCTTTGTGATAGCTGCGGTCAGAGTAGTTTTGCCGTGGTCAACGTGTCCAATGGTACCGATGTTACAATGTGGTTTAGTTCTGTCAAACTTAGCTTTAGCCATTTTATAACGTCCTCCTTAATTTGCGCCCCTTTTAGGGCTGATATAGTTAGTCAGGCTATCAATCATTATATTCTATTTTACTTTGATTTACAAGCCTTTTTTACTTTTTGTGGTCAGCAAGAACCTTCTCCTGAACGTTCTTTGGAACTGGCTCATACTTCTCGAAGAACATGGAGTAGTTGCCGCGTCCCTGTGTTCTGGAACGAAGGTCTGTAGAGTAGCCGAACATCTCAGACAGCGGAACGTAAGCCTTAACCATCTTACCGCCGCCAATGTCCTCCATACCCTCGATACGTCCACGGCGTGAATTGATATCACCGATAACATCACCCATGTACTCCTCAGGCATGGTAACCTCTACCTTCATGATCGGCTCAAGCAGGATTGGATTACCCTTCTGCATAGCATCCTTGAATGCCATGGAACCTGCGATGTGGAATGCCATTTCAGAAGAGTCAACCTCATGGTAAGAACCGTCGTATACATCTGCCCAAACGCCCAGTACAGGGAATCCGCCCAGAACACCAGTCTTAGCTGCTTCCTCAATACCTGCGCCGACTGCCGGGATGTACTCCTTAGGAATAGCACCGCCAACAACGGATGAAGTAAACTTGAAGGTCTCTTCTGCGTTTGCTTCCATTGGTGTGAAGTGAACCTTACAGTGACCGTACTGTCCACGACCACCAGACTGCTTTGCATACTTGCTGTCAACGTCAACGGCCTTGGTAAAGGTCTCCTTGTAAGCAACCTGAGGAGCGCCTACGTTAGCCTCTACGTTGAACTCACGCAGCAGACGGTCTACGATAATATCCAGATGAAGCTCGCCCATACCGGAGATAATGGTCTGGCCGGTCTCTTCGTCTGTACGAACCTTGAAAGTAGGATCTTCTTCTGCCAGCTTGACTAAAGCGTCGCCCATCTTGTCCTGGCTTGCCTTTGTCTTTGGCTCGATCGCGATATCGATAACCGGCTCTGGGAACTCCATAGACTCCAGGATAACAGGGTTCTTCTCATCACAGATGGTATCGCCTGTACCGGTTGTCTTAAAGCCTACTGCTGCAGCGATATCGCCGGAGTAAACCTTATCAAGTTCATTTCTCTTATTAGCATGCATCTGAAGGATACGTCCTACACGCTCCTTCTTGCCCTTTGTAGCATTCAGTACGTAAGAACCGGAGTTCAGAGTACCGGAATATACACGGAAGAATGCAAGCTTGCCCACGAATGGGTCAGTCATAATCTTGAATGCAAGCGCTGCGAACGGCTCTTCATCAGAAGAATGACGAACAATCTCATTTCCGTCCAGGTCAACACCCTTGATCGCAGGGATGTCTAATGGAGATGGCATGAATTCGATAATAGCATCCAGAAGCTTCTGAACGCCCTTGTTTCTGTAAGCGGTACCGCAGCATACAGGAACTGCTGTACACTCGCAGGTAGCCTTTCTTAATACCTTCTTCAGCTCATCATTGGAAGGCTCCTCGCCCTCAAGATACATCATCATCAGGTCATCGTCCAGCTCGCAGATTTTCTCTACCAGCTCGGTACGGTATAACTCTGCATCGTCCTGCATATCTTCAGGAATGTCAACGATAGAAATGTCATCGCCCTTATCATCATTATAGATGTAGGCCTTCATCTCAAACAGGTCGACGATTCCCTTGAAATCCTCTTCCTTGCCGATTGGCAGCTGAATGCAGATAGCGTTCTTGCCCAGACGGGTCTTGATCTGCTCTACAGCGCCGTAGAAGTTTGCACCCAGGATATCCATCTTGTTGATGAATGCCATACGGGGTACATTGTAAGTGTCAGCCTGACGCCATACGTTCTCAGACTGTGGCTCAACGCCGCCCTTTGCACAGAACACACCTACAGCGCCATCCAATACACGCAGGGAACGCTCAACCTCAACAGTGAAGTCTACGTGTCCAGGTGTATCGATGATGTTGATACGGTGCTCTAATGCGCCTGGCTTCGGCTTGCAGTTTTCCTGCAGAGTCCAGTGGCAGGTTGTAGCAGCGGAAGTAATGGTAATACCTCTTTCCTGCTCCTGAGCCATCCAGTCCATGGTAGCAGTACCTTCGTGAGTATCACCGATCTTATAATTTACACCAGTGTAATACAGAATACGCTCGGTTGTGGTAGTCTTACCAGCATCGATATGAGCCATGATTCCGATATTTCTGGTTCTTTCCAACGGATATTCTCTTCCAGCCAAGGGATTTTCCTCCTTAATTTAACGAAAAAAGCCGGTCTGCAATTAGAAACGGTAGTGAGCAAACGCCTTGTTTGCCTCTGCCATCTTGTGCATATCCTCTTTCTTCTTTACAGATGCGCCGGTGTTGTTGGCTGCGTCCATAATCTCATTTGCCAGTCTCTCTTCCTGAGTCTTCTCGCCTCTCTTACGGGAGTACAGAGTGATCCAGCGCAGAGCCAGAGCCTGTCTTCTCTCAGGCTTAACCTCGATGGGCACCTGATAGGTAGCGCCGCCGATACGCTTTGCCTTAACCTCAAGTACAGGCATAATGTTGTTCATTGCTTCTTCAAATACTTCGATTGCATCCTTACCGGTGCTTTCAGCTACACGATTGAATGCGCCGTATACGATTTTCTGTGCAACACCCTTCTTGCCGTCTAACATGATATTGTTGATCAGCTTTGTCACAACCTTATTGTTGTAGATCGGGTCTGCCAGAACGTCTCTTTTCTGAGTATGTCCTTTACGTGGCACGTTACTTCCCTCCTTAATATGCTGCCTTTTATCTGAAATGATACAGGCAGTTTCCATTAACTCAACGGTACTCACATGTTTCCATAAAATGTGTTCGTGCTCGGTCTATATATTTCCTGCAACCACAGGTACAATATCACGGATCCGGCACTAACAAATGCGGAAATATCTTCCGCCGTCACTTTACTGCTGTTAGTGGTACTAATCTGGTTTGTTCCAAACTGCTTTGAAATTACTTCTTGTCTTTCGGTCTCTTAGCGCCGTACTTGGAACGAGCCTGCTTTCTGTTTGCTACGCCTGCTGTATCCAGTGTACCTCTAACGATGTGGTATCTGGTACCTGGCAGGTCCTTAACTCTTCCTCCACGGATCAGAACAACGCTGTGCTCCTGAAGGTTGTGTCCCTCTCCTGGGATGTAGCTTGTTACTTCGATACCATTGGAAAGACGTACTCTGGCGATCTTTCTAAGTGCAGAGTTAGGCTTCTTAGGGGTAGCAGTCTTAACAGCGGTACATACGCCGCGCTTCTGTGGTGCAGATACGTCTGTTGCCTTCTTCTGTAAAGAGTTGTAACCCTTCTGCAGAGCTGGTGCAGTAGACTTCTTTGCGCTGCTCTGTCTTCCCTTTCTAACTAACTGGTTAAATGTTGGCATCCTTTTCACCTCCTGTGATATTGACTGTTGGTTGCTGTGTCTTTCAGCTTTTGTGCACCAAAACATAAGTGTTTTGAACACACTTTTTCATTATAGCATAAGGCGTAAATCTGTCAAGTATTTTTTGAGGGTGCTCTTTTGCATTTTTCTATAAAACATTTACGCAATTTTTATTGCATCATCTGGTATTTTCATGGATAATCAAATATACGCAGCCCCTGCCCCGTTTTTCATTTCTTTGTCTGCGTATTCTATCTTTGGGAGGATTACTATGAAATTCGAGGAACATAAAATCGTTCAGCAGGTCATGCGCTCCAGGCAGGATCCTGAGGCAGCGGATCAGCTGATCCGATCCTATATGCCATTTATCAAAGCAGAAACCGCACGCTTTATCCACCGTCCTCCGGTTGAGGGACGGGATGATGAGCTGTCTGTGGCCATGTTTGCTTTTTATGAAACAATGACGGTTTATAATCCGGACAGAGGTCCTTTTCTGCCTCTTGCAGCAGCCGGAATCCGAAACCGCCTGATCGACTATTTCCGGAAGGAGCAAAAGCACAGTGGGCAGCTCTCCTTAGACCAGCCTGCGGAGGAGGACGGCTGCACTCTTTTGGAAAAGACCGATCCGGGAGTTGATGATATTTCCGATTATCAGGATCTGGCTGCCGCTCAGTCGGAAATCGAAACATTTTCCGCAGAGCTTGCAGGTTTTGGACTTTCGCTCACTGATGTGGCAGACAGCTGCCCCCGCCAGGAGCGCACCCTGGACGCCTGCATGAAGGTTCTGGATTACGCCAAAAAGCATCCGGAGCTTCTGGAACAGATGATCCGCAGCCGTAAACTCCCCTTAAGCCAGCTGGTTCTGGGCTCAGGGGCAGAAAAAAAGACGCTGGAACGTCACCGGAAATATCTCATTGCCATTCTTCTTGCTTTTACAAACGGATTTGAAATCATACGCGGTCATCTCTCACAGATGAAAAAAGGAGGCGCAGCAGAATGAAATATCTGATCATGGAATGTCATATGGCTTATGCAGTGGTGCTGGATGAGGACGGGCGTTTTCTGAAGGCCGCCAATATGGATTATGAGGTAGGACAGACGGTAGATACCATTATGGAAATCGTAGAACCCGGAGCCGCCTTTTCGGAAGCGGACTGCCAGTCTGATTCTTTTTACGATACAGTATTTGAGGAAGCGGTGGAAGTACAGCCTGCCGTCCGAAGGACCAGCCGCCTTTCCCACTGGTTAAAGTCTGCTCTTCCCGCAGCCGCAGCCCTTTGCCTTCTGCTGTCTGGAGGCCACTATTTTATTATGAGCCCTTACGGAACAGTACGGCTGTCCATCAACCCGGAAGTAGAACTGTCTGTAAACCGGCTGGATTATGTGCTTTCATTATCCGGCATCAACCGGGATGGAGAGGACTTGATCCGGGGATATGACTATAAAAGGAAGAAAGTCGAAGAAGCTGCGGCAGATCTGGCCGAGCGGGCCATAGATATGGACTATCTGGCTCCAGGCGGGACGATCTATGTAGGCGTTTCCTCTGCTCATGAGGACTGGGTGGATGAGATGAAAAGAGATCTCACCTGGGAGCTTGACGGTCGCCTTGGATCGGATATCCATATAAGTGCTGATCCCAAACCTGATGAGAGTCCGGAATCTGGTACGGCGCGTGAAGCCGAAACCGCATTTCCTGCTGCTCCCCCCGTTTCCGAAACAGTGCCTGCCGCTGTGCAGACTGCCCCGGCGGCACATCAAACTGTCCCGACAGCCCACCCGAATGATAATTGGAATGAGGATTCAGATGAACAGCGGGATGAGGATTGGGATGATACCACCAATCATGGCTCAGACGATAATCAGGAGGACGACTGGGATGACGCAGCAGATGATGACAGCAATGATTAAAATCGACCTGATATCAGGGACATATTAAACTTTTAAAAAATTATATTTTTTCATTTCGACCCCGTTTTTTTCAAATGCACTCCGTATTCTGTCTATGTAAAGAAAAAACAATCCAAGCACAGGTGATAGATCAAGGAGGAAACTATAATGAGAAAGATGAACCTGAAAAAATCTATGATGGCAGCAGTTGTTGCAGCAATGGCACTTGTAACTGTAATCGGCAGCACGATTACCGCATCAGCATCCCCCAGAACTGCCAAAAAGATAATCGGCATTGAGCAGGCAAAGGAAGCCGCTTTAAAGGCTATGAAAATTAAAGAAGCGGATGCTGTGTTCACAGAACAGGAATGCGAACTGGACGACGGCGTATATGAGCTGGAATTCACTGCCGGAAAGTTTGAGTATGATGTGGAAGTAAACGCTTATACCGGTAAAGTGATCAAGGCTGATTACGAAAACAACCGTGACTGGGATAATCTGCGGGATGACTGTTGGGATGACGACCGCGATAACAGCTGGGATGATGACGACCGCTGGGATGACGACAGATTCGACGATGATGATGACCACTGGGACGACTAATCCATTCTCTGTAAGACAGTGACCATCCCCGGCTCAAAGCCGCATGGCAAATGCTGACGCAGAAGCCTGCGGCTTTTTTCATGTGTTCCCACTTTCTTAAATTTTTTCTGTTTCTATGAAACTTTTATATGCTTCCGTTCGTCTAATTTATATTATATGAGGTGCAGAAGCCATTTGCATCCTAAACTTAAATATGATTTAGACAGGATGGACTACTAATGATATTTTCCAGCTTTGACTTTTTATTTCGTTTTCTTCCTTTATTTCTGATTCTTTATTTCATATGTCCGGAGAAATGGCGGAATCAGTGCCTTTTTGCCGGAAGCCTGATCTTCTATTTTTATGGAGCCAGACACTCCCCTCTTTATTTTGTCCTGTTTCTCCTTTCAATACCTGTAAACTTTTTCATCGGACAGCTTATTGGAAGAAAACGGGATGCAAAAGAACGCAGCTTCTGGCTGAATGCCGGGATCTTCTATAACCTGTTCTGGCTGATCCTTTTTAAATACAGCACATTTATAACGGAAAACTTAAACCTGCTCCTATCATATACAAAAACAGGTCTGCAGTTTCCCGTCATCCGCCTGTCCCTCCCCCTTGGAATCAGCTTTTACACCTTTCAGGCCATCGCCTATCTGGCCGATGTATATAGGAAGGAGATCCGCAGTGAACATTCCCTCCTTCGCTTCTGTACCTGGTTTTCCATGTTTACCCAGGTAACCTCCGGCCCCATTACCCGTTATCAGGAAATCCGCTCTCAGCTGATCCGGCGCCGTTTTTCCATGGACCGTCTGGAAACCGGTCTTAGAGAGTTTACTATTGGCTTAAGCCTTAAGGTGCTGCTTGCCAATCAGCTCGGCAGGCTGTGGAGCCAGGTCGGAGCCATTGGATACGAAAGCATCTCCACGCCGCTTGCCTGGATGGGAATTATTGCATTCAGCCTTCAGCTTTACTTTGACTTTTACGGCTACTCCCTCATGGCCCAGGGAATCGGCTGGATCCTGGGATTTCAGATTCCCAGAAACTTTGCCTATCCCTACCAGTCTCTGACAATGACGGAGTTCTGGCGTCGGTGGCATATAACCCTTGGAAAATGGTTCCGCGACTATGTATATATTCCTCTTGGTGGCAATCGAAAAGGCTTTGTCATTATGGTGCGCAATCTACTGACCGTGTGGCTTCTGACTGGTTTCTGGCATGGCGCTGACTGGAATTTTCTTCTCTGGGGTCTTCTGCTTTTTGCTCTGATCTCTATTGAAAAAATGGGACTGGGACGTATCTTAAACCGTTTTCCAGCCGCGGGGCACCTGTATATGGCTCTTGTGATTCCTTTAAACTGGCTGGTCTTTGCCATTTCACAGCCGCCACAGATCCTTATTTATTTACAGAGGCTCTTTCCGTTTTTCACAGCCCCCGGAACCTACACCTGGTTTGAGGGAGACTATCTGAAATACGGCCGCATCTATGGGTTGTCTCTTCTTGCAGGCCTGATTTTTATGACCGATCTGCCAAGGCGGATCTACAGCCGGCACCGCCGCAGTTTTCTGACTGCCGTTATACTTATAGTTCTGTTCTGGCTCTGTGTTTACTGTATTAAAATGGGAATGGATGACCCGTTTTTATACTTCCGGTTCTAAGGAAAGTTCTAAGAAACAGATAGAAAGAGAAATTGTGTGAATAAAATGAAAAAATACTGGTATACTATGATGCTTATTGGAAGTTTGATTGCCGTAAAAGGAAGTTCCCTTATTCCCCGGATATGGGAACTAGAAACGTTTTCAGGTGAACATAAAATCGAGCGGCTGGCAGAAACTGAGGATAAACAGCCATCTAACATCCCCCTATCCTCTGATTCCATTTCCGAAAGTGCTGCCTCCAAAGGCAGCACCGAAACTCCTACAGCAAAGTTCCCCGCTCCAGAGTCCTCCCCTGCGGAGCCGCCCACTGACGGGTCTGCCCCTGAAGCTCCCCCTGTCACAGAGTCCTCCACAGAAGCGCCTCCGGCGGAGACTTTGCCGCCTGCTGACACCTCTGTTCCCGTTGACCTAAGCACCTCCCTTTTTATCGGAGATTCACGGACAGAAGGCTTAAAGGAATACGGAGGTCTGGAAGAAGCAGAGTTTTTTGCCAATTCCGGCATGAGCAGCTTTAACCTTCTCTCAACCAATCTTACCGTAAAGGATGGAAGCAAAAAAACACTGGAAGAACTTCTCTCCCAACACAGCTATGAGCGGATTTACCTCATGCTGGGCATCAATGAACTGGGATACCCTCCTTCCTCCGTAACAAAGAAGTACGCCTCTATCGTAGACTGGATCCACCAGCTTCAGCCCCAGGCCAGAATCATTCTGGAGGCTAATCTCCATGTAACAAAAAAGAAGTCCGATTCCGACCCGGTCTATGGAAATGGAAAAATTGATTCTTTAAATCAAGCTATTTACCAGATGGCTGTAGAAAAAGGCTGCGGCTATATAGATGTAAACAGTCTTTTTGACGACGGCCAGGGAAACCTTGATTCCAAATATTCTGTAGACAATGCCCACATTATGGGAAAGTATTATACGGTCTGGGCCGAATGGCTCAAAACACAAAATGCATAAAAAACACCGGATGGCCAGTTTTCCCTGTCCGTCCGGTGTTTTTATGATTCAATCTGTCATTCAGACCTGTATTTTATTCTTCTGCATCCTCAGAGCTTTCTTCTTCCTCTGCATCCTCGTCCTCGATTACAGTATCGTCCAGATCCAGAACCTCTTCTGCTACATTATCTTCTGTAAGCTCGCTGCTTTCCTCAGCTGTCAGCTCTTCCTCTTCAGAAAGAAGGATCTCTTCCTCAGCTGCCGCTGCGATCTTATCATCCGTATCCAGCTTTACAGTTCTGTAGCGCTTCATACCGGTACCTGCCGGGATTGGCTTACCGATAATAACATTCTCCTTCAGACCAATCAGGTGATCTACCTTACCGTTGATAGCGGCCTCGGTCAGAACCTTGGTGGTCTCCTGGAAGGATGCGGCTGACAGGAAGGAATCTGTAGCAAGAGATGCCTTTGTAATACCCAGCATAACCTGCTTGCCCTCTGCGGGACGCTTGCCCTCTGCGATCAGAGCCTCATTCATCTCATTGAAATCCAGAACATCCATGGATACGCCCGGCAGTACATCACTGTCGCCGCTTTCCTCGATGCGGATCTTCTTTAACATCTGATGAACGATCATTTCAACGTGCTTATCGTTGATTTCTACACCCTGAAGACGGTATACACGCTGTACTTCCTGGATCATGTAATCCTGTACGGCACGAACGCCCTTGATCTTTAAGATATCGTGAGGATTTACGCTACCTTCGGTCAGCTCATCACCGGCCTCAAGAACCTGTCCGTCCATAACCTTGATTCTGGAACCGTAAGGAATCAGATAGGTCTTGGAATTTCCGGTTTCATTGTCAGTAACTGTGATCTCACGCTTCTTCTTTGTATCCTTGATAGTTACAACGCCGCCAAACTCAGTGATAATGGCAAGACCCTTTGGCTTACGGGCCTCAAAAAGCTCCTCAACTCGAGGAAGACCCTGTGTAATATCGCCGCCGGCAACGCCGCCCGTATGGAAAGTACGCATGGTAAGCTGTGTACCGGGCTCACCGATGGACTGTGCCGCGATGATTCCGACTGCCTCACCAACCTGTACCGGCTGGCCGGTTGCCATGTTGGCTCCGTAGCACTTGGCGCACACACCGATATGGGACTTACAGCTTAATACGGTACGGATCTTCACAGACTTGCGTCCCTGCTTATCCAATACCTTCATAACAGCTGCAGCACGCTTAGGCGTACACATATGGTTTGCCTTCATTACCAGCTCTCCCGTATCGGGATCAACGATATCTTCGGCAATATAACGGCCTGTAATTCTCTCCTGCAGATCCTCGATTACTTCATTTCCGTCTGTGAATGCCTTAATCTCCATAAATGGAATATCCTTGCCTTCACAGCAGTCTACCTCACGGATGATCAGATCCTGAGATACGTCTACCAGACGTCTGGTCAGGTAACCGGAGTCAGCCGTACGAAGAGCCGTATCAGACAGACCCTTACGTGCACCATGAGCGGAAATGAAGTACTCCAGTACGTCAAGACCTTCACGGAAGTTAGACTTGATAGGAAGTTCGATGGTGTGACCAGTTGTATCGGCCATCAGTCCTCGCATACCTGCCAGCTGCTTGATCTGCTTATCAGATCCTCGCGCACCGGAGTCAGCCATCATGAAAATGTTGTTGTACTTATCCAGTCCGGTCAGCAGATCGTGGGTCAGCTGATCATCGGTGGTCTTCCAGGTTTCGATTACTTCTTTATAGCGCTCCTCCTCGGTGATCAGACCGCGGCGGTAGTTCTTTGCAATGTGGTCTACAGTAGCCTGTGCATTTGCGATCAGTTCCGGTTTGCTTGCAGGCACGGTCATATCGGAAACGGATACGGTCATGGCTGCTCTGGTAGAGAACTTGTAGCCGATTGCCTTGATGTCATCCAGAGTAACGGCCGTCTGGGTAGCGCCGTGTACGTTGATAACCTTCTCAAGGATCTGCTTTAACTGCTTTTTAGCTACCAGGAAGTCAACCTCCAGCTTTAACTCATTTTCAGGAATGGAACGGTCTACAAAGCCAAGATCCTGAGGAATGATCTCGTTGAAGATCAGACGGCCGATGGTAGACTCGATAATACCAGTTTTTACCGTGCCGTCAGGCAGAGTCTTTGATACTCTTACCTTTACCCTGGAGTGCAGAGTAGCTTCATGGTTTTCATAAGCCAGAATTGCCTCATTTACACTCTTGAAAATCATTCCCTCGCCCTTTGCACCGGGACGCTCCTGGGTCAGGTAGTAAATACCGAGAACCATATCCTGAGACGGAACAGCCACAGGGCCGCCGTCAGAAGGCTTTAACAGGTTGTTCGGGCTTAAAAGCAGGAAGCGGCACTCAGCCTGTGCTTCTACAGACAGAGGAAGATGAACTGCCATCTGGTCGCCGTCGAAGTCAGCGTTGAACGCGGTACAAACAAGAGGATGAAGCTTAATGGCCTTACCTTCTACCAGGATCGGTTCAAAAGCCTGGATACCCAGCCTGTGCAGCGTAGGAGCACGGTTCAGCATAACAGGATGCTCTTTAATTACATCCTCCAGTACATCCCAAACCTCCGTCTGGAGCTTCTCCACCATCTTCTTTGCGTTCTTGATATTGTGAGCGGTGCCATTGGAAACAAGCTCCTTCATAACGAAAGGCTTAAACAGCTCAATAGCCATTTCCTTTGGCAGACCACACTGATAAATCTTTAATTCAGGGCCTACTACGATAACGGAACGTCCGGAGTAGTCAACACGCTTACCTAACAGGTTCTGACGGAAGCGTCCCTGCTTACCCTTTAACATATCAGAAAGGGACTTAAGCGCACGATTTCCAGGTCCTGTTACAGGGCGGCCCCGGCGGCCATTGTCGATCAAGGCGTCTACTGCCTCCTGGAGCATACGCTTCTCGTTGCGGACGATGATATCCGGAGCGCCCAGTTCCAGAAGTCTGGCAAGACGGTTGTTACGGTTGATGATCCTTCTGTACAGGTCATTTAAGTCAGAGGTAGCAAAACGTCCGCCGTCCAGCTGTACCATAGGACGTATATCCGGCGGAATCACGGGGATTACGTCCATGATCATCCACTCTGGACGGTTTCCAGAGTTTAAAAATGCCTCTACCACTTCCAGGCGCTTAATGATTCTTGCGCGCTTCTGTCCGGTAGCGTCTACCAGCTGCTTTCTTAAATCAGCTGAATCCTTCTCCAGATCAATGGACATCAGAAGCTCCTGAATCGCCTCAGCACCCATTCCCACACGGAAGGCAGTTGAGCCGCCGTACTTCTCTACTTCCTCACGGTACTCCTTCTCAGACAAAACCTGCTTATACTGAAGGCTGGTAACACCTGGATCCAGTACAACATAGGAAGCAAAGTAGAGCACCTTCTCCAGGGTTCTGGGGGAAATATCCAGAATCAGTCCCATACGGCTGGGAATTCCCTTAAAGTACCAGATATGGGAAACAGGAGCTGCAAGCTCGATACGTCCCATACGCTCTCTTCTTACACTGGCCTTTGTCACCTCAACGCCGCAGCGGTCGCAGATCACGCCCTTATAGCGGATCTTTTTGTACTTGCCGCAGTGGCACTCCCAGTCCTTGCTTGGACCAAAAATCCTCTCGCAGAACAGACCGTCCTTCTCCGGCTTTAAAGTTCTATAGTTGATGGTCTCTGGCTTCTTTACAACGCCGTGCTCCCACCACTCTCTCCACTCTCTGGAGGGAGCGCCTGAAGGCTCAGGCATACGGTTGCGCATGGCACCCTGCTCCCACCATTCTCTCCACTGCTTGCTGGGCTTGTCAGCAGGTTCAGGTGTCCTGTGGGTCCAGGATCTAATCTTTTCAGGGGAAGCCAGACCAATCTTAATGGCATCAAATGTCATTGGATGATAAGTTTCATTTGTTTCCGGCATGAGCTCTTACTCCCTTCTATTATTCGTCTTCACCATCATCTGTATAAGCGTCATACAGATCATCTGTGTCATTTCCAGCAGACTCGGAAGCCGATTCTACGCTTACAAATTCATTATCCTTGATCTCCTGCTCCTGATAACCGTAGGAAGCAAGGGATTCCTGATCGTTAAAGCGGCGGTCGCCCTCTAACATGGCGCGCAGTTCGGTATCACCGTAGTCGATATTTTCGGTCATCTCAACTTCGGTTCCATCCTCTCTCTGTACCTGTACATCCAGGCCCAGAGACTGCATTTCCTTAAGAAGTACCTTAAAGGATTCGGGGATACCCGGCTCAGGAATATTCTCGCCCTTGATGATAGCTTCGTAGGTCTTCACACGGCCTACTACATCATCGGACTTTACAGTCATGATTTCCTGCAGGGTGTAGGATGCACCATATGCCTCCAGAGCCCAAACCTCCATCTCTCCGAAACGCTGTCCGCCGAACTGAGCTTTACCGCCCAGAGGCTGCTGTGTAACCAGGGAGTATGGGCCAGTAGAACGTGCATGGATCTTATCGTCTACCAGGTGATGCAGCTTCAGGTAATGCATGTGTCCAATGGTAACGGCTCCATCAAAATACTCTCCGGTACGTCCATCTCTTAAGCGAACCTTTCCGTCTCTGCCAATGGGTACGCCCTTCCACAGCTCTCTGTGCGCTCTGTTCTCAGACAGATACCCGATTGCCTCCGGAACAAGCTGTTCTTTATAAAGCTGCTCAAAGGTTTCTCCATTCCATGGCTGTCCGGAAGGCGTCTCTGTGACACCGTCCTTTTCCCATTCTGCTTTCTCTGCCTCGTCAAAGGGCAGGTTTACATAGTGGTTTGCCAGCTCCAGGGTATCCTGTATATCATTCTCGTTTGCGCCGTCGAAGATCGGTGTGGAAACGTTAAAGCCAAGTGCTCTTGCAGCAAGGCTTAAGTGGATCTCAAGCACCTGTCCGATGTTCATACGGGAAGGCACGCCCAGAGGATTCAGTACAATATCAAGAGGACGGCCATTTGGCAGGAAAGGCATATCCTCTACAGGAAGCACGCGGGAAACAACACCCTTATTACCATGACGTCCAGCCATCTTATCACCTACAGAAATCTTACGTTTCTGAGCGATATAGATACGTACCGTCTGATTTACTCCCGGTGAAAGCTCATCGCCGTTTTCTCTTGTAAATACCTTTGCATCTACAATAATTCCATATGCTCCGTGAGGTACCTTTAAGGAGGTATCACGGACTTCTCTTGCCTTCTCACCGAAGATCGCACGCAGGAGACGTTCTTCTGCTGTCAGTTCAGTTTCTCCCTTTGGAGTAACCTTTCCTACCAGAATATCTCCGGCACGGACCTCAGCACCGATACGGATAATACCACGTTCATCCAGATCCTTTAATGCATCCTCGCCTACACCGGGAACATCTCTGGTGATTTCTTCCGGTCCCAGCTTGGTGTCACGGGCCTCCGCCTCATACTCTTCGATATGAATAGAGGTATATACGTCATCCTGAACCAGACGCTCGGAAAGCAGAACCGCATCCTCGTAGTTGTAGCCTTCCCAGGTCATAAAACCGATCAGCGGGTTCTTTCCAAGGGCAATCTCGCCGTTGGAGGTAGAAGGACCATCTGCGATCACCTCGCCGGCCTCTACATGATCATTCTTATATACGATCGGCTTCTGGTTGTAGCAGTTGCTCTGGTTACTTCTCTTGAACTTTGTCAAATGGTATACATCTCTGTTTCCATCGGAATCTCTCTTGATAATGATCTCGTTGGAAGCGGAGCGTTCTACCACACCGGCATTCTTTGCCACTACGCAGACACCGGAGTCAACGGCAGCCTTTGCCTCAATACCGGTACCTACTACAGGAGCCTCTGTACTCAACAGCGGCACGGCCTGACGCTGCATGTTGGATCCCATCAGAGCACGGTTTGCGTCATCGTTCTGAAGGAATGGGATCATAGCAGTAGCCACGGAGAATACCATCTTCGGGGATACGTCCATCAGGTCAATGGTTCGCTTCTGGAACTCGGAGGTTTCTGTCTGGAAACGTCCGGATACGTTATTGTGAACGAAATGTCCCTCTTCATCCAGAGCCTCGTTCGCCTGTGCCACGATAAAGTTGTCCTCTTCATCTGCAGTCAGGTATACTACATCATCGGTGACTCTTGGATTGGCAGGATCAGCGGTCTTATCTACTACGCGGTAAGGCGCTTCGATAAAGCCGTACTGGTTTACTCTCGCATAGCTTGCCAGAGAGTTGATCAGACCGATGTTGGGGCCCTCAGGAGTCTCGATGGGGCACATACGGCCATAGTGTGTATAGTGAACATCTCGCACCTCGAATCCGGCACGGTCTCTTGACAGACCGCCAGGACCCAGGGCGGAAAGACGTCTCTTATGGGTCAGTTCAGCCAGAGGGTTGTTCTGATCCATAAACTGTGACAGCTGGGAGCTTCCAAAGAACTCCTTTACAGCAGCCGTTACAGGCTTGATATTGATCAGGGACTGCGGTGTGATGCCGTCTACGTCCTGAGTAGTCATACGCTCTCTTACCACACGCTCCATACGTGACAGACCAATGCGGTACTGGTTCTGGAGCAGCTCGCCTACGGCACGGATACGGCGGTTGCCAAGATGGTCGATATCATCAGCCGTTCCCACTTCCTCTTCCAGATGCATATTGTAGTTGATGGAAGCAATGATATCTTCCTTTGTGATATGCTTTGGAATCAGATCGTGGATATTCTTTCGAATTTCTTCCTTTAAAAGCTCCTCATCCGAACCTGCTTTTTCCAGAATAGCAGACAGCACAGGGTAGTATACTAATTCTGTAACGCCAACCTCCTCCGGATCGAAGGAAACATGAGCGTCAAGCTCAACCATCATATTGGAAAGAACCTTCTGCTTTCTGTTTGATCCTTCTACCCATACGAAGGGAACGCCGGAGTTCTGCAGACGCATCGCAGACTCCTTATCAAGCTTTGTGCCTGCCTCGGCTAAAATCTCACCTGTCTCCTCATTCACCACATCCTCAGCCAGAACCTGGCCATTGAGGCGGAACTTAAAGGACAGCTTCTTATTAAATTTATAACGTCCCACCTTTGCCAGATCATATCTTCTGGGATCAAAGAACATACTGTTGAGCAGGCTCTCCGCGCTGTCAACGGATAACGGCTCACCGGGACGGATCTTCTTGTACAGCTCTAACAGACCGTCCTGATAGTTATCGGAGGTATCCTTTCCGAAGCTGGCAAGAAGCTTTGGCTCTTCGCCGAACAGTTCTAAAATCTCTGCATTGGTGCCGAAGCCCAGAGCACGGATCAGCACGGTAACAGGAACCTTACGGGTTCTGTCCACGCGGACATAAAATACATCGTTGGAGTCTGTCTCGTACTCCAGCCATGCGCCGCGGTTGGGGATCACAGTACATGTATATAACTCCTTACCCACCTTATCGTGACCAATGCCATAGTAGATACCAGGGGAACGCACAAGCTGGCTGACAATAACACGTTCTGCACCGTTGATAACGAAGGAGCCCGTGTCTGTCATCAGAGGCAGATCTCCCATGAATATCTCATGTTCGTTCATCTCATCTTTATCTTTATTGTACAGTCTAACCTTTACCTTAAGTGGTGCCGCGTAAGTGGCATCGCGTTCCTTACACTCTTCGATGGTGTACTTGACATCATCCTTACATAATGTAAAGTCAACGAATTCCAGGCTCAGATGTCCTGCGAAGTCAGTGATCGGAGAGATGTCATCAAATGCTTCCTTCAGTCCTTCGTCTAAGAACCACTGATAGGAGTCTTTCTGAATCTCGATCAGGTTTGGCATCTGAAGGACTTCCTTCTGCCTTGAATAGCTCATTCTTACGCTTTTCCCGGCCGGTACCGGACGTATTCTGCTTTTCTCCATTGACGTTTCACCCCTGTTTTCTAATTTGGTTGCAATATCCCGTCCGGCTGGAGAATGCGCATCTCTTCCAGCACTCCGGGCCATTACTGTCGTTCTCGGTAATCGGGCGCCGCAGAATGGGCGCAAAAAGCCCACGTCGCCACAATAGTGCACACTCCATAATAACATAGGGACGTCAAGGTGTCAAGAATTTTTTCTTGCTTTTTTCTTACAAAAATGATATACTGTTATAGAATGTCTTCTGGCAGGTATGACAGGTTTTTACTGCAAAGGAGAAGGAAATTATTTACAGTCTGGAGGTATACCGATATGGTACAAACCATTCTAAATGTATTGCTGATACTTCTGGCGATCGCTGCAATCGTACTTGTGATCCTCTATTTTCTGGGAAGCAAGCTGCAGAAGCGTCAGGCAGAGCAGCAGCAGATGTTGGATGCTGCTGCACAGACCGTATCCATCCTGGTCATTGATAAAAAGAAGCTCAAGCTCACACAGTCCGGGCTTCCCAAGATGGTAGTGGACCAGACGCCCAAGTATATGCGCTGGGCCAAAGTTCCCGTTGTAAAAGCAAAGATCGGTCCCAAGGTGATGACTCTGATCGCCGACGCAGGAGTATTTGAGTCTCTTCCTGTAAAGACAGAGGCAAAAGTAGTCTTAAGCGGTATCTACATTACACAGATCAAAAGCGTTCGGGGAGGTGCCATCCCTGCTCCTCCAAAGAAAAAGGGATTTTTTGCAAGATTTAAAAAGAACAAGCAGTAATTCAAAAGCAGCCGGTATCTGAAGGTTTCAGACGCCGGCTGCTTTTATATTTCTTTTTTATGTTTCTGTTTTATCCAGACAGAACTATGCTGTACATGACTGCACATCCACGCAGATACGGCAGTCCGACATATGCTCATAGTTAATGTCCAGGGAATAATCTACATTGACCTTTATGCTGTTCTCCTGCTCTTCCACATAAAAGTGATTGGCCTGAATGCCGATCACCAGATTGCCCACAGGAGTGCTGTAGCAGGAAAGGTTCTTTTTATTCTTTTCAAACAGCATACGGCTGTTCGTAACACCCTTTTTTATAATATCCATGGAAGAAGGGGAAATTTTAATGACATTTTTCACCCGCTCCTCCGCTCCTTCCAGTATCTCTTCATAAAGGATATAATGCTTTCCGTTTTTCTGATAATAATCCCCGCGGATAATCATTTCCACATCGTTATCCTCATGATCCAGAGTATGAACACCACGGATGGTAATCAGTACATCTTTTGTCATGCCGTTCTCCTCCTTCTTTTATACCGGCTGTATCGTTTAAGCAAACCGTTTCAGGCCGTGCTCCAGAAGCATGTCTACCAGCTGCTCCTTGCCGATTCCTCTGGCCTCCCACAGCATGGGGTACATACTGATAGCAGTGAATCCGGGCATGGTGTTGATTTCATTAAATACCACTTCTCCATCTTCTTTTACGAAAAAGTCCACTCTGGACAAGCCGTAGCCGTCTACCGCCTTAAAAATGGCCGCCGCCGCCCTGCGGATCTTCTCCGCAGCGTCTCCCGGAAGCTCAGGGTCTGTCACTGTCTTTGATTCTGCGTTGTAATACTTTGCGTCAAAATCATAAAAATCTGCCGCAGCCAGGATTTCACCCACGCCGGAAGCCTTCACTTCCTCGCTTCCTCCTCCGAATACAGCACACTCCACTTCACGGCCCACGATCATCTCTTCTACCAGGATCTTGCGGTCATGGCAGGCTGCCTCTGTAAGTCCGGCCTCCAGCTCCTCCCGGTTATCCGCCTTGCTCACTCCCTTGGAAGAGCCTGCGTTGGAGGGTTTGATAAATACAGGATAGGCGAAGCGGCCTTCAATGCGGTTTACCACCTTGTTCATATCCTCAAGCTGCTCCTTCATCACCGGCACATAGGCCGCCTGCCTGATCCCCAGCTCATCTACAATGATCTTTGTATAAAGCTTATCCATGGAAACAGCGGATGCCAGTACTCCGCAGCCCACATACGGTATCTTTGCCAGCTCCAAAAGTCCCTGGATCGTGCCGTCCTCTCCGCAAAGGCCATGAAGAACCGGGAATACCACATCCAGCTTCACCTCTGTCATTGTCCCATTCTCCATAAACAGGGCGCACTTCTTCTCTGCATCCGGAAGGATTGCAGCAGAAACCGTTCCCTTTCTCCAGGACTCATCCCTGATTGCCTGGACAGAGTCCACCTTCAACCACTTTCCCTCCTGTGTAATTCCGATCAGAATCAGGTTATATTTATCTGTATTGATACGGTCAATCACATTGGCAGCCGACATACAGGACACAACGTGCTCCGAAGACTGCCCGCCGAAAATAACCGCTGCTGTTTTCTTTTCCATCGTCATTTTCACTCCTATTCCATCTTTCTGCCCCACAGGGCGTATACAGTATAGCATATGTGGAGATAAATAGAAATACCCCAAAACAATCAGGACGGAGGGATCTCCGATGCTTCTTGTCCGGCCCAGCCGGACAAGAAGACCCCGCCGTCCGCAGCTTTCGCGACCTAAATCAGCTTTCGCGGCCCAAATCAGCGATCGCGACCCAAAAATCCAAGAAAGGAGCCCCCAACGCCCTATGAAAAAACACCCTTCCTATTTTTTCCCATTCCCAATCTTCCACATCCTCCCCATCCTCCTTCTAACCCCCTTCCTGCTCCTGGCCTCCGCCCGCACCATCTCCCAGGAAACCATGGCCGCCAGAATCGCCCCGGACATCCTCCGTTTCCATGTTCTGGCCGAAAGCAACTCTCCAAAAGACCAATCCCTTAAGCTTGGCGTCCGCGATATCCTTTTAAGCCACATCCAGACACACGCCCCCAAAAACGCCACCAAGCCCCAACTGGCCCACTGGATCCTCCAGCAAAAAAACACCCTCACCCAGACCGCCGAAAGCTGGCTTACATCCCAGGGTTCCCCAGCCCCTGTATCCCTTACTCTGACCAAAGACTATTTCCCCACAAAATCCTACGGCGAAGCCTCCTTCCCCTGCGGCGTCTATGATGCCGTCCGGATTACCATAGGAAATGGAAAAGGACGCAACTGGTGGTGCGTCCTCTATCCCAGTCTCTGCCTTACCGATTCTTCCGCAAAAACTGTTCCCGAATCCTCGAAAAAAGAACTGGCAGAACATATGGCCCCTGATGATTACGAAACCATTTTCAATGAGCCTCCCAAAGTAGAGATCCGTTTCCGTCTCCTGGAACTTCTCACCCCAAAAAAGGACTGACCATCTCCCGGTCAGTCCCTCCCTGCATACAAAATCCTACTTTTTCTGATGATCCAGCATCTCCCTGAGCGCCTCGTCGCTCTCATCGATCCAGACGTCCTCTTCCTCTTCATTCAGCCCCAGATACTTTGCCAGCGTCCGCTCGTCATCACTGTTGTTCCAACGGCTGATGTACCGGTCGATTTCTTCAAACTCGATTTCCCCTGCCAGATAACGCTCCTTAAAATTCTTCTCTTCCATATTTTACCTTCTCCCGCGGACAGGAAGAACATTTTCCTCCTGCTCCTTAATATTTTTCGAAACAGTAATCTCCTGATTATCAATATGCTCTCTGGCAGCCATCCTGGCCTCAGCCAGATTTCTCACCTTTAAGGCGCTTAAAATATGCTCATGCTCCACCATCAGCACCTGGCGCTTATCTGCATCCTTTATATATTCCAGACGGTAGCGGTACATCTGCTCTCTCAGGTTATTTAACATCTGCACCAGCTTTTCATTTCCCGTACTCTGGTAGATCACATCATGAAATGCTTCATCACTCTCTGCCATCTCCATAGGACTTCCGCTGCGGATCGCCCTGCAGAAATTCTCCTGGCACTGCTCCAGCCTGCGCAGATCCTCCGCTTCCATACGCTCGCAGGCCAGTTCAATCGCCAGCTCCTCCAGAGAACGGCGCACCTCCAGTACATCCCTCAGACTTTTTTCCGAGATTTTAGCCACTTCCGCTCCCTTTCGCGGGATCATAAGCACTAGTCCCTCAAGCTCCAGCTTCCGGATGGCTTCACGGATCGGAGTACGGCTCACCCCCAGCTTCTCAGCCAGCTGGATCTCCATAAGCCTCTCTCCCGGAGCCAGTTCCCCCTTTAAGATCGCCTGGCGCAGCGTATTAAACACCACGTCCCGAAGCGGAAGATACTCGTTCATATTTACCTTAAAATTATTGTCCATCATAATACTCTCCCCTGTGTTTTACCGCAGTCTGCCGGCTGCGCCTTGATTCATGTTATAAAAATTGGTAAGGTAAACCTGCTTTGCCAGATCTATCCCTTCCCCATACCGAAGCGCCTCGTATGCCTTTCTGGCTGAAGACGGATTGGAAAACAGACCGAATACAGTAGGCCCGCTTCCGCTCATCATAGCATTGATGGCCCCATATTCCTTCATCAGTTCCTCAATCTGTCCGATCACCGGATAGCGGCCCGCCGTTACCAGTTCAAGAACATTTCCAAACCTTCCTGCCACCTCATAGAGATCCCTTTTTCGGATTGCCTCCACCATTCCGTCAATATCAGGATGATCCTCAGGCCTCAGCGTCCTGGCATCCAGCATTTCATATACGGTTTTTGTGGAAACGCTGATCCCCGGCTTTGCGATCAGCACCTGGCACTGAGGCATGGATGGCAGACGGGTAAGTTTTTCACCGATTCCTTCCGAAAGGGCCGTTCCCCTCATGATGCAGTAAGGTATATCTGCTCCCAGCTTCACCCCCCGCTCCATCAGCTGTGAGGTTGTAAGCCCCAGTCCAAACATCCGGTTTACGCCGTAAAGCACGGATGCAGCATCAGTACTTCCTCCTGCCATCCCCGCTGATACAGGGATAAACTTTCTTAAGCGGATCGAAAGTCCTTCCTCAATACCAAATTCATCAAACAGCAGAGCCGCGGCCCGGTAAGCCAGATTCTGCTCATTGGACGGCAGATAAAAAAGATTAGTTTCCAAACGGATTCCCGGCTCCGCTGTCCGGTACAGGTCAATCCTGTCATGGAGGCCCACTGTCTGCATGATCATGCGCACCTCATGGTATCCGTCCGGCTTTCTGCCCAGCACATCCAGAGCCAGATTGATCTTTCCGAATGCTTTTAAGCGTAAATGCGAAATCATTCTCCCCGCTCCCCTTTTTCTCTTTCTCGTTTATATGTCTGTTTTTATAATACATAACATTGTATACATGAAAATGCAAGGATTTTCAATATAAAAAATAAACAAAAAGTAATACTTATGAAAAAAGAGACGCCCATTTTCCAGACGTCTCCCATTTTTAATACTGTATATTCTTCTGCCGTATCAGATTAAACTGTATAATCCCTGTATTAAAATACTCATTTGCATATACAAGCGGCCTGTCCCGATCACTGTAATTTAATGTTTTAAGATACAGATAAGGTCTGGAATCCAGCTCCTTGACGGAAACGTATCCTTTCAGGCCCGGAATATCCGCCGGGTCTGCCGTATCGATCTCCACCTTGTCCCACTGGGCCTTTTCCCCGGAAAGGTCATAAATGTATCTGTAAATGGAATCCTCATAATGTGAAAACATCTCAAAGGATTCCTCTCCCCCGATCAGATCCATGCTAAAATAATCACGGCAGTAGGCGCAGATCTGATCATCTGCCAGAAACAGCTTTTCAGCAACAACGAGCTGTTCATCTGGCTGCATCTGTAAAAGAGAGCAGATTTCTTCCTCTCTTTTTATTTTCCGGATCTTCAAAAGACGGACTGAAGGCGTATATCCGCTTTTTTGGATCATCTGCGTAAGCTCCATACAGGGGCTGAAGGTAACCTTGATATCCAGAAAATCCACATTTACAAAGGTTCCCCGCCCCTGACGCCTGAAAATGATCCCCTCTGAGGCCAGGTCATTTAAGGCCTGGCGGATGGTGATCCGGCTTACGCCCAGCATTTCTGCCAGAGCCTCCTCTCTTGGAAGCTTATTGTCCCTTTTCAGATCCATTTCTTCTATATATTGAAGGATTGCCTCCTTCGCCTGCCCTGACAATGGTTTTATGCGTAATTTCTGAGTCGCCAAGGTGATTCCTCTCTTTCCTGTTTCCGATGTGCTTAAACATACATTCTAACTAAGATGATAGAAGAATCACTTTTTTTTGTCAAGAAATACAGTATATCATTTACGAAAGGCTTTTTTTCCATTGAGAAGCAGATTTAAAAGAATCGCGCTGATGCTTACCATAAATAAGCCGTTGCTGAGGATCATCTGAAGTGTTCCGGGAATATTTACAAACGCATCGGATGCGAATGCTGCACCTACGCCGATGGCGATACTGGTTCCCACGATTTTAAAATTATTATCCTTTGAGAAATCCAGTCTGGAAAGCATGGAAATTCTCGATGAAGTGATCACTCCGAACAAGGCCAGGGTAGCTCCTCCCAGCACACACTTGGGAACCGCTGTAAATACCGAAGAAATCTTTGGGAAAATTCCTGCCAGTATGATCATGATCCCTGCGGTCGTTATGACCGAACGGCTCTTTATCTTTGTTAAACCGATCAAACTCACATTTTCATTAAACATGGTAGATGGGACGGAATTAAATGCTCCTGTGATCATCTGAGCTACTGCCTGCCCGCGGATCCCCCGCTCCTTAATCTCATTTTCTGTTTCCACATCTGCAATTTCATCCATCACGGAAAATACGCCGATGCACTGGATCATATTGATAATGCAGAAAATCGTCATAAGGAAAATAGGCCACAGCTTAAATTCCGGCACTCCGTAAGCAAAAGGCTGAACTGGCTGGAATATCTCTGCCTGCGCAATGGAAGCAATATCCACCATATGTAAAAAACATCCTGCAGCCGTTCCTGCGGTAATACCAAGAAGCAATGACATACTTTTCCAGATGCCTTTTCCATACTTTTCCACCAGCAGTATAAATATAAGCACTGCCAGACCCAGGATGAGATTTTCGACGGAGCCAAAGCCTGCGTTTCCCTCTCCCCCCGCCAGATCCCTCAGCGCGGTAGGCGCCAAAGTAATTCCAATCAGTGTTACAAAGGTTCCCACAACTACCTGCGGGAAAAGCTTTAAAATCTTATCCATGAAAAAGGATAAAAGAAAAATCACCGCACCGGAGGCAATTACTGAACCAAACAAAGCCGCCATCCCATATTCCTTACCGATCAGGATCATGGGACTTAAGGGTGCAAAGGACGACCCCAGAACAATCGGGTATCTGGATCCTGCCAGCTTTCCGATCCCCAGCACCTGGATCAGGATCGCAATGCCGCTTGTAAAGAAATTGGCTGAGACAAGAAAGGCTGTTTCCTTTTCATCCAATCCCAAAGCTCCTGCCAGTATCAGCGGAACTGCAATGGTTCCAGGGCACATGGTAAGCACATGCTGAAACCCCACTAACAGCATCCTGCCCCATCCCACTTTTTCGTCAAAAGTCTCCTTTTTCATACCCACTCCTTACTGAATACTAATTCCAGTATCCCTCATGTACCTTTGCCGCTTCTACCTCTACTGCCTCTACCGGTCCGATGACCTTTATATCCTTCTGTCCTCTGGCGAACACCTCGCGGCACGGAAGATCAAAGGTGGGATTCTGTTCATTGCTTCCCGTAAGCTCCAACAGCCTTCTTTCTGTCATGCCGTAAACAACCCTTCCGATATTAGCCCAGTAAATCGCTCCCGCACACATCGCACAGGGCTCCGCAGTGGTATATAAGGTACAGTCCCATAAAAACTCTCTGGAATACTCATGGGAAGCCCTGGCTGCAAGGGTTGCCTCTGCATGGCCGGTGCAGATTTTTTCTGTAATCTCAATATTCCCCTGCTCCATGATGATTTCCCCATCCTTGTTTACCAGCAGCGCTCCAAAGGGAGTATTACCGGCCGCTCTTGCCTCCTTTGAAATCTCGATCGCTCTCCTTAAATAAAATTCATGGCTCTGATACATCGTTCCCTCTCCTTTTCAAAGTATTAAGTAATAGGTATTACCTTTTGTGTTTTTACTATAGCACACAATCATTTTTTTGTAAAGAGTTCACAGCAAAAAAAAAGCTGTCGGATCATTTTCCGACAGCTTTCACAACATGTGAATCAATTTCCTTTTAAATTGTTAATGGCTTCTTCTACTTCTTTATTATCGTCATCCATAAGAGGAACCATGTCTGTTTCCTTATGCTCCTCTTTCTTTGGCATATATTTCTGGAAGATTGCCGTAAAGAAATAGGAATTGATAAAGGCAATCAGGGGAAATCCAAACAGAATTAACAGCATGGCTACCTGAGGCAGGAAAAACACACCGAAATAAGCAGCCGCAGCTGTAAGCACATCCAAAGCAATGATACCAATGGTCTGAAGCAGATGGCGCACGGACATGAAGAAGGCATTAAACAGCGTCCGCTTCACCGGATTATAAAACCGGGACTGAAGGGCAAACACATAGGTGCTGATAAAGATATACAGCATCAGAAAGCCTCCGAATACAGCCGTCATCAAAAGCTTGGGAACACCTGTAAGACTGTTCATCTGGCCTGTAAGAAAGAACCAGAAGTCAAATGCCAAAAGCGCGCCTGCAGCCAGCAGGATCACCCATATAATCGTGGACTGCACAAAATTCTCCTTAAAGGAATGGAAAAAGTTTTTGATCGTACCGTCATTTTCATCCCGGACCAGTTTCAAAGTCACATAGTACACAGCCGTTGTAGCAGCTCCCGCAGTGACAATTGGAATGGAACACACAATCCACAGAATGTTCAAAAGAATCAAATCTCCCAGCTTTCCGATAAAGCGCCAGACGGGATTGTCATAATTAAACAGGCCTTGAAGCATAATATACCCTCTTCTTTCTTAAAATAAAAATATCACAGAATATTGTACCATATCAGCCCCAAATGCGCAAACTCAAAATAGTTGCAGGAGGATGTGAAATAGCCTATAATAAATGGTATCATCAGCAACAGCCTGCTGACAGTAAAAATCTGCAAACGGAGGAAGCGACACGAATGACTTTACGGCAAGAAGCTCAGGAAGAAAAAGAAAAACTCAAACATATGTCCTGGAAGGACAGGATCTGGTATATCTGGGAATACTACAAATTCCATATGCTGTTAGCATTCATTGCTATGGTAATCCTCTGGGTGATCGGCACCTCTTTGTACCGGCAGTCATTTACCACCCGGCTTTCCATGGCGGTTATCAATGACCGTTCCGGCGGAAATTCCAGTACCGAGCCTTTGATGGCAGGACTGAGGGAAGCCCTGGACTGTGGGAAAAAGGATATTATCGAGATCAATGAAGGCCTGTTTCTGGATACAAATGAGGAAACCATGTCCCAGTATTCATATGCCAGCATGGCAAAAATCGCCGCTCTTGTATCCGGAGGAATGCTGGATATTATGATCGCTGATGAGGCTACCATCCGCCATTACGAAACTCTGGATGCTTACCTGGATCTTAGTGAGCTTTTGCCGAAGGAGCTTTGCAGCCAGCTGGAGGATCAGTTTCTCTATACGACAACCACAGACGGTGAAAAAATCCCCGCTGCCGTTTCTCTGGAAAAATCCTCTTTAAAGGATGATACGGGTATTATCATGGAGCCGCCCTATCTGGCTGTGATCTCTAACACTCAGCATAAAGAAGATATCCTTGGGGCCATTTCCTATCTGTTCCGTTCCCTTGAGCCGTAACATCCCTATGGCTTAATTTTCTTTCTTCAACCACTCTCATACCCAGGCATTCCGCCACTGCGCGGGAGGCCTGGTTTTTTTCATGGATCACCGCCAGAAGTTCTGCTGACAGTACCTCATGGGCGTACTCTGCAATGGCTGTCACTGCCTCCCTTGCATATCCCAATTTCCGGTAAGGCTCAAAAATATGATATCCCAGCTCCAGCCACTGGCTTTTTTCGGGAAGTTTCCTCAAAGCATACTGCTCAAATATTTCCGCCCCCGGCGATGATACTCCTGCCATCCCCACAAGCTCATTTGTTTCCCTGCGCACAAGCGCCCAGGTACCGTATTCATAAAAAGCATACTGACTGCGGATATACTGCTCCATAGTCTCTTCCGACCGGAAAACCGCCTCTTCCCCGGCGTATTCCTCCTCAGGGATCTGCTTAACATCCCCTTTTACAAACTCCCGTATCATCAGCCGTTCAGTGAGATCGATCATCCAGGGAAGACCCAGATGACGCCGAAGGATCAGCTCCTCCAACTCTTCTGTATCATACTCCCAGCCAGGAACCACATAGGGGATCCCTCTCAGACTCCAATCGCCCTGCACAGCATTCTCTACACCCAAAACAGCCCTTCCGGCAGCTTTCGCCGCCAGAAGGGCCTGTGGTTCATCTGATATCAGAAGCCTGTGATCCGTTCCATCAATACGGATTCTGCGCTCCTTTGTCATCTCAGTACTTCTCCGGTTCCGGATATGTCTCTCCAAATGTATCAACTGTCATGGACTCGATCTTCTGCTCGTTTAACGGGCGGTCGCTGTAATCGGTGCGCTCATCTGCAATCCGGTTTACGACCTCCATGCCCTCTGTGATCTTTCCAAATGCCGCATATGCGCCGTCCAGATGAGGAGATGTTTTATGCATGATAAAGAACTGAGAGCCTGCAGAATCAGGATGCATTGCCCTTGCCATGGACAGAACGCCCTCTGTATGCTTTAAGTCATTTTTAAAGCCGTTCTGGGAAAACTCACCCTTAATGCAGTAGCCGGGGCCGCCCATGCCTGTTCCCTGAGGGCAGCCGCCCTGGATCATAAATCCGCTGATCACGCGGTGAAAGATCAGTCCGTCATAGTATCCTTTCGATACAAGGCTGATAAAATTATTAACTGTGTTGGGAGCAATCTCAGGATATAACTCTGCCTTCATCACATCGCCATTTTCCATGGTAATAGTAATAACTGGATTTGCCATTCTCATAATCTCCTTTTCATTTAATCTTGTTCCACTATACCAAATCACAGGGAATTTGTCCAGCAAAAGGAAGGCCGCCCGGCGTCTTCTCCGGACGGCCTTCCCACTGGAAAACCATTATTCAATCATAATATATTTCTTCTGCTCTATAGCAGGCTTCTCTTCCTTTTTCGGGATAAACAGCTTTAAAATACCGTGCTTAAACTCACCCTTTATATCTTCCTCAACCATGTTCTCTCCTACATAGAAGGAACGCTCACAGGCTCCTGCATACCGCTCCCTGCGGATATAGCGTCCAGTATCCTTTTCCTGCTCATCCTGATCCAGCCCTTTGGCTGCCTGAATGGTCAAATAGCCATTTTCCAGAGAAACCTTAACCTCATCTTTTGTAAATCCGGGCAGATCCATTTCCAGCTCATACCCCTGGTCTGTCTCTTTCACATCGGTCTTCATCAGATTTTTGCCTCTGCGTCCGTACAGCTTTTTTTCAGCTCTTCTTTCATCTCTTTCATCAAAAAACGGAAAATCTCTCATAAACTCGTCAAACATATCTTCTCCAAAAATACTAGGCATCAACATAAATCATCTCTCCTTTTCGTGAAACCTTTTTGGATCTGTGATCTGCGATCTTATATCTTCCAATCCGTCTGCCGATCCACTATGGGAACCTCCGGAATCAAGTTCCTGCTTCTGAACTCTTTTCCTTTGTTCTAGCTGTAATATAACACTTATTATTAGCAATGTCAAGAGTCGAATGCTAATTTGTATTATTTTTATAAAAAACAAAAAAGGAACAGCATCTTTCCACTAAAAAGCGTCTTGATGCTATTCCCTTTATAAACTACTTTATCTCTAATCCAGTTCTCTTTTTATAGTACTAACTCTCTAACTCATAAGAAATCGTCGGTTTTGCCTTACCAGTTTTCAAACGCCAGGTTGCAAAAATAAAGGCGCCTGTAATTGTCACTACATTAAGAACCACAATCATCATAGAGCTGGTACGCAGCTTTGCATAGAACTGAACCAAAGTCACACCAATTGATAACAGCAGCAATGCGGCAAACGCCGGCTTGGGCAAATGGAATGTAGATTTTTCCCACTGTTCCGGGAACATCTTTGGCAGTTTAAAGCACATAATTGTATTAGTCAATGTAATGCAATAACCGATCAGCAGAACAATCGTTGTAATCTGATTGATTTTAAAACCAATCAGGATCGGAACAACTGTGATAATATAGAACAGTACCAGCAGCTTCCATGGAGTACGATATTTTGGATGGAGTTCAGAAAGCCCCTTGGGGAACCATCCGTCCTCACACATCTGCATCAGAGGTTTTGTAATAGAACAGAGCTTTCCGTTCAGAGTTGTGGCAATCGCAAATAATGCACCACCTACAATAAAGAAGTAGTACAGTGGTCTTGGGAAGATCTCAGCAGCCACTACAGTCAGAGATTTTCCTGCTACCTCTTCTACCGGCAATACACCAGCAGCTACAGTCGCCATCAGTCCATAGAGAACTGCCACTGACAAAGTAGATGCGATCAATACAAAAGGAATATCCTTTTTAGGATTCTTGCACTCTGCAGATACACCAAAAATTAAGTTTGCACCGCCAGTCGCAAATCCCAACGTTGCTGCTGCACTCAGCACTCCCGGCACACCATCTACCATAAACTTACCATCTGCATTCGAAAAATAGTTGGCAAAATCTACCTGCGGCATTCCGAAACAGACAAACAGAACCAGTGACAGCATAAGAACAAATACCATCATATTCTGGATCTTTGCCATAATATTCACACCGAAAAAGTTCAGTACGAAAAACAGTGTTGCCACACCAATAGCAACTGCCTTATGGTTCAGTCCTGGGAACAGAGACAGAAAATAGTCTGCAAAAGAGAGTGCAAACATCGCAACCGCAATATTCTTAAACACATAAATAACTGCATAAGCACCTGCAAACTTTTCACCTGCAAATAATCCCATTTGACTGTAATCCGCTCCGCGGAAACGCATACAGCTGGACACAAAGATCATAGGGATCAGATTACAGATTGTAAAAAATGTTGACAGTAAAAACGCAATATTTGCAGAACGTCCAGTCAGTTCAATTCCCGTTCCCATCTGTACCATGATACCAGATCCAATAATACTGCCTATGGCAATACCCATAAGTTCTTTGCGGCCCAAAACCCGCTTTAAGTCTTTTGTTGATGAATACTTTTCAGCCATTCCCATTCCTCCATGATTACCTGTATTTCATAATTTAATCCATTACTGCGATGCCGGAGCATCAAAAGAAGGCTTCATATCTGCCGGAACAGGTGTATATACCTGCCCCCCACGATCTGCTTTTAACTCTTGTTTTGCTTTTTCGATCACATCCTGACGCGTTGTTAAGAGATCATAGGCCGACCATGCCATAACCTGCCCTGCTCTTGTCATCCCCTTCGCTCCTGCCGTACTCCCATATGCTGCACATGCCTGCCAGGAATGACCATCTACCATAATCGGACAGCAGGTCACTGTCAGATTTACTGTCGGAGTAATCCAACTTACATCGCCCACATCTGTGCTGCCTCCAACCGTAACCGTTTTATCCCCCCTTTTCAGCGGCCTCCGAAGCATATAATTCCACAACTCTTCTCTGGATGCTCCGTGAAATGCGCATCTTCTTTGAATCTGATCCTCCGGGTAAGTTTCTGATAATTCATTAAACAACCTCAGCTCCTCTTTTGTGTACTCTGGCCACGGACACTCTGCCAGATTTTCATACACCAGATCACTTAACGTATAATTGGGAAGACGATTGTAATAACGGCTCTTTACCTCATACCGCATCGTTGTCCCAGTCATCAGAGATGCTCCCCGAGCCACATCAATCAGACGCTTTACTATTTCCTGCAGCTGAACGATTTGAGGCGCACGCACCGCATAGCGCACACTTGCCTTTCCAGGAACAATATTAACTGCCACGCCGCCATCCGTAATGATATAGTGCATCCTAGCCGAACTGATCATATGCTCCCGCATATAATTAGCTCCCACATTCATCAGTTCTACTGCATCCAACGCACTTCTTCCCAGATGCGGATTAGCTGCCGCATGCGCCTCTGTTCCTGTAAAATAAAACTCCATCAGTTCAAACGCACTGGATTGTGTCAAAGCTACTGCATCATCACCAGAGGGATGCCAATTCATGCAGCAATCTACATCATCAAACAACCCTTCTCTGGCCATAAACGTTTTTCCGCCAAAACTCTCTTCAGCAGGACAGCCATAATAGCGAATCGTTCCGCAAATATTCTCTTCCCTCATCACTTCCATTAAGGCCGCAAATCCAGCCAGAGAGCCACATCCCAAAAGATTATGGCCGCAGGCATGTCCATAAGCCCCTTCCTCCAATGGTTCCTTGTGAGAACAGACTTTCTGACTCTGCCCCGGAAGCGCATCCAATTCTCCCAAAAAACCAATCACCGGTTTTCCGCTTCCATACTCTGCCACTAAAGCTGTTGGTGCACATTTTACTGGAAAACTGACTCTCGCTCCCAGTTTTTTTAAATATTCCGCCTGCATATCTGCAGTCCGGTGCTCCTGAAATCCACCCTCAGGGTGTGTCCAGATATCCAGCGCCATATTTTCAATATCTGTCCTGTGCTTTTCTATGTATTCGTCAATTCGTGCCTTTCCCATATAATCACTCCTTGTCGAAATACGGCTTCATATCTGCTGGGATTGCAGTATAAGACCTGCCTCCCTTGTCATGCTCCCATTCCTGACGCGCTGCATCAATTACATCCTTATGGTCTGTCAGCAGATCGTAAGCAGTCATGGCAAGAACCTCCCCTGAACGGATCATTCCTTTTGCCGCAAATGTTGTTCCATAACAGGAAGCTCCCTGCCAGGTATGCCCGTTTACCATAACCGGGCAGCAAGTTCCTGTCATATTCAAAGTTGGGGTAATCCAGCTCACGTCTCCCACATCAGAACTTCCGCCTGCTACCTTCTCTTTATTTCCCATTTTTACCGGATGAGGAAGCAGATTATGTTTTACCTGCTCCATAGGAATCCCGTATCCTTTTACTACGCGCTCTACAGTACCTTCCGGATAAGCATCTTTCATGGAATCCGCAAATGCAAGTTCTTCATCTGTCCACGGTGCCGGCGCAGCCTGCTGATAATTTTCAAAGGCCAGATCTGCCAACGCCGCATTTGGAAGACGATTATGATAAATTCCAATCATTACATAATCCATTGTCGTTCCAGTCATAAGTGCTGCACCTTTGGCAATGTCAATGAGACGTTCTGTAATATCCTGCATCTGATCCACCTGCGGAGCACGAATCGCATAAAGTGACGAAGCCTCGCCCGGAACAATATTTACTGCCTTTCCGCCATCTGTAATCATATAATGAACTCTTGCTGTCGGAATAATATGTTCTCTCAAATAATTACATCCCACATTCATCAATTCCACTGCATCTAATGCGCTTCGTCCCAAGTGCGGATTGGCTGCCGCATGGGCTTCGATGCCATGAAAATGAAATTCCATTGTAGTCTGAGCTGTATTATTGGAATATCCTACCCCATCCTCTCCTGAAGGATGCCAGCTCAGACAGCAGTCCAAATCATCAAATACTCCGGCTCTTGCCATAAAACTCTTACCAGATAAAGACTCTTCTGCCGGACATCCATAATAACGGATAGTACCTGGTAAATGATCCTCTTTCATCGTCTGCATACACGCTACAAAGGCCGCAACTCCGCCAGTTCCCAATAAATTGTGTCCGCATCCGTGTCCTCTTGCCCCCTCTTTCAGAGGTTCCTTATAATTGACCCCGGCTTTTTGGCTCAATCCAGGCAAAGCATCAAATTCACCTAGAATTCCGATAATCGGTTTTCCTTCCCCATACTCTGCTACAAACGCCGTATCCAACATATCAATGGGGCTTTTAATCCTGGCTCCCAGCCGTTCCAGAAACTCTTTTTGAATCCTGCTTGCATGTACTTCCCGAAATCCTGCTTCTGGGTGTGCCCAAATATCCAAAGCCATCGCCTGCAGTTCTTCTCTCATTCGTTCCATATGTTCATGGATCCGCTGTTTACTCATACGCTTCCCTCCTATCTGTATTACACGCCCGCCCTAGGCAAAGCCTGCTGTCAATGTATGGTTATTATAACAATCCCTCATTAATATGTCTTGACAAAAAACGGATATTTTGTTTAAAGTATGGATATTCAGCATAATAAAAGACCGTTTTTCAACGATCTTTTATAAATAATATCATATTCATTCCAAGGAAGGGATCTCAAGTTCTGGCAGCGACTCTGACAAGCGCTCTACAAAATACTGATAACTGCTCTCGGGTGTTGCAGTCTCATCCTGCGGAATTGCTTTTACCGCAGTATGATATGCCACATCAATAAAAGAATCATATGGTGAAAGCTGTCTCTGATAAGCATCACGCATCAGCCGTTCAAAATAAAAATCCCCCACATCAAACGTTCCAAATCCTTTCAGTTTCATGCTTTTATATTCCTCAGTCGCATATTTTTCACTACTGCACAAAAAAAAGCTATTCTCCGTTTCTTTCCCAAAACGGGCCGACTCCTCTGACATCGTCAGAAAACGGATGAGTTCCCATGCGGCTTCTTTATGGCGGCTTCCCTGTGGAATCGCACATACAACTCCTCCCCATTTATAACTTCCGCCTGGCGGAACTGTCAGTCTCCAATCCTCCTCTTCATTACGGGAAAATGTCTTATTCTGGTTCAGCCACATACTCCATGGAGAAAAAAGGAATCTGCCATTCTCAAACTCATCATACCACTGGTTGGAGCATTGTGTAATGTCATCTACCAGCCCTTTATCATACAAACTATGCAAAATTTTAAAATAATGCAGAAATCGCTCCGGTTCCTGAAGTCTTCCGTCCACAACGTAGGGTTCATCTGTCTGGTTAAACAATACTGTCGCTACATCTCCCAGGCTGCTGAACAGGTAAAACTGTTCCTGTGATGCATTCTTATATTCTTCTCCGGCACAAATCAAACTGTTCCAATCTGGAAAAGCCATCTCTACCTCCTGAGGAGTCCTCAAACCAAACACATCCTGCATCATAGACTCTCTGTAAGCCAATCCAGAAGCTGCCAGATTGTAAGGAACCGCCACAATATTTCCGTTTCTATCTTTCATATAAGGCTGCATGGAATCAGAAAACACAGCTGTATCTAACTCATACGGCTCTTTCTCTAAATTTTCCCAGATATCCATAGATAAAAAATCACCTGCAAATTTATCCTGCAGCATACAGATATCTGGAAGGTTCTCCCCTCCTGTTATCAGTACACTCCGAAACTGCTCCGCATATTCAAAATTCGGAATATGAACATACTCCAGTTCTATTCCCGGATACTGCTCTGCAAAAACAGCAAACGCATCTTTGAGCGCTGTGTCCCAATACCATACAGTCAGTACTTCCTTTTCTGTCTGAGGTATTTCAGCATAATCCTGGACAACTTCCTCCTTTTCCTCTACTTTATCAATCTGCATCGTCAACCCCAGCCCCACTCCATACATACTGATGATTCCTGCAATTGCCCAAATAACCCCCTTTTTCATCTATAACTCCTTCTCCTCCCAGTTTTCTTCCAGCATTTCTTTCATTGGTTCATAGGAAAGCGGAAGCTGGATAATCACCATTGTTCCCTTTCCACTTTCACTGTAAACCTCAAATTTATACTGATCCTGATAAAAATAATCCAGACGGTCTTTCAAATTTGACATTCCAATCGAATGAACAGCACCAGACATTGTTGCCGCCCCTCTCATCAACTGCTCCGTCTGCGCTTCATCCATCCCCACTCCATCATCCGATACTGTAATGCGGAGTTTTCCATTCTCCTCCTCTGCCCATATTTCCACCATCCCAAACTCATCTTTAGGTACAATCCCATGATAAACTGCATTTTCTACAATGGGCTGGAGGATATTTTTAGGCAGGTACGCCTGCGTCAGATTTTCCGGGATGTGATAGGAAACGGAAAACCTATCTTTGTAGCGATAACTCTGTATAATCACATAAGAGCGAATAATATCCAGTTCTTCTTCCAGCGTAGCACCTGTTTTTCCGATATAAGCTGCCATACCATCCTGAAGGATTGTAATCAGCGCCTTTACCATTTCTTCAATATCTCTATCACCATTGCGCCTTGCCAGATGAATGACCGAATTTAGTGTATTATACAAAAAGTGCGGATGGATCTTGGACATAAGCATATCAAAGCGAATCTTTTTCTTCGTCCTTTCTGCCGTTACAACCTGCTCGATATACTGTTGGATACTGTCTGCCATTGCATTGAACTGTTCTCCCAAAATCTCCAGCTCATCCGCTGTCCTGATATTCAGCCTGACATCCTGCTTCCCCTCTGCGAATTTTAAAAGAGCCCGTGAAATAACAGGAATCGGCTTTGTACAATGACCTGCAAACAAAATTACACACAAAACAATCGCCAAAATCGACAGCAACGCATAACACACAAAAAAATACAGCAGCGGTACCAATTCATCCCGCAGCTCCTGCTTGGATGTAAACAGGCATATTTCCCAATTCAAATTTTTAACAGGACTGCTGGTTAGTATTCCATCCTGATAAGGAATCCACACTGCATCAGAATGTTCCGCCGCCTCATATGCATCTTCTGAATCAATAAAGCCTCGTTTCATCACTGTCTGCTCTGTATTTTTATCATAAATAAAAAACATTTTATATGGTTCCGTCAGCAGATTCAGCTCGGAAGAAAACTTTTCCACATCAATGTTAAGCAATACCTCCCCCAGTTTTCTGGTAGGATCTAGACTGTCATGAATCTCATAGCGATATGTAATCACCCTGGCCGGTTTATTCACTTCAAGAGTATGAATTTCACTGAATACTGCATTTTCATTCCGCATATTCTGGTACCATGTCCCTTTCATCTGCTCCTCAAAATAAGATTCATAGGGATTTTCTGTCCAATACACCTCCCTTTGACCATCACGATCGCATACAAGCGCCGCACTGGTCAGATACAGACGAATTGCAATATGTTCCGCAGTGCGCAGCATCGTATTTTCAGTCTGGTAATAATCCGGTGTTTCCTCTCTATAGAAGTTCTGAATCTGGCTGTCTACTGCAATCCCCTTGGCAATCATCTGAACTTCATCCCCTAACACACTTATACTTTCTGCACAACGATCCAGATCCTGCCGGATCAGCCGTTTATGCTTCTCCATCAAAAGCTCCTGCGTATAGCGATACAAAAATGCATCTCCCAGAAGGGATAAAACCACCACCAACACAGAGATACCCATTCCCAATTTAAATCTGATTGATTTTCCGATCTGTTTCATAACCTTACTGACGCCTGATAAATGCCGACGGCGGCTCCCCGACAAACTGCCGGAACATTACGCTGAAATACTGGCTGCTCTTATATCCAACCATCTCTGCGATCTCACCGATCCGGTATTCCCCCTCTATTAACATCTGCTTTGCAATCTTCATCCGATAAGCTGTAAGATAATGAGAAAATCCCTCGCCTACTTCCTTTTTAAACAACTTGTTCAAATACTCTGCATTCAGCCCAACCGTTTCTGCTGCATCCGAAACCCGAATTTCATTCATATAATTCTGCTGGATAAAAGCAATCACTTTTCGAACCCGCATGGAACATCCGGCCTCTGGCGATGAGTATACCTTCTGCCAAAAATTTTCCATACAAGCCGCTAATTCTTTGATAGAGCAGCAGTTTCCTATCTCCTCCTGCAGTGTTGATACTTCCGCTTCTGTGCAGATTTCATGCTCACAATAGACATCCAGAAGTTTTTGAAGATACAAAAGCAGTTTTTCCAAATCTTCTGTTCGTCCAGAACGCTTTACCATATCACATAATTCAGAAAAATACTGTTTCATCTCATCCTGTGTTTTCTCCGTCGGAAGGAAAAGGGTATTCAGCTCCGGAAGACTGATGTGCGCCTCCTGATCATGCTTCAATTCCTGAACACTGATAATTTGGCGTCCTGCCCTTAACACTGTTTTCCTGTAATTTTTTACCAATTCACAATATGCCTTATAGATCCAGGAAAGATTAGAACAAATTCCCCCCTTATGCACAACCGTTGGGTGTCCTCCATCTATGATACATTTCTGCCAGAACAATTCTGCAATAGACTTGCTGAGTTCAAACTGTCCATTCTGACCTGGCGCTGCCCCCTCCAACGCTGCTACTGCCAATACATTACTCCCCTCACATGGAATCGCAATCAACCTGCCGCGGAAACGTTCATACAGCTCATCCCGCACTGTTTGACAGCTGATCTGCTCTCTCATATGAGAATGTGAGGAAACTGTCTGTTTTTCTTTCCAGGATACAAACTGAGACATACGCTGCGGTTCTGCTATCAGAAAAACTCCACACGATACAGCAGACATGGCTGCCAATTCATTTTTCAACCCCAGTTTCTTTTGTTCATCTTCCGGCGAGCATAAAAATTCTTCTAAATATCTGCGGCGGACCATGCTCTCCACATCTGTCTTTTTCTGGATCATAGACTTAATCCCATTAAGCTGTTTTTCCATAGATTCTGCACTGATTTCATGTTTTAACAGATATGCGGAAACTCCCAGACTGATAGCCTGTTTTGCATAATCAAAATCAGAATATGCGGTCAGAAGAAGCACCTGGATATCTGGAAAATCTGTCTTCAGATTTCGTATCAGCTCCAGACCATCCATCTGCGGCATACGGATATCTGTAATAACCACGTCGGGAGCCAGCCTCCTGCACAACTCCAGAGTCTGTTTTCCATTTTCTGCCGTACCGCAGATCTGAAACCCCAGTTTTTCCCAATCGATCAGTTTTTTCAGATCTTCCAACATCAACAGGTCATCATCTACAAGCATCACCTTAAACAGCCCGCTGTTTTCAATAACACCATCCATTTTCCTGCTCCTTATTTCTAATATTTCTTTCTGCCGATATTATATCACATCATCTTTTTTTCTGAAATATTATTTTTATTTTAGATACTTTACAGAATTTAACTGGTAGTATATGATGATGTGGGAGATCATAGCAGATTTATCTCTCCTTAATACTGGATTGTTCTGCATATCCTAATCCTATATCTGCAATTTACACAGAACCATCACATTAAAAGAATCGAGGTATTTCCTATGTTTCAGAAATTAGTTGTTATAGAACCGCTTCATCTGCTTTCAGAAACAGAACAGGCATTTGATAAATATGCCCGACAGGTTGTCCGTTATCAAAACATACCCGGCTCTGACGACGAGATTATCCGCCGTTTAGAGGATGCGGACGCTGTCTTAATCAATGTGACTACATCCATTGGTGCATCTGTTATCGCCTGCTGCCCTAAACTCCGCTACATTGGTATGTGCTGCAGCCTGTATGAAGATGAAAGCTGCAGTGTTGATTTAAAGGCTGCCCGTGCCAGAAATATCCTGGTAACTGGCGTCAGCGATTATGGCGATGAAGGCGTACCTGAATTTGTGACTGCCGAACTCATCATGCTTCTTCATGGTTTTCATACCCCCTCCTGGGAAAATGAACCATTAGAATTAACCGGCTTTCCAATCGGAATCATCGGGGCCGGAGCAACCGGTTCCAGAATCGCCCATGCACTGCGTTTCTTTGGTGCGGATCTGGCATACTACAGCCGTACCCCAAAAGACGAATGGAATGAAGCTGGAATTCCCTGGATGCCTCTGCACGACCTTCTGCGCAGAAGTCAGGCTATTTGTACCTGTTTAAATAAGTTTACGGTTCTGCTCCATGAAAAAGAATTTGAACTCTGGGGAAACCATAAAATCCTGATCAACACAGGTCTAAGCCCTTCTTATGACCTTACAGCTGTCCAAAAATGGCTGAATCAGGGAAATAACTACTTATGCTGCGACAGTTCTATGGCACTGGGAGATGAAAACTTAAAACAGCTCCCCCATGTTATCTGCCCCAATCTATTTGCAGGCATGTCCAAACAATCCGTCATCCGCCTCAGCAAAAAAGTCCTCCAAAATATAGAATATGCTTTGAAAACACTGCAAATAGAGTGATAAATATAAGTTAGAACCTGCAACATCAATCAATTTGAACTACTTTAAAATATAAAATGGGGTACCACATTCCAAATATTGGTACCCCACGCCAACCCTTCCTATTGCTGTTTTCCCAGCCTTTCCCCTGCAATCCGTTTCTGCTCCTCACCCGGTTCCCACGGAAAATGAATTTCCAACAGAATATTTTCCCAGCATACCAGGTACTGGTTTCGGAACCCATATCTGGAATCATGGATGCGGTAGGCCTCCTTCGCTCCCCAGAGCGCCGGATCCTCCGTTTGATACCCCCGCTCTCCTTCGGGATAATGCCTCTCTCCATCCTGAATCATAGACTGTCTGCATTTATCATACAGTCCCGACATTTTTACGGTCACAAGAGTATAATCCAATTCCGGCAGTTCCCTGAAATTTTCCGCATCCAGACGTGGTCTCTGAGAAACGATCTCCTGTCTGATAAAAGGAGATTCTTCTTTTTTATTTTCCCTGGTATAACTCTCATACGCTTCTCCGGTCAGATCCTCCAGTGATAACGGAAGCTCATCCTCAAATACCACCCAGGTTCTTCCCCCGTATTCATATGTTTCTTCCTTCTCTGAAATAAATACTCCTTTTTCAGATGCCTTCAGTATTCCGACTGTGATAAATCCCAGCATAAGGAAGGAAAGGGCGAAACCTCCCACGGCCCCGATCCTCCTGCTGGTTTTTGACGAAATCTTCCTTTTTCGCATCCACTCCTGCCCTTTATACACCATGCCGTATACCAAGACACACCAAATAAACATGAATGCCACCAGTAAACGTTCCATTAAACCGCCCTTTAACACAAGCTCCAGAATCCACCATGCCAGAACAGCCGCCAGAACGCCAAACATAACCTTTCCAATCCGTCCCAATCCTTTCACAGCAGGAAACACGCCCTTTAAAACCTCTTTTTTTGCAGGGAAATACCATTTAAAATACCGAATCATTTCTCCCAGAAAAATTAGGAGCACGATGAAAAAACAGACTGCACCCAAAATCGCTCCCGTATCTGCCAGCTGTCCGATCAAATCCCGGCGCAGCGATGAAAAGAAGGTCCATTCCTGTAATAAAACCGTCGCAAAAACCAGCAGCCAGGATGGCAGATTTCTTTTTTTCATAATCGTATGAACTGCTTCCAGTTCTTCCTTTGCCGTACTGCCAAAAGGCGGAGCTTCTTCCTCTTCGCAGCAGAAGACCGCCATTTCTCCCGAACGGCACACCAGCCTCCATTTCTCCAGATGAAGAATTTCCCCTTTATCTCCCTTAAAATATCTGTCTTCTCCGGCGCAGCAGGATACTGCAAAATGCATTTTCCGGGGTTCTATTGCTTCATACTCCCAAAACACACCAATCTTCCAGATCATCCATCCCTTTTCTGCCATCTGCTCCAGATGATTACAAATCTCCCTGTGATCATAAAATGCAAACCCTTCGATCCGCCGTTTCCGTTTCCCCATAAAATTTCCTCTTCTCCCCGCTGCCATCAAAAAAATGCCGCAGAAGCCCATTTCAGGCTTTCTGCGGCACTGCTTTCAGCGGTTTTAACACATTTTCCGGCGATTACAGGCAGCTTGCGTATGCAGCCTTTGCGCCTTCTGTATGAATCTTCTTTAAGTTTTCTGTAACCTTGGCCTCCAGACCTTCGATCTGTGTCAAATCCTGATCCCACATTTTTTCATTGGTCAGAACAGCATGTACCAGCTCCTCCTCAGAATCATCCTTATGGTCGTAGTAGAATTCCAGTACCCAGCGGTCATCGCTTACGGTATACTCATTGCCGGCCGGACGCTTGCATACAAGACCTGCATCTGTAAGGGCCTGGATATCATTGCTGTAAAATGCAATGTATGCAGCCAGAGACATGGTCAGGCACTCAGGCAGCCTGCCCTCTTCCTTGATGTACTCCAGGAAGGACGGCATATTTCTCGCCTTCCACTTGGAGGTGGAATTTAAGGAAATGCTCATCAGCTCATGGTTTACAAATGGATTGTTGAAACGGTCAGATACAGCTGCTGCGAATTTTAACAGGTCATCCTTGTCCAGAGGAAGGGTTGGGATTACCTCATCATAGAGCATCTTGTTCATGAAGCCCTTGATCACCTCATCGTTCATGCAGTCGCGGACAATATCCTCTCCTGCCAGGTATGCACCCAGAACAAAGCCAGTATGAGCGCCGTTTAAGATACGCACCTTTCTCTTCTTATATGGGCTCATATCAGGTGTTACAAATACCTTGTCCATCAGTCCGGCCTTCTTAAATGGCAGAACATCATTTAACTTCTCGTCACCCTCGATTACCCAGACGCCGAATACCTCACCAACGTCTGTCAGCGGATCCTCGTAGCCGTTCTTTGCATCCAGAGCCTTTACTTCCTCTGCATCACGGATACGGCCCGGAACGATACGGTCTACCAGGGAACCGCAGAAGGTGCAGTCCTCATTGACATACTTCTTAAATCCGTCCTCAAATCCCCACTGCTCAATGTACTGATTTACGCACTTCAACAGCTCTTTGCCGTTGTTGTCGATCAGCTCGCAGGCCAGCATGATAATACCGGACTTTCCAGCCTGATAGCGATGATAGAGCACCTGTGTCAGCTTTGCAGGAAAGCTTGCAGGAGGGCAGTCAGCCTTCTGGCAGGAAGGATCATACTGAATACCTGCCTCCGTCGTATTGGATACGATAATCTCAAGATCGTCGCTTGCGGCAACCTCCATCATCTTGTCATAGTCAGCCTTCTCATATGGATTTAAGCAGTTTGCAACGCTGGAAATCACACGCTTGTCGTCTACCTTCTGACCATTTTCACTTCCGCGCAGATACAGGGTGTACAGACCCTCCTGCTCGTTGATCATCTTTGCCAGACCCGGAGCAATGGGCTGTACCAGACAGCACTTTCCGTTCCATCCGGCCTTTTCATTTGCAAGATCAAACCAATAATCCACAAATGCACGAAGGAAGTTTCCCTCGCCGAACTGAAGGACCTTTACAGGGGCGTCCTCCAGGATATATCCGTCATAGCCGGATTTCTTCAACACATCATAATTTAAAAGTGCCATAATAAATGTTCTCTCCTTTCCTTTGTGAACCATCTTTGTACTTTATTTTACCACAGGTATTTACCCTTTTTAAATAGAAATATTTTATTTTGTAGAAAACATGAAAATTATAGCTGTATTTTTGTAAAATTTGTTGTGTTTCGCAGTATTGTATATTTTTTATCAATGTTACATTTTCTTACATGGCTCTTTCATAAGAAAACAGACAACTTTTCCGCTCTTTATAAATTTTTTAATGGCAAATCCGTTCCTCAGCCCAGCCACAGTCCATATAATGATTATAATAGGACGGCAGATCATCACCGTATATTTCTCTCAAATCCGGATTATTATCTGAATAATACTGTGCATCGAATACAAAGGAAATATGTTCCGGTATGTCCGGTTCTTCATTTCAGGCTTATGCCTGTACAGGCCTATTATACCCCATTCATACCCCAGGCCAAGAGGGATATTAAACTTGAACAATTTTTGAGTAAAAGGTGTACGCCCTTATAAACATTTGAGTACAAAAAAGCGAAAAAAATCCCCGGAAACTCTAGGTTTCCAGGGATTTCCCATGTCAAAATTATTCACATGTATAAGGCATCAGAGCGATGTGGCGTGCGCGCTTGATAGCTACAGTTAAAGCTCTCTGGTGCTTTGCGCAGTTGCCAGTGATACGACGGGGAAGGATTTTTCCTCTCTCGGATACGTATCTCTTCAGCTTGTTTACATCCTTATAGTCAATTACGCCATTCTTGTCGCCGCAGAATACGCAGACTTTCTTTCTTCTGCGCATACCGCCCGGTCTTCTCATCTTAGCGCCCTCTGGTCTTTCAGTCTTATTAAATGCCATTGGTGTTGTCCTCCTTTATTATTCACCGTGAAGAATCCCGGTCTAGTTGAATGGAAGTCCTTCGTCCTCAACTCCGTCCGGAATATTCATAAACCCATCACCAATCGCGCTGGCAGGAGCCGGTCTCTGAGAAGGCGCAGACTGTCCGTAACCGGACTGTCCATATCCGCCCATATCAGAAGCCGCACCCTTACTGTCCGCGAACTCCTGGTCATCTAAGATGACCTCGGTGGTGTATACCTTTTGACCGTCCTTATTTACATAGCTTCCTGTCTGGATACGTCCGGATACAAGAACACGCATGCCCTGGCGGAAATACCGCTCTGCAAACTCGCCTGCACGGTCAAATGCCACACAGTTGATAAAATCTGCAGTCTGCTCGGAGTTTCCATCCTGATTTCTGCGGCCTCTTCTGTCCACTGCGAGAGTGTATCTGGCAATCGCCATGGAACGCTCTCCCTGGGAATATCTTACTTCCGGATCTCTTGTCAATCTGCCCATTAAGATAACTCTGTTCATACGGTCACACTTCCTTTTCAATTCCGCTTAAGCGGTCTGGGTATCTCTTATGCCTCAGCCTTAACGCATAAGTATCTGATCACTGGTTCCATAATACGAACGTGAGCTTCTACTTCGTTCGGGCATACAGAATCAGACTCGAACTGGATGAAGTAGTAGTAAGCCTCATGCATCTTCTGGATCTCGTATGCAAGTCTCTTCTTACCCCACTCATCTACGTTAGTTACAGTACCGCCGAAACGGGTGATGTAACCCTTTACCTTCTCGAGTGCTGCTGCGCGCTCTTCGTCTTCAAGCTTCACATTCAGAACAACGGTTAATTCGTACTTGTTCATCTTGCTTTACCTCCTTGTGGTCTCTGGCCCCTGCTTTCAGTTTCAGGAGCAAGGATTTAATATGTCACGAATAGTTATTCTACCAAAGGTTTTGCTTAAATGCAAGCCCTTTTTTCGCTTTTTTCATGGGTTTGTGGACATTTCTCCGCCGCTCTTTTTCAGGCCTCTGGTATTCTTCTCCACCATCCTCCTGGCCACCATGATCTGATGGCCGCAGCCAGTGCATTTTAGGCGGAAATCCGCCCCCACCCGCAGGATCTCCCATTCGCTGCTGCCGCAGGGATGAGGCTTTTTAAGCTTCACAATGTCTCCCACCTGGTAATCTGGTTTTTCAGTCATAATCCGCTCTCCCTTTTTCATTCCTCTGCCCTTGTCCCTATTCTGCCTGCTCTTATGAATCTGCCAGAATACGGTCAATGGCCTGCTGTTCCTCTTTTGTAAATACTGGTCCGTCCAGAGCCTTTATATTGTCCTCCAGCTGGGCGACGCTGCTGGCGCCGATGAGAACGCTGGTCACTTCCTTTCTGCGAAGGATCCAGGAAAGAGCCATCTGAGCCAGACTCTGACCACGATTTTCTGCCATCTCATTTAACGCGCGGATTTTTTCCAGGCGTTCTGGCGTGAGGTAGCGCCCTCCTACTGTGGTGTTGCTGCGTGACGCTCTGGAGCCCTCAGGAATCCCCTTTAAATACCGTCCCGTCAAAGCCCCCTGAGCCAATGGGCTGTAGCAGATGCATCCTACTCCTTCCCGATCCAGAACCTCAAAAAGCCCATCTTCGCACCAACGCTCGAACATATTGTAGCGGGGCTGATGAAGCAGACACGGGGTCTTATTTTCCTTTAAAATGGCAATGGCCCGCTCTGCTTCCTCTGCCTCATAATTGGAAATTCCCACATAAAGGGCCTTTCCCTGGCGCACCATATCGGAAAGAGCGCCCATGGTTTCCTCTAAAGGAGTATCCGGATCCGGACGGTGATGGTAAAATACATCCACGTAGTCAAGGCCCATGCGCTTTAAGCTGGCGTCCAGACTGGACATCAGGTATTTGCGGGAGCCCCAGTTACCGTAAGGACCGGGCCAGCAGTCATAACCGGCCTTGGTGGAAATAAACAGCTGGTCTCTGTAGGAAGCCAGATCGGATGCCAGAACGGCTCCAAAATTTTCCTCCGCCTTTCCTCTGGCCGGAGCGCCGTAATTATTTGCAAGGTCAAAATGAGTAATCCCAAGATCAAAGGCCCGAAGAAGGATCTCTCTCTGCTCCTCCAGAGGCTTTTCCAGTCCAAAATTCTGCCACAGCCCCAGAGAAATCTCCGGAAGCAGTACGCCGCTTCTTCCGCTGCGTCTGTATTTCATATGGTCATATCTGTTTTCTGCTGCCTGATACATAATTATTTCCTCCTCTATCTGATACCGGCCACGGCTCCTAAGACCTGGCCGATACTATCGTTAATGATCAAATCTGCCTGGGAATCTCTGGGAGTGGCAGAACGGTTGATAAGCACAAGTTTCTTTCCTCTATAATAGTCAATCAGGCCGGCAGCCGGATAGACTGCCAGAGACGTACCGCCCACGATCAGCAGATCTGCTTTTGAAATGTGCTCGATAGAGCGGCGCAGAACCGTATCATCCAGTCCCTCTTCATACAGAACCACATCCGGTTTGACTGTGCCGCCGCAGGTGCATCTGGGAACACCTTCACTGTTCGTTATATAATCCAGATCATAAAACTGTCCGCAGCGGGTGCAGTAATTTCGGTGTACGGAGCCATGCAGCTCCAGCACCTCCCTGCTTCCTGCCATCTGATGAAGCCCGTCAATATTCTGGGTAATAACAACCTTTACCTTCCCCTCCTGCTCCAGCTTTGCAAGCGTTCTGTGGGCGTCATTGGGTACAGCCTCTTTATAAATCATCCTGTCTTTATAAAAACGGTAGAACTCCTCCGTATTCTTCATATAAAAGCTGTGGCTGATGATTGTTTCCGGAGGGTACTTATACTTCTGACGATACAGCCCGTCCTCGCTCCGAAAGTCCGGAATTTTGCTCTCAGTAGAAACACCAGCACCTCCAAAGAAAACTATATATTGGCTTTCCTGAATCCACTCCTTTAACTGCTGCCATTTTTCATCCATGAGTTTTCCTCCTTTGCCGGATTTTGAACCTATTATAGCACGGGTTTCGTTTAGATTCACTATGAAAAACAAAATTGCTCCCATCCGTTTACTTATGCTCCCTCCGATGATATGATAAAAGAAATTAAACATTCAATCCTGGAGATAACATACATGAGCCAAATCAGAAGAATTACTACAATCAAACAGCAGGTATATGAGATATTAAGAGATGATATCTGCAGCGGCGTCTATGCGCCAGGACAGCAGATCCAGGAAACAGAGCTGTCAAAAAAACTGGAGATTTCCCGCAGCCCCATCCGTGAAGCCCTGCGCCAGCTGGTATCCGAAGGACTTGCCGTAGAATATCCCAACCGGGGCGTATTTGTAAAAACCTACACTCCAAAGGATATTGAAGATGTGTTCGATTTGCGGATCCTGCTGGAAAGCTATGCCATTATGCGTTCCGGAAACTGTCTGACCTTAGAAAAACACCATGAATTAAACGACTGCATGGAACGCTTAAAAACCTATCACAGCCAGGACGATATACAGCGTTATGTGGAAGAGGACACTCTGCTTCACCAGCTTTTGATCCAGCTCAGCGGAAATAATCTGGTAATCAGTACCTATGAACGCGTCTACGCCATGGTTCAGCGGTTCCGCATCTATTCCTTAAAAAGCCGGAAGCGTTTTGACGATTCCCTGACCGAGCATATACAGATTATCCAAAATGTACTAGCCGGAAATGTCAAAGAGGCAGACCGGATCAATCGGGAACACCTGCTTCTTGCAAAGGATACCATTATCGTATATCTGGACCAGATGCATCAGGATTGATGTATTTCCATACAAAGACAGCCGGCGCACCCGCAAAAAAAGAGCCATCTCCCAAATTAGAAGAGACAGCTCTTTTTTCATATCATATCACAGTCCTGCATTCTTCCCATCAATGGATAAAGATAGACAGGATGCAGAAAATAGCTGAACCAAATGCCGGAACCAGAATAGATCCAATCGTCCATGTCTTTAAGCTGGTCTTGATATCCATACCGGAGAAATTGGTTACAACGTGGAAATAGGAATCGTTTAAGTAGCTTGGGCACATGGTTGTCAGACAAAGTGACAGTGCTGCAAGATACGGATTGATATTCAGTGTGCTGATCATCGGGGCAATAATCGCGGAGCCTGTAATCATAGCTGTAGTTCCGGAGCCCTGCGGGAAACGCATGATGACACCAATGATGATCGGTACTAAAATACCTGGAACTCCCGCTGCAACGATTGCGTCTGCCATCATCTTTGCTGCGCCTGTCGCATTGATAACTGCGCCAAGGGCACCGCCTGCTGCTGTGATGAATACGATAGGACCTGCATCACGACAGGCTTCCTGCATCAGATCCACACAGGTCTTGCGGTCATATTCCGCACACAGAAGGAATGCGCCCATGCAGAGGGAAATAAACAGCGCCATAACCGGCTGTCCGAGGAATTTCACACACTCTGCAAATGCAGTTCCCTGAAGCGCTCCAATCTGTCCTACCAGAGTGTTGGCAAAGATCAGAACAATGGGTACTAATAAGGTGGCAAAGGATAAAAATGCACTGGGAAGCTTCTCAGCAGCCAGCAGATCTGCAAAATCCTCTGTAGCAAGATCTTCATTGCGGCTCTGTTTTTCCTGAATGCGGTCAAGAACCTTTAACTGGCTCTCACTGTACTTGGAACGGTCGATCTCATAAGGCACAACCAGATCCGGGTATTTCTTTCCAAAATAACGGAAAAGAAATACAGAAAAGATAAACAGGGGAACAGAAATCAGGATACCAAAAATGATATACATTCCCAGATCCAGATTATAACCATTTTCCTGGAAGGTTCCTACAACTGCCAGAGGACCCGGTGTAGGCGGAACCATAAAGTGGGTAATGTAAAGTCCCATACCAAGAATGCCGCCCAGCCAAACCATGGATTTCTTGGTAAGGCGTGAAAACTCTTTTGCCAGAGAGGACAGGATAACGAAACCGGAATCGCAGAATACGGGAATGGAAACTACGAAGCCTGTAAGTCCAAGAACCACATCGCAGTTCTTTACACCGACCATTTTAAGGATTGTCAGAGCCATACGCTTGGCAGCGCCGCTCTTCTCAAGGAAAATTCCCATGATACAGCCAAAGCCGATTACAACGCCGATACTTGCCATAGTGTTTCCAAAGCCCTTGGTAACGGTGCTTACACATTCGGTCAGGGTCGCAACTGTGGCTCCCTCCGGACCAAATGGCATTGCAAGAACCGCAATCAGGATTGCCGAGATGATCAGTGACGGAAATGCATGCATTTTTGTAAAAATGATCAGTACCATCATAACGACAATACCGATTGCCATAGCTAATACAGGATTCAGCATAAATAATTACCCCCTTACATGATTAAACCCCAAATATCAGATTACAGGACCCAGGCAGAAAATATCCATGGATCCGTAATAGCCCAGTGCCTCGTTCTTTGTCATTTTTCCTGAAAGAACATCCAGCATCAGACGGAAGGCCTCTTCTCCTACCTCCTCGATCGTCTTTTCCCCCTGAATGATCCGTCCTGCATTCAGATCCATATCGTGCTGCATCCGCTCATATGTATGAGGATTGCCGCAGATCTTGATTACAGGCATGGATGGAAAGCCCTGAGGTGCTCCTCTTCCAGTGGAGAACATCATAAACTGCGCTCCCGTGGCCGCCATTCCGGTCAGAATCTCCGGTTCCCGTCCCGGAGCATCCTTGATCCACAGCCCCTTCTGTCCGTCTACCCGGTCACAATATTCTAAAACTCCCTGGATCGGCCGATGGCCGGATTTTACGATCGCTCCCAGGCTCTTTTCCTCAATACTGGAAAGTCCTCCTGCAATATTGCCCGGTGTAGGCTGACCGCCTCTCATATCCTCTCCTACGGATTTAGCCCGTTTCTCCATCCGATCTACGATTTCATAGATTTTCTGGCCTATGGGGCCGTTTTCTCCGCCTACTGCCCGTTTAGCAAGAATGTGCTCGCCGCCTAAGAATTCTGTGGTTTCCCCAAATACCACAGTTGCTCCCAGGTCTACCAGCTTATCTGCCACATAACCGATCACGCAGTTGGAAGCCATACCGGAGGTAGTATCGGAAGCACCGCATTTAATTGCCATGACTACCTCAGAAATATCAACCGTTTCCCTCTGCAGTCCGGAAATCTCCTGAACCAGTCTCTGAGCCGCATCAATTCCGGCCTGGATTGCCCTGGAGGTTCCTCCCAGCTCCTGGATCCGGATAATCTCTACCGGTTTTCCGGCTGCCCGTATTTCTTCCACCATCCGCTCGTGGTCTGTTCCCTCACAGCCCAGGCTGACGATCAGCGCCGCTCCCACATTGGGGCTCTGTCCCAGATTGGAAAGGGTGTCCGTCACTCTCTTTAAGTCAATGGGAAGCTGGCAGCAGCCCTGATGATGAAAATATCCGATGGTTCCCTGCACCTGACGGCAGATTGCCTGGCCTACGTCATTAGCACAGATAACGCTGGGGATCACAGCTACCAGATTGCGGGCGCCAACCTTTCCATTGGCTCTCCGATATCCCTGAAATGTATATTCGCTCATTGCTCCACCTCCTCCAGATCGCCTCTGCCTCTTAATGCATCCAGGTTATGCACATGGACATAATCACCCTTTTTGATATCCGTGCTCGCCGCTCCAATGGATTCTCCATATTTCATAATATGAGCTCCCTTCGGAATGTCCGTCACTGCGATCTTGTGACCGTAGGGAACATCCCCATGGACGCAGATTTCTTCCTTCTGCCCCTTTTTATCCCGGACCTCTACCACCGTGCCGTCTGTGATATCATCGGCAAAAATGGTAGCTACATTGTCCAGATCGTCTACCTTTAACGCCAGCTTAAGCTCCATCTTAGTCCTCCTGTTCCTTTACTGCCAGCACTGCCACGCCATCGGGAATAACAATCACCCTTGCGTCCCGTCCCATCATCTCATAGGCCATTTCAAGAGCCTCATCCGGCGAAGAGGCCGGGATCATATTGGCTTTGCGTACCATCTCATGATCCAGATAGGTGGTCACAAGAATCACCTTATGCTTCTTTAAGATCCTGGAATAGATCTGTGCACACCACTGCTCCGGGATCGTCTCTCTGGGAGGAATCTTTGACAAATAAGCATCAATTTCATCCACCGTTCCCTGAACGATCAACTTTTCAAAATGAGTGCCGCCCATACCGTCAAAGCAGGAGGCACACATGATGATAACTCCGCCGTCTTTACAGCAGGCCTCTGCTGTGGCCACTGCCTTGGGACTCTGATACAGGTTCTGATCCAGAGGATAACCGCCGTTTGAGGTAATAACGATATCTCCCGTCATGCCCGGACACTGAGCCAGACCGCGGACAAACTCCACGCCTTTTTCATGAGCCTTTTCCAGATCTCCTGCAAAGGCTGCAATTACCTTTTTCTCCCCATTTAATGCTACATTTAAGATAAACTGAACATTCACTGCTCTGGCCGCATACACCATATCCTCATGGATGGGATTGTGCTCCAAAACGCCTGTAGCAGCATAGGGACTGGAAATGGCCTTGTAGGAATGGTTTTCATTTACGGTTGCCGCATTGCAGATACCCGGCAGGATACTCTTTCGTCCTCCTGAAAAGCCGGCAAAGAAATGCGGCTCAATAAATCCTTCCGTAATCAGCAGATCGCAGTCTAAGGCCAGTTTGTTTACCCACAGCTCCGCTCCGGAGGGAAGACCGGTCACATAGGCAAAATCATCCGGCTCAAATGCCTTATTTACCGCAATCTTCTCATGGTCTACGATCGAATCGCCAAACATCCTGCGCTGCTCTGCCTCTGTGGTAGGACGGTGAAGGCCGGTAGCGATCAGAATCGTAATATCTGCGTCCGGATTTCCTTTGCGGATCTCTGCCAGAAGCAAAGGCAGAGTCAGTTTACTTGGTACGGCCCTGGTGTGGTCTGAGGTAACAAGCACGATCCGGTTCTTTCCCTTTACCAGTTCACTGAGCCTGGGTGTTCCGATGGGATGCTCCAGCGCCTCCTTTACCAGCTCCTCCTCACTCTTTCCTGCCTCGTATTCATCTGTGCGGGCCGTGATCACCGCCTCCAGATTTTTTTCATCCACATGGAGATCTAGACTGGAAGTGTAATATGGAATCTTAATAGTCTTCAAACTTCATCACCTTCCCTGAATTTTAATCCATCTTTTTAAATTGTCGACTGTCTACTTTTTCGTTCTATTACATCTGCAGCTTAATGTCAATATTTTCCAATATTTTATTTTGTTTTCAACTTTTTTTGATATTTTTACACATATGACTGTCATAAAAAACAGACCCTCCATAGAATTACTTTTCCATGAACAGTCTGTTTCCTTTTTTATCCCCTTGCCACCTCTTTTACCAGAAGAAGCCTCTGCCCGGCCTTAATCTCCTCGTCCGCCAGTTCATTGGCTGATATGATGTGGCTGATGGTCGTATGGAATTTTTTAGCGATCATCCAGAGACTGTCACCGGGCTGAACAATGTATCCCGCAATTCCCGGCAGCTCCTGAAGCTTCTTTAAATCCAGAGGGCCGGAAGAGATACCTGTGATCACCTGTTCCTTTACAGGCTGCAGAACCAGGAAGTCCAGCACTGCCACAGCCTTAATTTCCACCATATCTCCGCCCATCATCACGGCTGTGAGCTGTTCCAGCCCCGCATCCAGCTGATATACGCTGTCTTCCCGGATCCCTCTGGCCTCTGCCGTACATTTAAAGGGAATCTGCTCTACTGCCGGCTGAACCGGAGCCTGGTCATCACTGGTAAGATAAAGAAGTGTCACCTCCAAAACCCCCTCTATCTTTAAGCAGTCCTCTCCCGGTTCTACCTCATCCAGTTTTATGGTTCCGCTGTGATGACAGATCTGTAAAATCCGCTCTCCCTGGGGAAGCTTCACTTTTTCTCCGATTCTGGAACGGCATACATTTCGTGTAAGGATCCGGTCAAACACCGTTTCCCTACGCTCCGGCGTCAATTCCCGGCTGTTGGAATATACATCGCTTAAAAGCTCTGTTTCCAGCTCCTCATACAGACGGATATCCAGCTCAAGAACCCCGTCAATCTCCAGTTCCCGCATCTCTCCGTCATAATCCGGTTTTGCCTCGATCTCCCGATGGGAAAGCCGGACCGTAATCATGGGGATCTGATCCTCCTTTACTCCCTCTGCCTCCATTTCTCCTGAAAACGGGATCGTTTCCTCCAGCCACTGCACAGGCATTGTATCATCCTCCGCTTCATAGATCACAAATACCGTGAGCTCCCCTTCCAGATGCAGAGTGCCGTCAAGAGGCTTTACCGATACAACCCGCAGCTTCATTTCTTTCCATAAAAGGCGGCCGATCCCCGGCTTTCCGCCTGTAAGCCCTACTGCCTCCCGAATCCGATAGGTATCCTTTCTGCATACTGCCATAGATGCCGCCGTCCTCCGGCGCTTTAGGGTTTCAACCGGCATTTCCCCATGATTCTCCGCAGCCCCTGTATAGGCCTCTGTATCCGTCCCCCCCTGCTTTACATCCACAGCAGCTTCTGTATCTTTTGATGCCTCAATCCGCACTTGAAGGGTAACGATCGCCTGAACTCCCAGTTTTCGGGAATGGATCATATTGGTATTCAGGTCATCCAGCGTCCAGGACAGACTCACTGTATCCTTATCCTCTAACTGGGGAACATTGATCATCTCCTCAAAAGGAATGCTGCCTCCCAGCGTCTGCAGTCCGCCCCCCTCCCTGCGGTACAGAACCTGAAATTCCAGACGTCCCTTTACATTTACCTTATCCCCCATAGGCTTTACCTGCTCCGCCTGGATCTCTCCATTATCCAGCATAACCTGCTCCATATCGTCCATGGTGTCAGGCACAATAAAATCATCATCCAGGGTGATCTGAGTAGCCACATTTCCTTTCCACTGGTTCATATGTATCTGTTTCTTTATAAGCTCCATAAAAACACCTGCCATCCCTCATAGTCTCTTATAAAAAGAATCTATGCAAATGGCAGGTTAAATATAACTCTCAATAAGTTTCCAAAAAATGGTGCCGCACACCCTTCTGAACATAGCCCAGACAGGCATCCAGATTGATATTTTCCACACTTTTCATGATATTCGCATCAATAAAGGGGCTGTTTTTCCTAAGCCTTGCGATAAGCTCCTTCATCTCCTGGCGCTTGGAAGTATGGATAATATCACCACCGTTCACCGCTTCCCCGGCAGCCGCCCGTTCTTTTGCGATCTGCTCCGTAAACCGGCAGGCACATTGGAGGAAATGAAGGTGGTTGCTGTCCCTCCAGGCCAAAATATCCTCTTCCTTTACAAAATACAAAGGCCGTATGAGCTCCATACCTGAAAAGTTGGTGCTGTGAAGCTTTGGCATCATGGTATTGATCTGGCCGCCGTAAAGGATCCCCATAAGAATGGTTTCGATCACATCATCAAAATGGTGTCCCAGTGCGATCTTATTGCAGCCCAGCTCCTTTGCATGGGAATAGAGGTAACCCCTCCGCATTCTGGCGCAGAGGTAACAGGGGGACTGATCCACATCCACCACAATATCAAAAATATCCGAGTCAAAGATCCGCACAGGGATATTCATAAGAGCTGCATTTTCCTCAATGAGCTTCCTGTTTTCCGGCTGATATCCCGGATCCATCACAATAAATTCCAGTTCAAACTTCGTATCACTCTGGCGCTTTAACTGCTGCAGGCACTTGGCAAGCAGCATGGAGTCCTTTCCTCCGGAAATGCACACAGCCACCCGGTCCCCGTCCTGAATCATCTCATATTCCTGAAGCCCCTTTACAAAGGGCCTCCAGATGGTTTTTCTGTATTCTTTTATAATACTCCGTTCTATATTAACGTAAGGGGCTTCCTGCTTCATCCCTGTGTGCTTTCTCCTTCTGTTTTCTCATTTCCGGATACGGATTTCTCTGAAAGAAGCTTTACCGTTTCCTTCAGCTGCGTAATCTCCTGAGTCATCATCCGGATCTGGTTCTTCATCTGCTCGTATTCCTCTAACGTCATAGTTTCCCGCTTTTTCGGCAGGGTAACGCCGTCCTTTTTTATGGGACGGGCCGGAATTCCCACGGCTGTTACATTGTCCTCCAAGGGCTTTAAAAGCACCGCATTGGCGGCAATAGAACAGTTGTCTCCCACCTCAAAGGCGCCTAAAATCTTAGCTCCTGCGCCTACCATAACGTTATTTCCAAGAGTTGGATGACGTTTTCCCTTTTTAGTTCCCACGCCGCCCAGCGTAACTCCCTGGTAAATAGTGCAGTTATCTCCCACCACTGCCGTCTCTCCGATGACCACACCGCTTCCGTGGTCGATCAGAATCCCGCGTCCCAGCGTAGCGCCCGGATGGATCTCGATCAGCGTAAAGAAACGGGCTATCTGTGAAATAAGCCTGGCAATAAAAAACATTTTATGCTGGTAAAACCAGTGGGCAAACCGATGCCAGATCAAAGCATGGATGCCCTGATACAGCAAAAGAACCTCAAGCACACTGCGGGCCGCCGGATCCCGCTCCTGCACTGCCTTTATATCCAGCCAAATATCCTTTAAGATCATTTCTGCTACCAACCTTTCCAAAATGCATCCATTTTGATTCATAACGCATTTTGATGTAGTATAGCATATGATTCCGGCGAAAAAAAGGATTTTCTTTCTACTTAAAAATAACCGGCTCCTCTAAAAGCTCTGTCCGCAGTACAATATAGGGGAAGGACTTCTCCGTGCCCGGATCTTCCCCCTTTTCCGGCCCCATCAGCTCCGTTGCAAGGACAATCGAATTTTCCGTCAGATAAAGTTCTCTTATGCTGATACTGTATCCCCCTGTAGGCTGGGCCCCATATCCTACCGCTATGTACAGGTTCTTATCATCCGTGTAAGTCAGCTTAAAGGGCTGGGACACCTTTTCTGAAATCAGCTTTGAAAGTTCTTCAGGCAGCTCCTCTGAAGGGACAGTCTGAAATTCCAGATCCCGCACCTTATCCCTGTTTTCCTTTGAAACGGAACAGCCTGTAAAGCCTGCAGCAAGAGAAAGAATCAGTCCCGTCATCCAAAGAATCCTTAAAACTCGTTTCATATCTGCAAAAACCTCCCGAAATATACCATCTGTTATCAGTATATTCCGGGAGGCCTGTCTGCGACCCTTACATTATTTTACGGATCCATCCTTCTGGCGCCTCAATGCGTCCCATCTGGATACCGGTCAGCGTATCATACAGCTTCTTTGTAACAGGACCCATCTCCTCCATACCACTTGGGAAGCAGATTTCCTTGCCATGGTCATTAACCTTTCCTACAGGGGAGATCACAGCCGCGGTTCCGCAGAGGCCGCATTCTGCAAATTCCTTTAATTCTTCCAGCTTTACAGGTCTCTGTGTTACCTTCAAGCCCAGATAATGTTCTGCCACATACATGAGAGAACGTCTCGTAATAGACGGGAGAATGGAATTGGATTTAGGCGTAACAACCTCTCCGTCCTTTGTAATAAAGATGAAATTAGCTCCGCCGGTTTCCTCTACATACGTTCTGGTGGCCGGATCCAGGAACATATTTTCATCAAATCCATTGGCATGAGCCGTTTCATGGGCATGAAGGCTCATGGCGTAATTTAATCCAGCCTTTACATGACCCGTTCCATGAGGAGCCGCACGGTCAAAATCACTGACGCAGATGGTAATCGGCTTCGCTCCGCCCTTAAAATAAGGACCCACTGGCGTCACAAACATTCTAAACTGATACTCATCAGACGGCTTAACGCCGATCACAGGACCAGACGCAAACATATAGGGGCGTATATACAGGGTTGCTCCGCTGCCGTAAGGCGGAACCCAGGCCGCATTTGCCTTTACCACCTGATCCAGAGCTTCCAGAAAACGCTCTTTAGGGAACACAGGCATCTCCAGACGTCTGGCAGAGTCCATCATGCGCTCTGCATTTAAGTCCGGACGGAAGGTAACGATGCTGCCGTCCTCTGTGGTATACGCCTTTAATCCCTCAAAGCACTCCTGGCAGTACTGTAAAATGCCTGCACATTCATTGAGCACTACCGTTGAATCAGCCGTCAGCCGTCCCTCTCCCCATACTCCATTCTTATAATCTGCTACATATCGCATATCTGTGGGCATATAACTGAAACCGATATTACCCCAGTCCAGATTCTTTTTTTCCATAGCTGCTTCCTCCATTCCTGTCCTTGGAATTTATTTTACAGACATTATAGACTTATTAAATCAGAAAATCAACGTCAAAACAGGAAGGTGGGTATATCATTCGGATATGGAAGGTATAACCCGAAACAAAAATACTGCAAAAATTGCAACTTAATTTCTTACATTTTTTGACACACTTTCTAAATTATGGTACACTTGTTTCATATGATTATGCTGTATAATCAGTATTATTACTCACACTGGAGCGACACATGAAACGTTTTCCTTTTTCTGTTCACAGCTTTAAAATGAAACTTCTGATTTCTCTGCTTACCATTGGTCTTCTTCCTCTGGTTTCCATATCTGTTTTTTATCAGCATTTCCTTGATGTACGGATTACCAAGGATATCGAATCCGCCAGTATTGACCGGCTTCGCTATACCAGCTACGATATCCGACGGCAGATGGAAATCTCCGACCAGCTCCTTGGATGGATCACTTATAACAGAAAGCTGCAGGAAATACTCACTACTGACTACTCTGAAAAATACGAAAAGCAGCTGGATATCATCCAGTTTAGTTCTTATGCCACGGAATATGCAATCAATGCAAATATTGAAAACAGTATTTTTAAAATTCTTATCGTAGAAAATAATGGTGAATCTTTTCAGATTGGAAATGTCCTCTCTCTTATGGATCAGGATGCGATCGAAGAGGCCAAATGGGCAGAAACCTATAATCACAGCAAAGCAGACCAGCTGGTTCTCAGCAAAGATATTTATGCAAAAGATACTTATATTTTTCCAGTCAGCAGCCGCATCTACAATGACCTGACCGGAGCTCCCATCGGCTGGTGCATCATCGCCTTCCGCAATGATATGTATTCCAAAAGCCTGATAAATGGCTCTAATAATCAGAATATCTACCTGATCAATCCAGCCGGACAATGTATCGGTCATACGGATTCCTCCATGATCGGCGCTGATATGTCCCAGGATTCTATGATCCGTGAAATTTTAAACACCCAGGACTCCATTGGGCATATTACTGCAAACCGCAGCCACACGCCTTTAATCGCCCACTATTACCGAATACCAGACAGCAATATCATTGCAGTTCAGGAAACTCCCCTTCTCTCTTTTCTCAGCGAAAAATCTGAGATTTTACGATTCTCTGCCACATTAATCGTAATTTCCGCTGCGCTGGTACTCTGCCTTACCATGTACCTGCACCGCATACTGACCCGCCCGATCAATACCATCAGCTCCTATATTAAAAATGTTTCAAAGGGCGATTTTACGGGCTCACTGACTCTGAAAAATAATGATGAATTTCAGACCATTGCAGACTCCATCAACAAAATGGAGCGCGAAATCAGGGAACTGATGGAGGCTCAAAAACAAGAATCTGAAATAAAAAAAGAGCTTGAATTCCGCGTCCTTCAAAACCAGATCAATCCGCATTTTCTTTACAATACCTTAAATACGATCAAATGGATGGCTTCCCTGCAGCACGCAGATACCATCCGGGATATGACGGCAGCTCTTGGGCGTCTTCTGCAGAATATTTCCAAGGGTTCTGATAAAATTTCTATCTATGAAGAAATGTCCCTCCTGGATGATTATGTACTGATCCAGGATATCCGGTACGACGGACGGTTAAATGTCCGGTATCATATCGGAGATCCGGAAATCACACAGGCCCTGATTTTAAAATTTCTGTTCCAGCCTATTGTAGAAAATGCTATTTTCCATGGGATTGAACCAAAAGGCGACGGCTCCGGAACCATTGATATTTACTTAAACCAGCAGGATAAAAGTATCTATATCCACATTGTCGATAACGGTATCGGCATGACCACAGAACAGATTGAACAGCTTTTAAATCCTGAGGAAAGTCCGAAGAACCGCCGCGGATTAAACGGAATCGGCATCAGCAATATTAACCAGCGGATCAAAATGACCTATGGACAGGAGTATGGTATTTCCATCACAAGCAAACCAGGAGCCTATACTGACGTTCTGATCTGCATTCCATATGAAAGGAGCACTTCTTTATGACCTCAATCTTAATCGTGGACGATGAGGCTTTAATCCGCCGCGGTCTTGAAAGCCTGATTCCATGGGAGCGATTAAACTGCAGCCTTGCAGACCAGGCCTCCAATGGAGCAGAGGGACTGGAGAAAATCCGCCGGTACCACCCGGATATTGTATTTACTGATATTAAAATGCCGCAGATGGACGGGCTGCAGATGATTGAAAAAGCTCTTTTGGAACCGGATCCTCCTCTTTTCATTATCCTCAGTGCCTATAATGATTTTGAACTGGTCCGCTCTGCCATGCGCTTAGGCGCCATTGACTATCTGATCAAGCTGAATCTGGAGGAAAATGAACTCGTTTCCCTGATTCAGTCTGCTCAGAAAATGCTTTCAAAACGCCCCAAACGTCTGCAGCCTCCGTCTCACTCAGAAGACTTCAAACGAAATTTCATTAAAGAAATGCTTCAGATAAATGCAGACAAAAGCCTGTTTGCCAAACAGCTTCCGGAAAATTTTGCCCTGAACGATAACTGTTTTTACCGTATTTTATGCTTCAACCTGAAGGATCCTGAAGCCGTGCCCACCGGATCGGGAGATCTTCCGCAGAACTACCTTGATAATATCTGTATGGAACAGTTTCCGGAACGTGCAGACCTTTGCGCGCACCATTTGAATCCAAACACGACGATTCTGTATGTGGAATACCGCGACGGGATGGATCAGGATATTCTGAAGAAGAAATGCCAGTCCATCCTAAACAGCGTCCGCCGTTATCTGAACCGGCAGCTTACCATTGGAATCAGCGCGCCCCACCGCAATATCATGCACCTTGCCGCTGCAAGGGAGGAAGCGATGGAAAGCCTTTCTTTCCAGGTCAGCGGCATTGATACCTCCATCCATTTTTATACGGACTTTTTAAATGCAGATTCACTGAAGCATCAGTTAGAGCTTCTGAATACGGAAAGTATGTTCTTTGAAGAAGCTGAAAACCTTATGCTGCAGATCCAGAAATTTCTGTCTCAGAGCATCGCAAAACCGGAGGACGCCAGACAGATCTGCTTTCTTCTGATCTCCCGTCTGTATGGATTTGACTCAAAAATCCGGGATTTTTTTATCCAATGGTTCGGCAGGGAATATACATCCCTCTCCCAGTTTGACCAAATGATAAACCAGGAGCTTGCGTCCTGGCTTCTCCATTTGACTCAGGGAATCGACCACTACAGTCATCAGTATATGACTGAAATTTACCGCTACAAAGTAAAAAAGGCCAGGGAATACATTTTTGAGAACCGGTTTCAGAAATTATCCCTCAACGAAGTGGCCTCTGTTCTGGAAATTACTCCCAGCTATTTAAGCAGGATCTTTAAAAAGGTAACGCACCAGTCCTTTTCTGATTATGTGGCAGAAGTAAAAATAGAAGAAGCGAAATCGCTTCTTCTAAAGGATAATAACCGGATCTATGAAGTTTCCAGTATGCTTGGATATGATGACCCCTACTATTTCAGCAAGGTATTTAAAAAAATTACTCAGATGACTCCCAGTGAATTTATTGCGAGAAACTGAATCATCCCTTCAGGCCGCTGGTTGCCACGCCTTCAATAAAGAAGCGCTGCATACTTAAGAATAACGCTCCCACCGGAATCAGAGAAATCAGAGCAGCTGCCATAATCAGATTATAGTCCGCAGAATACTGTGTGATGAACATACGAAGACCCAGCTGAATGGTTTTCAGTTCGGTTGAATTTAAGTAAATCATGGGACCCATGTAATCGTTCCATACGTTTACAAAGCTGAAAATAATCAGTGTTGCAATCGCAGATTTGGACAGAGGCAGCATAATCCTGCTGTAAATTCCAAACTCGCTCAGACCATCTATGCGGGCAGCCTCTGAAAGCTCATTTGGAATGGAAAGATAGGACTGTCTCATAAGGAACACGCCAAATGCAGTAAAGGCCTGCATGAGGATCAGGGACAGATGGGTGTCTGCCAGCTGCATTTTGCGGATCATGATAAACTGAGGCACCATGTACACCTGCCACGGAACGGCGATCGTAGCAATGTAGCCCAAAAATATAATATCTTTTCCCGGAAACTTCATTTTTGCAAACGGATAGGCTGCAAAGCTGCTGGTTAATACCTGAAGAACCGTAATAATAATTGCCAGCTTAAAACTATTTTTAAAAAACATAAGCAGCGGAATCTTTGTCCAGATCTCCCTGAAATTCTCCCATACCGGTTCTTCGGGCAGCCACTTCATGGGAACAGAGAACACTTCCTGGCTGGTTTTTAATGATGAAGATACCATCCATAAAAACGGAAGCAGAATGGTGATGCTTAAAAGTACAAGGAGTCCATACAGGCATATGGTCTTTATATTGATTCTTGATGTTTTCATTTTCAATCGTTCCTCCTTTTACATATAGCTAACCCATTTTTTCTCAGCTCTGAACTGGACCACAGTAATAACAAGTACGATTGCAAACAGAACCATGGAAATTGCGCTTGCATATCCAAACTCATAATTAATAAATGCTGTGTTGTAAATATGGTATACAAGTACGTTGGTTGCACGTCCCGGTCCGCCGTTCGTCATGACGGAAATCAGGTCAAAGACCTTAAAGCAGGCAATGGTCAGCATAATGCTTACGAAAAACGTAGTCGGTGTCAGCATAGGCAGCGTGATATTTCTGAACCGCTGAAATGTATTGGCGCCGTCTACCTTTGCTGCCTCATAAAGCTCTCTTGGAATCGCCTGCAAACCGGATAAATACAGAATCATATAGTATCCCATACTTTTCCATATACTTACAATAATGATAACCGGCATTGCCCAATCAATCGTAGAAGTCCATCCTGGAGGATTTGCAACTCCCATTGCACGCAGAATATTGTTAATCGGGCCAAGGGTTGGATGAAACAGCAGATTCCATACAACTGCCACCGCTACCAGAGACGCTACATGAGGGAAGAAAAATACGGTTCTGAACATGTTGATGCCCTTCAGCTTCTGGTTTAAGATCAGAGCAAGCCCCAGAGCTGCTGCCATGGTAAGCGGTACTGTAAATACAGAATAATAGATGGTATTTTTCAGGGAAATACTAAATGTTTCATCCTCTAAAAGCTTGGCAAAATTAGCAAGCCCTACAAATTTCATCGGATTTGCAGAATCCCATTCCATAAAGCTGAGCCCCATGGAGCATACGATGGGGATCAGCGTAAACAGCAGAAATCCCACAAAATTCGGCAAAAGAAATGTATAGGCAGTAATTATATTTTTTACTTTTCGTTTTGACATATCTGCGCGCTGTAAAACAGCTCCTCCTTCTTTTCTCTGATGGTTCAAAGTCCTCCGAATCAAAGATCCAGAGGACTTTTTTTCAGTCTGCTTCTTATTTACTTAACAGATCATTTACACGCTTTGCCATATTTGCCAGACCATCATCAATGGAATTTGCTCCCAACATGATCAGGTCATGCTCTTCTGCAATAATCTGCTCCAGAGCGCCTGCCTGAGGGATCATCTGGCATTCCAGTACAAAATTATCTGCAGCGATCGCTTCACGGAAGCCTTCCGGCATTCCCTCAACATTTACCAGAGTATCGATTGTCTTTTCGTTCTGGTATGCTGGCAGCGTTCCCAGACCTGCCAGAATATTGGCACCCGGCTCTGTACACATAAACTCTACAAATCTCCATGCCTCTTCCGGATGAGCTGCATTCTTGTTGATTGCGATCGGAGTTGGGTTGCTGACAGCTGTACCAGGCTCCTGGCCCTCAAAGTGCGGTGCTCTTACAGCGCCCCATTCAACAGCAGTCTCACCCTTGTTCTTGGTGTTGATGATCATATTTGCAAACCATGTTCCCATTAACTCCATTGCTACCTGCTCCTTGTAGAACGGGCCGCTGTAGTGAACGTTTCCTGTCTTTAAAGTACCGTAATCCATAGCGGACATATCCTCATTCTGCATGCCGAGGAATAATTCATAAACAGGCTTTAAGAAGCTGTACTCACCGTCAGCCATGCTGTGCTCTTCGCTTAAGCCCCAACGATATAAGGAACCCGGCCATGTATGGCAGTATCCGCCGTAAATCTTATCATTTCCTTCTCCGCTGGTCATCTTCTTTGCAAGCTCTCTGTACTCATCCCAGGTCATATCGTTCTTAGGATACTCAACACCTGCCTGATCGAACAAAGTCTTGTTGTAATACAGCAGATAGTAGTCATTACGGAATGGAAGGCCGTACAGCTTGTCATCGATACGGATTCCTTCATCCGATCCCTGATAAGGAGCCATATCAACGCCGCTCTCCTTCACCTTGTCATCCAGAGGCATCAGCTGATTTTTCTCAACCAGGCTGTTGTAAATATTCATACTCTTAATAGTAATAACATCAGATGTATCACCGGAAGAAAGCAGTACAGGAATCTTTGTATCGTAATCAGTAGCCCCGATATCCATTACCTTTACCTTAATATCCGGATTTTCTGCCTCAAATGCCTCTACCAGTTTTTTCCAGTAGTCGGTTGTCTCATAATCCCATACGGTAAATGTAATCTCTGTCTGTCCCTCTGCAGCGCCGCTCTCCCCCTGAGCCTCTGTTTTTTCAGAAGGCTTTTCAGCCTGTGTAGAGCTGCCGCAGCCTGCCAGAGTTGTTGCAGCACATGCCGCTGCACAGGTAAGTGCCATTGCTTTTTTCCATAACTTATTGTGTCTCATCATATCCTCCTCTTTCCATTTCAGTCACATTTGATGCCTTTATTATAGATAAAATTTTTTTATTTCTGAATGGAATATCTGTTATTATATTGTTTTAATATAAACTCATCCATGTATTCTCCCGTTTTTTATTGAAATTTTATATACTATTCAGGATTATTTTGCACTTTTCATTTTTACCATGTATAAAATGTTACGTTATACGGATGTTTTCTCCATTTTCTTTATTCGTTTTTTCTTTTATACTTGAATTTGAAAATAATGGGCGCATCATGCGCAGTACATTCAAGGAGGTATCAACTTATGACATCAAAAACACAATGGGTAAATGAGATTTACGAAAAAATGGAACAGAAGCTGTATGCGGAATGTGCAAGAATGGGTGAAAAAATTCCCTACTGGACGGTCGGCGGTGTATACGAAGAGGATTATGCAAAAAAAGACATCTACTGGTGGACCAACGGCTTCTGGAGCGGTATCCTCTGGCAGCTTTATCATGCCACAAAAAAAGAACTTTATCTGGAGACAGCCCGAAAAAATGAAGATCTGCTGGATCAGGCCCTTCACGGCTTCATCGGCCTTCACCACGATACCGGTTTCATGTGGCTCCACAGCGCTGTCGCTGATTACCGCCTCACAGGTTCCGAAGAAGCCAAAGTCCGCGGCCTCAATGCAGCCTCTGTTCTGGCCGGAAGATACAATCCAAACGGAAAATTTATCCGGGCATGGAATCCTGAATGTGTAGAAGAAGGAGAAGACTGCACCGGATGGATCATCGTAGATTCCATGATGAATATTCCCCTCCTGTATTGGGCAGGCCAGATCACCGGAGATCCCCGCTTCCAGCAGATTGCTGTAAATCACGCAGACACGGTAGCCTCTTATCTGGTGCGTGAGGATGGCTCCTGCGGCCATATTGCCTGCATCAATCCGGATACCGGAGAACTGGAACACATTCTGGGCGGACAAGGCTACTCTGAAACTTCCTCCTGGTCACGGGGTCAGTCATGGATCCTGTACGGCTTTGCACTGTCCTACCGTCATACCAAAAATAAAAAATATCTGGACATTGCCAAAAAAACAGCCCACTACTTTATCTCCAATATTGCACTGACCGGTTATATCCCTCTGTGCGATTTCAGACAGCCGGCCTCTGCCGCTTATACAGACACATCTGCCGGACTTTGCGCTGCCTGCGGACTGTTAGAAATTGCAGAGCATGTGGATGAGTGTGAAAAAAATCTTTACCGCACCTATGCAGAACTCATCCTCAAACATACCGCTGAAACCTGCTGTGACTGGAATCCCGATACAGATGGGATTGTACAGAACTGTAAGGTGGCATTTCACAATGACCGCAGGGAACAGACGGATCTGATTTATGCAGATTATTTTCTCACAGAAGCAGTGCTGCGACTGCTGGGAAAGGACTTCCTGATATGGTAATATCCAAAATACACAAATTCAGGAGATTAAAAATTATGACAAAACACGAATATTCCCAGCTTCTCATGCAGCTTTTAACCCCAACGCTTCCATTTTACTCTCCTCAAAAAGCCAGACTCTGCCCAGGCAGCTCTGCCGCAGTATACGACATGGCAGCAGCCGGAGCCGAAGGCTTTGCCAGACCACTCTGGGGCCTGGTCCCCTTCTGGGCCGGAGGAGGCAGCTGTCCTGAATTTGAGCAGCTGTATCTGTCAGGCCTTGCCGCAGGCACCGATCCTGAAAACCCGGAATATTGGGGCGGCTTTCAGGATATTGACCAGCGCTTTGTGGAAATGGCTGCCATCGCCTACGGCATACTGATGACACCTCAAAAACTGTGGGACCCTCTCTCTGCAAAGGAAAAGACAAATCTGGCAAAATGGCTGGACGGGATCAACCACTATGCCTGCCCCCCATGCAACTGGATGTTTTTCGGCGTTCTGGTAAATATTGCCCTTAAATCGGTCGGTTTTCCCTATTCAGAACAGGTCCTGTCCGACTACCTGGATTACATTGAGAGCTGCTATCTGGGAGGCGGCTGGTATCTGGACGGACAAAACGGTGAAAAAGACTATTATATTTCCTTTGCCTTCCATTATTACAGTCTGATTTACTGCCGGTTTATGAGGGAAAATGATCCTGACCGCTGTGCACTTTATGAAGAGCGGGCAAAATTATTTGCAGCAGATTTTATCAACTGGTTTGCAGAGGACGGCTCTGCCCTGGCCTACGGCCGTTCTCTGACTTACCGCTTTGCTCAGGTATCCTTTTTCTCCATGTGCGCTGCCTGTGAACTGGAAGTTGTTCCCTATGGGATAATGAAGGGGCTTATCGAACGCCATCTGCGCTTTTGGACGGAGCATCCCATTGTTGACAACAGCGGACTCTTGACCATCGGCTACGGCTATTCCAACCTGCTCATGTCTGAACAGTACAACGCTCCCGGATCTCCCTACTGGGCAATGAAGGCCTTCGCCTTCCTCTCCCTTCCGGACGAGCATCCCTTCTGGAAGACAGAAGCGGCTCCCCTTCCCGATTTTCCAACGCTGACTGCTCAGACCTATGGCGGTCTTTTAATCCAGAGGCTTCACGGCGATGTTACCGCCTATACCTGCGGACGGACGCTGCCTCATCACCATGTCCTTACGGAAGAAAAATATTCAAAATTTGCCTATTCCAGCCGTTTTGCCTTCAGCGTTCCGCGTTCCATGAGAAGTCTGGCTGAAGCCGCACCTGACAATATGCTTGCCCTCGATATCAACCATATGATCTATGTCCGCGGAATGGTTTCCAATCCCCAGCTTACAGACCATTCGGTATCCTCTGAGTGGTCTCCCTATGAAGGAATCCGGATAAAAACAGTCATCCTTCCTGACAGTACCGGTCATAAGCGGATCCATACCATTGAAAGCGACCGCTGTTTCACTGCATATGACTGCAGCTTTGCATTTCCCGATACCTATACAGTTTCTCAGGAACAGAGCTGTATTCGCGTTCAGGCTCCGGATGGACGGACATACTGCGCCGCTGCCGTTAAAGACGATCCGGCCGCCATGTGCATTAACGCATCTCCGAACACAAACCTGATGGTTCCCAAAACCATCATCCCCTGTATCTGTTATGAGATACAAAAGGGAACGCAGGTAATTGAAACGCGGTTTTGGGAAGAATAGCATCAAATGCTGCCGAAGAAAAAGTAATCAAAGAGCATCCTGCGTAAAAATGCGTGGGATGCTTTTTGTATTTGAATACTTGAGTTATAGCTAAAAGTAAGTTAAACTTAGTCATAGAATTTAGTCATAAAAGCTTTTAGAAAGGCGAAATGAAATGATTTATTAGGTATGCAAAGCGGTATTTAACATAACAAAAATAGTGCTAAATCCTCAAAATGGGACCTTGTTTTTTGGAGGAATAGCAGAAAGAACTTTATCGATGAAACTTCCTGAGTTCAGAAAACAAATAGAAACATATTCCATAGAAGAGCTGCGCTATCTGACCGCAGAACTGTACAAAGCGATCCCGAAGAAAATAAAAGAGGAAAAGGACATTGACCCCCTGGTTCTGTCTGTTCCGGAGCATTTCAAAGAAAATGGAACAGGCAAGGCCTCTTCCCCCTCTAAAGTAAAAAAAGCCCCGGATCTTGGAGCCCTGGAATCAGAGATTGAACTTTTTCTTGAAAATGCCTATGCACAGAATTATTTTGCCCCAAACCGCTTCGTTCCAAAGCATGAACGGCCCAAATGGCGTTTTAAGGTGAAAAACTATATTAAAACCCTTCGGGATCATTATACAGAAGGGGAGGAGGCTGAGACTGCGGCTCTTCTTCTGGAAAAGCTGTACCGTATGCTGTGTTACGGCTGCTGCTATTATATTTTCAGTACAACCGATCCTTTCCAGTCCATCGGAATGAGGCAGAATGAACTTCTGGATCTTGTGATCAAAAAAAGTTTTGCCTGCGGAGTCACCAGTGAACGCATCTGCAAAATGGAAGAAATTTCCACATTAAGCGGATTAAGCTATGATATGCTTTCTGGATCCCTTCTTTCTGTCCTTGCTGCAAATTTAAAGACTGCAGATATGAAGGAAACTGCGATTGCAGAGGCAAAAAAACTGAGACAGAAAATTGTCAGCATATGTTATTCCGACCGTGAACAGAAAAACAGCTTAACTACTCTGATTCTGATGATCCATTTCTCTCTGTACGAATATGAGGAGGGGATCAGGGATTTTAAGGAAAAGTATCTGGAACCGGATAAAGAGATCTTATATTACGTACTGCTAAGCCATATGTTTTTCTATGATCTTAAAAATTACTGGGTGCGGGAGTACAAAACGGCTTTGAATCAAGGAATTTCACTGAGGAAATCTCTGATGGAAATATATGAATATCTGATGGAGCATGGGGAATTTTCGGAGAGCTTTTATTTATAAAAGGAATGGAGGATACACTTATATGTGGCTGTTTTTCGCGCTGCTGTCCGCTCTCTTTGCGGCCCTTACTTCCATTTTGGCAAAACTTGGAATCGATGGAGTAAATTCAAATCTGGCAACCGCCATCCGGACCGTTGTAGTCGTAGTGATGGCCTGGGGAATGGTATTTCTTACACATGCTCAAAACGGAATTTTTTCGATTGGAAGAAAAAGCTGGATTTTTCTCATCCTGTCCGGCCTTGCCACCGGCGCCTCCTGGCTCTGCTACTACCGTGCATTACAGCTGGGAGACGCCTCAAAAGTTGTTCCTGTGGATAAACTCAGCGTTGTGATGACGCTGATCCTTGCTTTTGTCTTTCTCCATGAAGATTTTACCGCAAAGTCGCTCATAGGGTGTATTCTTATTGGAGCCGGGACGTTGGTAATGGTATTATAGGTATACTGCTGAAGCTTTTTACCTCTCCAGAAAATCTATAAGTAAAAATAAAATCAAATTGGAAAGGTGACGATTATGTTAAAGAAAACTCATATGCTGTACAACAACCTGAAATGGATTTCCAACGGTATGACAGCCAGCATAAACCGCATAAAGGATATCCTGGCGATCAGTTTTCAGCCTGTGGTAGGGGAATTAAACCAAAAATACAAAGCGTCTATCCACCCTCTATAAGATAAATAGACGCTCTGTTCATTTGTATATCATGTTTCTTCATACTCAAAAATCAGTTCTTCTGTCAAATACTCATCGCTCATACAATGTAAATCTGATACCCCTTCACGGAGTAAAGGATAAAGAGCAGAACAATAGAAAAATTTCAGAGCTTCATCGAAAGACAGATTTTTCTTTTTCGAAAATCGCTCAATGATCCGGGCATATTTTTTTGCAGCAAAATCGGATTGGCTGTCAAATCTGTTCACTCCCTTCATAATGCAGATACTCATCAAGAACCGTTTGTGTACGCAGGCACATCTGCAGGTTTAGTTTTTCATAACGCAATCGGTGAATCGCTTCCTTCTTATCAATTAAATTATCAAAGTAAAGTTCAACAGTATTAAATACTTTATCATTTGCAGCACCGCCAATCACTATATCGTAATCGGTTGCATCATTCCCCTTCTGCATTTCAGAATTTTAAGTCTCTGATAAGCTCATTCGTCAAAACTGTAGTGAGAAACAATTCCTCTTTTCCCGCGTCGCTTAAATCTTTCACACCACTTTATTGCCTGTTCATAAAGTGGTGTTGTATAAAAACCACGCCCAAAATCAAGATTCTCTCTGGAATGTACTAAATCCGGAGTTTGAACTTCCAAATATGAACCATGATATAAAATCATAATTGGATATCCATTTCTTCTATAAGATTAATAATATCGTCCACAATATATTCTTTGCTCTGGGTATGAAGCATCTCATACTCCGGTATAACATAACTGTTTAAAATATCGCTCTTTTCTGTCAAAGCTCAATACCATTTTTTCAGACTCATTGCAATATTTTCAATGCAGAAAACAGCAAATTCCAGTTCATCGGTATTTTTTATTTTTATATCATTCAACATCGTCAGCTCCCCTCCGTCATTCATATTTTTGATCTCAGCATCTTGAGGTTAAAGTAAATACTTCTGTATACTTTTAATTTCCATGGAACAAGTATATGACAACCTTCTGCTTTTGGCTATCTCCCCAATGCATAAAATACCACAGCTTGTAATATGATGGTAAAAACGTTCTCAGGGTGAAATACCATGAAGGAATATATTGAAGAACGGGCCATTGCTATTGCGAATTACATTATCGACCACAACGCTACCGTGCGCCAGACAGCCAGACGGTTTGGAATTTCCAAGTCTACGGTACATAAGGATGTCACCGATCGTTTGGAACACATCAACCCATCCCTCGCCGCCCAGGCCAGAGTAGTGCTGGACATCAACAAATCCGAACGGCATATCCGGGGCGGACTGGCCACAAAGGAAAAATACCAGCATCGGCTGGCAATCTGCAGTAAAGAGAACAGCTAAACAAATACTTATGTGTACTACATACATCACAAAAACCGGCAGACCCTCACAATCTGCCGGTTTTTATATCAATTATTCTAATTTCAAAGCTTAGTTGGTTCCAATCGACATTGTCTCAGGCAATGTGCTTCCGCCATCAATAACAATCTGAGAACCTGTCAGATAGCTGGATTCGTCGCTTCCCAGAAATGCGAAGAGTTCTCCTACCTCGATTGGTTTTGCAAGGCGCTTCATGGGAACGCCGACTGCGATATCTGCGATTGCTGCCTCCGGATTTTCAGGATTAGATTCCAGAGCCATCTTTTCAACCATAGGTGTGCGCGCATAGCCAAGCTGTGAACAGTTTACACGGATGTTGCGGTTTGCATACTCAACAGCCAGACATTTGGTCAGGCCAACCAGAGCAGCCTTTGTCATAGCATACGCTGCCTCACCTGCGTCTGCTACAATATCTCCGGTTACAGAGGAAGCGATCACAATATTGCCTCCGCCCTGCTTTAACATATATGGGATTACTGCCTTACAGGTGTTCCATACACCTTTGATATTTACATCGATATGGAAATCTCTGGTCGCATCATCCATCTCCTCAAAAGGAGCCAGACGGCATACACCTGCGTTGCAGCAGGCTACATTGATCTCTCCAAAAGCCTCAATGCCCTTTGCCGCAGCTGCATCCATCTGTGCGCGGTCCGCTACGTTGGCAACTACGGTGATGATCTCTGAATTGTATTCCTTGCGCAGTTTTTCAGCTGTTTCTTCTACAGCAGGAGAAAGATCTACCATGATCAGCTTTGCTCCGTATTTTGCATACGCAGTAGAAATTCCTTCTCCAAGTCCGGCAGCAGCTCCGGTAATCAGTGCAACTTTTCCATCCAGTTTAGCCATTTTATCTTCTCCTTTACTTCATTCATTTATTTTCAGACGTTTCGTTTCGTCCGGATTAACTGTTTTACAAACTTAAAATTGCTGTATCCCATCCGGTGTTTCAATCTCAACCGGATGTTTCTTCCAGTTTACCAGAAGCATCCACAGCCAGATCACTACACCGATGCCCAAATATACTCCAAAGCAGATCCAGGAATCAATTCCCTGTCCCAATGTACAGAAAAATGCGATTGCAACCGCAATGAGCATTGCAAATATACGAAATGCATCACCGCCCTTAACGGTATTCGCACTCTTCCACTCAGGATGCTTGTGATGAATGCACACAGCTGAAATCATTGTTAAAGCATACGCACAGGCGCAGCCAAAGCTCATCAAATTGAAAAATGCACTCATAAAATCGGAAGAGTTTTGAAGTACAATAAAGATCAAAGATAATACCAGCAGAAAAATGTTAGGAAGCATCGGCTGCTGATTTTTATTTACCTTGGCAAATACTTTTGGAAGAAAATTCTTATTTGCCATGGAATACAGCATACGTACGGTAGACATCCAGAATCCCAACAAAGATGCTCCCATACCCAGAAGACAGGAAAGAATACCTACAATAATCGGCCAGAAGGTCCATCCCAATACATTCTGCATGGTCGCAATAGTCAGGAAACCGTCCTGTGCGAAATTGGCATGAATGTCCTTCAGACCATCCAGACCTGCTACACAGAAATAATAAAATACATAAATACAGCCGCAGGTAAGAATGGAACCGCAGATTGCTTTTTTAGAATTTTTAATAGGGAAATCTCCTTCTTCTACCATCTGAGGAACGGTTTCAAATCCAAAATACGGTGTGATCAAAAGGGCCATTCCAATGATCCAGCCCGGTATACCGTTCACGGATTCCAACGTTGTAGTGAAAATATTTCCAAAGTTTTCCAGATGCCAATGACCGGAAAACAGAAGAATAAATCCAGTCAAAATGGTTACTGTGATATTACAAAACAGCATACCTGCCTGAGCCTTTACCAGAAACTGCACATTCTGGATACTCATTAAAAAATACAGAACCAAGAGTACAGCTGCACATCCCACCATGGGCCAGGTGCCAAGGTTTAAATCCAACGTTTTGTTGACCCAGGTCATAATTGCCATAACCACTGCCGGAGGAACGGAAATCCACGCTGCCATAATAAGCCAGGAAGCAAGGAAACCAACGTGTTTATTGATTCCTACGGTATTGTAGATCAGCTCACCTCCTGAGGTATGGAACAAGGATGCCAGCTCACTGTATACCAGAGCTACCGGAAGGATCGCCACTGTCATCAGGGCGAATGCCAGAAACGTACCGCTGCCACAATAACCATAAAATACAGAATCCCAATAGTTTACAAATGTGAAAATAGATCCTGTCGCAACCGTATAAACAAAAATCAATTTCAGACTCTTATTCAAACCATTGCTTTTATTTTGTTTGTCCTCCATGTAAAACACAACCCCTTTACTTTGCAATTTTTCAGCATACAAAAAAGCCCAAAATCCCCCTATAATTAAAAGAGAAAATCTGGACTTCGATGTCGCTGTTCGCTGATATGCGCCGTTGTATATCAGTTATGTTTTTTAAAGAGATATCGCTTTAATTGTTTCCAATCATACCACTTTGCTCAAAGTTTGTCAAGTAATTAACATTTTTTATCCTGCACGTTATAAGCCATTAACAAAATCCGGGCAATTTCTGCCATGGTCTGCTCCTTATCCATAGCCTGACGGCGAATATGGGAATATGCCTCATTTTCAGAAAGCTTCCTGTGCTCCATTAAAAGCCCCTTCGCCTTTTCAATGTATTTTCTGTCCTCCAGCGCTTTTTTTGTTTTCTCACATTCCCTTTCTGCCTTCATAATATGATTTTCCTGACAAAGAGCTACCTCCACCGCTCCCAAAAGCGCTGATTCCTCCACCGGCTTCACAAGATATCCCATAATATCCTCCTGTGCTGCCTGATGCAGCAACGCTTTATTGCGGCAGGAAGTAAGCACAATGATAAAACCTGCCAGCTTCTCCCTGCGGATCACTCGAATTGCCTCAAGCCCAGTCATAACAGGCATACTCAAATCCATAATCACAAAATCCGGATGTTCCCTGCAGCATACCATAACTGCTTCCAGCCCGTCTGATGCCTCTCCCACGACCTGATACCCATTATTCTGAAGAAATTCCACTGCCTTTTTACAGGTCTTACTATCATCATCTGCAACCACAACCCGATACATAAGTCCCCCCTTAATCCAATACTCCAAACTGAAAACTGGAAATTTTTGTCTATTTATTAACAATTTTCACTATGTGAAATCATTGTATCATGGGGGGAATAAAATTGCAACTTAAGGCAGCCGGCATCACTGCATAAAGCCTGCAGCAGCCTGGTTCAGACGAATCAAACGCCTCTGGATCCGTTCATCTTTAATAGTTGATCCCCGACACCGCCAGTTTCCCGTCTCTCATCCCAAATACAATATTGGGCCCGCCGTTTTCTCCAGCAAGGACAAAACCTGCCATACTTGGGGAGAGTGCCGTCTCATCTGCCTGAGCAATGGAATCCATCCATTCCTGGGTGAAAATCTTCTCTTCTCCCAAAGCAGTCATTTCCTCTTTGCTTTCAACGGATACTCCGTCGTCTGCAAAACCGATATATACCGGAAATGCGGTCATATCTGCCAGCTTCTTTAGATCCTTTGCTGCCACAGCTTCCTTCACAGAACAGGCAAAATCCTCTGCATCGGCCGGATCTACGGCGAAGTTGTCATCTGCCGCGTGAGAAGCCTGTACTTCCGTTTCCTTTTTCTCAGCTTCAGGAGCTTTCTCTGTTTCTTCTGTATGTGCTGTCGTTCCTTCCGTCCTGGCTGTTTCTGATACAGCGATTGTCTCCTGTACGCTCTTTGTTTCTTCCTTTGCTCCGCATCCAACAGCCAGTGCCATTACAGCTCCTGCGATCAATAATACATTCCATCTCTTCCTCATATTTCAATTCTCCTTCCCAGTTTATTTTACAATTTTCCTTTGTTTTGCAAATTTCAGATTATCTTTAATCATCTGATCTATCCTATAGATATTTTTATTTCACAAAAGTTTCAGGGTTTTAAACATTTTTCTTGATTTTTTTCAAAAATGCCCGTACATTTCAGGCAGCTCAGCCTCACTGATCTTATGTGCCAAGGGAAATCCTCTGGGATAGCTTTTAATGGTGCTGTTCAGCCTTCTATACGGAATGATTTCCCTGAATATTTCATACTACGGAAAAATGATCACATATCTGGGAATGACTATGCCTATAGCTGTGTTCTCTCTGATCATATGGATGAAAAACCCATTTAATGGAAATCGTTTGGAAGTTGAAATCTACCCTATTAAACACCATGATATTGTACGTATCTCCGTTTTGACCGCAGCTGTAATCCCCCGTTTTCCGGCTGCATCGGCACACGCTAAAAAGCTGTCCCCCTAAAGGAACAGCTTCCAGACTGCAATCAATATAGAAAATACTGCGATCCCCCGTTTTAAAACGCCCTGATTTATGCGCACTGCGTTTTTGCTCCCCAGATACACGCCAATACCATGGCTTGCCAGAGCGGCAGCCAACACAGGCAGAAGCGCCGGGACATCGCACTGGCTCATGTAGCCGATACAGGCCGGAATCCCGATAAAAATAGAGTTAAACAAGGCAATTCCTACTGCCACACGAACGCCGGTACCGAATACTACTAAAAGCGGCATCACCAATATTGGGCCGCCTGCTCCAGACAAAGCACAGATCAAACCCGTAACAAACCCCAGAAGCAGGGTAGGGACAAGATGCTCCTCCAGCCGAAAGCCCTTCTCCTTTGCCCCGGCGGTCCCAGCAGCCGCCTTTTTCTCTGTCTCAGCAGCTTTCCCGTCCTTTCTCAGCAGAATGGAAATACCGGACAAAAGAACCACCACATACAGAAGGATCTTAACCTGCTCTTCCGGAATGATCAGGTTCAGCTTTACGCCCAGAACCGCACCTGCCAGGCTTCCTGCACTTAAGTGCAGGCCAAAGGGCACGTCCAGATTTCCTGCCTTTTTATAATTGAAAGATCCCAGCACGCCCGACAGGATAAAGGCCGCAAAGCTCAGTGCAAGTCCTTGAGTGACGCTCATCTGCAGAAGGCCTGTATACACGATTGGAAGGAGAAATCCTGCCACTCCGGTAAGGCCTACCAGGCCGCCGACTCCAAAATTGGATAATATAACTGTCAACCAGAAACTCATACTCCTGCCGCCTCCATGTAAGCCCGTGCATCATAAAGAATCCGTTCTTCATCCAAGGTAAGTACCCGGCGGTCCTTCATAATCACTTTTCCATCTACGATCATATCTGCCACGTCTCCGCCTTCCACACACTCCATCAGCGTATGGATGGCATTTCCCGTAGGGATCAGGTGAGGCGTGTTCCTATCAATACTGATCAAATCGGCTCTGTATCCTGTTTCCAGCCGTCCCAGTCTGCCGCTTTCTCCCATAGCTGCTGCTCCGCCTTCCATTACCATGGATAAAATCGTTTCTGCAGGCATTACCTTCGGATTGCGGTTTGGTACTCCATGATAAATATTCATCACGGACCGGAAGATACGCATTTCACTCCAAAGGCTTAAGCCGCTGTGGGCAGCTCCGTCTGTTCCCATTCCTACCGAAAGCCCTCTTGTCAACAGATCGGGTGTGTCCGGCACTGCTTTTCCGCAGTTGCTGAAGGGACAATGGCACAGCTTTACGCCGTATTTCTTTATAAGCTCCTTTTCATGTTCCGAAAGGATCAGGCTGTGTGCTCCCAGAAAATGCTCCCCCAATGCTCCCATCTTCTCCATATATTCATATGGAAGCATTCCTTCCCGTTCCATGATCCCATTGATCTCGCCGGGATACTCGTTCATATGAGCCTGCAGGCCGGTATGGCGCTCTTTCGCTCTGGCAGAAGCCAGCTCTACCAGTTCATCAGAACAGGAATTTAAGGCACGGAGAGAATAGTATACCTTTAAATTGCCCGTTCCGTGAAACTCATCATACAGGCGGTCTGTGGCCTCTATCGCTTCCCTTGCAGTTGTAGCAATGGACTCCGGCAGTCCCTCCTCGTCCATGGTGGATACACTGAGAACGCCTCTTAATCCGCTCTGCGCATATACCCTTGCAGCCGCATCCATATAGTAGCTGCCTGCATCAATAAATCCAGCCGTTCCGCCATGGATCATTTCCAAAGCCGCCACTTCGGCAGAAAGCTTCATTTTCTCAGGAGTCAAAGTGCTTTCAAAAGGAAGCATGATCCTGGTCCAGATAATAGGCTTTGCATCCAGCACCAGCCCCTTTAAAAGCTGCTGTCCTGTATGCATATGGCTGTCAATAAGACCCGGCATAAAGAGTTTTCCCTTTCCATTTAGGGTTTCCGAAGCCTGATATTTTGCAGAAAGTTCCTTTCCTGTTTCCAGAATATTTCCATCCTTAATGGCAATATCCACAGATTTTTCCAAATGATCTGCCCGTATCAACAAATCGGTATCCGTAATCAACAGATCACACAATTCCATGTTCATTTCCTCCTTAAATCGCGCCTGACAGGGTCAAAAGAAGCTGATCCCAGATACAGGAGCCTAAAAATGTTCCGGTCATAACGAAGATACCCACAATCAGTATCTTCCATCCCTGGCTTACAAAGGTTTTTAACTGATCGCTGATGGCCAGTCCGGCAAATGCTCCTACCATGGTAAAAGGAGCAGTAAAGTTAATGGTATTTGCAGCCTGGATCACAAAGCTCCGGAAGGGAGACAAAGGGCAGGCCGCTAACAGTCCGATAATGGAGCAGTATGCAACGATGGGAAGTTTTAAGGGAAGCAGTTTCGTGCAGGCCACTGCGATCATGGAGATCACAACCAGCACAGCCAGACCCGGAAGGGAATCCATAAAGGGAACGCCGTAGCCAATCCTGTTTGCAAGCCCTGTTCCGCAGGCTCCCAGAATAAAAAGTACCAGCCATTCTATGTATCTCATTTCTGATTACCTCCTTTGTTCTTTCCATGATGCCCCAGACGGGGTTCCAAAAAGGTATAAAACTTATCTGTCATGGGGATTGCAATAAACATGGTAATATAAATACCAGTGATTCCCGCAATGGTTTCCCCCACACTTGCCATTGTGGAAATGGTTTCAGCCATTTCAGGATAAATGGCGCACAGGCTGGCGCTGGAGCTTGCCATCATGATACCTGCTCCTACACCGGAGGCAAGTCCCATAGCCTGGGGATGGAAGATACCGGTCATGCCGATCAGGGAAGCCATCAGCCCAAAGTAAATGGTTCCTACCATACCGCCCACGATGTAAATGGAAAGAGAACCACGGGCCTCGGAAGAATCCGGTCCGTAAATATTGTTTATCAAAGCCATATGGTATTCACGGTTTATAGAGTGACAGGCGCCTACCGCTTCACGCTTCATGCCTAAGAGCACGGCAACGGGAACTGCCAGGATCGGGCCAAGAAGATTTCCAAAACCATGAAGAAGCAGAACGGGACCGGATTCGATAATCGTGTCGATATTGGCTCCTGCCGTGATGCCAAGTTTTGCGATAAAGGGACAGATACCTACTACAACCAGCTTGGAAGCTGCCTTTACATGACGGCTGTCAACTAATTTCAACACCTGCGGACCGCAGGCCACACCCAGAATAATGGCATAAAAAATAGGAAACAGAATGAACATCCCCTTACCTACAGGGATCTTGACCTGGCCGATATTATCCGCAATCAGGATAAATACAAATGCCAGCGCAAAAATCTTCCATTCCAGCTTAAAGCGCTCCGCCAGAGAGCTGTACACATACGTTTCTTTTTTCCTGCTCATAAAATCCTCCTCTCGTACCTTCTCCATTCAGTCCGTACGTTCGTTTCTTTCTGTGTGGTATTTTAAACAATTTCATGCAGCAAAAAAAGGACAAATGAGCACTTTTGACGATTTATCTGGAATATTTCAAAAAAATATGATATTCTTAACAGACAATCTGTTAAAAAACAATTCAATTTCATCTGTTTTCAGGAGGAAATGTTATGACTCTGAAAGAACTGGAAGAACGATACCCGGCTCTGAAAGAATATACAAAGCAGATGCCCCCGGATATCCGATCCCGCTGCACCGTACGGACTCATGCGGCAGGTTCCATTATCCATCAAAAGGATATCGAACTGACCTGCTTCGGGATCATTGTAAGCGGCGAAACCAGGGTAATCAATGAATTTGAAAATGGAAATGTCTATATGATCGAGCGCAACAAGGCCGTTGATTTTATCGGAGAAGTGACCATACTGGCAGGAATGTTAAAAACCTCTGTTACCATCGAAGCCGTAACTTCTGTCACAGCGGCTTATATCAGCCGCCAGGATGCAGAGCGGTGGCTGAAAGAGGATATGAATATCCTGTCCCTGGTCGGCAGGCGGATTGCCTATAAGCTCTACCGCTCCTCCTATTCCAAGGGAACCCGTCTTTTCTATCCCCCTTCCTATATGCTGCTCGATTATCTGGTGAAATATGGAAACCATGTGGGGTTTGGAGGACCTGCGTCGCCTCCATTTATTATAATCAGCAAAACAAGGCAGCTCCTTCAGGAAGAGCTGGGTATCAATGTAAAAACCTTAAACCGCACCATCCGCCAGCTGAAGGATGAAGGATTTTTAGGTGTGGAAAAAGGGAAGATCACCTTTGACCTGGAACAAAGAAAAAAAGCGGTCTCCTGGCTGGAGGCCGCCCGCTGGAAATAACAGGGAAATCATAAAAATCCGCCCCTGTTCTCAGCCCTTATATCCTTTTTCTCCGTATTTTTCACGCCATACCTGACGGATCTCATCCATCAGCCTCATCAGGGCCACGCTGTCCTTGGGGCTGTGGATGCGGCTTTTCGTCTCTCCTGCAGCAGCGAGACGGGAGGTTTCCCGGATTTCATATTCAAACCCATTGATCTCCACCGGAAATTCCATTTCACAGGCTTCGCCATCCAAAGGACGCACCGTCATGCTCACAGCATGCTGAAAATCGGGCAGGAAAATGCTCCCCTTTGTTCCTCTGATCACCGCAGTCCGCTCCATCACCCGGTCTGTCGCCTGGACAGAATGAACCGTGATATTTCCCGGATAATGAAGGGTCAGGCTGCTGTAATCATCCGTTCCAAATTCATTCATTTCCATCTCTGTCTCAAACCGCTCCGGATCCATCCCAAGGACCATCTGAATAAAACCCAGATTATAAATCCCTATATCCATCAGCGCTCCTCCGCCCAGCTCCGGCATAAGCTTTCTGGTTCTGCGGATTCCCGAAGCCTCAAAGCCGTACTGGCACTCCACAGACTGGATCTCGCCTATGGCTCCTTCCGCTAAAAGTGCCTTCAGATTCTTATATAACGGCAGGAAGCGGATCCAGAGCGCCTCCATGAGAAATAACCCCTTCTCCTCTGCCAGACGGTACAGCTCCTCTGAGTCCTCCGCCCTGGTAGTAAGCGGTTTTTCACACAACACATGCTTTCCTGCCTCAAGGCATCTCTTACAGTCCTCAAAATGCAGCCTGTTGGGCGTAGCCACATAAACTGCCTCCACCTGACTGTCTGCCAGAAGCTCCTCATAGGAAGCATAGTATGCAGGGATGCCGTATCTTTCAGCAAATTCCTTCCCACGCTCCGGACTTCTGGAACCTACAGCCGCGATCTGCTCTTCCGGTTCCATTTTCCCTACCGTTTCCGCAAACTTTCCCGCAATATTCCCAGTTGCCAAAATCCCCCATTTCATAGGCATATCCTCCTGTCATTTCAAAATTTTCTTTTCTGTCCCCATTATAATAATCACACCGCGGCCTGTCAATTTTCTTTGAGTTTCCGCACGTTACAGTGCGCTCTGGCATCTGGTGTTCCGGATGACTTTGAAGGCCATTAGAAAACCTTAGAGGATTAAATTTTTCGTTAAAAGCCATATCAAACCTGTCTGAGCGCAGCGAGTTTTTTATATGGCTTTTGTTTTTAGAAAAATTTCAGACTCCTAGGTTTTCTTATGGCCGGAAACCGGAGTCCTGAACACCAGACGCCAGAGTGCGGTGTAACGTGCGGAAACTCAAAGTCAATTTTCCTCTTGTTTCCCTTCCCGAAAACAGTTATAATTCTCTTTACTGCCCACGTTCGGGCTAAAAGGAGGTTTTTTACAAATGACATTTTACCAGGAATTACAGCTGAATTCCGCCGGTTCCAAAGCCCTGATCCGCATCACTCAGGACAAAAAGGAACGGATGCGCCACATTCTCATCTACAACTTCAAGGTCTATCTGGTTGTCGCTTTCTGCTTTGCAGCCGTCACGCTGTTCAGTATGGTATTTGGAAATGAAAACAGTATCGCCGGAGTCGCTGTTTTGCTGGCTCTTTTAGTGCTGCGCCAGGCCGATTTTGGAATCCATACCTCTCACGGGCTTTTATGTATTGCCGGCATCTTTGGCATTCTCATGACCGGCCCCAGACTGTCCAATATGGTATCTCCCTTTGCCGCCTTTTTTATCAATCTGATCTGCATCCTGCTTTTAATGCTTTTAGGCTGCCACAATGTAATCATGTCCAACCATTCTACCTTTGTGCTGTCCTATCTGATTCTTCAGGGCTATGATGTAAGCGGCCATTCTTGGATGATGCGTACGGCTGGGCTTTTTGTGGGTATGCTTTTATGTATGGCAGTATTTTACAAAAATCAGAAACACCGGCTTCACAAGAGAGAATTTAAGGATCTGTTCCACGAATTTGATCCCCGCTCCCTGAGAAATCGGTGGTATATCAAGCTGACCTTATGTGTATCTACGGTACTTTTAATTGCATCCCTTCTCGGTATCCCACGGGCCATGTGGGCCGGAATTGCCTGTATGTCCGTGTGCCTTCCCTTCCAGAAGGATCTTGTAAAACGGGCTCACATACGCTGGATCTACAACATCCTGGGATGCATGATCTTTCTTGTAATCTATGCCGTTCTGCCCAAAGAACTCCATCCCATGATCGGACTTTTAGGCGGCATCGGAGTGGGATACTCTGCCGGATACCCCTGGCAGACGGTATTTAATACCTTCGGCGCCCTCTCCATTGCCTCCGGACTTTTCGGTGCAGCCGGCGCTGTGATCCTGCGCATTGCAACCAATGCAGGCGCTGCCTTCTATACAGCTCTGATGGGCAGTCTCATTGACAGGGCTTCCGACCGGCTTTTCTGCAGGGAATAGAATATGGAAAATCAAAAAACAGCCCAAGGGCCGCCGCCATTTTCAGGCAGCACACCCTGAGCTGTTTTTCATTTTAAAATATTACTTAAGCTCCGGCCAATACTCCTTATTTGCCACAATAAGCTCATCCAGGATCTGCTTTGCCACACCGGCGCTTGGCACGGTCTTGGACAGAGTAAGAGCCTGCCACAGCTTTAAGTAGCTCTTCTCTACATAAGCCTCTACCACAAGCTTCTCAACTGCCAGCTGCTCCTGCATCATCCCGCGCTCAAAGGTGGGGATCTCGCCCTGGCACATAGCCTCAGGACCGTTACTTCCTACTACACAGGGAACCTCTACCATGGCGTCGGAGTCAAAGTTGCTGATCGCGCCCTTGTTCTCCACGATGCACAGCATGATCTCATGGGTGTTGTAGGCGATAGCCTTTGCCAGAGACACGATAAAGGAAGCGTGATTGTCCACGGTAAACTCGCCGCCGGTGGCCGTACCCTTGCGGATGATCTCTCTGGCTGCGCCGAATACCTCTTTCTCACGGCCTTCGATCACCTCGTCGGCGCGGGTGTGGTTTGGGTCGGAATGTTCTACCACATAGTCGGGATAAAGATAATATTTCAGATAAGTATTTGGTAAAAACTGGGGATCCAGTGCCAGAAGGTCCTTTGCCTTTCTGTGGGTTGCCTGCCAGCTCTCATCCATGTGCTGAGTCTCAATGGCCTTCTGAGTAAGGTAACCGTTTTCAGACACATACTCTAAGAGCTTTGGCATATAATCCTCGCCTGTGGTCTTATCCTTTACGCTGGTCCACCAGCCGAAATGGTTCAGGCCGAAATAGCGCACATCCAGATCATCATACTCTTTTCCCACAATGTAGGCCATTCTTCTTCTGGTTCCTACGGGCATATCGCAGATATTGATGACTCTTGCATCGGGACGCAGTACCCGGCAGGCCTCTGCCACGATAGCGGCCGGATTGGAGTAGTTTAACATCCAGCACTCAGGAGAATATTTTACCATATAGTCAATGATCTCCAGCATACCGGTGATGCTTCTCATACCGTAGGCAATACCGCCCGGTCCGCAGGTTTCCTGACCAACCACACCATACTTTAAGGGGATTCTCTCATCTAACTGGCGCATGGCGTATTTTCCCACACGGATATGTGCCATACAGAAATCCTTTCCTGTAAATGCTTCCGCAGGATCTGTGGTGTAGGAGAAATGAATGTGGGGTGCTTCCTCCTTCATCAGTATCTCCAGCGCTTCCCCGATGACAGCCTGACGCTCCCCGTCATTGTCGTAAAGGGTAACGGAATTTAACGGAAAATCCTCCTGGTGCTCCAGCATCATTTTCACGATTCCCGGTGTATAGGTGCTTCCGCCGCCTGCGATTACTACATCAAATGCTTTCTTTGCCATATCTGCATACTCCCTTTCTAAACTTTACTGATCCAGGCCCAGTTCCCTATCCACTGCCTGTCTCACCTGGTTAATGTGGAGACCGTAAATTACCTGTACGTTTTCTCCCTTTTTCATCACTCCGGCAGCTCCTGTCTTCTGCTTTAAAACATCATCCTGTACCAGAGTATTATCCTTTACAATCAGACGCAGACGGGTAAAGCAGTTGTCTACCTTTACGATATTGCCTGCTCCGCCCAGGGCTTCCACGATCAGAGCTGCGTTGATTTCTTCGCCCTTTGCGTTCTTTTTGCCTTCCTGCTTCTCCTTGTACTCAGCCTTGGTATGAAGCTTCATTTCCATGCCCTCAGACTCACGTCCCAGAGTTTTTAAGTTGAACTTGGCGATCATAAAACGGAACAGCAGGTAGTAAACTACAAATTCGCCTACACCGATCAGCAGGTACGTCGGCCATGCTGTCTTTTCAATCCCCAACGGCAGGTTGTAAAGGACAAAGTCAATAAAACCATTCGGTCCGATGGCACGGCAGTTCAGCAGGTTAAATACAACCATACCCAAACCGCTTAATACAGCGTGCGCTACAAACAGGATAGGCGCTGTAAACAGGAAAGAGAACTCGATGGGCTCTGTTACGCCTGCGATAAAGGAGGTAAATGCCGCCGGGATCAGGATTGCCTTGATCTTTGTACGGTTCTCCGGTCTTGCAGTATGGTACATAGCCAGACATGCGCCCACCAGACCGAACATCTTGGAAAGTCCTCTTGCATCCCATACAACAGAAGCGGATAACATCGCTACGTTCGGATCTGCCATTTCTGCATAGTAAATGTTGCGGCAGCCCTCAAATACCTGTCCTGCCACCTCAGCAGTACCGCCAAGATTGGTGTACAGGAACGGAGTGTATACCAGATGGTGAAGTCCTGTGGGGATCAGCAGACGCTCTAATGCTCCATAAAGGAAGATTCCGAAGTTTCCAGCCTGGTTGATGAAATATCCCAGCTGGTCAATACCGGACTGAACCACCGGCCATACATAAGTCAGCACTACTGCCAACAGGATAACCACAGGAATCAGAACGATAAATACGAAACGTGTTCCGCCGTAAATCTGGAACGCATTGTTAAATTCTGTATCAATAAAACGGTTGTGTACATACGCGGTCACGCAGCCCAGGATCATTCCCAGGAATACGCCCATATCCAGAATCTGGATTCCCAGAACCATCGCCTGTCCGGTTCCTCTTAAGGCTGCCGGATCAGCTAAAATACCGCGAAGATCCATAAATTTGTTCATGGCATTGATAAATACCAGAAATGCCAGCATGGCAGTAAATCCGGCTTCCGCCTTTTTCTTCTTTGCCAGTCCAACTGCGATTCCTGCACAGAAGATCAGTCCCAGGTTATTTAAAATAGCCACCAGAGCGCCGGATAAGATGGTTCCGAAGCCCTTTGTTACCGGATTATCCAGGAATGGAAGGATCTCGATCAGTCTTGCGTTTGTAAATACATTTCCCACTGCAATGAGAAGACCGGCGATCGGAAGGATCAGCACCGGCATGAACATAGCTTTAGAAAATGCCTGCATTGTGCTCATAACTTTTTCTTTCATTTCATACCTCTCCGTTTTTCTAACTTTAACCCCGCGTGGTCGATGATTGGATTATACGCAGACAACGGGCAAAAGTACATAGATTTCAGACAAAAGAAAACGTGTTACCCGGATGTGTAACACGTTTTCTTATCCCAGAGAAACCTGGTAATATTCATAAACCAAAAGCTCGATCATGGTCATTATCTTAGAAAAAAACAGGGTCGGCTTCATGTTTCTGTCATCTAAAGGATTGTCATCCGGCACCTCTATAATACAGCCGCAGTGCTCCTTTAAGGGGCTTGCCCCGTCATTGGTAAAGCCCACGGTAAACACTGTGTTCTCCTCTGCCATTTTCACACGGTTGAGCACATAGGGAGAACGGCCCGATCTGGAAAAAACGATAAAAACGCCGATATCCTCCAGATTATTCTCAAAGACTCCAATGGAATCAGCCCCATCAGAAAAAATGCACTTGATTCCCAATACCAGCAGCTTTTTTGCCAGATATTCTGCCATCATGGATGAAAATCCCATGCCATAGATAAAAACCACCTGATCTGTCTGGTAGATCTTTTCTGCAGCCAGACGGAGGCTGCGGTAATTTTCCATGGAAACAGCTCCCTCTCCTGCAAAATGGCTGATAAAGCCCTCGTTCAGCTCATAGCTCTGGCTTCCTTCTCCCACAGCCCCCAAAAGCTTATAATACATCTCAATAAAACCGTTATAGCCCAGCTTTCTGGAAAGACGCATCACCGTAGAAGTAGAAGTAAAATTAGCCTTTGCAACTCCCCGGACCCCCAGCTTCAAAGCCTCATCAAGATGAAGCAGCAGATATTCCAGCACCGCCTGCTCTGTATCCGTCAAAGACACACCGCAGGTCAGCTTATTCAGATCCAGATTCATAAATTTCTCCTCCCTGCTCGGGCAGCTTCTGCAGATATCCAACTGCCACGATCCGGTCGATCAGGTCAATATACCTGCCATCCCGGTAGCTGTACCAGATCTGCTCACAAACCTGACGGAATGCTTCATATTCACTGTCTGTCAGCTGAGTGATCACAGCATTTTTCTGTAAAAGCGCTTCTCTCACAGCCGCCTCTTCCTCAGCCCACAGCTTCCTCTGATATTCGCAGGATTCCTCCGCCGTCTTATCCAGAATCAGCAAATCTCCTTCGGACAGCTTTTCCCGGCTTTCCAGGCTCATCACCAGCACATCTGCAGACCGTGTGTGATTGTCCTCTGTAAAATAAGGCGCCACCTCATAAAATGCCTGAGCATAATAATTTACAATGGAATTTTCCGCCGCGTCTGCCTCCTTTGACTGCAGCGTCCGGTACAGTTCGGAATAATCCGCAGTTACCGGCCTTGCCCCCAGTGCTCTTGCCATAGAAAGCGCTGTTTCCGACTGCTGAACCCGTACGGCAAGTCCCTCAAGATCTCCAGGACTGTGTATTTCCCCCCTGGAACTGTAAAAGCAGCGGCTTCCTCCGTCATAGTAGGTCAATCCGTACATTCCAAGCTCTGCCATCTGCGCTCCTTTAAGCAGTTCTTCACCGATCGGGCCATTATGAACCGCCCAGAAATGTTCCGGATCCTCATAAATATACGGCATTCCCAGTACATTAAATTCCTCAACAAAATTTCCCAAAGCCGAAACATCTACCTTTACGATATCTGTTCCTCCGTACTGAAGCTGCTCTAAACAGGCGTGCCCGTCCCCCATATCCGCATTATTCAATACTTCTATTTTTACCCGTCCCTCCGTCCGCTCCTCTACCTGCTCCGAAAACCATTCCACCGCTTTTGTTGTAATGCTTTCATCTGGAAGATTATTCTTTAAAAGAAGCGTTATCGGAGGCTCCTCCATCCGACCGTCAAAGCCATCAGAAGCAGAACCGCAGGATGTCGCCATCAAACAAAGTACAGCGGCAGCAGTCAGAAAAAACAGCCGTTTTTTTCTATTCACCATGATTTTTTCCTTTTGTTTATCTTATCGCAGCAGCCATCATTTATTTATCAAAGCAGCCAAGAACCGTCTCTAAAAGCAGCCCATTGGCAGTATCATTGATCCGCCGCTCCTCCTCTGCCTCCGGCTCCTCTGCGCCTTCCGGGTTTTCACCGCATATATCTGCTCCGATCAGTGTGCGTCCTTTAAGAAAAGTCCTGATAAAATCCGCCGTTTCCGCTATGCCTGCCTGTCCCTGATCCCAGTTGGTGCGGGCAAAATCAGGCGAAAGGACATCCTTATCAATGGAGAGATACACAGGAACCTCAGTATCCTCCAATCGCCGGATATCTCCGGCGCATCCAGAATCCCCAAAGCATCTGGCATATTTTAAAGCTCCGGCTCCCCCCTTCTCCTTAAGTGCCTCCTCCGGAATCCATACCACCTTTTTCCACAGTTCTTCCGGAAGCTCATTTTCCGCTTCTTTCACTGCCTCACAGGGTGGGCCTGCCAGAAAAACCCGGTTCAGATAAGGATTCTCCTCCAAAGAGGCCCGAATCCATCCCCCGCAGGAGAGAATATCTCCAAACATGGGCTGCTGCAGATCTGTGTGATGATCCAGTACCAGAAGATCGAAGGGTTCCTTCGCCTGATCCAGCCACAGCTTTGTGACATAATGATAATTGCCGGAATCCAGAAAATGGATCCCCTCCGCTCCAAGAGGCTCCATCCTTTCCTTAAGCTCCCTTTCCCCCTCTTCGTCGCAGTAGCAGTTGGTGCCGGGAATTGTTCGGCAGTCCAGCCATATTCTGTTTTCCTGCGGAACCGTTTCATAAAAGTTCTCTGTTTCGTAGATCCCGCTGAAATTCATCAGAACTACCTGTTTTTTTATCATCTGTTCTGGCTCCTTTTTACAGTGCTGTTCCCTTCTTCGGAATATAAAACCGGCCCATATCCATGCCCTCCAGTTTAAGCAGTGCTTCCTTTGTCCGAATCCCGCCTCCAAATCCGGTTAGATTTCCTCCCGTTCCTACAACCCGGTGACAGGGAATGATGATGCCTATGGGATTATGTCCTACCGCTCCTCCCACTGCCTGGGCAGACATCCGCAAAATGCCTTTTCGGTCTGCCACTTGCTTTGCAATCTGGCCATAAGTTATTATACAGCCATAGGGGATTTTTAACAGCTCCTCCCAGACCATCTTTCTGAATTCACTTCCTTCCGGCGCCAGAGCCGGGGTAAAGTCCGGCCTTTTTCCTGAAAAGTAAATATCCAGCCATTCCCTTGTTTCTCTCAGAATCCGGGGGATTTTGTCCGCAGCAGGAATACATACCTCACACTCTTTCGTCAGCCGCTCTACATCTTCGGGATACCGCTCTTGTGGAAAGGAAAGCGCCGTCAAAGCATCCTCTGAAGCTGTAAGAGTCAAAGCACCTACAGGGGACTCATACACTGTCTGATAAATGATTCTTCCTTTGTCATCCATCCGCTCAAATTCTCCTGCTCTCCCAGATCATACCGTTTTTCGTGCCGCTCCCGCCATCTGTCCGATCAATCCCGGCCCAGAGTCCGGTCCGCCTTCAGGCAAAGAAAAAGGAGCCCTGCGGCTCCCTTCCCTTCTTATCACCTGCAGGCAGATTACTTTACTGCGATTGCCTCGATCTCACATAAAACTCCCTTTGGAAGAGTCTTTACTGCTACGCAGCTTCTTGCCGGCTTGGAGGTAAAATACTTTGCATATACTTCATTAAATGCTGCAAAGTCGCCCATATCTGCTAAAAAGCAGGTGGTCTTGAATACCTTATCGAAGCCGCTGCCTGCTGCCTCCAGGATAGCGCCTACGTTCTTACAGCTCTGCTCTGCCTGAGCGGCAATGCCGTCTGCTACTGTACCGTCTGCCGGATTTACAGGAATCTGTCCGGAAGTATAGATTACCCCATTTACCTCAAATGCCTGAGAATAAGGTCCGATTGCACCTGGTGCGTTCTTTGTGTCAATTACGTTCATTCCGAAAACCTCCTAATACCTTAATAAGGCCTATTATAGCCGACTTTTATACATTATGCAATGTTTTATTCTTAATGCAGATCCTATGTTTATGCATCACTTACAGAGGACAACAGAGACAGCAGATATTCCTTCGTATTCCTCACCGGATCCTCCAGCACCAGTTCCAGAAACTGCTGCAGCCGGGTTCCAACCTCTTTTCCGGGCTTCATCCCCGCCTTTATAAGATCATTCCCCGTAACTGCCAGCATTTTAAGGCTTATGCAGTCGCCATCCCGGCGGATCTCATCTCTGAGACTGCAAAGTGCTCTCAGGCACTCCGCTGCAGGCGGACACTCCTCAGCCAGACACAGCTTTACTCTAAGGAGATCGTCAAACAGCTCCGGCTCCATCCGGCTCATAGCCCGGCGCAGTCCGGTTTTTATCCTGTCATTATGCTTGGAAAGCTCTTTTTTTAAATAACCAGCCTGTATAGCTGCACCGTCTTTATCGGACTGTATACTGTCCTCTGTCGGCTCCCCGCACAGGGAAACTTTAATCCACTGAACCAGAGTCTTTACCCTGTAAATAGTATCATTATCCAGCTTCAGCGCCTTAAGCACCAAAACAGCCTCTTTAGGCTCGCATTTCCGCATAAAAACCGCCCAGCGCAGTGATTTTTCCGCCGGAACAGAGGACGGTATGTGAAAGCAGGAGCCGCCGGAAATCTCCGGGATCCGGTGAAAGGTCTCTGATACCCAGGGGCTGATCCCTGTCTCGTAAACCTGCCGGATGCGTCCGGGAAGGGGGCTTATAAGAAGCTTTGTAAGCTCCACCTGAACCCGCTCCCGGCTTACATGGACCAGATTGGGAGCAATTTTTTTTATGGCATTTTCCGTATGCTCCTCAATTTCAAACCCAAGCTGGGCGGAAAAACGGATGGCTCTTAAAATGCGCAGAGCGTCCTCTGTAAAGCGCTCCTCTGCCGCTCCCACACAGCGGATCACACCATCCTCCAGATCCTTCCGGCCTCCAAAGGCATCCACAAGACCGCGATCCCGGTTATAAGCCATAGCATTGATGGTAAAATCCCGGCGCTTTAAGTCCTCAATGAGATCCGGCGTAAAGGTCACGCTGTCCGGATGACGGCCATCAGTATAATCGCCGTCAATCCGGAAGGTAGTAACCTCGTAGCCTTCCTTTCCCATCATTACAGTCACCGTGCCGTGCTGGATTCCTGTATCCACGGTTCTGCGGAATACAGCCTTGACCTCCTCCGGTTTTGCACTGGTGGTAATATCCCAGTCTCCCGGCTCCCGTCCCAGAAGCATATCCCGTACGCAGCCGCCTACCAGATACGCCTCATATCCATGCTCACAAAGCTTTTCTACAATCTCCTGTGCAGCAGCGGGAATCTGTATTTTCATCAATATGCCCGTCCCCAGTAAACCATCTTTTTCGCCGGCTTGCCGCAGCATACGCAGTGGTCGGAGAGATTCTCCTGCTCAAAGGGCATACATCTGGAGGTAGCGCCTGTCTCTTCCTTAATCTTATCCTCACACTCACGGCAGCCGCACCACATAGCCTTTACAAAACCTGGCTTATTGTTAATGGTATCCACAAACTCATCCCATTCTGTAGCAGTATAGGTATGAGCCTCTCTGTGAGCTCTGGCCTTTTCCAGCATATCCTTCTGAATGGTTTCAAGCAGTTCGCCGGCCTTTGCCTCCAGCTCGTCCAGGCAAACAACTGTCTTTTCGTGGGTATCTCTGCGCACCAGAACGGCCTGATTCTGCTCCATATCCTTAGGACCGATCTCCACACGCAGAGGAATACCTCGCATCTCGCAGTCTGCAAACTTCCAGCCGGGGCTCTTGTCCGTATCATCTACCTTTACAGCATAGCCGGACTTCACCAGCCGGTCTCTCAGCTCAAACGCCTTGTCTAAAACGCCTTCCTTCTTCTGCTGGATCGGTACAACCATGATCTGTACTGGAGCAATTCTCGGAGGAAGAACCAGGCCGTTGTCATCGCCATGTACCATGATAATAGCGCCGATCATACGGGTTGTCATACCCCAGGAAGTCTGGTAAACGTGCTTTAAGGTATTGTCCTTATCTGCAAACTGGATGCCGAAGGCCTTTGCAAAACCGTCGCCAAAGTTATGGCTGGTACCGGACTGCAGTGCCTTTCCGTCATGCATCAGAGACTCGATGGTATAGGTAGCCTCTGCGCCTGCAAACTTCTCCTTGTCTGTTTTCTGTCCCTTTACAACAGGGATCGCCAGAACCTGCTCGCAGAAGTCAGCGTACACATTTAACATCTGTACGGTTCTCTCCTCTGCCTCTTCCGCTGTGGCATGAGCCGTATGGCCCTCCTGCCATAAGAACTCTCTGGAGCGCAGGAACGGACGGGTTGTCTTCTCCCAACGGACAACAGAGCACCACTGGTTGTAAACTCTCGGAAGATCTCTGTAGGAGTGAATGTCCTTTGCGTAAAAATCACAGAATAAGGTCTCAGAGGTAGGTCTTACACACATACGCTCCTGAAGAGGCTCCAATCCACCGTGTGTCACCCATGCAACCTCAGGCGCAAAGCCTTCTACATGATCCTTCTCCTTCTGAAGAAGGCTTTCCGGAATAAATACAGGCATATATACGTTCTGCACGCCTGTTTCCTTAAATCTGCGGTCCAGCTCCTTCTGGATATTCTCCCAGATCGCATAGCCCGCAGGCTTGATTACCATACAGCCCTTTACGCTTGCATAATCGCAGAGTTCTGCTTTCTTTACCACATCCGTATACCACTGGGCGAAATCCACGTCCATGGATGTGATGGCTTCTACCATTTTTTTGTTGTCTGCCATGATGATTCTCCTTTTCTTTTCTATATAACAAAAAAGCCATCCAATCCCATGCATCTATGCGCTCTGCAAGGGACCGAACAGCTCGGCGGTACCACCCTGATTAGTCTTTATGACTCTCTCTTTTATCCATTAACGCCGGATCTGCGCTGTATTCATCATACAGGGCTCCAGGGCCGGTTGGGTCCGGGCTTTCGTAAGGAACTTCCACCTTTTGTTCCTCTCTCTGCAACGTGCTCCGGGCTTACTATTCCCCTTCTTAGCCTTTCTCATGTATCTATGTCGCATCATGGAAAGTATGTCTTTCGTCATTGTAAATTCTACGACGGATTGTGTGGTTTGTCAACATGGATATTTTCCCGACGCTTGAAAAAATATGCCGCAGATACCAGATGAATCCGGCTCCTGCGGCATATCGCTGTTCATTTATGTTACAACACATTTCTTAAAGCAGATTATTAACGATACCATGGTACAATCTGAATACGAAGCTCTGCGCCGCCATCATAGTAGAAATCTCCTACTTCCTTTAACTTATAGCCTTCCGGTACATTGGTCAGCTCGCTGGAGTTTACATTTCCCTTTCCGTCTACAAGGCCTGCTGCCCAGATTTCTCCGTTCGCCCAGACATGGTTCTCTTCCTCGCATACATACACTACGTTTACCATTCCGCCAAGCTTATGCTCCGGTACAACCTGGATCCGAAGTTCGGAACCGCCGTCATAGTAGAAATCTCCTACTTCCTTTAACTTATAGCCTTCCGGTACATTGGTCAGCTCGCTGGAGTTTACATTTCCCTTTCCGTCTACAAGGCCTGCTGCCCAGATTTCTCCGTTCGCCCAGACATGGTTCTCTTCCTCGCATACATACACTACGTTTACCATTCCGCCAAGCTTATGCTCCGGTACAACCTGGATCCGAAGTTCGGAACCGCCGTCATAGTAGAAATCTCCTACTTCCTTTAACTTATAGCCTTCCGGTACATTGGTCAGCTCGCTGGAATTTACATTTCCCTTTCCGTCTACAAGACCCGCTGCCCAGATCTCTCCGTTCGCCCATACATGGTTTTCTTCCTCGCATACATACACTACATTTACCATTCCACCAAGTTTCTGCTCCGGTACAATCTGAACCCGAAGCTCTGCGCCGCCGTCATAGTAGAAATCTCCTACTTCCTTTAACTTATAGCCTTCCGGTACATTGGTCAGCTCGCTGGAATTTACATTTCCCTTTCCGTCTACAAGACCCGCTGCCCAGATAACGCCATTGGCCCAGACGGTATTATCCTCCTCACAGAAGTAAACTACATTTACTGCTCCTCCTGTTGCCGGACGGTGCTCGCCGTTATTACCGCCTCCATGATTCCCATTTCCATGACCGTGTCCGCCTTCCCAACGATCGTCATCATCATCGTCCCAACGGTCATCATCCCAGCGATCATCGTCGTCATCGTCCCAGCGATCGTCATCATCATCGTCATCATCCCAACGATCTTCCCATCGGTCCTCCCAATCCTCTCCATAGTGCGGTCTTGCCTGCGCCTCCACACTGCCGAACTGGGTTCCTGCCATCACAAATGCTGCTGCAAATAATAAACCGGTTAAATTACGTTTTCTCATATAGGAAACCTCCTCCTTTTATATACATTGTTTATTTTATCTGTTTTTTATGAGCAGATTATAGCTATTTTTTTCGATTAAATCAATGTTTTTTAAAAGAAGTAAGAAAACGTATAGGAAATGTAAACAAGACAGAAAAATGTAAGAAACCGTTATGAAACTGTTACTTTTTCTGCATATTCTTTCCCTGATGCAGTGACAGAAAACAGTTTTCTTCATGTCCCCATACAACTCCAACCGCCTGCAGATAGGCATATACAACTGTAGTTCCCACAAACTTCATTCCGCGCTTTTTAAGATCTCCTGAAATCCGGTCAGACAAAGCAGAGTTTGTCTTTCCTGTCTCGCAGATTACCTTTCCCTCTGTCCAGTGCCACAGATAACAGTCAAAGCTTCCGTACTCTGCCTGAATCTTTCTAAATATACGGGCATTGGTGACAGCAGCAATTATTTTCAGAGAATTACGCACAATTCCCGCATTTTCTTTCAGTTCCTGAAGCTTCTCCTCTCCATACCCACAGACAGTTTCCAGCTCAAATTTATCAAATGCCTGTTTGAAGGCCTCTCTCTTATTTAAAATGCATTCCCAGGAAAGCCCTGCCTGAAAACACTCCAAAACCAGCATTTCAAACAGCTTTCTGTCATCATGAACCGGGCGTCCCCATTCCTCATCATGGTAGCGGATATACCGCTCATTCTTTGGATTGGCCCAGCAGCACCTGCATTTTCCATCCTTCCATTCCACCCTGTCTCCCTCCTGTATAACAGAAAATGCTCCCGAAAGCCCCATACAGAGATTCCGGGAGTACATTTTCCTCTCATCATTTCACCTTTATTTTCTCAGAATAGTTACAGAATCTTTTCACCGCAGGCATATTTTCCATATACCTCCCGTTCGTCGCCCAGATAGATCACTCGCTCCAGACGCTGCTTCACCGTCAGCGGTTGGGGATGGATCAGGCGGCTGTCGTCAATGATAACCGCATCAAATTCATATCCCGGCTCAAAGCTTCCTGTTTTTCCAAAGAATGCCCCGCCGCCCTTGGAAGCCATATAAAAGACCTCCTCTGCGGTAAGAGGCTTTAAGGAATCATCCTGCAGCCTCCATCTTAATTTGGATGCCTGGATGGCCTGAGACATGGCGGTAAAGAGATTTTCTGTAGAACCTCCTGCCACGTCGCTTCCAAGGCCCACATGAAGGCCCTCCTCCAGATACCGCCGCACCGGTGCGACGCCGGAAGAGAGATTGGTATTGGATTCTGGACAATGGGCCACAAATACGCCTTTCTCCTTCATAAGAGCCATTTCCTCTTTTCCGGAATAAACGCAGTGAGCCATTACAGTGGGACAGTCTCCTCCGAACAGTCCAAACTTATCATAAGCATCGCCATAAAATTCAGACCAGGGACAAAGCTCCTTCACCCAGGCAATTTCCCCCGGATTTTCTGATAGATGAGACTGCATCGGAAGATGGGTTTCCGTCTGAATCTCCTTTAAAAGCTCCATCAGCTCATCTGTACAGCTGGGAGTAAAACGCGGAGTCAGAATCGGTCTGGTATGCTTATACTTCCGGTCAGCTACGGCCTTCAGCCACTCCCTGGTAGCCTGAGCGGAAGCCTCAGCTGATGGCTCACATAGATAATCCGGGCTGTTGCGATCCATATTTACCTTTCCAACCATGGTGTGAAGCCCGGCCTCCTCTAAAAGATCCATCAGAATCAGCGTGGCCTCATTGTGAATGGTCCCGAAAATGCAGGCCCGCACGGTAGCGCTCTTTTTCAACTGCTCTGCAAACATTCCATAGGCCTTTTTGGCATACTCCGCATCCTTATATTTGGACTCCTCCGGAAATGTATTTGTTTCCAGCCACTCCAACAGCTCCATGTCCATTCCAAGGCTGCGGAATGTATACTGAGGAGCATGGATATGGAGATCCGTCAGTCCGGGGATAATCAGGCGGTCCTCCATATCCTCCACGGGTATGCCCTTTAATTCCTCCGGAAGCACCGAATACACATCCCGAACCCGGCCTTCTTCACATACCAGCCAGCCCTGTTCCATCACTTCAAATCGGGTTCGCTCCTTTGTATAAATGATATTTCCCTTCAGTGCAAATGTTTTCTGTTCCATAGATTCCATCCTCCTTACAATTCCCTTTTATCTAAGGGTCATAAATGCATAGCGGAACACAAATACCACAGCAATCAGTCCTGTCAGTACTTCTACCTCCTTCGGTCTTCTTGCAAGGATCTTCAGAAGGCAGTATGTAATAAGCCCCATTGCAATCCCGTTTGCAATTGAATAGGTAAAAGGCATAAATACAACGGTACAGAAAGCCGGAAGTCCGTTTGTCATATCCGAAAAATCAACATCCTTGATATTGCTCAGCATCAGAACGCCCACAAAGATCAGAGCCGGTGCAGTTGCCGCTGCCGGCACAATGCTTACAACCGGGGCAAAAATAATGGCTCCAAGGAAAAGAGCTGCTGTTACCAGGCTGGTCATTCCAGTCCGTCCTCCTGCTGCAATGCCTGCGCTGGATTCCACTACAGTCGTTACAGTAGAAGTACCCACTAATGCTCCTGCTGCTGTGGAAATCGCGTCCGCCATCAGTGCTTCCTGCATATGAATCACTTCTCCGTTCTCATCGATCAGACCGGACTGGCGTCCTGCTCCCATAAGTGTGCCCATTGAGTCAAACATATTTACCAGTGAAAAGCTGAGTACCAGCATAATAATAGTAAAAATGGCATCTGTAACGCTCTTTCCCTCAAACAGGCCTGCCACATCCATTTTAAACAGAGAAACCTCACCAAAATCTCTGAATTTTGCAGCCAGATTCAAGTCAAAGGCAGACAGCTTTGTCACTCCCAGAGGGATTCCTACCACTGTGGCTGCTACAATTCCCCAGAGAATCGAACCCTTTACATTCTTTGTGTGAAGAACTCCTATGACAATCAGTCCGATCAAAGCCACCAGAGCGCCGCAGATCAGCTGTGTATCCACGCCATTTCTCCACTGGGCAAAATCAACCATGCTTACAAGCGTAGAGGGATTGCTTACAACCAGCCCCGCATTCTTTAATCCCACAATGGTGATAAACAGGCCGATTCCCGGCGTGATCGCCATTTTAATCGGCTCCGGTATGGCCCGGATAATCGCCTGGCGCAGTCCCACTGCCGTGATTACGATAAACAGTACGCCTGAAATAAATACAATTGTCAATGTCTGATGATAAGTATACCCCATTCCCAGCACAACCGTATAGGCAAAAAATGCATTCAGCCCCATACCGGGAGCCTGAGCTAAAGGCACCTTGGCATATACCGCACACAGAATCGTACCAATAAAAGCGCCGATGCAGGTTCCAATAAATACGCCGTTGGAGATTTTAGAGGCCATATCCATGTCTCCCCCGATGACAAATGGATCAGCCAGGATCTGAGGATTCAGGATCAGGATATACGCCACCGTGATAAAGGTGGTGATCCCTGCCAAAACCTCTGTGCGCATATTATAGCCGCTTTGTGAAATCCCAAAAAACCGTTCGAAAAACCTTCCCTTTTTTCCAATGTTATGTCCTCTCTTTCACATTTTTCTTCATCAGCAGCCAGTCTGCGTGCGTTCTGCCTCATCTCTCCTTTCTCTACAGATAATCTCTGCTTGTGTAACCCACTGAATTTCATAGGATGCTCTTTCCTATGAACTAAAAAAGGTTCCGCCAACGCGGAACCTAAATCTGCTCATATCTGCCCCAAAGACCGCGCACAGCTGCATGGCGGCCGCCCAAAACCAGCCCCATGAAACTATGTAGTCAACTATTTACGGCAGTTGGTAGAAACTCTGGACCAATCTCCAGGATATACATAAAAAATCTGCTTTTATGAAGTTACTTTCATTATAAGCATTCCCATTTTATTTGTCTATCCTAAAAAGTATCGAAAAACCAAGCTCTTTTATAGGTACTTTATACAAAAACTTTTGTGGTACCTTTTATTTTTTGTATTTTCTAAGTGTTTATAAATACTCCCCATTGCTTCGGATTACATCCTGATACCAGTAAAAGGATTTCTTTTTCTGTCTCTTAAGACTTCCTTTTCCTTCATCATCTCTGTCTACATAAACAAACCCATATCGTTTGCTCATCTCCCCTGTAGATGCAGACACCAGGTCAATACAGCTCCAGACAATATAGCCCATAAGCTCTACTCCGTCTTCCATTGCCAGCTTCATCGCCTCAATGTGCTTTTTCAGATAGTCGATCCGGTAATCATCCTCAACCGTTCCTTCCGGTGTGAGCACATCTCTTGCGCCAAGACCATTTTCTACAATAAAAAGCGGTTTCTGATAGCGGTCATAAAGCTGATTCATTGTGATCCGAAGACCAAGAGGGTCAATGGCCCATCCCCACTGGCTTGTTTTCAGCCAGGGGTTTTTCACGGATTTCACCACATTTCCCTCATTTGACATCTTATCCGCCATATCCGCAGCCACACAGCGGCTGGAATAATAGCTGAAGGACATAAAATCAACTGTATTTTTTAAGATATCCGAATCTTCCGGCTCCATATTCAGACAGATACCCTTTTCCCTGAAAAGCTTTTTAGCATAGCTGGGATAATGTCCGCGAACCTGCACATCAATGAAAAACAGATTTTCCTGTTCTTTTTTTACAGACTCCCATACATCCTCCGGATTACAGGAATACGGATAAAAGCTTCCTCCGGCCAGCATACAGCCCACTTTATTTTCTGGATCTGTTTCATGGGCTGCTTTTGTGACAAGAGCGCTTGCTACAAGCATATGGTGAGCCGCCTGATAAATAACCTGATTTCTGTTTTCTCCCTCTGCAAAGGCAATTCCTGCCCCTGAAAACGGACTGTGCAGCACAATATTGATTTCATTAAATGTAAGCCAGTATTTTACCAGTCCCTTTAATTCCCTGAAGCATGTTTTTGCATACCGTACAAAGCAGCCGATCACCTCTCTGCTTCTCCAGGAGCCATATTTCCGGATCAGGCCATACGGCACATCAAAATGGCACAGCGTAACCAGAGGCTCCATCCCATATCTGCGGCATTCCTTAAACAGGTCTTTATAAAAAGCGATTCCTTCCGGATTGGGGAATGCCTCATCTCCCTCAGGAAACAGTCTGGACCAGGAAATAGAGGTGCGGAATACCTTAAGTCCCAATTCCCCCATTAAGGCCAGATCCTCTTTATAATGATGATAAAAATCAATCGCCTCATGGCTGGGATAAAAGGCATCTGTCTGCAGCTCAGGATCAGAAACCTTTCCCAGCTTCACATCCATACGACTGGAACCGTGGGGGATCAGGTCGATATTGCTGATCCCACGGCCTCCTTCCCGATAAGCTCCTTCTGCCTGATTGGCAGAAATGGCTCCTCCCCATAAAAAATTCTCCGGTACTCTGAAATCACTCAATGTTATTTCTCCTCTTCTGGAATATCCTCAAAACCGATCACCAGTGTCAGCACAAAGGACAGGACAATGGATAAAATAGTGATGCCTGCAATCCACGCAATACTTCTTCCCGGATTCGCCGGATCGATAAACTGTACTCCGGTGAGAACGCTGGGCGATACCATGGAACGGCTGGCAAGCCCTCCGATTCCGGCCAGACAGCCACAAACAAAGCCTGTGATCAGAGAAGCCAGAAGAGGACGCTTTAAGCGCACTGCAACGCCATAGAGAGCAGGCTCTGTAGTTCCTGCAATCAGAGCAGAAGATGCTGCCGCAAGAGCCGTCTGTCGAAGCTCACTGTTCTTTGTTTTTAATGCAACTGCAAGAGATACGCCGCCCAGTGAAAGATTTGCTCCGATCTCAGAGGGCATTACTGTACCCTCCATTCCCGTCTCGGAAATAGTCTGTAAAATAGTTGGCGTAAATACACGGTGCATACCGGTAATTACAAGGAGCGGCCAGATCGCGCCCATGATTCCTACTGCCACAAAGCCAAGCTTGTCCTGAACTGCGAAAACGAATGAGGAAATGCCTTCTCCTACATATATACCTGCCGGCCCAATGATTAAAATAGCAATGGGAGCCGCAATCAGAAGAATCAGCATGGGCTTTAAGAAGTTCTTTGTCACAGCCGGAGTGATCTTATCAACGCCCCGCTCAATATAGGACAGAATCCATGTCATACAGATTGACGGGATAACGGTATAGGTATACTTTACGGAAGCAATGGGGATTCCCATAAAATGAGCCGCTGTATCGCCTACTGTAACTGCCTCCATCATGCTTCTGAAATCCGGATGGATCAGAACTCCTGCAATGGAAATTGCCAGAAACATATCCGTCTTAAATTTCTTTGCTGCGGACGCTGCTACCAGCATCGGAAGGAAGTAGAATGCTCCGTCACCAATGGTATTGATCAGCTTATAGGTTTCTGAATCAGCAGACAGGATACCTGCCATTCCAAGGAGCATAACCAGAAGCTTTACCATGGAGCCGCCGATGATAGCTGGAATCAGCGGGGACATGGTTCCCACAATCGCATCCAGAATGTTATTTCCCACTTTTTTCAGTGTCAGAGGTTCTTTCTTCTCACCTTTGGCAATTTCACTCTGCTCGCCAAAATTTCCCAGTTTTAAAACCTCCTGATAAGCGGTTCCTACATGGTTGCCGATGATAATCTGGTACTGTCCTCCCTGTTTTACCAGACCCATAACACCGTCAATTGCTTTTACTGCCTCATCATCTGCCAGTGTTTCATCCTTTAACACAAAGCGGAGACGGGTCATACAGTGAGTAACGTTTGCAATGTTGTCGATCCCACCAATCTGCTCTACGATTTTTCTGGAAATAACCGTATAATCTTTTGCCATTTTCTTTTCCCCCTTAAGGATTTTGATAGATACATTATACGAAGGGAATCATCTACTGTCATCGCTTTCAGGGCCTAAAAAAACAAGTGACACCTTTAATCACTTGTTTTTTATATGTAACAGGATGTTTTATCAAATAGCTCCTGGCCCTTTAGAGGTATAGCGGTACAGCTTCTTGCCCAGACGTTCCACAATACTCACCGCCGGGATCTGGGTTGTAACATCATAATCACCCAGCCGCATATAGCTGACATAATATGCAATATTATGATCAGACAGCTTTGCTATGGTGCAGTTTTCCGTATTCGTGATGCTGAGGATCCGGCAGTTCTGCTCCTTAAACCGCATAACATGCCGGATGGTATCTCCGGATTCCCCCGATACAGAAAATACGATCACAAGACTGTCCTTTAAAAAACTGCTCTCTGTAGGATAGTGCGGTTCATCAATATACAGGCAGAATTTACCCATACTTGAAAAATACCGCGCTCCATATTTTGCCACGATCCCCGACATACCGCTGCCTACCAGAAAAACATGGTTTGCATGAAAAATAACCTCTGCTAGCATTTCCAGCTTATCTTCAAACTCCTGCGCTGCGGTTTTTTTTAGAAAGTCAACGACTTCTGAAATATCATCCCTTACGTTTGCCTGATCCTTCCTGGTCTGATAATCCCGAAGCTGCAGCTTAAATTCTGAATAGCCGCTGCATCCCATTTTTTTACAAAACCGCAGAATGGTAGACGTTGAAACATGTACCTCATCAGCCAGCTCCCGAATCCTCATATATTTCACCTTTTCAGGATCTTTTACAACATATTCATAGACCATTCTCTCCAGATCATTTAAGGCTTTTACCTGCTCCACATCAAACATTTTCATGTCCTCTCCCATCATTTCTAACACCAGTCTATCAGCCAAAGCTTCTGCCTGTCAAGTAAGTTTCCCTCTGTCTGCTCCTTCTTCCCATATCTCTGTCAGATCCTCGATCAAAAGCAGTCCCAGAGGCCCTAAAATAAATCCCAAAAAACCAAATAATTCCATTCCCACATACACTGCCGCCAGTGTTTCCAGAGGAGATAAGCCAACCTCACTGCCCATATACTTCGCTTCCAGATACTGGCGCGCAAAGTAACAGGCCAGATAGAGGGCCGAAAGGATCAAAGCATCCTTCCACTGTCCTCCCAGCACGCACAAAAAAGCCCAGGGCAGAAGGACAGCCCCTGCTCCCAAAAGAGGCAGGGCGTCCAGAAGAGCTATGGCTGTGCCTGCCAAAACAGCATATGGATTTCCCATCCAGATCATGGCTCCTATACTCAAACCACAGGTTAAAAGAAGGATGATGCCCTGGCTTTTAAACCATGCCTTCCCGGTCTGTACCAGGCGGTTCCCGATAAGATTAAACTCTCTGCGAAACAAGGACTGATCCCGCCTGTGCCGAAGCTCTTCCATCTCCTGAAGACTCAGGACGGCCGCCAGAAAGGAAACCAGGCAAACGAGAGTCAGACGTATAAAAAAAGCCGCTGCAGGCAGGGAATTTGTCATAAGAAAAGGCATCAGGCTTTCTTTCGCCTTCTCCCCCAATGTGGCTGTCATTTCAGCTGCTGTTTCAAACAGACAGCCGGACTTTAAGCCTGCTGCCCGTTCCATTTTCATACAGTATTCCGCCATCCGGCTGTCAAAATCCATCATCCACAGGGGCAGACGGACTGCCAGAAGCTGCAGTTCCCGGCACAGGCGCAGGATTCCCTGCCAGACCAAAATCCCCAGACCGCCAAATATAATCCCTATTTCTGCTGCTCCGATCAATCCAGAGGGAATTTTCCATGTTTTTCCAAATGCAGAAAACTGAAAACGATACCGGATAAAACGGACCGAAGGGCGCAGGATCAAGGCCAGCGTATAGCCAATGAAAAAAGGAGCCACAAGAGGCAGCAGGTACTTTAAACCTGCATAGACCAATCCTGTGGTTCCTGTTATGATTAAAAATTTCTTCAGTTTTTTACCGGGCTTTTCCATGGACTCACCTGTTTTTTGATTTGTACTTCCTTTGTACACTCCTAGTATGAGCCTTTGGAAAAATAATATTCATAAAACATATATTTTCTTTTTTTAAGACAGATCCCGGCACAACTCTCCCAGATATGCCGTCACTGCTCTGAGACAGCCGTCCACTCCTACGAGTCCGCTGTCTACGCACAGATGATAATTCTGCGCCTTTCCCCAGGTATTTCCAGTATAATACTGATAATAATCCTTCCGCTTCCGGTCTACCTCACGGATCCGGCGCTCCATTTCCTTTTCATCCGATCCCGGCTCCAGCTCCATCATACGGCGGATCCTGTTTTTCATCTTTGCATAAACAAAAATATTGATGCTGTCCTCCAATACCATATCGGCACACCGGCCGACAATGATACAGGGGCCATGGGATGCCAGACGGCGGATCACATTCGACTGCGCCACGAAAATCTGATCCGACATGGGAACCTGGTAAATGTCAGAAAATGCATGATAAAAATTCCGATCCAGGGGATCTTCCACCACAATATGCTCGTCATACCTGCGAAATGCTTCTTCCGCAATATTGATATCGTCGGCAGCCATGGAAATCAGTTCCTTATCATAAAAAGGAATCCCCAGCGCATCTGCCAGCTTTACCCCCAGCTCGCGTCCACCGCTTCCAAATTCACGGCTTACTGTAATTACTTTATTCATAACGTCCACCGTCCCTTCTCCTTTGTCTGTGCCTGTATGGATCCATAAGAGCCATCCGGTTATGGGGCTATTATAGCATACCTTACCGTCATTCCACAAGGATGAACCGGACGTGATTTTTCCTTATCTCCCCTCAGCCACAATCCGGTCGATCATATCCACATAATCGCTGCAGTATTTTCCGTACATAGGCATAACCGCAGCCTGAAAGCGGGACTTTTCTTCTTTGGAAAGCTCTGTTATGATACAGCCTGCTTCACGGATATTCTGCTCAGACTGTGCTTCGCGCTCCTTCCACAGAGAACGCTCATACCTTGCGGATTCTTTGGCACACTGGGTAATAATGGTCCTGTACTCCTCAGGAAGCTTATCCCAGGTGGACTGGGCCGCCAGCTGCAGCTCCGGCACTCGGGTATGCTCATCGATGGTGTAATACCTGGCTACCTCATAATGCCTTGTGGACTCATAAGAGGGCCAGTTATTTTCCGCTCCGTCGATTTCCCCGGTCTGAAGGCCGGAATAAACTTCCCCGTAAGCCATCTGCTTCGGCACGGCTCCCAGCGCACGAATGCTGTCACTCATAAGCTCCGACTCCTGAACACGGATGGTAAGCCCCTTCATATCCTCCAGCTTCTCTATGGGACGGACCGAATTGTAAAAATTTCTGGCTCCTGCGTCATACCAGGAAAGAGCTACCAGACTGGAGCCCTCAAAGGAACCTAAAAAGCTGTCCCCGATTTCCCCTTCCAGCACCTTCCACATATGCTCCGCGCCTGTATACAGATAGGGAAGCTGAAGGACATTCAATTCCGGCACAAATTCCGATAAAGGTGACAGAGACACACGGGCAAAATCAACGCCGCCGAACTGAAGCTGCTCGATCACCGTTCTCTCATCCCCCAGAATCCCCTCGGCATTGATCAGGATTTCCACCTTTCCTCCGGTCCTCTGCTTTACTAGTTCTGCAAATCTGTAAGCTCCCTGAGTAGTAGGATAGTCCTCTGCCTGATTTTCCGCATAGGTCAGCACAAACTCTGGTACATTTTCTTCCCCGGCCCCCTTCTCTCTGCTTTGGCACCCCCATACCGAGGCGGACAACGCCAGGATCAGGCCGGCAGCCAGGATGTTTCTCTTCCCTTTCACTGCTTCCTCCTTACTTTTTTCCATGATTCATACGGGCAGTGATAAACGAATAGACCGCTTCACGGTCTCCTCCCAGCACCCGGTCCGTAAGCACATATCCATGGGTCGTATCGGAAAAGATCACCAGCATATCCGGTTTCTTTGAAATACGGCGGATCTTGTCCCATACAATATCCGTATGAGCCGTTCCCACAGTCACATGGATCCCCTTGCCGTCAATCATGATATGAGTATCCTCTTTGATCGCTGAAGCAATCTTTTTGGAACGTCTCCAGATCGCCAGGGGCTGAAGCACGGTAAACAGACTGCAGCCTAAGATCAGCATGGCCCGGTAGCCCCATCCTGCTCCTCCCCATTTTACATAGGTAAGGATAAATAAAGCCGCTGTAAATATCAGATTGCACACGCCTACCATAGATCCATACGTATAGTACATAGACAGACGCCAGTATTCTCCATTGCTGAGACGATAGGTATATTGATACATAAGCCTTCCTCCGAAGTGATTTTTAAAGCCGTCCTGATAAAGCATCAGAACGGCTTCATGATTGTTAATTATAAATGATTTCTGCTGTTATGCCAATACCTGAGGCAGCCACAGGCTGATTGCCGGTACAAATGTGATCAGAAGCAGCGTAATGATCATGCACAGGTAGAATGGAAGGGTAGCTTTTACAACCTTCTCCATTGGCAGCTTTGCAATGGCGGAACCGATGAAAAGAACGGAACCAACCGGAGGAGTCAGAAGGCCGATACCGCAGTTTAATACTACCATGATACCGAACTGAATGGGATCGATACCGATAGAGGTTGCGATCGGCAGAAGGATAGGAGTTGCGATCAGGATGATCGGAGCCATATCCATGATACAGCCTAAAACCAGAAGGATCAGGTTTAACAGCAGTGCCAGTACGATTGGGTTGTTGGTAAAGTTTGTAATAGCAGTTGCTGCCAGATCCGGCACATGGAGCTGTGTCAGGCAGTAACCGAAAATACTGGAGGTTGCGATCAGGATTAGTACGATAGACAGTGTGTCGATGCAGTCGCCTAAAACTCTCCATACGCCCTTCCAGTCAAGTCCCTTGTAGATAAATACACTTACAAGAAGACTGTAGATAACAGCGATCGCTGCGGACTCAGTAGCTGTGAACACACCGCCTACTACGCCTACTACAACGATCAGAACGGCTGCCAGAGCCCAGAAGGAAACGCTGAACTGCTTTAACAGCACCTTCATGCTGAACTTGTCGCCCTTTGGATAATTGCGCTTTACAGAAATAATGTAAGAGCCGATCATCAGGGAAGCAGCTAACAGAGCGCCCGGAATATATCCTGCTAAGAACAGGCTTCCTACGGAAATACCGCCGGCTGTGGTAGCATAGATAACCATGTTGTGGCTTGGAGGTACTAAAAGTCCCTCACAGGAAGATGTGATCGTAACTGCAGTGGAGAAATCTCCGTCATAGCCCTGGTCAACCATCATAGGGATCAGGATGGAACCTAAGGAAGCTGTATCTGCAGATGCAGAACCGGAAATACCGCCGAAGAAATAGGAAGCAACGATGTTTACCATTGCCATACCGCCGCGCATCCAGCCCACGCAGGCATTTGCCAGAGCAATCAGCTTTTCGGAAATACCGCCGGAGCCCATAAGGCATCCCATGGTGATAAAGAACGGAACAGCCATCAGGCTGAAGGAACTGATTCCCTTTACCATCTGCTGGCAGATCGTAGTCAAGTTATGTCCCTGAGCTACCAGACAGAATACGGAAGAAAGAGCAACCGCATAAGCGATGGGGAAACGCAGGAAGATCATCAGGAAAAAGCTTCCAAGTAAAACTAAAATTGCAAATGTATTCGCATCCATTATTTTGCTTCCTCCTTTACAAAGATCTTTTTCACATGATTGTAAAGAGCCTCAATCTCAAACACAACCATAGCCACTCCGGCTAAAGGAACCGGGAAGTACATCCAGAATCTGGATACCTTTGGCATACTTACATAAGTACCCTTGGAACCAATGCCGGTTGCATATTTCCATCCTACTGTAATCATGATCACAGCCAGTACCAGTACGGCAACATCTGCAAGGATATCAAGGAAGGTTACTACCTTTTTCGGTAAGTAATTGTCAAATGCGGTCATACGGATATGAGCGCCTCTGCGGATGGCCAGCGCTGCAGAAAGCACTGCCATATAGGACATACAGGTAAGAACTACTTCTTCACTCCAGGCCGGGTCGGGAATAAAGGAAACGTAACGGCCCACAACAGACATGGATGTGATCACAATATCCGCAACCAGAAGCAGCTTGCAGATCAGCATTACAGCCTTGTATACCAGGTCGTATGCCGGTTTGATCTTGTCGATCTTGTTGAAAATCTCTGGCATTTCAGATTTTCCCCCTTTTCTTTATTGTGTATTTGGATATCTGTTAACAACATTTTAACAGATTCCCTGATACCAAAACAGGACACAGAAAATACCCAAAACTCTCTGTGTCCTGTCAGTTACAAATTTACTGCAAGATTACTCCATATCAAGGAGCTGCTGATACAGTTCAGCCTGATCGGAAGTGTTGGACTCGATTACATCCTTACAAGCCTCTTTCCATGGAGCCTTATCCTCAACCTCAACAACGGTCACGCCGTCAGCCTTAAGCTGCTCCAGAACCTCATTCTCTTTGTTCTCAGAATTTTTACGGTTGTTAGCAGAAGCGTACTCGCCTGCCTCCATCAGGATAGCCTGCTGATCCTCAGTCAGTCCGTTCCATGCCTCGTCTGTGATAACAACCTGAACAGCGCCCAGAGTATGTCCATCCAGCATCAGGTAAGGTGCAACCTCAGGGAATGCATTGGAAGCATAGTTTGCGATCGGCTGCTCAGCAGCGTCAACAACACCTGTCTGCAGTGCGGAGTACAGCTCGTTCATGGAAACAACAGTTGCGTTAGCGCCCAGTCCGGCTACCATACCTGTCATAACAGGATCATTGGAAACACGGATCTTTAAGCCCTTTAAGTCTTCAAGTGTGTTAGCCTCTTCCTTAAAGAAGAAGTGACGGAAGCCTTCCTCACCGTAGAACAGACCTCTTACGCCCAGGCCCTGCTCAACCGGCTCTGCTAAGAACTCATCAGCCAGATCGCTGGTTGCGAAGTTCCAGAAATGCTCACGGTCAGCAAATGTATAAGGAATGGAAAGAAGCAGAGACTTCTTTGCGCCGTAGCCATTTAATGCGAATGCGGAAATACGGGACATATCAATGGTACCGCCGCCGCCTAACATGGTATCCAGAACGTCATTCTCAGAACCCAGAACGCCGCTGGCCTGTACGTCGATTGTCATCTTTCCATCGGAAAGCTCTTCAACCTTTTCCTTGAAATCGGTAGCCATCTGGCCAACGATCGTATCCAGTGGGTTAACCTCTGCGTATACCAGAGTTACCTCAGGCATATTTGCAGTGTCATACTTGCCGGAAGCTGCTGCCTCTGCCTTGGTCTCACCCTCTGCCGCCTCAGTCTTCTCTTCTGCCTTGGTCTCCTCCTTTGCAGCCTCAGTTGCAGCCGGAGCAGCTGTCGTAGTCTCTGGTGTCTTCAGACCGCAGCCTGCCAGAGTACCTGCAGCCATTGCTGCGCAAAGTGCTGTGCTTAACCATCTTTTCTTCATGTTACACATCCTCCTCTTAATACATCATTCACGTTTTTGATATATATCTTAACGCTTTATTTATGTTGATTTCATTATATAAGGAAAAGCGCACAATGAACATGGTAAATTTTTGCGAATCGTAGTATAATTTTAACTTTCTTTATATTTTCTTTATATTTTTCCTTATCACCCATTCCGATACTCCGTCGGACTCTGTCCGGTGATCTTCTTAAATACCTTTGTAAAGTAATTGGAATCACTGTAGCCTACCGCTTTTCCCACATCCTTGATATTAAAAGTGGGCTGCTCCAAAAGCTTTTTTGCCTCAGCAATGCGGTACTCGGTGAGATAAGCAGTAAAATTCTGGTCAAAGTACTGTTTAAAAAGCTTGCAGAAATAGGGCTCTGAGTAGTTCATTCTCCGTGCCAGCTCCTGCATGGAAATGTCATACATATAATTTTCTTCAATAAACGAGCGGATCATGGCCCCTACACGGCTCATGTGATCATTATCATCCTCCGGCTGAACCGGATCTTCTTCAAAATCAGCTTCCTCCGATTCATTTTGAAAGAACTGTTCCATCTCCTTCCTCTGCCCCTGCTCTTCTACCATGCGCATGGCCTCCTCGATCACAAGCATAAGCTCATTTTCATCATATGGCTTAAGCACATAATCAATGGCCCTTACAGAAATAGCTTTCTTTGCATAGGAAAATTCATCAAAAGCTGTAAGGAAAACGATCACACAATCCTTATCCTTTTCCCTGATTTTCTCTGCTGCCTGGATCCCGTTGATCCCCGGCATCTCTATATCTAAAACAGCAATCTGGATCTTCTCCTTTTCATACAGCTCCAGTGCCTGTCTGCCGTTTTCTGCCTGATAGATCTCACACTGGCCTTCCAGATTTTTACTGAGCATTTTATACAGTACAGCCCGCTCTATCATTTCATCATCCGCTATCAGCATTCGGTACATTATTTATCCCCCCTGTTATGCTTTTCCTGAGGAATGAACATCTGAATCACCGTGCCCCGTCCTTCTATGCTGGCGATCCGGAATTCTCCCTGTTTATACATCATGTGGATACGCTTGTAAATATTTCCCAGTCCTATTCCAATCCTGGAGGTCCGGCGCTCCTTCATGGCCTCCGTGACCTCTGCCAGACGCTCCTCAGACATTCCGAGCCCCGTATCGGCTACAGAAATAACAAGCCTGTTTCCCTGTTCCCAAATCCTTACGTGAACTCTTCCGCCCTGTTCCTTCTTTGACAAACCATGAACCATGGCATTTTCCACCACAGGCTGCAGCGTAAAGGCCGGAATCATAGCCTGCTCTGCATCAACCTTAAGATCACAGCTGTAGAGAATACGGCTTCCAAAACGCATCTGCTGAATATACATATAATCCTGCACCACCTTCAGTTCCCTGGCAAGGGTTACGATCTGCTCTGAGGTCTTTAAGTTATACCGGAACAGGCTGCTCATGCTGCTGATCATCCGCTCTGTCGTAACCGCCTCCTCCAGCTTTGCCATGCATGCGATCATATTCAGAGTATTAAAGAGGAAATGGGGATTGATCTGACTTTTCAGCAGCTCCAGCCTGGCTCCGCTAAGCTGCTTTTCCATCTCTACCCTTTCGATCTCTTCCCTGTGGAGCAGTTCGGACATACGGTGATTCTCCTTTAATGTATCAATATACCCCTTTGTAGACCGTTTCATTTTGTTAAATGCCCGCACCAGTTCGCCCATTTCATCCCGGTTTTCTACAGAGGGATCTTCTCCGGTAAAATCATTTTTGGCGATTTTTCTGGCGCACTGGGCCAGAAGGACTGCCGGAGATACCAGCGCGTTGGAGAGGATTTTGGTTAAAAACATCACAAAACCCATAAAGACGGCGGAAATAGCCAGAATCAGATAGGGCATGTTATAAAATACAGGTACTTTTTCCTGATAACTGTCATTTCCTTCTTTTAAAGTGACCTGCACCAGACGTCTGGCATAGGTCTGAAGATATTCCTGCATCTTGTACACCCGGTACAGCCGTTCCACAAAATCGCTTTCCCTTACCTGTGTCTCAGCAAGCTCATCCCGATAGGCCTGATAGGTTTCATAACCATTTAAAATACTCCAGGTGCGGGCGTAGCGCTCTGTGCCAATCCGGGCATAGTCAAAGGGAAGGGAACGGAGACAGCGCTCTGTACGGACGCAGGACAGAACATACTGATCTCTCGTATCAGGTGTGGCATCGCGGATATAATCCGCAAAGGACTCAATCTCAAGATCCAGTGCCTCCTGAAAATCATGGCAGCGGGAATTGTCATTTAAAATGGTATTGAAGCCTCCCAGCGAGAAGTTCATAATACAAATACTGAACGTAGCCGAAAGAGCCATGATCAAAATGACCATGGCTGCAAAAATACCGATCTTCTTTTTAATGGAAATCGTTAACCATATATTACGAAGCATAGATCTGTATTATAATCTGCGTTTCCTTTCTGTCTGTATCCTCAGCCCCTCCTGTGTTTTACGACTCAGTGCGTTTGAAAGATTGAGCCGTCTTTTGGGTTCTTTCCCGGCTCTTTGCCTCCATTATCTTTTTAGGTTCCTCTTTTGTAGTAGAAAGTTTTTTAGGTTCTTCCCTGGCTGTAGACAGCTTCTTCGGCTCTTCCTTCACCGCGGCTGTCTTTCTTACGCCGGTCTCTGGCTCCTTCTTTGCGGCAGCCTCCTTAACAGAGCTTTTTGCAGCCCTCCCGGCCTTCTTTTTGCCAGCTTCCGGCGTACAGGAAAATACCAGAAAGCTCATTGGCGGGATATTGCATTCGATGGAGTTCTCTCTGTCATCCCATGGAATCTTCTTCGAGCTCTTTGCGCGGGCGTTGATCCTGCCCTGACCGCCGAATTCCCTGGCGTCACTGTTGAAGATTTCCTTATATTTGCCTGCAAACGGTACTCCCAGACGGAATTTCTCATGCTCCACATTATCAAAGTTGCAGATAAAGAGCAGCGTTTCCTTTCCGTCTTTGCTTCTGCGTACATATAAAACCATGCTTTCTTCATAATAGCTACAGTTGATCCACTCAAATCCACTGGGGTCAAAGTCCTCCTCGTAAAGAGCCGGATGCTCCAGAACCATGTGGTTTAATGCCCTTACATAGCTCTGCATATTTTTGTGAAGAGGATACTGCAAAAGTTCCCATTCCAGAGAAGCATTTTCATTCCACTCGTCAATCTGGCCAAAGTCCTGTCCCATAAAGAGCAGCTTCTTGCCCGGATGGGACATCATAAAGCCGTACGCAGCGCGCAGATTTTCTGCTTTCTTTTCCAGAGTTTCTCCCGGCATTTTCCCCATCATGGAGCCTTTTCCGTGAACCACCTCGTCATGGGAAAATACCAGGACAAAGTTTTCACTGTAGGCATAGAGCATGGAAAAGGTAAGCCCGCCGTAATTATTTTTCCGGAAATAGGGATCGCAGCGCATATAGTTGGTGAAGTCATTCATCCAGCCCATATTCCACTTGTAGTCAAAGCCAAGACCGCCGTCCTTTGGATTGCCGGTGATCATGGGCCATGCTGTGGACTCCTCTGCGATCAGCACAGCGCCGTCTTTGCGTCCCTTAAATACGCTGTTTAAATGCTTTAAGAATTCTACGGCTTCCAGATTTTCATTTCCGCCGTACATATTGGCTACCCACTCGCCGTCATTTTTGCCGTAGTCCAGATACAGCATGGAAGCAACTGCATCCATTCGGATACCGTCTGCGTGATATTTTTCAGCCCAGAATAAGGCGTTTGCGATCAGGAAATTGGATACGCCGGGACGGCCGTAATTGTAGATCAGAGTTCCCCAGTGGGGGTGAGAACCCTGTCTGGGATCTGCGTGTTCATATACACAGGTACCGTCAAAGCAGGCCATGCCATAGGCATCTCTGGGGAAATGAGCCGGTACCCAGTCAAGGATCACCCCGATGCCGTTTTCATGCATATAATCCATAAAATACATGAAATCATCCGGGGTTCCGTATCGGCTGGTGGGCGCATAATACCCTGTCACCTGATATCCCCAGGAAGCGTCTAAGGGATGCTCCATCACCGGCATCAGTTCCACATGGGTATATCCCATATTCTTTACATAATCAGCCAGCTTTACAGCCAATTCCCGGTAATTATAGAACTCAGACCCGGCAATCACATTTCCATTTTCATCCTCTGCAAACGCCTTGCGGATCCAGGATCCCAGATGAACTTCGTAGATATTAAACGGCTTGTCCTTTGTATCAGATGCGGCCCTCTTTTTCATCCACTCCTGATCCTTCCACTGATAGTTTCCAATATCCCACACAATGGAGGCATTATTGGGGCGCAGCTCTGCATAGTTGGCATAGGGATCACATTTTAACATGGGTTCCCCGGCCCGCGTTTTCACCTCATACTTATAAAGGCAGCCTGGTTTTAAGCCGGGAATGAACAGCTCAAATACACTTGCATCTCCCTCCCCCAGCTTCCTCATCTGATGGCGTCTGCCGTCCCAGAGGTTAAAATCTCCTACCACGCTGACTCTCATGGCACAAGGGGCCCATACGGAAAAATATACACCCTCCACACCGTCTATTGTCATGGGATGAGCACCTATTTTCTCATAGATGTTATAGAAAATTCCCGCTTCAAACTTCTTGAGCTCCCGCTCCGTATACTGAGGGCCAAAGGCGTAAGGATCTGTAACTTCTTCCTCCGCCCCATTATCATAGGTCACTAAAAGCGTATAGGCTGTTTTCGTCTTTCTGGGAATGAGGACTGCAAAAAAGCCTGCTTCATCTGCCAGCTCCATATCATATGTCTTTCCCGTATTGGAAAGCTTTACCTTTACAGCCGAAGCCGTAGGAAACAGAGCCTGGATCAAAAGCCCCTTTTCTGTTATGTGAGATCCCAGAAGTCTGTGAGGATCTGCAGACTCCGAATAAGTCAGCTCCTCAATTCCCGCCCAATCCATCAAATCGTATAATACCTGTTCCATAAATACAGCTTCCCCCTTCTGCCGGCTACAATGTCTGAGCCCGTTCTGAAATATTTTGCCTGAAATTGATCACATCATGCTCATACTCCTCTTCCATCAGAGGAGAAGCAATCATAAAATCCGCGCTTGCTTTATTGTTTGCAATGGGAATGTCATAAACCTGTGCGATCCGAAGAAGCGCCTTCACATCCGGATCGTGAGGCTGGGCCGTGAGAGGATCGGAAAAGAAAATCACAAAATCAATCTTTCCTTCCACAATCTTGGCTCCGATCTGCTGGTCGCCGCCTAAGGGCCCGCTGTTGTATCCCTTTACCGAAAGGCCCGTATACTCTGTAATCATCCTGGCTGTGGTGCCTGTCCCGCACAGAAAATGCTTTGACAGTGCTTCCTTATGCTCCAGACACCAGTCCATCAGTTCATGCTTTTTCTGGTCGTGTGCAATCAACGCAATGTTTTTCTGTTTTCCAATGGTCATTGATAAGTAATCCATTTTCCCGGCCTCCTTTTATGCTGTGCCTGTTTCTTTTCTACTCTGAAACCCGGTTTACCAGGGTTCCTATTCCCTCAATGGAGCACTCCACCACATCCCCGGGCTTTAAAAAACGGGGCGGATCAAAGCCCATTCCCACACCGGCCGGCGTTCCTGTAGCAATAATGGTGCCTGCCTTCAGGGTCATTCCGGCAGAAAGCTCGCTTACCACATGGTCAATGCCAAATATCATAAGCTCTGTACTGCTGTCCTGGCGAAGCTCTCCGTTTACCCTGGACTGAATGGAAAGCCTGGGCGGATAGGGAAATTCCTCCGCGGTAACAATACAAGGCCCCATGGGAAGAAATCCATCCAGGCTTTTGCCGAAATACCACTGCTTATGACGGGTCTGAAGGGTTCTGGCACTCACATCATTGATCACCGTATAACCGAAAATATAATTTTTCACCTCGGAGACAGGCACATTTTTTGCGTCCTTTCCAATAATAACCGCCAGTTCAGCTTCGTAATCCAAATCCTGCACTAACTCCTTATGACTGGGGATTTCAGCGCCTGTACCCGTAGCTTCGCTGACCCGTTTTGAGAAATATACGGCAAAGGGGCGCTCTCCGCCAAAGGCCTCCTTCTTATAGCGGGCCGATTCCTCTGCATGGGCCATATAATTGATGCCCAGGCAAATTACATCCTGCACAGGATGAGGAATAGGCGCAAGAAGGATAGCCTCCTCTGCGGGAACTGCCCCTTTGATCTTATAAGGATCCTGTCCTGACACATACTCCAGAAGCTGTTTTTCAGACTCACTGATGCCCTCGATCAGCTCCTGCATGGTTTTATAATCCATATCCAGAGAGCGCAACGGATAGATCCATGTTCCATCCCTGTTTATAACGCCCAGTCTTCTCTTATGTTCAATCTCATATGTAACAAATTTCATTGACGGCCTCCTGTATTCTGCACTCACTTATTGTCTACTGTACCACATTTTTCCGATTTTTTCTACTTTTCGGCTCTGATTTCTATTTTTTCAGTCTCTTACTGCTGCGAATCCCTGAAAATCCTTCCCAGCTGTATCACCACTGTAGGAAGAAATGCAGCCATTCCTACAGCTGCCGCCTGAACCGGCATGAGATCGGATGCGGCAAAAAACATCTGCAGCCCCGGCACAAAAAGAACCGCTGCCAAAAGAATGCTCCCAAGCATAAATGCCGCCAGACTGCCCGGATTGCTGAGAAGGCCAAGCTGTATGATCGAATGGCTGCTGCGGCAGTTAAAGCCGTGAAACAGACGCGCCAGTGTAAGCGCAGAAAATGCCATGGTACAGGCCAAAGCTTCTCCCCCCTGTCTCATTCCCAGGCTCCAGGCCCACATGGTTGCTCCCGCCATCAGGCCGCCCTGAAAAAAGATCTGTCCGACAAAGCTGGGAGTCAAAATCCCTTCCTTCGGGTCTCTGGGCGGTTTCTTAAGCAGTCCATCCTCTGCCGGCTCCATCCCAATGGCGATTGCCGGGAGAGAATCGGTGATCAGGTTGATAAACAGCAGATGAACCGGAGCAAAGGGAAGGGGAAGCCCCAAAAGCGAAGTGTAAAGGACGCACAAAATCCCTGCCATATTTCCGGACAAAAGAAACTGGATGGCATTTTTAATATTGCGGTATACGTTTCTTCCATTGGCAGCAGCTTTGATAATCGTAGCAAAATTGTCATCCGCCAGAATCATGGAGGCGGCATCCTTTGACACCTCTGTTCCTCCCAGACCCATAGCAATGCCGATATCTGCTTTTTTCAGGGCGGGAGCATCATTTACCCCGTCGCCCGTCATGGCTACGATATGCCCCCGGTTCTGCCATGCTTTTACAATGCGTATTTTATGCTCCGGAGATACGCGGGCATAAACAGAAATCTGCGGCAGCTTTTTTTCCAGTTCTTCTTCTGTCATCTGATCCAGCCGGGCTCCTGTAAGCGCCAGATCTCCGGGCAAAAAAATGCCGATCCGGCCTGCTACAGCCATTGCCGTTGTCCGGTGATCTCCTGTGATCATCACCGTGCGTATTCCGGCCTGACGGGCCGCAGCCACTGCCGGGTGTGACTCCGGCCGGGGCGGATCCATCATTGCCGCAAGCCCCAGAAACACAAGGTCTGTTTCCGGATCCTCCTGCCATTTGGCTCCGGACCGGCAGGCAAATGCCAAAATTCTGAGCCCCCGTAAGGACCATTCCTGATTCTGATTTAAAATCGCCGCCCGGTCGGAAGCAGAAAGCTGTCGTGACGGAACAAGATCCGCTCCGGCAGGATTTATGATCCGTGTGCAACGCTCCAGCAGCACATCCGGAGCACCCTTAACAAACATGATTTCTTCCCCCTGCACCTCATGGATGGTCGTCATTCTCTTTCTTGCAGAATCAAAGGGAATCTCCCCTTTTCTTGGACAGCACAGGCGCAGCTGTTCCGGGACTGCTCCGGCAGCCTGAACCATATGAAACAGGGCCAGCTCCACCGGATCCCCCTCCTTATCCCCGGCAGATGGAGATGTATTATTATTTAAAGCGGCTGCCATTAAAAAGAGCTTCGCATCCTTTTTTCCTGATCCCGCATACTCTTTCAGCTGATCCGTCTCCATTTCTCTTCCATTGATGTAGACCGCCTCTGTTTCCATACGGTTCTGAGTCAGTGTTCCCGTCTTATCAGAGCAGATCACAGATACGCAGCCAAGGCTTTCCACTGCCTTTAAATCCTTGATGATCGCGTGCTCCCTTGCCATTTTCTGGGTTCCCATGGCCTGGACAATGGTAACAATGGAGCTTAATGCTTCCGGGATTGCCGCCACAGCCAGAGCCACAGCAAACATCAACGCGTCCAGTACAGGTTCCTTCCGGTAAACACTGAGTCCAAAAACCAAAACACAGATTCCCATAATGCCAAGCGCCAGATGACCGGAAAAATGGTCCAGGCTGATCTGCAGGGGTGTTTTCTGTACCTCTGCCCGGTTCATCAAAGAAGCGATCGAACCGATCTCCGTATTCATTCCTGTGGCTGTAACTACTGCGGCAGCCCGCCCGGAGGTAACCAGAGAACCGGAAAATACCATATTGACCTGATCTCCGGGAGACAGCCGCTCTCCTTCCGTTCTCAGACACCCGGTATGTTTTTCTGCGCTGAGCGATTCTCCGGTAAGAGAGCTTTCATTCACCGTAAGTCCATAAACTTCCAGCAGCCGGCCATCTGCCGGTACCAGGCTTCCGGCCTCTAAAATCATCAGGTCTCCCGGCACTACGTTCGAGGAAGGAATGGTAACCGACTGTCCCTCTCTCACTACCCTGGCCTCAGGAGAGGACAGCTTTTGAAGGCTTTCCAGGGATTTTTCCGCCTTCCTGTGCTGGATCGTTCCCAACAGGGCATTTAAAAACAAAACCGTAAAAATAACCAGAGCGCTCTCCGGATCTCCTGTAGCCATGGATATCCCGGCAGCGATCATTAAGATCACTACCAGAAGATCCTTAAACTGACTTAGAAAAATCTGCCACCAGGGTACAGCCTCCCGCTCATATAGAACATTTTCCCCATATTTTTCCAGCCTGGAATGGGCCTCTGCATCGGTCAGCCCCCGGCGGCAGGAGGAAAGCTCCCTTAAAACCTCTTCCTCTGATCTGCTGTACCATTCTGTCATTCCGGCTCCCCCTTTTATACTCTGGATCTGTAAAAACCGCAACGAAAAATGCTCCCGGGACCATCCTTGAGCGGCCCCGGAAGCATCCGGTCTGTACACTCTGTTTAATTTATGAAAAAGGGAGGTCTGTTATGACATCAGCCAAATATCATGCCAAATACGACCTTCATCCCCTCGGATATGGAGGATTTTTCAATGTATTCCTCTCTGGTATGAGCGCCTTTGCCCCGGTAGCAGCCCGCGCAGACGCTGGGGATTCCCAACGACATGGGGATATTGCAGTCTGTGGAACCGGAGCCTGTCTGGGGGCGCTGCCCTGTAACCTGCGCTGCAGCCATGCAGGCCCGCTCTAAAAGAGTCCTCTGGCGCTCCGGGTCAATGCTGCCGGAGCAGGGACGAATCCCTAAAACCTCCGTTTCGATCTCCATCCCCTGCGCTCTGGCCTGTTCGATCACTTTATCAAACTGATCCTGCATATAGTCCAGATGTTCCCTCCGGTCTGAACGGAACTCATAAAGCATATGAGCCTCCTGAGCAATGGTATTAACCGATGTTCCGCCCTGGATCTGGCCTACATTAAAAGTCGTTTTTCCCTGCTTAGGAATCTGGATCCGGTACAGCGCTCCAATGATGCCTGCCAGCCTTTCAATGGCATTTTCCCGGCCGAAATCATTAAAGGAGTGGCCTCCTTTCGTGCGCACTGTGACCTTAAATCGCTTAGATCCCACAGCCTGGTCTACGATCTTATCCAGCTGGCTGTCAAAGGTACAAAAAGCTGTGACCCGACCGGCATAATCCTCGCATATGTTCCGGACGCCCTTTAGATTTCCCAGCCCTTCTTCCCCGGAATTGCATACAAACAAAAGCCCCGGGCGATCAGAGGGATACACCTCCTCAAGGCGCCCTTCCCGGATGGCCTCTGCCAGATACTTTGCCCCAAGGAGCAGGCAGACAAGACAGGCTGTATCATCCCCAATGCCCGGACAGAAGATACGGTCTCCTTCCTCCTTTAAAGGCAGCTCCTCCTCATCAGGAAATACCACATCCGTATGGGCCATATAGACCTCTAGGCCATTTTTTTCACGGATCACGGCCGGCCAGACAACATTTAATGCCTCATCTATATATACCCCTTCTGCTCCCTGCTCTTTTAACCACCGGGAACAGAATTCCGCCCGTTTTTCCTCATGGTTTGAGGGCGCAGGAATCCTGGCAATAGTTCTTAAAAGTTCCAGGGTCTCCTCCTCATGTTCTCTGATAAACACTTCCATTGACTCACTGAGCATCTTTTTTTCCTTCTTTCTCCCGGACCGTTTTTTCAGGCAGAACCTCCGGGTTCTCCATAAATACACAGACTGCCCGCGCTCCGATCATAACCTTTTTCTGATCCTTTAATACAGGGCCTTTTCCCTCCGGCCAGAAACCGTTTACACTGTCCTCGGCTGTATTGAAAACCATCTGCCATGCCCTTCCTTTGGGGAGATTCGGCAGCGCAAATTCATGTGGCTCCCAGTGCATATTATAGGCTGTATAAAAGCTGGTTTTTTCTGTATCCTCTGAATAATCTCCGCAGTAAAATGCGCCGAACTGACGGCTGCACCGGTCAAATTCCGGCTGCCATGCCTTCTCTCCGTGATAGGACAGATCCGGCAGTCCCAGCCCCCGGTAATCCATCAGTCTGGGTTCTTTCGCCATATGGAACAAATCATGGGACTTTCTGAATGAGATCACCTGTTTTACAAAGGCAAATAGATCCTTATTACGCCGTATAAGCCCCCAGTTCAGCCAGGAAATTTCATTGTCCTGACAGTAGGAATTGTTATTTCCCTGTTTGGTCTGCCCAAACTCATCACCAGATAGAAGAAGGGGCGTTCCCTGGCTTAAAAACAGAAGAAGCAGGGCATTCTTTAACTGACGAAGCCGCAGACTGAGAACTTTTTTCTTTCTCACCGGCCCCTCTGCCCCGCAGTTCCAGGACTGATTCTGGTCTGAGCCGTCCTGATTATCTTCCCCATTGTCCTCATTATGCTTTTCGTTATAGGAAACCATGTCCATCATGGTAAAGCCGTTTACATTTGCCATGTAATTGATGACTCCCATATGATCCGGATTGTGGCAGATATGGTAGGACAGCGCACTTAACATCCCCTCATCGCCCTTTAAAAAGCGTCTCATATCCATCATAAAGCCGGAATTATACTCACAGATGCGGCGGGAATCCCCCTCCTTCCAGCCTTCTCCCCACAGCTTTAAATTCTTTAAATAAGGGTCTTCCGCCAGCAGGGAAAGAGGTGCAAAACCTACCAGATGAACGCCGTCTACATGGTATTCCATCGCCCAGAAGCGCACCACATCCAGCACATATCCCGGCGCTTCACTTCCGTCAAAATACAGTTCGATCACCAGTTCAATCCCTGCATGGTGAAGAGCCTTTACCATCCGTTTAAACTCTGCCGACGGATCCCCGGATGAACAATAGGAGGCCTTGGGAGCAAAATAAAAGCCGCTGCAGTAGCCCCAGTAATTAAGCTTTACAGGCTCTGTATGAGAATGCCTTTCTTCCTGATCTTCTCTCCGCATCCCCTGGGGAAGACCGAAAATTTCGGATTTTTCCGGAAAGATAATTTCATTAAATTCCACCGGAGGCATCATTTCCAACGTGGTAATCCCCAGCTCTTTAAGATAGGAAATCTTTTCAATTACTCCTTCAAAGGTTCCCCTCTTTTCCGGACTCAGACCAGAAGAAGCATGCTTTGTAAAACCTCTGGGATGGATCTTGTAAATGATGCAGTCCTGAGCAGGAACAGCCGGAAGCCGGTCATCTTCCCAGTCAAAATCCGCACCTTTTTTCGGAAATACTGTATGGATCCCGCCTGTTCCCCGTTCTTTATGGCCCCAGCGTCCGCAGCCTGCAAACTGCCGTCCAAACGGATCTGCTGCCTCCTTTCCATCCTCCTCAAAGGCGTATTCCAGACCCTCAAACTCTCCCTTTACGGTCATAAAGTGTACATTTCCCATCCGTCCCTCATGGGGGAAGGGGATTCTGGCGACAGGCTGCCTGCTCCCTTTTTTGAAGAGAAGCAGCCCGCAGCTTTCTGCCTCCGAAATAAAACACACATCAAAGCCATCCCCATTCGCCGCCACACCAGGCGGATAGATCCGGCTTTTGTCTGCCACCACAATATAATCCTGTTTCATCTATATACCGCCTTTCACTGAATTCATACTCTACTGCTCTGCAATCTTTGCAGCCAGCTCTTCCAGATACATCCACCGCTCCATCTTCTCCTCTAAAGCGGCTTCCGCCTCCTCCTTCTCTGCCATGAGCTGGTTCAATTTTACAAAATCATGGGCTGAAGCCTGGATTTCCTGTTCCAGAGAGGAAATCCTCTCCTCCAGGTCTGCCATCTCACCTTCGATGGTTTCATAGTCCCTCTGCTCCTTATAGCTGAATTTCAGCTTCTGGGGGCCGCGGGTGCGCTGGGTTTTTCCGTTTGTACGGACTTCGGTTTTCCCTTCCTGTCCGCCTCCCGGCTGTCCTCCTTCTGCTTCTGCCCTTTTTAGGCAGGCATTCTGATAATCCGTATACCCGCCTTCATACTGCTGTACCCTTCCATCGCCCTCAAAGGCAAATATCCTGTTTACAACGCGGTCCAGGAAATACCGGTCATGGGATACGGTAATCACAATCCCCGGGAAGGTGTCCAGATAATCCTCCAGGATCACCAGCGTCTGAATGTCCAGGTCATTGGTAGGCTCGTCCAGAAGGATCACATTGGGCGCTTCCATCAGGATACGGAGCAGGTACAGCCTGCGCTTCTCCCCTCCGGAGAGCTTTCCGATCACCGTATACTGAACACTGGACGGAAATAAAAACCGCTCCAGCATCTGGCTGGCGCTGATGCTTCCATCTTTTGTTTTCACATATTCTGCAGCGTTTTTAATATAATCAATGACGCGCAGGCTCTCGTCCATGGCTTCATTTTCCTGGGAAAAATAACCCAGCTTTACCGTCTGTCCGATTTCTGTTGTACCGGAATCCGGCTGTACCCAGCCTGCAATGATCTTCATCAGAGTAGACTTTCCGCTTCCGTTGGGGCCGATAATTCCCACACGGTCATTTTTCAGGAAAATATAGGTGAAATTCTTTAAGAGCACCTTATCTCCGTAGGACTTGGAAATATCCTTCAGCTCTACCGTAGTCCGTCCCAGACGGCTGGCAATGGACTCTAACTGTACATTTCTGTCATACTGGGGCCCCTCCTGGTCACGCAATGCCTCATAGCGCTGGATATGGGCCTTCTGCTTGGTTGAACGGGCTCTGGCCCCTCTCTGCATCCAGGCGATCTCTGTCCTTAAAATGGACTGGCGCTTGCGCTCTGTGGCCTCTGCCATCTCTATCCGCTCTGCTTTAAGTTCCAGGTATTTTTCGTATCCTCCCTGATAGCTGTAGAGCTTTCCCTTGTCCAGCTCCACGATCCGGCTGGTTACACTGTCCAGAAAATACCGGTCATGGGTGATCATCAAAAGAGCGCCCTTAAAGGCCTTTAAATATGCCTCCAGCCACTCTGCCATGCCGCTGTCCAGATGGTTGGTCGGCTCGTCCAGAATCAGCAGATCTGCCGTACTTAAAAGAACGCTGGCTAAAGCTACCCTCTTTCTCTGTCCGCCGGAAAGAGTATCTATCTTTGCCTCGCAGTCCGACACCTCCAGACGGTTTAACATAGAGCGGGCCGCTGCCTTTAACTCCTCCTTTGAGGAAAAATGAGGCTCATTTTCATTTTCACGCACAATGGCCTCCAGCACGGTTTCTCCATCCTGAAATTCCGGGATCTGGGGCAGATACCGGATATACAGGCTGCGTCCCTTCACCACCGAACCCTCATCCGGCTCCTCCAAGCCTGCCGCGATCCGAAGGAGCGTGGACTTTCCGGTTCCGTTGATTCCGATCAGGCCGACCTTTTCCCCCTCATTGATGGAAAATGCCGTATCGTCAAACAGCAGACGTTCGGTATATGATTTCGTTAAATGCTCAATGGTAAGAAGATTCATGGATCCGTTTCCTTTCCCTCATTTGCTATTCAATCACCAGTTCTACCGGACAATGGTCCGAGCCAAATACCTCTGTATGGATTCCTGCGCTTACCAGACGGTCCTTTAAGGCCTCGCTGGTACAGAAATAGTCGATGCGCCACCCGGCATTCTTCTCTCTGGCCTTAAAACGGTAGGACCACCAGGAATACACGCCCTCTGTATCCGGATTAAAATAACGCCAGGTATCAATAAAGCCGGCATCCAGAAGCTCTGTAAATTTTCCCCGCTCCTCATCGGTAAAACCGGCATTTTTCCGGTTAGTTTTGGGATTTTTCAGGTCAATCTCTTTGTGGGCCACATTCAGATCCCCGCAGAAAATCACCGGCTTTTTCTCCTCCAGCTGCTTCAGATAGGCTAAAAATGCTGCTTCCCATTCCATGCGGTAATCCAGCCTTGCAAGGCCGTCCTGAGAATTGGGAGTATAGCAGGTGACAACGTAATAATCGCCAAATTCAGCCGTGATCACACGGCCCTCATGGTCATGCTCCTCAATCCCCAGTCCGTATGATACAGAAACCGGCTCCTCCTTACAGAATAAAGCCGTTCCGGAATACCCCTTCTTCTCTGCATAATTCCAATACTGAAAATACCCCGGAAGCTCAAGGTCAATCTGTCCCTCCTGAAGCTTGCTCTCCTGAATACAGAATACATCTGCATCCGCCTCCTTAAAAAAGTCCAGAAAACCCTTTCCCACACAGGCCCGCAGGCCGTTTACATTCCATGAAATCAGTTTTTTCATACAGAACTCCTTTCCTGATCCAAAAAGCCCTACTGCGGATACTCCAGTCTGGATTCCGGATAGCTGTCAATCTGTTCCAGCACCTTTAAGTATCTTGCAGCCAGATACTTTGCCATCCCCAGATTCATATCCAGATAATTGCCGCAGTCCCTTGCAGAAGCCCCAGGCACCTCACCCTCAAAATCCCGGATAAAGGCAAATAGCTCCACCATCAGAGGCAGAATCTCCCTTGAAGCCAGATTGCCTGCCAGAAGCAGATAAAAACCGGTACGGCAGCCCATAGGACCAAAGTAAATGGTACGGCTTCCATACTCCTTATGGTTTCTTAAAAAGGTAGCTGCCAGATGCTCAATGGTATGCATCTCCGCCGTATTCATCACCGGTTCCTCATTGGGAGAGGTCATACGCAGGTCAAAGGTCGTAATCACCTGATTCCCTACCTGATCCTTTCTTGAAACATATACCCCCGGCTGAAGCCGGATATGGTCGATGGTAAAACTTGCAATTTTTTCCATTTTGAATCTTCTCCTTTTCTTCATTATCTCGCTGCCTGCGGTGTGCACTGCACACCACAAACCGCCTCTTCTTCCATCCGAAAAGGCAGGACCCTTTGTCCAGATCCTGCCTCCGTCTTGTGCCAAAACGCACCTTATAATCAATCATCCTGCTCGTCGCTTTCAGCAACGGTAAATGTAAATCTCTTTCTAGCCATCTCATCGCTTTCCAGATACTCATCATATGTGGTGATCTTGTCAATGAGCTTTCCATTGATGATTTCCATGATGCGGTTGGCTGTTGTCTGTACGATCTGATGGTCACGGGAGGAGAAGATCATCACACCCGGGAACTTGATCATACCACGGTTTAACGCATCAATAGACTCCATATCCAGGTGGTCTGTAGGCTCGTCAAGCATCAGTACATTTGCACCGGAAATCATCAGCTTGGACAGCATACAGCGAACCTTCTCGCCTCCAGAAAGAACCTTTACCTTCTTTACACCATCCTCGCCCGCAAAAAGCATACGGCCCAGGAAACCACGCACATATGTTACATCCTTTTCAGGAGAATACTGGGTCAGCCACTCTACGATAGTATCGTCATTTGCAAACTCAGCGGAGTTGTCCTTGGGAAAATAAGACTGGGTAGTTGTCAGACCCCACTTATAGCTTCCCTCGTCGGGTTCCATCTCACCTGCAAGAATCTTAAAGAGAACGGTCTTTGCACGCTCGTTTGGCCCTACCAGAGCAACCTTGTCCTCTCTTCCCAGAATAAAGGAAATGTCGTCAAGAATCTTCTCGCCGTCAATGGTCTTGCTTAAATGCTCTACGGTCAGAACCTCATTTCCGATCTCACGGGAGGGACGGAAGTCAATGTAAGGATACTTTCTGCTGGATGGCTTAATATCGTCCAGCTCGATCTTTTCCAGGGCGCGCTTACGGGAGGTTGCCTGCTTGGACTTGGAAGCATTTGCAGAGAAACGCTGGATGAACTCCTGCAGCTCCTTAATTTTCTCTTCCTTCTTCCGGTTGGCTTCCTTCATCTGCTTGATGATCAGCTGGCTGGACTCTACCCAGAAATCGTAGTTTCCGGCATACAGCTGAATCTTGCCATAGTCGATATCTGCAATCTGTGTGCAGACCTTATTTAAGAAATAACGGTCATGGGATACCACGATAACGGTATTTTCAAAGTTAATCAGAAACTCTTCCAGCCATGCAATGGCGTCCAGATCCAGGTGGTTGGTAGGCTCGTCCAGAAGCAGGATGTCAGGATTTCCGAATAATGCCTGTGCAAGAAGCACCTTTACCTTCTGTGCGCCCAGAAGATTTCCCATCTGGGAATAGTGGAGCTCAGGGCCGATGCCAAGGCCGTTTAACAGGCTCTCTGCATCAGACTCTGCTTCCCAGCCGTTCATGGTGGCAAACTCGCCTTCCAGCTCTGCCGCCTTGATGCCGTCCTCGTCTGTGAAGTCCTCCTTCATGTAGATGGCTTCTTTTTCCTTCATAATCTGGTACAGTCTGGCATTTCCCATGATAACCGTATCAAGCACTGTATACTCGTCATATTTGAAATGATCCTGCTGTAAGAAGGAAAGTCTCTGTCCCGGTGTAATGGCAATCTCACCGCTGGTCGGCTCTAACTGGCCGGACAGAATCTTTAAAAATGTAGACTTTCCCGCACCGTTTGCACCGATCAGTCCATAGCAGTTACCCTCGGTGAATTTGATATTCACTTCCTCAAACAATGCCTTCTTGCCTACGCGAAGGGAGATATTATTTGCACTAATCATGTCTCTTACCTTTCTTTGGAATCTTATTTTTATCGTTCCTCGTCAAAAGAGGGGTCAGAATCTGGCCCCTCTTTTTATGTTTCTCTCAATATCAGATTGTACAGGGAAAACAGGGTTTTTGCAAGGGGATTTTCGGAAAAAATAGGACATTTTGCATCTCCCTACTGTCCCTTCACAATCTCCACTGGAAAATTCATCCCCTCAGAGGTCACATACGTCACCCAGATCGAATCTCCGCTGTCCTCTGACAGCGCACCGTCCTCTATGGGGCAGTTATCCTTTAAAAAGCTCAGTTCTCTTCCGTCCGCTGTTTTCATCGCAAAGGAACTCATGGCATTAGCCGTGGTGGTTCCTTCCTCTGTGGAAATCGTCCACTCTTCCTGCTCCGGCAGGGCCACTACCAGATCCACATCCTCCAGTTTTCCAAGCGGCTCGCCGATATAGGCAATGGCAATCTGGACATCCTCTGCAATCTCCGTCTCTACATCCCGGATATCGCTTAGGGAAATCTCATACTCTTTCCCATCATCTGCCAGAAGCGTAAAGGCAGAACCATCTTCTTTTTCCTCAATCACTGTTCCCTGAAGCATATGATAGCGCCCGGCTTCTGCTGGTTCCTCTGTCTGTGCCGGGGTTGTCTCTGTCTCAGAGGATGCCTCCGATTCTGTGGCTGTCTCTGTCTGCGGAACCGATGAAGACGGCATCTCATCCTGATTTTTGCTGCATCCCGAAGCAAGAAGAACTCCTGCCATCACTGCCACAGCTGTCATATATACCTGTTTTCTCATATTTTTACCTCCGATCTTCCGTCAAAAAACAGAATTTCCATACTTTTACCCAGATGTTACCATCCCTGTCTGAAAAATACAAGAAGTTTTCCCTTACAGTTTCTTAATATTATGCACGGAACGCGCCTATTCCTCAACAAAAACAGACAGCGCCGGAGGATGCTTTTCTCCTCAGGCACTGCCTGCCATTTATTTTCTCTATCAAATCGTTCCATATCTCCCCAGAAAGCTCTGCGTCCGCTCATTATCTGAGGAAAATACCTCCTCTGGTGTTCCCTCTTCCACGATCACCCCTCCGGCCATAAAGACGACCCAGTGGGAAATATCTCTGGCAAAGGCCATCTCATGTGTTACGATCACCATGGCAATATGGAGATCTGCCAGGGAGCGGATCACCTTCAACACCTCTCCCGTAAGCTCCGGATCGAGAGCTGAGGTAGGCTCATCAAAAAACAGGATCCTGGGCTTTAAGGCCAGGGCTCTTGCGATAGCAACCCTCTGGCACTGACCGCCGGAAAGCTGGTATGGATAGGCGTCTTCTTTATCTTCAAGTCCCATCTTTTTTAACAGCTCTCTGGCTTCTGAATAGACCTCCTCCTTATTGCGCTTCTGTACATGGATCGGCGCATCTGTGATATTTTTCATCACCGAAAAATGAGGAAACAGATTAAAATTCTGAAATACCAGACCATACTGGCTGCGGATTTCCTTTAATTCTGCAGGAGATGCATACTGAATGGAACCGGAATCATTTCCCCATACCGCCTTTTTTCCCAAATAAACCACCTCGCCCCGATCCATGGTTTCCAGCATGGTGGCACAGCGCAGGAGGGTTGATTTGCCGGAGCCTGAAGGGCCGATGATGGAAACGATCTCCCCGTCCTCCACGCTCATTGATATATCCTTTAATACCTTCAGATCGCCGAAGGACTTTTCCACATGATTTAATTCCAAAAGCTTCATTTTCCACATCCTCCTGTTTCTAACGGTAATACTCCAGCTTTTTTTCCATCCATTCCATGGTGCAGGCCACAATCAGATTGAAGATGTAATAGAAAAGGCCGGCTGCCACAAAGGGAATCATACTGGTCTGAGAGGATGCCAGCGCCTTTGCAACTGAAAACATCTCCACTACGCTTAGGGTAAACGCCAGCGACGTGTCTTTTACCAAGGTAATCACCTCATTGGTAATCGAGGGGAGGATCCGCTTGATCACCTGAGGCAGAATGATCTTAAAAAAGGTCTGGAACCGGCTGTAGCCCAGGATATAGGCCGCCTCATACTGTCCCTGAGGCATGGACTGAATGCCGCTGCGGTAAATTTCCGCAAAATAGGCGGCATAGTTAATCACAAACCCGATAAAGGTAGCCCAAAGACGGTAGCCGCTTCCTACACGGATGCCGAAAAGATAGTAAGGGCCAAAATAAACCACCATGAGCTGCAGCATCAGGGGCGTTCCCCTCATAATAGAAATGTAAACCTTAACCAGATTTCTGAGGAAACCGTTTTTCGTCATACGGCCAAAAGCCACTATGAGACCCAAAGGCAGAGAAAATACAAGCGTAACCACAAATATCTGTATGCTGGTTCCCATGCCTCCTGCTAACTGTGCAACCATCTGGGAAAGTGTCATTTTACCCATTTTAAACTACCTGCTTTCATTTTCCAATTGTCGTAATGTCCTTGCCAAACCATTTTTCAGAGATGGTCTTTAAGGTGCCGTCCGCAGCCATCTCCTCCAATGCGCCCTGGACTTTATCCTTTAACTCTGTGTTTCCCTTCTTAAAGCCGATCGCATACTCCTCTGCCGCCAGCGAATCCTCCAGTATAACAAAATCTGCGTTTCTCTGGCTGATCTGATATCCGGCCACAACTACATCCATGGCAATGGCGTCTACTGCGCCCTGCTCCAGATCCATAAAGGCTGTGTTGTAATCTGCGGTAGTAAGAAGCTGTGCAAAGGTGGCTGTCAGATCAGGAACCTCCTTTAAGGCTGCTTCCGCGGAGGAATCCACCTGACACTCCACTACCTTTCCTGCAAGGTCTGCCTGGCTTTTAATTCCGGAATCCCCTGCCACTACAAACACCTGAGAATTTTCCATGTAGGGCTCGCTCCATGTATATCCGTCCTCCCGGCCGGTCATGGTAAAGCCATTCCAGATACAGTCAATATTTCCCGACTCCAGTTCCATATCCTTTGCATCCCATGCGATAGGCTGGGGCTTATACTCCAGACCCAGGCGCTTTGCAGCCTCCTGTGCCAGCTCCAGGTCAAAGCCTGTATACTCGCCATCATCTCCCATAAATCCCATCGGCGGGAAATCCTGATCAAATCCCACGATCAGGGTACCGCCTTCTGCCTTTGTTTCTCCTTCTGCTTCAGCGGCTTTTTCTGTGGTCTCTGCTGCCTCTGTTTTTGCTTCTGTGGATTCAGCCTTTGTCTCAGCCGGTGCAGATACGGCTCCACCGGAGCAGGCTGCCAGTGACATGGTCATTATAGATACAAGTGCGGCACATACAACTCTTTTTTTCATAATCGTTTCCTCCTCGATGGCGAGCCTTTGGCTTCCTGCTTTGAATCTCCATAAATCGTGTCGGCTCTTATTTGCTAATGTGTTATCATATTAGCATACTAAAGTGTTTTTGTAAAGGGGAAAATGAAAATTATTTCCTCTTCCGTACTTCCGAAGTTATTTTCCCGCAGCCTTTCCATGGTGGTGGAAGTGTGGTATCATGGTTTTTAGAAGAATGGAGTGAACGTAATGAAAATAGTAAGTCCTAAAACATTTATCGTTTCATTACTGCTTGGAATACTTGTTCTCTATAAAGTGTTGTCCATTGATGGCTTTACCGACATACTGTGGATTATCCTGATGGGATATTGGACCATAAGGGGAATGGAGGTTGCATTTTCACAGGAGTCGGCTGTTTTAATCTTTGCAGCGGGCTATGCAGTGTGGATTGCTCTGTATATTTCAAAGCATAAGAAAAAAGCGGTTGAAACCGGAAGTTGGGAAACTGGAAAATTAAATGCCGATAATGAACGGGCATGGAAGCTCTCAGATCTTTGTCATAATGTTATATATTTTATTGCCGCTGTGTTTCTGATCTTTTATTTTATTTTCGGGGATCCGATGATTTATATAAATAATTACAGGCTGAGGACAGCATTAGTGAAGGAATGGTAAGCCTGATATTTATGAATCACAGCAGAGTCGTTTCCAGTGTATACAGATATCCTTCGTCTACAGGGTATTCATTAAATCTTGCTGTTAATGCTGCTTCTGATTTTGATCAATATGATAACTATTCAAGGATAGATTATGGAGATTTAATCGAGTTTGAAGTAACCCTGGAAGATGGAATTGTTAATCTGACAGCTGCTAAACCGGATATTTAGAGGGATCCGCTGCGTATGAACCGTGGTAAAAATTTAAGGATGAGGGAATGAAATGAACGAATGGAATAAAGCTCAGGCAGGCTATTTATATGACGCCAACTATGACAGGGAAGTTGTGGAAAACAGAACGAAATGCGCTGATCTGTGCTATGAATTTAATCAGTGCAAACCATCGGATACAAAAAAACAGGCGGAAATTATAAAGAAAATAATTGGATGTATTAAAGGAGACTTTGTAATTACAGCGCCCTTTTACTGCGACTATGGGAGCAATATAACGATTGGGAATAATTTCTACACAAACCACAACTGCACAATATTGGATGGGGCTAAGGTTACCTTTGGCGATAACGTATTTATTGCTCCTAATGTTGTTTTTTCAACAGCTGGTCATGCCATAGATGCAGGGCAAAGAGCAAAGGGACTGGAAATCGCACTTCCAATTACTGTCGGTGACAATGTATGGATTGGTGCAAATGTATCTGTGCTGCCGGGAGTTTCGATCGGAAGCAATACAATAATAGGTGCTGGAAGCGTTGTGAATAAAGATATACCTGATGGAGTAATTGCCGCAGGCGTTCCCTGCAGGGTAATTCGCAGAATAACGGAGAAAGACAAGCAAAAATATCCAGAGTATATAGAAATATAGCGAATTTTCTGGTTTACGGAATTGGGAATTGACTGGGCTGAAAGCTAAAATAGAAACAGGAAAGTCGAAAGTTGTAAGGTGACAGTGAAAATGAAATGTACAGTATTTTATGAGAGTTGGCAGCTGAAATGCTGTGGTAAAGCTTTTTCTATAGGTGATATAGTGAAGTGGTTCGTTTATAAAATAGAACGTGAACAGATACTTGCCCCTGTAGACCTCGGAACGATTGACTATTGTTATGAAGCTCATGATGAAAATTGGGAAAAATTATTTGTTCGAAAGGCTTTGAAAAGAAAATCGAAGATATGAGAGCAACAGGGTATATTGTTGAGTTAAATGAATGTTCAATCAGACATTCCAAACAGGAAGAAGTTACATTCAAATAGATTCCGTTTTTGAAGCTGCCTTTTGGGTGCAGTATAGTCTGTAATATCTTAGCGTTTCTTGATGTTATTATGTGGTATGATTTATAAGTAAAAAACAACAAATTGGAATTTTCACATATAAAATAGGAGTGGACAAAATGAGAATAAGTGGCATAAAGTTTAGAGAGACTTTATTAAGTCAAATGAAGGACTATCTGGATGGAAGAATCACGAAAGAAGAATATTACAATCAAGCAGAACCCTTTTATACTGAATACGCAAATACTTATGAAAATCCACTGTTTCACAAGTGCTTTATGGATAAAGTTCCAGACGCTTGTTTGCTTTATATTGATGAGCCTGGGCTTACTCCAGAAATAAAAGAATCGAGATTCCATGAAGCATTGCAGGAAGCGTATGTGACCTTGGAGAAACTGTGATGTGGCGTAGAGATTTTAATATAGTTGATTAAAATAATAAGGGACAGATGATACAAGAGGACATCATGTTCCATCTTATCAAATAATCAATCAAAGGAGAAAACCGTATGCCCAAACACATTTTAGTAATCTCTACAAGCCCAAGAAAAGGCGGCAACTCAGAGACTCTTGCAAATGAATTTATCCGAGGAGCAGAGGAGTCAGGAAACCAGGTAGAAAAGATATGCTTATACGATAAAACCATCAGCTTCTGCAAAGGCTGTCTGACCTGCCTGAAAACCAGAACGTGTATCATCCATGATGATGCAGAAATCATTGCACAGAAAATGAAAACAGCAGATGTGCTGGTATTTGCCACTCCGGTTTACTATTATGAAATGAGCGGACAGATGAAGACCATGCTGGATCGTGCAAATCCGCTGTATGATTCTGATTATCAGTTCCGGGATGTTTATCTTTTGGCAGCGGCCGCGGAGGATGAGGATACCGCAGTTGAGGGAGCCGTACACGGACTTTCCGGTTGGATTGCCTGCTTCCCCAAATCCCGTCTGGCAGGAGTCGTATTCGGCGGCGGCGTTGGTGCAGTTGGTGAAATTGCAGGAAATCCAGCTCTTGAAAAGGCCTATGAAATGGGAAAAGCAGTCTGCTAGAATCTACGGAATATACATAGAAAAATGGATGCCGCAAAGTCCGGGCGGCATCCTCTTTTTCTTATATAGCGGTATTTATGCTAATCCTGATACACTACCTTTCCCTCACAGATGGTATACTTCACCTTTCCTGTCATAGACCGGCCCAAAAATGGGGTGTTGGATGCCTTTGATGCAAACTGATCTGCCGTCCATGTTTCATTTTCATCAAAAATAACAAGATCCGCAGGTGCGCCCTCGCAGATCCGGCCACAGTCCAGCTTGTATAATCTGGCCGGGTTTAAGCTCATCTTTTCCATCAGCTCCAGCAGGCTCAAATGGCCAGGCTTCACCAGTTGTTCAATTCCCAGAGAAAGGGCTGTTTCCAGTCCGATAATGCCGCTGGGAGCTTCTGTAAGGGGCTTATCCTTCTCCTCCTTACTGTGAGGCGCATGGTCTGTAGCGATCAGGTCAATGGTTCCGTCCTTTAAGCCGGCAATCAGCATCTGGCGATCCAATTCCGTACGCAGAGGAGGATTCATCTTCGCAAGAGTTCCGTGTTCCAGCACTGCTTCCTCGGTAAGCGTAAAGTGATGAGGCGTTACCTCAGCCCACACATCTGCCCCCAGCTTCTTTGCCAGACGCACCAGCTCTACGGAATAGCCAGAGCTGATATGCTGAACATCGATCCTGGCTCCTGTTTCCAGAGCGATCATACAGTCTCTTGCTACCAGGGAATCCTCTGCCAGAGAAGGGGAACCATAAATCCCAAGCTGATCGGATACAGCGCCATGGTTGATGCCGTTTTCACGGATAAATGATTTATCTTCCTCATGGAAGCTGATCACTGTATCCAGTCTGGCGGCCTCCTCCATAGCCTTAAGCACAAAGGGGCCGTCCATTAAGGGGATTCCGTCATCTGTAAAGCCGGCGGCTCCTGCAGCCAGCAGGCCCTCCATATCGGTCAGTTCTTCGCCCTTAAATCCCTTTGACACAGCGGCACAGCTGAGTACATGGATTCCTGTCTTTTTCCCCTCTTCAAGAACATAGCGCAGCGTTTCCTCATTATCAACTAACGGCTTTGTATTTGCCATACATACTACAGTAGTAAAGCCTCCTTTGGCAGCTGCAGCCGCTCCTGTATGAATATCCTCTTTATAGGTCAGGCCCGGATCTCTGAAATGGACATGAACATCCACCAGACCCGGAGCCGTCACCAGACCCGTTCCATCGATTATCTGTTCATATTCCGCTTCTGTTCTTCCTCCCAGCGTATCCGGAGGGCAGATTTCTCTGATGATTCCATCCTCAATCACAAGATCTGCTCTGCTGTCTGTCTTTCCCGCCGGATCCAGTACCCGGCTTCCCTTGATAAGTATCATATAACTGTTTCTTCCTTTCTTTTCCGCAATTTATACTATAACTGAAAGCTTTCCCCCTGACAACGAATTTCCATAATCTTTTCTGCATAGTCAGCTGCACAGGGCAGAGTCTTAAAACGCTCTGTCACGCCAAAATCTCCCCAGAAATGCATGGGAAACACAATATCAGCTCCCACCATATGCATAAAATCATCCATTCCCAGATAAAAGTCCTTTCCCTGCCGGGGATCCAGCAGCATAAAAGCCACATCAATATGATTTCCAGCTATTTTCAGAAGTTCACTGTGAAATGCTTCGCTCATTCGGCAGTTATATTCCTCCGGTTCACCCTCCCAGACCCAGTTATTCAGATCTCCTGCGTGATAAAGCACCTTTCCCTCTGCCTCAATCAAAAACGCCACACCCTCATCTGTAGATTTAAATGCTTTGACCGTTACAGGCACCTTTTCTCCTGTCTCCTTCTGAAAAGAAAATTCCTCTTCCGGCCCCAAAAAACTGGTCCGACACAAAAATTCCTCCGGAACTCTTTTTCTCCAGATATCGTCCGAAAGGACAAACCAGATTTTGGGATGATTCTCTGCCAGATCAAAAATTCCAGGCGAGAAATGATCTCCATGACGATGGCTGGCAAACACAATCAGCAGCTGATCTTGTCTGATTTCTGGGATCTCTCCCTCAAAATAATCAAAGAGCAACGCAATCTGCTCCATTTCCACCAGAAAACTGCTGTGGTGGATATAGGTAATCTTCATATTCTGCCTTCTCCTTTCGGATTATTTCACATAAAAACGCGGAATGTGTCTCATTACAAGCCTACCGCAACACACATTCCGCGTCAATACTTTATTACAGTTCCTTTCCGCACTCCGTACACATGCCTGCTACTGCCGCCATAGCTGCCTCATCCTTCTTTACCATTTCATAAAGCCGGTAACCGCCGCTTAAATTCCAGGTCTTAAACCCAGCCTGATCCAGAATTCTCTGGGCCAGATAACCTCTTAAGCCGATCTGGCAGGTGATATATATATCCTTTTCCCGATCAAGCTCACCCATGCGTTCTCTTAAGGAATCCAGAGGAATATTGATAAACCCTGGTATCATACCTCTCTGGCACTCTTCCGGGGTACGCACATCCAGGCGCACTGCATCTTCCGGGATCTGATCCAGATCTTCCACATAGAACGGTTTCATAAGGCTCTCTATTACGTTTCCAATTACATATCCAGCCATATTTACCGGATCCTTTGCTGATGAAAATGGCGGAGCATACGCTAACTCCATCTCCTGCAGATCAAAGCCTGTAAGGCCAAAGCGAACTGCATTTGCCATATCATCAATACGTTTGTCTACACCCTTTCCGCCTACAATCTGTGCACCCAGAATACGGCCTGTATCCGGCTCAAACAAGGTCTTTACTGTCATCATCTCACCGCCGGGATAATATCCAGCCTGGGAAGCAGAGGTGGTGATTACCTTACAGAAAGCACGTCCCTGAGCCTGCAGGCTTTCTTCCTTTTCACCTGTCACAGCCACCGTAAGACCGAAAAATTTCATGATGGAGGTACCCTGACTGCCCTTATAAGCCGTTTTTCTTCCACAGAGATTATCTCCAACAATACGCCCCTGCTTATTGGCCGGGGAAGCCAGAGGAATCAGGACCTGTTTTCCGCTTACGATATGACGTACACTGGCTGCATCACCCAGAGCATAGACATCAGGCGCACTGGTTTCCATGTAGGAATTTACCAGGATTTCCCCTCTGGCTCCCAATTCAATTCCGCTGTCCTTTAAAAATCCGGTATCAGGACGTACTCCTATACTTAAGATAACCATATCAGCCGGGATTTTCCTTCCGTCCTTTAAGATTACTCCATCCTTGTCCATAGCAGTACAGGTCTGGCCCAGATAGAGGTCAATTCCCTGCGCGCGGATATAATTATGCACCTGATGAGCCATATCCATATCAATGGGGGGCATCACATGAGAAGCACCCTCTACAACTGTTACATGCACACCTCGTTCTGCAAGATTTTCTGCCATTTCCAGACCGATAAAGCCTGCTCCGATCACCGCACAGCTTCTGGGCGCAGTTTCCTTTATGTGGTCGTAGATACGATAGGTATCGGGAATATTTCTCAGGGTAAATACCTTATTTTCCTCGATTCCGGGAATTGCAGGACGGATGGGAGCTGCACCGGGAGACAGCACCAGACGGTCATAGCTTTCCTTATAGGTTTCCTCCCCATGACGTACTGTTACCGTCTTACCTACTGTATCTACCGCTGTAACCTCACTCTCTGTCCTCACGTCCACATTAAATCTCTGATGAAAACGCTCCGGTGTCTGCAGCTGCAAAGCCCCCTTATCTGTGATCACTCCTCCAACATAGTAAGGAAGGCCACAGTTTGCATAGGAAATATACTGCCCCCGTTCAAACATGATAATCTGTGCGTTTTCATCATTTCTGCGAAGTCTGGCTGCTGTGCCTGCTCCTCCTGCCACGCCTCCTACGATCAATACCTTCATATAGAATACCTCCTTTTTTATTTTTTCTCCAAAAGCCGTCTCACGTCTGCCTCCTGTTCATCAAACAACAGTTCTTTATTATAATGGTAATACCGTTCGCACTCATATTCCTTTAAAAACTCTATGCTGCAAGAACCTGTATTTAATGAGGTAATAAAAATAACCATCTCCTGACCATTTCCAAAGGCCGTTTCCATAAAGTCAAATGCGTGTTCCAATGCTTTCGCGCAGGCCTCCTTCTGATTCTCATAGCTGTCGCTGCACTCCATAAACTGCTCTCTGGTCCACTGCCAGGCCGCTTCTGCCTCATTTAAAGAAGCTCCCTTCATCTCCTGAACCCAGCTTTCTAACCGGGCAGCCACTCTGCGGTACCGCCTGTCCTCTCTCCGGTCTGACAGCCCGCTGTCCTTTCTGTGGATTCTGGTAAGCTCTGTCTCTTCCGCCACACTGGCCAGACGCACAGCCGGGACTACATCCTGAGAACAATCCAACTCCCGTTTAAATTCCTTTAAACGGGCCATCAAAAGTTCCATTTCCGCCTTATTTTCATAAAGCTCCCGGAAACCGTCCGTCAGCTTTGCAAGGAGCAGATCCACAACGCTGAGGCGCTCATCAAAAGGCGCCCGCTCCAGCCTTGTACATACCTCTTCCCGGATCACTCCTTTTAAGATTTCCTCTACCTGATACTCATTCTGATATTTATAATACAGTTCCAGGTAATTGGCAAAATCCTTTGCAACCGCCGGATGCTGGAGATACTGCCCTGCCACTTCCCGGTCTGCCCTTTTATCCAGATTTTCATAGACTGTAATGAGCTGGGACAGATCTTCCCAGCCTCTGGGCGTAACAAACCGCTTTCCATCCACGGTGGTCTCTACCTGGCAGAAATACTGGGGACGGATGTCCAGATAGGATAAAACGGCCGGATGGATATTCTGCGCATAGGCATATTCCTTCCATACCTTCAGATCCGGCTCTACGGTAATTTTTTTGATTCGATCCAGTGTTACCACGTCAAATTCCCGGACAGATTTATTGTACTCCGGCGGGTTTCCCGCTGCCACGATGATCCATCCCTCCGGTATCTTATGGGTTCCGAAGGTTTTGCACTGAAGAAACTGCAGCATGGCAGGAGCCAATGTCTCCGATACGCAGTTGATCTCGTCGATAAAAAGGATCCCTTCCTTAAGCCCTGTATCGCGGATCCTGTCATACACCGAAGCCACAATTTCGCTCATTGTGTACTCCGTCACCGCATATTCCTTTCCTCCGTAAACCTTATGTTCAATAAACGGAAGACCCACGGCGCTCTGCCTTGTATGGTGGGTAATGGTATAGGCAACCAGACCCAAACCGCATTCTCTGGCAATCTGCTCCATGATCTGGGTTTTTCCCACTCCCGGCGGGCCGATCAAAAGCACCGGCCGCTGGCGGATGGAGGGGATCACATATTCTCCGCAGTCATCCTTTAAAAGATAGGCTGCTGCGGTATCCTTTATCTCTTCCTTGGCTCGTTTAATATTCACTCTCTGTCCTTCTTTCTCTTCGAATCTCCCCCCGAAATCTCCATAAGCTGCTCCTCCTCCAGAACCACCTTCATCGCCCAGGCAGGCACTGATTCATCGGAATATAAATGTTCAATAAATACAAAGGCAGCATCATAAACCGGAGCCTGAACCGGATAGATTCCTTTTCCATCCGTAAAGTAGATCAGTCCCCGAAGCCTGTCTACCTCTCTTTTGGCCCGAAGCTCATTTACATATTCAAAGGCCGGGCGGAAATCTGTTCCTCCAAAGCCAGTAATCTGAAAATGCTCCATATAAGCCTTTAGATCCTCTGCACATTCAATCAGCACATCCGACTGCACCTTATCGTCACACTGCAAAATATGAATCCGTATCTTTCTGAAGTAAGTATCTGACTCAGAAAGCACATCATATGTCTCCTCTAAAAACCTCTGAACCAGTTCCCCGGAACAGGACATACTGGTGTCAATAACAATCACAAAATCCTCAATCCGAAATACCTCTTTTGTTTCCAGAGGCTCGATCAAAGGCATATTTCCATAAAGGGACATTCCATAGGAATAAAAAACCGGATCAAAAGAGTCCGGATCCACCTCAATTTCCTCTTTAAGCACAGAAAAACGCCGGAGAAACTGACGGTAATCGTACCGCTCCCTGTTTTCTGCCCGAAGCATATCCTGAAGGCTTTCATTTTCCTGTGACTCATCCTGAGAACCCATAGTTTCCATCTGAGTCTGCATTTTTTCCCGTTTATCATTCCACTGGTTCTGGCGTGTAATGGCCTGACGGGAATTTTCATCCTGTTCCCAGAGATCATGGTCGTCCACCTTAAATTCTGCCTGAAGCTGTCCCAGTCTCCGTTCAGAAAGCTCCATCCGGCTTAAGGCCCGGTAAATGCGCTCTGCCGTAAGAACCTTGCTGCCGGTTCTTCCCTGTTTGGGAATACCGTCTCTGCCATCCAGCCTTTCTGTCTGAATTTTGTTTTTCTCCTCCGGCTCCTCCATCTGCCGTTTCAGGCGCAGGTAGGTTTCGCGGCGAAGAGGGCTTTGAGGCACATGGACGCATTTCTGGTACAGGCCGTCGATCACCGCTTCCATCGCAATATCGCAGGCCAGATCCCACAGGTCCTTCTTTCGCCCCTTTCTTGTATACATATGGCAGAACAGACAGTGAAACACCATATGCAGATAGGCACGGTTGACGCATACACGGCCCTTTTTATAGAGGTTTAAAAGAAATTCCGGATCATAAAAGATCACCGCCCCATCTATGGATATACCATTCCGGCCCCAATCTGCCTCAAACCCCAAGCTGCTTAAGGACACATCCAGAAAGTGCATATTTACATACAGCTCGCTTCTGGCCTGATACAAGATCCGGGTACAGATTCCAACCGTATCCAGTTCCTGAAGCTGTCTCTCTCTTACGGGATCAATCATAAAGAACCTTCTCCATCAGACGCTCCGGCCTCCATCTGCGACGCCTGGGCCTGCTCTGTCATCAGCCGGTGCTCTTCCTTAAGTTCCTCATACAGCTTATAAAAGCTCCATCCGCAGTTGTGCTCCGTCACAATGGCTTTTAAAGCGATCTTAGGCACCCCGGCTTTTCTTAACTGGTATAACAGGGTGTCGATCCGACTGCTGGTAAAATCCTTCATCACCAGCATCTGTTCCGGGATCACAGGAAGAGGCTCATCCACGTTCTTTCGCTCCTGAAAGCCCGGCATGCCGGCCAGACAGCCTATGGTTTCCATGACCTGTTCCGGTTTTACATTGCGGATTTTCACACCCATACGCACCAGAACGCTCTTCATCATCATTTCATGCTTTTTCATTCCGGGATCATTCGTCCCATAATATAATACAAGCTCCACTGTCTTTCTCCTTTCCTGAGTTTCCTCATTTTACGCTGTGCTCTGGCAGTTGGTGTACAGGGCGACTTTGGAGGTCATTAGAAAATCTTAGAGGATTAAATTTTTCGTTAAGAGTCATATCAAACCTGTTTGAGCGCAGCGAGTTTTTGATATGGCTCTTGTTTTTAGAAAAATTTCAGCCTCTTAGTTTTTCTTATGACCGGAAACCGGAGCCCGGAACACCAGACTCCAGAGCACGGTGTAAAATGAGGAAACTCAAACCTTCGATTTATTTAAACAGCTCCTCACTGTCCAGCATCAGCGTAAAGGGACCGTCATTTAAAAGCTCCACCTTCATATCAGCGCCAAACTGCCCTTTTTCCACCACGTCCGCCTGTTCCCGGCACCGGGCCAGAAAGTGCTCGTAGAGCTTTTCCGCCATCTGAGGTGCTCCTGCCTTTACAAAGCTGGGGCGGTTGCCCTTGCGGCAGTCTGCATAAAGGGTAAACTGGCTGATTACAAGAAGCTCTCCTCCCACATCCGCCAGACTTAAATTGGTTTTTCCATTCTCATCCTCAAAAATACGCAGGCGGCAGATTTTGTCTGCCATCTTTTCCGTCAGCTCTCTGGTATCCCCATCAGCCACGCCCAGAAGAATCAGAAGGCCTTTTCCAATTCTTCCCAAAAGTTCTCCGTCTACTGTAACACTTGCCTGGGTCACTCTCTGAACAACTGCTCTCATTTTCTCTCGTCCTCCTGTGTGTGATACATTCTCATCCTCTCCTGCACTTCTCCCGCGTTTTGCAAAGCACCGGAAAAAGAAAGAGCCAGCCGGTTCCATAAGGCCGCCGGCTGGCGCAGGTTTTATTTTTCTCCCGGAGCTCCGGGCTATTCTTCCTGCTGGTTTTTCGCAAAGGCTATGATGGCCTCATTTAACGAAAACATCTTTTTATCCAGCATATCTACCATATCCGCACAGTCTTTTAATTCCATCAGAAGGTTCTCCGGAGCGTTTCCTTCAAATTTGTAAGCAATTTTGTGCTCTAAACTGGCCCAGAAATCCATGGCAACGGAGCGGATCTGGATCTCCACTTTTGTTTCCACGGCTCCGTCTGAAAGGTAAACCGGCACAGTTACCACCATATGGTAGCTCTTATATCCGTTGGGCTTTGGATATTTGATATAGTCCTTTACATGAAGAACTGTAACATCCCTCTGCCCCGCAATAATCTGAGCGATCTGATAAATATCAGATGTAAAGGAGCAGATAATGCGGATACCCGCAATATCGCTCAGATACTCCTGCATATTTTCAATGCTTACCTCACGCCCGTCCTTTTTCAGTTTATTTACAATACTGTCCGCTGTCTTCAGCCTTGATTTAATATGCTCAATCGGATTGTAATCATACCTGTTTATGAACTCATTATTTAGGATTTCAATCTTTGTATTCATCTTTTTTAAGGCTGAATCATAGAGAAACATCACAGAACGCCACTGGTCGATCTGTTCGTTCGTTTTGGGGATATTGATCATTCCTATCCCTTCCTCTCCTACAGCTTCAGTCCCTTTAACAGATCCCCCAGGCCTGTGGTGGCTGAAGCGGTCTCTTTATAGTTGAAGGTTTCATGCTCTTCACGCGCAGTCTCCTGCTCGGCCAGAACCTTCATGCTCAGGCTGATCTTTCCGTCTGCAATGGAAAGGATCTTTACCTTTACGGTCTGTCCTTCCTTGAGAACAGCTCCCGGATGCTTGATGCGCTGGGTACTGATCTGAGAAATATGCACAAGTCCGTCTACGCCCTCTGCCAGCTTCACAAAAGCGCCGTAATCCTTTAAGCTGTCTACGGTACCCTCTACTACATCACCCGGCTTAAACTGAGCCAGACGCTCTTTGCGGGCCTCTTCCCGCTTCTGGCGTTCCACCTGACGGCCAGACAGAACCAGTCTCTTCTTTTCCGGATCTACTGTAATGATCACAGCCTCCACATGCTTGCCCTGCCAGTCCTCCAGCTTTTCTACATAATCCGCTGACAGCTGAGACGCCGGGATAAATGCTCTTACCTCATCTACAAAGGCAACAACCCCGCCCTTTACAGCCTCGGAAATCTTTACCTTGAGAACGGTCTTATCCTCCATCATCTGAGCAAACTCAGCCCACTTCTGTCCTTCAGCGCTGTCGTCCTCCGGCATATCTCTTCTCTGATCCAGAGCCGCATAGGAAGCCTCCAGTTCAGCCGCATAATCCTCCATGGTTTCAACAGGCTCCTCTGCCTTAACCTCTGTCTCCAATTCCTTATTCATGTCTTCGCTCATGTTCTTCTCCTCACCTTCCGCTTTTCATTCCCTGTCTCAGTCTGTTTTGATCCTTTCAGACTGTCTGGATATTCAGCTTTTTACATTATATCAGCAAACCACCTGATATTTCTATACTTTTTCAGAAAAATTATTCCTGTTTTTTATTTTTGCTGTTTTTTCCTTTGTACCGGAAAGTTTCCTGTGCTATATTTTAGGAAGAACACTTGCATTTATTTCATAAGGAGGATATTTTCATGATCGATCTTTTAGATCTTCATACACATACCATCGCCAGCGGCCATGCCTACAACACGCTTTATGAAATGGCCCAGTCCGCTGCCGAAAAAGGACTGGCCCTTTACGGCTGTTCCGAACACGCTCCCGCTATGCCCGGAAGCTGCCACAAATTCTATTTCAGTAATTTTGACGTGATCCCCAGAGTGATCCGTGGAATCCCGGTTTTAATGGGAACCGAGCTGAACATTCTTGATCATACAGGACGAGTAGACTTAGAGGATCATTACCTGCAAAAAATAGATTACGCGATTGCCAGCCTCCACACCCCCTGTATCGACAATCACGGCACTGTATCCGACTATACAAATGCCTATCTGGGCGTCATGGAGAACCCTCTGATCCACATCATCGGCCATCCCGATGATTCCCGTCTGCCTGCCGACTGGACCGCAGTAGCTGCTGCGGCTGCAAAGCATCATAAACTCCTGGAACTCAACAGCCACTCTCTTGCTCCCAACTCTTCCAGAAAAGGTGCCAGAGAAAATTATGAACAGCTGCTGACTGCCTGTATGCGCTATGGGACCTCTATCATTATAGACAGCGACGCACACTGTGAAAATGATGTGGGAAACCACGAAATGGCCCACAGGCTTTTAGCTGATCTCCATTTTCCCGAGGAACTGGTAGTAAATACCTCTCTCTCAAAAGCCGCAGCCTTTATCCCGTCTCTGGACCGGCTTTTAAAGGAAGAACCGGAGCTTTTTTATAACGCATTATCTCATCCTCAGGGAGGAAACAACCGAACATGATCAACTTTTTAAATCTGGAATACTTTCTGGCAGCTGCCGAAGAGCTGAATTTTACGCGGGCCGCCAAACGGCTCTATATTTCCCAGCAGTCCTTAAGCAATCACATTTCCAATATGGAAAAGGAATTTGACGTTGTCCTTTTTAACCGCACCTCCCCGCTGACTTTGACCTATGCGGGGCAGGCCCTAAAGGTTCGGGCCAGAGAACTTTTGGATTTAAAGGATGAAACCTACCGGGAAATCGCTGATATCAAGGATTTCTCCACCGGCCAGCTTTCCATCGGCGTTTCGCACACAAGAGGCCGTTTTATCCTGCCGGAAATCCTTCCTACCTACCAGTCTGAATTTCCGGGCATCGAACTTCATCTGATCGAAGGCAATTCAAGCGAACTGGCAAATGACCTCCTCCATGGAACCATCGACCTGATGATCGATCTGCTTCCCTTTACGGCAGAAAATGTAGACACCGTACCCATCTGCCAGGAGGAGATCCTTCTGGTGGTTCCGGATGAAGTCCTGAAAAAAGCCCATCCCGATGGGTGGGATGAGCTTCGCAAAAAGATGGAGCAGGGCGCCGATGTACGTCTCCTTGAAAACTGCCCCTTTGTACTTTTAAATAAGGGAAATCGGGTGCGCACCATTGCAGATGAAATTTTTGAAGATGCTCAGGTAACTCCCCATATCGTTCTGGAGACGGAAAACATAGAAACGGCACTTGCACTCAGCGTCAAGGGAATGGGGATCACCTTTTATCCCCGGATGTTCATGTCCCCGGATCATGCCGCAAATACCAACAAAAATCCCCTGACCCATCAGACGGGGCTGAATCTCTATCCATTAAACTACTCCCGGGCCCACGGCACTCTGGGGCTGGGCTACCACAAGGGACACTATATGTCCAGGGCAACCCATGAGTTTATCAGGATTGCGTTGGAGAGGATTCCTTACAAGAATGACTGAAGCTGATGTTTTTATCTGTTTTGCCTTGACATCAAAAGCAGAACTCCTTATAATATAAACAGTAATTATTATCATTATTATATTAGAAGGAGACGCCTATGAAAGTTTTAAAGTATAGCCGTCAGAGGGAAGCCATCAAAGCCAGCTTGATGAACCGGTGCGATCATCCAACGGCAGACGCCCTATACGCCAGCATTCGGGAGGAATTTCCCAATATCAGCCTGGGAACCGTTTATCGGAACTTAAATCTGCTGGTGGAGACGGGCGAGATCCGTAAATTAAGCTGCGGAAGCGGAGCAGACCACTATGACGGCGATGTATCGCCCCACTACCATTTTGTATGCAGAGAATGCGGCCATGTCTATGATATGGATATTCAGGAAATAGATGAATTAAATGCAGCAGTCCAGAGCCATGCGCCGGGACATATTGATTCTCATTCCATTCTGTTTTTTGGCCAGTGCCAGTCCTGTATGGATATGGAGAATCCAAAAAAAGATCAAAAAACTATTGACAAAACAGCATAAATCATTTATATTGATATCAGTAATCATTACTATTATCGATTCGCAATGTTAACAGGGTTCCGGGGCATCCCCGGTTCCCACACACTATATAATAAAGGAGATCAAGACTATGAAGAAATGGGTTTGTACAGTTTGCGGTTACGTTTATGAGGGTGAGCAGGCTCCTGAGAAATGTCCTCAGTGCGGCGTTCCTGCTTCCAAGTTCAAGGAGCAGGCTGCTGATCAGATGGCTTGGGCTTGCGAACATGAGGTTGGCGTTGCTCAGGGTTCCCCTGAGGATATCATGGCTGACTTAAGAGCTAACTTTGAGGGTGAGTGCTCTGAGGTTGGTATGTACCTGGCTATGTCCAGAGTCGCTCACAGAGAGGGCTATCCTGAGATTGGCCTGTACTGGGAGAAGGCTGCTCTGGAAGAGGCTGAGCATGCTGCTAAGTTTGCTGAACTCTTAGGCGAGGTTGTTACAAGCTCCACTAAGAAGAACCTGGAGATGAGAGTTGCTGCTGAGAACGGCGCTACTGCCGGCAAGTTCGATCTGGCTAAGAGAGCTAAGGCTGCTAACCTGGATGCAATCCATGACACTGTTCATGAGATGGCTAAGGATGAGGCTAGACACGGCAGAGCATTTGAGGGTCTGTTAAAGAGATACTTTGGCTAATTAAAATTCGATAAACCTGATATCTGAGAGGGAAAGGATTCGTCTTTTCCCTCTTTCTTCATTTTCCAGCATCCATGCTGTATACTGTTATTTCCCTCCTCTTCGCCTTCCATCACCTGATAGACAAACGTTCTGTTTGGGGTTACAATAGAATTGGTGGATCGTGATATATGCGTTTTCACTGAACATATCATTTTTCAGCGCCTCATCACTCCTTTATGGCGCTACAGGAGGTTTTTTGTGAGTCACTCAAGTACAACCCATAGGGATTCCTGGAAGTCCAACTGGGGGTTCGTCCTGGCCTGCATCGGCTCTGCAGTAGGCATGGGCAATATCTGGATGTTCCCCACCAGGGTCTCAAAGTACGGAGGCGGCACCTTCTTGCTGCCCTATTTTCTTTTTGTAATCATCATTGGTCTTTCCGGCGTCATCGGTGAAATGGCATTCGGGCGGGCCACCCGTTCCGGCCCCATCGGAGCCTTTGGCCAGGCCATAGCAAGCCGCGGGAAAAATCCCAAGATCGGACAGGCGATCGGCTATCTTCCCGTGATCGGATCTCTGGCTCTGGCGATTGGTTATTCTGTCATCGTTGGCTGGATTCTCAAATACGCCGCAGGTTCCCTTACCGGCTCGGTGCTGGCCCAAGCAGATATTGAAGGCTTCGGACAAGCCTTTGGGCAGATGGCAGCTCCCTTTGGCAATAACTTCTGGCAGACTGTAGGCATCGTAATAACCTTTATCATCATGGTCTGTGGTATTTCAGGAGGAATTGAAAAAATCAATAAGGTTATTATGCCCCTGTTCTTTTTCCTGTTTTTAGGGCTTGCTGTATATATGGCTTTCCAGCCGGGGGCGGCAGAAGGATATCGTTACATCTTCCGTATTGAACCGGAAGGACTGGCAGATCCCATGACCTGGGTTTTTGCCCTTGGACAGGCATTTTTCTCCCTGTCTCTGGCAGGAAACGGCACTCTGATCTACGGCTCCTATTTAAAAGACAGCGAGGATGTTACCAGTGCAGCCCGCAAAGTGGCCTTCTTTGACACCATGGCCGCTCTTCTTGCAGCCCTTGTTATCATTCCCGCCATGGCTACCACCGGTTCTCAGTTAAATGAAGGCGGTCCCGGACTTATCTTTATTTATCTGCCCAACCTGTTTAAATCCATGCCCGGAAGCCGCATCCTGGTAATCGTTTTCTTTACAGCCGTATTTTTTGCCGGTATTTCATCCATTATCAACCTGTTTGAAGCTCCTATTGCCACTTTGGAACAGCATTTTAAACTGAGCCGCCGTGTATCTGTCACTATTGCTGCGTCGCTGGCTCTCGCAGTAGGCCTTTGCATCCAGGGAATCGTATCCGGCTGGATGGACTTCGTTTCTATCTATATCTGTCCATTGGGCGCCGGCCTGGCAGGAATCATGTTTTTCTGGGTATATGGCAGCGATTTTGCAAAAAAAGAAGCGGAAAAGGGCCGCCCAAAACCCCTTGGTTCCTGGTTCCGCTTTATGACCGCCTATGTCTTCTGCGGACTTACCATCGCAGTATTTATACTGGGAATTATCTTCGGAGGCATTGGCTGATACAAAAGAGAGGTATCTAAAATGAATCAATTTCCATCACAGGGACAGACGGGATCAGCTTCCAATGTCCCTGCAAATCCCCTGGGCACTCTGCCTATTAACCAGCTTTTAGCCCGCTTTGCCATTCCCAGCATCATAGCCATGCTGGTCAGTGCCCTGTATAATATCGTAGATCAGTTTTTTATCGGCCGCAGTGTGGGAATGCTTGGAAATGCTGCTACCAATGTTGCATTTCCTCTAACCATCACCTGTACCGCCCTTTCCCTGATGTTTGGCATCGGCGGCGCAGCTAACTTTAATCTTTCCATGGGCCATGGCGAACGGGAAGATGCTGCCCGTTATGCGGGAAATGCTGTTTTTATGCTGTTTTTTACAGGATTGATCCTCTGCCTGGGAGTACGCTTATTTTTAAAACCTCTCATGATAGCCTTTGGAGCCACAGCAGAAGTTTTAGATTACTCTCTTGTATACACAGGCATTACTTCCCTTGGTTTTCCATTCCTGATCCTTACTACTGGAGGCTCTAACCTGATCCGGGCAGACGGAAGTCCCCGTTTCTCCATGGTCTGCACACTTACAGGCGCACTGATCAACACGATCTTAGACCCTTTGTTTATCTTTACTTTTCATATGGGAATGGCCGGTGCTGCTCTGGCAACCATTATCGGCCAGATTGTATCCGGTATCATGGTAATCATCTATCTGACCCGCTTTAAAACAGTCCATTTGACATTTGACTACCTTCGTCCCATTCCTTCCCACATTAAAGCGATCATATCCCTGGGAATGGCACCCTTCTTTAACCAGATTGCAATGATGGTGGTACAGATTGTTATGAATAATGTACTTCGCTATTACGGCGGACAGTCTCATTACGGCAGTGAGATTCCTCTTGCCTGTGCCGGGATCATCAGCAAGGTAAACATGATCTTCTTCTCCCTGGTCATCGGTCTTTCCCAGGGACTGCAGCCCATTGTCAGCTTTAACTACGGAGCAGGAAAATACCGCCGTGTACGTTCCGCCTATCTGAAAGCGGTATGTATCGCCACCTGTATTTCCTCTGTATCCTTTTTATGCTTTCAGCTGATCCCCAGACAGATCATCTCCATTTTCGGTTCAGGAAGTGAGGAATATTTCCGCTTTGCAGAGCAGTATTTCCGTATTTTCCTTTTCTTTACATTTTTAAATGGCCTTCAGCCCATTACGGCCAACTATTTTACCTCCATTGGAAAGGCAGGTACGGGTATATTTATATCCCTCACACGCCAGATTATCTTCCTTCTGCCTCTAATCCTCATTCTTCCTATGTTCTTAGGAATTGAGGGCGTTATGTACTCGGCTCCTGTGGCAGATCTGATGGCCGCTGTTTTGGCAGTCTTCTTTGTGTCCAGAGAGCTAAAGCGAATGAAACAGATGGAGCATCTGTCTGAAGCATAAAATCCACACAGCCCCGACAGTATCATTGTATATCTGCCGGGGCTGTATGGATTTTACATTTATCTGACTATAGCTGTTTTAAAAGCTGTTCATACCGTTCCCGGTTTTCCCTGGGAATCTTAAGGGCATCCATCGCCTGACCGGAGGACCAGCTCATGGTCTCCATCAGATTGCGGATGGAGGAAAGAAGACCATGTTCCATGCCCTGTTCCAGCCCCTGCTCCAATCCTTTTTCCATTCCCCTGTCTTCAATTCCTTTACTAAGATTACACATGAGCGATACCTCCCGTTCTAAATCCCTTGTCATCTTAACTGAAAAATCTTCCTCTAAAATATGTTTCTTCTTCTGCGGATCCTGCTCATCAGAAAGAAGGACATCTAAAAGCTTTATAATACCTGAATAATGTTCATTCTCTGAGTCTCCCAGACAGATTATAACTGCCGTCATCAGGTCATAATTTTCCTTCTTCTCCTTTTCCTCTCCTACCATGCACTCTTCTGTAATCGAATATCGGTTAATCGTATTTTTCCGCCGTTTAGGTGGATTCATACAGATCCAGATCGAGTAAACCTTACATATCTTTTCATAGTGTCCATCTGTAAATTCCGAATCGTATCGGAACCATTCGCGGACCGTTCATCCGAATTTACTGCTGTATGGGCAATCTGCGGTTCCTCTTCAATATAATACTCTGCAATGTCCTTAACACTGCATTCTCTATATTCCTCAATACAGCTTTTCATAATCCAGGCTAAAATCTCTTTATTAGCCAGAAGCCGTTTACAGGCCGCGTCATAAGATGCCTTATCTGCAGCAAAATCCAGATTTCTTGCTAAAGTATTTTCTGTTTTCACTTGCCTGCATCCCCTTTCAACCGTTTTCCTTCTTAAATTCTACCATACTATCAATATCCACGCCAGACTATGAAAACGAAATTTAAATTTTTTAAAAAAAGCTGTTGACAAAACAGCATAAATCATTTATATTGATATCAGTAATCATTACTATTATCGATTCGCAATGTTAACAGGGTTCCGGGGCATCCCCGGTTCCCACACACTATATAATAAAGGAGATCAAGACTATGAAGAAATGGGTTTGTACAGTTTGCGGTTACGTTTATGAGGGTGAGCAGGCTCCTGAGAAATGTCCTCAGTGCGGCGTTCCTGCTTCCAAGTTCAAGGAGCAGGCTGCTGATCAGATGGCTTGGGCTTGCGAACATGAGGTTGGCGTTGCTCAGGGTTCCCCTGAGGATATCATGGCTGACTTAAGAGCTAACTTTGAGGGTGAGTGCTCTGAGGTTGGTATGTACCTGGCTATGTCCAGAGTCGCTCACAGAGAGGGCTATCCTGAGATTGGCCTGTACTGGGAGAAGGCTGCTCTGGAAGAGGCTGAGCATGCTGCTAAGTTTGCTGAACTCTTAGGCGAGGTTGTTACAAGCTCCACTAAGAAGAACCTGGAGATGAGAGTTGCTGCTGAGAACGGCGCTACTGCCGGCAAGTTCGATCTGGCTAAGAGAGCTAAGGCTGCTAACCTGGATGCAATCCATGACACTGTTCATGAGATGGCTAAGGATGAGGCTCGTCACGGAAAGGCATTTGAAGGTCTGTTAAAGAGATACTTTGGCTAATACTTCCATAATCATTACACACTCTCCATTCATTATAACAGAGATTATTACAGCTCCGGCACATGCACTGCCGGAGCTGTTTTTCATTAAATTAAAACAGCGCCCGCAACAGAATTTCCTCTGCCAGAGCGCTGTTTTCAAAACATATTTATAATCGGGATTGTAAGTCTTTACACTCCCATCTTCCTCTGAACAAACTTTACAACTTCCATAATCGGAATGATCAATACTGCCAGTCCCAGAGCAATAATATACTCATGGAAATCAATAGGAGTAAACTCAAATGCCTTTGCAAGGAACGGAACCTCGATTACTGCGGTTGTCAGAATCAGGGATACGATCATTGCACCGTAAAGGAAGGTATTTCCGCTCTTCATGGTGAAGATAGAACCTCTGCGGCTTCTCATATTCAGAGAGTGGCAGATCTCAACCATGGACAGAGTCAGGAACGCCATTGTTGTTCCGTCAGGGCTGTTTACAAATTCCCAGACGCCGCTTTCAATATAATGGCCTATGATATAGGAAACCATTACAAGGATCGTTACAACAAAACCCTGGAAGAATACGTCAAATCCCATACCGCCGGCAAAAATGCCTTCTCTCGGGTCTCTTGGAGACTGCTTCATAATGTCAGCCTCGCTCTTTTCCATACCCAGAGCCAGAGCAGGGAAACAGTCTGTGATCAGGTTGATCCACAAAAGATGTACCGGCTCCAGAATCGTAAAGCCGATCAGCGTTGCAAAGAAGATTGCCAGCACCTCTGCCAGATTGGAGGCTAACAGGAACTGAATCGCCTTACGGATATTTGCGTAAATGCGGCGTCCCTCTTCTACTGCGGATACGATTGTTGCAAAGTTGTCATCTGCAAGAACCATGTCTGCTACATTTTTGGTTACGTCTGTACCCGTAATACCCATTCCCACACCGATATCCGCACTCTTGATAGAAGGAGCATCGTTTACGCCGTCACCGGTCATAGCTGTAATACGGCCCTTTGCCTTCCATGCATTTACAATGCGTACCTTATGCTCAGGCTGTACGCGGGCATAAACGGAGTATTTTTCAATATCTGTCTTAAACTGCTCGTCGCTGATCTCATTTAACTGAGCGCCTGTAATCGCCTGGCTGGCATCCTCGATGATTCCCAGCTCCTTTGCAATGGCTACCGCTGTATCCTTGTGATCACCGGTAATCATAATAGGGCGGATTCCTGCCTCACGGCACTCAACGATTGCCGCCTTTACCTCAGGACGTACCGGGTCGATCATGCCGGAAAGTCCTACATATACCAGATCCTGCTCCAGATTGGAGGCGTCTGTATTCTCAGGCAGTGCCTTCCATTCTCTCATGGAACCGCAGAGTACGCGGAGCGCCTTATCTGCCATGGACTTATTATTCTTTAAAATGCTGCTGCGGATTTCGTCGGTCATTTCCACGATCTGTCCGCCCACATAGGCCTTTGTACAGCGTTTTAATACTTCATCCGGAGCGCCCTTTGTAAACTGGATGAAACGTCCGTCCGCAGTCTGATGAATGGTTGTCATCATCTTACGCATGGAATCAAAGGGAGCCTCAGCCACACGGACATATTCCTTTTCCAGCTGATCCTTTGGAAGTCCATTCTTTGCAGCATCATTTACAAGAGCACACTCGGTAGGTTCTCCCACTGCCTCGCCGCTGTCAGGGCTTAAGGAAGCATCGGAACAGAGCGCCATAGCAGTTTCCAAAAGCTTCTCATCATCTGCCACATGCTCCACAACAGTCATCTTATTCTGTGTCAACGTACCCGTCTTATCCGAACAGATAATCTGTGTACATCCCAGAGTCTCTACTGCAGTCAGCTTACGGATAATGGCATTTCTGCGGGACATATTTGTAACGCCGATGGAAAGCACGATGGTAACAACTGCAGCCAGACCCTCAGGAATTGCCGCTACTGCCAGAGAAACAGCTACCATAAATGTACTTAAGATCGTATCGCCGGTAATGCCTTCTGCGCTTCCCTGTGCACGGAACAGGCCTACTGCAAAGATAACCACACAGATTCCCACAACCAGCATGGTCAGGAACTTGCTCAGCTGATTCAGCTTGATCTGGAGAGGTGTTTCCTCATCCTTAGCCTGAGCCAGGGCATCTGCAATCTTACCCATTTCCGTATCCATACCGGTCGCTGTGATAACAGCTTTTCCACGGCCGTATACAACGGTGGAGCCCATGTATACCATATTTTTGCGGTCGCCTAAAGGTACGTCCTTTTCACCGCCCAGATTTAACACCTGGATAATCTTGTCTACAGGAACGGATTCTCCGGTAAGGGCCGCCTCCTCGATCTTCATGCTGGCGCACTCGATGATTCGTCCGTCTGCCGGTACGGAATCTCCCGCTTCCAGGATGACCACATCACCGGGTACCAGCTCTTCACTCTTTAATGTAACAAGCTTTCCGTCACGCAGCACCTTACTGGTAGCTGCCGCAATTTCCTGCAAAGCTGCGATTGCCGCCTCTGCCTTGCTTTCCTGAACAACGCCCAGAACTGCATTGATAATAACTACCGCCATAATGATGATCACATCTGCAAAGGACTCACCCTCGTAGTAAGCGGTAATACCTGAAATAACAGCTGCCACGATCAGAATAATGATCATGGGATCTGCCAGTTCATCAAGAAATTTCTTAAGAAGGGAATCTTTCTTTCCTTCCTTCAGCTTATTGTGCCCGAATTTTTCCAGACGGCTGGCAGCTTCCTGAGAAGAAAGTCCCTCTTCTGAAGTATTCTGCTCCTTCAGCACATCCTGAATACTGGACAGGTACTCTTTCATTGCTTTTTCCTCCTTATTATCATATGGAAGTGTCTCTCTCATCATTCCCGTACTGCAGGTGCACTATACATCTGTCTCACAGGCGCATCTGTGCATTTCCATTTCATTGGTGCAAACAAAACGAGACTTACCAGAAGTCCTCCCCTCTGCTGAGAAGACTCCCGATAAGTCTCGCCATTTAAAACCAAGCCACGGACACGCTCCGATGCTGTTGACTTCGCTACACGGTTCCCGGCCTGAAAACTGCCGGTCAACTGCGCTGACTACTCCCTTACTGCCAATAATGCTATCACGGACATGGGAAACTGTCAAGATTCTATTTTCAGGAGTTTTTATGTTCCTCTAAAAAGCGGTCAATTTCTTCCCGTACAGGCATAGAAAGTGTTGTCCCCATCTTCTGTACGGATAATGCAGCAAGACCACTTGCAAAACGGACTGCCTCCCATATATCCCTGCCTTCTGAAAGTGCAGCCAGAAGGCCTCCGTTAAAGGCGTCACCTGCTCCTGTGGTATCTACTGCTTCCACCTTAAAGCACGGAATAATTTCCTCTCTTCCTCCGGATGAAACAAACACACCTCTTGAGCCAAGAGTAATCAGAACCTCTTTAACACCTCTGTCATAAAAATAGGCTGCTGCCTTTTTCGCAGACTCCAAATCTTTTACAGGGACTCCCGTAATCTCTTCTGCCTCTACTTCATTAGGCGTTACCATATACGCTTTTGATAAAAACTCATCTGTAACCGGCGCATAAGGAGCTGTATTTACAATCACCTTACAGCCATGTTTACATGCCAATTCAGCTACAAGCTCATTGGCCTCTTGATTTACCTCCAGCTGCAGCAGTACATATTCTGCTTCCTTAAGCACCGCTTCAATGTTCTTTACTTCCTCTTCTGTTATAGTACTGCACGCTCCGGGAACAATGATAATCTCATTCTGGCTGGTCTTTTCATCTACTAAAATCAAAGCACATCCTGTTTCTGTATCATCCGTTACAAACATATGAGACGTATCCATCTGAAGCTCTCTCATCGTATTGAAAGCAACCTCTCCAAAACTGTCCCGTCCGACTTTCGATATCATAGTTACATCGGCGCCTGCTTTATGGGCGGCAACTCCCTGGTTAAATCCCTTTCCTCCCGGTCCCATTTTAAAAACGGAACCCTTTACCGTCTCTCCCGGTACAGGAAGACGAGGGCTTCTTGCCATCAGATCTACTACAAAACTTCCAAAAACCGCTGCCTTACTCATATTCTTTCCTCCAATCCCCAATATCATTCTTTTGATTTGTCTGTCCCCTATCGTACCTTCTCTCTGATTTCCAGCGTCCTCTCCAGCCCCGGATACAGCACTCCCGCAATCACCAGTCCGCTGATCCCCTGGATCCCATTGGCAGGGAGACTCAAAAAAGCGGCTGCCGGACCATAGAGAAGGCTTTCACAGAGAAAGTATCCGCCTGTCACCAGCAAAATATCTGTTATGCCACCATACAGCACTGCCAGCTTCCCGCTTTTTCCTTTGCTCACTCCATGACAGTATACCACAGATGTGACTACAGCCACAAGGCCTTTGACCACGAATGTAATGGGTACATAAATAAAATATCCGCCCAGGAAATCAGCCATACAGGAGCCAATTCCCGCGGCCAGAAATGCAGCCACCGGATCCAGAAAAATCCCCGACAGGATTACCGCGGCATCGCCCGGATGAATATATCCTCCGGTACCTGGTGTAGGAATTCGGATTGCCATGGTAAAAACACAGCTCAGCGCTGCAAACAGGGCAGCTGCTGCCAGATTTTTTACAGAATTATTCCGCATCATACGTTCCTCCTTGCTTTTTCATCATTTCCCGTATTATAGCAGAATTATGGACTGGTTAAAATAACCATTTTAGTTATTTTAAACCAGTCCAGTTCTGTATTTCCTATTATCTTTTCATCCCTGTCTTTGCCACGTTTTTCATCCTGTCCATACAGTGCTCAAAAAAACTCTTATACGCCTGACAAAAATAGTTCTTATAATAATTGCTTCCCTCCACAGGATCCCTGTAGCGCTGGCATCCGCCCCGGCAGAGGAAGAAATAGGGACATTCCCGGCACTGGGGATCCAGCTGGTGGGAGCGCTTTATAAAGCCAGTCTCCTGACGACGTTTATCCATCTCTTCCATCGTATTCTCATTGAAATTCCCCAGACGGTATTCATCCAGCATATAAAAATCACAGGGATAGACACTTCCGTCCGCTTCTACCACATACTGGATCCCGCACTCGCCTCTCTGGTCGCAGGCCTCAGGGTAATACCCCATCAAAAGGGCAATGTAATTTTCAAACTGGCGGATATAGGGCTGACGGTTTTTCTGCCAATCCTTATACCAGAGATCAAAGAGCCGGGTGAGGAATCTGCCATAGGTCTCCGGCGAAATAGCATATTCTGTCTTCTGATGGCCTTCGCCCAGAGGATCCAGACAGGCAATATACTGCTGATAGTTCCAGCCTCTGCGGCTGTACGCCTTATAGATCTCATCTATCCCTGCAGCTGTTTTTTCTGTCACAACCGTAAGAATATTATACTCCACGCCATAAGCATCCATAAGCGCTGCAGCTTTTGTCACCACATCATAAGTTCCGCTGCCCTTTTTATCATGGCGGCAGGCATCATGGGTTTCCTTCGTTCCGTCAACCGAAAGTCCTACCAGAAAATGATTCTCCGCCAGAAAACGGCACCATTCTTCATCCAGAAGATACCCGTTGGTCTGGAAGGCATTATGTACCTGTATTCCTCTGCGGTTATACTTGTTCTGAAATTCTACCGCTTTTCGGAAAAAGTCCAGCCCCCGCAGCGCAGGCTCTCCCCCCTGATAGGCATAATTAACCTGCCTCTGTGCATGAACCATGGTTCTTCGAATCACATTTTTCAGTGTTTCCTCAGACATAAAACCATAGGATTCCTGCTCTCTTTTCTGCATCTCATCGCAGTAAAAACAGTAATCACAGCGCATATTGCACATTCCCGAAGAGGGTTTCATCAAAACACTTGGGTCCGGCATACGTTATCTCCCCATTTTTCTTAAAATACTTCTCTGAGTACCAGATCCACTACCTTTTCAAAGGTCTGCTTTACCCTTGCAGCCGTTTCTACTACCTCTGCATGATTTAAAGGCTGATCCAGAATGCCTGCTCCCGGATTCGTGACGCAGGAAACTCCCAGTACAGGAATGCCGCAGTGTCCGCACACAATCGCCTCCGGAACAGTAGACATTCCCACTGCATCCGCCCCCAGCAGTCCTGCCATGCGGACCTCTGCCGGCGTCTCATAGTTCGGGCCGGAAAACATCATGTATACGCCCTCTTCCAGATGAATTCCATTTTCGCAGGCTTTTTCCTTCAGACTCTTTCTGAAGCCTGGGTCATATACACAGCTCATATCCGGAAAACGGGGGCCATCCTCCTCAAAATTAGAGCCAATCAGAGGATTAGAACCGGAATAATTGATATGGTCTTTGATAACCATCAGTGTTCCCGGCTCATAGGACCGGTTTACGCCTCCGGCTGCATTGGTAAGAAGAACCTTTTTAACGCCCAGACGCTTCATAATCCGAATTGGAAGAGTGATCAGTCTCTGACTGTAGCCCTCATAATAATGAACTCTGCCCTGCATGGCGATGACTTTCTTTCCCATGCAGGTTCCCAGCACGAACTGTCCTGCATGGCCTGCCACTGTGGATACCGGAAAATCCGGGATATCATGGTAGGAAATCTTTACCGGATTTTCAATCTTATCCGCATAATCCCCCAGTCCGCTTCCCAGAATCATGCCGATTTCGGGCTCAAAATCCGTCTTTTCGCGGATGATGCGGACAGAATCCTCGATTATCTTTAATTCTCTTTCATTTGTCATGGATGGTGCGCCTCCCTTACCGATTCTCAATCTCCATCAGCATATTCACCCGTCTCTCATGTCTGCCGCCTTCAAACTCAGCGTCCAGCCATGCTTCGGTGATCATCTTTGCCATCTCGCTTCCCACTACTCTGGCGCCAAAGGCAAGGACGTTGCTGTTATTGTGCATACGGGACAGCTTTGCGCTGTAGGGTTCGCTGCATACACAGGCGCGCACGCCCTTTACCTTATTAGCTGCCAGTGAAATGCCTACGCCGGTGCCGCAGATCACGATACCCAGATCTGCTTCTTTGGAAGCCACAGCCCGTCCTACCTTTTCACCATATACAGGGTAATCGCAGCTTTCTGTAGAATTGGTACCCAAATCAATAACCTCGTAGCCTTTTCCCTCTACAAACTCCTTGATGATATTTTTAAGCTCAATGGCTGTATGGTCGTTTCCCATTGCAATTTTCATTTTCATTTTCTCCTCATTCTCTCAAAAAATTCCTCCATCCGGTCAAGCCGGGAGGTCATGGACATAAACAGCAGATCTGCCGCAGTAAGCGCTGCCATGGCTTCTGCCACCACAACTGCCCTTGGAACGATAATGGGATCGTGACGTCCATGGATCTCGATCTCCCGTTCTTTCCCGCTCCGGTCCACCGTGGACTGAGGCTGGGCAATGGACGGAGTAGGCTTAAAGGCCGCCCGTATTACAACCGGGCTGGAATCGCTCATCCCTCCCAGGACGCCACCGGAGTGATTGGTTCGCTTGGCCGGGTGGCCCGCACTGTCAATGCAGAAGCTGTCGTTATCCTGTGAACCGGTGGATACCGCCGCCTCAAATCCGTCTCCGATCTCAACGCCTTTCACTGCTCCAATGGACATCATGGCTTTTGCCAGAGCCGCATCCAGCTTGTCAAACACCGGCTCTCCCACGCCTGCGGGAAGCCCCTCGATCACACACTCTACCACACCGCCGCAGGAATCCCTTCGAGCCATCATATCCTCTAAATAACTCTCTGCTTCCTTTGCCGCAATGTCATCAGGCATATAAAGACGGTTTTCCCACATTTTGGAAATCTCCATCCGGGACCGGTCGATGCTTACAGGGCCGATTGCGCTGGTATAAGCAAAAACCCTTACCCCAAGGCGCTCCAGAAGCTTTGCGGCCACTGCTCCGGCTGCTACCCGGCCAATGGTCTCCCGTCCGGAGGAACGGCCGCCTCCTCTGTAATCCCTGAAGCCATACTTTTGATCAAAGGTGAAATCTGCATGACCGGGGCGGTATACATCCATGATATTGCTGTAATCGTGGGATCTCTGGTCTGTATTCCGCACCTCCAGGGCAATCGGCGTTCCGGTTGTCTTTCCTTCAAAGACGCCAGAAAGGATTTCCACCTGATCGCCCTCCTGTCTGGCTGTGGTAAAGCGGCTCTGCCCCGGCTTTCTCCGGTCTAAATATCTCTGAATATCTTCTTCATCTAAGGGCAGACCTGCCGGACAGCCGTCTATGACCACGCCAATGCCCTTTCCATGGGACTCTCCCCAGGTGCTGACGCGAAAAAGCGTCCCGTAAATTGAACCCGCCATGACTAATCTCCAATCTTTACAATCGCACAGCAGTTTGGTTCATTAACCGGAATGCTTCTTCCGCTCATGACCAGAAGTCCCTTCTCATAGTCTACCTTAAAGAAGGAAATGCTGCCGCTGTCATGGTTAATGGACGCAATATGCTTCCCATCCGGGAAAACAGCCACGTCCTTAGGATATTCGCCGCTGATCGGCAGGCAGCAGATCATGGAAAGAAGTCCTGTTTCCTCATCCCTGCTGTAGATACTTACCGTATTCTCTCCCGCATTGGTGCAGTAAACATACTTCTCATCCCAGGACATACGCATCGCGCAGGCTGCCGTAAGATTGCCCGGATTTTTCGTCGAGGTAGTAGAAATCGTCTGAATCTTCTCGATTACGGGAGCTCTGTCCCCTGTTTCATAAGTAAATACATCAATTACATTTTTAAGCTCGTACATCAGATAAAGGAAGCGTCCGTCCCTGCTGAACCGGAAATGTCTGGGCGCAGATTCCAGGTCGCAGCGGATGGCGTCTACCTGAACCATCTTCTGCTCCTTATCATTAAAGCGGTAAATCTTTACCTGATCCACTCCGTTGTCCACACTGAGGATGTATTTATTGTCCGGCATCCGGCGGGTGCATGTCACGTGAGGGCGGAAATTACGCTCTGCCACGCTTCCATATCCTTTATCATATACACCGTCCACGATCCCCCCTACAGAGCCGTCTTTGTTCAAGCTCAGGATCGTGGTCTTTCCGTCATGATAACCGGATACGAAGATAAACTTGTCCTCCAGATCGCTGCACAGATGACAGCCCCTCATTCCGCGGATGGGCGCGCTGTTTAAACGCGCCAGGGCGCCGTTCTGCAGGATCCGGAAAGACACCACTCCTTCATCGGCAATGGAATACAATGTCTTTCCATCGCTGGAGGCAATTACATAGGAAGAATTATTTACCTCCATCTCGCAGCGCTCCTTAAACGTTCCCTTCTCCACATCTACGTCAAATACTGTGATTCCCTTTGCTTTCCCGGTATAGGAGTAGGATCCCACATATGCCATATATCTGCCGCTCATACCTGTATTTACCTCCTGAATATAAGTCCGATTTTGTTAAAACCTATCATATCATAATTTTTATTATTTGTTAACCGCTAACTTTCAGAAAAGGTATTGACACCTGATTTATTTCATGTATAATGAAATTCGCCTTGTTTATTATTACTAAACTTTTTGATTATTTATATATTGGGTTAGTATTGCTAAACTTTTTGTATATTTTGCAGCCGTGCAGGGAGGAATTGTATGGATATCGGAAACAGACTGAAGGAGCTTCGTGTCTTAAAGGGACTGACTCAGGAGGAGCTGGCCGACCGCTCGGAGCTTTCCAAGGGGTTTATCTCTCAGCTGGAACGCAATCTGACCTCCCCCTCTATCGCTACTCTGATGGATATTCTCCAGTGTCTGGGAACTTCTATCGGGGAGTTTTTTACGGAAGAGCCTGAGGAACAGATCGTATTCGGCACTCAGGACTACTTTGAAAAAGTAGATCCTGAATACAACAATGAAATCAAATGGATCATTCCCAATGCTCAGAAAAACACCATGGAACCCATTCTCTTAACGCTCAAAGCCGGCGGTTCTACCTACCCGGATACACCTCATGAGGGAGAAGAATTCGGCTATATTCTGAAGGGTTCTGTTTCCATCCATCTGGGAAAAAAGACATACCATGCCAAAAAGGGAGAATCCTTCTATTACACAGCAGATAAAAAACACTATCTTTCAAGCAAAAACGGCGCCATGCTCATCTGGGTAAGTTCACCTCCCAGTTTTTAATACGGCCTCCGTTGTAAAAAAGACAATGTTATGACCCACTTCACTTTATAAAGGAGAAAAGACAAATGAGCCAGCCATTGATTGATTTACAGCACATCTCAAAAAGCTTTGACGGCGAGCTGATCCTGGATGATCTGAATCTCTCCATCAGGGAAAACAGCTTCGTCACCTTACTTGGCCCCAGCGGCTGCGGAAAGACCACTACTCTGCGTATCCTGGGAGGCTTTACCAGTCCCGATACCGGAAAGGTTCTCTTTGATGGTCAGGATATCACAAAGCTTCCGCCCAACAAGCGGCAGTTAAATACGGTTTTTCAGAAATATGCCCTGTTTCCTCATATGAGCATTGCGGACAATATTGCCTTTGGCCTGAAAATAAAAAACAAGCCCAAAAGCTATATTGATGACAAAATCCGCTACGCATTAAAGCTGGTCAATCTCTCCGGCTACGAAAAGCGCGATGTAACCTCTCTCTCCGGCGGTCAGCAGCAGCGTATTGCCATTGCAAGAGCCATTGTAAACGAACCGAGAGTGCTGCTCCTTGACGAGCCTCTGGGCGCTCTGGATTTAAAGCTGCGCCAGGATATGCAGTATGAACTGATCCGCCTGAAAAATGAGCTTGGCATCACTTTTATCTATGTAACCCACGATCAGGAAGAGGCTCTTACCATGTCAGACACCATTGTTGTTATGAACCAGGGCTATATCCAGCAGATGGGATCTCCGGAGCAGATCTACAATGAGCCGGAAAATGCCTTTGTAGCCGACTTTATCGGCGAAAGCAACATCGTCCACGGCATCATGCTTCAGGACGAGCTGGTTGAGATCTTTGGGGCAAAATTTGCCTGTGTGGATAAGGGCTTTGGCACAAATAAGCCAGTGGATGTCGTGATCCGTCCTGAAGATATCGACCTTGTAGAACCGGAAAAGGGCACGCTTGTCGGCACAGTGACCCATCTGATCTTCAAGGGTGTTCACTATGAGATGGAAGTTACTACCCCGGACGGCTTTGAGTGGCTGGTTCACTCCACTGATATGTTCCCCGTTGGAAAGCAGGTGGGAATCCATGTAGATCCCTTTGATATCCAGATCATGAACAAGCCTGCGTCTGAGGATGAGGAGGCGCTGGGAGTCGATGAATAAGGAAAAGAAATATCTCGATCTGGGGAAATCCCTTCTCTCCGGCCCCTATCTGGTCTGGATGACCGGTTTTACTATTATTCCTCTGCTCATGATTCTCTGGTATGGACTGACGGGACGTGACGGAGCTTTTACATTGGAAAATATCCTGTCAATCGCAGAACCGGATCATATGAAGGCTCTGGTGCTGTCTCTGGGTTTATCCCTGATCAGCACTCTGCTGTGCCTTTTTCTTGCATATCCTCTGGCTATGATTTTAAGAGGACGGGGAAATAAGGCCGGCAGCTTTATCGTATTTATTTTTATCCTCCCCATGTGGATGAATTTTCTGCTGAGAACCCTTGCATGGCAGACGCTTCTGGAGAAAAACGGCGTAATCAACGGAATCCTTTCCTTTTTCCATCTGCCCGGTATCTCCATTATCAATACTCCGGCAGCTATTGTACTGGGTATGGTATACAACTTCCTGCCCTTTATGGTTCTTCCGATTTATAATGTACTTGCCAAGATTGACGACAGCGTTATCAATGCGGCTCAGGATCTGGGAGCCAATACCTTCCAGACCTTTATAAAGATCTGGCTTCCTTTAAGCCTTCCGGGAGTCATCAGCGGAATCACCATGGTATTTGTGCCTTCTCTGACCACATTCGTTATCTCAGACCTCTTAGGCGGCAGCAAGATCCTTCTCATCGGAAATGTAATCGAGCAGGAGTTCACACGCGGAAGCAACTGGAACCAGGGAAGCGGTCTTTCCCTGGTGCTGATGATCTTTATTCTGATCAGCATGGCTATGATTGCCAAATATGACAAAAATGGAGAAGGGAGCGCATTCTGATGGTAAAAAGCAGAAAAATGATACGGAAGATCATTTCCGATTTCTATATGGTGCTTATCCTGATCTTTTTGTACGCACCCATCCTCACTATGATGATATTGTCCTTTAACCAGTCCAAATCCAGAGCACGGTGGGGCGGTTTTACTCTTGACTGGTATCTGCAGATGTTTGACAGCTGCTCCATTATGAGCGCCCTGTCAACCACCCTGATCATTGCCTTTGTTTCAGCCCTTGCGGCAGCTGTTATCGGAACAGCGGCAGCTATTGCCATTCAGTCTATGAGGCTGGTTCCCAGGACAATTATTATGGGAATCACAAACATTCCCATGCTGAATGCAGATATCGTTACAGGCATTTCACTGATGCTGTCCTTTATTGCCTTTGGCGTATCATTAGGCTTTAAAACCGTGCTGATCGCTCATATCACCTTTAATATACCTTATGTGATTTTAAGCGTCATGCCCAAGCTGAAGCAGACGGATAAGAGTACCTATGAGGCGGCTCTGGATCTGGGAGCCACTCCCCTTCAGGCATTTTTTAAAGTGGTCTTCCCGGATATTCTGCCCGGAGTGCTGTCCGGCTTCCTTTTATCCTTTACCATGTCTCTGGATGATTTTATTATCACCCATTTTACAAAGGGCGCAGGCATCAATACTTTGTCTACGCTGATTTACAGCGAGGTACGCAGGGGCATTAAGCCATCCATGTATGCCCTTTCCACAGTCATTTTCCTGACTGTACTGATCCTTCTGCTGATCGTAAATTTCCGTTCCTTTAAGAAAAAGGACTGAAATAATTCATTACTATTAAAAAGGAGAGCGACCCATGAAACGAACACCCATCCTCCTCACAGCAGGAGCACTGGCTGCCCTGATGACCGCAGGTCTTCTGACCGGCTGCGGCGGTTCCGGCAAAAATGGTTCTTCGGGAGATGACAACAAGCTTTATGTATACAACTGGGGCGAATATATTGACGAAAGCGTCATCGACGACTTTGAAAAGGAAACCGGCATTCAGGTGGTCTACGACGTATTTGAAACCAACGAAGAAATGTATCCTGTAATTGAAGCCGGAGGCGTAAGCTACGATGTGGTATGTCCCTCCGACTATATGATCCAGAAGATGATCGAAAACAACCTTCTGACTGAAATCAACTTTGACAATATCCCCAATTACAAAGAAATCGGACAGGAATATCTGGATATCTCCAAAGGTTTTGACCCGGAAAACAAATATTCCGTTCCCTACTGCTGGGGTACTATGGGAATCCTCTACAATACGCAGATGATCGAGGAACTGGGCGTTCCTGCTCCCACCAAATGGGCCGATCTGTGGGACGAACGCCTGGAGGGCGAAATCCTCATGCAGAACAGCGTCCGCGACGCCTTTACCGTAGCTTTAAAGAGCCTTGGATACTCCTTAAATACCCAAAATCCCGACGAACTGCAGCAGGCAAAGGATGAGCTGATCCGCCAGAAGCCTCTGGTTCAGGCTTATGTAATTGACCAGGTAAGGGATAAGATGATCGGAGGAGAAGCAGCTGTGGGAGCCATCTACTCCGGAGAAATGCTCTATATCCAGAATGCGGTTAAGGAGCAGGAATCTGATTTTACTCTGGAGTATGTAATTCCGGAGGACGGAACCAACTACTGGGTTGACTCCTGGGTCATTCCCGCCAATGCAGAGCACAAGGAAAATGCAGAAAAATGGATTGACTTTCTGTGCCGCCCCGATATCGCAAAGAAAAATTTTGAATACATTACCTACGCTACTCCCAACAAGGGCGCTTATGAACTGCTGGATGAGGAACTGAAACAGAATAAAGCTCTGTTCCCGGATCTCTCCGCTCTCACCAACTGTGAAATCATACAGTACCCCGGCGAAGAAGCCGACGCCCTTTATAACGAGCTCTGGAAAGAGGTCAAGGCAAACTGACGGACTGCTGCGGCTGTCCCATCTACGCGTTTACTAATGGAGGATAAGAATGAAAAAGAAAACAGCTGTTTCACTGGGCATGCTCTCTCTGGCCCTTGCCGCCGGTCTTCTCACTGCCTGCGGTTCCGGCCAAAAAACCGGGGCTGAGGAAGGCTCCGGCGAAGACAACAAATTATATGTATACAACTGGGGGGAATACATTGACGAAAGCGTAATTGACGAATTTGAGGAAGAAACAGGAATCGAAGTCGTATACGACCTTTTTGAAACAAATGAAGAAATGTATCCCATCATAGAAGCGGGAGCGGTAAAGTACGATGTGATCTGTCCTTCCGACTATACCATCCAGCGTATGATCCAGAATAACCTGCTGGCTGAAATCAATTTTGACAATGTACCCAATATCAAAGAAATCGGCCCGGAATATATGGATATGGCAAAGGATTTTGATCCGGAGAACAAATATGCAGTTCCCTACTGCTGGGGTACGGAAGGAATCCTCTACAATAAGCAGCGCTTTGATGAGCTTGGCATCCCATATCCCACCAAATGGGCAGATCTGTGGAATCCTGAGTTAGAGGGCGAGATCCTGATGCACAATACCCTGCGCTATGCATTTATGGCCGCATTAAAGATCAAAGGCTACTCTTTGAATACCACAGACCCGGATCAGCTGGCTGAGGCCAGAGATATGCTCATTGAGCAGAAGCCCCTGGTTCAGGCCTATGTAATCGACCAGGTAAGGGACAAGATGATTAACGGCGAGGCTGCTGCTGCCATGCTTTATTCCGGTGATCTCCTTTATATTCAGGATACCGCAAAGGAGCAGGGTTCTGAATTTGATCTGGAGTATGTGCTTCCCGAAGAGGGAACCTCCTACTGGATCGATTGCTGGGTCATCCCTGCCAATGCAGAGCACAAGGAAAATGCCGAGAAATGGATTAACTTCCTGTGCCGCCCTGACATTGCAAAGAAGAACTTTGAATACATTACCTACGCTACCCCTAACAAGGGCGCCTTTGAGCTGCTGGACGAGGAGCTGCAGAATAACAAGGCTGTGTTCCCGGATCTTTCCCAGCTGAAAAACAGCGAGAGCGTTCAGTATCTGGGCGAGGAAGTAAATGATATGTACAATGAGATGTGGAAGCAGGTAAAAGCAAACTAAACAGCTGTCTGTGAAAGAGCCGGGCATATCATCAGTGGACAAAATGAATCATGGTTTGCTTGTCAATCCTTTTCTTCTATGATACACTGAAGAGGTAGCAGTTCCCGTTTTTTAGGCAGACGGGAAAGAAAACCGTAAGGGGGAATGTTTGTTTTGAAAATACAGGAATCCGCTGAAAACTACCTGGAAACGATCTATATGCTGAGCCGCCATAAACCCTATGTCCGCTCCATTGATATTGCAAATGAACTGAGTTTTTCAAAGCCCAGTGTCAGCGTAGCTATGAAAAACCTGAGGGAAAACGGCTATATCCGCATGGATGAACAGGGTCACATCACACTTACTGAGACTGGACAGTCCATTGCTGACGTTATGTACGAACGCCATATTCTTTTGTCCAACTGGCTGATCTATCTGGGTGTAGATCCTCAGACAGCTGCAGAGGATGCCTGCCGTATGGAGCATGTAATCAGTCCGGAAAGCTTTGAAGCAATTAAGAAACATATTACCCAGGGAAATGAGCTTCCAAAGGAGCTTAAGGAGGAATCTATTCATGCTTAAAGACCTTGTAAAAAGCTGCCGCTCCTATCGGCGGTTCTATGAAGATATATCCATTCCGCAGGAAGAGCTGACAGATATGATCGATACGGTGCGCCTTACAGGCTGCACAGCCAACTGTCAGCCCCTAAAATACCGCATCATCCGTACTCCGGAGGAATGCGCGGCAATTTTTCCCAGTCTTTCCTGGGCAGGCGCCCTGAAAGACTGGGACGGACCGGAAAAGGGAGAACGGCCCTCTGCCTATATCGTCATTCTCTGTGATCTGACTGTGGCCAAAAATAAACAGTGGGATGAGGGAATCGCCGCCCAGACGCTCATGCTGGCAGCTGCAGAAAAGGGCTATGGCGGCTGCATGATCGGAAGCTGCAGGCGCAGTGAGATTCTGTCCATTTTAAAGCTTAATCCGGAAAACTATTCTGTGGGCCTGGTTCTGGCCCTGGGAAAACCCAAAGAGGAGGTCCGGCTTGTACCTGTAGGGGACGATGGAAGCACAACGTACTACAGGGATGAAAATCAGGTGCATTATGTTCCCAAGAGAAGTCTGGAGGATGTGCTGGTTTGATTTCTTCCGTTTTACAGAGATAAATTCTGCTTTTGACATTTTCATATGACACCTAAAAAGGACGCCGTTCTGCCTGAGCAGATGCGTCCTTTTTTCATTCCATTATATCGTTTTTATCTACCAATCAGCTTCATAACCAAAGGAATCTGTCTATATAATTACCCCTTCAGAGCCCTCATGGCATTCAAAATCGCGATCACGGACACTCCCACATCCGCAAACACAGCTTCCCACATATTAGCCGCGCCAAAGGCTCCCATCGCCAGAACGATCAATTTCACGCCCAGGGCAAAGACGATATTCTGCATCACAATTCGGAGTGTTTTACGAGAAATACGGACAACGGCTGCAATCTTTCTGGGATCATCATCCATAAGGACAATATCAGCCGCCTCGATAGCTGCGTCCGATCCCATGCTTCCCATAGCGATTCCCACATCTGCACGAGAGAGCACCGGGGCGTCATTGATGCCGTCGCCTACAAAGACCAGCTTTTCCTTTCCCTTGCATTCTGCCAGCAATTTTTCTACCATATCTACCTTGTCGCCGGGGAGGAGCTCTGCATGAACCTCATCCAGGCCGATTTCCTTTGCTACCGCTTCCCCGGTTTTACTCCGGTCGCCTGTAAGCATCACTGTCTTTGCAGCACCGGCCTTTTTAAGATCGCGTATTGCTTCTGGAATGCCTTCTTTTATTACATCGGAAATAAGAATGGAACCCAGAAAATTTCCTTCCTCTGCCAGATAAACCACCGTTCCCACGCCCGGACATGGCTTATAGGCAATATTTTCCTTCTTCATCAGACGGTCATTTCCTGCCAGCACAGTGCGTCCATCTGCCTTCACACGGATTCCATGACCGGGAATCTCCTCCGCATCTGCGATCCGCGTATGCTCAAAAGAATGCCCCCAAGCTTCACGGATAGACCTGGAAACAGGATGGTCGGAGGAGCTTTCTGCCAAGGCTGCCAGTTCTAACAGAGCCAGCTGGGAAGCCGACCAGCCGTCAGCTTTATCTGTATCCTGCCTTTTCTCTATTGTTTCCTGAGCCGCATCTCCGGACGGATAAATGCCTGTCACCTTAAATTCTCCCTTAGTAAGGGTTCCCGTCTTGTCAAATACCACTGTATGGACATTTGCAAGAGCCTCCAGATAATTACTTCCCTTTACCAATACACCTTTTTTAGAAGCCGCTCCGATTCCGGAAAAGAAGCTCATGGGAACGGAAATGACCAGTGCACAGGGACAGGAAATCACCAGGAAAGTACAGGCTCTGCGTATCCCTTCGCTCCATGTCTGTCCAAAAAACAGCGGAGGAAGAATAGCAAGAACTACTGCCGCAATCACCACAACCGGAGTATAATACCTTGCAAACCGGGTAATAAAGTTCTCCACCGGCGCCTTTTTGCTGCTGGCATTCTCTACCAGTTCCAGAATACGTGCTACTGTGGAATCGTCAAATTCTTTCGTAACCTCTACCCGCAGCAGTCCGCTTCCATTGACGCATCCACTGATCATCTCATCTCCTGCTCTGACTCTTCTCGGGACGGACTCTCCTGTAAGAGCAGATGTATCGATCATGGAGTCTCCGGAAATAACCCTTCCGTCCAGAGGGATCCTCTCTCCGGCCTTTATGACAATTATATCCCCCACTGATACATCATCCGGATCCACCTGCTTTAGCTGTCCGTCTTCTTCAATATTTGCATACTCCGGGCAAATATCCATCAGGTCTGAGATTGACTGGCGGGAACGGTTTACGGCATAATTCTGAAACAGCTCCCCTACCTGATAAAACAGCATCACCGCAACTGCTTCTGAGTACTGTTGTACCGCAAATGCTCCTACTGTAGCCAGAGCCATCAGAAAGTTTTCATCAAACACCTGTCCGTTTCTGATATTGCGCAGAGCCCGGTAAATAATGTCCCATCCGATGAAAAAATAGGGGATCAGATACAGCGCCGGCCATACCGGGCTTTTCTCCCCAAACGGCAGAAGTCCCAAATGCTCTGTTACTGTCAGGGCAATATAGATTCCAAAGGTTCCAAGGATACGTATAAGCATACGCTTCTGCTTTACTGTCATGTTCCGTTATTCCTCCTGATGCATCATTCTCAACGGCTCTACATCTGAATTGTACAGTCCGGCTCTACTTTTCTGCATACAGACTGCACTTCCTCCATAATCTCATCAAAACGGCTGTCATCCGCTTCAATCGTCATCTTCTGAGTCATAAAGCTCACATTGGCATCCCTTACCCCGTCAATCTTTTTAATGGCGTTTTCCATCTTTGCAGCACAGTTCGCACAGTCTAAATTAGTTAATTTGAATTTCTTTTTCATGTTCTTATTTTCCTCCATTTTTATATTCTTACTCTGATATGTGATCCATACCCTGACTGAGTATGGTCTTTACATGGCTGTCTGCCAGAGAATAAAATACGGCCTTTCCTTCCCGCCGGTTCTTCACCAGACGGTTCTGCTTTAAAATCCTAAGCTGATGGGAAATAGCGGACTGATTCATGTTTAAAAGCTGGGCAATATCGCACACGCACATCTCTGATTCAAACAATACATACAAAATCTTAATCCGTGTGGAATCGCCAAACACCTTAAAAATCTCCGCCAGATCGTACAGCTGATCCTCATCCGGCATCTTATCAGTCACGGACTTTACCACATCCTCATGAACCTGATAAAAATCACAGCACTCTACATCATTTAATGCCATTTTTTTCCTCCTTTCCTTCGGCCGCTTAATATATGAATAAATGTTCATATGTTTATATAAACAGTATAGTTCTTTTTTTCTGAATGTCAATAGTTAAATTTAAAAAATAAAAAAGCAGTGCCCTGAGATCTCATTTCTCAAAAGGCACTGCCTCAAATTTTAAAATATTACTGTTTTTCTTCTTCCGCAACCTGGATTCCCAGCTCTTCCAGCTGTTTTCCATCTACAGGAGCAGGAGCTTCCGTCATCAGACAGGATGCGTCCTTCACCTTAGGGAAGGCAATCACATCACGGATGCTGTCTGCGCCTACCATCAGCATAACCATACGGTCAAGACCATATGCCAGACCTGCATGAGGTGGAACACCATACTTGAATGCCTTTAACAGGAAGCCGAACTGTTCCTGTGCACGCTCAGGAGTAAAGCCCAGAACCTCAAACATCTTTGACTGGATATCGGCCTGATGGATACGGACAGAACCGCCGCCCATTTCCACGCCGTTTAATACGATATCGTATGCCTTTGCACGGACACGGCCTGGATCAGAGTCAAGGTACTGCAGATCCTCCTCCATCGGCATGGTAAATGGATGATGCATTGCCACATAGCGGTCCTCTTCCTCAGAATACTCAAGAAGCGGGAACTCAGTTACCCACAGGAACTTAAAGTCATCTTTTTTCAGCAGATCCAGCTGTCTTGCCAACTCCAGACGCAGGTTGCCCAACACGTCGAATACAACCTTGTCCTTATCTGCTGCAAAGAGAAGGAGATCGCCCGCTTTTCCGTCCATGGCAGCGATCAGGGCAGCCATTTCCTCTTCCTTCATAAACTTTGCAAAGGAAGACTTAAAGGTGCCGTCCTCATTGATGGCAATGTATGCAAGACCCTTTGCCCCAAAGCCCTTTGCATACTCTACCAGAGCGTCGATTTTCTTTCTAGGCATATGGCCCTGGCCCTCAGCATTGATGCCGCGGACAGAACCGCCATTTTCCAGAGCGCCCTTAAATACCACAAATTCGCAGTCCTTCACAACCTCGGAAACGTTCTTTAATTCCATTCCAAAGCGCAGATCCGGCTTGTCGGAACCGAAGCGGTCCATCGCCTCTCTCCATGTCATGCGCTGGATGGGAAGCTGCAGCTCATAACCGCAGATTTCCTTAAAGAGCTTCTGTAAGAGACGCTCATTTACATCCAGAACATCATCTACATCCACAAAGGACAGCTCCATATCGATCTGTGTAAATTCCGGCTGGCGGTCTGCACGCAGATCCTCGTCGCGGTAGCAGCGGGCCAGCTGGAAATAGCGGTCATAGCCGGATACCATTAACAGCTGCTTAAACAGCTGGGGAGACTGGGGCAGAGCATAGAAAGAACCGGGATGCACACGGCTGGGAACCAGGTAATCTCTTGCGCCTTCAGGGGTGCTCTTAATCAGAGTAGGAGTCTCAATCTCAAGGAAGCCCTCTTCTGCCAGAAATGCTCTTGTGAGAGTTGCCACGCGGCTGCGGGTAATCAGATTGTGCTGGATATCAGGCCGTCTCAAATCAAGGAAACGGTACTCCAGACGCAGCTCTTCCTTTGTCTTGCTCTTCTCCTCAATAGGGAATGGCGGTGTCTCAGACTCAGCCAGGATCCGCAGGGAATTGGCACGGATCTCGATGGCTCCTGTAGCCAGATTTTCATTTACAGCGCCGGAACGGGCCTCTACGCGGCCTTCTACTGCCACTACAAACTCGCTTCTTAACTTCTCAGCCTTTGCGAAGTTCTCAGCGCCGCAGTCATTTTCCTCGAAAATCAGCTGTAAAATACCGGAACGGTCTCTTAAGTCTACGAAAATAATGCCGCCTTTATTTCTGCTCTTCTGAACCCAGCCCATAACGGTGACATTTTCACCGATCTGCGCTGCAGTTACCTCTGTACATCTGTGGGTACGCTTCAACCCAGCCATTGATTCTGCCATGATTATTCTCCTTTATCATCGTAAAGATTTATCGCATTCGCGCATTTTCGCCCTTAATGCTTCAGGCTCTCTCTGTAAAACTCCTTAAACTCACCATAGCCCTCTTTGCCAAGCTGCTCCTTCTGGAACTTCTTGTTTTTATTCATCTGGGCTACCAGCACCTGAACGCCGTTCTTTCTCTCCTCCATGGCCTCACGGATCACTGCTGCCAGAGCTGCGGAATCGATGCCCTTTTCAAAGAGATATGCCTTCTTTTCTCCGGCTCCCGGAACGGTAAAGCCGTTATCTAAGAGGATGGTGACAATGCGCTCAAAGCCGATGGAAAAGCCGCAGGCCGGCGTTTCCATGCCAGTGAACTTTCCGATCATCTTATCGTAGCGTCCGCCGCCGGCAACAGAACCGCCGAAGCCCTCCATGGATACCTCGAAAATAGTGCCTGTGTAGTAGGACATACCACGAACCAGAGTGGGATCAAATACAAGTCCAAACTCAGTTTCAGCCACATCCTTAACGGTCTCCATAATGTGTACCAGTCCCTGGCACACTGCCGGATCCATTACATCCTTTAAAGTCTCGCCCAGAGCCTTCACGCCCTCTGCGTCTCTCGTAACGGTGCGGAGAAGTTCCAGATAACGGTCTACGCTTTCCTTTGCGTTTCCATTTTCCAGAAGCTCCTTCTCCACGCCCTCAAAACCGATCTTGTCCATCTTATCCAGGGTGATGAGCACACTGTCCATGGCCTCCTCGGAGAAACCGCAGTAGCGGGCCATGCCAAAGAGGATGCCGCGGTCATTGATGCGGACGGTAAATCCATTGTCCGGGCAGATCTTTCCAAGAGCGGTTGTGGTCGCTAAGATCAGCTCGATCTCTGCCAGATTGGTAGCGTCGCCTAAAATGTCAATATCGCACTGGGTAAACTGACGGAAACGGCCCTTCTGGGGACGGTCTGCCCTCCATACGCTTCCCATCTGCAGCGCCTTAAAGGGGCTTGGAAGGCTGGATGCATTGTTTGCATAATAGCGGGACAGCGGCAGTGTCAGGTCGTAGCGCAGACCGCTGTCGGTTAAATCATTTTCATCCTGTGCGGTTTCCAGATTTAACTTGTCGCCTCTTTTTAATACCTTGAAAATCAGTTTTTCATTGTCTCCGCCCTGCTTGCTGGTCAGGTTCTCAATGTGCTCTACACAGGGAGTTTCGATCTGGGAAAAGCCGAAGCTCTTGTATGTTTCCCGGATCTGGTTCATAACGTACTCACGGATCTGCATCTCAGCAGGTGTGATATCCTTCATTCCGGTTACTGGTTTTTTCGTTAACGGCATAGTATTTTCTCCATAATTTGCGTTTTGTTTCGTGATTACTATTGTAGTGTACTTTTTCTATTTTGCAAGTGTTTTGAGGAAATTCGCGGGAAATCAGGGCTGGAATATACCGTTTACCCCAATATCCTCTCCTTCCGCCCGATCATCTCATCAATCCTGCTGATATACTGCTCCACTTCCTTCACATTCTCGCACCGTTCCCTGCGGTTTTCTGCAGGGAATACAACCTTTGTGGTGGTGCCTGCGCCGCAGGCGGCGATGGTCTGAAGCTCCTCCATGATGAGGATATTGTAGATGCAGGCTTTGCCGGGAAGGGAATAGCCTACGTTTTCAAAATTTCCGGCCATGTTTTTCTGGCGGTAAAGGTAATAGGGCTCCATGCCAAGGCGGCGGGCGCAGGCCTCGCTCATAGCGATCATCTCAGGTGTATTGTTTATCTTTAAGCCGCCGTACTCTTCCTTAAACATATTTAAACGGGCAGCCCGCTTGATGGCCAGGGAATGAACCGTAAGAGAATCGGGCCTGAGAGCCTCGATTTCTTCCAGTGTGTGGCGTACATCGTCTAAATCCTCCTCCGGAAGCCCCATGATCAGATCCATATTGATATTGTCAAAGCCCAGCTCTCTTGCCATGAGGAACTTTTCCTTTACCATCTCCACCGTATGGCGGCGGCCAATGAGGTCCAGAGTCTTCTGGTTCATAGTCTGGGGATTTATGGAAATCCTGGTGATGCCATGGTCTCTCAGCACCCGAAGTTTTTCCTCTGTGATACTGTCAGGCCGCCCTGCCTCCACCGTAAATTCTAAAGCATTCTCCGTATCAAACAGCTGATCCAGCTTTGTCAGGATCGCATCAATGTCCTCTGCCGGCAGAGCAGTCGGGGTTCCGCCTCCAAAGTAGATAGTATCCAGAGGGCGTCCCTTCATCTTGTCTGCCACATATTCCATTTCCTTAAATAATGCTTCCAGATAAAGGCCGGTGCGCCCCTTCCATTTGCTGATGGGATAGGAGGTAAAGGAACAATAAAGGCAGGTGGTGGGACAGAATGGGATTCCCACATACAGGCTGTATCCCCTGTCATAATCCAACGGCTCTAAAAGCATTTTCTCCCTTGCGGCAATTTCAATGCTCAAATCAATCTTTTCATCGCTCGCCAGATAGTTTTTTTTCATAAAGGAGCGGATCTCTTCCTCCTTCCAGCCCTCCTCCAGACGGCTTAAAGCAATCTTGGTGGGCCGGATTCCCGTGAGGGACCCCCAGGGCAGCTCATGGCCGGTGCGTTCTGTGAGCATACGGTAAAATAGCTGCTTTACCACATTTTTCGTCTCGCTGTGGTCGGAAAGATCCGAATATCCTCTGGAGGATGACGCAAGGTGAAAGTCCTCCAGTCCTTCCGGCACTGGAAAATAAGGACTGCAGCCTGCGGCCTCTCCCTCTTTTATCTGTTCCCAGAGGGCAATCCCTACATTCCATTCCTGTCCGGCCGCATCCTCCTCCGAGGCAGCGCAGCCGTCCTCTTCCTTCTGTATGAGACGGGTCTGCACATAAAAATCCACTCCGTCTTTTATTTCATGGGCATATGTTTCGCCCGGATAAAAAGACATCAGAAGTTCTCTGATGTCCTGTTCGTATGCATTATCCTGTATCAGTAAACCGATCATTTTGTTCCTGCTTTCTATTTTCTATCTATAGCATGCAATAGGATTGTTCTGCGCCTCATAACCAATGGTAGTGGGCTCTCCATGGCCCGGATAGACCATAGTATCTCCCGGCAGTATAAACAGCTTCCTAAGTACAGAATCCACCAGCGCTCTGCTGCTTCCTGTCGGCAGATCTGTCCGTCCATAGGAATCCTGGAACAGAGTATCTCCAGACAGAAGCACCTCTTCTTCCGGCAGATAATAGCACACAGAGCCTGCGGTATGGCCGGGAGTTGCAATGACTTTCCACTTATATCCCAAAAGCTCCAGCTCATCCCCGTCATGTACCAGCCTGTCTGCATGAAAACTCAGAGAATGGCCTTTAAAATGAGCGGTCAGATTCAAAGACGTATCCGCCAGCATACCATCCTCGGTTTCCGATGCATAGATGGGAATGGTAAAGGCCCTTGCTATCTGAAGAGCCGCTCCGATATGGTCAAAATGCCCATGGGTCAGAAGCACAGCCTGAAGCTTTATCCCAAGCTCACTGCATTTATTTAAAATATAATCTCCGTTGTCTCCGGGGTCTACTGCCACAGCCTCTTTGGTTGTGTCGTTGTAAACCAGGTAACAGTTCGTGCTTACCGGCCCCAATACGCAGGTTTTGATTCTGAAATCGCTCATACGCATCCTCCTTTAGCCCGTGGTTCTCTGGATATCCAGCACGCCTTCAATCTGGCGGATCTTATCTGTGATCCGGTTCAGTTCTTCCGTGCCGTGAATGTCAAAGGTCATGATAATGGTTGCCTTGCCCTGCTTGCTGGTTCTCACATTCATAGAAGTAATATCAATCTGCTTCTCTGTAAATACCTTGGAAATATCCGCAAACATGCCAATGCGGTTATTGGCGAAAATCTGAATTTCCGTAGAGTACTGCTCCGTACTTCCCGCTGTTTCCGCCACCTGCCATTCTGCATCGATCAGACGAACTCTCTCTTCCTGAGGAAGATTGATCACATTAATACAATCTGTACGGTGGATCGACACACCGCGGCCTCTGGTGACAAAGCCTACGATCTCATCGCCGGGAACCGGATTGCAGCAGCGTGAAAAACGCACTGCCAGGTCATGAAGTCCCTTCACCACAATGCCGCTCTTATTTTTGCGCACCGTCGCTTCTCCGGAGCGGCCGTCTGTATCGGCAATGCCGCCCAATACGTCTGCATCTGTGATCTCACGCTTGCGCTTCTTCTCCCGCTCCTCCATCATCTTATTGATGACCTGGCCTTCCTTCAGGCCGCCGTGGCCGATGGATGCCAGCACGGAATCCCAGTCCTTAAAGGCATACCGGTGCATAACCTTTTCCATAAACTCCGGTTTTCCAAGCTCCGCCCAGTTGATGCCCTTGGCCTTGCAGTAGCGCTCTACCGCCTCACGGCCCCGGATGATATTGTCCTCCTTCATCTGGGTCTTAAACCACTGGTTAATCTTGTTTTTGGCCTGGGTGCTCTTTACCACCTTCAGCCAGTCGCGGCTGGGACCCTTGCAGTTCTGGGAGGTGACAATCTCGATCTGGTCGCCGTTCTGGATCACATACTCAATGGGAACCAGCTTTCCGTTTACCCTTGCTCCTACCATCTTGTTGCCAACCGCACTGTGGATGCAGTAGGCAAAGTCAATAGGCGTAGAGCCGCTTGGAAGGGTCTTTACATCACCCGAGGGCGTAAAGCAGTATACACTGTCGGAAAACAGATCCAGATCGCCCTTTACCATATTTAAGAATTCTTTGGAATCATCCGTATCCTTCTGCCACTCCAGGATCTGGCGCAGCCAGCTCATCTTTTCTTCTTCCTTGCCTGCTGCTACCTGTCCGCTGCCGCTTTCCTTATATTTCCAGTGAGCCGCAATACCGTACTCCGCCGTGCGGTGCATTTCGTAGGTACGGATCTGGATCTCAAAGGGCTGTCCTGTGCTGCCAATGAGCGTAGTATGGAGAGACTGGTACATATTTGGCTTCGGCATGGCGATATAGTCTTTAAAACGACCAGGTATCGGCTTATACATCTCGTGGATGACACCAAGAGCCGCATAGCAATCCTTTACCGTTTCTACCATGATGCGCACGGCAAAAAGATCGTAAATCTGATCCAGGGTCTTGTTCTGCTTGACCATCTTTTTATATATGCTGAAGAAATGCTTCACCCTGCCGCCTACGGAAGCCTCGATGCCCGCCTCGTCCATATGCTCTTTTACCTCAGATACAATGGACTGGACAAAGGCCTCTCTGGCGTCCTTTCGCAGATCCACCTTTTCTACCAGATCGTAATACACATCCGGATGGAGGAATTTTAAGGACAGGTCATCCAGCTCGATCTTAATCTTGGAAATACCCAGACGGTCTGCAATGGGAGCATAGATCTCCAGTGTCTCTCTGGCCTTTTCCTTCTGCTTCTCCGGCTTCCAGTATTTTCCAGTCCGCATATTGTGGAGACGGTCTGCCAGCTTGATAATGATGACGCGGATATCCTTTGCCATGGCAAGAAACATCTTCCGCAGGTTCTCCGCCTGGATCTCCACCTTATCCTTGTCCCAGTTTAACTGGGTCAGCTTGGTAACGCCGTCTACCAGAAAGGCTACCTCAGAGCCAAACTCCTTTGTCAGCTGCTCAAGGGTCATAATGGTGTCTTCAACCACATCATGGAGAAGGCCCGCTGCAATGGTCTCCTTATCCATTTCCAGATCAGCCAGAATGATCGCCACGCAGAGCGGATGGATAATATAGGGCTCTCCTGATTTGCGCTTCTGCTCCTTGTGAGCCTCATCAGCGATTTTATATGCCTTTTCGATCATGGTAAGATCATCCGACGGATGGTACTTTCGGATGGCGCGGATCAGATCCTGATACAGTACCTCCGGACTGGTAAAATCAGCCGGCGCTTCCAGTTCAATATCCAGTTTTTCTTTTGTTCCCTCTTTTCCCATATGTGTGGTCACCTTTTTCTTAGAAATAATTAGTTATCATTATAATTTTATTTCTGTGAAAAAGCAAGGCCGTCCTTGAAAATATGGCGTCCATGACCGAAACAAATAAAAATTCAGGGATATCCATACATCCTTTTCATGTACGGTTATCCCTGAATCCATATGTTTATTTCATGCTGTCAGCACCAAACGGGTCTTTATGACAATTCCAGCTTTCCCGTATAGAGCTGATAGTACGTTCCCTTTAAGCGGATCAGATCCTCATGGTCTCCCCGCTCGATGATCCGTCCATGATCCAGCACAATGATCGCGTTGCTGTTGCGGATGGTGGACAGACGGTGGGCGATCACAAATACGGTGCGCCCCTTCATCAGATTGTCCATACCTTTCTGCACAATACTCTCGGTTCTGGTATCAATACTGGAGGTTGCCTCGTCTAAGATCAATACTGGCGGATCTGCCACCGCAGCCCTGGCGATAGATAAGAGCTGTCTCTGGCCCTGGGACAGCTCCTCGCCGTCTCCGCTTAACATGGTATCATAGCCCTGAGGCAGCATACGGATAAACTGATCCGCATGGGCCAGCTTTGCAGCCGCATATACCTCTTCATCTGTAGCATCCAGCTTTCCGTAGCGGATATTTTCCCGGATCGTTCCTGTAAATAAATGGGTATCCTGAAGCACGATTCCCAGAGAACGCCTTAAATCGTCCTTCCTGATCTTCGTAATATTGATGCCGTCATAACGGATCTTTCCATCCTGAATATCGTAAAAACGGTTGATCAGGTTGGTAATGGTGGTCTTTCCGGCTCCTGTAGAGCCTACAAATGCCAGCTTTTGACCGGGCTTTGCAAACAGGCTGATATCATGGAGGATCACCTTTTCATCATCATAACCAAAGGTCACATTCTCAAACCGAACGTCGCCTGTAAGCTCTGTATAGGTCACACTGCCGTCGCCGTGGGGATGCTTCCAGGCCCACATGCCGGTACGCTCCTTACATTCAGAAATCACCCCGTCCGCATCCTTTCTGGCATTGACCAGAGTTACATAGCCTTCATCCTTTTCCGGCTTCTCATCAATCAGGGCAAAAATACGTTCCGCGCCTGCCAGAGCCATGATAATGGCGTTAAACTGCTGGGCCACCTGCATAAAGGGCTGGGTAAAGCTCTTTGTAAACTGCAGGTAGGAAGCCATCACACCCAGGGTAATGCCGCCGACTCCCAGCACAGACAGGAAACCTCCCAGCACTGCCGTAAGCACAAACTGCATATTTCCGATGTTTCCGATCACAGGCCCCATAATGTTGGCAAAGGTATTGGCCTGAGAAGCACATTCAAAAAGCGCTTCATTTAGTTTGTCAAACTCCTCCTCGGATTTGCGCTCATGGTTAAATACCTTAACCACTCTCTGGCCGTTCATCCGCTCTTCCACAAAGCCTGTTATGTCCGCTACAGCCACCTGCTGGCGCACAAAATATTTTCCGCTGTTTCCTCCGATCTTTCTGGATACGAAAAGCATGACAACAATAACCAGTACAGCCAGCACCGTAAGAGCAGGGCTTAACACCAGCATGGAGATAAAAGTTACTACGATCGTAAAAAAGGAAGACAGCGCCTGGGGGATGGACTGGCTGATCATCTGGCGCAGCGTGTCTGTATCGTTGGTGTAAAGACTCATGATAGAGCCGGTTGTATTCTGATCAAAATACCGGATCGGAAGGGTCTGCATGTGCTCAAACATATCGTCACGGATCCGTTTTAACACACCCTGTCCGATATAGACCATCAGTCTTGTATAGGTAAAGGTGGCAAGTACGCCCGCAACGAAAATACAGGCCAGCGTTCCCAGAGCCCGGTACAGCCCGGCAAAATCCGGCGTCTGCTGTCCGATCAGCGGGATAATAAAGTCGTCCAGCAGAAATTTCAGCGACAGAGATACGGAAATGCTTGCTCCTGAACTGATAAAGATACAGATAAATACCAGAAAAAAGCGCAGCTTATACGTTTCTGTCACATATTTTAAAAGACGCTTTGCGGTCTGAGCCGTGTTTTTGGAAATCTGTAGTTTCTTACTGCTCATTCTCTTCGCCTCCCTTCATCTGAGACTCATATACTTCACGGTAGATCTCATTGGTGCGCAGAAGTTCCTTGGAGGTACCTACGCCCACGATCCGTCCTTCATCCAGAACAATGATCTGATCTGCATCCTCGATCGAGGAAACCCGCTGGGCGATAATGATCTTTGTGGTATCGGGAATCTCCTCCCTGAAGGCCTTTCGGATAAGAGCATCCGTCTTTGTGTCTACCGCACTGGTGGAATCATCAAGGATCAGGATCTTGGGCCGTTTTAACAGTGCTCTTGCAATACACAGACGCTGCTTCTGACCGCCGGATACGTTATTTCCGCCCTGAACGATCATGGTATCATAACCGTGAGGAAACTCCTTCACAAATCCGTCTGCCTGAGCCAGACGGCATACCCGCTCCACTTCTTCATTCGAGGCCTTTTCATTGCCCCATCGGATATTCTCATAAATGCTTCCTGTGAAAAGCACATTTTTCTGGAGCACCATGGAAACCTGGTCTCTCAGAACCTCCAGGTCGTACTCTCTTACATCAATTCCGCCTACCTTTACGCTTCCCTTTGTCACATCATATAATCTGGGAATCAGCTGTACCAGCGTGGATTTGGAGCTTCCGGTCCCTCCGATGATGCCTACGGTCTGTCCCGGCTTGATGGAAAGGTTTACATCCTTTAAGGAAAGAGGTCCGCCCTCGCCGGCATAGCTGAAATCTACATGCTCAAAGGTGATGCCTCCATCTGAAACCTCCTTCACCGCCTGCCCCTTTTCCTGCATCTCAGGCACTTCCGTAAGAACGCTGGTAATACGGTCTGTGGATGCCTCAGCAATTATGATCATAACAAATACGAAGGTTACCATCATAAGAGACATCATGATCTGCATGGCATAGACGATTACGCTTGTCATCTCTCCGGTCTCCATGGTTCCAAAGACGATACTCTTGCCGCAGATCGCTACCAGAAGGATGATTACCGTATAAACTACGGTCTGCATCACCGGAGCATTCCATGCCACAATCCCTTCAGCCTTTGTAAAAAGTCTGTAAACGTATTTGGAAATGTCATGGAACTTTCCGATTTCATGGTCTTCTCTTACAAAGGATTTTACCACTCTGGAAGCGTTTACATTTTCCTGTACAGAATTATTTAAAATATCGTATTCATCAAAAACCTTTACGAAATGGGGATGGGCCTTCTTTGCAATAAAAATCAGGGCGCCGCCCAGAACGGGGATCACAACTAAAAATAAAAGCGCAACCCTGGGATTGATGGTCAGAGTCATAACCCATGATAAAGCTACCATGATGGGCGCTCTGGCTAACAGGCGCAGGCTCATCATATAAGCCATCTGAACATTGGTAATATCCGTAGTCATACGGGTTACAAGACCTGAGGTAGAGAAATGGTCGATATTCTTAAACGAAAACTCCTGAACCCTGTAAAATATATCATGGCGCAGATTTTTTGCATATCCCGCCGCCGCGATTGCCGCCGTCTTTCCGGCTGTTACGCCGAAATACAGGGCAAGCATTGCCATCACAACCAGTATGAAGCCCCTCTGGATGATGTAAGGCAGATTGCCTCCTGCGATTCCAATGTCAATGATCTTTGCCATTTCCATGGGGATCATAACTTCTAACAGCACCTCCAGCAATACAAATATGGGAGTCAGTATAGACTGCTTTTTGTATTCCCGGACCGACTTTAAAAGTAATTTATTCATCCTTTTCCTCTTCCTCCTTTATGTTTTTATTTGTTTTAGACGCTTCCTCCTCCGCTTTTACAAGATTGCCGAACATCCGGCACATCACACTGCGCCAGATATGAAGCTCTTCTTCCGGGATTCCCTCCATAAGAAGGGCTTCCGTTCTGCCCAGCTGCTCTAAAATCTGGGGACGCAGTGACTCCGCCCTGGCTGTCGGCACAATGCGCTTAAGCCTTGCATCCTGAGGAACGCTTTCTCTCCTGATGAATCCATTTTTTTCCAAAAGCTTCAGGATCCCTGTTACCGTTGATTTGCGGATACGGAACTCTTCCTCGATATCCTTCTGACACACATCCGTATGAAGGGTCCGCAGAAGGATAAACTTCATAATATGCCGCTGAGACCCGGTCAATTCCTCATCCATCAGCTCCTCCTGGATGTTCCTGCGCTTTAACTGATGAGAGAGCATATGGATCATCCTTCCCATATGCATTGTTTCCATTCTGCATTCCATATCCTGCATCATTTCACCTCTTCGTATGCACTGCTTTCAGATAGTTAGCGTCCTAACTTTTAGTATTATACAGACTTAAAAATTTAATGTCAAGATAGTTTCACAGGGGAAAATGTGAAAAATATGTGTTCAAAAAAGCGTCCATCCCATTTTTCAACAGAATGAACGCTTCTGGACGGAAAATTACTTTCCCTCATAAACGATTGCAGAGTCCACTGCATAATCCTTTAACTTCTCTCTGCCCTTTAATCCGGCCAGTTCCATTACAAAACAGATTTTTACCACCTGGCCTCCCAGCTGTTCGATCAGCTTTATAATCGCCTCTGTAGTGCCTCCGGTGGCGATCAGATCGTCTACGATCACAACCTTCTGGCCCGGACGGATGGCGTCCTTATGGATCTCGATCTCTGCAGTTCCGTATTCTAGTTCATACTCTGCAGAAATGGTCTCGCAGGGAAGCTTTCCCTTTTTGCGCACAGGCACAAAGCTCTTATGCTCTGCATAGGCCACCGGTACACCGAAAATAAAGCCTCTGGACTCCGGCCCAACGACTACGTCATAATCCAGATCCTTCACCATGGCGCGCAGGCTGTCTACTGCCAGCTGCAGTCCGTCTGCATCCTGTAAAATAGAGGTTACATCCCTGAAAATGATTCCCGGCTCCGGGAAATCAGGAATGCTTCTTACATATTCTTCCAGTTTTTTCATGTCTGCCTTCTCCTTTTGTTTGATCTGCAATCGGTTCACGGACTATTCTTCCTTCAGGTTCCGTACCGTATCCCGTATGATAAGCTTATTATCCAGATAAATTCTCCTGTTATCCACAATTCCATCGTCCAGACGGCGCAGAAGCACTCTGGCGCCCTCTCTGGCGATATCTCCCATGTTTCTCTCCACCGTAGTCAGATGCATATCGGAATAACCGGACAAATCCCAGTTATCAAAGCCGATCAGAGAAACGTCTCCCGGCACAGACAGCCCCGCCTCATCGATCGCTGTCCTTGCTCCAAAGGCCATCTCATCATTAAAACAGAGAATTGCCGTAGGCTCATAGGAAAGGAGCTGTTTTGCTGCGCTGTAGCCGCTTCCGTAACGATAGTTTCCATTAATCATAGGCACCTGATCGGGATCCAGCCCGTGCTTTCGCATGGAGATCCGCCAGCCTCTGTGGCGCAGGCGGGTAGAATCCAGCTCTGGCCTTCCCTCGATGACTGCCAGCTTCCGATGGCCATTATCCAAAAGGTAATCCATGGCCCGTTCCATGGCCCTGGCCTCGTCTGTTGTCACATTGGGCGCATCGATATCCACGGAACGGCAGATAACCGTCATGGGAATCTTCTTTGACAGAACCTCATCCATAAATTCCATATCCTCATTTTTCTGAGACAGAACAATGATCCCGTCAAAATAGCTGGGATTTAAGGTACCCGGTTCATGCATATCAATACCCTTTACCACTACATTATACTTGCTTCCCGTAATACTGTAAACCCCTGTAAGTACATCGTGAAGCACATAGGGAGAAGTCATTTTGCTGATCGTGGAAAAATACAGTCCGATCACATAGGAACGTGATTTTTTCAAGTGGATCGCTGCCTGATTGGGTACATATCCCATTTCAGACGCCAGACGGCGGATCCTGTCTCTTGTCTCGGAATATCCCCCCACTCCGTTTAAGGCCCTGGAAACCGTTGAATAGGAAACCCCCGCCTTTTTAGCGATATCCTTGATCGTTACTGCCACTTTATCCCCTCCGTTTTACATATTCCCGATATTTTCTGTGACAACTGCAGGCCCTTCCTGGCCGCTTATCTCCACATCCTTTAATATAAGCTCTTCGATATTATTTGCATAGATTCCCTGGCGGCAGGTGGTCTTACTGCAGCCCTCCATCATGGCCGGCTGGCCGCACATAGGTTCATCTGCATAAGTTACCCGCACATGCTCCATCTCTACCCGTCCGATCTTCTTTTCCGGCAGGCCGTACATATAGGCAGCAGCCACATGGCAATTTCTGGCCTCAATATTTCTAAAGGTAAGGGTAGCGATCTCCGGCAGGCGGTCATCCACCGGTCCGGCTTCCTTGCTGCGGACATACTCAGAATGGCCATCCGGATCGCAGAAATAGAAACAATTGATCACAAAGGGAGTCATTACATGATCCATTGTGATATTTTCAAATAAAATACCCTGAACTACCGCATCCTTTCCACGTCCTCTTCTGGTCTTGATCCGCAGTCCCCGGTCCGTATGAAGGAACATACAGTCTCTTACGGTCAGATTCTTCACGCCTCCGGCCATCTCGCTTCCGATGGTAATGGAGCCGTGGCCGTCGCGCATACAGCACTGACGGATGGTTACATTTTCACAGGGACGCTTATAGGTAGATCCCATATAGATTTTTCCTGATTTTAAAGCAATACAGTCATCGCCCAGAGAGAAATACACACCTGTAATTTCCACATTTTTACAGGACTCCGGATCCAGGCCATCAGTGTTGGGAGAATCCTTTGGATTTAATACCTTCATGTCCAGGAAACGAAGGTTGTCGGAAAAATAAGGATGGAGATTCCAGCTTGGGCTGTTCTGTACCGTGATACCCTGGAGAACTACATGTTCACACCGCTCTAAAAATACCATTCTGGGGCGGAATGCGCCGTTCATGATCTTGGGATCCTTCCACCAGTTCTCTCTGTCTGCATTTCCATCTATCGTTCCCTGTCCGTAAATCGTTACATTTTTTACGTTCACACCTGTAATAATAGCTGTAAACATAGGAAGAGGATTTCCCTCCCAGGTACCCAGATTGTACTCATCCTTTTCATTATAACTCTGGATCATCCCTTTGAACACAGGAAAACGGCTGCGGTCTGTAAAAGCAGACAATACGGCTCCCTCATCCAGCTCAATGGAAACATCATCCTTAAGGAACAGAGAGGAGATCCGGTAGGTTCCTGCCGGGATCAGCACACGGCTCTCTTTCGGGCAGGCCATGATCGCTGCCTGGATAAAAATCGTGTCATCGCTCTCCCCATCTCCCTTTGCGCCAAAGTCACGGACATTTAAGGTAACAAACTCATAGTCTGTAGCAAAGTAGGACATAATCCTCTCTCCGGCCTCATTGACCGCCTCTACTTCGTACTGGGTATCGGGAGTCAGATGATACAGGCTGGTGACCGCCTTGTCTGTTTTTGCCGCCTCTTTGTGATTTAAGTAGATAGTCCAGGAAGAGGCTGTATGGTAGCGTCCTCCGTCTTCAATTTCAATTACCGCACATCTTGCGTTCTTGTAGATTACTTTTAATTCCATAGCTTTTGTCTCCTTTAACAAAAATAGAGGAATCCCCCGAAAGAGAATCCTCCGTTTTTTAATGTACCATGCAACATTTAACCCTTTACACCGCCGGCTGCGATACCGTCAATAAAGGAATCCTGGGCGCAGAAAAATACCACCAGGGAAGGAATAATGGAAATCAGGGACATTGCCAGAATCCGGTTCCACTGGAAGCCTACGTCGCCGTCCATAGACATACGCAGATATACGGAGTTGGTATATTTATCCATATCAGCGATATAGATCAACGGGCCCTGGAAGTCATTGTTGGTCCACATGAACTGGAACAGCGCACAGGATACCAGTGATGGCTTTAACATAGGCACAATTACATACCACAGTGTTTTTAAGGTGTTGCAGCCGTCAATCTTAGCCGCCTCCTCCAGCTCTTTTGGTACGCCTCGTAAGAACTGGATCAGCATGAATACAAAGTAGGTATCAGCTGCAAATAAGGACGGGATAACCAGAGGCAGGTAGGTATTTACCCACTTCCAGTTGTTGAACATGATGTACTGAGGTGCGTTTAATACAACCTGAGGAAGGAACAGGGTAGACATCAGCAGTGCAAAAAAGATGTTCTTTCCTTTAAAGTTGAAACGTCCAAAGCCATATGCTGTGATCGTTGCGGATACAACGGTAAAGATAACCTTCGGAATAACGATCTTGTAGGTATTGATCAGAGATTTAACCAGATCGATCTTTCCTCCGTAACTCTTAAATGCATTGTCATAGCCGTCGAATACAGGATTCTTCGGGATAAACCATGCGCTGGTGAAGATCTCGGAGTTGGTCTTAAAGGTTGCTCCCACCATCCAGATCAGAGGATACACCATGATAATCCCTACCAGGATCAGAAGGGTGTAGCGGATCACAGTACTGATTTTTCTTCTTGTCTCTCTTGTCATCTGATTCTACCTCCCATCCTCATCTGAATAGTAAACCCACTTCTTCTGGCTGACAAATGCAACAACGGTCATAGTCATAGTAATCAAGAACAGGATCCACGCCTGGGCGCTTGCCATACCCATCTTGTGGCGGAGGAATGCGTTGTTGTAGATCAGCATGGAGATCAGGGTGGTTGCTCCGTTTGGTCCGCCCTTGGTTACAAGGAACGGTCCGTTGAACTCCTGGAATGCCTGGCATAACTGGGTAACCAGGTTGTAGAAAATAACCGGTGTGATCAGGGGTACGGTAATCTTAAAGAACTGTGTCCACTTGCCGGCGCCGTCGATGGAAGCCGCCTCATAAAGATCCTCAGACACGCCCTTTAAGGCTGCCAGGAAGATAACCATAGCGGAACCGAACTGCCATACACGGAGAAGTACGATCACCATCAGGGCGCTCATGTCTCCGGCCATCCAGTTGATCTCCGGGATACCGAACGCGCCTAAAACGGTGTTGATCAGGCCGTCTGTGTTAAATACAGCTCTCCACAGGATAGCGATCGCGATGGAGCCGCCCAGAATGGAAGGGATGTAGTAAGCGGTTCTGAAGAAGTTTACGCCCTTTAACTTAAAGTTTAAGATGTAGGCAATAAACAGAGCGAACATCAGCTTTAAGGGCACGTCAAAAATGGCGTATTTAAACGTTACCACAAAGGCGCGGATGATATCGGGATCCGTAAAGATCTTCTCGTAACTCATCATGCCGTACTTGGTAATGCCATTGAAAAGGTCGTAGTTGGTGAAGCTGTAAAAAAGGGATGAGAGGAAGGGATATACCTTAAACAGGATAAAACCAACCAGCCAGGGCAGGATGTACAGAAGGCCGATATTCAGCGCCCAGAATCCTTTCTTGTTTTTCATACGGTTACCTCCATAATATTTCGTACTTTTATACGCGGTCCGCATACTTTTCTGCCAGGAGAGTGCCCAGGGCGCAGCCCTTTTTTATGGCGTATGCGAGCTGCTCGCCGGAAGCCTCTTTGGAAGCTTCCAGATGTTTTCTTATGCCTTCACGGAACATGTCCTGGAGCGCTCTGTAATGCTCATAGATCTCCGGAGACATCTCCTCTATCATGTCGATCAGCAGGGCCAGATCTGCCTCGCTGAGAGTTTTCTGTGTTTTAAAATAAGTAACAATACTGCTGTAATTTTCTTTGTTTTTAACTGCTTCTCTGATTTCTTTTTCTGTCATATTCACTGTTCCCCTCAAAGGGAGGCAGCGTCTGAAAGGGACGCTGCCGTTTATTTCTTGCGGATTAGTAGTTGCTGTAGCACTCATCAATGCCCTTAAGCAGTTCCTCGGCAGCCTCGGCAGATGTCGTGTTGCCTGCGGACAGCTTACCGAATACCTTGTAGTATACGCCGTCAGGGTTAGCCTTTAAGTCATTATGCTCGAAGTAGGGATCCAGAGGGAACTTGCTGTATGCAGTCACCTTGGAGTTTGCTTCCTTAACCATCTCATCGCCGATTCCCTTCTCATTGAGAATCTCAATTGCCTTCTTGGAGCAAGGGATACCTCTCTCAGTACCGGAGATTTCGATGCCTTCATCCTCATTTAACAGGAAGTTGATCAGCATGGCTGCTTCCTTCGGATGCTCAGAATTTGCTGCAACTGCAAATGCCATGGATACCTTGGTAAATCCGCCGTTGTGATCGCCAAACTTGATGAAGTCACCGATTACCATTTCCTGTCCAGGCTTATCTGTACTCTCTGCGATTGCCTGTTGGAACTTGCTTACAGAAGAATCCCACTCAAGGATACCTGCATACTTACCGTTGATCCACTTAGCGTTCTTGTCAAGAGAGTCTGCCATATCGCCCTGAAGTGTAGCCAGAGTAGGAATTACATGATTCTCTTCCAGCTTTGTGATGAAATCCATACCTTCCTGGATCTCTTCCTTTGTATACTGAACAGCTCCGTCCTCTACCCAGGCCTTGCCGTACTTGCTCTCTAAGTAGTATACCAGGAAGATCGCACGGTCGTACTCGCCCAGTGCCAGAGGATAATAATCGTCGCCGTATGCCTTAAATGCCTCTCCGGCTGCCAGTAAGGATGCCTCGTCTGTAGGAAGCTCGCATCCGATCTCATCAAATGTGGTCTTGTTCCAGTAGAACAGACGGCCTGTCAGAGAAATCGGAACTGCCATCAGCTTGCCATCAGCCTTACACTGATCCAGAACATCCTGATCGAACTGTGTCAGATCGATCACATCGCTGTACTCGTCCAGATTTACAAAATTCTTGCCGTTTCCGCTGTAGGATGTGATCCAGTTCCAGTTGATCTGCATCACGTCAGCTGCATTGCCTCCCTGGATCGCCAGAGCCTGCTTCTCTTCCCAGCCGGTCCATGCGCCATACTCAGCCTCAACCTTGATGTTTGGATACTTTTCCATGAAAGCTGCGATTGCCTTTTCTGTTGCCTCATGACGGGCATCACCGCCCCACCATGAAAACTTTAAGGTAACTTCCTCATTGCTCGCTGCGCTGTCGCCGCCCTCAGCCTTACCTGCTGCAGTTGTATCTGTAGATGCGGACGTACCGCCGCAGGCTGCCAGAGATAATGCCATGGTAGATGCCAGAGCCAGAGATACTGCTTTTTTGAAATTTCTCTTCATTTTACTCTCTCCCTTTCTTTTCCCCTTCGCATACACATTTTGCAAAGGTTTGCAACATTGTTCTGAAAATTGTGCACATCCGCTAGGTAAGCGTTTACAAATTTGTATACTTTTAAGCAAACGTGCTTATTTCTCATGGTAATTTCATAATATCATTAACCCTATCAGTTGTCAATTATGTATTGTGTATATTTTTACACTTTCTTTTTATGCAATATGTCTAGTTTTCTTCTCTGTTTTTTTGTGATAAGATGGTTTCAAGACAGAAAATGATATTTTTGATGGTAATGCAAGTATTTTTTACCAAATTAAGGGAGAATAGATCCAGACAGTCATGGCATTTATTACCCGTTTTTGGGCTGCAAACGTTTACATATCATTTTCTTTCATACTGTCTTTAAAAACCCTTATATATGTGTTACTATTTTTAAAGGATAAAGGAGAATTATATCATGATGAAGATTTTGGACCATTACATTGACCAGCTGTTAGACAAGAGTACGCCTCAGGCTCCGGTCTGGAACATCGAAAAGATCAAAAACGGCGGAGCTTCTACCTGGAACTACATTGACGGCTGTATGATCAAGGCCATTCTTGAACTGTACCATATTACCAAAAATGAAAAATACCTGGAATTTGCCGACGCCTTTATCGACTACTTTGTGCAGGAGGACGGCTCCATCGCTTCCTATGATCCAAACGAGTATAACCTGGACAATGTAAATGCCGGAAAAACCCTTTTCGATCTCTATGAGCTTACCGGACGGGAGAAGTACCGCAAAGCCATCGACACGGTATACAGCCAGCTGAAAGGGCAGCCAAGAACCACAACAGGCAACTTCTGGCACAAGATGATCTATCCAAACCAGATCTGGCTGGATGGCCTGTATATGGCCCAGCCCTTCTATATGCAGTATGAAGTAACCTATAATAACGGCGCTAACTGCCAGGACTCCTTTGAGCAGTTCCTTCATGTATATGACCTCATGAAAGACACACGCAACGGACTGTACTACCATGCATATGATGATTCCAGAGAATCCTTCTGGTGCGATCCCGTCACAGGCCTGTCAGACAATTTCTGGCTTCGCGCGCTGGGCTGGTATGCCATGGCCCTGATCGATACCATGGAGGTAATGCCGGGATCCATGGCCCAGGAGAAGGAAAAGCTGGGCGCTATTTATAAGGAACTGATCGATGCCATGCTGCCCTATCAGGACAAGGAAACCGGTATGTGGTATCAGGTTGTAAACAGAGGCCGCATTAAGCCAAACTATCTGGAAACCTCCGGCTCCGCCATCTTCGCCTATGCGATCATGAAGAGCGTGCGTCTGGGCTATCTGGATGAAAGCTATTTTACCTTTGGAGAAAGGGCATTTACCGGCATCTGTGAAACATATCTCTCTGAAGAAAACGGAGAACTTCAGTTAGGCGGCATCTGCCTGGTTGCAGGACTTGGAAATAAAGAAATGCGGGAAGGCACCTTTGACTACTATATGAGAGAACCCATTGTAAAAAATGAGGCAAAAGGCGTAGCCCCTCTGATCCTTGCTTACATTGAAATCCTGCTCCGCGAAAAGGCAGGCACACAGGAGTAGATTTTATGCTGAAAGAAGAACGACAGGCACTGATCTTAAACAAGCTTCATACATCAGGAAAGGTTGTGGTAAGCCAGCTGGCAGCCGACCTTAAGGTTTCCGAGGATACAGTCCGCAGAGACCTGCTGGATCTAGATCAAAAAGGACTGCTAAAACGGGTGTTTGGAGGGGCAATCCCTCTGGAACGTCCGGTCATCGGTTTTTTCGACCGGGAAGAGGCAGACGTAGAGCTGAAGCAGAAGCTCGCCGAAAGAGCCCTGGGCTTTCTGGAACCCGACCAGCTGGTAGCCATTGACGGCAGCAGCACCAATCTGCAGTTTGCTAAGAATATCCCTTCCGATATGAAACTTACGATTTTAACAAACAGCTACAGCATCGCCCATGTGTGTTCCATGAAGGAGCAGGTAAAGGTGATCGTTCTGGGCGGGGATCTGTTAAAGGATTCCATGACAACCGTAGGTGAAACGGCAGCTGCTCAGGCAGCCGCCTACCATCCGGATCTGTGTTTTATGGGCGTTTATGCCGTACACCCCGAATACGGCATGACGATTCCCTATCCTGAAGAGGTAAGTATTAAGAGCCAGCTGATCCGATCCTCCAGACGGGTCATCGCTCTGGTGGATCCCGTGAAGTTGAATACCGTATCACGATATCATGTGTGCGGGATTGAAGCCTTTACAGCCCTTATTACAGACGGATCTGTGGAAGGTGAGATGGCTTTGGGATACCGGAACCGGGGACTGGATTTTATATAAAAACGGCCTGCAAAGCCTCTCTTTGCTCTTTTTGCGTTTGTTTGCGTTAGTTTTTCTTTAATGCGTGCGTTAATTTGCGTTTTTAATAATTTATGTATTCACATGATTTTATTTTTGCGCAAATTAACGCATTTTTTTGCGATATTATGCTTGACATTGTGCTGTATGGCGCTATAATAAATGTATAAACCAGTATGAAATACAGCAATTTGAGGAGGATTTTGTTTATGAGATTTTTCGTTGATACTGCTAATGTAGAAGACATCCGCAAGGCAAACGATATGGGGATCATCTGCGGAGTTACAACCAATCCGTCTCTGATCGCCAAAGAAGGCCGTGACTTCAAGGAAGTAATCTCTGAGATCACATCCATCGTAGACGGCCCTATCAGCGGCGAGGTAAAAGCTACAACCACAGACGCAGAAGGCATGATCGCAGAAGGCCGCGAGATCGCTGCCATCCATCCAAACATGGTTGTAAAAATCCCCATGACCGTAGAAGGCTTAAAGGCTGTAAAGGTGCTTTCTGCAGAAGGCGTTAAAACAAATGTTACTCTGGTATTTTCTGCTGCACAGGCACTGCTAGCCGCCAGAGCAGGAGCGACTTATGTATCTCCTTTCTTAGGCCGTCTGGATGATATCTCCATGCCGGGCATTGACCTGATCTACGATATCACGGAGATTTTCCAGATGCACAATATCGAAACAGAGATCATTGCAGCCAGCGTGCGCAATCCGATCCATGTGATCGACTGCGCCAAAGCCGGAGCAGATATCGCTACCGTTCCCTACAAGGTGCTGGAGCAGATGACAAAGCATCCCCTGACCGATCAGGGAATTGCAAAATTCCAGGCAGATTATAAGGCTGTGTTTGGCGAATAATGATATGAAAAATGCCAGCTCCGTTTTCGCTTGCGGGGCTGGCATTTTTCATATTAAAACAGTTTCTGTTACATGATCCGCACATGCTTCAAAGCGCCTGTCTTTGAAAACTCGGTCCATTCGCACACATTTACGGCATGGTCTCCGATGCGCTCCAGATATTTGGCGACCATCAAAAGATCGATTCCCTGATCTGCCTGATCCGGCGATGTTTTCAGCAGGCTGATCACATCTGTCTTTACCTGATTAAACAGGCTGTCTACTCGATCATCCATACGGATGATTTTTTCAGTTTCTTCCAGATCCTGGGAAATAAAGGCCTCTACCGCATCGTGAACCATTTTCCTGGCTTCTTCCGCCATAAGAGGAAGGTGCTTTACAATGTGATAAGCGTGTTCGCTTTTAATCCTCAAGATCAGCTCTGCTATATCGGAAGCATGATCTCCGATACGCTCCAGATCCGTAACCACCTTTAAAGCGGTGGAAATCTGGCGCAGGTCGCAGGCTACGGGCTGTTGGCGCAGGATCAGAGACAGGCAGCGGGATTCTATAGCCCGCTCCATATCATTAACCGTCCGATCCCCCTTGATGACATCTTCTGCAAGTGTATAATTCTGATCCTCAAAAGCCACAAAGGTCTGCTCAATGGCCTTTTCCACCATGAACGCCATTTCTCTTAAATCCTTATTCAACTCTTCCAACTCATGTTCATAAGTTATGCGAACTGTCATATCTTTTCCTTTCCGCCGCGGTTTTACTGTCTATCAGCCGAAACGTCCTGTAATATAGTCCTCTGTACGCTTATCCTTTGGCATGGTAAACAATTCGTTTGTACAAGCATATTCTACCACCTCTCCTACAAGGAAAAAGGCTGTATAATCTGCAATACGGGCCGCCTGCTGCATATTATGAGTTACAATAGCCACTGTATATCTGCTCTTTAAATCATCCATCAGATCCTCGATCTTCAACGTGGAAATGGGGTCCAGGGCAGATGTAGGCTCATCCATAAGAAGAACCTCCGGCTCTACCGCCAATGCCCTTGCAATGCACAGACGCTGCTGCTGGCCACCGGACAGTCCCAGAGCAGATTTCTTTAAACGGTCTGAAACCTCATCCCAGAGAGCCGCCCCACGCAGACTTCTCTCCACTATCTCGTCCAGTTGAGCCTTATTTTTAATCCCGTGGATCCTGGGGCCATAAGCAATATTGTCATAGATACTCATTGGAAATGGATTGGGCTGCTGAAAAACCATTCCCACCTTTTTGCGCAAAAGAGTCGTATCTACCTGGGGATCATAAATATTTTCATCATCCAGAAGAACCGTTCCCTCGATTTTTACATTGGGAACCAGATCGTTCATTCTGTTTAATGTTTTTAAAAAGGTCGATTTTCCGCAGCCGGAAGGCCCGATAAAGGCTGTAATCTTATTTTCATATAAATCCAGATTAATATTTTTTAAAGCATGATTTTCTCCATAGTACAGATTTAGATTCTGTGCGGAGATTTTTACCTTGTTTTCCACAGTTTTTCTCCTTTTGACTGCCTCCGGCGCTTATCGGGTTTCCACATTAAAGCGATGGGACAAATATTTTGCAAGACCGTTAATACCCAGAACGATTACCAGAAGTACCACAGCTACTCCAAATGCCTCATTATATTTCGCCTTCTGCATAAACAGATACAGCTGAATCGTCAGCGTTCCTCCGGACTCAAAAATCTTGCCAAGAATATTTTTGGGCAGATAGTAACCGCTTCCTGCAGTGAATAAAAGAGCCGCAGATTCTCCTACAATACGTCCGATAGCCAGGATCACGCCCGTAACAATACCCGGCATAGCACTGGGAAGAAGAATCGTACGGATCATGTACCATTTGGTAGCTCCGATCCCAAGAGCGCCATGACGGTAACTGTCCGGCACCGTCTTTAAAGCCTCCTGTGTCGTTCTCGTGATCAGGGGAAGGATCATCAATGTCAGCGTCAGGGAACCGGTAAGAATGGAATAACCCAGACCAATGGTATTTCCAAAAAATACCATTCCAAAAAGTCCAAAGATAATGGAGGGAATACCCGAAAGGGTTTCTGTCGTAAATTCGATCATCCGGACAATCTTCCCCGGCTTTGCATATTCATTCAAATAAACGGCAGAACCTACGCCAATGGGAGTAGCGATCAACAGTGTAATTACCACTATGTAGATCGTATTAATAATATTTCCCAGAATACCAAAGGTTCCCTTGACCGCACTGGAAGCAGTGCTTAAGAAAGACCAGGTCACATGAGGAATCCCTCTTACAAATGTATATCCCAGAATGCCCACAAGAATAAGCAGAGAAACAGCGGTACAGCCATAAATAAGACCTGTGAGCAGCATATCTGACGAACGGACATGCTTTCCGTAAATGCTTTCTCTAACTTCAGAATATTTATTAAGCCTGACGGCTGCTTCACCTGTCATTCTTCTTCTCTCCCTTCTTAAGAATTCCTGTAAGGCTGATATTGATCAGCATAATAAATACAAAAAGTACAAGTCCAATAGTAAAAAGCACCTGCCTGTGGAGACCGGAAGCGTATCCCATTTCAGCCACAATAGCGGTTGTCAGGAAACGGACAGAATTAAAGGGCAGCGGAAGGTTCACCGAGCTTCCGGATACCAGACTGATGGCCATAGCTTCTCCAATGGCGCGGCCCGTTCCCAGTACAATAGCTGTGATAATACCTGACTTGGCCGCCGGAAGCACCACATGGAAAATTGTCTGGATCCTGGTAGCGCCCATTGCCAGAGAAGCGCTTCTGAAGTGCAGAGGCACAGCTCTCAGAGCAGACTCGCTGATGTTGATCACTGTAGGAAGAATCATCAGAGCCAGCACCAGCACTGCTGAAATCAGGTTTGCTCCTCCGGTAAACTGGTGATCCGTTCCCTTAAAAATGATCAGCTCCAGCTTATACATCAGCGGATTTAAAATCAGAATACCAAGAAGTCCATAAATAACAGACGGAATTCCAGCCAGAAGTTCTACTGCCGGGCGCACTACGGATACAATCTTTTTCGGTGCGATTTCCGCCAGAAACACAGCGGTCATCACTCCAATAGGAACTCCGATGAGGATCGCAAGGAAGGTTCCCACAATAGAAGTCAGGATAACATATAAGATACCAAAGCTGGGATCTGCGGCATCCGGCTTCCACACAGAACCGAACAGGATATCTGTAAGACCCACCTGAAACAGGGCGGGAGTGCCGCTGATAATCATATACAGTGTAATGGATGCAACAGCCAGAACAGCGAAAAAGCCGCAGGCGGTGAAAATCACCTGTGCAGCTTTTTCTACGCCGGACTTGCTGCCATGATGGGAACGTATGGAACAGGTTTCCGTTGTCATTGCAGATCGTCTCCTTTCCAGCCCGGATTATTTCTCTACAGAAATCAGTCCTACAGACTTTACAAGTTCAGCGCCTTCCTCAGAATAAATGAAGTCAAACAGAGCCTTTACCAGATCATTCTGCTCAGAAATCTCACCCTTGGTAGCCATTACGAAGGGACGGCTTAAGAAGTAGGCTCCAGCCTTAATGTTTTCTTCTGTAGGCTCTGCGCCCTCCAGCTTTACTGCTTTTACCGTATCATCCAGTACGTCTAAGGACACATAGCCTACGGCTCCGGGAGTAGAAGCAACCTTTGCCATGACAGCTCCTGTGCTGTCCAGCTCATTTGCATATTTGCACTTATCTTCCAGCTCTAACAGTTCTTCAAAAGCGGTTCTGGTACCGGAACCGGACTCACGGCCTACGACTACGATCGGAGCGTCATTTCCGCCTACATCCTTCCAGTTGGTTACTGTTCCGTCATAAATGCCGGCCAGCTGATCCTTTGTCAGATCTTCTACCGTATTAGAAGGATCAACAACCACTGCAATACCGTCGATTGCTACTATATTCTCAGCGATTCCCTTTGCTTTTTCCTCGTCTTTTAAGTTCCTGGAAGCGTTTCCGATATCTGCTGTTCCATTTGCAGCTGCCTCAACGCCTGCACCGGATCCTACAAACTCTGCCGTCACAGTGACCTTAGGATATTTTTCCATGAATGTTTCACTGAGTGCATTTGCGAACTTCTCCATAGAAGTAGAACCTACCATGCTGATGGTTCCGCTTAAATCAGCAGCAGCCTCTGTTTTCTCCTCTTTCTTTGCTTCCGTGGTATCAGCAGCCTTGCTGTCTGCCGCTGTTGTTGTCTGTGCCGCTGTTGTCTCTTTAGAAGAACTTCCGCAGCCTGCCAGCATACCTGCTGCCATCACTGCTGTACCAACTGCTGCCAGAATCATTTTGCTGTTCTTTTTCATAATATTCTTTCCTCCACGTTGCGCTCTGCGCTTTATTTTCATTGTGTTGTGTTCTTCGCTACATGGAGGAGTATACAAAAGTTTTACATTGAGAGAAAGCAAGGAAAGGTATAAGTTTTGTAAATTCTATGTAAACTAACGCGTTTTATGGAAAAATAACAAAAAAATACCGGCAAAAGCAGTCTTTGCTTTTCCGGTACTACAGTCTATTTTTTCGCGCCTGTGTTTTTTATAAAATCATGGCCGCATTTGGGACAGCGGATGCTGACCTTCCCATGATTTCTGGGAATACGTATCTTCTGTTTACAGCCTGGACAGCTGAAAATCTTATATCTGCGTCTCTCCTCCAGATGGAAGCGCCAGCCTTTTAAGCGCTCTGAAACCTGAAAATGCAGACGGAGATAGGCATTATTTTCCTGACTGCGCCTGGTAATATTCCGTGAAAAAATCCGAAAATACAGAATCGCCAAAAGGACGATCAGCACACTGCGGAGCAATGAGCCGAGCCAGTAGGAGCGTATAAAAAAGCTTACTGCTGCCAGTACAACGATCACAAGCGACAGAAATCTTCCCAGCTGGTCTGCGCCGTATCGGCCGATCATAAAATGCCGAAACTTCTCTTTTAGGTTTTGCATGGAATGTATCCTTTCTTACACTAAACGGATATTTCATACAGATCCGTCAATCCGTGCCATTCTATTTTCCCTTTCTATCCGCCGGCAGATCTGATTAAATTCATTTTCCGGGGGCGGAGGCAGGGGCAGGGGGCTTGTATTTCTCATCGCCTCCTCAAACTCCTTTAAAATCTGTTCATCTGAAAAGCCGCTTATGATTCCCGGCTCTCTCTGCATACGATCCTTTTGATCTGGTTTTTTGCTGTTAAATTTTCCCACGGGTCACCTCTGTTTACCAAATCTCCTTATATTCCCTGATGCTTTAGGGTTGACTTTTTGCAGTTAACGCTTACTATAGTACTATAGCACCTCTGTTTTGCCGTGCTGTTACAGATACTCATTCAGGAGGTCAATTATGAAAAAAATCATTCTGACCGGCGGCGGCACTGCCGGCCATGTCACTCCAAACCTGGCCCTGCTTCCATCTCTTAAGGAAGCCGGATACGAGATCCGCTATATCGGTTCTTATCAGGGAATCGAGCGAAAACTTATTGAAAATGCAGGCATTCCTTATGACGGAATCTCCTCCGGTAAGCTGCGCCGGTATTTTGACCTGAAAAATTTTTCAGATCCCTTCCGTGTGATCAAGGGCTATGCCGAGGCAAAACGCCTCTTAAAACGCTATAAGCCGGATGTTGTATTTTCAAAAGGCGGATTTGTAGCCGTTCCGGTTGTACTGGCCGCGAAACACTATAAAATCCCCACCATTATCCATGAATCTGATATGACGCCGGGACTGGCAAATAAAATCTGCATCCCCTCTGCCGCAAGGGTTTGCTGCAATTTTCCCGAAACCATGAAATATCTTCCCGCCGACAAGGCAGTTCTCACCGGCTCTCCCATCCGCGCAGAGCTTTTAAAGGGAGAACGGACTTCCGGACTGGCTTATGCGCACTTAAAAGAAGAGAAACCAGTCCTGCTGATCATAGGAGGCAGTCTTGGGTCTGTGGCTGTCAACACCGCTGTGCGCCGTATACTGCCCCGTCTTCTGCCCTCTTTCCAGATCATACATATCTGCGGTAAGGGCAATCTGGATGAATCTCTCATCGGCACCGAGGGATATGTGCAGTATGAGTATGTAGACGCTCCGTTAAAACACCTCTTTGCAGCGGCAGATATCGTTATTTCCAGAGCCGGAGCCAACTCCATCTGCGAGCTTTTAGCCCTCCGCAAGCCCAATCTGCTGATCCCGCTGTCCGCAGCTGCCAGCCGGGGCGATCAGATCTTAAATGCGAATTCCTTTGCAAAACAGGGCTTCAGCAAAGTCTTAGAGGAGGAAGCCATCACAGATGACCGTCTCTGTGAGGCAGTGAATGAGCTCTATGCCAATCGTTCCTCCTATATCAGCGCTATGGAAACAAGTAAGTTAAACCATGCAGTGGAAACCATCATGACGCTGATCAATGAATGTTCCGCAGGGAAATAGTCGCTTCTACGGCCACATTTCATTTCTGAGAAGGGTTTCCATATGCTTTCTGATACGGCTCACTCTGGAGTAACAGGCCTTTTCTGAAATATTCAGGATCTGGCATACCTCCTCTGTGGGCCTTCCCTGTATCAGTTTTAAATTTGCCACCTTCTGCCAGTTATCAGGCATATTCTCAATGGCATCCAGTATGGCGATACATCTCTCTTTACTGGCTACATACTCCGGAATACTCTGCTTTCTATTCTGTATCCTGAAGTCTTCCATTATAAAATCATCATTATCTACATCCTCACAGGTTCTGTTTTCAAGCCTTCTGCGGTAATCGATACAGCGGCTTTTCACAATCCGGCCAAGAAGGATCCTCTTGCCCGTTTCTGTCTGCTCCAGAGAATAATCATACTGGGCGTAAGAAACAAATGTATCCTGGACGATGTCGTCTATATAATCTGCAGGAATATTATATCCATAGGCAAGTCTGCGGACGGTACCTTCATACTCCTGGTACATCTGCTCAAACCGCCTTCTGGCTTTTTCATCCATCTTCTTAATCATTCCTGCTTTCGAAAACTGCCTTTTATTTTTTCTGCCAGCTCTGTAAGATCATCTCCGGAAACAGCTCCGGGTGTCCAGCTGACTATATTGGGTCCCCCCTCATAGCGGGGGATCACATGCATATGAAAATGCATCACGGTCTGTCCGGCTGCCTCTCCATTATTCTGAACCAGGTTAAAACCTGCACAGCCTAATCCTTCTTTCATCGCTGCGCCGACCTTTGCTCCTATAGCAAGCACTTTCGCAGCTGTTTTCTCATCCAGTGCGCATACATCCACAAAATGATTCTTGGGCAGAATCAGGGCATGGCCTCTGGTCGCCGGTCCCAGATCCAGAATAACCCGAAACATATCATCTTCATATACTGTTGCGGACGGTATCTCTCCGTTTGCAATTTTGCAGAAAATACACTTATCGTCTGTCATTTTGACATTCCTCCCTCCTGCGGCCCGAACCGCTTTTCATACCATACGATAAAAGCATATCCGGAATGATTATCCATTTTCAATGTCGTTTACAATCATTTCCAGATATGCTTAATATTAACATAACTTTAATCTCTTGTTAAGTGGGTTGCATTCCCAATATGGAAAATTCTCCCCATACCCTGTAAAAATCCCCCGATTTACGAAGAATTATGTGAATTTTTCACAGTACAAGTTTACCGTCATTTGGATTGCCTCTGCTCTGGTTACAATTCGGTTCATATCCTGGCAGGTATCTTTGATCCATCCCAGTTTTCCTGCCTCCCGGATGCATTCCAGACTTCCAATCCTTCTCTGATGTTTGGGGCGGAATGCCCTGACAGTAAAGCTTATGAGTTCTCCCAGTGTCAGCGGATCATCTGGACGGAAGCGATCATCCGGCGTAGTCTCTGGATCAATAAGGTTTTCATCCCAGGCAGCCTGAATCTGCTCCGCATCATACTCATAACGGCTTAAGTCACAATACTCACCCTGCCAGGGGCGTCTGAGCGTTGGTTTCACTGCTTTCAGGAACAGAAATACAAACTGCGCCCGTGGCATTTCCTCCAAGGGATGGAGATATCGCACGCAGGGGTCTAAAAGACCGTATTTCATCGCCTGCTTGAGCATTTCCACATCCTTTTTGGTCAGGCTGCGGCAGTCCTCATAGGGGAGCTCCGGCAGATCCATGCTCAGATTAGGCCGCTCCTCGATCCTGCTGCTTTCTGCCTGTCCCTGAGGACGAAGGGACAGATCCGGTCCCCAGCCACCAGAAACGGTATGGTTCATATGACTGCACAGCGGCTCAATTCTCAGCCTCCGTATTTCTTTTACCATCATATCGGCCAGAAGAGCTCCGCCGTAATCATTTACATGGGTGGTATCATTAAAATAATTCTGGCAGGTCTCCGGCCCCATGGAACAGAATGCTTCAAAAGTCAGGCTGTGAAGGTCAATCACAGGAACGTTCATCTCCTGCCCCACACGTCGGATACTGTCTGCATGAGCCTCCAGCAGATCATACCAGCCCTTTTCGTCCCGAACCGGAATCCGGCTCATAGGGGTAACAAGCACCAGTACAGCGCCCAGCCTCCTGGTTTCCATTACATAGCGGCGAACATTGGACGCAAACTGATCATAGGCCTTTAAATTCCTGCGCTTCTGGTCATTTTTCCGTAGCATTTTCAAAGCATTGATCTGTAAATCTGTACTCTGCCATCTCTTTTACCTGCGCTTTTTTATGATTATATTTCTATCATACAGCTGCCGCAGGGCTCCAGATCCACTTCCTTTACGGCACCGCCCAGGGTGATCTTCAAGTGCTGAGGCCGATCAGAATTATTGACTGCCACTGCCTTTCCTGAACAGTGGAAATAGGCTGCTTCACAATATATGTTATCTCCCAGCTGCGCTTTTGCCTCTTCCTTTCCCGCTGCCTTTAAGAGCAGTTCCAGAAGAAAACGGCTGTTTTCAACGCTGTATGTAAAATGTGACAGGTAAATGCCGCAGCCCTTTCCATAAGGGTGATAGGTCAGCTTAGGGCTATGTACCTCTTCTCCAATCGGGCTGTAGGCCACATCCTCCGCCAACACCTGTACATTAAAATCTGTAAGATAAATACCTTCCGTTCCTTTCAGGCTTCCTGCAATCGAATCAAGCTCTTTTTTGCTGAATACACTGTCATCTCCAAAGAATTTCTCTGCCTTTTTATAAGAAATCCGCCCATGACAGCACCGTTCGCCCGTATCCTGATCTACGCCCAGCACATCTGCAAGACGGAAATTCGTCATATATCCTTTTATCATAGAAGGCTGGCATACTCCCAGGATACATCCGCCCTCCTCTGCATAGCTTCTGAGTTTTTCCAGTACCCGGCTGTCGTTCCACTGCTCTCCGCCGCTCCATGCGCTTCCTGCAAAGCCTGCATTGATAATTACATCATAGTCAGAAAGCTCCTGCTCCCTTATATCCTCAAAATCAATGTAATCCACCTTTACCGGCCAGCCGGACAATGCCTCATTGATATGTATCAGATCATTCTGCCAGGTCTCATGGAAATGGCCGGAAAGTGTCCAGGAGCGTGTTTTTCCCCAGGCAGTCAGCACTCCCACATGAAGGCGCAGAAGCTGGGGCTCTCCCTCCTCATGAAGAGCCTTTATGGTTCTGAATTCATCTGCAGTCCGGCTGATATATTCCACAAAATCAGGATAATCCTCTAACAGATGCAGGTACCCTCCCAAACCGATCCGGTCAATTTTTGCCCGGAGCATGGCTCTTCTTGCCGCAATCCAGTATTTTTCAGCATCTCTTTTGGGATCTCCATTTCCGGAAAAGGTAGGCGCCCCTCCAAGTCCCACAGGGAACAGATAGGGATGAAGGCGAACCTCATGAACCGGAGCGTCCACACCTGCACACAGGCGGACCTCATAGCCTGAAAAGATACATTTGATGATACCGTCAAATCCAAATTCTGTAAATGTTGGGAAATAAGGCTCCAGTCCTACCCAGCTGTCATCATAAAACACATAGGCCTCTTTTCCATAGGAATGAACCAGATCTACCAGCTGCTTTCCAAAAGAAATCACAAAACGGTTGGTGAATTTCATATAATCCAGCTGCTTTTTGCCGGGAGCCATATGAGTCGCGTGAAGGCGTCCCTGATTGATAAAATCCTCAGAGGTCAGGCCATAGCCGTATTCCTTCTCAAACTCCTTCAAAGCCCTGGGGCTTACGGTGAAGTCATAGGAGCCCCAGTCTGTGAAATGGTTTCTATGGCGTTCATCCTCTCCCCAGATCCAAACGAAGTTGTAGAAAAGAGAGGTAAAACGTACCACCGTGGTATCCGGATTTTCCCCGCACCAGTTTTTCAGCCAGGAAAGCAGATATTCCTGCGTATCCGGGTAACGGGGATCAACGGGCATCAGATGCTCTTTATCCCAGTGATTTGTAACATGATTATACATATTGATCTCTTCCCAGATCCGATATGCTAGGAAATTCACCGTATAATCGTGATATGCCCTGATTCCTGCAACCGTCACAGTGCCCTGCGCCTCATCAAAGGTCCACTGCTCTCTGGGAACCTCTACATTGTCCGTGCGGTCAAACACCTGCCAGAATTCCAGAGAATCCTCTGAACCATTTACAAGAAACTGCTCCTTAAAATAGCCGTCCAGAAGGCCGATTATTACTGTATCTGCTTTTGCAGTTTTGGGAGCAGACATGAGAAATGTCTGCTGCAGACGGTCCATATGGGCTCTGGCCCATTCATTGTGGTCCCGGATGATGCAGATCGTGGAATAGATCCCATAGCCTGCATTTACGATTTCATCTGAAAGCCTGGTTCCGTCTGAATCACGGATCACATCTGCCCCCCATTGATCTGCCAGCTCCAGTGTCAAAGCCTCGCAGCCTGCCTCTCCCGGAAGTGTAAAGCTGCCCTTTGTATGCGGATATTTTGTATGTTCCATTTTCTCTGCCTGCCCTTTGGCACTCTCCCTCCTACAGCGCTCCGTCGCCTGTAAATTTTTCATAATTAAGAACCGTACTGAAGAATGCCAGCGCCATTCCCTGGCCCCATCCCTGAATCCAGCGTTTGGAAATGCTCCGGTAGCCCTCTCTGTCCTTCATCACTGCTGTTCCGCCGGATACATTCATTACCTTTCCATCCTCAGAAATATTTTCCAAAATTCCTGTGATGGCTTTGTTAATATATTTAATATGAAGAGGATTTCCCTTTAACACCATAGCTGCTGCGATTCCGGCAGAGGCAGAAACCTCCTCATAGGACTCCGGATCATCCAGAATGGTTCTCCAGAGGCCATTTTCCGTCTGCAGCGTCTTTAAAACAGCCAGCTGTTCATTTAAACTTCCTACTATTTCCAGATACTTTGGATAGAGATAGCACTGAGGAAGGATATGAGCCACCTGAGACATGGTAAAAGCAGCCCAGCAGTTGGCTCTTCCCCAGTAAAATCCGCTCATGTGATCCTTTGCAATATTGTCATATCCATGATACCAGAGGCCGGTGCGCTCATTCTGCAGATACTGGATATGCCAGTACCACTGGTTTAAAGCATCCTCCACCAGTTCTGGACGTTCAAACATAACGCCTGCCCGCAGCATGAAAAATGCAGCCATAAACAGGGTATCTGCCCAGCACTGCTCCGGAAAATCATTATTTGCAGATACTGTGTGCTGAAGAACATGATCCCCAAAGCGCAGAGCATGGTTTGTGAGGTAATCCAGCTTATCGTCTATGATCTTTTTATAAGTCTCATCACCCGTTTCCTTATAGAGCGTCAGAAGCACATGACCCATGGCGCAGGTATTTACCGTAAAGTCCGGAAGCCCTAGGCTGATCAGCTCATCTACCCTCTCTTTTACCATATCAAGGTACTTCTTATTTCCTGTCGCTTCATAGGCCTCCGTTATGCCGTAATAAGCTACACCACAGGGCCAGTCCCAGGTCATATCCATGTTCATGGTGCGCTCTGCCACTTTGTCTACAACCGCCTCAAGCTGAGCTTTATCATAGTTCAGTTTCATTTTCCTTTCCTTTCTGTACCGGACAATTTTGTGTCTATACCTCGGTTTTTGTCCATTTTAATACGGTATTTTCTCTTTTTCTATCACTATATTGCTCTTTTATCATCCCTTTAGTCCAGATGTGCTGATTCCCTCTACCAGATATCTCTGGAAGAAAATAAAAATCAGAACGGAAGGAAGAATAGAAAGAGAGGCCATGGCAAACATGGCACCATAGTCGGAGGATGAGCCGGGATCGCAGAACAGTTTTAATGCCAAACTCACCGGATACTTGGCTGACTTATTTACATAAAGCAGTGCGGAAAGGAAATCATCCCATCTCCACATAAAGGAGAAAATCCCAGCTGTAACAAGAGCCGGTTTAATCAGAGGCAGGATGATCTTTGTAAAAATAGATACATAAGAACAGCCGTCAATCTTTGCGGCCTCATCCAGATCTCTTGGGATTCCTGAAATAAAGTTAGAAATCAGGTATACGAAAAAGCCCTGGATAGCAAAGAAATAAGGAACGATCAGCGGCATATAGCTGCCCACCCAGTTAAGTTTCTGATACCACAGATACTGAGGGATCATAAGAACCTGGGCCGGAAGCATCATGGATAAAAGCATGGCGGAAAACAGAAGCTTTTTCCCCTTAAACTTAAATCTGGCAAATCCGTAAGCAACGATGGCAGAAGAGATCACTGTTCCAATGGTAGCCACTACTGAAATAAACAGGGAATTTTTAAAAAATGTGGCGAATGTTACCTTCGCAAAGCCTTTCCAGCCATTTATATAATTTTCAAAGGTAAATGTTTCCGGAATCAGGCTTCCTGCTGTCTGAAAAATGGTATTGGTTGGTTTAAAGGAGCTCATTACCATCCAGATCAGAGGATAAATCATAACCAGGCCAACAGCAAATACCAGTATATGATAGATAACCGCTTTGACTGCTCTTTTCTCTTTCATTGCTTAACCCTCCTCATATACCCAGAATTTTTTGGTTGCAAACAGCAGCAGTGTAATAGCTCCGATAATAGCAAGCATTACCCAGGCTAAAGCAGCACCGTAGCCGGTATTGTAAAACTCAAAGGATTGCTGATACATATAAACGGTGTAAAACAGCGTGGAATTCATGGGCTTTCCCTGGGTGATAATGTAGCTCTGAGTAAATGCCAGAAATCCATTGATCATCTGCATCACCAGATTAAAGAAAATGGTAGGAGTAAGAAGAGGAAGGGTAATCCTGAAAAACTTCTGGATTCCATTGGCTCCATCTACCTCTGCCGCCTCATAAAGCTCCTTTGAAATCTGCTTTAACGCAGATAAAAAAATCAGCATGGAGGATCCAAACTGCCATACAGCCAAAAGAATCAAAACCCAGATGGCAGTTTTTGTATTTCCCAGCCATGCAAAGGTAGTTTCAATTCCTACAGCGCCCAGCAGACGGTTAACTACACCATCCGTAGCAAACATTCTCTTCCACAGAATCGCCACAGCTACGGAACCTCCGATAATAGATGGAAGGTAGTAGGCTGCACGATAAAAGCCGCTCATCTTTGAATTTTTTAACAGCAGCATTGCTACGATCAGCGCAAAGACCAGTCTTAAAGGCACAGATACCAATGCAAAATAAAAGGTAACGCCGATTGCTTTATAAAAGGTCTCATCCTGAAACATCTTCACAAAATTATCCAGTCCTGTAAATACAGGCGGAGAAAGAATATCATATTTGCAGAATGAGTAGTAAAGGGATATTCCCATTGGTACGATCATAAACAGCAAAAATCCAATGGTAAATGGAAGGGTGAAAATAATACCTGCCGTACTTTCTTTGCTTAAGGCTTTTTTGAATGGATTCATCCTATTTCCTCCTCTAAAAACTTCTGCCTGCATACGTTTATAACCGCAGCAGGCAGAACCCTAAGAAACCTGTTTTATTTCTATTTCTGAAAATGAAATTTATTATTTGGAAGCCATAATCTCATTTCCTTTAGTAAACAGCTCCTGTGCTGCCTCCTCTGATGTCATCTGGCCATATGCCACCTTCTCCTCTAACTGCAGCAAAAGCTCTGTAACCTCGCTGGAGCCGTTTGGCATTGGAGGATCAATCTGTGAAGAAGCAGGTGATACAACCTCATTGATAAACTTAATACTTTCCTGAATCGCAGGATCAAGGCTTGGAGACAGTTCGGCAGCTACCTTCTCAGACAGCGGCACTCCGCGTTCTGCCAAAAGAATATTGTTTGCATCCATACTGTTGATCCAGTAGTCGATAATCTTTACTGCTTCCTCCGGATTTGCTGCATTGGCAGATACAGAGAAAAACTGAGCAGGCTTCAGGAAATCCGATTTAGCCGGATCAGCAGAAGGCCAGGTAGTAATGCCGATTTCAGGCATATCCTCCGGCTTGCAGTTCTCATATGCCCCAATCTGATTAGACCAGCAGAATACACACCAGGATCTGGAATCTTCACTTGCACCATATACGAAAGGATCCTGTTCTACAGAGCCTGGGGTAATCTCAGCGTAGATGCTCGGATCTACATGCCAGCCTTCCTTTACGCCATCCTCAAATACCTTAAAAATGGGTACAAATTCATCTGCGCTTTCCACATTTAATTTGCCTTCACCATACATAGAATGACCGTTTGCACGAATCATGTACTGGACGATTTCCTGCGTTACGCCGTATGCCATATTGGTACGGTAGCCTGTTTTTTCCTTAACAGTTTTGCAGACCTCAATAAACTCATCCAGAGTCATATTATCCTTGATCGTAACACCTGCTGCATCTGTTACTGCCTTGTTGTACAACAGGGCCGGTGCGTTAATGCCAATGGGTACGGCATAAAGCTTTCCGTCTACCTTACCGGAATTTAAAACATCTGCATTCGCATCATCCAGGTTCAGAGTACCATCTTCCACATAAGGAGTCAGGTCTAAAAGCAAGTTATTCTTTGCATACTGATCCAGATATGCATAATCCATCTGAACTACATCCGGAAGGGAATTTCCTGCAGATGCAGTTGCCAGTTTATTCCAGTAATCACCCCATTCAGAAAACTGTCCGTCCAGTGTAACTCCTGGATTCAGCTCTGTATATTTATCTAATGCTGCCTGCGTTCTTTCATTGCGGACCTGATTGCCCCACCATGCAACAGTCAGGCTCTTTTCACCACCATCCGCTGCTTCAGAACCGGCTGCTTCTGTCTTGGCTGCTCCATCAGCCGAAGCCTCTTCTTGCGCTCCTCCTGAACACCCAGTCAGACTCATTGCGGCCATCAGACCTGCCATCACCAGTGCAATGTTTCGTTTTTTCATAAGACATACCCTCCTGTTTTATTGTGCATCCGCTGTCTGCACCTTTAAGCTTCGTTTCAACTGCTGATTTTATTATACTCCTCCCTTTTCCGATTCCGTGATAGGTAAAACCGATATTCGTGTTCAAAAAACAGACCTGTTTTCTGTATTGATTGCATAACTTCTGATTTATATGTATACTAAATCCTGTTACAGAATTACACATCTTTTACAGGAAAGGCATCCCTTATGAGCTATGGTTCCCACGGTTTTATATCCTTTGCAGCCCGTTCAATCCGGTATCGATTAAACAATCTTCCTTTATTTCAGAAGATACTTTTTATTGTGTTAAATAATGTATTTCTCATTATGGTTCTCTCACTCTTTGGTCTACGCCTATACACAGGAGCCTACAATGAACTTCTTTATAAGACCACAGCCGGCAATCTGACCCACTCAGCCTATACGATTTCTGACAGCCTGAAAAGTATTGAAAACGTATCCTCTACCATCCTTGCTGCTCCAGAAATCCAAATTTCTCTCTCTGCTATTGCAGAGCTCAATGACCGGGCCGCCTGGACAAACGCCAACCGGGTCATCATCAATTCTCTTCAGACCTATCATTCCTCTGTAAAAGACAACGGCGCATCTTTTCTGATGATCCAAAATGAACATTTCCATAATTCTACTTATACCATGTGGAAAAGCAAGCTTTCCGAAGAGCGCCTTCAGGAGGCTATCGAGGTGGCTGAACAAAAAAAGGGCGCTGTGGTATGGATCCCCGCTGATCCCGGAAGCAATGCCCTCCTCATGAGCCGCGAAATCCGGAAGGTAGATAATCTTTCTCTGAAGCATCTGGGAACTCTGGTGGTTTATGTAGATTTAAATAATATTATCCGCAAGGCAAACGCTGCTGCGACTCAATACTCCGACAGCCAGTATATTCTTTGCAGCAAAGACCAGAAAATCTATGTGCCGGAAGAATTTTCTGATTCTCTTGCGGACAAGATCATTTCTTCCTCTTCAGAAAAATACCAAACGTTAAAACTGGATTCTCATACCTATTTTACAGTGCATAATACGATTCCCGGTTACGGACTGGAATACTACAGCCTGGTTTCCTATGATGAAATCATACATACCCTTCACACCTCTGCGGCATTTATTCTTTTTATCCTGTTTGCAGGCGTTGTCCTGATTGTTTTTATTTCCTATTGCCTGATCCGCTCTATTTTAAAACATTTTAAAATTCTGCTGAAAAAAATGGACAAATTCAGCCGGGATGAAGCAGCGCTTTTAAGTACAAAATACGATTCCGAATATGCCTACCGCAAGGATGAAATCGGGCGGCTCCATCAGGGTTTTGAACGTATGACCGCACGAATCCAAAATCTGGTAAATACAAATTATGTTAATGAAATCCTTGCAAAAGAGGCACAGATTAAAGCCTTAGAATCCCAGATCAATCCCCATTTTCTCTACAATACGCTGGAATCCATCAACTGGCGGGCAAAGGCGGTCAACAATCGGGAGATTTCTCTTATGACAGAATCCCTTGGCTCTCTTCTGAGAGCTACTTTAAGCAACAAAAAATCTCTTGTTACACTGTCCTATGAGCTTAATCTGATTCTGTCCTATATCACGATCCAGCAGATCCGTTTTGAGGAACGCCTGGACTACCGGGAACAGGTTCCCGATGGACTGAAAAATGCCTTGATTCCTCCCCTTACGCTGCAGCCTCTGGTAGAAAACGCCATACACTATGCCTTAGAAGAAATGACTGAAACCTGCTATATTACCATTTTAGCTGCAGAAACAGATAAAACAGGAAAAAACGGGGAGCGCTGTATCCGCATCTCTGTAACGAACAGCGGCTCAAGCTTTGATGAAGATCTCCTGGAACTGCTTAAACAGCATAAAAAACAGCCCAGCCGTTCCGGAATTGGTCTTTTAAATATTGACAAACGTATTAAACTGTTATTTGGTGAAGACTATGGTTTGTCCCTGTTTAATCAGGAAGACTGCGCCGTAGCATCCATTACTATTCCATATCGCACGGAGGAAACTGTCTCATGTTAAAACTTATTATTACTGATGATGAACGCATCATACGTGAAACCATTTCCACAATTATCAATTGGAAGCAATATGATATTGAACTGGTAGGCCTTTGCAAAAATGGTCTGGAAGCCTATGATACAATCCTGGATGAAACGCCGGATATTGTATTGACTGATATAAGAATGCCCGGAATGGACGGTCTAGAGCTGATTCGTCGGATTTCCGAAACAGATCTGAACACCCAGTTCATTATCCTCTCTGGTTACGGAGAATTTGAATATGCGAAAATGGCCATGAAATATGGAGTCCGCCATTATCTGCTCAAGCCCTGCAGTGAAGTGCAGATTCTTGAAAGCATACAGGAAATTGCTCAGGACTGTTACCGAAAAAGCAGTCTGGAACGCTCCTATCCCGCTATGAGCAGTATAAGGCACAATGTTATTTTTACAATCCTTAACAATGCCATCTGCCAAAACCGTCCTTATGATGAAATTATGCGCGCCTATGATCCGTATATGGATTTTTATTTTTCATCCTATCATCTTTTCTATATCTATTTTCTGGAACAGAAGGATCTGGAGGAGTTTTTACAGCAGCTTAAACCCTATGCTGACAGCCATTTTCCCGAAGTTACCATACATGGCATCTACGTCAACTGTACGCTGCTGCTGTTTTTTAAGGAATTTGCAGGAAATTATCAGGATCTGTCCCAATTTTTTTCCAGCATAAAATTCCCCGGACGCAGCCCTTCCCTTGAAACAGAGGATTTGTCCTTTAAAAATCTTCAGACTCTTCTGGAAACTGTTTTAGATAAAGTAAAACGTTTCAGTATGATCTACTATATCAATGACTTCCGCATCCTATCCAGCTGCAACTACAGCTTCATTATGGAAGAAGCGGAAAAACAGCTGTCAGAGGCTTTGCAAACTGGACGAACAGAGTCTGCCGACAGTCTGATTAACTTGCTTTCAGAAGTAACTGATCTGTCATTTCTCAAGCAGCTTTCCAATTCCCTGTTGCTGAAAATCACAGCTTCTGACAACCGTCTTTCCACCATTGATCTGACGGAATGGCTTTTAAATGTAAACAGAGAACGGAATTTAGAGCAGCTTAAGCTTACCCTTGCAGAAAAGCTGAGAAAGCTTTTATCGGCTAAGCCTCAGACTTCCTCCATCAGCGCCATGACCCAGCAGATCTGCGACTATGTAAACGAACACCTCTCTGATCCCAACCTGACCCTAAAGCGGATTGCAGAGCAGCATCTGTTTATGAACACAGACTATGTCAGTAAAAAATTTCAAAAGGAAACTGGCACCCGTTTTTCCAGCTATCTCACCGATGTCCGAATCGAACGGGCCAAACAGCTGCTTGTCTCTGCCGAAAGCGATAAGATTCAGACCATAGCAGAGCAGGTGGGCTGCGGAAACAGTCCGCAGTATTTTTCTCAGCTGTTTAAGAAAAAAACCGGCATGACCCCCAGTTCCTATATAGCCCGCCTTCACGGTGAAGGGTGAGATTTTTTATACTGCATAGGAGTCTGAGCGGTAGCCTTGCGGAATACCCGTTCAAAATAGGGAAGGCTTCCAAATCCTGTTTCCATTGCTATCTCTGTCATAGTCAATGACGTCTCCCTGAGCAGAATCTGGGCCTTTTTAATGCGGCAGATATTTTGATATTCATTGACTGTAAAACCTGTAACTGTTCGGAAAATCCGTGTCAAATAGGAACGGCTGATAAAAAAATGGGCTGCCAGATCATCTAGGCAGAGTTTTCCTGCGGAATGATTCTGCAGATAAATCGCAATTTCATGAACCTTCTGATACATTCCCGTATGAACTATATTGGTCTGTCCTGGCTCCTTCCATCCTTCCGCCTCTGCCCTGCTTCTGGTTCGTATCAGAATCAGAAGCAGCTGAGCCGTATACAGCCGCACCATCCCCTCCGCCGTTCTCTTTTCCGTATCTGACCATCCGGGTGCACTTTGGGACATACTCATTTCGTTTTTTACCTTTTCCAGCTGCTCCAGCACCTGTTTCCATTCGCCGTCCGAAAAACAGGTAATTCCCCGATACTGCTCTCCAAACTCCAAAAGTCCCCGGAAACCGCAAAGTTTCAAAAGGCAGCTTAAAGCTTCTCCCTCTAGCTGCAAAAGAAACCGGTGATGACTTTTTCCGTTTCCTGCCGGACAGGTTTTATGAATCTGGTTTTGATCGACCAGAATCGCCATCTGCTCCTTCATGTGATAGGTATCCTGCTCTACAAAGTAAAACCGCTCTCCTTCTAAAAGGAAATACAGCTCCAGACTCTGGTGAAAGTGACGGCTTACCATGGAAAAACTGTGCCTGCGCACTGCTTCTTCTGCAAAAATACCGGAAATCTCCTCCTGAAATAAAATTTCCGGTTCCTCTCCCAACTGTTCGGAGGTGAGATAGATCGTATCCTTTTCTGTATTTTCTCCCATCTTCTGACCTGCCTACTTTATTTTTCTGCTATTATACTGCAAGTTCTTCCGATTTTCTACGCTTTTTGTAGCCGATTAGATAATAACATTAAAAAATCATCTGATTTTATTAGCATTCACCACATCCATTGAGTAAAATATAAATCAGCAAATACTTATAAACATTCGTACAGAGATTTTTAGGAGGGTAAGATCATGAACTACAGCAATAACAAAGTATCGGATATTCAAATTGCCTATATCGGAGGCGGTTCCAGAGGCTGGGCCTGGACCTTTATGACGGATCTGGCTCTGGACGATCAGATCAGCGGAACCATCAGACTTTATGACATTGACCGTCAGGCAGCGGAAAACAACGCAGTGATCGGAAATCACCTTATGAGCCGGGAGGACGCAAAGGGTGACTGGAAATTTGAAGTAAAGGACAGCTTACAGGATGTTCTGACAGGCTGTGACTTTGCCGTTATCTCCATCCTTCCAGGTACCTTTGATGAAATGGCGTCCGATGTTCATCTTCCCGAACGCCTCGGCATCTATCAGTCTGTAGGCGATACCGCAGGCCCCGGAGGCATGATCCGTGCCCTGCGCACCATTCCCATGTTTGTTGAAATCGCAGAAGCCATCCGGGATTATGCGCCGGACTGCTGGGTTATCAACTACACCAACCCTATGTCCCTGTGCGTAAAAACTCTTTACCACGTATTCCCGGAGATCAAGGCCTTTGGCTGCTGCCATGAGGTATTCGGTACACAGAAGGTATTAAAGGGAATCTATGAAGCAGAAACAGGAAATACCATTGAAGACTGGCATGACGTTCATGTAAATGTAGTGGGAATCAATCACTTCACCTGGTTTACGGAAGCAAATTATAAGGGCGTTGATCTTTTCCCCGTATACAAAAACTACATTTCCAAACACTTTGAAGATGGCTATGAACTTGAAGGTGAAAACTGGATGAATTCTTCTTTCAAATGCGCTCACCGGGTAAAAATGGATCTCTTTAACCGTTTCGGTCTCATTGCTGCCGCAGGCGACCGCCATCTGGCTGAATTTATGCCCGGAAACGAATACCTGAATGATCCAGAAACCGTACATTCCTGGAAATTCGGCCTGACTACCGTGGACTGGAGAAAGAACGATTTACAGAAGCGCCTGGAGAGAAGCCACAGACTGGCAAATGCTGAGGAAGAAGTAACTTTAGAGCCTACAGGTGAGGAGGGCATCCTCCTAATCAAAGCCCTTTGCGGTCTGGATCGTTTTGTAAGCAATGTAAACATCCCCAATACAGCCCTTCAGATCCCCAATCTGCCTGCTAACGCCCTAGTGGAAACGAATGCGCTCTTTGACTTAGACAGTATTCATCCGGTTGCAGCAGGTGAACTCCCTGAAGACGTGAAAGCTCTGATCATGCCTCATGTAGAAAACCATGAGCGCATCTTAAAGGCTGCCCTTACCTGTGACGAAGAACTGGTAGTAACCGCCTTTATGAACGATCCGATCGTAAAGGGCAAAAATCCTTCCGAACAGGAAATCCGGGAACTGGTTCACGATATGCTTGTAAATACAAAAGCTTACCTGCCGGAGGGTTGGAAGCTGTAAAAACAGGCTTATTTCCACACAAACCGCAGATCCGCAATCCGTACCTCATCTCCCGGATTCAGTTCTGCGGTTTCATTGGCCGCCAGCAAAACACCTGCTACGGTAGTTCCGTTCGTAGAGTTTAAATCAGTGACTGTAATTTTGTCTTCTGTACGGTCAACGCGGAGATGAAACCGACTGACTGTTTTATAATCGAGAACATAATCTGCCAGTTCTTTATGCTTCCCAATAACAAAGGGATAATAGGGAATTTCTATGGAGGATATTTCCGGATGGAGGGCTGTAAGGCAGTGACACTCTTCTGCTTCCGGATGGACGGACAAAACCGTAGTCTGGAAATCCTCCGGAGGCGGGGAAGCTATTGAAGCAGCGTTTGTTCTTAAAGAAGACTCTGTACTGCTGTTTTCTATTTCTTCCTCTGCCCCCTCCTCATCTTCATACAGAATACGCCAGGGATCCTCTTCATCCCTGGTATTTTTTATCTGTTTCTCTGTATCCGCCGGTTTCTTTTCTCTTCTTTCCCAGAAAATGACTGCCAAAATCGTAAAAACCTCTGCCGCAGCTGCGCCTATGACCAGATAAAAGCTGAGATTTAAAAGTGTTTCTATTCCTCTCAGAAACCAGATTCCCAGAGAGATCAGGCTGAACATGCCTGCTGTGGCTGCCATACGTTTTAAAAACTGTTTTCCAATATTTTTTTCAGACTGCCTTTTCTTTTCGCATAATTCAGTCTGTCCGGCAGCCTCCTGCGGTAAATCCGTGGAAGTTTGCCGCAGCAAAGCTGTTTTATTCGATCTTCCTTCTGCTTTTTGCAATGCTCCCGAAGTATCCCGTACTTCATCCTCCCCGGTCTTTTGTATCCCCTTAATCCGTTCCGCCTTTTGACCAGCCTCCTGCGGCGGACGGCCTGTTTTCTCCTCAGCCACAATCTTTACCAGATCTTCAATCCCATAATTTTCCTTTAAGCTCTCCTGATACAAACCATAAGCCAATACCACACAGTCCTTGTCCCTATGATCCACATGTTTTAAAAGGTATTGGAGAAAATGGCTGAGTTCTGCTGCAAAATCTCCCTTTCCTCCCGGAACTGCACAGAGCCCTATTTCAAAACGCTCTGGTTCCGCATAGATCAATTCCGGCGTTAGAAGAATCCCTCCACTCTCTAAAAGATATTTTTCCATCTCCTCCAAAGCCCGGTAAAGCTGCCAGAACAAACTTCTGACCTGCTCCCCTGTCATTGCATGAGTTTCCAATATCCGCTCCAGCGGCTGGCGGGATGTGATATCGTAACAGTAAATTTCCCTTCCTTCTTCATAACGCACTCTCATGGGAAGCAGTCCCCGGATTCTGTTCTGTTCCAGCATTCCTGCCTCCCAGGCTCCCTTTTCCCTCTGCTCCTCATCTTCTGTTTCAATGGTAAGATAGCTGCGCTTCATCTCACGGATATAGCTGATCTTCATCCTCTTCCCCCAGTTTCTCTATCAATGTAATCTTCCGCAGAAATGTTTCCGGGCGAAAGCGTCGGAGCCGGATCTCCTTTTCCCAGTTTTCTGCCCGCCCTGCCGCACGAATCCATTTCCCCTCTTCTCTCAGAGAAAGCCGGTCATCCTTCATGTGGAGCCTCAATCCTTTGTTTTTCTGAAAAAAGGCCTCTATTTCTTCTAAATCCACAGTTTTCTCATGACGTGCCTTTTCTGCCGCCTCATGAACGGTCATTGCACACGATACCTGATCATGGATTCTGCCTGCCTCTGTAATGATCGTACCAATCCCAAATAAAATCACTGCCATCACACCGGCTGCTTCCACGGTAAAGCTTCCCTTTAAATGCTTTTCCATTTTCCTGCCTCCCCTCTGTCACCAAAAAAGTAAAAACACCGCTGCCAAAAGAACAAAGGGTAAAAAGGGAAGGCGTTCCTTTCCCCGATCTGCTGCTTTATCTCCTTTCCAGATCCGACGAACCATGAGAAAGGAGCTCACAGGAAAACACAGCAGAAGACTGGCACTAAAAAGAAATACTGTCTTTATAAACCCCAGATAACATCCGGCAGCCAGAAAGAAAAAACCATCCCCAAGACCCACGGCCTCCTGGGTAACATAGGCCAGAGAAAGAAGAAAGATCCCTACACAGGCCGCTCCCAGCAGCTGTAAAACAGCATAGGCCGGAGTACAAACTGCCCTCCAGCTGCCCAAAGCACCCGATACAGCCGCAAATCTTCCTGCCTGCAAGAGAATCCCCGTGGCTCCTCCAACAATGAACGTTCCGATATGAATGGAACCCCATTTTAAATCCTGCCAGGCCGCCAGAGCTGTGAATGTCCAGAAAGCTGTTACGATTGCTGTTTCAAACCACTGTTCCATTATTTGCTTCCCCTTCCGCAATAACTGCACTCCCCCAGATGCTCCACTTCGCTTAAGGGCACGGTCTGCACATACGCACGAATCGCCCCGCACTGTCCCGTACTGTGATATCTTGTTCCCCATGGCATGATAAAAAAAGGCCCTTTTGAATCAGCCGCTTTGCAGGATGGACATGGATAATACCGTTTCCCCTCCTGATTACGCAGTCTATCCATCTCACCTGCCTGCACCTGTTTTAAATCATTAAACAGATAATGACAGTTCCTGTTTCTATGATACCGTGTCGAATTACGGCCAACATAAACCATTTCCTCCATTTCGTCCTCTCCCGGCAGCAAATTTCCCTTTCGGTTTCCCTCTGCTCCGGTCCACAGACGTCTGACACACACCGCTTCTGCCTTTATGCTGTCTATACGAAATACAGAAAATGGAAGCGGCATCCTGTAGGTCATTACAATATGAACCATGTCATTTTCTATAGCTGTTCTCATAAATGAAACATCTCTGACCCATTTTTTATCTATTCGTCCCAAAACCATTGCTTCAATCCCTGCCTGGGCAGCAAATCCAAAAATATCTTTCATACCATCTGGGGCCAGCTCATCCCTGCTCTCATCCATCTGCCCCTCTCTTTCCTTTCCCAAAAGCCAGGCGCTGTATGCATACTGGCTAATTTCTTCCCCCACAGTTTCTACCGCTGCCTGAATCTGTCTCTGCCGATCCATCATCCTCATAGGAATCAGAAGTATGACACAGAGAAACACAAACAAAGGAAATACCAGTGCCGCCTCCAGCGTCAGACTGCCACGGATTCGATTGCCCGCATGATATTTCTTTATATGACAAGGAATCCGTTTCATCTGAAAGGCCCATGAGGATACTCTTTTTTCGGAAACTCGGATCCTTTTTAAATAGTTCTGCATATCTGTGTCTGTTCGTACTTGGAGAGGTGCGATTTTCATTGAATGATGGTTCTGACAGGTATGTTCCTGATGGATCATTGATCGTAAGGAGTAGCGTGTTATATGAAGTTGTGTTGGATTCCGAAAAAAGAGCATCCTCATGAGCCTCCTTTCCTAAAGATTATCTGTTTTATTCATCATCCAGATAGCTGCCAGAAACAGCCATCCGTATTTTTTGTCTGTCTTTCCACGAACCGCCGGAAAAAAACACAGGTTTTCCACAAAACTCCGCTTCCATTTCCACCATGCAGGTACAACCTGCCATGCAGAAATCCGGTTGTTCCGTTCTGAGTTCTGTCTGTATCACATCCATCATACGGTAAACCCGTTCTTCACTGTATCCTCCAAAAAGCATCAGCCGAAGATAGCCTTTGTGATCCAGACCTTCTTCCTCTTTCTCCCCTTTCCCTATCCCATCCGGCAGCCGGCCTTTGGCCCCCAGCTCAAGAAGGCCCTGTAAATCCAACTTCCACTGAGAACTGCTTTTTACAAGAGGTACCTTTCCGCCTTCCAAAAGACAGCGTACATCCGCCAGCGCCTCCCCCAGCGCCCAGACCGTCATAATGAAAAATGACAATACAGCTGCAAGCGGAGCCATCCCTGTACCTCCTGCAATCGCTATGGCAAGGGAGCGGGCTTCCTCCCTTTTAACAGGATCCCTCAGAATATGAGCCAGATTCAGCCCCTGGCGCAATGCCGTCAGCCGAAGGACAGAAGCCTCCAGATTCTCCCTGTCTTTCTCCTTCCCATACAGAATATACTCCAGCTGGTAAAAGGATGGCGGCTCTGGCTTAAAGGCAGAAAAATAACGGATCCCGTATTCAGACACGAGAAGGCGGTCCAAAAGAGTTTGTACGCCAAGGTTACGCTTCCCTTCTCCGGCTGGATTACCTGGTGTTCTCTCCTTTGAAGGAAACCCATTCAGCTTTAAACTGCGCCCTGATACGACCGTCCCTTCCGGAAGTACCAGTTCCAAAATCCCTTTGGACGCCAGATCGCCGATCCGTTCCAGCCATCCCTCCTTTTCCTTATCCTTTACGCCAAATTCCATTCCCAGGCGCAGCACGGGATATCGTGAAAAATGACTGCGCACCGGGGCCCACAGAGCTTCTTCATCCAGCTCGTCATCTTCATCATCCGGCTCCCAGCTGTCAATATAATCCATGACATCCTCCGCTTCCCGGATAATATTTTCCAGAAAAAGGATATTTTCCCGGCTTTTTTCCCGTAAAGCCCCAATCTCCATCCGCCTCTGCCCATCCTTTTCGGTATATGTTTCATACTGGGCGAATTCCTCCCTTAAAGCCTCTCTTGATCCATCGCTCAGATCCTCTCTTGACTCAAAATCCTGCCGGCTTTCCTTCAAAGCTTCGTTTAAACGGTCCGCTCTCTTTTCATAGGCAGTTACCAGAGAAGGAAGCTTTTTTAATATTTTTATCATGCTCTCTGCCCTGCGGATCAAGCCGCTTCCATCCAGATCGTCCAGACAGCGCTTTCCCTGTTCCCAGTTCTGTCTTTGTTCTTCAAGCCTCCCGTTTATCTTTTCCAGCGCTGCCTCCACACGGACCGCTTCTCTGGTATGGCCTTCATAGCGGACAGAACAGCCATTTATCCCCTCTGCATCCTTAAACTGGCTGAGCATTTCTCTGGCTCCATTTTCATCCATGCTGTCCCAGATCATGTCTATAAGCCCAAACTTCATATAGTCCAGGATTTCCTGCTCAAAGTAGGCTCCCTGTCCCTCTGTAAGCATTACTGCATCCTTCCTGTCTGTGTCCACAAGAGTTACCGGATACCAGTTTTCCGCCTCTGCATAAGGAGCAAAAAAATCGCCGAATTCCTGTTCCAGTCTTTCCTTTTCCCCTGTTTCAAGTCCCAGGATCCGGTAATTCTCCCACAGCCCCCTGTGGTACTGCGCCATCACCGAATCCATAGAAGAATCTGCCGCCATCCGCAGATACAATCTGGCTCCCGTCTCTCTGGCCGATTCCACAACTACCAAAAGAAGCGTCATGATACTGACCAGGATCATCGTGAGAAAGACCGTCACTTCCCCCCTGTGCCTCATCAGTAAACCTCTTTGGATTTGCTGTTGATCTGTTTGAAAATGTTTTCCAGCAATGTATTGATCTGCTTCTTAAAAATGATTACAAGGCCTATAAGGACTACCAGTATCAGCACCAGCTCAATCACCCCCACGCCGGATTCATCTGCCGCAAACGCCCTAATGTCCTTTAAATTTTCTCTGTCCTTCTGTAATTCCATACGCTCTTTCCTCCTTCTCGTTTATTTGATCAATCTGTTTTTATCCAAAGGCCAGCCAGGCAGGAACGGCAATCATTACCATTACTACTGCCAGCAAAAGAAACAGGGGAATTAAAAGTCTCGTTCCGGCTTCCTCCCCCAGCCGTCTGGCCTGATGTTTGCGCTGTTCAAAGGCATCTGCCATTTCCAGGCGCAGCCGTTCTCTTAAGCTCCTGGCCCCGTTTTTCCGGCTCTGCTCCAAAAGGGCAGCCAGCTTCATATACGGCTGCAGGCCACAGCGGCTTCCAAATTCATAAAATGCCTGACCTTCAGAAACACCGCTTTTTAACTGGCTGTCCGTCAAAACCATTTCTTCATAGATATACCGCTTCTGGTGCCCCCCATGTTCCACCGACCGGCGGTAATCAACAGCGATCCGTTCCCAGGCACTGCGGATACTCATTCCTGCCCCCAGAAAAATGATAAGACGTGATAAAACCTCTGAATAGTCAAGGAGCATCTGCTGTCTGCGCCGTTCCTCCTGTTTTTTCAGATCCGCTGTTTCCTTAAGCGTTATTAAAAGCGCTCCCGCCAGACCAAGTGCCGTAAGAGAAAGGATGGGCGGAAGCCCTCCCGGAATATCATAGCTCAGCCGATTCCCTTCCTGAAACTGGGGCAGGGAAAATTCACTTTCATACCGACTGTCCTGCTCCATCTCCTTTATCTGCTGTTCCAGATCTTTTGCAGCCCTCTGAACCGGCGTCATAAGAGGCGGTTTTATCCTTACAGGAATTTCATATTCTCTGGGCCAGTTTCCATCTGTGAGCCGCACAAAAAGCACTGCCTGCTCCCCATGCTCCGGCACTCCCTCCCCATGTATCTGTCCGTCTGATCCTAAAAGATCAGGAGAGCCGGATCTCCAGCTTAAATCTACCCCATATTCCGGGAGCTCTGAAATAAGCTTTAAAGGCAGCCGCACCTCTTCCAGTGAAGGATTATCCCCTAAAATATACCCCGGAAGTTCCCCTATAATCTGCTCATAGACTGTCTCAGCCTCCTTCTCTGTATACTGCTCTGCCTCAAGGATCAGTTCCAGCCGCTCCGGCTCCCTGCTGTCTGCCAGCCCCCTTACTTCCAGCAGATATGTCTCTTCTTCCTGTCCCAAAGGATTTCTGTTTAAAATGTATCCATCCTTTAAAACCGGATCAAATCCCTCTGAATACTGGGCTAAAATACCTAAAAACAGTCCTGCGGCCGCACATGCCAGCTGCTTTTTCCAGCGTGACATTGTTTCCCTTTTCCAGAAGCCTTCCCTTCTCCCACTCCATTTCTTCAATTCTTTGCCCCCTTATATCTCAATATCCAGAATCTTTCCAGACAGCATGACTGCTCCCATATAAAAAGCCAGACATAAGGTCATAATCAGTCTTCCCATCCAGGTTCCATACATAATGTCAAAAAATCCCGGAGAGGTGAAATCAATATAGAGAATCATTCCAAAAGGAATGCCATTCATGATCTTCTGTTCAAAGATCCGTGCCGCTGTCATGGTCTGTATTTCTTCCTGAACCTGGATCTTATCCCGGATTACCCCTGCGCTCTGCCGGATGATCTCTACCAGCTCCCCACCGCTTCTGCGGGCCATTCCAAATACCTGAGCAAAGTGATCCACATCCTGAATCCCGCTCCGTTCTCCAAATTCGGCAAGAAGCTGCTCCACCGGCCGGTTCATCCGAACCCCTGCTGCCAGACGCTCAAATTCTTCTGTGATCATCGCGTCTTTTCCGTACAGCGCTTCCAATTCCCGCACGCTCATAAAAAGACTGTTTTCCAGCGAATATCCTGCGCTTAAAAAAGAAGATAAAACCTGGATCGCCTCTTTAAACTGCAGCGTCAGCTGCCGCAGCCTTTTCTTTTTCAGATCCTTCTTTTTATAAATAGGATACAAAAAACCAAGGGGCATAAGGAGAACAAAGGCAAGAAAACTCCGGTAAAACACATAGGCAGTAAGACCGCAAAGCCCCAGTCCGGTCGCTGAAAGCCCCATATATTCTTTGGCAGACAAACGATAAACCCGGTAATCCTCCCCATCCGGAGCCCGGGGCTTCGGGCTGCCCCGCAGGGAAATCCTCCCGCCCGGCTGCCCTTTTCTCCCGGTTTCCACGGAAGTTTTCTCCCATTTTTTCCCTTTTGTCCTAATAATTTCCTGTATCTCCAAGCTTTTCCCTATTTTTAAGTTCACCCGTCTTTTCAAGCCGTCCTGTTTCTCTGTCATATCTGTACAGCTCCTCTGTTTCTATTTCTCCCATAGATATACCTCTTACCTCCACAATGGAAAGTACCTTCCTGCTTCCGTCTCCCAGCCGTCCCAGATGAACCAGAATATCCAAAGCCGAAGCGATCTGGCTTCGGACCGCCTCCAGCGGCAGTCTGGCTCCCATTAAAACCATAGTTTCCAAACGGTTGAGCATATCTCTGGCTGAATTGCTGTGGCCCGTTGAGAGAGAACCTGGATGGCCTGTGTTCATAGCCTGCAGCATATCCAGAGCCTCGGCGCCTCTTACCTCTCCTACGATGATCCGGTTCGGATTCATCCTCAGCGAAGCCCGGATTAACTGGCTGATGGTAATCTGTCCCTTTCCCTCTGTATTGGCGTCCCTTGTCTCTAAACGCACCAGATTGGGAACCTGAGAAATCTGCAGCTCTGCCGAATCTTCAATGGTAATTACCCGATCCGTTCTGGGAATAAAGGATGACAGGGCATTTAAAAATGTCGTCTTTCCTGAATTGGTTCCCCCGCTGACAAAAATATTGTACCGGGCAGCTACCAGCCCTTCCAGAAACTGTGCCGCTTCCTCTGTAACAGCCCCAAAGCCAATCAGCTTTTCCATCGTGATCGGTTCCGGAAACTTTCGTATAGTCACCACCGGGCCGTCCAGCGCAACCGGAGGCAGCACGATATGAACGCGGGAGCCATCCTCCAGACGGGCATCTGCAATGGGCGAAGACACATTTACCACCCGGTTTACACGCCCTACGATCTGCTGGATAATATCCTCCAGCTGCTCCGGCCGTTCAAATCTCCGTTCCCACAGAGCTGTTCCGTCTTTTCTTTCGATAAAAATCTTCCCGGCTCCATTTACCATGATCTCTGTTACATTTCTGTCATCTAACAGCTCCTGTAAGATGTCCAGACGGCGAAAGCTGTCATAAAGGCTGCTCCTGAGCCACAGCCGCTCTTTAAGAGGCAGAAATAGTTCCTGCCCTTTTTCCCGGATCGCACGGTCAATCTGTTCGTAAAGCTCATCATCCTCCATGCGGCTGCATTCCTGAAGCTGTTCCATAATCTTCTGGCGCAGCTCTTCGCGGATTCCCTCCCTTGGATTTCTTTCAGTCATTTCCCCCTCCTCCCTCTAAAAGAGCCCGAACAAAATCTCCCATCTCTCCCCAGAGAAGCTGATCCATGCAGTTTTCCATGCTGCTCAAAGGCCGTGTCTTTGGAAGACGGAGACGGCAGATTTTTTCTTTAAGGGAAACCGCGCCTGCAGCTGACAGATACCTGTCAAATGCCTGCAGCTTGGCCCTGGATACCGGATCCTCTAAAACCGGCAGATACACCCCGTCACAGCAGTCCAGCAGCGCCGCCGATCCCCTTCCCATGTGGCCCATATCCACTACCAGCCGCCTGTATCCGCTTTCCCTAGCAATACGCCTTAAAAGAAGGGCTAATTCCTCGGGCTCCATCTGGTCCAGATCTTCCCCATAAGCTGCCGGCGGGATCATGTCAACCTGTCCCACAGAGCACACCATGGCCCGGAGCTTCATCCAGTTAAAGCTTCCCTGACGGCAGAGATAAAGCACATCCGAAAAATTCTGCTTCACATCTTCTCCCAAAAGAGCCTCAAATCCTGCAAATTCCTCCAGGCTGATAAAAAGTACCGATTCCGTTCTGGACAATACCTGGGCCAAGGTCAATGCAAAGGCTGTTTTTCCGCAGCGGTTCACCGGAGAGTACACACCCAAAATCTGCGCACCCATTCCCGAAAGAGCCAGTGCAGGCTCCGGAGGAGCTGTACAGTAGCAGGTCATGACCTCCCGCAAAATCCCTTCTCCCGACTGAAACCGATAAATAGAGGGTTCCTCCTTCCCTATGGAAAACTCTCCGCCGCAGAGCACCATTTTTAAACCTGCTTTCACTTCATCTGCGGCCGCTTTTACAGTCTCTCCTACTAAAAGAATTTCAATTTCATGGCTGTCTCCGTACTCTTTTAACCGTTCCAGATTCGAAAAGGCCATCGCTGTAAAAGGAATGGTCTCCCTCCGGTTTACATACTCTGCCAGCCTTCTGGCATAAAGCGCATCCTCATCATACACCGCCATTATTTTTACCATCTTTACTCCTCCTGCTGTATTTCTGATTTTCTTCCCTTCTCTGCCTTACCCGGCCTGTGGATGCCACGCCTCCTCTGCCATGCGCCTCCTCCCACTGCCTCAGGCTCCCCGTTCACAGCCTCTGCCATATCTCTGCCGCGGCTGCTCCCACAAAAAAGCAGGCTCCCAGCGGGATGACCGCCTCTCTTCCGTCCCTTGAGGGATCATAATATATTTCCATCATTCTGCTTTGAAAACTGTGCCTGATATAGGCTGATAAATAAAGAAATCGTTTGACCATGCTGCCCTGCCGCAGCATTTTAAGAAGAGCCAGAACTGCTCCTAACATAAATCCGATCGTTAAGGCCTTTAGACCATCCCGAACCCCCAGCCATGCAGTAAACAAGGCTGCCATTTTTACATCCCCAGCTCCGATCATCCCCCTTCGGTATATGGGAAATCCCAATATCACCACTGTAATCAGACGGATCATAAAACCGGCCGCAAACAAACTGCGTTCTGCCATACTTCCCTCTCCCCAAGTCAGCGCTCCGCTGATTCCGGCGATCAGCGCAAACCCCAGATATCGGTTGGAAATCCTGTACTCCCTGATATCTCCTGCCGCAGCTGCTGCCATAAAAAGCCAATATAAAAATTTACATACAAAATACAGACTATATTCCTCCTTCCAGAAAAAACGACGCATACTGCCCTGAAACCCCTCTGTTTGCGCGTCTGTCCTCTGCTGTGATCTGCTTAAAAATCTGAAATTCTCTCCCCGACAGGGGATGGACTCTCATAAGAATTACAAAATTAGAATTAAAAATAGAATTTTGAAATGAATGTTACTACATTATGCCCCACCCTCCGACAAAAGTCAAGGGCTATTTTCATTTTACACCATATTTTTCCCTTCATCTGTTCATTTTATCAAATTGTGTCGTTCTAATGAATAATTTATCACTTTTTCCATTTTATTTTTTATGCATTTTACCCATTTTATCTTGACCCGCATTCATCACAATGGTAAAATAGCATTAGTTTAAAATTTTAAACCAAAGGAGGAGATCAAAGGATGACCACTGCGGCAGAACTGCAGAAGCAGTTTCATTCCTGTATGCCTATATTCATTGCCCTTGGTGATAAAGTCCGGCTTTCCATCATAGAAGCCCTAACGGAAAATGCCATGGCACTGGATTCACCAGGCGTATCGGTGGATTTTGCAGATCACGCTATGAATGTAAACGAGATCACCCGGCGCACCAGCCTGTCGCGTCCGGCCATCTCCCATCATTTAAAAATATTGAAAGCCGCCGGACTGGTAGATGTCCGCGAGGACGGCACTGCCAATTACTACTATCTCACCCTCCGGGAGCCTACCAGGCAGCTGATGGAACTGGGTTTCCGGATTGAAGAATTTATATTTTAAAAAGACTTCGGTTCTATTCCCCAATCCTGCATATAATGGTATTTTTCGGATATACTGACTGTGTTACCGGTAAATCCGTCAAAATCCGCTCTGCCGTTTTGGGCAGACGCGCAGGGAGATAATATTCTATGAGTGATTGGATGAAGGCCGTTTGCCAGACCGCAGCAGCCACTCTTAAAAAACAGGATCCGCAGCTTCTTCGCCTGAGGGCCGAGATTGAAGATACCAGACATGCCATTGAAACGGCCAGAAACCATTTTGAGCAGGAAGTAGATCCTACACTGATCGACTGCTGTATTTATGAATGGAATGCAGCGCAGCTGCGTTACCAGTTCCTTTTAAGAAAATTTAAAAGCCGGGAGCTTTGACTCCCGGCAGAATTGCGAGGACAACAACTATGAGCGCTTGGTATGAAAAAGCAGTTTTTTATCATATGTATCCCCTTGGTATGACCGGTGCCCCAAAGCAGAATACCGGAACAGAACAGACAGACCGGTTTGATGAGCTGGAATTATGGATTCCACATATAAAAGCGCTGGGCTGCAATGCCATTTACATAGGCCCCCTTTTTGAATCCACCAGCCATGGCTATGATACCAGAAATTACAAACAGACCGACCACCGTCTGGGCTCCAACGAAGACTTCCGTCATTTCATTTCCCTCTGCCATGAAAATGGGATCAGAGTCGTCGTAGACGGGGTATTCAACCACACGGGACGGGAATTTTTTGCCTTCAAAGACATTCAGGAAAAGAAATGGGATTCTCCCTATAAAGACTGGTACAAGGGCGTAAACTTTGACTGGTCAAGCCCTCTGGGAGACCCTTTCGGCTATGAGGCCTGGCAGGGACATTTTGAACTTCCCTGTCTCAACCATGCCAATCCCCAGGTCTGCCGGTATCTCTTTGACGTGATCCGGTTCTGGGTCGACACCTTTGACATTGACGGCATCCGTCTGGACTGCGCAAACGTACTTGATTTCCATTTTATGGAAGAAATGCGCCGGGAAACGAAAACCATGAAAGAGGATTTCTGGCTCATGGGAGAAGTCATCCACGGAGACTATGGCCGCTGGGTCAATGACCATATGCTCCACTCTGTAACCAACTACGAACTCCACAAGAGCATTTACTCCGGCTTTAACGACCACAATTTCTTTGAAATCGCCCACAATGTACGCCGTCTGGAGGCTATCGGACGCAGTCTGTACACCTTTGTAGACAACCATGATGAGGATCGAATTGCCAGTAAGCTTCGTACAAAGGAGCATCTGCTTCCCGTATACACCTGCCTGATGACCCTTCCGGGCATCCCATCCATCTACTACGGAGGCGAATGGGGAATCGAAGGGAAACGGACGCCCTCCTGCGACGACGCCCTGCGGCCTGCCATTTCACCAGATGCGTTTGATTCCCTCCGCTGTACCCTTACAGACCGTATTTCAAAGCTGGGTATCATTCATCAGGAGAATGAAGAGCTTCATATGGGACGCTATCAGGAACTGCTTTTAACCAACCGTCAATACGCCTTTGCCAGACACGGTGAACACAGCCTGATCATTACCGCTTTAAACAATGACGATAACGAAGCTGTATTAAATATTCCTGTTCCCATGGCTGCCTCTCAGGCTGTAAATCTTCTTGAGGATGGCGAGATCCTCCCCATTCGAGACGGAAAACTGCAGATTACATTAAAGGGCTGTGACGGAGCAGTTCTTAAGATCAAGGGGGAACCGTAATATGGCTGTAAGAAAAAGCACACCGGAAAAACCAACCGCTGCCGCAAAAAAAACAGGAACTTCTTCCAGAGCTTCAGCGCCTGCCGGAACAGGTATGATCTCGGAGCTGGACTGCTATCTCTTCGGAGCCGGCACTCATTATGATATTTACCAGAAACTGGGGGCTCATCCCATGACTTTTAAAGGAAAATCAGGGATTTATTTTGCCGTTTGGGCTCCGCATGCAGAGCAGGTTCATCTGGTAGGCGACTTCAATGGCTGGAACCCTGATGCCAATCCCATGAAAAAAATCTCTGATATGGGAATCTGGGAATACTTTAACCCAGATATGAAAACAGGTGAACTCTACAAATTTGCCATTACTACCGATACGGGAAAAATCCTTTATAAGGCCGATCCCTTTGCTTTCAGCGCAGAATACAGACCCGGCACCGCTTCTGTAACAGCCGACCTCTCCGGCTTTTCCTGGGCAGATACAGACTGGATCACCAAGCGGGCTCAGAAAGACCCTGAAAAGCAGCCCATGAGCATCTATGAAGTTCATCTGGGCTCCTGGCGTAAAAAGAACCGCCCGGAAAAAGATGGCTGCTATACATATATCGAGGCCGCCCATGAGCTGGCTGCCTATGTGAAGGAAATGGGATACACCCATGTAGAGCTTATGGGAATTGCGGAACATCCCTATGACGGCTCCTGGGGCTATCAGGTAACCGGATATTTTGCGCCTACCTCCCGATATGGCTCGCCAAAGGATTTCATGTATTTTGTAAATTATCTCCATAAAAACGGTATCGGCGTCATTTTGGACTGGGTACCTGCCCATTTTCCAAAGGACGCCCACGGACTGGCTGATTTTGACGGCCATCCCCTCTATGAATATGAAGATCCGCGCAAGGGCGAACATCCGGACTGGGGCACAAAGGTTTTTGATTACGGAAAAAACGAGGTCAAGGACTTCCTCATCAGCAATGCCCTTTACTGGGTAGAGCAGTACCATGTGGATGGTTTGAGAGTGGATGCAGTTGCTTCCATGCTCTATCTGGACTATGGCCGCCAGGACGGACAGTGGGTACCCAATATCTACGGCGGAAACCAGAATCTGGAGGCCATTGAGTTTTTCAAGCACTTAAATACTGTCGTTCAGGGACGCAATCTCGGCGTACTGATGATCGCGGAAGAATCTACCGCCTGGCCCAATGTGACAAAGCATCCTGAGCAGGACGGACTGGGCTTTACCTTTAAGTGGAACATGGGCTGGATGCACGATTTTCTGGAGTACATGAAGCTGGATCCCTATTTCCGCAAATATAACCACAACCGGATGACTTTCAGCCTGACTTATTTTAACAGCGAAAATTATATCCTGGTGTTGTCCCATGACGAGGTAGTTCATTTAAAATGCTCCATGATCAACAAAATGCCCGGTCTGGGAGAAGACAAGTTTTCCAACCTGAAAGCCGGATATACCTTTATGCTGGGCCATCCGGGCAAAAAGCTGCTCTTTATGGGACAGGATTTCGGCCAGTGGCATGAATGGGATGAAAAGGTGGCTCTGGACTGGCATCTGGCAGATGAAGACAGCCACAGAAAGCTTCAGGAATACGTCCGTGATCTGCTGCACATTTATAAAAAATATCCCTGTCTGTACCGTCTGGACAATGACTGGAACGGTTTTGAATGGGTAAATGCCAACGACGGGGACCGAAGTATTTTCAGCTTTATCCGCAGAGATGAAACCGGCAAAAAGAACCTGTTGTTTGTTATAAATTTCACACCCGTAGCCCGTCCCGACTACCGGGTAGGAGTTCCTAAAAAATGTAAATATACGCTGCTACTGGACAATGAACACGGTGCCTACAAGGCTTCTCAGTGTCCTTCCTACACATCCGTCAAGGGAGAATGCGATGGAAAGCCCTATTCTGTGGCCTATCCTCTCCCCGCTTATGGTACGGCCATCTTCCGATTTTAAGTAAAAGGGAATTGTTACCAGTGTATTTCCCAAAAGTACGTTAAAAATTTATCAAATTTAGTATGTACTTTTTACCGCCCTTGTAGTAGAATAAGTACAGTGCGGCGGGAAACCGGCGCAGTACCGTATATAATGTGTGGAAGGAGAGTATGATTATGGCAAGAGAATTAGTTTTCACAAGTGAAAAGAAAACCGTTTATCGTGACGGCAGCACTGCCATCAAGGAATTCTGTGATGGATTCCCGAAAGCCGAGGTTCTGAATGAAGCCCTGTGCAACGCGCGGGTGGAGGATATCGAGGCGCTCAACGTTCCTAAGATCCTGGGGGTTTCTGTTGTTGATGGAAAATGGTCCATCCTGAAGGAATACGTAGAGGGAAAGACCTTACAGCAGTTAATGGATGAAAATCCGGACAAGCTGGAAGAATACATGGAAGGCATGGTGGATCTCCACCTTCTGATCCATAAGCAGGCCTGCCCTCTGTTAAACAAACTGAAGGAAAAAACCATCCGCGCCCTCAAATCCGTGGAGCAGCTGGACGACAGCACACGCTATGAGCTGATGACCAGACTGGACGGAATGCCCAAGCATACCAAGCTCTGCCACGGCGATTTCAATCCATCCAACATCATCGTAGGTGATGATGGCAAATGGTATGTCATTGACTGGGTACATGCTTCCCAGGGAAATGCCAGCGCCGATGTGGCGAGAACCTACCTTCTGTTAAGCTTAAAGGACCGCAAAAGAGCGGAGCTGTACATGGATCTGTTCTGCGAAAAAACCGGTACAGAAAAACGCTATGTGCAGGGCTGGCTCCCTGTAGTAGCCGCAGCTCAGCTGGCCTATAAGCGTCCTGAGGAAAAGGAGCTCTTAGAGAGCTGGATCAATGTATTTGAGTATCAGTAAACAGTAGACCGATCTTACATATCACATTATTTAGGGTTCAAAAAGGCCCTCCGAAGCTGATTTCGGAGAGCCTTTTTCTTTATGTATCTTCCCATTCGCTGGAATCAGACGGTATTTCCTCCGCTATTCGTTCCGCCTTCCTCTCCCGCCGTTCCACAGGAAAAGCTACCTGGGCTTTAAACAGATCGCCGTCAATACTGATGATAAACTCTCCCTTCTGAAGCTGTGTTAAGCTTCTTGCAATGGAAAGTCCCAATCCGCTGCCTTCTGTGGTTCTTGCCACATCGCCCCGTACAAATCGCTCTGTAAGCTCATCCGGACTGATATTCAAAGGCTTTTCAGAAATATTCTTGATCGTAAATACGGCCTTATCTCCCTCTTCTCTTACGTCTACATAGACGCGGCTGCCCTCCTGGGCATATTTAAAGGCATTCGTATACAGATTTTCCAGAACTCTCCACAGGCGCCTTCCATCTGCCCGGATCATAATGATCTCCTCCGGCAGCGTCTGGATCAGCTCCAGACGGCGCAGAGCAAAACGCTCTTCAAACTCACCGTTTGTCTGCTGAACCAGCTCTACCAGGTTAATATCCGAAACCTCCAGCTTCAGATTGCCTGAACTGGCCTTTGAGGCTTCTACCAGATCTTCTGTCAGCGTCTTTAATCTCTGAGACTTCTGATCCAGCACCTCCAGATAAGCGGCGATTTTGGGATCCTGGATTTTCTGCCGCTTTAAGAGATCTACATAGTTAATAATAGAAGTAAGAGGCGTCTTGATATCATGGGACACATTGGTGATCAAATCTGCCTTTAACCGCTCGCTTTTTACCTTTTCCTGAAGAGCAGTGTCCAGACCGCTGGTAATATTATTGATATGCTCTCCCATTTTCTTTTCCTTGCCTGTGAGCATGGAAGTGTCCAGACGGTAGCCCGTATCTCCGGTAGAAATGGTACTGATGGCCTGATCCAGCAGATCTCTCTGGCAGGCTTCCCTAAACAGCCGGTGAAATACCCAGCCGTCGAGCCATACAAACAGCACAAGCACAACATAATACATGATCCGGTAGCTGATCCGTTCTCCTCTGGTTGTAAATAAAAAGAGAATCAGCCACATCATAAAGCCGTTGCAGCCTAAAAAAGTAAGATAACACAGCGCTCCGCCTACTGCATAGCTGGTCTTTTCCCGATAAGCTTTAAATGCCGCAGTCCCTCTTTTTCCAAGACTCCCCGTCCAAAGCGTTCCGGCCTTGTATCGGCGCAGAAGACTGAAACCGCAGGGAACTGCACAGCTGTAAATGATCAGATATCGAAGCATCTTATTCCAGAAAGGCAGATGTTCCTCACTGAAAAAAAGACCGATTACCATCATTCCAAGCCGTTTCCCCCACAAAAGGAGCACCGCTGCTGCTACAGCCCCCAGGAGAATGCATACCTCCGTAGGAATCCGGTCAACCGGATAAAGGCGTATCTCGCTGTCCAGATTGTCTGTATGTCCCGACAGGAACACCAGCCATACTAACGCCGCAAACAGACCGATGAATCCGACAATTACTCCGCCCATTCCCATAATAAACGCATTTCTCACACTGCGGTACTGGGCAGACTCTTCGGAATAGCTGTCAACATAAGGATATGTGGTATCAACCGAAACCACCAGATAATTCTGGTCATTATTATTCGGATTCCATGTTTCCAAAAGAGCAGCCGCATTCTGGGGAATGACCGCCAGATTCGTATCCATACGAATGGTATTTCCGGGAATAAACAGATATTTTCCAAATCCTCTCAGCTCATCCAGCGAAAGTTCCGGTACATTGGTATACACCGTTTCCACTCCTTCATCGCTCTTATAAACTACCCGGAAGCGCACATTGGTCTGGTGCTCCATGAAATTGTAATAAATAGAATAATACTGTCCCAGACATTCCAGAATATCCAGAGCCAGTTCTTCCTTTGTCATCCGGGTTTCCATTTCACCCATGCTCAGAAAATCAAAGCCTGTATTCAAAAACTGGACTGTAACCTCCATGTCGTCATCGTCCATGGACATAGGGGAACCCTGAACCGTAAAGTTTTCTCCCAGATAGTAGCCCCTGATCCTGGCATACCGGACGATCTGATCCAGTGTCCAGTCCTCATCTACCCCCGGCCCATCCGTAAGCCGGACAATGGGCTTGCTCATATCCAGCTGTCCGTTTGTTTCAAAGAGATCCTTATAGCCGATATATGTAAAAATATTTTCTATATCTTTTCCCAGCTTCATGCTGAAGGTATCAGAGTCCTCGTAGGTTTCCTCATAGACCCAGCTGATCCCTCTTCCGTAGCCTCCGTTTAAATACATGGCGCTGATGCCCGCCAGGGCCATAGCGAGGAATATCACTGAAAGAAGGGATAAAACCACCTTCTGAATACGTATTTTCTTTCTGTTCTGCTCCATAGGTCCACCTACTGTTTTTCAATCTTGTATCCTACGCCCCAGACTACTTTAAGATACTTCGGCTCTCTTGGGTTAATCTCAATTTTTTCCCTGATATGGCGGATATGGACCGCTACTGTATTGTCTGCCCCGATTGCTTCCTCATTCCATATCTGTTCATATATTTCATCAATGGAAAATACCTTGCCCGCATTCTTTACCAAAAGCAGGAGAATATTATACTCGATAGGAGTCAGCTTAATGGGTTCTCCGTCTACTGTAACCTCTTTATTATCATCATTGATCTGAAGGCCGCCGCACTTGTAAACCTGATCCTGCTCCTGCTGGTTTAAGTTGCCAAGCTGTGTATAGCGGCGCAGCTGGGACTTGACTCTGGCAACCAGCTCCAGAGGATTAAACGGCTTTGTAATATAGTCATCTGCCCCGATATTCAATCCCAGGATCTTGTCTGCATCCTCAGATTTGGCAGACAGGATGATAATGGGGATGCTGCTGTTTTCCCTTACCTTAAGAGTCGTCCGGATACCATCCAGTCCGGGCATCATTACGTCCAGGATCAGCAGGTCTGCGGAGTTATTTTCCAGATATTCCAGGGCCTCATAGCCGTCATACGCCTTAATTACCTTGTAGCCTTCTCCTGTAAGATAAATATCAATGGCTTCCACAATCTGCTTGTCATCGTCGCATACTAAAATTGTCTGCATTTGTATTTCCTCCCATTTTTTTCCAAAACGCACACATCCGCGGGACATGTGCCGCGGATGTGTTATGGCTTTGCCTGACTCTTTCTTTCAGAGATTCTCTGTAGCTTTTAGAAGATTCTCCATGCACAGATAAAGTTGTTTCTCCACCACTGGCTTAAGCTTCTGTGTACTACGCGGCCGTTACTGGAGGATGCGTCGATCACAGTCCCGCCTCCTGCCGCAATACCTACATGGCCGTTTACTACCACAATATCGCCGGCCTGAATATCATTAAAGTTGGTGATCTTCGTATAGCGTCCCACATTGCGCCAGCCGGAAGAAGTAAGGTAGCTCTGACGAACACCTACCTGATTCAGACACCAGTATACAAAACCGGAGCAGTCGAAGGCATTGGGACCCTTAGCTCCCCACACATAAGGACTTCCGATCTTGGATGAAGCCACAGATATCAAAGCAGATACGCCTGTACCGGAAGGTGCCTTCGGCGCAGAGGAAGAACCGCCCTGGCTGCCGTTATTTCCTGCCGGCTTCTTATTTCCGCCGCTTCCTCCCGTACTTCCTCCTCCGGTCTGTGCAGAGCTTCCTCCGCCGGAGTTTGCTGCCGGACGTCTCACATTGTCGCTGGTAAGCTTTGTCATGGTCTGGATGCCGACCTGACCATCTGCTGCCAGTCCGTTGCGGCTCTGGAAGTTTTTAACCGCCTGCTCTGTTACCTCTCCATAATATCCGGTCACATTGGCAGAGCTTAAATATCCATATTTGCTTAAAAGCTGCTGTACTCTGGTAACCGTTTCGCCCTGTTCGCCCAGCATCAATCCATTTGGACGAGCCGACGGATCATTTAAGGCAATACGGGTAGATGGACCCAGGTAGCCGTCTACGACCTGATCGTTTCTGGCCTGGAACTGCTTTACAGCAATCACTGTATCCTGTCCATAAGCGCCGTCCGGTGTGGTTGTAAGATATCCTAATTCCTTCAGACGCTGCTGGCAGGCTAAAACCACCTCACTCTTTTCGCCGTAAGACAGGAGGTTGGGGCGGACCTCATCGCTGTACAGAAGGTTATAGGTTTTCTGTCCTACCTTTCCATCCGGGCTTAGGCCATTGACCTCCTGAAGCTTAATTACCGCAGCTTCCGTGGAATCTCCAAAATTACCAGTTACCTGATCCGCCTTTGCCAGATAACCCAGCTCATAAAGACGCTGCTGGATCCGCTGTATATCGTCGCCCTGGGTTCCCTTGGAAACGGCATAATACTTGGCGTCCTCAGCCATCAGAGCCTCCCAGGTGGCATCTCCCACAATTCCATCCTGTGGCATCTCATTCTGCCTCTGGAAATGTTTTACAGCCTGAAGTGTTACCTGGCCGAAATAATCGGTAGGTTCATCATTATCCATAAATCCCAGATCCATGAGACGCTGCTGGAGCTTCTTTACGATCTCATGGCGGACGCCTTCCCTTAAGTACTCAGGAACCGGCTCCGCATTCTCCGGAAGCTCTACATCATCCAGATCGGGCAGGATCTGGCCGCTTAAGTTTAAAGGTGCGATAGCTTCTGTTTCCTCCTCAGGGGCTGCCGCCCGTGCCTGGGCCTGAGCCGGAGTTGCCGCTATCCCCCCTGCTGTCTGGTCTGCACAGCCTCCCAGTGTGAGAGAGGCTGCCAGTATCCCTGAGGCCAGGGCATATGTAAGGTATTTTCTGTATCTAAATCTTTGGTTCATGAAATTGCTCTTGATCCTTCCTTTGTATGACTCAGCCTGAAATATGGCCGGATTTAACCATATGATACCGGATGTAAAATCCCGGTGTGCTGTCTCGTTCACTTTCAGTATCATATTATCATATTCCGATATAAATGGCGAGATTTTTTTACGGGATCAGCCCCCCTGACCGCTGAGGATGGCCTGATGCGTTCCTGCTTTTTCCACTTCTTTTAAATGGCTTCCGCTTAAAAAACGGCACTCTGGCAGCTGCCGCCTCAGCCTGTCCGCTCTTCTGGAAGGAGCGGATCACCTCGTCCAGCTGGCGGAATCGCTCCTCTTCTTTCCGGTCTGAGGACTGAAGCAAAAGCTCCATTTCCCCGGATAGCTTTTCGTTTACAAGACTGCTGATATCCTGACTGAGCTTCTCATTATTAACCTCCAGAGCCCGTCCGATGATCAGGTTCATAATCTGCTGGAACTGGGCCATTCGTTCCTCCATAGAAACAGCCGGGATTGTTTCTGACTGAACCGGCCTTAATGCCGCCAGACGTTCCTCCTCCTTAAACCCTCTTAAAGCGGCATCCATATCCTTTTCCAGCAGTTCGTCCGTAAGCTGCGCTCCATTTTCCCCATCCTGATGCAGAACCTGGTTTAGGGCATGCTTAATGGCTTTCAGCTGATACCCCTTTTCCTTTAAGCTCTTTACCTGCCTAAACATACGGATATGAAAATCTGTATAATATCTGTGTCCCATCTCATTTCTGGGAATATCCAGCTCCAGTTCTTCCTCCCAGTACCTTAATACATGGGCTTCCACATCCACCTTTCTGGACGCGTCTGATATAAGATAATGTACTTCATCCATAACTGTTCTCTCCTTCACACTGCTTAATGTAACGATCCTCCGCCGTGCCCTGCGCGGTTCGGTTTGACCTTACTTTTAATGTATGCGTTGAGAACTGCTATTATGACTGAAATTTTAACCCTCTGAATTCCCGCCCTGAGGCCGTGCTGCATTGACGAACTTCGTGTACTCCGGCTTCCAGATTAGATTCACCGTTCCAATAGGGCCGTTACGCTGCTTTGCAATAATAACTTCAGCCTCGTTGGGATGCTCCGTATCTTTGTTGTAATAATCATCGCGGTATAAAAACATTACCACATCCGCATCCTGCTCAATGGCTCCTGATTCTCGAAGATCCGAAAGCATGGGCCTGTGGTCTGTACGGGTCTCGCAGGCACGGGACAGCTGGGAAAGAGCGATCACAGGCGCATGAAGCTCTCTGGCAATAGCCTTTAAGGAACGGGAAATCTCGGAAATTTCCTGCTGGCGGTTGTCATTTCCGCCCTTTTTGCTGCCGCTCATCAGCTGCAGGTAGTCAATGATCACAAGGCTTAGACCGTGCTCCAGCTTCATTTTCCTGCACTTGGATCGAAGCTCTGTGATGGAAATGCCCGGCGTATCGTCAATGATCAGCTTGGAATTTCCGATCACGCCGATTCCCTCTACCACTGCATCCCAGTCTGCATCTGTAAGAGTACCGGTACGCAGCTTCTGGGAATCTACGTTCGATTCCATAGACAGCATACGGTTTACCAGCTGTTCCTTGGACATCTCCAGGCTGAATACCATACAGGGCAGATTTTTCCGCACGGATACATAATCTACCACATTTAGCACAAAGGCCGTCTTTCCCATGGAGGGACGGGCAGCGATCAGGATAAAATCAGAGGGCTGAAAGCCGGACAGCTTGTAGTCCAGGTCAATAAAGCCGGACGGAATACCCGTAACTGTTCCCTGATTACGGTAGGCGTCCTCGATCTTTTCCAGCACATTGATGGCAACCTGCTTGATGGGTACAAATTCCTGCCCGCCCTTATTCTGAAGAAGGTCAAATACCGATTTCTCCGTATCTGCCAGAATATTTTCCAACGGTTCCTTTCCCGCATAGCAGGCCCCTGCAATCTCCTCTGTGGTCTTGATCAGCCGGCGCAGCACAGCCTTTTCGCTTACAATATTGGCATAGGATTTTATATTGGCCGAGGTAGGCACCATGGTCATAATATCCCGGACAAAGTCAAGGCTGCTGACCTCAGGGGGGACATCCTTTTCCTTCAAACGATCCTGCAGAGTAACCAGATCCACCGGTTTTCCCTCGTTAAAAAGCTCCACCATAGCATCAAACATAATGCCGTACTGCTGCTGATAAAAATCACTGCCTGTTATAATCTCTGACGCCGCGATCACAGCCTCCCGGTCCATCAGCATGGAGCCGATTACCGACTGCTCCGCTTCCAGACTGTGGGGAAGCACCCGCTTAATCAGGGCTTCTTCCATGACTCTTTCCTCCTACTATAATATTTGCCAAACCTGCGCTCCGGAATTTTCTGTCCGGAAGCCTGCGAAAACAGGACGGCGCATCCCTTCCTTCCGGAATACGATACGCCGCCCCCTTTACGTCCTTTTTACGCTTCTACTACCTTCACAGCCAGCTTTGCAGTCACTTCCTTGTGAAGCTTAACTGCTACCTCAAAGCTTCCGATGGCCTTGATGGGATCGTTTAAAACGATCTTCTTCTTATCAATATCCAGCCCCAGCTGATCGGCTGCTGCCTTGGCAATTTCCTTGGAAGAAACAGCGCCAAAGGCTCTTCCGCCTTCTCCTGCCTTGATCGAAACAACCACCTTGGACTTTTCAATCTTCTCTCCCAGCTCCTTAGCCGCTGCCAGCTGCTCTGCTGCAACTTTCGCATCATTTGCCTTCTGAAGCTTTAAGTCGTTTAAATTCTTGGCAGTTGCCTCTACGCCCAGCTTTTTAGGCAAGATAAAGTTTCTCGCATAGCCGTCATTTACCTTTACAACCTGACCTTTTTTTCCAAGTGCCTTTACATCCTCTAATAATACAATTTCCATATTGATCCATCCTTTCTGTCTCTATGATACGTCGCCCTCTTCCAGCATCTGCCGGATTACTTCTTTCAGGCGGTCTTTTGCCTCCTGTATGGAAACGCCCTGCATCTGGGCTCCGGCGATGGTACGGTGGCCGCCGCCGCCCAGCTTTTCCATCATTACCTGTACATTGACCTCGTCAATGGAACGGGCGCTGAAATAAATGGTATTATTGTAATCGGTGAGAACCACGGAAGCTTTTATTCCCTTGATCTCAAGGAGTTCATTAGCCGCCTGGGCTCCGGTAATCGTCGGACTGTCAAGCCCCTCTGCCGGGCACACGCTGATGGCAAACGCATCCATATACACCTCTGCCGCCCGCACAGCCTCTGCCTTGGCCTGATAATCCTTCATATTTTCCCTGAACAGCTTGCGCACTCTCGTAATGTCCGCCCCGCTTCTTCGCAGGAAGGCCGCTGCCTCAAAGGTACGCACGCCGGTCTGATTTGTAAAATTCTGGGTATCAATCACAATACCCGCATACATGGCGTCTGCCTCTGCAGGCCGCACCTTGATGCCGTCTGCAATATACTGCAGCACCTCTGCCACCATTTCACAGGTAGAAGAAGCATAGGGCTCTACATAGGAAAGCACCGCATTGTCAATAACCTCGTTGCTGGTTCTGTGGTGGTCCAGCACAACGATCGTCCGCACCAGGCGCAGAAGGGACGGCTCATCTGTGATGCTGGGACGGTTTACATCCACCACCACAAGCATGGTGCCTGCATCTGCCAGCTCTGCCGCCTGAGGCCCTTTTAGGAACATATCGTCCGGATATTCCGCATTGTCCAGGAAGCGCTCCATCATGGGACGGACGGAGGAAGTAACCTCATTGAGCACAATATTGGCCTTTTTATTCATGGACATGGCGATCCGGTAAATGCCGATGGCTGCGCCGAAGGCGTCAATATCTGCCAGACGGTGGCCCATGATCAGCAGCCGATCCTTATTTTCCATCAATTCCCGCAGGGCGTGGGCCTTTACACGGGCCTTCACGCGGGTTGTCTTTTCCATCTGCTGTGCCTTGCCGCCATAATACTGGATCTTATCCGAATCCTTTACGACCGCCTGGTCGCCGCCCCGTCCCAGAGCCATATCAATCGAGGTTCTGGCATACTCATAATTCTGAGCATAACTTTCACCGTTCATGCCGATACCGATACTTAAGGTCACGGCCATCTCATTTCCGATATTAACAGTCTTTACATCTTCCAGAATGGGGAAACGGGACTCCTGCATCTTAGCCATGTGCTGCTGGCAGATTGCAAAGAAATATTTATCCTTTTCAATCTTTTTTACAATGCCGTTCATGGAAGCAATATACTTGCTGATCTTACGGTCGATCAGGGCCGTAAGCAGGGATCGCCGCACTTCTTCCACGCTTTCAAGCGCTTCTTCGTAATTATCCAGATAAATCAGTCCTGCTACCAGTTTCTGATCATTGACCTGCTGTTTGTATTTTAACGTCTGGGTCTCATCCATGAGATAGACAGCCGTAATGCCGCCTTCTCCCGTTTCCAGACCATTATCAGCCACGGCCTGAGACAAGGAAGCAATCGCCAGCTCCCGCAAGTCTACCCGGTAATTTCTCTCCAAATATGAGCTGTGTATGCTCACTGTCTCTCCGCCTGTAGCCAGCATTTCCTTCGTAACCTCCGGAAACAGGGCCGTCAGATTAGGCGCTGCCGTCTTATCTTCCCCTAAGATCAATGAAAACTCGCGGTTCATCCACAAAAGACGCCCCGTCCGGTCTGCCACTGCATAGGGAACCAGCATTTCTTTCAGGATATCCTGCTTGCTCTGATCGTAAGCTTCCGCAAATGCGATCAGTCCTGCCAGGATTCCCCTTTTTCTGGAACAGTAAAGCCACAGCGCAATTCCAATATAGACAAGAGTAAAAGCCGAAACAATGATTCCCGCCGTAAACGACACCGCCCCCACAGCTGCCGCAAGCAGGACCATAAAGACTGTCAAATACAGCGGCCACTGCAGATATACGCGAAATGTCCACCGCATCTTTCCTTTATCTTTCATATCCTTCCTCCAATTTGTACCCGAAAATGGAATACGCCTATCTTATAGAGTATACCATATCTGCCCGGATTCGTCCATTGGAAAACGGATTTTGAAACGCAGGAGCTTTCATAAGCCTTTTCCAAACCGTAAGGCAAAATAAAAGATACGCACAAAAAACGGTTTACACGCAAAAAAGAATCGAATATAGTAGGAATGACAGCAGAGAATATCTTTAATACAGGAGTATTCATATGAAAAAATCAGACTTTATGAAAGAATTTATAGTAATAACCTTTGCCACCCTCATTGTTTCAGCCGCCGTGTTCTTCTTTCTGATCCCCAGTCAGGTGTCTGTAGGAAGCATATCCGGTCTGGCTATGATCCTCGGCAATATCATCCCTCTCCATATCTCCATCATTACTTTTATCCTTAACGGGCTTTTGCTGATAATTGGCTTTCTCCTGATCGGAAAGGAATTTGGCGCAAAAACGGTTTACACCTCTCTTCTGCTTCCATTATTTTTAAGGATATTTGAAATATGGTTCCCCGATTTTTCATCCATTAACGGCGATCCCTTTCTGGATATGGTCTGCTATATCTTTGTTGTAAGCATCGGACTTGCAATTTTATTCCGGGAAAACGCCTCCTCCGGGGGACTGGATATTGTGGCAAAGCTGTTAAACAAATATTTCCGCATGGACATGGGAAAAGCCATGGCGCTTCCCGGTATGTGCGTGGCCCTGTCCTCTATCCTGTTTTATGATAAAAAGCTGGTCGTTTTAAGCCTTTTAGGCACCTATTTAAACGGGCTTGTACTGGATCACTTCATATTCGGCCTGAATCTGAAAAAACGAGTCTGCATCATCTCTGAAAAAGAAGCTGAAATACGCAGTTTTATCCTGAACCGCCTTCACAGCGGCGCTACCATCTATGAAGGCCGGGGCGCCTATGACGGTCAGCCTAAAACAGAGATCATTACCATCGTGGATAAAAATGAATACGCCCTTTTGATGTCGTATCTTTTAAAAACAGACCCTTCCGCCTTTGTCACAGTTTACACGGTCAGCGAAGTAATCTACCGGCCGAAACCCCGCCAAATTTTATAAAATAATTTCATTCCCCCTCTTGATTTTTCCCCGCTCATGTGATATTATTATCACTGCTTATCAAACAAAGCATGGGCGAATTCCCGAGTGGCCAAAGGGGACAGACTGTAAATCTGCTGGCACTGCCTTCGGTGGTTCGAATCCACCTTCGCCCAGTTGCATACCAGAGTAAGCTTAAGAGCATCAGTGCTTTGCATGTAAAGGCTCTTGTTTTCAGCCCAAGTATGCATATACTCCTATATGGAATGCCGCAGTGGCGGAACTGGCAGACGCCCGGGACTTAAAATCCCGTGGGTAGTGATACCCGTACCGGTTCGATTCCGGTCTGCGGCATTTGATTTTAACCTCTGTTTCTTTTGAAACAGAGGTTTTTTGCTGTATATTTAGCAGAAACAAAAGTGCTGCCGGAACGCAGATTCGTTCCTTCAGCGCTTTTTCTTTTTATATCCGTTTATTCAGAAACCTTTCTGGGCGTTCCTGTGATACGCAGATATTCCGAATCCCAGTCATAAGACGGAGGAAGAAGGGTATGGGGATTTCCCTTTATTTCCTTTGTAGGGGATACCAGACGGCACGAGCCGATATTTCCCTGCATCTCGCCCACAATCACCTTTTTGTCTTCCAGCTTCTTTTTCAGAGTAATGGAAGCACAGTTTCCTGCTGAGAAGCATACGATCTGCCCATCCTTCAGATGAGGTGCAATCCAGTCCGTAATGGCCTCGTGGCGTTTTGCCATAGCAGAGACAAGCACTACCTCAGCCTCCACCAGGGCTTCCTCTACATCAAACGTAATGCTGTAGATCACCGCATGGCCGGTTCCGCAGCTGCCAACCAAATCCACACCATTCCCATCTGCCTGAATGGCCTTTAAGCAAGTTATGTGCCAACATATTTACTCTCAAAAATCAGGGAAAAGCGGCATTTTTATCCAGATATGGGCATTAGAAGGATAATTTTTTGATATGAATATTGTTTTTCTTCCATCACGAACGATTATTTTTTAAAAAAGGGTACTGCAAACTCAATGTTTCCGTTTGCAATACCCTTTGAAATATTTTATGCAATTTCCTGCTCAAACTCCTCTACTGTAGAGGCCCTGGCAGCCTTTTTAAGCCATACCCCCAGCGTCTCCAGATCCGTTTCGCTGCGGATTCGCTTTTCCAAAGTTTCCGAAATTGGGCCTATATCATACCTTCTGCATTTCCCTTCTCAATTCCGACCGATAAAATGCTCATTTTTACGCCCTCCCATTCTTCTGATTCCTTTACCTCAGATACAACCTGATCCAGCTTTAAAGCACTTCCTCCCCACCCACAAACCGCGACTCGATCACCGGATAAAACGCCTCTGGCCGGGACACGAAGACAGCGCCACCATATGGCGGCATGATAACTTTCAACATCCCATTTTCCACACGGTAAAACACGATTCCTGCGTTATACCCATCCTCAAAGGTCAAGATCGGCCTGCCAAGGATCATATCGTCCGTAATTCCCAGCTGCCATACAGGGATCTCCATCACAGCCGGTTCGGGGCGGTTGGATATCACGGTAATGGTCTGGTGATCCCCGCTCATTCTTCCGTAGGCGATCTGATGCCGTCCTGCAAAAAGAGGTTTCAGCGCGCCTTTGCGCAGCGCCGGAATCCGCTTGTGGATTCCGGTCATATACCGGTGAAATTCAATCAGTTCCAGATCCTCCTTCCCCCAGGGATAGGTTCTTCTGCTGTCAGGGTCTGTCCATCCGCAGACGCCCGCTTCATCACCGTAATACAGAGTCGGAGCTCCGGGCCAGGTCATCTGGATGACTACAGCCTCCCTGAGAACCGGCTTTTTCACATGCTCCGAGGCACGCTCCGGCCCCATATTCCCCAAACGTCCTACAATCTGGTTCGTCCGGGTAAGAAAGCGGGAATGGTCGTGGTTGGAAAGCTGGTTCATGGCCGTGAAAATCGTATTTGTCTGCATCCGGCTCATGTGGTAATTCATTGCTCCGAAAAACGCCTCTCCATCGCCGTAAAGAGCGTCGTTATAACCGTCGCTGTGCTTCTCCATCCCTGTCAAAAACCAGGTCACGGGCTCCATAAACGCATCATAATTCATAATGGAATCCCACTGATCCCCCTGAAGCCAGCTGGCGGGATCGCCATAGTGCTCTGCCAGGATCAGAACCTCCGGATTTACTTCCTTTACAGCCTTTCGAAACATCTGCCAGAACGTATGGTTATACTCTGCCGTATGCCCCAGGTCAGCCGCCACATCCAGACGCCAGCCGTCTACGCTGTAAGGCGGGGAAATCCATTTTTTTGCCACATTTAAAATGTATTTTACCAGCTTTTCAGAACCCTCATAATTAAGCTTAGGCAGCGTATCATGACCCCACCAGCCGTCGTACGTCCTGTTTCTTGGCCATGCTTCATCACTGTCGTCGTGAAACTGGAAAAAGCTGTGGTACGGGCTGTCCTTGGTAAGATATGCTCCCGGCTCATAATCTCCGGAACGCTCGTAAATCTCCTCCGCATCCAGCCATTTATTAAAGGAACCGCAGTGGTTAAACACACCATCCAAGATCACCTTCATTCCCCGTCTGTGGATCTCCTCAACCAGCTCCGCAAACAGGGCGTCGCTGGCTTCCAGATTTTCTCTGGCTGCCGCACGGGTCACATACCGCTCCGCCTGTCGGTTGTCCGTTCCATTTTTATCCACCAGCTTTCCTCCGTCTTTGACAATCCGGCCAAAATGAGGATCAATGTGCTCATAATCCTGGCAGTCATACTTATGGTTAGACGGCGATACAAAAACAGGGTTCAGATAAATAGCCTCCACTCCCAGGCTCTGTATATAATCCAGCTTGTCCCCGACACCTTTTAAATCTCCGCCGTAAAAGCAGCCTACATCCATGGTAGACGGATTTCTCCCCCAGTCTTTTACCCGGTATACAGGCTTTCCGATATATACATATTCCATAGATTCCACATCATTGTCCGGATCTCCATTGCAGAAGCGGTCTGTAAAAATCTGGTACATCACTGCTCCCTTAGCCCAGTCAGGCGTATAAAATCCCGGTGTGATTTTGAAATTAAATTCCGGATCTGCCTCATCCACCGGACCTAAACGGTTATACAGGCAGATCTCCTTATTCTTTTTCACTTTAAAATGATAAAGCACTTGATCGGAAGCTACTACGATCTCGTGCTCATAATAATCAAAATATGGATCAGAAGCTGTCTTCTTCATAACAGCCTCCTTCTCCCCTTCTATATAATATACCTGATCCGCGTCCGCTTTTGCGGTACGCAGCCGCAGACGTACCCGTTCCCCTTCTTTCGGCTCCATAGGGCTGCGGTAATCCTCTGTTTCTGCTGAAAACAGCGCCTCCCGATTGATCTTATTTGTTCCCTCTTCTTTCACAATGAATTCCTTACCTTTTCATAATGATTCATACTATTTTGAATTAGCATCTCTATTGTATCTGAATTTACTTAAATATACAAGGAAAATCCCGCAATCCGGTGAATGTCCCACGCGCACAAAGCCCGGATTTTCCTCATTGTTTTTATAAAGTGAAAAGCCTGGCGGGGTAGCCAGGCTTTTCAGGAGAAGGTATTTCGTTTCTTATGGGGTGTAGCAAAAACTATATAATGTATTGGGGGGGTTACGTCTATTATAATAGCACAGGCGGAGAAAAAAGTGTGCACAAACATGCATTTTTTTCTCCGCCCTTTACAGTCAAAATAACGATTGAATTTCGCAAATACGAATCAAGCTCCGTTTTTATGCTCAAAACGTTTCTGTTTTTTCTCAAACAAATGAAATCTAGCCTTTATGCCTTTACTTCAGTCTCAGCAAAAAGACCCTCAAACTCATCCTGTCCGATCTTTTCCTTCTCGATCAGAAGAGCCGCACAGGAATGAAGCACATCCTCATGGTCGCAGATGATCTGCTTTGCCTTTGCATAGCATTCGTCTACAATCCTCTTTACTTCCTCGTCAATGACATCTGCAATTCCATTTCCATAAGACTTGGTATGCGCCAGATCACGGCCGATAAATACCTCATCCTCATCACTGCCGTACTGGATCATTCCCACACGTTCGGACATACCGTACTGGGTCACCATAGCTCTTGCCAGCTGAGTGGCCTGCTTGATATCCTGAGAAGCGCCGGTTGTCACATCCTTAAAGATCAGCTCCTCTGCAATGCGTCCGCCCAGATCCACCATGATGCTCTGAAGCATACGGCCTCTGGTGTTGAACATCTCATCCTTTTCCGGAAGAGGCATGGTGTAGCCTGCAGCCCCCATACCGGTAGGGATAATGGAAACCGTATGAACCGGCCCCACATCCGGAAGCACATGGAACAGGATCGCGTGGCCTGCCTCATGGTAAGCTGTGATCTTTTTATCCTTTTCGGAAATAACCTTGCTCCTTTTTTCAGCTCCGATCCCCACCTTTACAAAAGCCCGGTCAATATCATTTTGACGGATAAAACGGCGGTTTTCTCTTGCAGAAAGGATTGCTGCCTCATTCATCAGGTTTTCCAGATCCGCGCCTGTAAAGCCGGAGGTCGTCTGAGCTACCCGGTGCAGATCCACGTCCTCTCCCAGGGGCTTTTCCTTGGAATGAACCTTTAAGATCTCTTCCCTTCCCTTTACATCCGGCCGTCCCACAGCAACCTTGCGGTCAAACCGGCCGGGACGCAGGATCGCAGGATCCAGAATATCTACACGGTTGGTAGCCGCCATGACAATAATTCCCTCGTTGATCCCAAAACCATCCATCTCTACCAGAAGCTGGTTTAAGGTCTGCTCTCTCTCATCATGGCCTCCGCCCATACCGGTTCCTCTGCGGCGGGCTACTGCATCGATCTCGTCGATAAATACAATACAGGGAGCATTCTTCTTAGCTTCTTCAAAAAGGTCGCGGACACGGGATGCACCTACACCTACAAACATTTCCACAAAATCAGAACCGGAAATAGAGAAAAACGGAACTCCAGCTTCTCCGGCTACTGCCTTGGCAAGAAGGGTTTTTCCTGTTCCCGGAGGGCCTACAAGAAGAAGTCCCTTGGGGATCCTGGCTCCCACGCTGGTATATTTCTGAGGATTCTTCAGGAAATCAACTACTTCTTCCAGTTCTTCCTTCTCCTCCTCAAGTCCTGCTACCCGTGAAAAGTTCACTTTGCTGTCACGGCTGAGCCTTGCGCGGCTTCTGCCGAAATTCATCATTCTGGCATTTGCTCCGTTCCCGGCCGCCCCGCGGTTCATCATCGTAATAATCACAATTACCACAACAATAGAAAGGAGAAACGGCATCACAACAGTAAGCATGGTATTTTCCTGCGGTACGCCTTCTACTGCATAATCAATGTTGCGGTCCCTGAGCAGCTGTTCTACTTCCTTTACATCCGAAACGTTCTGACGGGCGATCCGGTCTCCCTCCAGAGTCAGGGTTACTGTACCCGTAGGTGCCTGGGGATTCTGGCTGATTACCGCCTCCTCTACCTTTTCCGTATCGAGAACCTGTAAAAACTCCTGATAAGTAAGCCTGTCTCCTGACCCTGCCGTAGACGTAAATTTAAACGCAAAGGCCAGCAGTACCAGCATCATAATGAGAAATACAAATCCTCTGAATGTCTGCTGCTGTCTCAATGTCTGCCTCCTTCAATCAAATGATGTAATACTCTGTACATACCAAAGGACATCAGTCCTCCTGCTCTACTACTCCGATGTAGGGCAGATTTCTGTACTTCTGGTCAAAATCCAGACCGTATCCCACTACGAACTCATCCGGAATGGTAAAACAGGTATAGTCTACCTTTACCTGCTTCTTCACACGTCGCTCCGGCTTGTCAAGAAGGGTGCACAGACGGATATCCGCCGGGCCTCTCTGTTTTAATACCTCGATCAGATATGCCAGTGTCTGGCCGGAATCAATAATATCCTCCACAATGAGAACATGTTTCCCCTCCAGCGGCTCATCCAGATCCTTGATGATACGCACTACACCGCTGGATACAGTGCCTGAGCCGTAGCTGGATACAGACATAAAGTCCATGGATACGGGAATGGTCAGTCTCTTGGCCAGTTCACAGGTAAAGAACACGCCTCCCTTTAAAATACAGATCAGATGGACGTGCTTTCCCTCATAATCTCTGTTAATAAGCTCTGCTACCTCATTGATTCTCTCGTCTACTTCCTTCTCTGTGAGCAATACGCGGATCTTATCTGCCATGATTTTATCCTCCGTTTTTAATCTTTTCTTTTTGCAGGCAGCTTCCTTTCCTCACTGTCGGGAAGTTCTGCCTGAAATACTCTTTTTGTCGCTTCGTCTATCTTGTAATCGCTGCTGATGCGGTATCCGATAACCCACATCACACGGTTTCCGTCTGCCAGAACAGGAATCCGGTCACGAAGCTCAGAAGGGATTTTTTCATCGATCATATACCTTCTGAGAGGCTTGTGAACCCCTGGCGAAAGGGCCAGCTCATCTCCTGGCTGTCTGGTCCTGATGACGGGCGTACCCTTTATTTTATCACAGTCAAACCATTTCGTATACATATTTTTAGGAATTGAAAGGCCTTTTTTGTAAGAAAATACAGTAAAAACCGGCTTTGGAAGAAAATCCAGCCCTTCTGATGCCCCCTCTTTCTCCCTGTTCTTCCCAGAAAATGCTTTTATTCCCCCAATCCGTATCCCCCCATATTCTCTCCTGGCCTCAAGACCATACGGAAGATCGATCCGGCGTCCTGGCTGCCGGTCAAACAGCTCCGCAGCAGCCTGACCGTGAACCAGTCCCAGATCCTTTGATGAACCAGCCAGCTCCTTTAAAACCTCCATCACTGCGTACAGCTGTAAAATGGCATCGGCCTCTTTGAACGGTTTTTCCGGCAGAAAAATGCTCCTGGTTCCATTATTCTCATCCAACGCCCATATCTCAAGCCACCGTCCTGCCTGCTGCCTTAAATAGCTGTCCGCCATTGCCGCCAGCTTTCCCATGCGCAGGATATTGGCCCCGGCTCCAGGATTGATCCGTTTCTCCACCGCCGGAAGGATCTCCCTGCGGATGCGGTTTCTGGTATAATGGTCTGTATGATTGGTGGAATCCTCCTTCCATGAAACCCCTCTCTCCCTCAGGTATTCCCGTATTTCTTCTCCGCTTACATCCAAAAGAGGACGGATCACATTTCCACGCACATAAGGCATCCCCTTTAACCCTCCCAGGCCGCTGCCGCGAAACAGGTTATGTAAAATGGTTTCTGCCTGATCCCCGCTGTGATGGGCCACTGCTGTTTTCACGGAGGAGGTGCCTGCCCCTGGCTCCTCTGATTCCCACTTTTTTCCTTCTGACTCAAAGCTTTCATACCGCAGGATACGACCTGCTTCCTCTTCTGAAATCCCCTCTCTGTCCGCCAGTCCCCTTACATCTGCATAAATAAGGGAAAAAGGCACGGAAAGCTCCCGGCAGAGTTCCTCTGCAAACCGGCTGTCCCGGTCCGCCTCCTCTCCCCGCAGCCCATGATGGACATGAACGGCCCTCAGCCGGATTCCCAGAATATCTCTCAACTGAACCAGGATCCGCAGCAGGCATACCGAATCTGCGCCGCCGGACAGCGCCGCCATCACCCGGTCTCCCGGCTTCACCATATGATGTTCTTTTATCGTCTTTCTGACCCGTTCTGTCAGCTTATCCATTGTCTTCTCTTTCTACTCCTTTTTCCAGATTCCTGCTGTAAGCACGGTCATATCATCTCTGGCTCCCGGCACGAAGGAAAGGGCAAATTCCAAAATCCGTTCTGCCATCTCCTGGGGCGGCATAAAGTCCAGACTTTCCAGAAACTGGCACATAGCCTGCTCCTTATCCTCTCCCGGAAGGGCATCTAACACCCCGTCTGTCACCATGATAATGTGATCCCCATCCCACAGCTTTCTGGACAGCATCACCGGCTCCGCTTCACTTAAAATCCCTGCCGGAACCTGCCCTGCTTCCAAAACCTCTGCCCCCTCCTGTCCCAGCACAAAGGTAGGCGCTGCCCCCAGCTTCATAACATCCAGCACTCCTGTGTACAGATCCACGCAGCTCATGTCCAGAGCCGCCGGATGCTGCTCCGTTCCTGCCAGTAAAAGCACGGCATTTACCAGCTTAAAGGCTGCTCTGGGTCCAAAACCTGCTTCCAAAAGGTTTTCCGTCAGTTCTACCACTTGTCCGCTTTCCTCACAGGCCGGCTCACCGCAGCCCATGCCGTCGCAGAGACTGATCATGGCCTGACTTCCCGGACTTTCGCAGAAGGTATAATTATCCCCGGAACACCGTTCCCCCTGCTTCGGCACTCTGGCTGCCCCGTAAAGGAGCTGATACTCCCCATCCTCCTCAAAACGCACGGTTCCGCTCTGTCTTGTGATAATGCTGCGGCTGTCCTTTGCAGGGTTCCACCTCGTCCCGGGGATCACCTCGCTCATAAGCTCTGAGGCATCCTTTGCAGTCATGCACCGTCCGTTGGTGGTGCGGGCTGTAACATAAGCCTCTCTTCTTCCGCTTTCATACTCCAGGATGAGCATATTTTCCACCGCCACATGGCACCTGCGGAACAGCTTTTTCATTATGTATCCATATTCCTCCGTTATATCTGCCGCCTGATCGATCTGATGAGAAAATTCTCCCAGGATCAGGGACAGCTCGCGAAACTGGGATACCACTGCGTCACGGCTTTCCAGAAAACGGTTCTTCCAGGACAGATTCATGGCAGCACGGGCCAGACTGCGGTTTAACTGGGCCAGATAATCCTCTTTTTTGCGGCAGCCGGCCAGAAAAGGGCGGGGCATGTCCTCCTTTTCGATCTGTCCTTTCTGTTCAAATGCCCGGAGAAGATAATACAGATAATAACTGTCCTCCCGCTCACTCTCTGCATAAATACCGCATTGGCTGCAGTCCTGGCACACCATGGATGCGGAAGTCTGCATAGCAGCCAGCCCGTCATCTCTTGTCAGGCTTCCTGTCTTGTGCATCCCCTCGTCAAAAGCTTTTGCCAGCCGCTCCATGGATCTTGCCATATCCTCCAATTTCCTGGCTGTATAATAATTTACATCTGATCTGCTTCTTACTTCCCGTCTTCCCGACAACAAAAAAATCCCTCCAATCTGCGCTGACGGACTTCCAATACCAAAAAGCCCGCCTCTTATCCAGTATACGCAGACCGGAGAGGAAATATCTGTCATATTCAGTTAAAGGGTGCAAAAATCCTTCGACCCCATTCGACACACGACTTACTGTCTGGGCTTTAAAAGGATCTCATCCGGATTTACCAGACCCAGCTTTTCCTTTGCTACTTCTTCTGCATACTGCTTGGTCTGTACATAAATTTTGTATTCCTCAAGCTCTCTGGTCCTGTTTTCCTCATCCTGGACCTGACGGGCCAAATCCGCTTCCTTCTGTCTGTAATCCAGGTCTGCCTGCTTTAAAGAAGCCCCTTTTGCATTTACAGCCACAGCAAGAGAAATGACTACCATAGTTATACCTATGATTGCCATCCGATTTTCCCATTTGCCGCGTCTTAAACGCTTTGACCTCCCATAATATGCCATCCCTGTTCTCCTGACTCCCGCTCTCTACGATCCGGAATTATCCTTTCTTGTTATTTTAAACCATCTGCTAAACTTTTTCAAGCACCGGAAGAAGATACGGCTCACAAAACGATCATATGCCGCCATACCTAAAAATACACCTGCTACGGCATAAAACCGAAAGCTTCCGTCATTCTGTTCATACAGCAGCATAAATACGGCTCCTCCAGCATAGATCCAGTAAAAAAAATCTTCCATTCCCATAAAAAGGGAATTATGATGGATCAAAAGGCGCAGCAGCCTTAAGCTGTCATAGACGATCATAAGCCATCCTCCCATAACCAGGCTCAAGCCTGTAAGAAGAAGCTCATAGCGGATACGCTCGCTCATCTGCCCCCACCTCCTATCACTTAAAGAGGCGGGCAAACAGGGATTCTCCCGACCGCCGCAATGCTTCATTGGAACTGTAGGCAAAGCTTTCCACCGTTCCGTCCAGATCTACCTCTCCCTTTTCCAGAGTCAGACGGTTCACATGGAGATCCTTTCCCCGAATCGTCAAAAGTCCCATATCGGTATCCAGCACCACCTCATTTTCATCAAAGGACACACAGTCTGATACTCCGGTAATTCCGGCAGTCTTGCGATCCTGAATGGTGATCCGGTGGGGCCGGATGCTGCCAAGCGTTTCTTCCATACAAAAACCTCCCCATATATTCAGTTTAAGGGCAGTCCCTAAACCTAATATATGGGGAGGCGGGCCATTGTATGCCACAGCCTGTTCCGAACCCCGGCCATCAGACCTTTGACCTACAGATAACGGAACAGTTCCTTTGCTTCATCCTTTTTTACAGTTTCCTGTACATCCAGAACCTCAGCTCTTACAGCCTTTGCTCCGAACTGGATCTCGATAATATCGCCTGTTTTTACATTTAAGGACGCCTTAGCCGGTTTATCATTGACCAGGACGCGTCCTGCGTCGCAGGCTTCATTGGCTACAGTCCTGCGTTTGATCAGGCGGGAAACCTTAAGAAACTTGTCAAGTCTCATGAATTATTTATTAACCTCATCCTTTAATGCCTTGCCGGCCTTAAACTTTGGTGTCTTGGAAGCTGCGATGGTCATAGCCTCGCCTGTCTTGGGGTTTCTTCCCTCTCTTGCAGGTCTCTCAGCAACCTCAAAGTTACCAAATCCAACTAACTGTACCTTGCCGCCGTTTACTAACTCCTCAGTTACAACATCTGTGAACGCTTTAACTGCCTTCTCAGCATCCTTCTTGGAAATCTCTGCCTTCTCAGCAACTGCTGCGATAAACTCTGTCTTATTCATCAATTTTTCCTCCTAGATGACGGGAGTCCTGAAATGAAAGCGCCGCCCGGCGCAGACCCGTTTTAAACAGTCCTTCAGGAATCCGCTTCTTTCGATAATGTCAGTTTTTACCTTATCATTTATATCTGTTTTGTTCAGATTTGTCAAGGTTTTTCAGCCTTCATCCGCTTTATTACTTTAAGTCTTGTAAATTCCTCTCTTTCCTTCTCCTCAAGGGCATTGGAAATGGTTCTGGAAAGCGCTTCATAATGGGGAATTGTGATGTTTTTTAAGGCATTGGCGCGCTTCTGGGTTTTCTTGATGGAATTAGCCAGGCGATAGGCAGAATTTTCCACCATGGAAAGCTTGATCGTAAGCTCCTTCACCCGTTCAAAGTGCTGTCTGGCAATGTCCAGGGACTCTGAAGTGTTATTAAAACCGTAAGCCACCTTCATAGGCCCCTGTTCATGACGCACCAGAGGGATTTCCGTTCCCATAATACTTCGTGCCTTGATCCCTACACCGTCATCTACAGGCATGGACATGCCGATCTCCTGGACATAGTTGATCCCAAGCTCAATATTCGCTTCCTGGAGAGCCTGGTAAGCAGCCGTAAACACAGCGTCGATCTCCGACTGGATTCCCTTTGCCTCATCAATTAACCCCATCAGCTCCCGGATCAGGATATTTCTCTTTTTATCCATAAGACCATAGCCCATAGTGGCAAGCTTCAGGGAATTTTTAGCCGCGATCAGATTTCCTTTGGTGGGAAATGTATTCGGATCCATGCTGCATCACCTCACCTTTTCTCGTAAAACTGATCCAGAACCTTTGTATCAATACGGTCCAGTTCCTCTCTCGGAAGCATCCGAAGAAGCTCCCAGCCGATATCCAGGGTTTCTGTCATGGAACGGTTCTCATAGTGGGTCTGGCCGATAAAACGGCTCTCAAACTCCCGTCCGAATTCCAGATACTTTTTATCAAGAGGCGACAGCTCGTCCTCACCGATTACAGAAGCCAGCGCTCTTGCGTCTCCCACCTTGGCATAGCAGGAGAAAAGCTGGTTTGCCACATCCTGATGATCTGCCCTGGTATAGCCCTCTCCGATGCCGTCCTTCATCAGACGGGACAGGGACGGAAGAACGCTGATGGGCGGATATACAGACTGGCTGTTTAACTGCCGGTCCAAAACGATCTGCCCTTCTGTGATATATCCCGTCAGGTCAGGGATGGGATGGGTAATATCATCATTGGGCATAGTCAAAATAGGGATCTGAGTCACAGAGCCGTGACGGCCTGCCACAATCCCCGCTCTCTCGTAAAGAGAAGCCAGATCACTGTAGAGGTAGCCTGGGAATCCCTTTCTGGAAGGGATCTCACCCTTGGATGAGGAAACCTCACGCAGCGCCTCCGCATAGGAGGTCATATCCGTCAGGATAACCAGAATATGCATCCCCTTCTCATAGGCCAGGTATTCTGCCAGAGTCAGGGCGATCTTGGGAGTGATCAGCCTCTCTACCACCGGATCGTTTGCCAGATTGATAAACATGGCAACGTGCTCGGAAACGCCGCTCTCCTCAAAGGTTCTGCGGAAGAAATCCGCCACGTCATGCTTTACGCCCATAGCTCCGAAAACAATGGCAAAGGATTCATCCGAACCTTCTCCCAGAGACGCCTGCTGTACGATCTGGGCTGCCAGCTGGTCATGGGGAAGGCCGTTTCCTGAAAAGATCGGCAGCTTCTGTCCCCGGATCAGGGTCGTAAGCCCGTCAATGGCGGAGATGCCTGTGCGGATGTAGTTTCTGGGATATTCTCTGGAAACGGGATTTAAGGGCTGTCCGTTGATATCCAGACGCACATCGGAAATAATGTCTCCCAACCCGTCAATGGGTTCTCCGATTCCGTTAAAGGTCCGTCCCAGCATCTCCTCAGACACGGCAATCTCCATAGGATGTCCCGTAAGCCTTGTATGGGTATTCCGCAGAGCCATACCGTCTGTCCCCTCAAAAACCTGAATAATTGCCTTATCTCCATATATTTCGATAATACGGCCGATCTTTTTCGTGTTTCCGGCTACGGTCATTTCCACGATCTCATCATATGCCGCATTCTGAACGCCCTCCAGAACCACCAGAGGGCCATTGATCTCACTTAAACCTAAATATTCAACTGCCATCTGAATCCTCCTTATGCGTTGCGCTCCACTACATTTTCATAGAACCGGTCTACCTGGGTCTTATACTCGTCAAACAGATCCAGACGGTCATTAGGTACATCGTACTTGATGGAAATGATACGGTCAAAAATAGGATCCTCCTTCAGGACGGACATTGGCATACCCATGGAAATCAGGGTCTTTGACTTCTTGTACAAATATAAAATAATCTCCATCATCTTAAACTGCTTCTTAAGGGGTACAGAGGTATCCTCTTTATGAAAGGCATTCTGCTGCAGAAAGCCCAGACGGATCACTCTGGCAATCTCCAGGACCAGCTTCTGATCATCCGGCAGAACATCAGAACCAATCAGCTTTACAATCTCCATCAGGCTGCTCTCCTGTGTCAGAAGAGCCATGAGACGGTTGCGGTAATCTACAAACTTCTGGTCTACGTTGTCCATATACCAGGAGGACAAATCATTTACATACTCGGAATAGCTGGTAAGCCAATGGATCGCCGGAAAATGCCTTGCATAGGAAAGACTCTTATCCAGTCCCCAGAAGCAGCGCACAAAACGCTTGGTGTTCTGGGTCACAGGCTCAGAGAAATCGCCGCCCTGGGGTGACACAGCCCCGATAATCGTTACAGAGCCTTCTGTTCCATTTAAATTGCGCATCATGCCTGCTCTCTCATAAAAGGCAGACAGACGGGATGCCAGGTAAGCCGGGAATCCCTCCTCTGCAGGCATCTCCTCCAGACGGCCGGAAAGCTCTCTGAGCGCCTCAGCCCACCGGGAGGTAGAATCGGCCATAATAGCCACATGATATCCCATATCCCTGTAATACTCAGCCAGGGTCAATCCGGCGTACAGGCTTGCCTCACGAGCCGCCACAGGCATATTGGAAGTATTGGCGATCAGTGTGGTGCGGTCCATCAGAGGATTTCCGCTCTTTGGATCGATCAGTTCTGAAAACTCCTCCAATACCTGAGTCATCTCATTTCCGCGCTCGCCGCAGCCGATATAGATGATCACATCTGCATCGGACCACTTGGCGATCTGATGCTGTGTCATTGTCTTTCCGGTTCCGAAACCGCCGGGAATAGCAGCCGTACCTCCCTTTGCCAGAGGGAACATGGTATCCAGGATACGCTGTCCCGTAATCAGAGGGCGGGTAGCCGCAAAACGCTTGGCAGCGGGCCTTGGCACACGGATGGGCCACTTCTGGGTCATGGTCAGCTCCTTCTCAGAACCGTCCATCAGCTGAACTTTTACAAGCATATCATTGATCGTATACGATCCGTCCGGAACCACGTCAATGACATAGCCCTCCATGTCCGGCGGAACCATGACCTTGTGTACGATCGCTCTTGTCTCCGGCACCTCTGCAATGATGGTTCCCGGCATCAGCCGTTCGCCCTTTTTCACTGTAATATGTGTATCCCATTTTTTGGAAGTATCCAGCGAGTCCACACTGATGCCCCGGCTGATGGAGTAACCGCTGTGCTCTGCGATCTTGCTTAAGGGCCGCTCAATTCCATCAAAAATATTACTTAGAATACCCGGAGCAAGGGTAACGGACACAGGCGCTCCCGTCCCGGTGACAACCTCTCCTGGCTTTAAGCCGCTGGTCTCCTCATAGACCTGGATCGTTGTCTTTTGTGAGGTAAGTCCGATGACTTCGCCTACCAGATTTTCCTTTCCAACGTACACCATTTCGTTCATCTGGAAACCGGGATCTCCCTCCAGAGAAACCACAGGGCCGTTGATGCCGTAGATCACACCTGTCTTCGTCATTTACTTACCTCCCAAATGAAATGTAAAATCATGTCTGGCTTCCTTTAACTTGGTGTCAAAGGAATGATCGATCAGAACATGCTTGGACGGGATCACAGCCCGGATCCCCCCGCTGAAGGAATACTCGCTGATCTTTACCGTCACGTTATTGTGGAGAGCCAGTCTGCGGGCCTTATCCTCATCAGAGGGATCCATATAAACGATCAGCGCCTCATCTCCTGCGAATTCCTTAGCGCTCCGGATCTGCCGTTCCAGAAGCTCCTGGTACTCTCTTGTTTCCATAAAATTCGCCAGCATATCCTTTACTTCCACGAACAGCTTATCCTTAAGCTCCTCCTGCCTGCGGCTTATTTCACGCTTTAAATCCAGCTGTCCGATGGAAAGCTTTTTATTTTTTTCACGCTCCAGCTTTTCCTTCTGGGCCTCCTCCTGCATGGCAGCCCTGCGCTCTGCCTCTGCCTTATGCTCCTCAAAGGCCGCGTCCAGAGCCCGGACGCAGTCATCCAGCATACGGGCGCTTTTTTCTCTGGCATCTGTCATGCAGATTTCCTGAAAATGCTTCAGTTTTTCTTCTGTTGTCATGCGATTCACCTGCTTTCTCTGAAAAAATGTGCCTGGGCGGCTGCGCCCTACAGCTTCAGTCCAATGGCTTCGTTTACATAAGAGGTGATAAAGTCCGGCTTGCGGCCGGTACCATGGCGGTCCGGGATCTCCACGATCAATGGAAGCCTGCGTTCCAGCTTTACATTATCGATGATCTCCGGAAATTCCCTGCCGAACTTCTCTGTCAGCAGGATAATGCCTATATCCTTATCGGCCAGGACCTTATCCAGTTCCTGTTTCAGTTCCTCCCTCTCATGTACCACAGCCCCTTCAACACCTGCCAGCCTCATGCCGGTCCAGGTGTCGATGTTGTCGCTGATCAGATACATTTTCATTACAGCTTACCAAGGATCATAAAGGAAATGATCAGACCGTACAGACACACACCTTCGGCAAGACCTACGAAGATTAAGGATTTACCAAGAATCGAGCTGTCCTCACTGATAGCTCCTAACGCTGCGCTGGCTGCAGCAGATACTGCAATACCGCCGCCCAGACAGGAAAGACCGGTTGCAAGAGCTGCAGATAAGTAACCCATACCGGCTGCAGATGACGCTGAACCGACTGCGGAAGCCGCTTCCTCTGCCGCAAATGCATTTCCGTTAAACATCAGTACAGCCGCGATCACCATGGTGCCGAAGAAAAGAAACAGATTTGCTCCCAGAGCTGTCTTATAGCGTCCCTTTGTCTTCTCTCCTGCCGCAAATGCTCCAAAGGGAACTCCGATACTTAAAATAAGTGCTGCGCTCAATGTGATCTTAACTAATAAACTCATAATTTTGTTCTCCTTATATTGTAATTTTTTACATTTTCCTATCTTCCATAAGGCTCAAATGCCCGTCCGCTGCCCCGGTAGAAACGGCTGAACAGCTCATAATACTCCAGACGAAGCACCTGGATCCCCACGATCAGTCCCTCCATACCGCAGACAAAGAGGTTGCCGCCGATGACGATGCCCCAGTTGGGATCTCCCGCCTCAGCGCCAGCAAGCATCAGCACCACCTGCATCATGGCTGCATGGCTCACTGCAAAGGCGCCCACACGGACAAAAGAAAGTGTGTTGGAAAAATAGCTTAAAAGCACTTCAAAGAGCTCGAAAATACCCTGAGTAATAAACATTCCCACACCGCCGGATATCTTCTCGGATTTCTTTTCCACCATAGCTGTCAGAGGCTCCTTAAAGAATATCACAGCCAGAGGGATCACAAACATAATAACCAGAACAATCGTAGCAGGAAGGGCTTTTCCGCTCATATACAGCACGATCACGCTTGCCAGAGCCGCATAAAAGACAAGGCCCGCAGCGCCGTTCGTATCAAACCAGAGTTTTTCCGTATCATGGACTCTGGCGCTGTTTATGATATTGAGGATCATGCACAAAAGAATAATACCCATACCGATCGCAATAGCAACCACAAACACGGTATTCAGACGGCCGATAAAGGGCAGGTCTGTCATTGCCTCCTGAGGACGCAGCCATATGGCGTCTATGATATCCTCAAAACCGAAGATGCTGCCGAAAAGGAAGCCGAAAATCGTTGAGAAGAAGCCACAGCAGGAAATAATGCCCGCCAGACGCACCTTCTTAAATCGATACAAAAGAAAGCCTCCTATGAGAAGACAGAGTCCCTGTCCCGCATCTCCAAACATAAATCCAAACAGAATGGAATAAGTAATCCCAATGAGGATCGTCGGGTCGATCTCATTGTAGGAAGGAAGTCCATACATCTCCACATACATTTCAAAGGGCTTAAACAGTCCCGGATTCTTCATCTTGGTCGGAGGGGTGCTGGTAATATTTCCCCGGTTGTCCTCTACAATACAGAAGGTATTCTCATCCCCCTCAATTTCCTTTCTGAGGGCTCTGGCGTCGCTTTCGGACATCCAGCCGCAGAGAATATAGAAGTTATTGGAATTGTGCATGGTGCAGGCTGCCAGCTTGCGCACGTCAAAATTGATCCCAAAGCGCTCCAGCCGCATCCATGCTTTTGTAAGCTCTTCTTTTTTATCCTCCAGAATCGTCTTTACCGCCTGTTCTGCCTCTAACTTCTCGGCCTCCAATGCCTGGATCTTTTCTTCCAGAACATGCTCTGCCTCCAGCGGCGTGCCTTCATATTCATCCGGCAGGAACACACGCTCAAAATGCATAGAAGCATAGATCGCGTCGATTTTTTCCGACAGCTTGTCCGGTACAAAATATACAAACCAGACATATTCTGAATCCTCCAGACACTTAAACATAACGGTGTCTATTGTATCATATACATAATTATTGATCTTATCATAATACTCTCTGGTAACGCGTCCGAAGCGGAACTTGATAAACTTAAAGCCCAGGATCTCCCGCAGGCTGTAGTTCAGCTCCGTAAAGGGAGCCACCCGGTCCTTGGACTTTTTCAATGCCTCGATCTGGATCAAAAGCTCCTCTCTGCGGTCTGTCAGTTCCTTTAACTCTTCACTTAAGCGCTCCACAAAAGCGGACGCCTCCTGAATGTCTGGCAGAGTTTCCTCTCCGGATCGTTTTACCTCCGGCAGCTGTCCTCCAAACCGCTCCATCAGGCTTCTGGCCATGGCCAGCTGATCCCTGTACGGATTAACTTCAATATACGGTCTTAAGTTTTTTACCGTTTTCAGCTCAGAAAGAGCATTTTCCAGGTGGATCTCATATCGGGACAGATAGGTATCCGCCACCCGGTCAATATCCTCTCTGGGGCCGGTAATACTTAAGAACTTCATCTTTTCGATCACGTTTTAAAACCCCCTTTATATGCCGGCCGCCACTCCGTAGCGGATCCGCTCAATGGTAGTAATGATTTTCTCAATCTCCCTCTCTTTAAAATACAGGTATGAATTGAGTACAGACGCAGAATAAGGCTCCTTCCTGCTGGTAAGCTCATAAATACGGTCTATCACTTCCCTGCAGGGTTCTTCCAGGCTCTGTCCTTTTTCCAGGTTTCCCAGATCCAGCCGTCCGTACCAGCTGTTTCGGATCAGCGCGTAAACCTGCTCCACATCTTCTGCCTGGGCCATAGCCCGGATCTCTGTTTTTTTCAGATGAAGGCTGATCGGAATGATCATTGCATAAATTTCGCCCTCAGGCAGATGGTAATACTTCTTTGCCCGGCAGATCCACTGCAGGTTCAGCATATCCATCCGGGTACCGAAGCACTGGGTCAGATCCTTTTTTTCCTGTCCAGAAAGATATTTTTCCTTTATTTTCCACACCGTTTTAAAATACAGCATATCCACCGCTGTCTCACACGCCGGAAGAACTGCCTGTCCCTTCTGCCGCAGGCTTTCCAGCGGACTGTAGTAAATCGTACCCTTCAGACCCGAAATCACCTCATCAATAGAACGGCACTGAGAAAGCTGGGCCAGATCCACAGAAGAATGGCGGTCAAAAAACTCCTTAAAACCCGACAGATCCTGAGCGGCCTCACGGCGTCCGGCTCCGTTTCTCAGGCAGGTCTTTACGATCCCTATTTCATAATGCATGAAATACAGGTCCAAAAACCGCCTCTGTTTCATATTGGCAAACTGATACAGACTTGCAAAGTCCTCGTACTGGGCCAGGTTCAAAAGCTGTTCAATCCTCCCCCTGTGGAGTTCTTTATCCTCAACACCGGAAAAAATCTTCTCATACGGCGGCAGGGAGCGAAGAAAACGGACTGCCTCAGGAACGCTTTCCAAAGCGGCCATCTGTTCAAACTGTTCCGGCTTAATATGCCACCGCTCCATAGCCCTTATCTTGGTAGAAATGCCGCTGTAATGAATCAAGCTTCCCATAGGCTCACTCCTTTATCATGCTCCGAAAGAGGCTCTCTGCATACAATTTATGCTGTTTCTCATAAGTTTCCTCCAAACGGGCGATCATGCCCCTGGCATCAGCGGCCTGCTTATCCAGTTCCTCCTGCATCTCCTGCTCCATCTGCTTCTGGATGCATGAAATGCGCGCAGCTGTTTTTTGCTCCAGTTCTCTGTCAAAAGCCGCCGTTTTCTCTTCCATTTCCTTTGCAAGAGCCTTCTTTCGGACTCCTGCATCGTCCATTAAAGATCCGGCGGCTTTCTCAATGTCAGATAACCGGTCAATTATTTTGTCCATTTTTACGCCTCCTTTTTATATTCCCTTATAATACTCTTTTTTTCTGAAATTACCAGTGGCATTTTGTAGAATAAATAAATTTTTAACAAAATTTTTTTCAGAACAATACAATAAAAAAGATATGCCCTCCCTTTTCCATGAATGACATATCTCCTTTAATTTCAAATATCTGGAAATTTTCTGCTACTGAGCCTGAACTTCTGCTGCGTCTGTTCCACTGGCGCTTTCTGCATCCTCTTCGGAAGAAGGCTCACTCTCCGAAGCCTTTTTCTCAATGTACTGGCTGGAAACATAAGCCTCCTGTCCGTCATAGTTAATCACAGTCCAGTCATTATTATACCGCTTTACATAATCCACCTCTGTGCCCTGAGAAAGCTGTACCAGAATACGGCTGCTGGTGGACGGCTCTGTACGAACATTTACGCTGTTGCCTGTCACTACATAACGTTCAGCCTCCGGCTGCGTCTCCGGTTCTGTCTCCGGCTCTGTTTCCGGCATACTCTCAACCGTCTGTGAGCTTTCAGTGGGAGCTGCCGTATCTTTAACCTCATCCTTTCCGGGACGGAGCATCTGGATCACTACGATCAGAAGGATCACCACCAGGAGCGGAATCAGAAGGCGCCACAGATAAAACAGCGGTGATACTCCCCTGCGTTTTCTCCGTCTGACATTTGGATTTCGCTGTCCGGAGCTGTAACCGGAACGTCCGGTCTGGGTTCTCTGCCCCTGGACAGGCCGGCTGCCTCCCGCACGGTTTCCAGCAGATGCAGGCCTCTGGCTTCCCCTCTGTCCAGTACGTTCCCGGCCTCCTCCGGAAGATATTCTCTGGATCCGCCCCCCTCCGGAAGCGCCGCCATCATGAGAAAAAGCATGAACCTCCTGGGTTAAAAGCTGATATGCCTGATTGGCATTATACGCTGTATTGTCATTTTCATGCACCGCCTTATTCCCAAGAATGCGGATGGTATGGTAATTATCTTTTGTCGTCTTATTGATCCAGCCGCCTTCATACAGCTGGTCAATGGTATCTGACAGATCGCCCTCCACCAGACAGGCCTTCTCCGCCATACAGCGAACCATGCACTCTAATGTCTGTCTTGCTTTTACCATCACCAGATTATAATTTTTATTCACAATCAAACGTTCTGCCTCTTTGACCCCCTGCTGGATCTGCTGCCAGCTGGTGGTATGCTCCAGGTTTGACATATCCCTTCCTCCTTTGTATCAGCAGATTTCTACAGAAACTCTCTGTGTTCATATTATACCTTATTTATATTGAAATTGCACTAGGAATTGGAAGGATTTTATGAAGGAACTATATGATCATATCCTAAAAATATACCTTGAAACCGTTTTTCTCGTTTTTGACAGGCTTCCGCCTGCGTTTCACAGTTGCATTTCCCCCATTTGAATGTTAAAATAAGTCCGATCATCCTTACAAAAACCGCAGTCTGCGGATAAAACAACTACACTTCCCTGCGGTTTGACCGCAAAGAAAGACGAGGACATACATCTATGCGTTTAAGACATATTCCCGGGGCAGAGGAAACCATCGCCTCAAGTCCCTATGTGATCCAGGAACCGGCCCTCCACAAAGGAAGCTGGAACCAGGTATTCGGAAATGACCATCCCATCGAAATAGAGGTAGGAATGGGAAAAGGGCGCTTTATCATGGAGCTGGCTCAGAAAAATCCCCATATCAACTACATTGGAATCGAACGGTATTCCAGCGTACTTCTGAGAGGCCTGCAGAAAAGAGCCGGACTGGAACTGGATAACATTTATTTCCTCTGCATTGACGCAAAGGCCATGGCTGACTATTTCGCTCCCGGCGAAGTAAACCGCATCTATCTAAATTTCTCAGATCCGTGGCCTAAGGATCGTCACGCCAGACGCCGCCTTACCTCTCCCGATTTCATGGCTGTCTATGACCAGATTCTTGCCCGCGACGGCGTGATCGAGTTTAAAACAGACAACCGGGGACTTTTCGATTATTCCCTGGAAGCTATCCCCCAGGCTGGCTGGCAGATCAAGGCCCATACCTTCGATCTCCACCACAGTCCCATGAATGAGGGAAATGTAATGACAGAATATGAGGAAAAATTTTCCTCTATGGGAAATCCCATCTGCAAGCTGGTAGCAGCCAGGGAAATCCCGGCATATGATAAAGAATAAAGCAGACTCCAAAAAGCCCCGGCGCCGGATCTTCCTACAGATAAATCCGGATACCGGGGTATCAATATAATTTATAGAAAGAAGGTTTATGACTTTTATGCTTCTTCCTCCATGTTTTGTAAAAAAACTCCAGCGCGCCACCTGCGACCGGCGGGATCTGGATCGGCGTTTCCTTCATCTGAGCAAATGCTTTAAGGAAGTGGAAACAGCATTAAACTGCAAAAAGAAAAAATAATCCTACAGCCTGTTCACACTTGTTTTCAGACACAAAAAAAGTCCGACCCCGCAGCTTCCATTATCTGCAAAATCAGACCTTTTAATGCGCCTCCAGGGACTCGAACCCTGGACAAATAGATTAAGAGTCTACTGCTCTACCAGCTGAGCTAGAGGCGCATTTTCCTGAACACAACGAGTATTATAGCTCAGGCTGAGAGAGTTGTCAACTACTTTTTTTATTTTTCGACAGAATAATTTTTCCCGGCTTCTACGCCTCCTGTCTCATTCGCTCTATGATGGCATTGGCCCTGCGGTATACCTCTTCAGGATCTTTTCCTATAAAGAAGGTTCCGTCCTCGTACCGGACTGTTCCGTCAATCATAACCAGCTTTACATTCTGCTTGCTGCCGCTGTAAACCAAATTTTTTACGATATTATTGACAGGCTGCATATTAGGCTGGTGCAGATCGATCAAAACCAGATCCGCCAGTTTTCCTTTTCGGATGCAGTCGCAGTCTGTAAGCCCCATGGCATAAGCGCCGCCCACACAGGCCATCTTGAGCACTTCCTCCGCAGGCATGGCGGAAGCATCATTTTCGCGAAGCTTTGTAAGGCCTGTAACCAGAAACATTTCACGGAACATATCCAGACAGTTATTGCTGGCAGGTCCGTCTGTTCCGATCGCAAGACGAACTCCCTTTTCAAGCATCCGGTTCAGCCTGGGGATTCCGCTTGCCAGCTTCACATTGGAACCGGGATTGGTAACAATGGTCATGTCATGATTTTTAAAGATATCCATATCCTCGTCTGTGATGTGGACACAGTGATAACCGCCTCCGCCGTATTCAAACATTCCCAGAGAATCTAAAAATGCAGTCGGCGTCATCCCATAGCGCTCCAGACATCCTTCTGTTTCACCCTTTGTCTCTGAATTGTGGGTAAACACAGGAGCCTTATACTTGTGAGCCAGATCTGCTACCGCCTCCAGAATCTTCCGGCTGGTGGTATACTCTGCATGAAAGCCCAGCTGATAGCTTACCAACGGATCATAGGAATTGAATTTCAGATAATCCTCCTCCATCCCCTCAGGAGATGACACAAAATCATTCAGCCCGCTTACTAAAACGGTTCTGAAACCACTTTCCACACAGGCTCTTGCCATTTCCTCCGGCCAGGGATACATATCAAAAGCTGCCGTCATGCCGCTGGTCAGATACTCCATTACAGCCAGTCTGGACAGCCAGAATGCATCTCCCGGCTGCAGCTTTGCTTCCATAGGAAATACCTGAGTATGGAGCCAGTCCATAAGCGGCAGGTCATCTGCATAGGAACGCAGAAACGTCATAGCGGAATGAGTATGGGCATTTTTAAAGCCCGGCATGAGAAGATTGCCATTTCCATCGATTTCACGATCCCAGACAGGAGGGGTGATAGCATCCGTATTGGCATCTCCCATAAAAGCGGACGGGCCTGCATAGGAAATCCTGTTTCCCTCCACCCAAACCTCTCCCGGCACCACATCCATAGTTCCATCCATTGTCAGAAGACGGATATTGTAAAAGCGTGTATTCATAATCCTGCTCCTTCTTCAAATATTCTTATTTGGTGAAAATATTATATCACATAGATAATTTTATGCTATAATGATTTTTACACTATCAGACAACAGGAGACTGCCAAATGATACATTTTACCATGCAAACACCCTCAATCCCTTCTATAGAAGAAACCCAGGCCATTGTGCAGGAGGTTCACGAAGACCTTCAGCAGTTAAGACCAAACGCAATTTTAGAAACCATACGCTCATGGACTCCAGGACTTTTGGCCTTCAGCTATCGGCTGCTTTATGCTGCCATCATTATCATCATCGGCAACCGGATTGCATTCTATCTGCGCCGTTTTTTAAAGCGCACCTTTGACCGAATGGGGATCGATCTCAGCCTGAGCAAGTTCCTGATTTCCCTTGCAAATGCCATCACCTACGCCATTGTGATCTTTATGGCTCTGGAAAAAATAGGAATTCCTTCCACCTCCATTATCGCGCTCTTAGGCTCCGCCACTCTGGCAATCGGCCTTTCTCTGCAGGAAAGTCTGGGAAACTTCGCCGGAGGCATCCTGATTCTTGTCATGCGGCCCTTTGGCATTCATGACTATATTGTATCAGAAGGCGTGGAGGGAAAGGTTCTTAATATTGGCCTTGTATACACCACTCTGCTCACCATTGACAACCGGCGCATCACCATCCCCAACGGCACCCTGTCAAATGCTGTGATTACCAATGTAACAGCCCAGGAAAAACGGCGGATCGATCTAACCATCGGCATCAGCTATTCCTCCGACTTAAAACAGGCAAAGGCCATTCTGGAACGTATTTACAAAGAAGATTCCCAGATCCTTCAGGATGAACCTATCACTGTCTATGTCGATGAGCTGGCTGAAAGCTCCGTGATTCTCGGTTCCCGCGGCTGGGCCGCCACAGAGGATTACTGGAGCGCCCGCTGGCGGATCATTGAACGGACAAAACTGGAATTTGACGCTGCCGGCATTGAAATTCCTTATAATCAGATGGATGTAAATATTATACAGAAAAAGGAAGGACCGCTCAATAACTGATCATTGAGCGATCCTTTCGCTTATTTATAATAAAATTCAACTATACTTCAGCAATCGAATTCTGCCCCTGCATCAATAGCCGGAAGCTTCTTCGTTTTTTACCAGCTTTACCATACGGCTGGTGCCAAGGCGGTCTGCCCCCAGCTCCAGAAAATGCTCTGCGTCAGCCAGAGTAGAGATGCCTCCTGCTGCCTTGATCTTTACATGCTCTCCCACATGGGCAGCAAAAAGTGCAATGTCCTCAAAGGTAGCTCCTGCCTTTGAAAATCCCGTAGAGGTCTTGATATAATCAGCGCCGGAGGCTGTAACTACCTGGCACATACGGATCTTTTCTTCCTCTGTCAGCAGACAGGTTTCAATAATCACCTTTAAGATTTTATCCCCGCACACTGCCTTCAATCTACGGATTTCATCCTCGACCTGATCGTAAAGACTATCCTTGACCCATCCGATATTGATCACCATATCAATCTCGTCTGCCCCATTTTCAAGCGCATTTCTAGTTTCAAATTCCTTTGTCTCTGTGGTCATATAGCCGTTTGGAAAGCCAATCACTGTACAAACAGCCATCTTATCTCCCATATATTCCTTTGCCTTTTTTACAAAGCTTGGAGGAATACAGACTGACGCCGTTTGATAAGCAATCGCATCATCGCAGATCTGGCGGATCTCCTCCCAGGTGGCAGTCTGAGTCAGAAGTGTATGATCCACATGGCTCATAATTTCTTTTATTTCCATTTCTATCTCTTCTCTACACATAAATCCTGTATTTTCTATATAAGCCCCTTCTTCTTATCCTGACGGATAATATCTCTCATTGCTTCAATACCTACCTCGATGGCTCTCTCCTCCCAGCCGGAGGGGTAATCTTCCGCATCATTGGAATACTCGCCAAAATTGGTAGCGCTGATCATAACACTGGAGGTTCTAATTCCCAGAGAAGCCCCGATGAGGAAAATCACGGAACACTCCATACTGGTATTGGTAGCGCCTCCTGCCAGATAGGAATCCCATTTTGCCTTTAATTCATGATAAACCGGCTTTGTCTCAGGCTCTGCCTCTGTGTAATAGGAATCCTTTGTAATGGTCACTCCCACATTATATGGATAGCCCAGCTTCTTCGCTGCCTGCTCCAGAGCCTTTAACATCTGGAAATCGGGAACAGCCGGGAATTCAAAGGGAAGGTAGTGGTCTCCCGTTCCCTCCATACGCACAGCGCCGTTGGGAATCACTACATCTCCGATTTTTACCTTTGGAGAGGTGGAAGCCGCTGAACCGATCCGCATCATGGTGTGAGCGCCACAGGAATGAAGCTCCTCAATGGCGATACAGGTAGAGGGGCCGCCGATTCCTGTGCTGGTCACAGTAACAGGCACTCCGTCCAGAGTTCCCGTATAGCTTAAATACTCTCTCTTGTGGGCAACCTTTACAGGATTATCAAAATGCTTTGCAATCAGGGACGCTCTTTCAACACTGCCCGGCAAAAATACATATTTTCCGATCATCTCTGATGTAACGTCTACATGCATGGTTCTTTCTTCTGCCATTTCTAGTTCTTCCCCTGTTTCTTTGCTTCCATTTCCTTTTCAAAACGGTAAATGGCCTCTAAAACGATCTTAATTTCTTCATCCCATCCAACCGTCAGTGCCTCATTCGCAGTCTCATAGATCACTTCCCCGGTAATCAGGTTGCCGGATACGGCGCTGATCATGGCAGCTCTCTTTTTGCGTCTGTGGCATACGGTATAGAGGGCAGAGCTCTCCATCTCCACATTCAGACAGCCCAGAGCGGACAGCTTTTCGATCCATTCCTGTGTCTCCCCATAAAATGCGTCATCGGAAGCATTGATGCCATAATATACTTTTCCGGAAAGGTCCGGCTCCATCTCCTTTGCCGTATCAATAATCGCCCTTGTCAGATCAAAATCAGGCACTGCCGGGAAGCAGTCCGGCACATAGAACCGGCTGGTTCCCTCATTTTTCATGGATCCGGTAGAAATCATCAGATCACCGATCTTAATCCCATCCTGAAGGGCAGCGCTGCTTCCGATCCGGATCAGACACTCTGCTCCGATGTTCATCAGTTCCTCTGCCGCAATAGTTGCAGAAGGACAGCCCATACCGGTAGAAGTAACGGAAATCTTTACCCCCTTGTAATAGCCGGTAAATGTTCTGTGTTCTCTGTTGTTTGCCACCAGCTCTGCCTGATCCAGATATTTTGCCACTCTGTCAGAGCGGGCCGGATCACCCGGAAGGAGTACGTATTTTCCAACATCACCCGGTTTTAAATGAATATGATACTGCTTTTTACCTGCTGTCTTGCTTTCCTTATCAAGTGCCATCAGCCTTTTGCCTCCTCTAATTTTTTTATTTTCCTGCTGGCTGCCGCGGACTTCTGAATAGAGTATACGGTCAGGCCGGCAATCGTTGCCAGATATGGCAGCATCTGAATAAACTCAGACGGAATCTTAAGTACCTGAAGAATATTGGACAGGCCGTCAAAAAAGGCGAAAATCATGGATGAAATCAGCGCTCCCACGGGAGTAGCCTGGCCCATGGAGCAGGCTGCCAGGGCGATAAAGCCGCGTCCTGCTGTCATGTCGCGCACAAACATGGTCAGATAGCCCATGGAGAGATACATTCCTCCAAGGCCTGTCATAAGGCCGCATAATACAATAGCCAGGAACTGAATCTTTATTACATTCTGTCCCACGCTGGATGCCGCGTTTGGATTCTCTCCCACAGCCCTCATGCGAAGTCCGGTTGGCGTCTTATACAGGAAAAACCAGATAACCACCACCATAGCAAGAGCCAGATAGGTAAGGGCATTATGCCCTGATAAAATACCGCCTAAAACCGGGATATCCTTAATAATGGGGATATCCACATTTGGGAAGGAGAAGCTTTTCAGTGAAGAGGAATTTCCCTTTTCTCCGGTAGCCAGCTGCAGTACAAACACCGTAAGGCCGGAAGCCATGGTATTAACCGCAGTACCGCAGAGCACGTTATTAGCCTTTAATACCAGATGGAAATAGGCAAATACAGCACTTACAGCTACGGACGCCAAAAGCCCCGTTAAAAGTCCGATCCAAAGACTTCCTCCAAAAGCGCTTCCCAGCACTCCCGCCAAGGCAGAAATCAGCATGATGCCCTCCAGACCCAAATTTACTACTCCTGCCTTGGTACAGATCACGGCTCCCAGGGAAGCCAGCAGAATCGGAGTTGCAACTCTGATCCACATATACAGAAAATCTGTGCTGAAAATCAATTCGATCAAATTCATGCCTGTGCCGCCTCCTTTTCCTCTGCCTGTGCTGCCTTTACGATCATACGCTGTCTCCATCCCTTTAACAGGGCATCTGCCGCAATAAAGAACATCATAACAGCCTGGATAATATCAACTACCTCCCGTCCCACATCACTGCTACGGGCCATAATATCTGCGCCTACATTCAGGTAGCCGATAAATGCCGCTGCCAGCGGAACTAAAAGAGGATTGCTTCTTGCCAGCAGAGCCACTACGATACCGGTCCAGCCGTAGCCCGGGCTTGTGGTCCATTTAAACCGGTTGTACATTCCCAGAAGTTCTGCGGCACCGCCCATACCGGCAATTGCTCCGGCCAGAACCTGGGCTGCTACCATGATTCCTGTCACCTTAAGGCCCGTATACTTTGCAAACAGCGCATTGTCTCCGGTAATTCTGAGTTTTGTACCGTAAGAGGTACGGTATAGGAAGAACCATACCAGAACGCAGATCACAATACCCAGTACAATACCTGCATGAATTCTGGTTCCCTCCAGTACCACCGGAAGGCGGGAGGTATCTGCAAATTCCAGGGAAGCCAGACTGGAGCTGCTGACCTCACGGAAATGGTAGCTGACCATGTAAATGGCAAAAAACTGAACTACATAGTTAAACATAATGGACGTTACCAGCTCACTCACGTTCCATTTCATTTTCAGGAAAGCCGGAACCATGGCGACTGCCGCTCCGCAGAGTCCGCCAAACAGGATAGCCGCTGCGGAGTGGATACCTGCCGGAAGCTTACATGCAATAGCAACCACCATAGCACCTGTGGTTCCGATAAAGAATGAGCCTTCTGCAATCATGGAAAACTGTCCGGAACCGAAAATAATGATGACCGCAAGCGCCGTAAACATAAGGGGTGCTGCTGCCTCAATGATATTTCCAATCCTTCGCAGGGAGGTAAATGGCCCAATAAAAAAGCTTGTGATAGCTGTCATAGGATCATCGCTGACCATGAACACAATCACCGATACCATGGCGCAGGCAATGAGAATGATCAGGCCCAATTTTACCATATCCACTAATAAGTTAATCCGTTTATTACTGTTCATGCCGTGCCTCCTTAATCTCCTCCTCGGACTGAAGATGGATACCCAGCATATAGACGCCTAACTGCTCCTCTGTCATCTTGGATACATCCTTGATATATGCGGCAATCTTTCCTTCGTACATAACGATCAGGCTGTCAGAAAGACCCAGAACCTCGTTAAGATCAGAGCTTATAACGATAACTCCCTTTCCCTCATCTCTCATCTGCACCAAACGATGGCGGATAAATTCCGTTGCACCTACGTCTACGCCTCGGGTAGGCTGGTCTGCAACAATAATTTCAGGAGAACCGGAAAGTTCTCTTGCAAGAACCGCCTTCTGGATGTTTCCTCCTGACAGACTGTTGATGGAAACCTCCTGGGATTTGCAGAAAATCAGGTATTCCTTTACCATTTCATCTCCGTATTCCTTTACAGCCTTTGGATTGCGTACCCCATGTTTAAAGAAGCGCTTCCAGCCCAGCTTATCTGCAATCATGTTTTCTGTAATGGAAAGCCTGGGGGCCATTCCCATGGTCATACGGTCTGCAGGAATATGGGCCAGCTTTAGCTTTCGGATCTTTTCAACGGAAAATCCCTTGATGTCCTGGCCATTTACTTCAATGGTGCCGCCGCTGTAGGAGCCCATTCCGGTGAGAGCAGATACCAGCTCATTCTGGCCATTTCCCTCCACTCCAGCGATTCCCAGAATCTCGCCCTTTCTCAGGGTAAAGGAAACATGGCCTACCGCCCGTTTCCCATTTTCATTGATCACTACCAGATCCCTGATTTTCACCAGAGGCGCACCGGGATGAGCCTCTTTCTTTTCCACATTCAGCACCACGTCTCTTCCTACCATAAGGCGCGAGATATCCTGCTCGGAAACCTGGGACACATCATGGACGCCCATTGTCTCACCCCTTCGGATGATGGTAATGCGGCTGCAGATCTGCTTGATCTCCTGCAGCTTGTGGGAAATAAAGATAATCGTATACCCATTATCCTTCAGGTGAAGAAGCTCGTCAAAGAGTTCCTGTGTCTCCTGGGGTGTCAGCACCGCTGTAGGCTCATCCAGAATCAGGATTTTTGCCCCGCGGAACAATGCCTTTAAAATCTCCACCTTCTGCTTCTGGCCTACGGTCAGATCCTCCACACGCCTATCAGGCTCTACAAAGAGATTGTACTTCTTTCCCATCTCCTCTACCTGTTTCCTTGCGAAATTCAGATCCGTCATAATACCTTTTTTCGGTTCCATTCCTAAAATGATATTTTCTGCCACTGTCAGAGAGGGCACCAGCATAAAGTGCTGGTGAACCATTCCGATCCCCAGCTTAATTGCCATCTGCGGAGATGTCATATGAACCTGTTTTCCGTTTACATAGATCTCTCCGGAGGTAGGCTGCTCCTCTCCGAAAAGAATCTTCATCAGAGTCGATTTTCCCGCTCCGTTTTCTCCGGAAAGAGCATGGATCTCCCCCCGTTCTACAGACAGGGTCACATCCTTATTAGCCATAACGCCATTGGGGTATACTTTCACAATATGCGACATCCGCAATGCTTCTTCTGCCATGATCATACCTCTTTATCTTCGTTTTCATACAAAAGCTTGGCAGCCTCCTTCTAGTCACTTTAACTGTGCGCTTCGTCTCTGCATCAAGGCTTCATTTCGTCACGCAGGGCTGCCACTTCCTCTGTTGTCATATCAAAGGCAGTTCCCACTGTGATTTCGCCACCGATGATCTTCTGCTCTGTCTCTTCTATGAATTTCTGAATCTCTTCCGGAACAATGGCCTTGTAGTTGTCATTCTTAGCCAGCCCAACTGCTCCACTGTCCAGTCCCAGGATATAATCCTGATCCAGTGTCTTGGTTCCCTCTTTCCAGTCTTTGATAGAGGTGTAAATAGACTCGCCTACATTCTTTAAGCTGGAAGAAAGCACATTGGCTGCCAGCTCAGGGTCAGACTCCTTTAACTCGCCATACAGATCCTGGTCGCAGGCAATGAGGTACTTGTCAGACTTCTGTGCAGCTGTTACCGCTCCTAAAATAGACTGGGAAGCAGGTGCATATACAATCTGAGCGCCCTGGTTGTACAGCTGTGTGGTCATCTCCATACACTTGGAAACGTCCTCAAAGGAACCAACATAAGAGGTAACTACCTTAATTTCAGGGTCTACATACTTAACACCCTCCAGATAGCCTACCAGGAAATCGTTGATATTGGCTGCATCCATAGATCCTACAAAGCCCAGGACCTTCTGAGAAGCATCGATCTTCGCATCTCCGGATTCCAGCATCTTGGCCGCAAGTGTGCCGGAAAGGAAAGCGGCCTGATTGGAGTAGTAATTAATACCCATCATATTTCCTTCTGTTACCACATCTCTGTCAACAGAAACGTCGAAGATCAGGTAGTTCTTCTCTGGGAATTCTGCTGCGATATCCTGAGCCAGCTCCTTTACAGACCAGGTTCCAGATACGATCATATCCCAGTCCTGCTCAGAAACATCCAGGTAGTTTCCTTCGTAGCTGGTCTCGTCTCTTCCCATCTCGATGGTTTTAACCTCAGCTCCCATCTCGTCAGCCAGCTTCTGCATACCGCTTGCTGCGGAATCGTTAAATCCCTTATCGCCCAGATTTCCGTTACACAGGTAAACTACCTTTAACGGATCATCGGAAGAAGCCTCTGCCTTTTCCTCTGCTTTTCCCTCTTCCTTGCCCTCAGCATCCTCTGCCTTGGTTTCTTCCGTCTTAGCTGCTTCTGTGGCTCCCTGTCCGGAAGCTCCGCATCCTGAAATCATGGAGGCTGCCATCGCGGCCGCCAGTACGGTACTTACGATTCTTTTTTTCATTTCTTTGTCCTCCTTGGATATATGAATGTATCTTCATAGCGCCGATTCTGCTTAAAGCCGGCGTCTATTTCTTACGTTCCAGTACAAAACGGTACCAGTTGCTGTCCATGCGGTACTTGTGATAACTCAAAGGCTCTTCATTCTGAAACAAAACCTCATCCATAATGATTACAATGGGACATTCCGGTTGATCCACCGCAATCTCCGCCCATTCCACAGCGCTCATGGACACCTGGGAACGCTCTGCCTCCTGGTAAAGCTCTCTCACGGCAAATTCCTTCAGCCGTTCCTCATTATCAATGTCAATCCCTCTTTTTTCCAGCTGCATAATAGGGATAATAGCCACCGAAGATGCTACATAAATATCTCCTGCAAAATATCTGATATCCACCACAACCGCCGTGAATGTCTGTCCATGATATCCCAGCAAATCACCTACCAAACGTCCTCCGTTTTGAACATGGAACGTATATTCTGTTTTTGTAATCTGGTCAACGCAGCATTTAAAGCAGGGGTTTGCGATATGCTGAAATCCCTCCCTGTCCCTGGCAAGCTGTCCCGTAATCATGGTTTTTTTTCCTTGCATCTTATAGATATATCCATCTTCTTCCAACTTGCGCACTGCCATCCGCACTGTACTGCGGCTTACATTCCAATAATCTGCCAGAATATTCTCACCAGGAAGGGTGTCTCCTTCTTTGAGTTTTTCTTCCTGAATAAGTTGGTAAATAATATCATAAATCTGAACATAATATGGTATATTTAGTTCTGCCAGCTTTGGCATCTCCCGGCAATCCATCATTCGCCTTTCTGGTCTTCTCTTATAATAATCTTCATAGCCTCGATAGCGGTACGGATCGCTCTGTCTTCCACATTTACCTTCTCTGAACCCTCTTTGACCTTTCCGCTCTCATAATTGGTAGCGCTGGCCATGACACAGGAGGTACGGATTCCAAGGGAAGCCCCTACTGCAAAAAGAGGCGCGCATTCCATGCTGGTGGAGGATGCTCCTCCCTTCTTATATGCCTCCCATTTATAGATCAGCTCCGGTCCTACAGGCTTTGTCTGGGGGGAGGTCTGGGTATAGAAGGATGCCTTTGTAATGGTTACTCCTACATCATAAGGAAGACCCAGATTAATGGCTGCCTGCTCAATGGCCTTTAACATCTGGAAGTCCGGCACAGACGGAAATTCCACCGGAAGATAATGATGGCTTACACCTTCCATCTTTACAGCTCCGTTGGGAATCACAATATCTCCAATGGACACCTTGGGTGACACGGAAGCGCAGGTTCCCACACGCATCATGGTATCTGCACCGCATTGATACAGTTCCTCTACAGCAATCGCAGCAGAAGGACCTCCAATTCCGGTACTGGTTACCGCTACATCAACACCATTCAGCTGACCCACAAATGTACGAAATTCCCGGTTATAGGCAATCTCCTTTGGATTTTCAAAGTAAGCGGCAATCTTTTCTGTCCGCTCAGGACTGCCTGGAAGGAATACATACCGGCCAATCTGGCCTTTTTCCAACCCAATGTGCATCATTTTCTTACCCATAATGACTCACTCCTTCAATTATTTATTTTTAAATTTTATATCTAATTTTCGATTATCCGCATAAACACTATACTTTCAAGTATTTTGAAGTATAGAAAAAACTCATTTTACCACGAATTTACCACGATTGAATGAGCCTTGATATGACCTATAAAATAACACCCAAAAGACATCATTACACCTAAATGGTGTCTTTTTAAAAAGCAGTCAATCCTAAAACTAACTGCTTTGTGTATATGGATATGAAATTGTAAACTAGAAGCTGTTTATTTTTTCTTTTTAGGTTTTGGCGTTGGTAGTTCATCATACATCACATCAAATAACCCCGTCAGAAAATCTTTATTATCAACTTCTTCCACCAATAACATTTCTTTGGCGTTTTCGTATGGAATTTCATAAGTAACTGTCGGCATATAAGAAATTGCAGACTTTGTTGGTTTTACAAGTAACCTATCATCATATATACCGCCAACGATTTTTCCACGATAATAAATAATAAATTCTCCCATCATTGCACGATATGTTATTTCTTGTAATTCTGATAATTGTTCTAAAACAAATTGTAAATAATCTTTACTTGAAGCCATTTCCAACCCTCCAATCTTGAATTTTATTATTCCAATGCTTTCTTTAAGTCCAGAACAAATTGCTTTTGTTGTTTTTTCAAATAGGTTTTTACAAAAGGTTTCATAAACCACTTTTTAGGTATCACATTTTCTGTAAAGTCTATTTGTGTTTCATTCCCTTTGTCTATAAAAACACCAATCCAATGACCTTTCATGTTGCTATTCTCCATATCAAATTCCCAGCGTTTATATGGTTCTGCAACGGTAACGGTAAATGTAGTAGCATATCCATTTTTTGTGTATTCAATAAATTGTTTGTCATTTATTATTTCTGTTTTGCTCAAATCACTTCGCCATGAGTTATATTTATCAACAGCTAAAACAATGTTCCAAACTTTTTGAATATCATTACTAATAATTGTATTTATATTTGAAATTGCCACTTTTTCATTTCCCCTTTTCAAACTGGAATTTGTCTTACAACAATTTATATATGCATAAAAAGCAATATATTTATGAAAACACCCTAAATCCAAAATCTACTCAATTCATTTTTCCTTACATAAAATGTTCTCGTATATTTCACTTCCTCACCAAGTGTTTCCCCTATCAAAACTTCAAAATCATTGATATCAAATTCTGGAAAGAATGTATCTCCATCTTCAATATTTAAATCTACTTCTGTGATATACATTTTATCTACTATTTGCAAAGCTTCCTTAAATAGTCCATATCCACCAGATATGTATACATCTCGTCCTTTAGCCAATAATAATGCATCTTCTAATGATTTAACTGAAACTAAATTATCTCCTTGATACTCTGTTGTGGTGGAAACAACAATATTCATTCTATTAGGCAACGGATGACCGATTTCTTCATAAGACTTTCGCCCCATAATAACCACATTACCCGTTGTTAACTCTCTAAATTGCTTTTGTTCTCCCTTTATTTTCCATGGTATATTACCATTCTTGCCTATAACATTATTCTTTGACCTCGCAACAATCAAACCTATCATCTATTTCATCCTCCATAATATGATGTCGTACCTGTGATTCCATCAAGTGCACCACATCTTAACAAACTCAAAATTATCTCGAACTAACCAGCTCGACAAATTCAAGTTTGTCGCTTTCTTCATATCCACATTATATCATTTTCATATCTGCACCACAATAAAACCCGATGTCTATTTAGAAGTGCAACACCCTTGTTGGTCCTGTAATTCTAACAGTT